>Ga0304730_1000016_pt1 | contig 229072 bp, 186 predicted proteins | sample M_130628_MF_Meta_FD_190474 | JGI IMG/M metagenome (GOLD analysis project Ga0304730, IMG submission 190474) | Freshwater microbial communities from Lake Montjoie, Canada to study carbon cycling - M_130628_MF_MetaG (v2) (version 2) | ecosystem: Environmental > Aquatic > Freshwater > Lake...
ACCCATGCCAACGGCTTCAACTTCTCAAATTCTTGGTAACAATGAGTGCTTTGAACCTTATACCAGCAACATCTACACACGTCGTGTTCTTTCGGGTGAGTTCATTATCGTAAACAAGCATTTGCTTCGCGACTTGGTTGATTTAGGAATTTGGAATGAGGGATTGAAAGATAAAATAATTGGTGCGAATGGATCAATCCAACAGATCGTTGAAATCCCTGATAACATCAAGGAACTTTACAAAACGGTTTGGGAAATTCGTCAACGTACAATCATTGATATGGCCGCCGATCGTGGTGCATACATCTGTCAATCACAATCGTTGAACATCTTCATGGAATCGGCGAACATGGCCAAACTTACATCGATGCACTTTTATGCATGGAAGAAAGGGTTAAAAACCGGAATGTATTACCTCCGTTCGAAAGCCGCTGCTGATGCAATTAAATTCACGGTTCCTTCACAAGCAGAACCACAAAAAGTGGCTCTTGTTTCCGAAAACCCGAATGTAGCGGTGTTGGATGCGATGGGAGAGATCTCCTGCTCATTAGACAATCCCGAAGGCTGCGAAGCTTGCGGAAGTTAATTGAGACTTCATACTAAATTTAAAAGCCCCGATATTTCAATAATATCGGGGCTTTCTTTTTAACTGAATCTCTAAAATGAAGATCCGCAATTATTTCGCCTTCTTCAATTCTGTTTCTAACTTTTTAGGTGAAAATGCATGTTCGTTTGTTCCGTAAAAGAACGATTGAATATTCCCATTCCATAAATAAAACACTCCAGGAGTTTCTCCAGTATCGCCAAACAATGTCCAAAATGCAGCAGCATCCAAAACACGATTCGGGAATTTCTTGCCCGCAATGTTAAAGAATTCAGGAATTTTCTCGGCTTCTTCATCCATAAAAAAGATGAATGTTTTCGGGAATTCGGGCTTCTTCGAAAGGATTGCCAATTGCTTTGCAGCTTCCTGACAATGGTCGCAACCCGGAGCAAAAAAGCAAACCAAGTATTTGTCCTTATCGACATTGTAGGTTTTACCGTTAGATTGAGCATAGGATGAAAACCTTGATTTCACCGCAACAGGACCTTTGGGTTTTGCAGGAAGAGAATCTTTAAGAGCAATGGAATCGCCTGTAACTTCATTGGGAATAATCGTTTCAACTGACTCTGTCGTTGCGAGAGAATCTTCATCCTCAAAAACGGTTTGGGTTACCGCCTCTCCTTCTATGTCTTTACATGGGCAAAAAGGTAAATACACGAAAACAGCCAGCGTGAAAAATGACCAGATTAATAAAAGTCGTTCGAAACGATGATTCATCTTTGCTTCCTCGGTTAAGCGATAAAGCCAAACCAACAAAGCGATTGTAACGATGTTTTTTGCAAAAGCTTCGAGCGGTGTCATGGGAATTAACTGCCCGAAACATCCGCAATTTCCATTCATTGCACCATGTTTCACCATCTCAACACTTAAGTGAACACAAAAGGCCGTGAGCAAGAGGATTGTAGCAGGAATCACAATACGTTTTAGAAAATGCGGCTGCAATAGAGCGAACGCTACAGCCAACTCAACTCCTAAAATTAAACGGGAGAAAAATGGAGCCATGCACCAAGAAACCAATTGCAAATCGACCAATTGCTTTTCGAATGCCCAAACTGGGAACATTTTAGCTAAAGCCGAAACGATAAATAATGCGAAAATTAGAATTCGAATGCCCCAAGCGAGGTTGCGTTTATTCATATTCAATGAAATTATAAGATTATGAGTGCAAATTAACTCAATTTAATCAATCCATTTTTTACAAAAAACGTAAGCATAAAAATTTTTAATTACTGACAATCAGTCGTCAACAAAAATTGATAAACACAGGAAACATTTTTCCGCTTTTTTGTTTCCAGTGTTCCCGGTTCTATTATCTTTGCCGCGTGAACGAGAAGCTCAAACATATAATTCAACAAGCACGCAGTATTTTTATGCGTTGTGGAATTAGGAGTGTTACCATGGACGATGTTTGCAGGGAAATGGGGATCTCTAAAAAGACACTTTATCAGTTTGTAAAAGACAAGACCGATTTGGTTAATCAAACGATGAAAGTGGAGATTGAGGGCGATCAAGATAAAATTTCCATAATCACCCAAAAAAACTTAAATGCCATTGACGAGATTTTTGAAATCACTCAATTAGTTTCAGATAGAATAAAACATATGCATCCATCGATATTATTCGATATGCAGAAATATTATCCTGAGGCTTGGGATATCATTGATAAACATCGAAGAGATTTTATTGTTAAGACCATCAAACAAAATCTTATTCATGGTCAGGAACAAGGACTTTATCGAAAGGAAATCAATTCGACCATTGTTGCCCGTCTATTTTCTTCGACAGTTGATGTATTATCGGACATCGATTTTTTTACCGATCCGAGCATAACGCAAGCGATGGTTTACACTGAGAATTTGAATTACCATTTACATAGTATTACTAGTACGACAGGGAAAATCTACCTAGAAAAAAAACTTTCAATACTCAATTCTACTCATTATGAAAAATAAAGTGCTGCTGCTTTTGCTTATTGCAACGGCCGGGCTTCATGCGCAGACTGCTGAGAATGCAAAATTTACCTTGCAGCAAGCCATCGATTATGCTTTAAAAAATGGATACAGCGTTAAAAATGCTGCAACGGATATTGAAATTGCGAAAAAGAAAGTAGCGGAAATTCGGGGAATTGGAATTCCACAATTGAAAGCCGATGCTTCGTTCCAAAATTTCCTTCAGGTTCCAGTGAGCATTATATCGGCCAATGCATTTAACCCTGCAGCCCCAGAAGGTGCTTATTTGAGAATTCCATTTGGTGTGAAATACAATGCTAACATTGGTTATACGGCATCTTGGCTGGCATTTAGCGGAGAATATCTTGTTGGCTTACAGGCATCCAAAGCCTATGTTGACTTATCTCAAACCTCCTTGCGAAAAAGTGAAATTGAGGTAAAAGAAAATGTGATTAGAGCATACAACCTCATTCTCATTTTGAAAGAGAACAAGCGCATTTTAAGTGAAAATATCAGTTCATTGGACCAATCGATTGATCAAACTCAAGCGTATAATAAAGAAGGTTTTGTTGAGGAATTGGATGTTGACCGATTGAAGTTGTTGAAAAACAATTTGAGTTCTACCCTCACAACCCTCGAACAACAAATGCTCATTGCAGAAAAGCTACTTAAGTTTCAAATGGGTTTTGATGTAAATGCGGCCATTGAACTTACCGAAAGTATCGATAATGTTATTGCAATTGCCCAATCTGGTGTTGATGCAGAGCCCAAATTCGACCCTAAGAATAACATCGATAAGTTATTATTAGACAAAGCGATGCAACTGCAAAAATTGGATTTGAAACGTCAACAAGCCAATTACCTGCCCACATTAAGTACGTTTTATACATGGAAAGAAAGTCGCATAACAAACGATTTCAATCAGCTAAACGACAACACATTTCGTGTTCCGGGTGGTACTATTTTCGGGGTTAACTTAAGCATGCCTGTTTTTCAAGGACTCAGTCAATCTTCACGAGTTAAGCAAGCCAAATTGAGTTTGAAGAAAATGGAAGTGCAGCAAATTCAAGCTGAGCAAGGCATTGCATTGTCGTCGGCTCAAAGTTATACGGCATATGTTGCGGCGCTGAGTTCCGTAAATAATTCAAAGGCCGCAGTTACCCTCGCGTCACGAATTCGCGATCGTTCAAAAATAAAATACCTCGAAGGAGTTGGATCGAGTTTGGAAGTTATTCAAGCCGAAAACGACCTTCTTTCTTCACAAGCCAATTACATTTCTGCCATTCAGCAATTGTTGGATGCGCGCGTTTCCCTTGACAAAAACCTCAATAAATTTTGATCTTGTTACCAACCACTGCTATGAAAAATTTCCTATCACTTTCATTAATTTCATTTATTGTTTTTTCCTGTTCTTCTGGATCTGGTCTGGAGAAGAAAAAAGCCGAATTAGCCGAAAATCAAGCACAATACGATGCATTAAAAATCAAAATTGCTGACTTAGAAAAAGAAATTGCACGTCTTGATACTTCGGCAGAAATACGCAAACCCAAATTGGTAACATTAACTCCTGTTCAAACTGGGATTTTCAATCATTACATCGACGTTCAAGGAACTATTGATTCGGAAGAAAATATTGCCGTACAACCTGGAATGCCTGGTCAAGTTACAAAAGTAAATGTTCACGAAGGAGATATGGTAAAAGCCGGTCAGGTGCTTGCTGAAGTGGATAACCGTGTAATACGTGAAAGTATTTCTCAACTGCAAACCAATGTAGATTTCGCCAAAACTGCATTCGAGAAACAACAACGTTTGTGGAATCAGAAAATTGGAACTGAAATCCAATTCCTTCAGAGCAAAACACAGTTCGAATCTCTACAAAAAAACATGATTACGTTGCAAGCCCAATTGGACATGAGCCGAATCAAATCGCCAATTAACGGAATGGTGGATGCGGTAAATATTAAAGTAGGAGAATATGCAGCACCAGGAATGCTAGGCTCTTTTAGAGTTGTGAATTTTGGGAAGATGAAAGTGAAAGCCAAAATTGCCGATTCTTATATTGGGAAAGTGAAATTGGGCAACCCAGTTCGCATCTATTTGGCCGACATTAAAGATACCATCCAAGGGAAGATCAGCTTTGTGAGTAAAGTGGTGAACCCAATGACTCGTTCTTTCGATATTGAAATTGGATTAGGCGCAACATCAACCGAAGTGCGTCCAAACATGATGGCTTCCTTGAAAATAAACGACGAAAACATAGATAATGCGATGAGCATACAATCGAACTTGGTTCAAAAAGACCCTTCTGGAAGTATGTACGTGATGATTTCGGAGGGACTTGCTGCAAATATGAAAGCTCGTAAAAAACTTGTTAAAACTGGTATTTCATCGGGTGCTCGCATAATTGTTTTGGAGGGTTTAAGTGGAAACGAACAACTTATAGAAGCGGGATATCAAGAAGTTGTTGATGGGCAATTGATTTCTTTAAATTAATTCGGTAGCACACATCCAACCATGGAAAAAGAACATATAAAGAATTTCAAACCCACCAATTGGGCGATTAATAACAGCACTGCGATTTATATTTTCACAGTCCTAATCTCACTTGCTGGAATCATTATTTTTCAACGCGTTCCGAAAGAGAAGTTTCCCGATATTGTTGTACCAACCATCTTTGTTTCAACAATTTATCCAGGTGCGAGTCCAGAGGATATCGAAAACCTCATCACCAAACCGATTGAGAAAGAAGTGAAATCTGTTTCTGGGATTAAGAAGGTAACTTCCAATTCCATTCAAGATTTCTCCTTAGTTGTGGTGGAATTCAACACAGGCGTAAACGTAGATATCGCTAAGCAAAAAATTTCGAATGCCGTTGATAAGGCCAAGAAAGATTTGCCAAATGACATGCGCAATGATCCGGGTGTTCAAGAAGTAAATTTCTCGGAATTCCCAATCATGAATATCAATGTGAATGGAGAATTTCCGCTCGATCAGTTAAAGAAGTATGCGGAAGACTTGAAAGATAGAATTGAAACACTTCCCGAAATTACCCGTGTTGATATCATTGGTGCACTCACACGTGAAGTTCAAATTAATGTAGATCTGTATCGTATGCAAGCTTTGGGCATCACTTTTACAGATATTGAACGCGCCATTGGTAGTGAAAACGTGAACATTTCGGGTGGTGAAATTCGCATCGACGATTTACGCCGCACCTTACGTGTACGTGGAGAATTTTCGGATGTAAATCAAATCGGAAACATCACCATTCGCTCTGCAAGAGGCAACTTGGCCTATTTGAAAGATATTGCCGAAGTGAAAGATGGCTACAAAGACAAACAAGATTTTGCACGCTTGGAAGGTCGTCCGGTTATTACCATGAATGTGATTAAACGTTCGGGAGAAAACTTGATTTCTGCAGCCGATAAAATCAAGGTGATTATTGATGAATACAAAGTCACAAAGTTTCCAAAGGGATTGGATGTAACTTTAACCGGGGACACCTCTATGGAAACAAAAACACAGTTGAACGACCTGGTGAATACGGTTATCATCGGATTTGTGCTAGTTGTGTTGATTTTGATGTTTTTTATGGGATTACAAAGTGCCTTTTTTGTTGGGCTTGCTGTGCCATTGTCCATTTTAGTTGCCTTGCTCTTTATGCCATCCTTGGGTTACTCCATGAATGTGATTGTTTTATTCTCATTTCTTCTCGCACTCGGAATTATTGTGGACGATGCCATTGTGGTGATTGAAAATACCCACAGAATATTTCATAAGTACGATTTTGATATAAAGACATCGGCTAAAGCGGCGGCGGGAGAAGTGTTCATGCCTGTACTCGCTGGAACATTAACCACCATTGCCCCGTTTTTCCCTTTATTATTTTGGCCAGGAATTGTCGGTGAGTTTATGGGATATCTTCCTGTAACACTCATTCTCACATTGTTTGCATCTCTATTTGTAGCGTTTATAATGAATTCAGTATTTGCTGTTTCCTTCATGAAACGCGATGAGCATAACCACAAAGCAAACGCAAAAGAATTGGTTAGGCCCGCTCTTATTTTTGGAGCACTTGCCTTGCTATTTCATGCTATGGGATCGACTGCTGTTGGGAATGTGTGTTTTCTGATGTTAGCACTTACGCCCGTTTATTTATACCTACTTCGCCCCTTAACCCTTAAGTTTCAACTAAGTGTTTGGCCACGCACAGTGGCTTCATACAAACGTCTAATAACCAAGTTGCTTGTTGGGAAACGCCCCATTGCCATGATCATTGGCGTGGTAGTGTTGTTTGTTATTTCACTCATGATTTTCACGGTGTCCAAACCCAAGGTGGAATTCTTCCCAAATGGTCAACCGAATTTTGCTTATGTGTATTTGCAGATGCCTATCGGAACAGATGCTGAAGTGACTGATTCTGTTACTAGAATCGTTGAAAAGCGCGTGTTTGAAGTAATTGGCAAAAACAATCCCAATGTAGAATCCGTAATTTCGAATGTAGGAATTGGTGCAGGCGATCCTCAAAATCCAGATCGTGTGGCGACACCTCATAAAGGAAAAGTTTCCGTTGCATTTGTCGATTTCAGCGAACGTGAGGAATTCTCTACGTCTGAATGTCTGGAGAAAATTCGCGAGAACGTAAAAGGAATTCCGGGTGTTCGAATTACCGTAGATAAAGAATCGGCAGGTCCTCCAACAGGAAAACCCATCAACATTGAAATTAGCGGAGACGACTTTGACGAACTTCAGAAAATTGAAGAGAAGATGCGCGCAGCAATTTCCAAAGCAAAAATTGCGGGTATTGAAGAATTGCAAACTGACCTTCAGCGCAACAAGCCCGAAATCATCGTTACCATTGATCCCGACAGAGCTTTGGCATTAGGAATGACAAAAGCGCAAATTGCGATGGAATTGAGAACAGCGTTGTTTGGGAAAGAAATTTCGAAATTCCGTGATGCTGAAGACGATGCTGAAATTACGTTGCGCTTAGCACCAGAATACCGCAATCAGGTGGAAGATTTATTGAACATGCAGATTTCGTTTTTGGATATGAGCACCGGTACGTTTAAGCAAATTCCTGCTTCTGCTGTGGCTTCGGTGAACTATGAAAAAGCGTTCAGTTCAATCAATCGTAAGAATCAACGTCGTGTTGTGACGCTTTCTTCGAATGTGCTGAGTGGCTTTACTGCCAATGAAATTGTACGTTCAATCAATCAATTAATTCCATCTCTTGAAGTTCCCGAAGGTTATGAAGTAAAACTTACCGGTGAACAAGAGCAACAAAAAGAAACTTCCGATTTCCTTGGATTGGCTTTTCTTGGTGCACTTGCTTTGATGTTCTTGATTTTGGTCACCCAGTTTAACTCTTTGGTAAAGCCATTCATCATTTTCTCAACCGTAATTTTTTCCTTGATTGGTGTTTTCTTAGGATACGCTATAAGCGGGATGACATTCTCCATTGTGATGACGGGCGTGGGTATTTTCGCACTTGCGGGAATTGTAATCCGTAATGGAATTCTCCTCATTGAGTTCATCGACGAACTTCGTGCGCGAGGCATGAGCGCCGAAGAAGCCATTGCCGAAGGAGGTTCAACGCGAATGACTCCGGTTGTTCTGACTGCATCGGCCGCCATTTTGGGATTGATTCCGCTTGCCATTGGGGTGAACTTAGATTTCAACGAATTATTCGTGCATTTCGAACCGCACTTTTTCTTGGGTGGCGATAATGTTGCATTCTGGGGGCCTCTTGCATGGACGATGATTTACGGATTAATCGTAGCAACATTCTTAACATTGATGATTGTTCCTGCGATGTATCTTCTTTATCTGCGTGTTAAGAAACGCTTTGGTATGGAAAAATTGGGCGAGAACGAACATGAGGGAACCATCTTATAATTGTGAAAAGAATTATTCAATAAACAACAACCATTTCCCATACATTCTGTTAATTTGTAGTTATTCAAATCAATAAAATCAACAAAAATGGCATTCGAACTTCCTAAATTATCATACGCTTATGAAGCGTTAGAACCCAATATTGATGCTCGTACAATGGAAATTCACCATACGAAACATCATCAAGCTTATATCAATAACCTCAACGCTGCATTAACAGGCTCGGCCGACGAAGGCAAAAGCATTGAGCAATTGATGGCAAACATTTCCAAACTTCCAATGGCGGTTCGCAACAACGGTGGCGGGCATTACAACCACAGCTTGTTTTGGGAAATCATGGGGCCAAACGCAGGTGGCGCTCCAACAGGCGAATTGGCTGATGCAATCAATCAAGCATTTGGTTCTTTCGATAAATTCAAAGAGGATTTTGCGAAAGCTGGAGCAACTCGTTTTGGTTCTGGTTGGGCTTGGTTAGTAAAGCACGATGGGAAATTGGTGGTAACATCAACACCCAATCAAGATAATCCATTAATGGACCTTGCTGATGTTAAGGGAATGCCAATTCTTGGATTGGATGTGTGGGAACATGCATATTATCTAAATTACCAAAACCGTCGTCCCGATTATATTTCAGCATGGTGGAATACCGTAAACTGGAATGTAGTTGCTGATCGTTTCAAAAAAGGTTAATTCAAACTCCTAAAGTATAAAACGCCTGGCGACTAATGTTGCCGGGCATTTTTATAAAATATATTCTCATAGATTATTTTTTTATTGAATGAATCGTTCCCGTTCCGCAAGTCTGTTCGAAACTGCCAAAACATATTTTCCCGGAGGAGTAAATTCTCCCGTACGTGCTTTTAAATCGGTTGGAGGAACTCCGCTTTTCATTAAGAAAGGTGATGGAAGTAAACTTTGGGATGAAGATGGAAACGAGTTCATCGACTTTTGTTTTTCATGGGGGCCGATGATTTTGGGACACAATAACAGCAAGATTCGCGAACGCGTTTGGGAAGCCATTCAAAACGGAACCTCTTTCGGGGCGCCGACTGAGATGGAAAACGAGTTGGCTGAATTGATTCTGAGCAATAACCGCTTTATTGAAAAAATTCGCTTTGTGAGTTCGGGAACCGAAGCGGTAATGTCGGCGCTAAGATTAGCGCGTGGTGTTACAGGGAGAGATAAAATTTTAAAGTTCGAGGGCTGTTATCACGGACATGTTGATTCCTTATTGGTTAAAGCTGGATCGGGATTGGTAACCTTCGGAAACTCTTCTTCGGCGGGTGTTACAAAAGGTGTTGTAAACGATACGGTTGTTATACCCTTAAATCGTATTGATTTGGTTCAACAGGCCTTCGATGAATTTAAAGATCAAATTGCAGCCGTTATTATTGAACCTATTCCTGCAAATAATGGCTTGTTACAAGTTGGGCCCGAATTTCTATTTTGCTTGGCATGTATTGCAAGAAAAAATGGAGCTCTTGTTATTTTCGACGAAGTAATTTCAGGATTCCGCGTTGGGTTTGAGGGAGCTGCAGGTTTGTATAATATTTCCCCAGACATTATTACCTACGGAAAAATTATTGGTGGAGGATTTCCAGTTGGTGCTTATGGCGCAAGCAAGGAAATTATGAGCAATGTTTCGCCCGATGGCAATGTTTACCAAGCAGGAACCCTTTCAGGAAATCCGGTGGCTATGGCTGGCGGAATTGCTGCATTAACCGAGTGTTTGAAACCTGGATTTTACGAGCAGCTTGATTTAAAAACAGAGCGCTTCACCAATCGCATTTTGGAACATACGCGTTCGAAAAACTACCCGTTTCATATCTTCAGAAACGGTTCCATTTTCTGGCTATCATTTGCCAATGAAGATATTCGAGCTGCCGAAGCCATCGACCCAAAAGGAATGGATAAATTCCGCATTTTGCATGCGTATCTTTTAGAAAACGGTGTGTATTTTGGTCCTTCAGGATACGAAGTTGGATTTATCTCCGCCGCACATTCGGAACAGGATTTGGAAACTGCCGCAGAAAAAATATGTGCTGGTTTAGATTTGGCTTACGCCTAAAACATCGAAGCAAAGAAAATCATCCAGAAGTATTGATCCATCAGGGTTCCATCGAGCCAACCCGAATAAAAATACTCGTTCGAATTTTCATCTGCCTTTGAAATTAGCCAACTTGTACTCGCGCAAGAAATAATCATGGCCAGCGTGTGGCCTGGTAAATAGTATCCTTGTTTATAGCAATAAAGAGCAGTAAGCGTTACCAGAACTAATAGTACGCGACTGAAATTCTTTATGCCATCCACTCCCAATAGTGCGGCAAATGTTCGAACGCCATTTTTACGATCATGTTCCAAATCGCGAATATCGAATGGGAGCGTTATTGCGAAGAAGAAGAGGAAACGTTGCGATGCAGTTAAAATAATGTTTGGGGCTAGAAGGGATTGAAAATGAAAATCAGGAAGTATTACTAAAGGCAAATAGACCGTTACGAAGGTCCAAACCCCAGCAACAAGGAAAATTTTCACATACGATAAGTCCCTAAGTCGAACCCAGACTCCGTCCTTTTTATAAATCGGAATCACATAAAACAAGGAGATTAGAACAAAGGGGAGCAGTAACCCGATTGTTTCCTTGTTAAAAAAAGCAAACCCACCAACAAGTGCCAGAATAAATCCTATAAGAGTTAATACAATTACATTATTCCGGTTTTTGATAATCCAATTGTGTCGATCGGAACTATGTTTTGCATAAATGGCTTTCATTCGGAAAAGCCGATGGAAATTGTATATGAAAAGCGTCCCTCCAAAAATGAAAATTCCAGTAGTCGGTTTCTCTTGAATTTGAAATAGCTTTTCTGTTGCCCAAAACATACAAACAGCGGCAAATGAAACCCAAATATTTCCAAAAACAACATAACGAAACAAGCGGTCAAGCCAGAACGGAAGTTTCATTTATTGAAGCACAAAGGATAAGGTGGCCACTCCAAAAAGAAAACCGAGCCCGGATCCAATGGCACTTCTTCGAGAAACTAATCGTTTGGCCATTGTTCCGTATCCTTCTTTATAAAATACATTATTAACAAATTTTTTATCGAAGCCCAATTCCTTTTTATATTTAGGTTTCGAAGCCCCTTTCCATGCGGTATAGCCAACGATGAAAATAGGACCATAATAAAGGCCTGTAGCCGATCCTAAGAAACCAAAAACAAAACCCCCTGCCCCACTTTTGGTAGCTTGTTTTCCATAGTTATTTCGGGCATCTTGTTGGCCATGAATGTAATCGGCCATTTGCTCCACATTGAGGTAGTTGTTTTCAAGGGAGTCTTGTTTGTATAGAATTACTTCGCCTTTTGAAGAAGTTCTTACTGAATACAATTTGTCAATTTCAATGATTCGTTCTCTCTTCTTCCCCAAAGGGAGATAGAAGACTTGGTCATTTTCGACACGAAATGCGGATATTAACTTAGGTTCCCGATCAATCAATACAAGCGTGTCTTGCGCTTCCAGTTCGATACTGAAAATTGAAATAATACAAATGAATGTTAGCTTGGCTTTGAGCAATAAATTCATGGGATAAATATAACGCTTCAAACCTACATTTTTTAATATCCTTTCCAAAATCATTTTCCTTGAATTTGAACATGTATCTGCATCAATTGTTTGTATTTTCGTTGCTCAATAAAGTCAATATTTTTTCAATCAGTTTTTATTATGATTCACGATTTCGAATCCCGTCACATCGGCCCCAATGCTGCAGAAACAGCTCATATGTTAAATGCAATCGGCGTTAATAGCTTGGATGAACTCATCGACAAAACAATACCTGCTTCCATTCGCAGAAAAGACACGATGAAGATTGCGCCTGCAATTTCGGAATACGAATACCTTCAACACATTCGGGCAATTGCATCCAAAAATAAAGTGTATAAAACCTATATTGGACTTGGTTATTACAATACGATTACCCCTTCCGTAATTTTACGGAATATATTTGAAAATCCGGGTTGGTACACCGCTTACACTCCGTACCAAGCAGAAATTGCCCAAGGTCGTTTGGAGGCCATTCTTAATTTCCAAACCATGGTGATGGATTTAACGGGAATGAAGTTGGCAAACGGATCTTTACTCGATGAAGCAACTGCTGCATCCGAAGCCATGCACATGTTTTATGCTATGCGTAGCCGCGATCAGGTTAAAGCCAATGCCAATGTGCTTTTTGTTTCGGAGAAGTGTTTTCCTCAAACCATCGAACTTCTTCAAACACGTTCGGCTCCATTAGGCATCGAACTTCTCATTGGAAATCATCAAACTCTCGTTTGGAACGAGCGTATTTTTGGAGCTGTAGTTCAATATCCAGATGTGGATGGAGAAATTCACGATTACAAAGAATTTACTGCACAAGCCAAAAAACAAAATGCGTATATATGCGCCTGTGCCGATTTAATGAGTCTTGTTCTTCTTACTCCTCCGGGCGATTGGGGTGCCGATTGTGTTGTAGGTTCAACCCAACGATTTGGTATTCCAATGGGATACGGCGGACCACATGCTGCGTATTTTGCAACGCATGAAGATTTTAAACGACATATCCCAGGTCGTATTATTGGTGTTTCAATTGATTCACACGGAAATCGTGCTTTGCGCATGGCATTGCAAACCCGTGAGCAACATATCAAACGCGATAAAGCAACTTCAAACATTTGCACTGCTCAAGCACTTTTGGCCATTATGGCATCGATGTATGCGGTGTATCATGGACCCGATGGATTGAAGCGTATTGCTAACAGAATCCATTCAGCAACCCGTCATTTGGCTGAGCGATTAAGCAGTTTGGGTTATAGTGTTAAAACGAATTCCTATTTCGACACCCTTCGCATTGGACTTAATGAACTTTGCACACAGGAGCTTTTGAATAAACGCGCCATTCAACGCGAAATCAATTTGCGTTATGAATCAAATGGAGATGTTTGTTTAACTATTGATGAAACAACTTCACGCGCTGACCTTCAGCATTTACTGGATCTTTTTGCAGGTGCTGCAGGAAAAGAAGCCGGTGCCGTTGAACCCTTTGCATCAAAGCCATTTTGGGATTCACTTGGACGTAAATCTGAAATACTAAAAGAATCAGTTTTCAATAGCTTTCATTCGGAAACCGAAATGATGCGTTATATAAAGCGATTGGAAAACAAGGATCTTGCTCTGAATCATTCCATGATTTCTCTTGGTTCATGCACCATGAAGCTGAATGCTGCATCGGAATTAATGCCTTTAAGCTTACCTGAGTTTGGTAATCTTCATCCTTTTATTCCTGTGGATCAAGCCGCTGGCTATCACCAAATGTTCGATGAATTAAGCAGCGATTTATGTCAGTCGACTGGATTTGCTGCCATTTCGCTTCAACCAAACTCCGGAGCACAAGGCGAATATGCAGGTTTGATGACCATTCGTGCGTATCATATTAGTCGCGGCGATACACACCGAAACATTGCATTAATTCCTTCATCCGCGCACGGAACGAATCCGGCTTCGGCTGTTATGGCAGGGATGGATGTGATTGTGGTAAAATGCGATGAAAGTGGAAATGTGGACATCGATGATTTACGTGGGAAGGCCATTCAACATCGCGATAATTTATCCGCCTTGATGGTAACGTATCCATCAACACATGGTGTTTTCGAAGAAGGTATTCGTGTAATTACAGACATTATCCACGAAAATGGTGGATTGGTTTATATGGATGGCGCCAACATGAACGCTCAGGTTGGATTAACAAGTCCGGGAACAATCGGTGCCGATGTTTGCCATTTGAATTTGCATAAAACCTTTGCTATTCCTCACGGTGGTGGCGGACCTGGCATGGGACCAATTGGTGTAAACGAAAAACTTGCTCCATTTTTACCAGGTCATGGCTTGATTAAGACAGGTGGTTCACATGCTATAACAGCGGTTTCTGCGGCTCCTTTTGGAAGCTCTCTGATATTATTGGTTTCGTATGCTTACATTAAAATGCTTGGCCCCGATGGAATTACCAATGCTACTCGCTTTGCCATCTTGAATGCTAATTACCTAAAAGCAAAATTGGAAGCACACTACCCGGTATTGTACAAAGGAAGCGAAGGCTGTGTGGCGCACGAAATGATTATTGATTGCCGTGAGTTTAAGAAAACAGCGCATGTAGAAGTTGCCGATATAGCGAAACGTTTAATGGATTATGGCTACCATGCTCCAACAGTTTCGTTTCCGGTGCCAGGAACGATCATGATTGAACCAACCGAAAGCGAAAGTCTTGCGGAGTTAGATCGTTTTGCCGAAGCAATGATTTCTATTCGAAACGAAATTGCAGAGATTGAAACGGGATTGGCTGATGCGGAAAACAATGTCATTATAAATGCTCCACATACTGCAACTTCGGTAATAAGCGATTCTTGGAACAAGCCATACTCTCGCGAAAAAGCGGCCTATCCATTGGATTGGGTTTCGGATAATAAATTCTGGCCAAGTGTTGGAAAGGTCGATAACGCTTACGGAGACCGTAATTTGGTTTGCAGTTGCGCTCCAATCGAGGCGTATGCTTAGTTTTTAGTAATTAAACACAGTGTGCTATTAAATAATAATTCTACTGGTTTTTATTTTTTCATTTTTGAATTACTTTTGAGCGATTCTTAAAACTATCAATTGTTTTGAGAGTCGCTCTTATTCATTAATTCAATTCTATGAAATCAAAACTTCTACTTTTCACGATGCTTCTTGTAGCAGCAATTACATCGAATGCACAAGACAACTCTTCGCAAGAAATAAAAGGCAATTGGACTAGTAAAAACAATTACGGCGTTCAAAAATCAACAAATGCACCAGCTGCATTTTCTAATCGTGTTAATCTTTGGTCAAGCGATTTTTCTAACCCCTCCGACTGGATTATTTCCAATTCTGCAGGGAACACAGACAATTGGGTAATTGGTTCAACGATTCCTTCTGGAACATATCCAATTGCTCCAATTTTATCAAGCACCGAAGCAAACGGATTCGCATTATTTGATTCTGATTTGTATTGCTCTGGGAATCAAATTGCCAATTTAACCAAGGCTACTTCCGTTAATTGCGCAGCTTCCCCAACTGTATTCCTCGAGTTTCAACAGCAGTATGCTCGATTTGATGATTCTACGTTTGTGTTTGTTTCCAATAATGGAGGAACGAATTGGGTGAAATATTCAGTTAATGCCGCTTTAACCAATAACGATACAACCTCAAATCCGCAAACGGTTCAGTTGAATATTTCTGCAACGGCTGGCGGGCAAGCAAACGTGAAAGTTCGTTTTCAATTTTGGAGTCCATCCACTTATGTCGGGCCAGGTTCCGCTCCAGGTTGTGGTTATGCTTGGATGATTGACGATGTGCGCATTTTTACACCGCCAACATCTTCTGCATTTTACACTAACGATTTCTCAGTTCCTTCTAGTTGGATTATATCTAACTCTGCGGCAAATACTAGCAACTGGGTTATTGGAACAACAATTCCTGCAGGGACTTATTTAATCGATCCAATTTTATCAACAACTGCAGCAAATGGATTTGCATTATTTGATTCTGATTTAAATTGTTCAGGAAATCAAATTCCGAATTTAACTACTGCAACTTCAATTAATTGCTCAGGTTACCCGGCAGTAGTTTTGGAATTCCAACAGCAATATCGTCGATTCGATGATTCTACATTTGTATTTGTTTCAAACAACGGCGGAACAACTTGGGTAAAATATCCGGTGAACTCAACATTGACGAATAACGATTTCTGCTCAACAAACCCTGAAGTTGTTCGCTTAAACATTACGCCAACAGCAGGTGGCCAAGCGAACGTAAAAATTCGTTTTCAATTCTGGAGCCCTTCAACCTATGTTGGGCCTTCTGGTCTAACTCCCGGTTGTGGTTATTCTTGGATGATTGACGATGTGAAATTGATGACCCCACCTCCATTCGAACTTCAGGTTTTGGAAACCTACCATGCAAATCCTTTTCTTGATTGGGAATACGGAACCTATCCACTATCACAAACACGTGCAGTTAGTTCTTTATCAGTTGTTCGTAGCGAAGGTGGTTCTGCGGAAACAGCAACCATTAATTACACCATTAAACGCAATGGAACTGTTGTAAACAGTGGCTCTTCTGCTCCATTTACAATTCAACCATTTACAAACGATACAATTGAAATTTTAACAGGATATACTCCTGATGCTGTTGGTAATTATGTAGTAACATCAACAATTACTTCTGCAAATACGGATACAGATCTATCGAATAATACACAAACATCTGAATTTGTTGTTACGAATTACATTTATTCTGGATTAACAGGCTTAACCAACTCACTTGACTACACATATTCTGGAACGTTAGCACCTTTTATTCCATCGAAAGTGGCAAATCGTTTTTTCATAGCGAACGATATCGCGTTTCAGGGAATTGACATCGCTGTTTCTTCTGCCTCCACGGATAACACAGCATTAACAATTGAAGTTTTTGATACTAACGATTTGTTAAATCCACTTTCTGTTGGAGCATTCAACATTTCTGCAACCCACCCAACAACAGCTCAATATTTTACAGTTGTAATTCCTCAAGCATTTCTAGTTGCTGGAGAACTATATGTTGCATCGGTTGGATCAAGCGCAACTGATAAAGAGTTTTATTTCTATGCAGAATTAGGCGATAACGACAATTCTACGATTGTTAATTTACCTGATGTTGCTGGTGTTCCAACTTGGTATTTATCTGCTTTAACGCCTGCTGTTAACTTGAATTTCGACCCAACAATTGGAGTTACTGGTTTAACAACCAAGCCTTCGATAGAGTTTGGTGTATTCCCAAATCCGGCATCTGATCAACTTTCTTGGAAAGTGAAAAGCAATGAAGCTTCTTCCATGATCGTGAGTTTAATTGATGTAAACGGAAAAGTGGTTTTCAATAAAACCATTAGCGGTAAAATTGCTTCTTACCAAGACACATTGAGTCTTGCTTCTTTCGCGAACGGAGTGTATACTGTAGAATTAAAAACGAATTTAGGTGTTAAAACTCAAAAGGTTGTTATAGCACATTAACACTTTATAATGCATCATGAAAGCCCTCTTTAGCATTCGCTTTAGAGGGCTTTTTTAATTCTACACTTTTCAAGATTCTAAATCTTCTTTGATTTTATTTAATATATATTGAGAAAGATCCCTTTTAAATAACTCGTCGACAAGTTTATTTATTTGTAGTAAAAGAAATTGGTTTTTGAAAAGATATAATTCTATTTTTGCTGAGTTCGATTACCTAAGTTCTTAGTTTTCGAAACGAATTTTTAATCCACATCAACTTAAAAAAAAAACATGAAATCAAAACTTTTACTCGCTCTATTGTTAGGATCGACGGTTTCGTTAAGTGCACAAAAAGCTGGGAATCAGTCTATCGGCGCTAACCGCTCATCAAAAAACACATTTCTTCATCAAAAAGCAGCTGTTGCATCTCAGTCATCTGTAAACAGAACTGATATCTGGACAAATGACTTTTCGATTCCTGCTGATTGGACTATTACAAGCGAAGTTGGAAACACTAGCAACTGGGTTATTGGGACTGCGATTCCATCTGGAACATATTTAATTGCTCCAATTACTTCAACAACTGCAGCAAATGGATTTGCATTATTTGATTCCGACTTAGATTGCTCAGGTGATCAAGTCACTAACCTTACTATGTCAGGTACTGCTGATTGTTCTACTTATCCCGGAGTTATCTTGGAATTCCAACAACAATACCGCCGTTTCGATGATTCTACATTTGTATTTGTATCGAACGATAACGGAGCAACTTGGGTAAAATATCCAGTGAACGAAACACTAGCAAATAATGACGCTTCTTCATCTACCGCTGAAATTGTTAAGGTGAATATCACACCTACAGCAGGTGGCCAAGCGAGTGTTAAAGTTCGTTTCCAATTCTGGAGCCCTGCAGGATCTGCAACAGCTCCTGGTTGTGGTTACTCTTGGATGGTGGATGATGTGAAATTGGTTACTCCTCCAGATTATGAATTGTTAATGACAAACTTATATCACGGAAATCCTTTCACAGATTGGGAATATGGAACATATCCATTATCTCAAGTTGCTGAAATAAATGTAGTTGCAATTGTTCGTAACGAAGGAGCTATGGTTCAAAATGCAACGGTGAATTACACTATCACACGTGGTGGTGCAACTGTAAATAGTGGAGCTTCTGCTGTAGTTTCTGTTGAACCATTTACAAACGACACCGTTATTATTGCTACAGGTTATACTGCTGATGCAATTGGCAATTATTCTGTAGGTGCTTCTGTAACCTCTTCAAATACCGATATCGATCCAAGTAACAATGGAGGAACATCTGATTTCGTTGTTTCTAACTATGTGTATTCTGGTTTAACGGGTCTTTCAACTGCTGTTGCTTATACTTATTCTGGTGCAACTACATTAACTGTTTGGGATCCATGCAAAATTACAAATCGTTATAGCATCGTGAATGCCGTTGATGTGAAAGCTATTGATATTGCTGTATCTTCAGCATCTACAGACAATACAGACTTAGTTATTGAATTATTTGATGATGCGGACAGAACAACGGCACTTTCAATTGGAGATTTTAGTATTTCTGCAACTCATCCAACAACTGCTCAATATTTTACTATTTTAATTGATCAACAAACATTAGCTGCTGGTGGTTTATATGTTGCATCAATGGGAAGTGAAGCAACTGACAAACGTTTCTTGTTTTACGGTGAAGCTGGCGATGATGATAATTCTACCCTTGTTCAACTTCCAGATGCTAACGGAGTGGCTACTTGGTATACAACTGACTTAACAGCAGCTGTTAACTTGAATTTTGATCTAGGTGTTGGAGTTGCTAATGTTAACGCTCCTGCAATGAAAATGGAAGTATATCCAAATCCTGCAAGCGATCAAATCTCTTGGGATATCAAAACACAAGAAGCTTCATCTTATACTGTTTCTTTAATTGACCTCAACGGAAAAGTTGTTTTCAATAAATCTATCTCTGGAAAAATTGTGGCTTACAAAGACACATTGAGCTTGGTTGATTTTGCAAACGGAGTTTACACTCTTCAAGTAACTACAAACAAAGGAACATCTTCTCAAAAAGTAGTTGTTGCTCATTAATATTTTCTAAATACTATTTCAAAACCCCTTAAGTTTGCGCTTAAGGGGTTTTTCATTTAATTGAATCTTATGCGCTATTTTATTTTCCTTGGTTTTTTAGTTTTTGCACAAAATGTCATTGCACAAACCGATACAATCATCGATTTTTTTCAGTCAAACGGGGCTACATTAATTGAAAGTCCAAATGGCGGTTATGTTTCTGGTACGAATGGCTACGGCGATTCGGAAAAGCTTCAGGCATTTTATCCATTACGATCAGAAAGTGTATTGGGCGCATTTATTTGGTTTGGCTCTAAAGCATATAATTCTCTTGACCTACAATCGCGCTTGTGTTTGAAAGTTAAAACTATCGATACGAGCGAAACCACTACCGCTCCTTTCTTCAGAGGCATAACCAATACAATCGATTCTACATTTATTTCGATGGCGGATGTGGATACCGGCTTGACTTTCCCCAACGGGTTACACTATTTCTCATTCGATTCGCCTGTGTTGGTGAATAGTTTCTACGCTATCGGTTTAAACTTCGATAGTCTTGCACGAGACACCTCTGGGAATTTACTCGATAGTATTGCCGTTTTCAACTCTGCTAAAGACAGCGTTTCGGCCGTTGGAATGAGTTGGGAAAAGTGGAATGGCAATTACAAACGCATTATCGATACTTGGGGTTTTGATCTCAGTTTCGCCATTTTTCCTGTAATTGATACCACATTGAATTCATTGAATAAAATTGATATCGAACGTTTATCCATATACCCAAATCCTTGTGCACAAAGTTTCCATTTCAACATTCCCGAAAGCCAGAAGCATTTGTCGGTATCAATCATGAGTATTGAAGGCCGATTGATTTATACTACCGCTTTACGTGAAAATCAAACAATGTTTGAATTGAATACAACATCATTCGCTACCGGATATTATGTTGTTAAAATTCAGAACGAACGTTGGATGGGTGTTTCTCCCTTAATTATTTCACATTAATAAATTTCTCCAAGTTCTTTTTGATTAAAGCAAAATCATTACTTTTATACAAACAAATTTTACTATGAAAAAATTAATTACCCCATTCCTACTTATTTTCACATTGGGTTCATTTGCCCAACAAGTTAATACCCCCAATACAGATTTCGAAAAGTTTCGGGTGCCACAAGGAGAATTTGAATCTTTGAAAAGAGCTCACAGTGGAAACCCAAGCCGTTCGGATGTAAGTTTATATGTTGATTATGCTGCAACAGACGAAATTGAACAAGGCCTTGGGACCAGCACCAATTACCTTTGGAGATTCAATAGCAATTATACTGCTGCAGCCGATACCGATATTATTCCAATTAATTTTGTAGGTGTTCGTTTGCTTGAATTAATTGGGTATTCAGATGCTACTGTACCTGCTATTGATACCTATTCTGGACCATTTAACTATCCAAGCTCATTACAAATTACAATCGACAGCGTGTTTGTTTACATGACACATGAAAACAATTCAGGCCTAGATAATACACTTTTTGTTGATGTACGGAAACTTTCTACAACCAATACTTTCTCTGCAACACAACCTATTTTATGGACAGATTCTGTTGTCACCGATACATCGCTTTCGGGAAGTGGTAATTGGCTCGGGGCTGGTGCTGGATATGTATTAGCAATGCCTGTTGGATATACAACTAACGTAGGGGAGAAAATTGGAATCGGACTTCGCTATGTTGCTCCTAAATCGGACACCTTAGGAATCGCCGCAGCTTATGTTTCCAATCCCAATGGTCCTGCTTCGCCTAGTGATTATGCACTAAAATCAAAATTCCCTTATTCGGTTGTTCGTTGGGAAGGTTTTAGCAGTGGTAATTTTGCAAACACAGGTGGAATCTGGTATACCTTTGCTGCTGGCCAAACAGACACCTCTTATTTCAAAGCACAAAATTGGCAGATTTGGGCATTGGTTACATTTACTGACGTTACTGGCATCAAAGAACAAGTTACGATGCCAATAAATGCTGGGCAAAATATTCCAAATCCATTCAGCACTTCAAGCCAGGTAAGTTTTTCAACTTCAAGTAGTCAAGTTTTGTCGCTTGTAACGTATGATATTAATGGAAAAGTGGTTTTAAGTAAAAGTCTTGGATACACTTCACAAGGAAAACATCAATTGGAATTAGCTGGAAATGAGCTTTCTTCAGGTACGTATTTCTATCGTCTAGAAGGTGAAAAAGGATTTTCTACCATGAATAAAATGGTGGTAGTTCACTAAATTGTTTGTGATAAACAGGAGCCCGAGACATCTGTTTCGGGCTTTTTTATTTTACGAAAAGTGCAGAGCTATCGCCATAACTTAAGAAACGGTAGTTGTTTTTAAGAGCGTGTTCGTAAACCAACTTCCAATCATCGCCAATACAAGCACTTACCAGTAATAAAAGCGTGCTTTGAGGTTGATGGAAATTGGTAATCAAAACATTGCTCGTTCTAATTGTATAACCCGGAGCGATGATGATTTGTGTTTTTCCTTGAATGGATTCCATCCCGCGAGACCGCATAAGTTCAGCTAAGAATGAAAATGCCTGTTTGCTTTCGGGAAGTACTTCATGTAATTCTTGATATGGTTCCCATTGACTCACGTCGATAGAAATTTCACTATCTGGGTTTTTCATCAAACGAACAGAAGTCCAGTACAAACTTTCCAGAGTTCGCAAAGTTGTGGTTCCTACCGCCGCAATCTTGCCATTGCAGTTAGCAATTGATTCGATCAAATCAATCGTGACGTGAAGCTCTTCAGCATGCATATCGTGCTCTTCCATTCGCGCGGCCTTTACTGGCTTGAAAGTACCCGCACCAACATGTAACGTAACATACGAACAAGCAACACCTTGTGATTTTAGTAGGTCGAAAGTATCTGAAGTAAAATGAAGTCCCGCCGTTGGAGCAGCAACAGAGCCATGTTCCGAAGCATACACTGTTTGATAGCGCGACTTATCAATAGTATCTACATCCCTTTTTAAATAAGGTGGTAGTGGCAGAAATCCAGCAAAATCTAATAACTCGGCGAACGTACTATGAGAATCGGCCCAATTAAATTGAATCGCGAAACCATCATTCGTTCTTTCAATGAGTCTAATCTCGATGTATTCAAGTCCATTTTGCTTAATCTCTAAACGCAAAATCTCTGCATCTTTCCATTTTCGGGCATTCCCAACCATGCATAACCACCGAGATTCAGCTTGATCGAGCATAGCTTCGGGAATAGTTTTATCGTTTAATGGTTCTAAACAGAAAACCTCAATTTTTGCTCCTGCAGCTGTGTAAAAGAATAACCTTGCTTGAACGACGCAAGTTTGATTAAAAACAAGAAGATCGTCTTTCGAAAAAAGATTGGGTAAATCGCGAAATGATTGATCTACAATAGAACCTTTCTTGAAAACGAGTAGTTTGGAGGCATCCCTTTCTTCAAGAGGAAATCGGGCAATTTTCTCATCCGGAAGCGAGTACGTAAAATCGTTTATCGAAATATCCTTCGGATGTTGCATGTTTATCTAGATGCCTTACGAATGCGTTTAAACAATTCAGAAGCATAAACAAAATCGTTAATTTCTTGATTATCGGTTTCTAAAATAGCTTGCTTGTCGCCTTCCCACCATTTCTGACCTTTATTGAGGTAGATGATTTTTTCACCTATCTCCAACACCGAGTTCATATCATGCGTATTAATCACGGTTGTGATATTATACTCAGCCGTAATTTCATGAATCAAATTATCAATAACGATAGATGTTTTTGGGTCAAGTCCCGAATTGGGTTCGTCGCAAAACAAGTAACGAGGATTGAGCGAAATTGCCCGAGCAATAGCCACCCGTTTTTTCATTCCTCCACTTAGTTGAGAAGGAAAAAGGTTATTCGCATTGGGCAGGTTTACACGATTGAGGCAAAAATTAACCCGGTCGCGGCGTTCCTCTGCACTCATTTTTCCAAACATTTGCAATGGAAAAGCAACATTTTCCTCAACCGTTTGAGAATCGAAAAGCGCGCCCCCTTGAAATACCATTCCAATTTCCTTGCGAATATCACGACGTTGATCTTCGTCTAATAAAGAAAAATCACGGCCATCATATAAAATACTTCCTTCATCTATTTGGTAAAGCGCAACCAAACACTTAATCAATACTGTTTTTCCAGAGCCACTACTTCCAATCACCAAATTGGTTTTACCTTCTTCGAACGTAACATTTACGTGATCGAGAATCATACGGCCATCGAAGCTTTTACAAATATTTTTAACCTCAATCATGCCAATAACAATTGTGTGAGGATATAATTCGCCACCAAAATAAAAATGCTACTGTAAACAACTGCTTTCGTGCTTGAGCTTCCTACCTCCAAGGCTCCTCCCGAAGTATAATAACCATAATACGATGAAATGGACGTAATGATGAATGCAAAAAACAATGTTTTTACTAAAGCATAAAAAACATAGAAGGGTCTAAAAGCATATTGAATTCCATAGAGGTATTCGGTAGTTGTAACGCTTCCTGCAATAACTCCAAAAAACCAACCACCTGCAATTCCAAGAAACATACTCAGAATAATCAGAAATGGATTGATGAGAACTGCAGCAATAATTTTAGGTAAAACCAAGTAGGACGATGAATTGATTCCCATTATTTCAAGAGCATCTATCTGCTCAGTAACGCGCATCGTTCCAATCTCCGAAGCGATACTTGACCCTACTTTACCTGCTAAAATTAAACTGATAATGGTTGGTGAAAACTCCAAGATAATGGAGTCGCGCGTTGCCAAACCAACAGCATACAACGGAATAAAAGGACTGTCAATGTTGTAAGCTGTTTGAATGGTAATAACGGCTCCCATGAATAGGGAAATAATGGTAATGATGGGCAATGAATTTATCCCCAAAGAATTGATTTCATACAATAATTGTTTGCGAAACCATCCGAAACGTTGCGGTTTACGAAAAACAGTTCGGATAAATAAATAATAATGTCCAGGGAAATAGAAAATCTTCATGACGATGCTCAAACCTAAGCAAAATCTAGAATCGTTTTAAATTAAAAAATTGATTTTTCAAGGTGTGACTTGTTGATAGATTTACACGCATGTGAAATGCCTTCGTAACTTCGCAACCGAATCTACTATGAAATACACTTTTCAAGATCGTATTCTTTTATTTAGAACACTGGCACATTCTTTTAAACATGTGTATTTGTTAGAATCGAATGGTTATGACGATTGCTATGGGAGATTCTCCTGGGTTTTATTGGCCGGAAATTCGAACACGTTAACACTTAATAAAGACGAAAAATCTCCCTGGGAAAAACTGAAATCATTTTTGAAAACCACAGGTAATACACCTATTATACCGGGTTTCTTAACCTATGATTTGAAAAATCACTTAGAGGATTTATCCTCAAACAATTCCGATTTGACGGATTTTCCGTTGCTTTCATTTTTTGAACCAGAACTTTTTATTGGAGAAGACCGCGATGGGAATTCGATAGAATTTGGAAACTTGGATTTTAAAGAATTGGTGAAGCCTTTCGAGAAAAAAGCATCGACTTTAGATGCAATCGAAATGAAATCCAATTTAACCGAAGCGCAATACACACAGTATTTTAATCAGCTTCAAAATCATATTTCGCGCGGCGACATTTATGAAATCAACTATTGCATGCAATTTAGTGCAAAGGTGGACGACTTAGATCCAGTGTCCGTGTTTCAAAAACTCAATGAACGTTCGCCTGCACCATTTGCCGTTTTGATGAAAAACGATAATGTTTGGCTGATGGGCTCAAGTCCTGAACGATTTCTGAACAAGCAAGGAAACACTTTAATTTCCCAGCCCATTAAAGGAACCATTCGAAAAACAGGAGATGCAGAGCACGATAAAAAAGCGGGCATTCAATTGAAAAACGATCAAAAGGAGCGCTCCGAGAATGTGATGATTGTTGATTTGGTGCGGAATGATCTTACGCATTACGCAAAATCAGGAAGCGTATTAGTGAAAGAGTTGTGTGAGGTTTATCCCTTTGCAACAGTTCTGCATATGATTTCAACGATTCAAGCGGAATTGGAAGACGAAACCAAAGGCATTGATGCTTTAATGCGGGCATTTCCAATGGGTTCTATGACAGGCGCACCTAAAATACGCGCAATGCAACTTGCCGAAGAAACGGAAACATTCCGAAGAGGAATTTATTCAGGTGCATTGGGGTATTTTACTCCCGAGGGGAATTTCGACTTTGCTGTGATGATTCGTTCGTTTACATGGAATCAAACGAATGGGTATCTATCATTTTCTACCGGAAGTGCTATCACACATAAAGCCAATGCGAAAGCGGAATACAATGAATGTCTGTTAAAAGCAGAAGCGCTTCTTCAAAGTCTAATTCGATGAGTCGGCTACTACAAGATTTTCAACTTAAACTAAAGGACTTTAATTTTCCTGTCGGAGATACACGATTCATGCTTGCTTTAAGCGGAGGATTGGACTCTGTTGTGCTGCTCGATTTACTTTCAAAATCGGAAATCTCTGCCTTTGTTGCGCATGTAAATTATGGTTTACGTAATAAAGATTCCGATAAGGATGAAGCACTTGCTCGTCAATTAGCCGAAATGTATGGTTGGGAAATAGAAGTTCTCGATGCAAAAAATAGTATGCTTCATCACCCGAATGAATCTTTGCAAATGGCCGCAAGGCGAATTCGTTATGATTGGTTTTCGGAACTTGAAAAGAAACATCATTTACATGGGATTTTTTTAGCCCATCATGCGGACGACCAAATTGAAACATTTTTTATAAAACTATTGCGTGGAAGTGGAAGTGAAGCCTTGTCGGGAATGAGCGAACAAAACGGGATTTATTTCAGGCCTCTTTTAGACTTCACGAAAGAAACGTTGCTGGAATATGCACAGGCAAATAAATTAACCTGGAGAGAAGATATAAGCAACCAATCGGATAAGTATTTACGCAATGCAATTCGCTTAAATCTCCTACCAGAACTTAAGAATGTACAGGCAAATTTTTTACAGATGGTCTTAGAATCTGTCGGACGTTTGAAATCGGAACAATCGCAACTTTCTTCATTTACAAATGCTTGGATTGAAACACATGTAAACCAATCGGAGCATGGGTTTACGGTATTGAAAACTGATTTATTAAACGAAGCAAATCCGCAGCTTTTGATACATGAACTGTTAAAAAAATACGGGTTTTCATGGCGACTTTGTGGTTGTATAGCGCAAAACCTTACAAATACGCATACTCAGCACTTTCAGACTGGAGGGTATTTAGTGCAATTAAACCGAGTTTATCTGTCTGTTAATATGATGGTTACACAGGTTTCGACTGAGGAAAATGCACATCAGCCGGAAGTAATCCTCAATTATTTTGATGAAATGCCTATTGATATTGGCTTTGCGACTAAAAATGAAGCCTGGGTCATGGTCGATAAAATTCAAGGAGAATTATGCCTAAGAAAATGGCAAAAGGGTGATTTTTTCTGGCCTTCCGGCATGAATGGTCGCAAACTTCTAAGCGATTATTTTACTGATTTAAAATTGCTTCCAAAGGAGCGTGAAGAACAATGGATTTTAACCTGCGATAAAGAAGTCGTTTGGATCGTAAATCGTAGGATCGATAGGCGTTTTGCCGCTTTTCAGGATAGTAAAAATGTTATCCGGTTAACAATTTCATGAGATAAGCCATTTGAAACTCTCTTTTTACTGAAGGCGTATTAGAAAGCAAAACATTTAAAATCTGAAATTATGCGCAATGTGCCTTTAGTTGAAAAAGAAACTGTAAAGAATATGGTTTTTCCAAGAGAAGAAGTTTTAAAAAGTCAAGAATCTGCTTCGGAGAGGCGCTCCATGCTCGAGCGAGCAACAGTATTAAGCAATTTATATCACAACAAAGTGAAAATTGTGTTCGAAGACCGCGATGGAAGTAAAATGGTTGACACAACAATTTGGGCAACTACAGAAGCAGCCATCATGTTAAAAGGCGGGGTTGTAATTCCAATTCATCGTATTCATAGCATCGATTTAGTTTAGTGACATATTGACGCACTGCCATAAATAATTTCAGAAATCATGACGAAATAAATGAGAATTGTATAATTAGATAAATTGGTTTGCTTTAATTTGAGCCGGGAATGGTTGTTGTTCTCCGGCTCAATTATTTTTATAAAAACCAAAACTCATGAAAAGTATCGTCACAATTGGAATTGTATTATTAGTTGGAATCCTTTTATTTGGAATGGGAGGATGTTCTTACAATAAAATGGTAGAGAAACAAGAAGCCGTTTCTAGCGCATGGGCTCAAGTTGAGAATGTTTATCAACGCCGTTCAGACCTTATTCCCAACTTAGTTAACACCGTAAAGGGCGCTGCAAATTTCGAGAAAGAAACTTTGGAAGCAGTAATGCAAGCAAGAGCAAGCGCAACCAGTGTTAAAGTTGATGCTAGTAAATTAGATGCTGCCAGCTTCCAAAAATTTGAGCAGGCACAACAAGGAGTTTCATCGGCATTATCGCGTTTGCTAGTTTCCGTTGAAGCATATCCTGATTTAAAAGCAAATCAGAACTTCCGTGATTTGCAGGTTCAATTAGAAGGAACCGAAAACAGAATTGCTGTTGAGAGAAAAACGTTTAATGAAGTTGTGAAAGATTACAATAGCCATATTCGTTCATTCCCTAATAATTTATTCTCAGGAATGTTTGGTTTTACACCAAAAGATTATTTCAAAGCAGCTGCAGGTTCTGACAAAGCTCCAGAAGTGAAATTCTAATGGCTAAGAAATTTTTAACTCAGGAAGAAGAAGACAAAATCCTGAAAGCGATAGAGTGGGCCGAGAAAGAAACATCGGGTGAAATTCGTATTCACATAGAATCGAAGTGTAAATTGGATGCCGTAGATCGGGCTGTTGAAGTATTTTATGCTTTAAAAATGGAGCAGACTTTAGAAAAAAACGGGGTTTTGATTTATGTAGCTTGCAAAGACCGGAAGCTTGCTATATTAGGCGATTCTGGGATTAATGCAGTTGTTCCTGATGGCTTTTGGGATACGGCCCGTGATTTCCTTATTTCCCATTTTAAAGAAAATAAAATGGCCGATGGTCTTGTTGGTGCTATTGAATTGGCCGGCAAACAATTAAAAGAATATTTCCCATTTCGTTCCGACGACCGCAACGAGCTCTCAAACGACATTTCCATTGGCAACTAGATTTTATTTTCGGTGCATCCTTGCTATTCTGCTTTGCGGAATTTCTTTCTATAGCATAAGTCGCGATCTTCCCAAACGACCCGAGCCTGCTGTTTTAGTAAATGACTTTGCAGGAGTTTTGAGCGCCCAAGACAAGGCTTTGCTTGAAAAGAAATTGGTGGCTTTTGATGATAGTACTTCCTCTCAACTTTGTATAGTTATTCTTAAAGCATTGGATGGAGAGCCGGCATCTTCTTACGCTCCAGAACTTTTTAACTTTTGGAAAATAGGTCAGGAAGGCCGAAACAACGGGATTTTGATATTGGTTTCGATGGATTCTCACGAAGCGTTTATTAATACCGGTTATGGAATGGAGGAATTTGTTCCCGATATCATGGCGGGAAGAATTGTTCGTGAAGATCTTTTACCCTATTTCAAAAAAGAGCAGTATTACGAAGGTCTTGATAAAGCATCAACCGATTTGATGCAAATGCTCAAAGGCACCTTTAAGGGCTTTAAGAAAAAAAGCAACAAACAGAGAATCCCACCTATGGCTATTCTTGTATTGATTGTTCTTGGGGTGATTCTCATTTCTAAATCGAAAGGAGGAGGCGGAGGAAATTATGCACGCACATTTGGAGGCGCGGGCCTAGGTGGTTTTGGTGGATTCGGTGGAGGTGGATTCGGAGGTAGCTCAGGTGGTGGTTTTGGTGGAGGAGGATTTGGAGGATTTGGAGGTGGCGGTTCAGGGGGTGGCGGAGCAGGCGGAAGTTGGTAAAAATTCTTTCATGTTAAATTTCACTTTCATATTGCACCTTATTAAGAATTAAATTAGGTTTGAATTCTATATTTATACATCCTTTTTATACCATAATCATGAAAAACCTATTATTCATCATCTCCTTTTTTACATTTCCTTATGCGGCATTCGCTCAAATTCCAAAAGGAATGGATGTGTATGATGGATGGGCTTGTACTAAAAAAGGAGACACGCTTCGTGGGAAAATTTGCAACATCGATCCAAAATCTGGGCAACGTTTAGATAAAATTTTTCTTTTCGATTCGGCAAATAAGAAAAGTCGTTTAGGGGCTGAGAAATTGAATTCCTATTTCTTCGACAATAAACTATTTGAATTTGTAACCCTGGAAGAAACTCCTGTTGCTGTTACCATGCAGAAAGCAATAACAGGCGATTTGTGTTTGTATTATGCTTGGTTTCCTTTAATGGAAAGTACTCCTCAAAAGTATGTGTACGAAAGAGCAATCTTTTTAAAGAAGAAAGATCAAACAGGGTATATTGAAGTATTAGATAAAAAATTCCAGAAAAACATGGCTTTGTATTTCAAAGGAGATGAAGATATTGTTCAATTAATTAAGGACAATAAATACGAAGCGAAGGATATTGAAAAGATTGTAACTGCATACAACGCGAAAAACTAACAGCATTTGGTTTGGGTAAATTTCCAAATTCTTCAATTTCAAGATAACATTCTTATATATGTTGTTTTAAAATTGATGACTTAGAGTGAAAGATTCTGTTTGTTATTGTCAGTATACTTCATTGGCCCAACACTGTCAATCTTCTCTTTTTAGTAGAATTGCCCTCTTTTAGCAAAATTAAAGTTTAATTAATTGATAGATTTGCACTATATATACATAAAGTATTTTAGTAAATTAATTTGCATTGTTAATAATTAAATGTAAGTTTGCATCTACAACCTAACTAATCAATTTTAAAAATTATGAAGTTTTCTACTTTTTCAAGTTTATCTATGATTGCAGCAGCAATGCTTGTGTCTGGAACTGTTGGAGCTCAAGTTACTGCTACAAGCGTTTCTAGTTTCACTCAAGGAATGCGTGCTGATGGCGTTTCTCCAATTGGAGTTACTCGTAGCAACCCTAACAACGCTCTTGGAGCAATTAACGTAAACGATGTTAACATCGGTGAAGCATCAAACAACTCTTCTTCTGTTGAGTTTGTATCTCTTGGTTTTGGCGGTGAAATCGTTTTAGAATTTGCAAGTCCTATTTGCAATCAAGCTGGAAACGACCTTACTGTTTTTGAAACATCTTACGGAACGCCTTCTTGCGCTTCATGGCCAGAAAAAGCGTTAGTTTACGCACGTCAAGATGATTGTCAGCCTTGGATTCTTATCAGCCCTGCTGATGGAGCTTGCCAAAATGCTGATTTAGATTTAGGTGTTCTTAGCTGGGCTAAGTATGTTAAAATCGAAGACATCACAAACCCAACAACATTCCTTGCTAACAACCAAGACGGTTATGATGTAGACGGAGTTGTTGGATATTCTACTTGTGGCGGTGCTGCTATTTCTGCTGCAAATAAATATTCTCCAAGTGCTGTTGTTATTGCAAATCAAGGTACTCGTAAAAATGGTTCTCCAGTTCCTGCAAATCGTTCAATTCAAAGCAAAATGCTAGGCGCTCCTCAAATGAGCGATGCTTCAACATCTGCTGCTAATTACCCTTTCTACGCAATGGGTTATGCTGGAACTGTGACATTGTCTTTCCCTTACACGATTTTGAATAATGCAGGTGCAGACATCGCTGTTTACGAAACTACGTTTGGAGATAATGCTTCTCGTAACTGTGCTAGCTACCCTGAAAAAGCAAGATTTGAAGGTTCTGCAAATGGTTCAACTTGGTTCGATCTTGAAGCGGTTGCTTCTGCTGATGATGCTGGTTCTACACTTTGTCGCGATGGTCAGTTAAACATTCCTGCTGGTCAAGCGGGTATCAACTACATCCGTGTTACTGATGTAACAACACCATTTGGCTCAGGCTCAACTGATGCTTATGATATCGATGGTATCGTAGGTCTTGGTCAGTGTGCAAATACTCTTCCTCCATTGCCAGGTAGAATTTCTACTGAAGAAGTAATCGGTGAAGGTGAATTTGGAATCGAAGTTTCTCCAAACCCTGCTTCTGATTTCGCTATATTGAATGTTTCTGGATTAAACAACATGGAGAACTATTCTATCAAAGTAATTGATATGATGGGTCGTGTTATCTCTAACGAAACTGTTAATAATACATCTGGTAGTTTCTCTCAATCAATTAACATCAACAAATTAACTGCTGGTATCTACATGATTTCTGTTGAATCTAACGGAAACCGTGAAGTAACGAAGTTGATTAAAAAATAATCAGAATTTTCTCTGAGAAAAGCCCCAACGTTTTACGTTGGGGCTTTTTTTATGCAAAAAATTTATTTTGAAGAAATAGGAAGTGGTTTATTCCGTTGTTTAGAAATTAATATCATAATCAATGTATTAATGGCAGCAATTGTGATTATTTTTGCTAAAACTCTGTGGCTTATTAAAAAGCACCTCTCTTTCGTTTTATTATTCGTTTTCTTGAATTTGATGTCTGCGGGCTTAGCCGCGCAACAACCTCCTAAAACGCCAAGTGTTCAGGAAGTCTATTCGTATATTGTTTGTGCTGGAATCAAATTCCCTGACATTGTTTTAAGACAAGCAATCTGGGAAACAGGTTGGTTTAAATCGAAACACATGATTCACAAAAACAATCTGTTTGGATTTAGGCATTCTAAAAAATACATGAGTTTTACAAATTGGAATGAATGTGTTGATTACTACAAAAGTTGGCAATTAAGGCAATACACGCGAGAAGGAGAAGATTACTATGCTTTCTTGATTCGAATAAAGTATGCCCAATCGAAAAAATACATTGAATGCTTAAAGAGCTTAAACGTTAAAACAGCAAAGGTTAATTGCAATGAAAAATAGGCTTGTAGAAACGTTATTGCTTCTGCTATTAACCACCGCGCTCTTAACTATCATTTCATTTTCCCCATTTCAATTGGGAGAATTTAGAAGCCCTGATTTTCTCTCAGAAATTAAAACAAAGAACCCTTCAAAACAGGTTGTTCATAAATCGGGAGAACAATTAGCTCATCAAGATTCTGCATTTGTTGAGCCAAGAAAATTATTAGCAGACACTTCCATAAGCAGCTTCGGCGACTTGAGTGCATTCTTTGAAGCATTGTATTCTCTTCATCAAAAAGCACAATCAATTCATGTGGCATACTTTGGTGACTCCATGATTGAAGGTGATATATTAACAATGGATCTTCGGAAAAGTCTGCAGCAACGTTTTGGTGGTCGGGGTATTGGATTTATGCCACTTACTTCGGCTACAGCGGGATTTCGGACAAGCATTTCGCATCAGTTTAATGAGAATTGGACAACCTATCATTTCAATAACAAGCCACCTGAAGGTATTGATTTAGGATGGAGCGGTTTTTCGTTTCGACCTCAGCCGGGAGCAAATGCACGTTTTAAGAAATCGAAATGGCAAGATGCATTTCGTCGTATTGAACTTTACTACAAAAGTGCTTCCGCAGGAAAATGGAGTGTTACGAAACACGACACCGATTCGGAGATTGCGTTCGATGCTGCAGATTCCTTAACAACACTTGCACTTGATGATAGCATTCATTTTGAAGATATTTCACTGAAACTCATCGAAGGAAATCCAACGGTGATGGGTTTAAATTTCGAAGATGGTCCTGGTATTTATGTCGACAATTATTCATTTCGAGGAAATTCTGGAGTGCCCCAAAATACAATCAAAGACGAAACATATCAGTTTGCATCCAATCAGCTAAACTGCAAACTCGTGGTTTTGCATTATGGACTCAATGTGGTTGGTCATGAAGTGGGCGATTATTCCTGGTACCTTCAATCGTTTCGAAAGACCATTCGAAAATTCAAACGTACATTCCCCAATGCAACAATCATTATTTCAAGTGTAGGTGACAAATCGTATAAATCGGGGCAACAATATCATACAGAAAGCGATATTCCTTTATTTGTAGGCATGCAGGCAAAACTAGCGCGCGAAGAAGGAGTTGTTTTTTGGAATCTCTATCAAGCAATGGGTGGCTTCGATTCAATGAAACGCTGGGTAGAAGAAGAATCTCCTCGGAAAGCATCCAAAGACTACACCCATTTTAATCATGCAGGCGCAAAAACGGTTGCTACATTATTCTATGATTGGTTGATGAAAGAATACGAAGTTTACCTTGGAAAGAAACTCGAAAATATGTCGAATCCTGAAGCCTTCATCGCAAAACCCGTTTCGAAATGAGTAGAATTCTAATGTTCATTTTACTTGTTTCGGGATCTATCGATGCCCAAAACGATTCGCTTTCGTGTATTAAAGACTCCCTGAATTTTATTCAAAACACCTCGGGACTTGCAGCTTTTTTAAAGTCAACTAACCAGTTCAGCAAGGGCGAACTATCCCAACTTCGGGTTGTTCATCTTGGCGACTCTCATGTGCAAGCGGGCTTTTTTTCAGAACCAATTCGCAACGATTTGCAATTACAGTTTGGAAATGCGGGAAGAGGGCTCGTTTTTCCATACCAAGCCGCTGGTACAAATGGTCCGAGTGACTATAATTTTGGTTCTGCTCAGGTTTGGAAGTCTAAACGCAATTGCATCAGCAAAAGCAATTTACCTACGGGAATTTCGGGGCATACCATATATAGTAAACAACGTGGTGCTCGACTAAATTTCAAAGCCCGAAATCGTTTAAACATCGGGACTCCGAATAGAATTGTACTGTATCACGCATCTTTGGCCGATAGCAATTATAGTTATCAGATAAGCGATAGTTTAGGAAATGAAATTGCAGCATTAGACAAAAGCAAAAGCAGTGATATGCGTTCTGAATTCAAAATTCTAAAACCAGTTTATACCTGGCGAGTTCAGCACGATACGATTGCAAAAACAGGTAGCTCTTCTACCCTCTTTGGCGTTTCGCTTGAGAATGAAAGCAGAGGTGCTTTGGTTCATACCATTGGTGTGAATGGGGCAGAATATCAGCATTATTTACACAGCGAATTTTTCATCAAACAGCTCGCTGAACTAGGTGCCGAATTGGTCATTATTTCATTGGGAACCAACGAAGCGTATAACTCGGGCGTTTTCGATTCGCTCGTTTTCGAGGCCCAAGTAGATTCCTTTTTAACCGAGGTGCAAACCGCATTACCCAATGCATCCATTTTAATTACAGCTCCTCCTGGAATTGGACAAGCAGTTCGTGTTTCTGGAAGAAGAAAACGTAAAACGTATCGTTACATCGAAAACAAAAACATTCCCATTGTATGCTCCGTTTTGTATAAACAAGCCATCAAACACAATGCGGCTATTTGGGACTTTTACCAAATTATGGGAGGACGCGATGCTATGAATATTTGGGCAGCCAAAGGACTTACAGATAAACGCAGGATTCATTTTAGTCGCAAAGGATATTTGATTCAAGGTTCGTTATTAACGAAAGCTATTCATAACGAGATAATACAATTTCAGCAGAAAAATGATTGATTTCCCCCTTCTGAAATCCTTGTTGGTTTATCAACCAGAAGATCCATTGTTGTTTAACAGCAGTTTCTTTCTGTACTTTTTGACGCTGTTTTTTTTCGGGTATTTTTTACTTCGAAATCGTGCATCTGCCCGCATAGCTTTTGTTTCCATCTTCTCTCTTTATTTTTTCTATAAGGCCTGTGGCTGGTATGTTGGATTAGTTTTATTGGCAGCTGTTGTCGATTTTAATTTAAGTGCACTTATCTATAAAACTCGAACCGTTTTTAAGCGCAAGTTGATGTTGGTCTTTAGTTTAATAATCAACCTTGGATTACTTGCCTATTTCAAATACACCGATTTCTTTATTGAAATCGTAAATGGCTTCCAAACAAATCAAATAAAGCCACTGCACTTGATTTTACCTGTTGGTATTTCCTTTTATACATTCGAAAACATTAGTTACACGATCGATATTTACCGAAGATCGTTTAAACCCGTTAAGCGATTCGGAGATTACCTCTTTTTTCTTTCTTTCTTCCCCAAGCTAATGATGGGGCCCATTGTGAGAGCCGCCGATTTTATTCCACAAATTCGGAAGCCCGTTTGGTTAAATAGCCAAGATATTTCGAAAGGATTCTTTTTAATTGCAAGCGGCTGTATTAAGAAGGTTGTTATTTCGGATTACCTAAGTACCCATTTGGTGAATATGGTTTTTGATGACCCGCTAAGATATACGGGAGTTGAATGTTTGTTTGCCGTTTATGGATACGCTTTGGTGATTTACTGCGATTTTAGTGGCTATTCCGATATTGCTATTGGAATTGCTAAATGGATGGGGATTGATGTAAATATCAATTTCAGTGCTCCCTATCAAAGTAAATCAATCACCGAATTTTGGAGACGCTGGCATATTTCCTTATCAAGCTGGTTGCGCGATTACTTGTACATCTCCTTGGGTGGGAATCGGAAAGGTAAATTCAGAACTTACCTCAACTTATTTATCACAATGGTCATTGGAGGATTTTGGCATGGAGCAAGTTGGAATTTCTTGTTTTGGGGCGCTGCTCATGGAGTATTACTGGCCATTGAAAAGGGATGGAACGATTTTTTTAAACGAAGCGCTTCTCCATCAAATCTGTTAATCAAAGGCCTTAAGCTAATCATCACATTTCACATCATTTGCGCTTTATGGGTTTTCTTTAAAGCGGAAACATTTCATCAAGCCATCGAGCTATTTTCACAAATAACCAGCTCGCTCGATTTTAAAACACTTCCTGCTTTTGTATTAAATTACCAACTTACCCTCGGAATACTCGCTGCCGCGTTGTTCTTTCATGCCTTGCCTTTATCCTTGAATGATTGGGCAATTGGGCAATTAAGTAAATTGCATTGGACGGTGAAAGCCGTTATTCTTACCCTTGTTTTGTTGTTGATTTCCTATTTTAATCAAGCGGGACAAGTAATGCCAATTTATTTGCAGTTTTAATTCCGGATTATTCTTCCTCGGTATTTTTCAATTGCATTAACAAAGTATACGCTCCTTTTACTGCAATTTTTTTATTGTTAATAGATGAATTTCCTTTTAGGATTTCAGTGTATCCGCCCTGCGAAACACCTATTTGTACTTCCGCCAATGAAAAAACATTGTTCGATTGTTGAACAAATACATAATTCTTTCCTTCAAAGAGCACAATAGACTCATCAGGTAATACCTCCGAAATCTGATTTTGAATTTCAATTTCAGCATTCATAAACATTCCTGGAATCAAGGTTTCATCATATTTTTGGAAATGGCAATGAACCTCTGCATTTCGATCGGCCGTGAGGTTTTTCCCTATCAATATTATATCACAAGCATGTTTCTTTTCCGGGTTTCGGTTATTGAATGCCATCAATTTTTGTCCAATAAAAATATCGTCTAAGTCTTTCTCAAAAATGGTTAGGGCTAAATGGATGTCGGTTGGATTTACCAATTCGAATAGCACCTCGCTTGGTTGCGCATATTTTCCAATGTTCACATTCACATGTGTTACAAAACCATCGATTGGAGAGAGTAAGTTGATGCTTTTTGAAATGGTTGATTCTGTTAGCCGCGCAGGATCAATTCCGATAAGTTTCAGCTTTTCGGAAAGCGACTTCACCGTTACTTTTTGGGTTGTGTATTCTGCTTCGGCTTGCTGAAAAACTTTGTCGCTAGATGCTTTGCTTAAATTCAATTCGCGCTGTCTTTCAAACTCCTTTTCGGAATATTTCAATTTGGCAAGCCCAATTAGATAATCTTGTTGCAATTGAATGTACTGTTGGTCTTCCATTACGGCAATCACCTCTCCTTTCCGAACATGCATGCCAGGAAGGAGCTGCGACGATTTCAAGTATCCTCCTAAGGGCACACTCACCGATACCATATTTTGAGGCGGAACATCAATTTTTCCACTCACTTGTAAGGATCGGGAAATGGGTTTCTTTTCGAGTTTGCTAATTGAAAGATTTGCGTTTTTGGCTTGAGCAGGTGTTAACGTAACGGTTTGGCTTTGCAAGGCGGGCTCCATATTTTTCTCTTCTGAAGAACTTCCGCATGAAGCGAGAATACATAACAATGCGATTCGATATATAAATTTCATATTAGTTGTTGTTAAGGTAATTGATTTGAATAACGACCGCATTCAGATTGTGAATTGCTTCCAGATAGTCGTTTTCGATTGAAATGGCTTGGTTATTTAAAAGTGCCCAGTCGAGATAATTGATGTCCCCATTTTGAAACTGAAGACTAGCCGTTTTCATAATTAGATTTGCATTCTTCAGTCCCGACTGCTCGAAGTAATTGGCTGTTGTTGTGAACAATTGAAGTTGCGCGGCTAATTGAGATAGCTCGTTTTGGAATTTAAACGTTCCTGCAAGCAGGGCATTTTCCGCTATCTGCTGTTGGATTCCAGCCAACTTCACCCTAGCGCGTTGGCCTCCATAAATAAGCGGAATTCCAAGCCCAAATTGCCCCGACTGAAATCTCGAAGAATAAGTATAGGATTTATTGTCGGAGCCCGATCCAAACATGCTCATGTTGTTATATCCCATGGAAATGGAAGGTAAAAATTGAGCGCGATTGAGTTTGTAATTGGCTAATGAAATTTGTTTGTCTTGTTCCAACAAACGTATCTGAGGATGTTGAAGATTTGCCGAACCGACAATTGGAATCTGATTCATTTTAAGCGGTTCATTTTCGGGGGAATACAAGGTTGTCGTGTTAAGTAAAAGCTGAAATTCGGCTAAAAGCATCGATCGTTCCAACAAGAGTTTTTGCAATTGAACTGCAATTTGCCCTCTTTGCATTTCGGCTGAAGCCTTTTCTAAAACATTACTCTCTCCTTGCGAAAATCGTTGTTCCGCCTTGATTAAAAATTCGGCGTATATGCTGTCACTTTTGAACAAGAGTTTCTCTTTGGCATTTATAAACAAGATTGAATAATACACTTGAGAAACCGTTTTCTTTAATGCGGCTTTTTCAAGATCCAATTTCAACACGCTGCTTTTGTATTCTTCATTTAAGAGCGTTTTTTGTTTCGCGTATACTGATGGAAAACTGAACGATTGAGAAATTCCAAATCGACTGTCCAAATAGCGGCTGTTGAGTTGCCCAAATTCCGAATTGACAATTGCTTGCGGAATATCCCAGGCTGTTTTTTGAAGTTGTTTTTGGTAGTTCGAAAGAAGCATTTGCTTTTTCACCTGAAGGTTGTTTGCTAATGCAGAATCGATTGCTGTTTGAAGTGAGATGGGCGTTTGTGCTTGAATAGAACCAGTTGTTCCGACTATCAGTGAAATCAATAAGATCAAGGTTGAATTTGCTGTTGACTGTTTTTTCTTCTCGGCACGCGATTCAAACAAGATGAATAAAACAGGTAAAACAAACAGGGTCAGAAAAGTAGCAATGAGTAATCCTCCAATCACAACAGTTGCCAATGGTCTTTGAACTTCTGCTCCGGCTCCTTTACTTAATGCCATTGGAAGAAATCCGAGCGATGCAACAAAAGCGGTCATCAACACAGGTCGCAATCGGATTTTAGTACCCATGAGAACGATCTTTCTTAGGTCGGTCCAACCCTCTTCTTTTAAGCGGTTAAACTCTGCCACAAGCACAATTCCATTCAGAACCGAAACACCAAAAAGCGCAATAAATCCGACACCTGCCGAAATGCTAAATGGCATATCCCGAATGGTCAAAGCCAAAATTCCTCCAATAGCCGAAAGTGGAATCGCCGAATAAATAAGCAAACCTTGTCGCACAGAATGGAATGAAAAATACAGTAATAAAAAAATGAGCAATAACGAAACAGGAACCATGATGCTAAGTCGCGCCTTTGCTGCATTCAAATTCTCGAATGCTCCACCATACGTAACAAAATATCCACTTGGGAGTTTCATTGATTTATCTGCTTTTTCCTGAAGTTCATTTACGATGGATTGAACATCGCGCCCTCGCACATTAAAGCCAACGATAATCCTTCGTTTTGCGTCTTCGCGTTGAATTTGATTTGGCCCATTTTTCAATTCTACAGATGCCAGTTGAGATAATGGGATTTGTTGCCCCGAAGATGTTGGAACAAGCATGTTTCGGACATCTTCAATGTTTTTCCGCTGGTCACCTTTCAAACGAACAACTAAATCGAAGCGCTTTTCTCCTTCATAAACAAAGCCCGCCGATTGGCCTGCAAGTCCCATGTTTACTACTTTGTTGATGTCGTTGATTGACAATCCAAATTGGGCAATTGCAGCACGATTGTATTCAATCACAACTTGAGGGGCTCCGGTAATTGGTTCCACATAAATGTTTTGTGCTCCATCGACAGAGCCCGATAATGCACCCAATTTTGCAGCATAGGCAGCAAGTGTATCGATGTTTTCTCCAAATATTTTACACACAACATCTTGCTTTGCACCCGTCATCAATTCGTTGAAACGCATTTGAACTGGATATTGGAAACTGAAGGAAACACCTGGAAGATCGGCAAGGGCTTCAGTCATTTTTTCTGACAGTTCATTAAATGTCTCGGCCGATGTCCATTCGCTTCTGTCTTTCAATATTACCATCATATCTGCGGCATCCATCGGCATTGGGTCGGTAGGAATTTCGCCGCTTCCAATTTTGGTTATTACTTTAATGACTTCCGGAAAACGATTTTTCAAAATAGCAGCTGCTTTCTGAGAATATTCAATCGAGGTCGATAAACTACTTCCAGTAAGCACACGTGTTTCAACAGCAAAATCACCTTCTTCCAAAGCCGGAATAAATTCACCTCCCATATTGAGCAACAAGAAAATGGAGATAGAAAATAGAATCAATACTCCAGCAATTATACTCTTCGGAAAATGAAGAACCCGATCTAAGGCCGACTGAAAATGACGTTCAAAAAAGATCATCATTCGATCCGAAAAATTTGGCTTATGGCTTATGTTCTTGCTCAATATTAAAGCGGAAATCATAGGAACGTAAGTCAGCGAGAGAATAAATGCTCCCAATAAAGCAAAGGCAACGGTTTGTGCCATGGGCTTGAACATTTTTCCTTCTATCCCGTGCAAAGTGAGGATGGGCAAATACACCACAAGAATGATTATTTGACCAAAAACAGCGCTATTCATCATGCGACCTGCTGCCTTTTTCACTTCCGTATTCATTTCAACTTGTGTTCTTTTAAACAGATTCGCACTGATTTTCCCATGTGTTAATTGGTGCAAAGTTGCTTCAACAATAATGACGGCACCGTCTACAATTAATCCAAAATCTAAAGCGCCAAAGCTCATGAGATTACCACTAACTCCGAAAAGATTCATAACAATAATAGCAAACAACATTGCCAATGGAATTACAGAAGCCACAATGAAACCCGCTCGAAAATTCCCTAAGAATAAAATAAGCACGAACAGTACGATAAGCGCCCCTTCCATGAGATTTGTTTTAACCGTTCCAATGGCATTATCAACCATTTTGGTGCGATCTAAAAAGGGCTCGATGACAACACCTTCGGGCAAGGATTTTTGAATTTGGGCAACGCGCTCTTTCACGTTTTTTATTACTTCACTGCTATTCGCTCCTTTAAGCATCATGACAATGGCACCAGTAACTTCGCCATCATCATTGTAACACATTGCCCCATATCGGGTGGCTGTCCCTATTCGAACTTCGGCAACATCGCGAATGAGAAGCGGAGTTCCATTGGTCGTGTTTTGGATAAACGTGTTCTCGATATCCTTCATGCTTCCAACAAGTCCTTCACTTCGGATGTATAAAACCGTTGGGCCTTTTTCGATGTATGCGCCACCGGTATTTTGGTTATTCTTTTCGAGTGCTTCAAAAACTTGGTTAATGGTAATGTTGTTTGCTTTGAGTTTGTTAGGTTCAACAGCTATTTCGTATTGTTTTAAGTTGCCACCAAAACTGCCAACATCAGCAACTCCTTTAACACCCAACAGTTGCCTACGCACAATCCAATCTTGAATTGTTCTAAGTTCGGTGGAAGTATACTTAGATTCATATCCATCTTTCGGGCGAACCACGTATTGATAAATTTCTCCAAGACCAGTAGTAACAGGACCTAAAGAAATTGTTCCAACACCTTGGGGTATTTCATTCTGAACCTGCAAAAGCCGTTCGGCCACTTGCTGTCGCGCCCAATACACATCTACATTATCATCAAAAACAATCGTTACTACAGATAGCCCGAATCGTGAAAAACTACGGATTTCGTGCATTCCTGCAATATTACTATTGGCCAGTTCGATTGGAAATGTAACGAGACGTTCGATATCGGTAGCGCCTAAAGATGGAGCTACAGTAATAACTTGAACTTGGTTGTCTGTAATATCAGGAACGGCGTCAATTGGAAGACGCGTTGCTTCAAAACTGCCATAAATGATAAGGGCAAGCACGAAAAGCCCAATTATAAGCTTGTTGTTTACTGAGAATTGAATGATTTTATTCAGCATTTCTCTAAAAATAAAATGGGGTTGGATAAAACACGATTTGCCAATCTAAACATAAAGATTTCGCAAAAATCGTCAATGGATTTTTAATGGAAGCTGATAGATTCAGCTTATTTGAGGTGGCTGGAAAATGGAATTGTGACACTCCTGCGTGTCTTGAATACTATCAAGAACCGAGTGAACTGGGTATTCGCTTGATAGTATAATTTTGAATTCTGAACTTGGAATGATCGCCATAAAAGTAAACGAGCAAGTGTGCTGAAATGGCAATTTCCCTTCGGTTTCTTTGGGATGTTTTGAATTGGATGCGTAATGAAGAAATAAAAAGTCAGTGAAGGTTATTTCTCCCGCAGATAAATCTTGGTGTTCTCGAAAATGTTCGATCAGATTCGCAATTTTGGGTAATTCATCCCAATCTGATCCCGGCATCAAACTTCCAGCAAAGAAATAAAGAGATAGAAAAAGTGCTAAAATTTTCACGACGTAAATGTAAATAATGATTTTACATCTTCTTCTTAAAAATCAAACATGAAATCAATCCATTTTATGTTAAATTTCGGCAACAATTTTAATGTTCCCAATATGATTCTTCGATTTTTAACCCTTTTTTGTCTTTCCCTTATTTTTAATGAATTACAAGCCGCGCCTGGAGACACATCATCGGTTAAAACACATGTTAATCAATTAATCAGAACCGACCCTAGCGTTGGAGCTACATCATACAAAAGCTGGGGTATTTTTCCTATACAAGGGAGCAATGTTCATAAGGTAATGATGAAATTGTCTTTTAAATGTCCAACGGGCGAAAACTGTGGCGAGTGGGATTATCTCAACTTTGTTTACCTCAGAAGAAAAGGTAGTGTAAATAGTACTTCGCTCAATTTAGAGTTGGCGCGCTTTATCACTCCTTACGGGAATTCCTTTTCGTCAGCATGGAAATCAGATTGGATGATTGATGTTACCGATTTCGAAGGCTTATTGCGCGATTCTGTGGAAATTGAATATCAACATACCGGCTATGAAACCAATGTTGGACGAGGATGGATTATTAATTTGGAATTTGTGGTTACGGAAGGAACACCCATTCGTCCTTTTAAAAATCTGCAAAACTTATGGCAAGGAAGCTATTCCTATGGCGATGTAAATAATCCAATTAACACCCTTTTGGGCACACAAGAAATTACACTTGGCCCCGAAACAGAATCGATGCGCATGCGCATTATGCAAAGTGGACATGGAGGAGAATCGAACGAAGGTTGTGCAGAGTTTTGCCCGAAAACGCGAACACTTTCCCGAAATGGAGAAGTTTTCTCACAGAAATTGGTTTGGAGGGATAACTGCGGGTTGAATGCCGTTTATCCTCAAGGCGGAACGTGGGTATACGATCGAGGAAATTGGTGTCCCGGCGATTTGGTTTATCCCGATGCTTTCGATTTTACGGTGAGTCCAGCTTCTGTTCAATCGTTCGAAATGACCATGCCTGATTTTATTGCAGCATCATACGCCAATTATGTAGTTCGCGCTTATGCTCTGGAATACGGAGCGCCGTCTTTTCAAACTGATGCATCTATCGAAGATATCCTTGCGCCAAGCGATCGTTATTCGTACCGAAGATTCAATCCTATTTGTGGCAATCCACAAGTTATTCTAAGAAACAATGGACGCAATGCCCTTACCTCGGCGGTGATTGAATATGGTCCGGCAGGAGGAATAAAGAACAGCTTTACTTGGAATGGAAATTTGGGCTTCATGGCTTCGGAAGAAGTGCTGCTTCCTGCAAATGTTGTTTGGGGTGTGTCTTCGGGAGTTTTTGAAGTGGAGGTGATTTCAGCCAACGGACAAACCGACGATTTTACATTCAATAATATGATGCGCTCTAATTTTACAACTCCTTATGTTGCACCTGAGCGTTTTGTCGTTGAATTTTTCACAAACAATTCACCTCAGGAAAATTATTGGACCATTCAAGATATTTCAGGGAACATTTTATACCAACGTTCGGGTGCTTCAGCTCTTACAAACTATAAAGATACCGTTGACTTGCCTGTTGGTTGTTATAAATTTATTATGGAAGATTTAGGGAAAGATGGCTTGAGTTGGTGGGCAAATCCCGATGCGGGTAATGGATTTGTTCGTTTACGCAAAGCTGATACAGGTGGGATGTTAAAGATTTTCAATGCTGATTTTGGAACACGTGTGGAATTTCCTTTTACAACAGGAAGTGCATTGGGAATTGAAAATCAGATGGAGTTGAATTCCGATGTTCGAATTTATCCAAATCCATCGCAAGGAAAAAGTCAGTTAAGCATCACACTTGAAAAGCCGATGGATGTTCATATTGAGATATTCAATTCCCTGGGCCAAGTTGTTTCTACCTTAAACCCGAGCAAAGGGGAAATAATTACCCTCGATTTACCTGTGGTTTCTGCAGGGATTTATTTCGTGAAGGTGCAAACAGGAGCTTCGTCCGAAACTATTCGTTGGATTGTAACCCAATAAATATTAGAACTTTAACTTCATAAGCAAGAGGATATTTCGACCTGCTTGTGTAAAATAGTAGTTGTAGTCGTAACGCTGTCCACCATAAATTGCTGGATAGGTTGCACCGTTGGGATTGTATTTTACATCCAAGATATTGTTTACAGATAGAGCGAATTCGATTCCTGGGGCCTTGCTAAATTCCGGATTCCAATTAATGCGTATTGCTTGCGTTGTAAATGCATCGAGCTTACGAAGATCCGATTGTGTATTATCTAGAAATTGCTTCCCAACGTATTTGCTTATTAAGGAAAAACGCAATTTTTGGAAGGGTTCAAAAGTAATGGTTGAAGAACCAATGGCATTGGGAGAAAACGAAATGTCGGTGTTTGAATAATTAAAAACTTGTACAAGTTCCTCCTGCGGCGAAGTTGTTTGATCGATGTTTATGTACTCAGTGAAATTCTTGATTTTATTTCGACTCAAAGCAATATTTCCTTGCCAAGATATCTTTTTAGTTAAGGTCCATGATGCCTCTAGTTCAATTCCAGCTCGATAACTTTCCGGAGTATTAATTCTGGTTGCAGCTCCTACATCATTTAATGCTCCGGTTAATACCAATTGGTTTTTGTAATTCATATAATATCCGGTAAGTCCAAACAAGAATGACTTTCCTTTAAATCGATAGCCCAATTCGAAATCTTGCAAATTTTCTGGTAATGGGCGACTCAATGCGGAAGAATTGGTGTAATCGTCGCGAACGGGCTCTCTATTTCCAATTGAGTATGAGCTAAACAATCTGTTTTTACTATTCAAATCCCAAGTTAAACCCAATTTAGGATTGATAAAATTCAATGCTACTTCTTGTTGAACATTTTTAAAAAACTCGTTATATCCTAAAAACGAATAACGAATGGTTCGGTATTGAAAATCAGCAAATAAATCAAGTCCTGAAATAATTTCGATGTTTGCTTTGGTGTATACATTGAGATCTGTTTTTGATGCGGTATCTTGATAATATCGATAGTTGATAGGAAATGCAGCAGCATATTCAGCCCAAGTAACTTCCCCAAAATGTTGTCCTTTATATTGATTCCATCCGCCGCCAAAAACAAGGTTTACGCGATTGCTTGGTGAGAATGTTGCAGAAAAAACAGTTCCGTAAAACTGATTATCGAGCCAACGTCTACGAACCAACGATGTATTAGAAATCGTATCAGTTGGAACAAGAACCGTATCTGAATCAATAACTAGCGGCTTTTCTCCAAAATACAAATCGCCCATACCGTAAAGTCCGATCGATTGATCTTGCATGTATTCTTCGTAATAACCAGAACCTTTTGTATAATGAAGTGCAGCATTCAAAAGCAAATTCTTTCCTGCTTGATGATTGAAGAAAAACTGATAATGGTCTTGTTGGTAGTTGTCGGTTTGGTTGTCATAAAAAACTTCTTTCCCCTCATTGTTATAATAAATACCAGCAGGATTGTAGGTAGGATTTGTTTCCAACGAGTCCTGAGGAACTCCATACCAAGCTTGCCCGGTTTTCTCTTTACCTGAAAGAACATTAGCCCGAAATGTCGATTTGCCTTTATACCAAGCGGCAGTCAAGAAGAAGGATTTCAGATCGGAAGTAGAACGATCGATGAACCCATCGCTGTTGAGTTTGGAAAGTCGGAGGTCGAATGTGAATCCGTTTATTAAGCCCGTTCCAACTTCCAAGGTATTTCTGAATGTGTTGAATGAACCTCCTCCAGCAGTATAGTTTGCGTATGGCGTTCCTTTGAATTCGTTTGTTTGCATATTGAGCGTTGCCCCAAAAGCTCCGGCTCCGTTGGTGGAGGTTCCAACGCCTCGCTGAAGTTGAATGCTGCTAACCGAAGAGGCAAAATCGGGCATATTTACCCAGAACAATCCATGCGATTCGGCATCGTTCATCGGAATTCCATTAACCGTAACATTGGTGCGGGATGGATCGCTGCCTCGCACCCGAATTCCAGTGTATCCAATTCCAGTTCCCGCTTCAGAATTTACCACAACAGAAGGCTGATTGTTAAGCAACATGGGCATATCTTGTCCGAAATTCTGGTCGGCAATTTCTTTTTTCGATAAGGTGCTGAATGCCATGGCCGACTTATCACCGGCACGGGTAGCGCTTATCACAACTTCGTCGGCAATAAATACTTTGGGTAGTAGAATAAAATCGAGTTTCGTTTCTTTCGCAGGAGTAATTCTCTTACTAGAAGAAATAAAACCAAGCATGCTTGCCTCAACTAGGATTTCTACTTGTGAAGAAATTTTGAGTTTGTAGTTTCCTTTCGCATCGGTTGATGTGGCGATGAACGTTCCACTAACAGAAACAATTGCACCTGAAACGGGGCTTCCATTGGAGTCATTAATTTGGCCTTGAATAAGGGATTGAGAATTTACTTGGAAAACAAATCCAAGCATGATTACAAATGAAAAAAACGCTATTCGCATCGTTGTTATTTTTTAAACAACGGATAAGCAGGGGCCGGCACATCCGACAAATTGTAAAACAATACCTATGTCCCTACGCTGGCATTACCCAGATCAGGTTCTTTCAGTTAAAAGGCAACTGAAAAGGGTATAATCTCAGCCACATATTCATGTAGCACCCCTTGATTAATTATTCGGCAAAGCAAGGAAAGTAAATTGGACTATGCAAATAAATTATTCGCTTTCTGATTCTGAACTATTTGACTCAAGCGAATTCTTTAATGCCTTGCGATTGGTTTTGATAATTTTCTTGAATTTTTTATCCATCGATTTTTGTTTCGACTTGATGCTTTTAAAAAAATCCTCTTCTGCTTTGATAAAAACCGGAGTTGCCTTTTCGATGAGCTCCATTCCTTTGGTAGTTAGCAATAAGGAACGAGAACGCGTGTCGAGATGATGTGCTTTTCGAATGATGTACTTGCGTTCTTCTAACAAACGAAGGACTTTGGAAACCATCATTTTATCGCAGTTTGTATTATTGGCAAGCATCATCTGTGTGATGGGTTTATCGATGGTTTTATTCATCGTTGCCAATGCGTTAAGCAATAGAAACTGAACATGTGTAAGTCCAATTGGATCGAGTACGATTTTCATTCGCCTCTGCCATAAATTGGTGATTTGCCATACTAAGAAACCAGAACATTCGGATGGATCTTCAAAAGCAAGTTCGAACGTTGGGACAAGGCGTTTTTTCATTTTATAGAGAATATTCTTGCGTTTAAGATAGTATGAAACGCTTTAAATTTTATGCGAAATTATTAAGATTGACCTTATAGATTACACTTCGGGATAAAGCAGGTATTTTTTTCTGATTTGACGGTATGCATTCAAACCAGGTTCCCAGCTTTTGCGAATTTCCACTTCCGATTTTCCTTCCAAGATTTGTTTGCGGAGTTTATCTGTTCCGGCCAATTTATCGAAAAAATCGTTGAAGTATTTGGTGTTCTTGCCACTTGATTCATAGAGATTCTGAAGCCAGAACAGGTAGATGGATTTGGTATCTCGAAGAAAATTTTCTCCAAATCCACTTAAGTTAAATCCTTTGCATTCCTTGTTTTCGTATAGCGGAGATTTGCTTCCTGGACCACTTTTCGGTGTAAAGCTAAAATCTCCTAGCGTGCATTCCGGAAAGCCAATCATCTCGAAAGGCTTAGATGTTCCTCTTCCAATACTCACAAAAGTTCCTTCAAAAAAGCAAAGCGAAGGATATAAATAAATGGCATTCATGGTTTGTAAATTGGGCGATGGCGGAACCGTAAGTTGATAATACTGATTATGCTGCCAACCTTTGCAAGAGATAACCTGGAGTTTGCATTTAACTCTTCCTTTTAACCAACCTTCTCCATTTACCATTTTGGCATATTCACCCACACTCATTCCATGAACCACCGGAACGGGATGCATTCCAACAAACGAAGAAAATGCGGGATCTAAAACAGGTCCATCGGTATAATGTCCGTTTGGATTTGGTCGATCAAGTACGATTAATTGAATACCTTTTTCTGCACATGCTTCCATCACCAAGGAAAGCGTGGAAATATATGTGTAGAATCGCGCACCCACATCTTGGATATCAAAAATTACCACATCAACATCTGCAAGTTGCTCTGGTCTTGGCTTTTTATTATCGCCATAAAGAGAAATGAGTGGCAAGCCGGTTTTCGTATCCTTGGTAGATTGCACTTTTTCGCCTGCATCTGCAGCGCCCCTGAAGCCATGTTCTGGAGCGAAAACCTTCACAATATTTACCTTGAGCGAGCGAAGTGTATCAACCAAATGTGTATTTCCGATTAGCGATGTATGATTCGCAACCAAAGCAACACGCTTACCTTTTAATAAAGGCAAATATTCATTCATCCGTTCAGCTCCCAATTCAACATCGGCATCGGTTTTAATAATCACTTCAACCCTACTGAAAATTTGTGGACGAAGATTTTGTATAAAAAAGAAGAGAAATAGAAATGCCCATGCAAAGGCTTTAAAATTTCTAACTTGTGGCGCTGTTTTAAATCGAATCATTCTATATTAATTTGAGCACATCTGAATTCCTTGCCCGTAGGCTTTTGCAATCCAACAAAGGCAACAATCGTCTTTCAACTCCCATCATCCGAATTGCCATTGGAGGCATTGCTGTTGGTATTTGTGTGATGATTATTGCAATTGCAATTGTAACGGGCTTCCAGAAAGAGATTCGAGCGAAAGTTATTGGTTTCGGCGCTCATATTCAAATAAACAAGTACGATAACAATCATTCGTTCGAAAGTAGTCCGATTAGCAACAAAGAAAGCTACCTGAATGAGATAAAAAAAATGCCTGGAGTTGTTCATTGGCAGAGTATTGCAACAAAAGCAGGAATTGTAAAATCGGGCGACGCTATTGAAGGGGTTGTTTTTAAAGGATTAGGGAAAGATTACCAGTTCGGGTTTTTTGAAAAGAATTTAATTGCTGGAAAAATTCCTTCGTTCCCCGACTCTGGTAAATCAAACGAAATTCTTATCTCCAAATTGCAAGCGCAACTTCTAAAGCTCCAGGTTGGCAGTAGCTTGTTGATGTATTTTATTCAAGATCCACCCAAGGCGAGAAAATTTGTTGTTTCGGGCATTTACGATACCGGTTTGGGCGATAATGATTTCGATAAAATATACATGATGGGTGATATTCGGGTGGTTCAGCAACTGAATAAATGGAGCTCCGACCAAGTTAGTGCCATCGAAGTCCAAGTTCAAGATTTCGAAAAGATTGATGAAATGGAAAGACTCGTATACGAAGCTATTCCCAACGACCTCAATGCACAGAGTATAAAAAGCCGCTATCCGCAAATATTCAGCTGGCTCGATTTGATGGACACAAACGTTTACATCATCATCGGATTGATGTTGGTTGTTTCGATTATCAATATGATTACCTCATTGCTTATCATGATTCTGGAGCGTACCCAGTTTATTGGCATAATGAAATCCTTGGGTGCTGACAATCGGTTAATGATGAAGTTGTTTTTAAGGCAAGCCAGTGTGTTGATTGGAAAAGGTATGTTGATCGGGAATTTGGTCGGAATTGGATTCTGTTTTCTGCAATCGCAATTTGGAGTTATTACGCTAAATCAGGAAACCTATTATTTATCGGTGGTTCCAATTAACCTCAATGTTATCGATATTCTTGTATTGAATGCAGCTACATTCGGCATTTGCTTAATTGCTTTACTCGCTCCAACATTGCTTGTAACGCGAATTAGTCCAGCGCGTGTTATTCGGTTCGATTAAGCCCCATTAAAAAATCGCGAACTGCATTCCTAAGCAAGATGTGGCTTTGATTTTCTTCTTCCGGAAATGTATCGTTCAATTGCTCATTCGATTTAAAACAGGATTCCCAATCTTCAATCGATTTGATTGCTTTCAAAGTGCTTTGTTTTTTAAATCCAAAACCCCATTTCACACTTTCTTCGGCAAGGTATTCCTGTTCGGTTTGTCCGGGTGTTGGAATAAACAAGGCGGTTCTTTTCAGACGGATTAAATCCATCAAACTACTGTATCCCGATCGACATACAATATGTTGTGCATTGGAAATTTCCTGCAAAAATTCAAGGTCATTGGGCTGAACTAGAATTTGCATATTATCCATTTCATCCGAACTTACCTTATTGGAATTTTTGTCAATGATGAAAGTCATTTCCAAGGATAATGAATTTCTAATTCGTAAAAGTTCTTGGAAGAAGAGTGTGCGTTGAGGTTCTGGGCCAGAGATGATTGCCAAATAGCCATTCGGGTTATTATGAACGATTTGATTCGATGTAAATCGGCTGAGAATTCCTATGTGTTTGAGTTGAGGATTCTTTGATTCAGAAAAAGATAAATCTTGGCTTAGTGAATGAGAGCCTTGCAAATCGGGAATCCAAATTTCTTCAAAATTGGAAGTCCAAGCGGCAACTTTATGTTGGATGATCTTTCTCAAAAACCTCAAATTAAGAGGAACACGAGGATTTAATTGGTGCGTAATAAAGACACAGGGAATCAGTTTGGAATTGAGGCCGTAACGATTATCAGAGATGACTCCATCAATTTGCCGTGTTTTTATCAGGCTTTGTAAGTTCGTATATTCTAATTTGATGTTCTTACTGATTTTATTAGTCTGAAGCAGTATTTTAATCCAAGCAGGAAGGTGCTTTGAGTAGTGTATTTCTTGTTCATTTGACTGAATTTGTTCCAAATTGGGGAATTGCTTTTTGAGGAAGTTAAGTACATGAGCCGAACCGTAGATTATTACTTCTGCTTCTTGTTGAATCAATTCCTTAATAACCGGAATACACCGCGCAGCATGACCAAGGCCCCAATCGAGAGGTGCAACAAGAATGCGCGGAGATTTGGTAAAAGACATGATGCAAAATAAGGTTATTCCTAATCAAAGAACTATTTTTGTGGCATGCGCGCAATCATTACAGGGGCTAGCAGTGGAATTGGGAATGCCATTGCCATTGTATTAGCTAAACAAGGCTGGCAAATAGCTAGCATCTCTCGAAGAGAAGAATCCGTTCTTGCACTTCAACAAACATTGAAATCATTCGGTTCTCAAGAGCATCTTATTGTTCAAGGCGACCTTTGCATCGAATCTGATAATGCTCGTTTTCGAGAAAGAATTGCTCGTGAGTGGGGCTGCCCCGATTTAATTGTGAACAATGCGGGAAGCTATATTCCCGGAGCCGTTGGTAGTATTACGCTTAATGAACTTGACGAACAAATGAACATCAATTTCAGAAGTGGTTTTCAATTGGTTCAGTCTTTTGTGCCGCATTTCAAGCAATTGCAAAGAGGTCGAATTGTATTTATAAGTTCCGTAGTGGTTCAAAAGCCGCGGGTGAATGCTGCAGCTTATACTCTTTCAAAGTTAAGCAACGATATGTATGCAAAACTCTTGTGCGAAGAACTTCGTGATTTTGGCGTTGGTGTTACCCGCATCTTTCCGGGGTCTGTAAATACAGCAACGTGGGGCGTTGAAGATGTTCCTCGAGAACGTTTTGTGCAGCCCGAAGATATTGCCCAATTAGTGAACACCTTGGTTCAATTGCCCGCGAATACCTTGGTAGAAGAAATGACTGTTTGTCCTCTCGATAAAAACTGGTAAACTCCCATGACCAAACGCAAACTTCGAAATTTTGCTGAGTTGGAAACATTTGCCAATGTTATTCAGCATCCTTATTACAAAGAACAATTTGATCATCCCCTAAAAGGGAAATGGAAAGAAACTTTTTTCAAAAACAATCTTCCACTAACCCTAGAATTGGGCTGTGGCAAAGGAGAATACAGCGTTGGTTTAGCTTTACGACATCCCGAACGCAATTACCTTGGTGTGGATATCAAAGGAAATCGCATTTGGCGTGGCGCAAAAACTGGGATTGAAGATAATATCCCGAACATTGGATTTCTCAGAGCCGAAATTGAACACCTCAACAATTTCTTTTTACCCGGCGAAGTAGACGAAATCTGGATTACGTTTCCAGATCCTCAACCCAATAAATCGAAGGCACATAAACGATTAACCTCTGCCGAGTTTTTAGATCGATACCGTAAAATTTTAAAGCCCGATGGAATTGTGCATTTGAAAACCGATTCCGCTTTTTTGTTTGAGTCGACCATGGAAGTGATTGAATCTCAAAATTTGCCGGTGTTGAGAATTAGTCGCGACATTGACACCGATTTCCCGGGCGATGAGTTATTGCAAATTCGCACGTATTACGAAATGAAATTTCGGCAAACGGGGGTTTCCATAAATTACGTGGCTTATACGCTATGAGCGATCCGCGCGACAAAGAAGATTTCTTCGAGAAGGTTTTTGCCGTGGTGCGAGAAATTCCACCTGGTCGCGTAACCAGTTACGGAGCCATTGCAAAGTTTTTAGGTAGTGGCGGTTCCGCGAGAACCGTTGGTTGGGCGATGAATTTGTCGCATCAAGTTTCGATTCCTGTTCCCGCGCATCGGGTCGTAAACCGGAATGGTCAATTAACCGGCAAACATCATTTTTCGGATGCCAACGAAATGCAAAATCGTTTGGAGGTCGAAGGGATTGTGGTAGAAGAAGATCAAATTCAAAATTTCAAATCACATTATTGGGACCCTCAAATTGAATTGGGACTTTAGCGTTTGCTGATGCGATTCCCCGTGCTTCGTTGAAGAGTGCATTTGAAACGATTAACCGTTGCATCTCTTTTTGCTACGTGCTTTGTAATTCGTCCACCAACACGCGCACGCCATTTTCTCCAATTGTTGGGATGAAGTTCACGTTTCATCAGGGCTTTTACATCGTCTTCGCGCAATCCAAATTGAAATAAGATGGCATCAAAAGGCGTTCGGTCTTCCCAAGCCATTTCAATGATACGATCAATTTCATGATCTAGAAGTTTGTCAATCATGATGAAATAACTCCAAATATTTAAAAATGTTCAAACTAGAATAAAAGAGTGTGTAGTTTGTCAATTGCATTTTTCGCATTTTCGAACCGATCCTCATTCATTCCTGAAATGATTGTAAACGGACGTTCGTCTTCTATTAAGGCGGTTCTATATCGCTTAAAAATCTCTTCCCTTAAATGAGGGTGTTCGCGCAAAGGGTCTGATTCCCATGGGATATCGATATTCATTAATAGCGTGTGAGAATAATTTTGATTCCGAGATTCTGCAATAAGCCAATCTGGACAAGCACCAAAAACCACCTCCATCCAAATGCGGCAAACGAGCAAATCGGTGTCGTAGAAAATATTTTTGCTGTTGCTGGAGATTGAGTCTTCCAATTCCATTTGTTTACGAGCAATTGTTTCAACATCCCTTGTAGTGTATGGACGATTCAGATTCGTAAGATATTCGCGGGCATATTCAGGGACGAATGGACATCCATAGTGCTGTGCCAATTGGGAAACCAAGCTCGATTTTCCAGTTGACTCTGGGCCTGTAACTGCAATTCGTATCATGTTTTGGCGAGCTCCTTTCTCCATGTTTTTAAACCATACAGTGCAATAGCGGCCATTATGATATACAGAAATGCTGTTAAATAGAGTGATTTATAAATGAAAAGTCCCGCATTGGCCAAGTCAACAATCACCCAACAGATCCAGTTCTCGATGTATTTTCTTGCCATCATCCAAGTGATTAGCAAGCCAGAAATTCCCATGGTGGCATCGAAATAAGGCACATCGGTATTAGAAAATTGATGCAGACAAAAACCGAGGAATCCCGAACCTATAACAAGGAGTATAGACAGAATTAGCAGGACAATGCGTCCGATAGTTAAAACCTGAAGTGTATTGGTTCCATTCGCCATTCGGAGCCAATTCCACCATCCATAAATTCCCATCAATACATAAAACAGTTGAAGTGCCGATTCTGCATAAAGTTTCCCCTCAAAGAAAACGGGAATATATAAAGCAGAACCAATGATTCCCAATATCCAACCGGCAGCATGACCGCGGGCAGTTAGAAAAACTCCCACAATGGCAAATGAAAAAGCAATCAGTTCAAAAAGTACAGCAGATAGCATTCTGATTTTTAATTGCAACAAACATCGGAGATAATTACCACATGCGGAACACAATCAACTCCAACATTTTCTGAATTCTCCATTTTCATCATACTGCTCGGCTTGTTTTTGTGTGTTGAACAATCGTTGGCGTGGGTCGTTTCCAACACCAGCTAAATAAGCCCAATTTCCCCAGTTACTTGCCGCATCATAATCGATTAACATCGATTCAAAATACTCAGCCCCCAATCGCCAATCTAATTTAAGTTGATGCACGAGATAACTGGCCACATTCTGTCGTCCTCGGTTACTCATATAACCGGTTGCAGCCAATTCGTGCATGCAAGCATCTACAAAATCATCACCCGTTTTTCCTTGAATCCAACGCTGAAAAAGCGCATCCGATTTCACAACATCTCTATTCGGATTGTAAATGTTGAGCCCATTTTTAAGGAAAATCTTTCTGCCGTATTTAATGAGGATGTATCGAAAATAGTCGCGCCAAAACAATTCAAATACCAACCAATACGTTGACTCGTTTGCTCCATGTTGCTGCTCAAACTTTTTAAGTTCTGCATAAATCTGTCGGGGCGAAACTGCTCCTAATCCTAACCACGGACTAAATTTGGTAGAATAATCGGCGCCAAGTAAACCATTTCGAGTTTCCTTGTATTGAAGGATATATTTATTTATGAAGAAGTAATCCTGAATGCGCATTTGGGCTTGTTGTTCTCCACCGAAGAATGGGAAAGCACTGCGCGTATCGACAAAAGAATTCTCATTAAGGTTAATTTGCTCCAATGAAATCCCTTTTTCATGATGCGGATAACCTTGAGGGAATTCATAGACAAAAGGTGCTCGAATGATCAGATTGGCTTCTATGCGTTTTCGAAAGTTGGTGAAAACGTCGGGGATTTGAGATGGATGACAAAATAAATCGTCGGGATGAATTAGGAAGTCATCGTAAAATTTGAAGATGTTAATCTTATCATCTTTCAATGCTTGATGAACGGCATCCTCTTGGGCTAGTTCTTCGCTAGCATGGGCAGCGGCAAAACTCAGTTCCTCGACCGAGTATTTTAAACATAATTGAGGAATGATTTCTTCCGGTTTACCCTGAAGAATGAGCAATTCGGTTCCTTGTTTTTCCCAAAAATCAGCAAGGTCTTTTAAGGTTTGAAGAAGAAAATGTTTTCGGTGTTTTCCTAAGCGAGGTAACTTGGATAAGCCAAACATTTCTTCATTGGGCAAAATGAAGAGCGGCAAAACCTTCATACCTTTTTCTGCAGCATGAGCAAATGCAGCATGGTCTTCTGTCCGCAAATCGTTACGATACCAATGTAGTAGTATGTTCATGTTTTTGAGTTTCTACAACGATCACTGCAATACAATACGTTTTCCCAATCGCGTTCCCATTTCTTTCGCCAGGAAAAAGGCCGTTTACAATATTGACAGATTTTCTGAGGAAGATCAGCCTTCTTTACTCCTTTCATTCGCTTACCGCTGATTTTTGCAAACCTGTTTTATAAGTAGAAAGCGCTCTTTCTCGGGCCATTTTATGGTCGACGATGGGTTTGGGATAGGCAAAAGGATCGTTTATTTCCGGAATCCAACGGCGAATGTATTCTGCTTGAGGATCGAACTTTTCGGTTTGCAAAGCCGGACTAAAAACTCGGAAATAGGGAGCGGCATCGCAGCCACATCCTGCAGCCCATTGCCAACCTCCGTTGTTAGATGCCAATTCAAAATCCATCAATTTACGAGCAAACCAAGCTTCGCCCCAACGCCAATCGATGAGTAAGTGCTTGGTTAAAAAACTGGCGACAATCATACGAACGCGGTTGTGCATAAATCCTGTTGCCAACAATTCGCGCATGCCCGCATCTACAATAGGATAGCCGGTTTTTCCTTCACACCAAAGGTTAAACGAATCGGAATCATTGCGCCAATCTATTAAATCGTAAGCAGGTTTAAAGGCTTTATGAACCACCTGTGGAAAATTCCAAAGAATCATTTGGTAGAATTCGCGCCAAATCAATTCGTTGAGCCATGTTTCACTTAATCCGCGGGCCTCTCTAACCAATTCACGTATCGAAACCGTTCCAAAACGTAAATGCACACTCAACTTGCTTGTTCCCTTTTGTGCAGGAAAATCGCGATGATTCGCATAACGTTTTACAATGTCAACAAGCAAAATATTGGGCGGTATGGAAATTCTCGAGGGAATAAATCCCATGTCTTTCAAATTGGGAAGCTCCGATTTTTCTCTTCTTACAAAAGAATTACTTAGCGTTTCACTTGGGTACGATTGAATATCGTTTTCGCTGAGTTTCAACTTCCATTTGCGGGAATATGGCGTAAAAACGGTGTAGGGTTTCCCATCATCTTTCATCACTTCATCCTTTTCAAAAACCACCTGATCTTTGAAAGTATGAAAACCAATGTTGTGCTTTTTTAGTAGTTCATTTATCTGCGAATCTCGCTCTTGCGCATAAGGTTCATAATCGTGATTTGTATAAACGGCAATGATTTCTCCGGCTAGAGCAAGTGAGGTAAATACATTTTGTGGAGAATCGTAATAGACATCCAACGACGATCCAAATTGTTGAAGTTCCTCATTGATACGCGTTACTTCACGATGTAAAAACGTGACCCGAACATCGTCTTCGTCTTCGAGTCGATCTAGAATGGACGGATCGAAAATGAAGATGGCCTGAACTTGTTCATTGTTTTTCAAGGCATGGAAAAGGCCAGTATTATCGTTTAAACGCAAATCGCGACGAAACCAGAATAGTGCTTTTTTACTCATTTTTACTTTCGAATGGGATTTTTACAAGAGGTAAATCGGGCTTGGCATAAGCAAAACGGCTAATGGGATCAACTCGATAATAAGCATCTAGTCCAGAAGAAGCAATGGTTCCTGATTGGTGAATTTGTAGAAAGCCATCTTCCGAAACAACCTCATCAGGCACATGTACACATCGAATTTCTCCTGTAATGAGAACAGTTCCGTTTACCAATATGGTTTCATCAACTTTATATAGCGCATAACGGATAGCACTTTCGGCAACAAAGGGAGCCGGAATTTCTTGAACAAATTCAGGTCTTAATCCACAGGCATCGAACTCGGAAATTTCTTCGGGATAGCGCGCACTTGTTTGATGTGCTGCTTCAACAAAGGATTCTTGAATGTGGTTAATCGTAAACCAAGAAGTTTCTCGGATATTCCTTAACGTATGTCGATCGACCGAATCGGGGCGAACTAAAATGCCAACTAATGGTGGGTTTGCGCCAATGTGAAAAATCTGAGAAAAGATGGCAAGGTTGGTTTGTCCTTGCAAATTGCTCGTTCCAATCAATGAAACACTTTTATATCCGTGAAGTGAATTTATAAGGTTCCTTCGAAAACGATCGGGTAAGTGTTGAATGTCGTTGAGCGAATACTCCATAATTACATGGTGCGCAAGCTACCCATTCCGCCGTCTACTGCCAAAACTTGTCCGGTAATCCAATTTGAATTTGGGTTTAAAAGGAAGAAAGCTGCATTGGCACTATCGGAAGGCATTCCAACTTTACCAAGCGGATGACGTTTCGCTCCTGCCTCTTTTTTCTCGGGCGTATTGAGTAATTTTTCGGCAAGTGGAGTGTCGGTTAATGAAGGAGCGATGCAGTTAAAACGGATTTTACTAGATGCATATTCTGACGCCAAAGATCGTGTCAATCCTTCAATAGCACCTTTCGAAACAGCTATCGATGCATGAAAGCCCATTCCTGTTTGAACCGCAACGGTACTAAACAAGACCACTGAAGATTCTCCTGCATTTTTTAAACCAGGCAAACATTGCTGAATACACTGAACGGCTCCAAGCACGTTGATGTTGAAATCGGCCTGAAAGGTTTCTCTTTTACTTCGATGAAATGGTTGAAGATTGATAGACCCTGGACAATAAGCAAAGCCATGAATTTGTTCTGGCAAAGATTCCAATTGAAACGATTCTTGTGACAAATCGAGCGATGTAAAATAAATATTGGAGTGTTCAGGAAGCTCGTGTCTGTTTCTCGCAAATACAAAAATCTGATGTCCTTCGTTTGCCAATTGCAGTGTTAAAGCAGCACCAATTCCTGAAGTTCCTCCGGCAATTACGTAATTCCGTGTTTCCATTATTTCATTCCGATATAGGTAAAGAACTCGCGACGGGATGCTTCGTCATTAAACTTCCCACCAAAATGCGAAGTCACTGTTTTAGAATCGTTGTCTTGCACTCCACGAGAGGACACACATAAATGAACTGCATCAATTACAACAGCCACATCCTCGGTGTTTAACACACGCTTTAATTCTTCCGCAATCTGAATGGTCAAGCGTTCTTGTACTTGAGGACGTCGAGCAAAATATTGAACAACGCGGTTAATTTTTGATAAGCCAATTACTTGACCGTTAGAAATGTATGCGACATGCGCCTTCCCGAAAATAGGTACAAAATGATGTTCGCAATTGGAATAAAACGTGATGTCTTTTTCCACGAGCATTTCCTTGTACTTGTATTTGTTTTCGAACAGGGCAATTTGGGGTTTGTTTTTCGGGTTGAGTCCGGAGAATATCTCTTGCACGTACATTTTGGCAACACGCTTGGGAGTTCCTTTCAAACTATCGTCGGTAAGATCCAAACCAAGCACGTTCATAATCTCTCGAAAATGTTCCTCGATTTTGCGCATTTTGGTTATGTCGTCCATATCAAAAGCATCTGCACGAAGCGGTGTATCGGAAGAGGTTCCAATATGTTCGTCACCTATGAGGTCTTCTAGGGAGATTTCAGTTTCCTGAACACTCAACAAAATTTCGTTCTGTTTCATATAGTCTAACAGTTAATGTAAAACGCTCATCCAATCGCTTGCGGATTCTGTTCCAAATTACCACAGCAATGTTTTCGGCGGTTGGATTGAGGTCTTTAAATTCGGGTATATCTAGGTTAAGATTTTGGTGGTCATAGCGGTCAACTGCTTCTTCTTTCATTATATCACTGAGAAATTTTACATCCATAACGTAACCTGTTTCAGGATCAATTTCACCGCTTACACGAACTTCCAGTTCGTAATTATGACCATGGTAATTAGCATTGTTACACTTGCCAAAAATGCGGCGGTTGGTTTCTTCGTCCCATTGAGGATTGTTGAGCCGATGCGCGGCATTGAAGTGTTCTTTTCGGAAAATGCTAACTTTCATAACAGGGTAACTAACGAATGATGGTGTGAATTGTTTATTGATTGATGAAAAGTATGTTCTTCATAGATAGAACTTTTTTCAATGTCTTATGTTAAAGAGCGATGAATGTAATGAATCCGGCAACATATTTTGATACTACTTCAGACCGGAATCTGCCAAACGAAATCGATGTTGTTGTTATAGGTTCGGGATTGGGAAGTTTGAGTGCAGCCGTTTTATTAGCAAAAGCCGGAAAAAGTGTAATTGTTCTTGAACAAAATTATTTACCTGGCGGATGTGTAAGTTCGTATTTCCGCAAAGGATTTATTTTTGAAGCAGGCGCAACAACACTTGTTGGACTTGATGAAGGTATGCCATTACGCGAAATTCTAAACAGAACCGGAATTGAAATTCAAGCGCAGAAGTTGGAAACTCCCATGCAAATTTCCCTGAAAAATGGGGATACCATTACGCGCTATGGCAATTTGGACGAATGGATAAAAGAAGCAGAGCGAGTTTTTGGAAAACGCGGGCAAGCCGAATTTTGGAAAGAATGCAATTCAATTAGCACGTTTGTTTGGAACACCTCAACACGGCAACTTGCCTTTCCACCCGATTCGTTTAGCGATTTATTGGAGTGTATTCGTAAGGTGCAAGTCGGCGATTTTTTGAAAATCCCATCTGCCTTCCAAAGCACTTTTGATTTATTAAAAAAGCACAAACTCGATACACATACTGAATTTGTTGAGTTTGTGAATGAGCAATTGATTATTACCGCTCAAAACACGTGTAAAGAAGTGAATGCCTTGTTTGGCGCTACGGCGTTGTGTTATACGTTACTTGGAAATTACTATTTGCCTGGCGGGATGATTCATCTTATTCTTCCTTTTGTAGAGTATTTGAGAAGCCATTCGGGTGATTTGTTCTTGAAAACGGGCGTTACTCACATTGAAAAATCCGGGAAGTCTTGGATTATTCATACCAACCGAGGAGCCGTTCGATGCAAGCAGGTAATTGCTGGAATACCCATTAATAATGTTCTGGACTTGGTTGATATACCCTCGTTAAAAGCAAAACTTGAACGAAAAATTCTTCCGGTGGATAAACTGAATTCGGCATTTCAGGTGGGAATTGTATTTAAACGAAGTAAGTCATTTTCGTCCTTGCATCATCAAATCCACTTGAATAAAGACCTCGGGTTTGAAGGATCAAACAGCATTTTTATTAGTTTGAGTGATGAGCACGATCACTTAAGAGCAGCCGATGGAATGTGTGTAGCATCTGTTAGTACACATGTGAAATTGCCTCGCAAAACGCCAATCGATAAAGAGAAAGCGGTATCTGCCATTTTGGAAACTTTGGAACAACATGGGTTTTTCAAGAAAGAGGATGTTGTTTATTCGCATGTTGCCGGACCCGAAACCTGGGAAAATTGGACGCTTCGTAAGGGTGGTTTCGTTGGAGGTTATCCGCAATTCCTAAAAGTAAAACCTTGGAACATGATGAATGCTCGCTTAACGAAAGGGTTTTATCTTTGTGGCGATAGCGTTTATCCGGGCCAAGGAATTCCGGGTGTTGCTTTAAGCGGATTGATTGCCGCGAATAAGCTTTTGATGGATTTTAAATTTTGATATGAATACCCTTCTTTATCAAAATCTTTTCTTTTCCACCAAAATTAACAAGTTGTGAGTTGATTTATTTTTTTGTTGGCAAAAAATTATCTCCCGTTACCACACTTTTTCCTGTCTTGGCCTCTAATTCCTTTCGTGCATTTTTGGCAATTGAGCCTCCTTTTTTGCTGGCTTGGGCATTTTCTTTCAACCCTTTTGCTTCTGTCGTTTCAGCAATTTGTCTTGTCGAAAGTTCTGCCAATGCTGTAAAGAGCAATTCAGCTTCACTCATGTGGTCGCGAAGGTTCTGTGATTTTAACCCTTTAATTTCTTTGTGTTTTTTTACGGTCAATCCAGTCCATTCTTGATGAATGATATTGGTTAAAAAAGCAAACTCATCTTTTTCGGTAACTCCGCTTTCTTTCCAATAATCGGTCAATTTATTTCGGGTTTCCTGACCAGTCATGCGTTGCTGAATCCATTTTTCGCTGCGCCCTTTGTTTTTCCAGTTTTCACGAGCCCTGTCCATGCTTAAGCTGGGGTCTTGTATTTCTTTCAATCGCTCATATCCTACCTTGGCCAACCACTGTTTAAAGGGCTCTGCCTTCGGTGATGGAATGGATTGAATGAGTCTGAAAATTTGCTCTACGTTTCCAACATCCGTTTTATAAGACTTACCATCCTCTGCTTGTAATTTCAGTTGGTTACAATTTGTAACCGACTCGTTTCCTTCCTTTAGAAGTCTGCTTTTTAATACTTTCCAATAGTTTCGGGCACGGGCAATAGTAGGTTGTCCTGTTAAAATGCCTACAATATCTACAATGCTGAAATACCAAATTTCTTTTTCGGCATCGTAATGACTACGCACATTTTTATCCTCGAATATTTTTATGTTGCTCATATCATTTCAATTTAGGTGCTTTTTTCTCTGCATAGTACAAAGCTCCTATCTCTCTGACCGAAGATCGTTAAAGGCAATTTTCATGAGAACATCTTTCATGCAATTTAAAAAAGATAATAATCAATCTTCATTGCTTAAGTTGAAATTACCTAACAACTATACTACTCGCGGCTTTTCTATCTCGCTTTGCCTCGTTCAACATACCGAGTTTGATATAGGTTTCGGCTCTGCCCAAAAATGCATCTGGATCGTTTTGATTGAGTGAAATTGATTGGTTGTAATCGCTTAATGCAGCTTGCAAACGTCCTTTTAACACATGTTGATGGGCACGTGCTGAATAGTAGTAAGAATATTTTGGTTCTAAACGAATGGCCTCATTGATATCCCGCAGTCCGGTTGAATCATCAAACATATTAAAACGAACTTCGGCTCTTTGGTACCATGCATCCGCAAAATCTGCTTGCAAATCGATGCATCTTGAATAATCGCGAATGGCTGCATTAAAGTCGAGAAATGGGTAATTGGCTATTCCTGTTTCTCCTTCGGGAGTAAAAAAACGGGAAAACAAAAGTCCTCGGTAATACCAAGCCATGTAGTTCGATGAATCTGACTTTACAGCTTGATTTAACGCATTGATCGACGAAGGAAATTGATCGGAAAAATAATGCATGCGGCCAGTTTCAATCCAAGCATCGGAAGCAATACGCTTGCTCGAATTTGAGTGTAGCATCCTAAAAGAACTACCTGCGTTGACCGTATCTTTTTGAATGAGTTGGATACGCGCCATTTCCAAACGGGCTTCGGCCCAATTCGGATTTATTTCCATGACGCGTTTGTAATCGTCTAGTGCAAGATTGGCCTTTTGAATTTTCTGATAACATCTTGCCCGAAGCAAATAAATACTATCGCGTTCATCATCTTTCGAAATGCTGGTGTTTAACTCGATGATTGCGCCGAGGTAATCTTTTTCGTTCCAATTCTGCTGTGCTAATTGAAAATGGGTTGTCGGTTTTATGCAAGACGATAATAGTAGAATAAAAATGAATCCGAAACCAAGGTGAGGCCTTCTCAAAATCCGCATATGATGTTTACTCAATGTTACAATCAACAAGAGGTTGGGGATTTTGACCATTCAGCGAAACCGTTGAAAGAACATGAATGTTTCCTGTAAAATCGGAGTTTGATGAAGAAGAACTGTGCTTTTTATTGGCAATGAATTGTTGAATCATACCGGGACTTTCGGCCATGTGTCGGATTTGGTGTGGCATCAGGTATTGACTAAGTTTCACCTCTTCATTCTTTCCTGTTAAAGCATTTTCTTTCCAAACCCAAATTCTCGATTTCTTTTCTTGGATGCGTAAATCCCAACTAAAGTGGCATGCAGCATCGGCCCAACGGGCACTTCCCCATTGGAGAAAAAGCGCAACAGGCAAAAGAATCTGTGTGCCTAAAAACAAACAAAGTATAATGGGGAATAATTTCTTTTTTCGGTATTGAAGCAGATGTGTGCCTCCGGGTTTGAAAACATCTCCTTTAAACTGAAATACATCGAAAAGCAAATAGGAGATGCCCGAAATCCAACGACGAATAATTTCGGCAGGGAAAAATATGATAGACGCAAAAATGATCAGTACTGGGAAAAAACCCGTAGGAAAAAGTATGATGGCTATGAGCTGAACAATTATAACACACTTGAAGGCAAATACGCTTGTGGATTTATCGAGCAAAAAGTGCGGAATAATAAAATCAAACAGCAATAATATCCATGAAATGGCAATGGGGAAAATTCCGGAAATTATCCAATAAGGAAATTGGAAGCCCAAATTCAGTCCCAAATTTTCAAGCCATAAATTTAATGGTCTTCCCCCAAACAGCCAATCTGCATTGAGTTTTGCCATACCTGCGAAAATAAAAACTAAGGCAACCTGAATCTCGAAAGCCAGAACACTCCAGCGCGGTATCAGTTCAACACGAATGGAGGGCTTTCTAATTAAGTCGATGGAGAACAAGCGATTTGCAGGCGATAATGAAAGCATAATGGCCATCAACAAAACAAAATAATAATAGCTCAAGTAGTTAGCTTGATCGATAAGTGAAATGTAGGCGAACAGGAGTGTGAAAAACAGGGCGTTTACTCTAAAAAACCAGCCAGCGGCGAGCATCAATGCAGAAACAAAAAGCAGGGCAAAAATAAAATACATTCCAAAGCCAGAAAGGGGTTGAATCCAATTCAAACCTGGATATGTGAAATAATATTCGGGTTGAATATATAATTCGGATACCCTTCCACCAAAAATCATATACATGGCCCAAAGTGCCATAGACAAACCGAAAGCAACACGAAAGGCAACGAGCGAATCTAGTGGCACAGGCCGAAAGAGTTCTGAAGTCCACCTTTGAAATCGTGATTCGTTTGAGCTGTTGACGGAATCAGTATTCATATGTTCAGTTTGAGTGGCTGAAAGTACATGAATTTAAATGAAAAATGAAAAATGTATTTCGGTTTGTATTAGAGCTAGTTCAAACATCCTAATTTTGTTACTTTGCCCAAAACAGATTATGCGCCCATTTCTTTTTATCCAATTTTTTCTCGCATCCACTTTGTGTGTTTTTGGTCAAGCACCCAAAATGCGTTTGGGTTTTACAGCAGGTCCAACTATTGGTTGGGCTTCTGGAGAATCTCAATTAAGTTCTCGGTTTTTTATAGTGAGTAGAGCCGGTTTTCAGGGAGGAATTACTAACTCCATTGAACTTGGAGAACACTTTTTTGCATCGGCATCGGCGAGTTATTCCATTCAATCATTTGCACTTCGTCAAACTAGTGCGCCAGCTGTTGGTGTGGATGCCCGCTTTCGTTCTCACAATCTAGAATTCCCAATTATGCTTGGATTTTCTGGATACCTGGGGTCATTGCGCCACCGCGAGTTTGTTGGTGCTGGATTACAACTTAATTTGAACTATAGGCAAAACGTGAAACTCAGTGGAGACAGTTCAAGCACCTTAGATTATAGCACAACAACTTCCCAAAACAAAAGCACATATCCGGTTCTTATTGCTGGATTTGAAGTAGGTTCTATTTTTAAAAATGATGCCGCCTTGTATTTTGGAGCAACGTTGCGTTATGGCTTGCAAGATGTGTATTCAGGTAGTTTTAATGCTGCCCGATTTTCTAATCAATTGGCAACATACAGCGGAACCTATCTAGGCATTGGCATCACGTATTATTTACCACGATATTCTTACTGGTTTAAGCGCGAATTTATTTATTAACGCGAAATCCAATCGGCGGGGTTCAGTTTGGTTTTGCCTTTCCATATTTCGAGATGCGCCTCCGACTTATTTCCACTGTCGTCTCGATCGGCAATGCCAATAGATTGACCAGCACTTACTTTTTGTCCTTTAGAAACCGATGAAGATGCGAGGTTACTATAAACAGTCAGGTATTCTCCATGCTTGATTATGATTGCCATATTGGCTCCGGGAATTGAGATAACTCCGGAAACTTCACCCGCAAAAATGGACTTTACCGAAGCTCCTGCATTGGTTGAAATATTAATTCCATTGTTGTTTGTGCTGATCCCTTTTAATACGGGGTGCGGGTGAGTACCGAAGGATTCGGATATAACACCACGGTCGACAGGCCAAGGCAAACGCCCTTTGTTGGATTCAAACTTCCCTGATAGTGCACGTGTTTCAGTTGTTACACGCATTTCGGGTTCTTTGGGTGTTTCGGGGACAGGCTTGCCTTCGGAAACGGCTTTTTTACGTTCTGCTTCCGATTTGGCCTTTGATTTTGCTTCCGCCCTACTTCGCTCTTTGGCAATTTCGAGTTCAATAACCCGTTGAATAGATCCATCCAATTTTCGCGCATCAGCCCGTTTTTTCTCAAGGTCTTTCTTTAGCGTTTTCTCTTTCTTTTTAAGACCCGATAATGTTTGTTCTTGCTCTTTCTTTTCAATATTCAACTCTTTTTTTTCACGCTCTTCCGATCCCAGCAAATCGCGCTTTGTAGATAAATCCGTTTTAAATTGCTTTACTCTGCCATCCAGCTCTCGCTGCGTTTCTTCAATTAATAAAGCTTGCTCGCGTCTGTAGCTATTATATTTTCGTAAATAATACAAACGCTTATAAGCTTGTTGAAAGTCATTTGCTGAAAACAAAAGCATTAACGCTGACTCTTGATTACGGGTTAAATATGCCTGACGAATTAACTTACCGTAAGAGGTTTTAAGCCGATTGAGGTCGGTTTGAAGTTCAAGTATTCTTTCTCCATCATTTTGTATGGATGAACTAAGCATGTTAACCTCCAGTTGAATGGTATTGATTAAACGTTTGCGGACTTCAAGCTTTTTATTGAGTATGTTTAACTGACTTAGGCTGAGTTTTTTGTTTTTCTTCGTTTCAGAAATCAACTTATTGGTAATATCAATTTCATTTTGGAGCGCCTTTTTTCTACGCTCAAGTTCGGAACGGTTCGTTTGGGAAAAGGCGGAAAGCCCTGCCCCAAAAATGAATAAAACGATGAGAAAATACTTAGTTGCCCGGAACATAATTTTCTGGAATATTGAAAGGCAGATTAAGCTCCTTATTGATCGTCATTCTGGAATATTCCAAATCAATCTTTACTTGTTTATCGGCTTGAGCTGTAATAATTAACTTATTGGGCATACTCAATTCATCTACGTTTTCGAATTGCAAATAGTTTACCGTGAACTTCCGAACCGGTCGATAGTCTTGCATTTCCATACGGACAATTTTATTTTGTATGGAAGAAAACCATATTTCCTGCGTTAGAATTTGAGGAATCTCTACATCTATATCTCTACGTATTCTTCGTTTTTTTAAAGTGCTTAATACAAGCTCCGTGTTTTCTCTATCTCTAATGTATTGTTCGATGGAGTAATGCAAATAAACATTCCCAAGAAGAATTGCTTGAATCATTTTAAAATTAACTTCGATTTGAAGTAATTCATTTAAATACTTATAGTCTCCTTTAAAATACGTTCCATTAATTCGATTAATAAACTTGAGTGAATCGGGAGTAATGAGCGCTCGAGCAACTTCAATTCCTAAAGCAGGAGAAATGCTAATCCAAATTGCACTGTCTTTCTTGATGCGGAGGTTCGCAGAAAATGAGTTTGTTTGGTTGTTAATGTCCGAATCAACTGAAACTTTTGCCCCAAACCAAATTATTGGAGCGTCTGCCATTTTCATGGCCCGAGAAAGACTATCTGGGCTTGAAATACCCGTTGCAACAATGATAGTTGAATTATTAATTGGGGCTTCCGAAATAGTTTTTTTTGTCCGGCAAGAACTTGATAGAACCAACAGGGATATTAAAAAACTATGTACTATAAAAACCCGCATTCTCATTAAAAGATGTATTTCTTCTGGGCAATTTTCAAATCAATTTTATCGCTTACACCACCCAATTCTTTGGCACGATTCCAAAAATCAAGAGCATCTGCCGTTTTACCTTGTTTAATTAAAATATCGCCTTTGTGCTCCATGATGGTGCCGCTTTTGATTCCACCATTTTCGATGGCTTTGTCAATCCAAATGGAAGCATTTTCTAAATCACCCATTTCAAAAAGTATCCACGCGAACGTATCTTGAAAAGAAGAGCTACCTGGGTCAAGTTCGTTGCATTTTTCGGAAAGTTGTTTTGCTCTATTCAGATTTTCCTTGCGGAGTGAAAGATAATAAGCAAAATTATTCATCACGTATGTATTGCTAGAATCGAACTTTAAAGCCATTTCATACGATTCGTCACTTTCTTTGTACTGTTTCGTATAATTGTAACAATCGCCAAGTGAAGAAAAAAACTGCGATGAGAGCGGCGCATTGGATGTTGTAATATTCGCTCCCGCTTTTAATGACTCAATGGCTTTTTCGTATTGCTTAAGCTGAATTGCTGCAATTCCATTGTATAAGTAAACGGTGGGTTGATATGGAAATAATTCCATGGCCTCTTTGCTTAAATCAAACATATTTTGATAATTACTCAACTCCGAATCGATCAGCAAAAGTTGGGTCCACACATTGAACCTTGCTTTGTCGGCAGCCAAAACCAACATATATTGCTCGCGTGCTTCTTGCAATTTTTCTTCCCTCAAAAGAAAATCACCATAAACAGCATGTGCCTGCGGATCTTGGGGATGTGCCAAAACTAATTCTCGGCAAAGCTCCATGGCTTGATAGACCAATTCGGGATATTGCAAGGTGATATCGAAATACGATGAAAGCACCTGGATTTTTAATTCCAATGAGCTTTCTGGATTAGCAAAAGCTTTTTTTAACTCTTGATATGAATTTTCTTTATCTCCCTGTCGACGATAATATTCGGCTAATGAAAAATGTACACTGGGATTTTCTGGGTCACGTTTAATGATTTCATTATACTCATCAAGCGCCTTTTCTGGTTGATTGGTATCTTCATAAATCTCAGCTAAAAAACCTCGGTAACCAATTTCATCAGGAAAAGCATTCATCAATTTCTGAATCTCGAGAATTGCCTTTTCCGGTTTCCCAAGCTGCATAAATAAGTTCTTTTTTTGGAGCGCCACCTCTTCATTTATACCGGATAAAATTTCCAATTCTTCATATACTTTGGCTGCTTCGCTATACTTTTTATCGTTCACTAAAGCTGTTCCGAGACCTAAAAGATATTCTTGATTATTTGGATATTTTTTATGCAGCTGATTCATTAATTGAGCTACTTCATCAAATTTCCTGTTTTGGGCATAAATATCGGCAAGCGACAATTTGTACCATTTGTTAGAATCATCGAAACGTACCGCATTTTTTCCGCTTAGTTCTGCTAAATCGGAATTGCCTGTATTTAAGTATACTTGGCTCAACTCAAAATGAGCCGCCGAAGCTCTTGGATTTATTCGGATTGCTTGTTGAAATTTGATTTGCGCCTGACTAAAATTCCCAAGTAGCTTTTCCTTTATTGCATCAAAAAAGAGAAACTCAAAATCGATTCTGTCTTTTTCAGAAAGCGTTTCTCCACTATTATTGAACTTTGGAGCATTCGCACTCTGTTTGCTTTTACATGAAGCCAATAAAGTAATAAGTACAAAAAAATACAGGAGCGATTTTATTGGATGCATGCTATTTTTTTAAATGCTGGTCGACGAAACGGAATAATCACCAACACTCAAATCGAGCATTTGGTTCTTTATTTCCACGAAACTTCCAATCATCGAGTTGCCTATAACGCTATTTTGTATGCCTGTATTTTTCTGAACGATCGAATTTCTAACGATGGAGTTTTCGATAGAACAACCATCGGCAAGGGAAACATGCGGACCAACTATCGAATTTACAATGGTAACTCCCTTGCCAATGAAACAAGGCTCGATAACAAGCGCGTTTCTATTGATTAGCGAAGCATCGATTAAATTTTCGCCCGATTTAGATTCTAACCAACGAGCGTGAGTATAAACGGTATTGTTTTTATTTCCGCAATCGAGCCATTCTATCACTTTTCCAGGAGCGAACTTCAAACCCTTTTGCTTCATGTTTTCGAGCGCATTGGTAATTTGGAATTCTCCCTTTTCTTTCAAATCATTGTCGATCAGGTATTGTAATTCACTACGAAGATTTTCACCATCGCGGAAATAATAAATTCCAATGATTGCCAAATCAGAAATAAATTCTTGGGGCTTTTCCACAAAATCGGTGATGTTTCCTTCATCATTCAATTTAACTACACCAAATGGCTTCGGATCTTCAACCTGCTGCACCCAAATCACGGCGTCTTTCGATTCATCGAGAATGAAATCTGCTTTGAACAAGGTATCGGCAAAAGCAACGATGAGTTTTCCTTGCATCGATTCAGCTGCACATAAAACTGCATGAGCTGTTCCCAATGCTTCTACCTGATGATAAATGCTTCCTTTTGCCCCAACTTTTTCGGCAACGGCAATCAGACTTTTTTCAGCTTCTTTACCAAAATCACCAATCACAAATGCAATTTCCTCAATGGGTTCATGGCAGGTTCTTGCGAGTTCTTCCACGATGTGATGCACCATAGGTTTGCCTGCAAATTCGATAAGTGGTTTGGGTGTTACGAGTGTATGAGGCCGCATGCGTTTTCCCATACCAGCCATTGGGATTATGATTCTCATAGTTTAATAATAAAATTTAATGAACACCGGTATGACCAAATCCACCGGCACCTCTTTCTGAATCAGCAAGTTCGGAGCTTTCTTCCCATTCGGCTTGTTCGTGTTTTGCAACAACCAATTGAGCAATTCGCTCGCCGTCATTTATGGTGAAAGCAATATCCGAAAGGTTAACTAAAATCACCTTAATCTCACCACGATAATCTGCATCGATGGTTCCAGGTGAATTTAAAACAGTAATGCCATGCTTTACTGCTAAACCGCTGCGAGGACGCACTTGTCCTTCTGAACCCACAGGCAATTCTATAAATAAGCCAGTAGGAATCAACGCTCTTCCCAAAGGAGAAAGCGTGATAGGTTCCGGTAAATTTGCACGGAGGTCGCATCCGGCTGCATGTTCAGTTCCATATTCCGGCAGAGAGTGTGCCGATTTATTAATGATTCTGATCTTCATTCTCTGCAATTTTGCTGTTTGTTTCTGGCGAAAATACGCTTTTTTTTCTTACTTCAAAAAGCCATACAAGTCCAATAAACAGGAATAAAACTAAGGCTTTTAAGACATGCGAAAGCATTCCTTCCATAGGAAGAAAATATGAATATGAAAAAACCAACACTGCAGCAAAAAGCGGATAGCCAATTACACGCTTCAAATCGTATTGCACAGGAAAAAACCGTTGTCCTAAAAAGTAAGACACAACCATCATCAAGAAATACACGACAAAAGTTGCCCAAGAAGCGCCTACATATCCGTAATGTGGCACCCATAAAAAGTTAAGCAACAAGGTCATTACGGAACCAAAAATTGCCAACCAAGCACCGATAAAAGTTCGGTCGTTGAGCTTAAACCAGATACTCAAATTGAAAAATATCCCCAAAAACAAATTCGCCATGAGTAAAATTGGAACAATGGAAAGGCCCTCATAATAGGCTTCTCCTATGAAATATTTTACAAGATTCATGAAAAGTAAAACTCCCAAATAAATAATGCTACAGGCAATGACAAACCAATGCATCACTTCGGCATACAGTCTTTTTGCGTGTTTCTCGCGTGCTTGTGAAAAGAAAAAGGGTTCGGCAGCAAAACGAAATGTTTGTATGAAAATGGTCATCAAGATGGCGACTTTGTAACAGGCACCAAAAACGCCCAATTCGTGCATGGCAATGGACTCGGGCAATTGGTATTTCATACTTACCCGACTAAACATTTCGTTGGTAATACCGGCCAAACCACCAATAAGCAATGGCAATCCATAGCGCATCATTCTTTTCCACAAAGCAGAATCGAACTTCCAAGACATTTTCCACATGTCGGGCATGAGCATTAAAAAAGTTGCCAGACTTGCTACTAAATTGGCAATAAACACATAACCAATTCCAATTTCAGGTTTGTAAATAAAATCTATAATTTCGATAGAAGTAGGACTTCCGTTTTTCAAAATCCATGGGCACAGAATCAGAAAGAAAATATTAATGAAAATGTTGATTCCGATATTGAAAAGCTTAAAAACGGCAAATTTTATGGGTCGGTTTTCCAAGCGAAGTCGTGCGAAGGGAATACTTGTTATGGCATCGGTGGCAAGAATTAATGCAAACCAAACGATGTATTCGGCATGGTTGGGATAGCGAATTTGGTTGGCAATGGGTTGAGAAAAAATCCAGCAAATCAAGAAGAAAGCAAGCGAACTGAAAAACAAAGAGATGAGTGACGTTGCGTATACGTTTGGACGATCTTCTTGATTGCTTGCGAAACGAAAAAATGCGGTTTCAAAGCCGTAGGTAAGCACAATCATCAAAAATGCCACATACGAATACATCTCCGTTACAACACCATACGCCTCAGGCATAAAAACGCGTGTATGAAGCGGAACAAGCAAATAATTAAGCAATCGACCAACAATGGAACTTAGTCCGTAGATGGCAGTTTGTCCGGCAAGTTTACGAAGAGGATTCACGCTTTTTCAGGCAATCGATTGGGACAAAGAAAGAAGGTTTTAGGGAATAAGCTGTAGAATAATTTAGAAATAAATACCCGCAGGATTTTATCCCAATTATTCGAAAAAAACGACGATTATCTTCCTTTGAACTCGGCTTTCCTTTTACCCAGAAATGCCTGTGTTCCTTCTTTAAAATCCTCGGTGTTGAAGCTTGCTCCAAACTCGCGAATTTCTGTGTCGAACCCATTTTCATCAAATTGAAAATGTGCGTTTACACAACGAATAATTGCAGCAATTGCGAGAGGCGCTTTGGTTCCAATTTTAGTAAGAATTTCTGTTGTCTTCGCTATAAGCTCCTGCTGAGGAACTACATGATTTACCAATCCTAAACGATGCGCTTCTTCGGCACCTATCAAATCGGCTGTCATAAGCAGTTCGAGTGCTTTACTTTTCCCAATCAATTGCACCAAGCGTTGTGTTCCAGCATAACCGGGAATTAATCCAAGGTTCACTTCGGGCTGACCGAAACGTGCATTTTCGGAAGCGATTCGTAAATGACAAGCCATTGCTAATTCACAACCACCACCAAGAGCAAATCCATTAACAGCAGCAATTACGGGCTTTGCAGATTGCTCGATGCTCGTAAAAACCTCACCGCCTTCGCGACTTAAACGCTCGCCTTCAATAGAACTAAATGAAGCAAACTCACTGATATCGGCACCTGCAACGAATGCTTTTTCGCCAGAGCCAGTTAATATCATCCCAAATACATCTGGATTTTTATTTCCGACAGCAACGGCTTGACCAATTTCTTGAATGGTAATATGATTGAGCGCGTTAAGCTTATCGGGACGATTAATGGTAATGGTTTGAATTCCGTCGTTTATTGAAACGAGAATGTTTTGGAAGCTCATGGGCGCTGATTAAGAATGTATTGTTGAAGTTGAGAAATGCTCGGACGAACTCGACCTTTATGGTAAAGCATATCACTGTAATTGTAGTGTTTGTTTTTACGAAGTTCTTTTTGCTGTTCTATCGGCAAAGCAATGACCTCTTTGCAAACATCCGAACAGCAACCATTGAATGCATCTTTGCAGGCATCGCACTGAATGAACAGCAAATTGCAATCTACATTTGCGCAGTTAGTATGTGTATCGCAACTTTGACCACATTGGTGGCAATTGCTGAGAATATCGTCTGTAATTCGCTCTCCTAATCGTTCGTCGAACACAAAATTCTTTCCTTTGAATTTGGATTCGATGCCTTTTTGTTTGATTTCTTGGGCATACGAAATGATTCCGCCATGAAGTTGGTTTACATCTTTAAAACCATGATGACGCAAATATGCCGAAGCTTTTTCGCAACGAATTCCTCCTGTGCAATACATCAATACTTTTTGATCCTTCTGATCTTTCAGATTATCAACTACCCAAGGTAACTCTTCGCGAAAAGTGTCTACATCGGGCGTTATGGCTCCTTCAAAACGACCCACTTCGGCTTCATAATGATTACGCATATCCACCACCACAACGCCCGGAACATTCATGGCTTCGTTAAACTCCGCTGCCGTTAAATGATTCCCCACATTGGTAACATCGAAAGTATTGTCGTCTAAACCATCAGCAACAATTTTCTTTCGAACCTTGATAACCAGTTTTATAAAGGATTTACCATCGTCTTCAACCGCAATTTTAAAAGGCACATTGGAGAATTCGGGGTGTGAATCAACTTGCTTGCGAAATGCTTCAAAATTGGACGTTGGGACACTCAATTGCGCATTCACTCCTTCATACGCTAGATAAATTCTTCCTAAAACACCTAACTCGTTCCATTCCAGATACAATTGATCACGGAATTCATTTGCATTTTCTAAAATCACATAACGATAAAACGACAGCGTGGTTCGAGGAGTGGCATCTGCCTGAATCTTAGCTCTGAGTTCGTCTTTATTAATGCGATTATGCAGAAACATAGCTGTTATTTTCGGCTAAATTACAAAATCAATTTCCTTAAAATGAAGATTCTATCTATAAATATATCTGCAAAATGTTTAACAATCTCTCGATATCGATTTGGATAGATTTCAACCTAAAAATCGCCTTAGTTTTGGAATGTTATTCTGTTCCAAAAAGACTTCTTGCGCGTATTCCCATAATATCCATAAGCATACCCATACTCAGTTAGAAGAGGGGCTTCGTTTAAAATAAGCGCCATGTTTTTCAATCGCTTTTCGTGATACAATTGTTCAGGAATGCTTAATAAACGTTTGTCTGATGTTCCAACTCGAACAACATATAAAAAAGCATCTACCTTATCAGCAATTAATAGTGCATCCGAAACAAGTCCAACGGGGGCAGTGTCAATAATGATGTAATCGAACTGGTTTTTTAATTGAGAAAAAACTTCATTTAAACGTTCTTTCAAGAGCATTTCTGATGGGTTTGGCGGAATATCACCCGAAGATAAAGCATACAAACCATCTATGTTTTTTATTGGGATAATTACTGAATCGAGACCAGCAACATCTCCGTTTAAATAATTGGTTAGTCCTTGTTGGTTGGGTAGCTTGAGGTATTCAAGAAGTTTGGGAGTTCTTAAATCCATTCCCCAGATTAGTACTTTTTTCCCGGTTAAAGCAATTGCGGCAGCGAGGTTAATGGAGATAAATGTTTTTCCTTCTTTTGCTACACTCGATGTAATGGCAATGGTGCGCCCCTTAGTTATAGATGAATCAATTAAGAAGGAAAGGTTTGTCCGCATCGACCTAAATGATTCTAATGCAACACGGTCTTCTTGTCCGGCAAATATCATTGATTCGGAATCTTTTGCGAGTGGAATTTCACCAATAAAAGGCAAATTCAACTTCTCAATGTCTTTTTTGTCGCGCAAACGGGTGTTGAATAAATGACGGATGTAAATTCCGAAAATGGGCAAAAGCAGACCAAGAAGAAGCGCCAAGGAATAAATCAGATTATTCTTTGGTGAGACAATTAACCCATTAGAAAATGCCGAATCAAGGATTTGGGTATTTGAAAGAGGAACGGCTAGCGCAATGGATGTTTCCTCGCGTTTTTGGAGAAGATACAAATACAATGTTTCCTTAATTTGTCGCTGTCGTTCAATTGATCTTGATTCTCTTTCCTTTTGGGGAATCGTTGATATCCGAGCTTGCAACATCTCCGAACGGTTCGATATATCTTTAAACCTCATTGTCAAATTGCGCACTTGATTCTCAACGCCTTCTTTGATATTTGTGCGCGACGCTTGGAGTTGATTGCTTAAATTAACTACACGAGGATTTTCATCTCCTGAACTTAAAAGCAAACGCGATCGGTCTTGAACAAACTTATTATGCGCATCAATTTGAGCAGCTAGACCTTGGTCGGCAATTCCCAAATTTGCTGGAATCAACTCGGTGGCTTGCGGATGTTTATTGAGATAATCTGAAAGATATTCGCTTATTTTTAATTGAATATATGCTTCCGATGACAACTTTTCGGTTTCGTTGGCCGAGGATAAAAACAGATTTGATTCAATTGGAAGATCCACTAATTTATTTCCCGTTTTATAATCTTGGGCAGTGTTCTCAACTTCCGAAAGCTCTTCGTTCAAAAGCAATATCCGTTCTTGAATAAAAGCAGCTGTATTTCTAGCGGCTAAATTATTGTCTTCAACTTCTATCTGCCTGCGTTCTAAAACAAGCGCATTAAGCATGTTAACAGCTCTAGCGGGAACCGGATCGGTTAAAGAAAGTCGTATTACATTGGCTTTATTATTAACCGCTTCCACCTTGAGTTTTTTCTGATAAGCGCTAATAGCGGCATCTTCATTAGAGAGTGTAACGAGAAATGATTTTCCAATATGTGCATTTAAAAATGTGCGAGATGGTTCGATGGTAAAAGAACCCGAGGAATTTGTAATTTTTGTTCCAAAGACATAAATTTCAGAAACATTGCCCGTTTCGGATTCAAATTTATAGGTTTGATTATTTAGAATCTGAATTGAAAACTGCGATGATTGCGGGATAGGCAAACTATCGGAAAATAAAACATTGACCGAAAATGGGTAATTGGGGTAGTGGTCAATGAGTGTTGGTTGGTGCTTTTCGAGGATTGAAACATTGAGGCGGAATTTCTTCACCAATCCTTTCATTAAGGACCGCGATTTAAACACTTCAATTTCGTTGTCTAAATTTCCCCGTCCCATAAAGATTCCCAAATCTTCGAACAAAGCCGTTTCATTTAAACCAGAGTTTTTACGGTCGTCTTTTACCAATACCGAAGAACTTGCTTCGTATTGTGGTGTTTTAAAATACAGATAACCAAACGAAACCGAAAAAGTAAGAACGATACTCAGTAAAAATAGCGGCCAGCGTTTGGTGTATTTCTGAAGTAATTCATTGATTGGAACGGCCGTTGAGTGCTGTTGATCAGAGAACGAGAAATTCGGGTTTTCTAACTGGCTCATTTGGAAAAAAGAATAATAAAGCTCAGAAGTAAGGACGCGCCAGAAATCAGGATTCCGGCTCGAGAATTTATTGATGCAGAATTTCGCTGAGCACGATTGGGTTCAACATACACCACATCGTTTTGCTTTAAATAATAAACAGGCGAATTTAAAATTGAAGACGAGGTTAAATCGAGCCGGTATGATGTTTTTACACTATCGGTTTCACGAATAACCAAAACATTTTTTCGAATAGCGGTGATATTCAAATCGCCTGCAATGCCAATGGCTTCAAGTATACTAATGCGCTCGTTGGGAATGGTAAATGTTCCTGGCAAACGAACATCTCCCAAAACTGTGACTTTGAAATTGAGTAAGCGAATATGAACTACTGGATCTTTGATGTGTGGTTTTAGCTTGTCTTTTATTTCCGAAATAAGTTCTGACCTCGTTAAGGCCAAAGCTCGAACAGTGCCAATTACGGGCATTTCAATGTTTCCAGCAGGATCGATAAAATACCCTTGTTGATAGGCAATTCCATTGGTGTAATTAGGCATCTGACTTCCTGTTGAAAGGTCGGGTAAGTTAAATGGAAGTGTCGATTCTAATTCCGAAGCAACAATCTGGACGGAAAGAAAATCGCCTGTTTTAAATGTTAAATCGGTTGCCTTTTGTTCTTGTGAGGGAGATGTTTTGGAGATGTCGTTGAAATATGCAATTTCCTTTCGAGATGCACACGCGTTTATGAGCAAAGCCAATAAAAAGAGGATTGCCGTATTTGATAAACTATTGAAAAAAATCGGTTTAAATACACTCATGAAGATACAAATATAAAAGAATGTTTAAGCGCTTCGTTTTCGATGAACCAGTATGTTGTATAATGCTCGGAAAAAATAGAGCGTATCCGTTGTATAAGGGTGTTTGTTTTTTTGTGTTAGATAATCGAATTCGGCCTGTTGAACACTTTTTACATCGGCATTTCTATTTAAAGCAACATACGGCGGAATGCATCCGGGTTTGTGTTTCAAACGAAGCGCTTTTAATTCGGGAGGGATGTCTTGAAAATACCGTTGACTTACAGGCCGAACGCCAACCAGTTTCATTTCCCCTTTTAAAATATTATAGAATTGTGGTAGTTCATCGAGCCAAAACTTTCGCATAAATTTCCCCCAAGGAGTTAATCTAAAATCGTAGGCGGGTTTCCCTGTATGGGCATATCCATTAAGTTTTAAAACATAATCGTGAAGATATTCAGAATATGGGTGCATGGTACGAAACTTAAACACCCGAATAATCTTACCGTTTTTTCCAATCCTATTCATTTGGATTAAGGGTCCATAATTGGATTTGTGCTTATAAATTGGCGGTTTAATTTTTTTAGCAATAAACCAAGATGTTCCTTGAATAATAAAGTAATCTTCAATCGAAAATCCTGCACAAACAAGGCGGCCAAGCACTTCTGCCTTTGAAAGCAGTTGGCCTTTCCCTTTTGAAAAGAAAAAATAAATTGAACGAAGTCCTTTTATTTTGGGTAAAACCCGAAGAAATAAGAACTCATACAAGAGAATCAGTTTTTTTAATACCGGAACATGGTATAATTTTTTGCGACTTCGACGCGAGGCAAATGTTTCGAAACATCCAACAAACAAATCACCTTGAGCCAAACGTTCATTGATGCTTTCTAAGAAAGGATGAATTAAACGCAAATTGTTTATCTGCTGATTATGAAAAATAAGCTGAGTTTGTTTGCTATCCGACAATTCCTCTTGATATGTTTCAGAACCAAAAACTCGATAAAATTCGATGTCGATTCGGCTAGAAATGTGCTGTTTTACATCATTTGGTAATTCGAGCATTGGACAATAAACAGATTTTTCTTTTTTTTCAAAGTTAGGAGTTAATTTAGAATGTCATCACTTAATGAACATATTAAAAAAGGGGTTAGAGCGCGTTGTTTCTCGTTTGTTTTATTTGATCAATGTGATTCAGATTAAATCTCTTTCGAGCTATGGGATTATATGCAGGAATTAGGAAATAGAATTGAAAAGCAAAATACATAGGGTTGATAATTATAGCGCTTGCAAAAAAGATAATCATCATAGCAAGAAAAAAATAGATAGATCCTTTCACCCGCATAGTTTCAAAATAGCGTTTTGATGATTTGTAATAACAGAAAAGCAGAAAAGCTATTCCTACTATTCCGAATCGAGAGAGAAAATCGGCAATGCCGTTCACATAAACAAGGTGAGTAAATTCACTATCTGTTCTATATTTATCTTGCATTCCAATTCCGAATATTGGGTTTTTAGGCAGATCCATCAATGCCATTTGCATAGAACCAAATCGTCCTAATGAGATTGCTTTTTGGTCTGTTTCCATTTCGAGGTAAACAAAATGTGCTTCACGTTCTTCAACTTCTTTAAATATTTTATCTCCAACAAGCTCAAGGTTAAAAATTAAAGCGCCGAAAATAAGACTCATTGCTAGAAATATTCCCTTGTATTCGTTGCGGAAGTTCACAATAAAGATAGCCGGAATTAAACTAAATAAAATAATGAATACCGTAGTTGAAAAGGTGCTAATTGCGGCTAGAAACAAAATGTAAAGTCCTTTATTTAGTGAAAAACGGTTCCTAAGTAAATTTATCACAATTGCAATTACTAATAGGTTTGCAAAACCCTTGGGCTCCCAAGCAATTCCTGAATTACGAAACTGAGCGTTATCATTTAATGTAAATAGCAAATTATTGACATACCAATCGCCTCGGTAGTCGAGACCCGGGATCATGTTTTCAGGCAAGCCCACCAAAAACTTAAGACCTGAATAGCTTATGAGTTGAAATGCAAAAAAGACAAGACTAATTTTAGCACATAAAATAAGCAGCTTCTCAAAGCGGGAAAACAATTCCTCTCTCAAAACGAGCACAGAGAAAATTCCTGTAAAAACTCGGATTATAAACCTCAAACTAGACCAATAATTTATCCATCCAAAATTGATGTAATAAAAAGTGCTTAGGGCGATATAACCAATCAGGATGTATAAGATACTGGATGGAACGCGCTGATTAGAGAGTTGAATACCCAGAACAGAAAAAATAAAAGTAAATACAAGTGTGTAATCAGAAATGGCTATCAGATTTCCTTTTGAGCCAATAAGGACAAGTAAAAAAATTAAACACTGTTTATACCGGTTCATTTTCTGATGAAGATGACGAATTTGCTGGTTTTGCCCGCATTGAACGATACGAAAGAATGAAATCCTGAATCGAATTTAGGTTAAAAATATTTGTGGCAAACGTAAAAATTAGTAAAACTCCTGCTGTAAATATTGAACTAATTGTAACCGATGTTTTTGAACCCGTTGAATAGAAAACATATGAATTTATTATTACGGCTATTAAAGCAATAATATTAAAGAGAAACAACTTTAAGCGCGACTTCTTAAATTGTGTAAGTTCATCAATCTTAATAAATTCAATTAAAATAAACATTAAGAAATAGGAAATAATGGTCGAAATAGCCGCACCTAACATTCCCCAATTAGGAATGAGTATCCAATTTAATAGGATGTTAATTATAGCAGAAATGATGTTAACAATTATTACTTGCTTTTTCTTGTTGAAATAGAAATTCTTGATAGCATTGAACGAATAGTATCCATAAAAAACATGCGAAAATGAAATCAAGAAGATGATTTTAAGACCTTCGTCAAATGCATGATTGCTTGTCATAAAAAACGACAGCCAAATAATTATTGGCACCAAAACAAATGCTAGAATTGGGAAAACAACCATCACAAATTTCTCAATCCTAAAAAACAATTCTCTTCCTTTCTCACTTGCAAAAGATTTCCATGCAATTGGAGTCCATGCAAGCTGGAATGTATAAACAATGAATGTTAAAATTAAATCGGAGAATTTATACCCATAGCTGTATAAACCTAACTCCTGCCCTGTCGACATAGATTTAAGGAACCAGCGATCAGAAATTGATAAAACGAGAATTGCAAAATTACCAAGGAGTAATGGGCCGCCAAATGCCAATAGTTTTTTAATTAGTGGAAGCGATAATTTCCCAAAAACACGCTTCCGCATAAGTGGAAAAAACACGATAGAAGATAAACAAAATGCGACTAAATAAGCCAATATAACCCCATTTACTCCCAAATCGTATTGTGATACAAATAGCACATTCAATAAGCAAAAAAGTACGGTTTGAAATAACGATATTAGAAGGTAGCGTTTGGGTTTTTGGTATGCACGACAAACAAGTAAGTAGTTTTCAGTAAACAGTTTACATAACAATGCGATGAAATAGAGAATCAGCGCTTGTGCAATTAAGTCAAACCCCCGAATTGAAAAAACAGAAATGGTTACAATGAGAATAATTAATCCAATAAATAGCTGTGAGGCCAGAATATTGAATGATAATGATGGGTATTCCGTTTTCTTGAGCTCTGATCGAAACTTCCAAAATGCCGTGTTGAGTCCGAACTGGGAAATACTTCGTAAAAAAGAGCCAATAGTAATTACATATTGCAAATTACCAAATTCAGCAGGGAGCAAGTAGTTAGTATAAATCGGTATCAACAAAAAGCTAATTATTTTGAAAATAATTGGCTCAATGCTATATAAGGTGAAATCGTTAATTAGTTTTTTAACGTTCATTCAAGATTCGATATGGGGATTCATTGAATGTAATTACCAACAAAAGCATTCTCATTTGTTGAGAAAATAAATAGTTGATTTGGTTAACTTGATTTATGACAAGCGGTGATTTATAATTTTCTTTCATTTTCAGGCCTTCCGGTTTGAATTAAATCATGAAAAAAGGCAAGAGGATTCATTGTTTCCGAAATTAGTTTTTTGCGAAGTTCGAAATGTTTTTCATTTAGTTCCTCGTTTGAAATTAATTCCAAAATAAATGATGAAAAATCCGAATCTTCACCATCCCACAAATAAAGCAACCCAGCTGATTGTAATCGCCTCAGTGTTCCGGCAAGCAAACTATTGGTATAAACCGCCGGGACTCCTAGCAAGGCAGCTTCTGCAGCCATGGTTGCTCCTTCGCCAATATAGAGGGAGGCATTCGACAAGACCTCATGTAAATCTTCCGGATCTATTCGCAATTGATAGGGAATAAATTCTTCAGGCAATGTTCCTTCTGACGAAATAAAGACCTTATAATGTGGCGATAGAATTTCGATTAGCTTACGTTTTAGAACCAAGCTCAAACCGCTTTGCCCCCAATCGTGATTTGCACCCCAAGAAACAAATCGAAGAATTACAAAACGATCTTCGATTTTCAATCCAAGCTTTTGAATTGCATTAGCACTTGATTTAACTACCGTTGGGTGCAAATAACACAGCTCCATGAATGAATCGAAACGGCGCTGTTTAGGGCCTAAGTCTTTCTCAAAAACCTGAGGCGTTGCAATTATTGTTGTAAACGGTTTGTATAATTTGTGCGAGAGATGCGCACGATCTGTATCGTCAATTGTTATGCTCTTTTTTCTTAATATCCAAGCGGCATGCGCTGCGTATGGTGATGCAAAACCTACAAAAACATCCACCTTTTTCGGAAACAATCTGATAACGAACTGCAAATCGGTTTTCAAAATGTAGATTATTTTCCCAATAAAAGAAATGCTTCCTTTTCCTCTGGAAATGAATTGAATTCCATATGCTTTTAATAATTCATGGGTACATTCTTTATCGCGAGCAAAAACAATAACCTGATGATTATTGTCTTGCAGCTGCTTAATCATGAATTTAAAATAATGAACATGTGCAGGATGTCCAATGTCGAAAACTATTGTCATGAACGCAGCCTTAAAAATTTTAAAATCCTGCGTTTCTGATAATTGCTAACATAAGCTCTAAGTTCAGTCGGGAAATGTTGTTCTGTTTTTGCAAAGTAGCCGTATATAAGACGGAAACCACTTTTTACATTGACTTTAATTGTTGTCCTCAGTGCTCGTAACAAAACATAAACAAACAAACTTCCGTTTTCCTGCATACCAATTCCATAGCGTTTCCAATCTACACTTCGCATAGGCGGTCGATCGGTTTGCATGCGGGCTTCATAAATTGTGCGGGTTTTAAACCCCATTGAATTTGCTAAAACAATTGGATAGCTTTCCCAAGCATAATAAAAATTAGGCAGTTTCGAACCGGCCTTTTCCCAAAATGTTTTACGAATGATTCGACCAGAGCCCCTAACGGCCATTGGATTGGTTTTAAATCCATCCAAAACACCTGAACACATCGCCAATTGTAAATCTGCGTCCATTTCTTTTAACAACAGACTCAAGTAATTATCCTCAAACACAGTGTCACTTCCAATTACCATGAGGTATTTATACTCTTCTTTTAAATTCTGATTAATAAATTCAAATCCCGCATTGTGGGTATCGGCTAACTCGGGCATTCCCAAGGCTGAGTATCCTCTGTCTTTAAGTCGAACCACAAAACATCCTAGTCTTTCTGCTATCTCAGGAGTTTGATCTTTGGAGCCATCGTCAACAACCACAATATATGGATCCATTTCTGTAAAAAGGAACATGACACGAATACTATCGATAGTTTTTTCCAAGCGCGTCTCTTCATTTCTAGCCGGAATTACTATTGGAATAATCATAAATAATCGTCTTGGTAAATTTCCAAATTGTTTCGCTAAACTACTAAAAAGGCTGATAGTAATTAGGATTTTGGTCCTTTATTAACAGCAGGGAACAAAGAACTTTATTTTCAAATCCCCTCACCATAACCTTAACTAGTTTTATATATATTTGCTGCTTAATTAATTAGATATGCTCAAAAACTTATCTGTATTTATACTTCTTGTGTTTGCTTTGAACCTAAACGCACAGCAAGGCAAATCAAATAAATATCTAGACTGTAATTTTGGCGTCACAAATCCGGTAGAGCCATTCGCAGTAGGGTATCGCACTCCTACATTTGCGCTTTTTCATGCTAATTTGGGATATCGATTAATGATTAACGATCGCTTTGGATACCGATTTATTGCTGGGTATGATAAAATAAGTAGCGCTAATAACAGCCTTCCGTTTAATTCAAGCTATGTTCGAGTTTCTACAGAAGCAATGATTGATCTTTCTAAAGTGTTGAACTTTCGTGAGTTTACCAACTTTTTTGGTTTACTCATGCATGGTGGAGTTGGTGCTTCTTTTCTTTCTGGATCAGGTCAATCTATTACCATGGGGCATTTTGTAAACGGAATAACCCTTCAAGGATTTGTAACGCCTCGACTTGCAATAAATATTGACCTTACACGAGTTAATCACGTATATCAAACCCGCACGTTCGATTTAACCAAGGAGTATAGCGAGCTTGGTTTTGATGGATTTATCTTTAATGCAACTCTTGGGGTTTCATTAAAACTTAGTAAATCGAAATAATTGCCTTGACACTTAAATCAATGAACTTCGTTTTAGAGGTTATTAATATTCTTTTGTTTTTGAATTAGTGGTCCTATTGTTCTTGATGCAATTGCTTGGTTCAATTTTTTACTTTTGTGGTTCCAAAATTAAAAACCATGCAATCTTCTTCTGAACACGTTTTAGTAATTGGCTCCTCAGGCCAAATAGGAACCGAACTTGTTGCCCGTCTTCGCCAAATTCATGGTGCCTCTCACGTTATTGCATGCGACCTTTCTTTACCAATAGGTGAAACCGATGGGCCATTTGAACAACTGAATGTTTTAGATAAACAACGCCTGACCGAGATATTCGCCAAATACAAAATATCGGAAGTCTATTTACTTGCTGCAATGCTATCTGCAACAGGCGAAAAATTTCCGATGAAGGCATGGGACCTCAACATGAACGGTCTTTTTCACTTGCTCGATGCGGCCAAAGAGGGCATCATTAAAAAACTATACTGGCCAAGCTCCATTGCGGTATTTGGACCTTCAACGCCCCGCACCAAAACACCTCAACATACCATTGCCGAACCAACGACTGTTTATGGAATCTCCAAACAAACTGGCGAACGCTGGTGCGAATATTACCACATGAAATACGGTGTTGATGTTCGTTCGATGCGTTACCCTGGACTTATTGGTTGGAAGTCTGCACCGGGTGGTGGAACAACTGATTATGCTGTTCATATATTTCACGAAGCAATCGACAAAGGCGAATACACCTGTTTTCTCTCCGAAAATACGCGCCTTCCGATGATGTATATGCCCGATGCGATTGATGCCACCATTCAAATTATGCAATCGGATGCGGAGAACATTAAGATACGTTCTGCATATAACCTTGCCGCTGTAAGTTTTACTCCCTTGGAAATTGCTGCCGAGATTCAAAAATTTATTCCCAATTTTAAAATCGATTTTGCCCCAGACTTTCGTCAGGAAATTGCCGATTCCTGGCCCGCTTCAATCGACGATAGTTGCGCACGTGTTGACTGGGGTTGGAATTCACAATTTGATTTAAGTAAAATGACTTCCGATATGATGCACAATCTTCGAAAAATCAAAGCCGGAATGTCCGTTTAATCTCATCTAGTAGTAATTATAAATTCAATGGATGCTCGCATTTGCGGGAACCGATTCGCAGAGGTATTTTAGCCCTCTATTAAACACCATGAACGCTCAGGAACTTTTCATCTACAACACACTCAGCCGTCAAAAAGAACGGTTCGAACCCATAAACACTCCGTTTGTTGGCTTGTATGTGTGTGGCCCCACTGTTTATGGTGAAGCGCATTTGGGACATGCTCGTCCTTACATCACATTTGATGTATTGAACCGATATCTTTCTTCGATTGGCTATAAAGTGCGCTACGTTCGAAACATTACCGACGTTGGGCATTTGGAAAACGATGCCGATGAAGGTGAAGATAAAATTGCTAAGAAGGCTCGCTTGGAACAACTCGAGCCCATGGAAATTGTGGAGTTGTATACCAATTCTTTTCATGAATCGATGCGGATGCTCAACAACAACCATCCGAGTATAGAGCCACGTGCATCGGGACATATTCCAGAGCAAATTGAAATGATTCAGAAGATTATCGATAATGGATTTGCTTATGAATCGAATGGCTCGGTGTATTTTGATGTGATAAACTACAGCAAAACCAACGATTACGGTAAGTTGAGCGGACGCATTATCGAGGATATGATTGCTGGCGCTGGAAACGAACGTCGTGTTTTGGAAGGTCAGGACGAAAAACGTAACCCTGCCGATTTTGCTTTGTGGAAAAAAGCAGACGCATATCATATAATGCGCTGGAACTCGCCTTGGAGCGATGGTTTTCCGGGATGGCATATCGAGTGCTCGGCCATGAGTCGTAAATATTTAGGCGAAACTTTCGATATTCACGGCGGTGGAATGGACCTCGTTTTTCCGCATCACGAAAGTGAAATTGCACAATCTAAAGGAAGTTGCGGACATGCTCCAGTGAAATACTGGATGCACAACAACATGATTACCATCAACGGAAGAAAGATGGGGAAATCGTTGGGGAATTTTATCACCTTGAAGGAATTCTTCACTGGCTCAAATGCACTGCTGGAACAGGCTTACAGCCCGATGACCATTCGTTTCTTCATTTTGCAAGCGCATTATCGTAGTACGCTCGATTTCTCGAACGACGCTTTGAAAGCTGCTGAAAAAGCATACAAAAAGATCATCAACGGATTGCGCACATTGCGTCAGTTGGAGTATGTGAGCGAAGGCGGAAGTATTGACACCGATCTTCAAAGCCGAATAGAAGCAGCCGTTTCGCAAGCCTATGCAGGCATGAACGACGATATGAATACTGCGGTGGCCTTGGCTTCTTTGTTCGATTTGTTGAAAGTGATAAATTCGTTAAAAGGTGGACAAATAGCTATGAACGCTCTTTCTGAAGATACGTTTGCCTTGATGAAATCGACCTATGTGCATTTTGTAGAAAACATCTTTGGTTTGATCGAAGAAAAAGGTAAAACGGGAGATGCCCTCTATAATTTAATGGACGTTATTATCGAAGATTATTCTGATGCAAAATCTCGAAAAGATTACCCAACAGTTGATCGCATTCGGGCTCAAATTAAATCAGAAGGTTTGGTTATTAAAGATTCAAAAACAGGTATAAGCTGGGATTATGAAGAATAATATTTGGGTTGCAGGCATTTTAATGATGGCTTCGGTATGGACATCTTGCGGTGGTTCACCTAAAAACGATCCACCTGTAAAAACAGAAACACCGAAGCAGACAAAGATAGTTACAACCGAACTTCCAACGTTCAATGCTGATACCGCTTTTGCCATAACAGCCAAACAGGTTGCATTTGGACCGCGCGTTCCCAATACAGATGCTCATGTAAAATGTGCCGATTACCTCATTGCAACACTCAAGCGTTATGGTGCTGAAGTGGTAGTGCAAAGTGGAAAAGTAACAGCATACACTGGAGAATCATTGAGTTTTCGTAACATCCTCGCTCGAATAAATCCAAGTGCAAGTTCTCGCATCATGCTTTCAGCTCATTGGGATACGCGCCCCTTTTCGGATCAAGATATTATGAAACCAAAAGCACGTTTCGATGGTGCTGTTGATGGTGCTGCCAGTGTGGGTATTCTTCTAGAAATTGCACGAATTCTTCAAAAAACACCAGCAAGTATTGGGGTTGACATTGTGCTCTTTGATGCCGAAGATTATGGGAATCCGAAGGAAAGCAATACGTATTGCCTCGGTTCTCAGTATTTTGCAAGCAATCCTCCGGTAAAAGATTTTCTTCCAAAATATGGCATCTTACTCGACATGGTTGGAGCCACAGGAGCCACATTTTATCGCGAAGGATTTTCGATGCAATATGCGCCCGACGTGATGAGCCGAGTTTGGAAAATTGCGGAAGAATTAGGTTACAGCAATTACTTTAAAAACGATCCTTGCGGAGCCATTACCGACGATCATTATTTTGTAAACACGATTTTAGGTGTTCCAACCATCGACATCATCCACAACGATCTTCAAAAAGGATTTGGTGATTATTGGCACACCCAACAAGACAACATGGATGCCGTCGACAAAACCACATTGGGCGTTGTAGGAAGAACTCTGTTGGGTGTAGTTTATAGCGAAAAGGCGGCTTCTTAGTTTACTGGAGATTAATCCCCAGGTTTGATTAATTAGAGCTGATTTAAAAATGATTTCTTTGCGCATATCGTTACGAGTGTAGACGATCGGTACCCTGTATTGCGCCTGCGGCAGGGTTATGGCGCTTGCACGCTGTTAGCTGAAGTTTTTATTTCGTCTGTGTTTGTAGCCAATTTAATATTTCAGTCAAAGCGATTGGTGAAAAAGTTTGTTCTATTGTTGAATATTCGTCTGGCGAGCCTGTTTTGCATTCTTGAAATAGATGATTTAGGTTCGGAAGTTCTTTTGTCGTAACTCTTTTATTTCCACCTTTTGTTAACGCTTTTTTTATTGCTTCCAAGTTTTCTTTTGGTGGGACTTGCAAATCCTTTTCTCCATTAATCGCTAAAACAGGACATTTTACTTTTTCCAATGCTGTTGAAGGGTTATACTTGATAAAATATTGCATCCAAGGGCTTGCTATTTGTTTGACTTGTAATTTCACGAAGTCATCATCACTCATTTCGGCTGGTTTTTGAGTATTGGGATTGTCTTTTACTATTTGTTTAAAATAAACTGTCAAGTCCGAATTAAGTTGCTCAAGACTAGCTGATTTATTTACAATATCAAATACTTTTCTGTTTGATGATTGACCTTTTTGTATATCTTCTTTGCTAATTCCTGATGCTTCTTCGATTAATTTCTTTTGTAATAAAAGTAAACTGTCTCCTTGGATTCCTGTACCTGCTAATAAAACAATAAATGCTACATCTTTTGTTTTGCTGGCAACCATTGGTGCAATTAATCCACCTTCACTGTGTCCTATTAAACCAATTTTATTTTTATTTATTTCTTTTCTTGTTTCCAAATATGCAATTGCACTTTCTACATCTGTTGCAAAGTCGGCAGAAGTTGCGGTCTTAAAATCTCCCTTTGACATAGCAATTCCTCGGTCGTCATAACGCAAAACTGCAATTCCGTTTTTTGTTAAACCGTCTGATAAAACAAGAAAAGGTTTGTGTCCTAATAGTTCTTCATCTCTGTTTTGTGGTCCGCTTCCGCTTATTAAAATTACCACTGGAAAAACGCCTTCTTTGTTCGGCAATGTCAATGTTCCAGATAAATTAATCCCTGCTTTTTTGTTTTCAAAAGTTATATCCTCTGAATAATATGGAAATGGTTTTATAGGTTCTTGCGGTCTTTCAAGTTTTTCTTTTTCGATTTTCTCTTTTGATAAGTTCATTGGGAAAGATTGTCCACCTTGTTTAAATGTCCCTACAATAATATTGTCAAGTCCTAATGTTCCTTCGTATTCAATTTTCGCATTGGCAATTGTAATTTTCAAAATTGACTTTTCAAAACTTGTGGTTGTTGTTGGAATTCCTTTTGCACCTTGGTCTGGGCTGTCCATTGTTGAACTTATACCATTGTCGGTTTTTGTAACATTAAATACAAGTCTTAATTTTGTTCCTTGTGCTTTTAATGCTCCATTCCATTGTCCTGTTATGTCTTGTCCAAATGCAGTTAAGCGAAAAAGGCTTATCAATAAAATTAAGGCTATTTCCTTCATATTAAAATGACTTTGATTATCTTGAAATTAGGATAATTGCAACAGTAAAAACAACCAAAGTAATTATTGAAATTGGATTTGCAAAGTTTACAGTCCAACCCAAATATTTATTTCTCTTTGGTGGAAATATTCTTTTATCATCTTTATTGAAATAAAAAATTCCCAATTTCCAATTGTTTTGGTCATTATGCCACTTCTCTAATGTTTCTTTTGTTGGTTTTTCTTCTGTTGTCATATTTCTGTTTGTTGGTTGTTGGTTCTGCAAAATTTTTGCTCGCTCTATCAGACATTCTTGGATGCACCCTTCCACAATATGAGGCACTTACAATATCTCGATTTGCCCAGGTATTCATGCTCCTGGATTATTTCACCTCAACTTCTTGGAAATTTAAAAACGGTGATTCTCCTCCATCTTCATAAATGGCTCGTATCATATACCGATATGTTCCTTTGCCTGTCATACTGGAGTCTGAAAAACTAATCAAATTCCCTTCAACAGAAGTTAAAGATGCGGGGCGCTTCCCAGATTTTCCTCTGTAGATTACATAATGTTTTACCTTAGCAGAAGGCTGTTTCCAGCTTAGTTCTATATTTTTCTTTCCCTCATTATAACTTGATTGCGGCATTGTTAGCGCCTCACGCGAAACTTTGGGAATTACTCGAACATCAACCGTTGGCGAACGTTTCGACTTATTGCCGGTGCTGTCTATTGCCAAAATGGTATACTGATAATACGTTTCTCCTTTAACGCTTTTATCGCTGTATGTTGTTCGGATAACAGGTTTATCCCAACTGTCAACCTTTATCCAGTTGGAAGTTCCAGCTTCGGCCCTGTAAATTTCATGTGTTTGAACATCTTTCGATGAACTTGGAATAAAACTCAAGTCGACCGTGTTTTCACTTACTTTAAAGTTCGAAAAAATGGGCTCAACGGGAGGCAAAATATCGGGTCTCTCCAAGGTGAGAATTTCTGAAACCGAACTGTGGTTGTAGTTTCTGTCGACCGCTACAATTTTGTAATATATCTTTTTCGTTAGGGTGTTGAGTGTTATTGTATCTGTGAATGTAGTGTCTTGTTTGGGCTTTGGTGTAAGGATCGAAAATTCATGGTCGGCTGCATTGGCAAAAAATACACGGTATCCCAGAATGTCTTTCTCTGGTCCAAGTTTCCAATGAAGTCGAACTACACCACTAGTATCGATACTACCCGATGGCTTCATGGGTTTTCCTGGGGCGATAGAATCGCGCAAGAAACCATACGCAGGAAGCGATGCAGATGTATTTCCTGATGTATCTACTGCATAAACCACATAGTAATTTTCTCCAATTGCATCGGTGTTTTCATCAATCCATTCGCGGGTGCTCGGGGACAGAATTGAATCTTGCGTTTTTTCAAAAGGACCATTTACAATGGACGATTTTCCAATATAAAATCCTTTCAAATCGGATGGTGGATTGCTGTATTCCCAGGTTATTTTCAGCTTACCATTTGTATCCTTGGGGTCATTGATTTTGGGTGATGGCGGTGCATTGCGATCACGACCCATGGCTGTTATTACTTTAGAAGGAACACTTTGCTCCGCAAATGGAGTTATTCCAATTAAACGATATTGATATGGAACATAGTTTTGTTTAATTAGCGTGTCAGTGAAATACACAAAAGCTTCTGGATAATTGGCCAGAGGTGCATCGGCCTTGATGATAGGAATGCTACTCAACTTGCTCCAAGTTACCCCATCGTTAGAGCGCTCAATCCACCATGCAGTAAAAATAGGCGCTTCGGGATGTGTATTCCAACGTAGTTTAACACTCCTATCAAGTTCTTCGACTTCCAAATTTTCGGGTAAAGGTATTTCATCCATAGCTTCTGCTCTGTTTATTCCAACCAATGCCGTATCGGGAAACTGCGGATCGAGAGATATTAAGCGATATTGAATTCGCTTCCCTTTGGGTGCGTTTTTATCCACCCAGCGCAAGGCCAATCCATCGGCAACTCGCGCATCGAAATCAGCCATGAGTAAAGCAAACGAATACCTCAACTCGCCTTCCTGCGACTTGTCTCGAATGCTGCCAACATCCGATTGAAACTGTGTAGTCGAAAACGTTTTTCCATAAAGCGCCTGAACTACAACAGGTGCATAAGGATGATTTGCTGGGAAGCGTTGTTTCCATTCATCCAATGGCCATGGCCGAAGGGTGTCGGGGCCAAGTCTTTCTGGTTTGGTTTTTCCTTTGGATTCTTTTTCCAAAACAAAACGCTCCAGCTTATATCCGTATCGATTAAGTCGCGACCAACGAACATGATTGGTTGGGCCCCATCGCAATACAACAGAATCCGCTTGATTACGACAAATTATACCGATGCCTGTTTGGGTAATTTTCGAACTATCGGTTTGTGCTTTAAGGGAAAAGCTAAGAAGCAAAAGTGCTATTGGAATCAGAATATTTCTCATACACATTAGTAAGTATAATTTTTAAGTGTTCCTGCATTGAAAAAATCAGGGTCCGAGCACATGTAAAATGGAGATCTGAAAAAGAAGCGTGTTTGGTAGGAGCCTCGATACATCATTCGGTAATTCTCGTTTAAGAAATTAATGAATTGTGTTCGAAAGGGCTCACTGTAATACTCACTGTAATTAGGATCGCCATATTCAGAGAGCGTATTATTGCTAATGGTTGTTAAGCGCATCCAATCGAGCCAAGTTCTGGAAGCTGTCTCAACATTTAACTTCATTGCGGCTGGTGCTCCTCCCGAAAACATCATTCCAGATGAAGAAGCAGGGCTTGGGAATGAAGAACTAAATGCACCCGAAATCATTGAAATGCTGCTTCCAAAAACAGAATTAGGCGATGAACTTAGCGGCAAGTACTCAGTTGGCTGCAATGCATTTTTGGTTGGATTTCCTGAGTGGAATCGAACAGTGTAAATAGGCGGAATGCCAATGGTATCGGGAGATGGACGAATGAGTCTTAATCCCGTATAACCGTAATTATATAGGTTTCTAGCTAGGTCATAAATAATCGGATTTGCCCAGTTGGTATGCCAGTTTCCGGTGCGCGCAGCACCTGTCGAACCAGCTTCAGTCATTCCTACCAACGGTTTAATCGAAAGCGAAGGGTTGGGATAGCCTATTTTAAAGCCATTCACATCAAAGACATCAAATTTCTCTGGTCCTGAAAACGATGGCGCGAACCATTCTATAACTCCCAGGTTGAATCGTTCTGTAGTGGTTGCATCAAAAGCATTTAGTTTTTCCTGTAAAGAATTGTACTGAGAAGTTTTAAAGAAAAAGACATACAATAGCTTTTCGTTTTTCCGAACTGTTCGCCCATTTATGCGATTATTTCTTGTTTCCACTCCTCCCTGATTTAAAAATACCTGCTGGAGTGTCGAGCTAATCATTATGTTAGAGTTTACCATTGAACTTGATGATCCTAAAATACTATTATTTAGCGCACTATATGAACTTGATGATGATGAACCACCTTGCAGATTACCTCCCAAAATGCCATTGTTGAGCGCTAGTATTGAAGTGGAAATAATCGAATCTTTAGAGATAATCTGGCATGCATACACTTTGTTATTCAGAAGCGTAGGTACCTCAAAATTGATTGTCTTTGCGCTTGCGTCGAACGAAAGTGCTGCATTTACTTCCTGCCCACCATCGATTGGAATGAAACGAGCGTTAAATTTGCGCCTTGTTACTGGTGTTGGCTGGGGATTAAATAATGGTTCTTGCCATTGCTTTAGTTTTACAAAACCTTGATTACACTCGTTTTGAAGGTAAAAACGTTGTGTATTAAAAGGGTAAGAAACCAGCACATTGCTTTCTGGAATACGGTCGGGATAAGCCCCCGTTTTAAAGGTATGCGCTAATTCTGCATTGATGGGTGTTCCATCGCGTTTTTTGGCTTGAGACCATTCGGATGTTCCGAAATTGTATTCCTCGGCTTTGATTCTAATGGAAACAACAAATTCTGTAAAAGGATCTAAAAATGCAGAGGGAACGAGCATCGCTTTGAAATGATCGGGTGCAATTTGTCTGCTTGTTTGAATCAATGCACCTCCCTTTTTTAGATCAAATTGTTCAATTACAAATCGGAAACGGCGATTTACAATTGAGCCATTCGAAAGCACTTCTTCCAAATCGAATTCACGCTCTACTTCTAAATTGAAACTCGCTTCGGGATTGGTGCCGCAATCCACATTTTGCTCTCCATTAAGAGGTACTAAATCGCTCAAAATATCTGTTCCGACAATTGGACTTTCTAAAGCAGGTGTACATTCTTGTCCAACTTTAAAGTCGAATTGACACGTACCTTTTACCATTCCACCTAATATATTATAGTATCCTCCGCAGGTTCCTTGCAGCCAACTTGGATTAGGCAATCCGCCCTCCAATAATGCAGCTGCTCCCATTTGCAATATTTTAAAATCGCCACTAGCCAACCAAACATCCACATGGATTCCAATTTCTCCCATGATGTATGCATAAATTTGTCCTTTCGCATACCAGCCATCCACACCTATGGTTCCAGGGGCTCCTTCACAATATACGCTTGGTCCGTAATTAAGCAGCGACATGTCATAGCCCATGCCCATGGCTAAACGTGCATAAAACACCAAGAATCCTATTTTACCAGTATCGAAACCCATGCTCGACCCAAAGGCAAAGCCGTCGCCAGATGATATTCCCGGATGTCTAAATAAAGTTCCCGGTTTAATGATACTTGTAACATTATCGGGCGGAGGTAAAGCTGGAGGCAGATTCTCTCCCACCATCATGTATGACTGCGTGTTGAATAAATTCAAGAACGAGAGACCAACAGGTGTAGTAGGAGTTCCAACATGGATAAACCAAGTTTCGGGAGATGCATAAATATGAACTGTACCTGCTATATTTCCTGGGTTAACGCCTTTTACCAAACCTGCAGCTATATTAACAGTTGCCTGAAAACGCGCATCGAAAATTTGATGAACGAAATCGTACGATATATCTGCCAAGGCGTGAATTTGAGGATTACTTCTTTCTGTAAGCTCACACATGAAATAGGCGTTGCCGCGCAAATACATCAGACTAATTCCGCCTGAATTTGAAAACTCTGCACCAAACGTTACATCGGCATTGTATGCTTGTCCGCCTCCTGTATTTCCAAAAATTACAGTGGCACTAAAGCCAAAGGCATTGGAAAAATTCGGTACATAATTAACGCCACTTAAAGTTAAACCCGGAGATTGTTTTCCCGATGTATCTGCCGTGGCCATTCCGGCAGCTGATGGAAGCGGAGTTGTTCTTTGCATATGGTAATAGGCGCCTCCACCAAAACCATACACATCCAATCCTGCCATGAGCGGAATGCCTGGACTGAAGACCTGAGCATCCACAAACCAATAGCGATTGCCTTGTTTTTCTCCAAACTGAGCAGCAACCGTCACTTCGATTGTTGGTTTGAAAGTGGCCTTTATAATTCCTTTAAACCCATTTCCGTAAGTAGCGTCATTGTTGTAAAAACGCAATCCGCCCGAAATAGAAACGACGCCCACCGATCCCGAAACACCAATGCTATCGAGCTCTACTCCATCAAATTCCCAAACTTGCCCTTGGCCTCCATCCAAATTTAATTTACCCAAAATGGCCAAAGATGTTGCTGCGGAAAATGTATTGGTTTCGCCTGTTAAATTGAGATTGAGTGTAAATTTCAAACCTGCTTTAAGTCCATCTCGCATGGTAAGTCCGATGCCTGTAATAGACACGGGATATCCACTTAAGGCTCCTTTAGATTCATCGGCACTTGATGTTTCATTGGATTGATCCGATCCTGCTAAGTATTTTTGTGGGCTTGCAAATGAAAAAGTACCACATTCGATGTATGGCGCCTTGGTTTGAAAGACCAATTTCTCAAACGCCATTAATTTGAAATTCACTCTACCAACAGCGGGCAATTGGGTGTCAATGGTAATCTTACCGTTTAGTTCTGCGCGGGCAATAATGCCAGAGGAATCAATTGTTGCGCTGATGTAGGATCCTGGAAGCAAAGAGAGTTTGGCAGCCCATAATGCAGCATTGATAGTGTCTTTGGGTGTAATTGTGAATTCATAGCTAAATTTGCGGGTGTGCAAGTTCTGCCGAAGCATCGAGGAATAATGCAAAGCAGAATCGCTGGCTGGAATCCGAATGTTTCCGACAAAACCTCCACGAGAAAATGAGTTTTTTAAAATGTCGATGTTGAGGGTGTCGATTGAAAAGCCCCAACCTGCTAAATTTCCTTCGCCCACATTAATGATATTTTCAACTCGAAAACTTGCAGATAATCCGCGACGATCGATAAGCATATTGTTGACAGAGGCTGTAAGCCGATCGATCGGGTTGCTGTATGTTTTGAATTGTGGAGGCATTCGAACCGCCAAACGCTTTAGATAAAATCCTCTCCAATAGGTTCCCGGATTTGGAATAGATTCTAGGTTCAAATCGCCAGTAAATGCCGTAGTGTCGAATTCGTAACCTGTTGGGAAATGGAATCCGTCGGGATTTTGCCCATCGGAGAAATCCAACCAAGCTTCCTCCACTTCGAATCCCCAACCAGCAGCGCCCGCCATTTGAAAAGGATGATTGAAATTGAGACGCGCCAACCATTGTCCTTGTCGACGAATGCGGCAAGAGAACTCCCCTTTTATTTGAGCTAGGCCGGTTGTTCCGTCCGTTTTGTCTTCCACCAAAATATTTCTCCCGAAAATAACAGAACCGTCCACATTCAAGGCTTTAAATCCACGGCAATCCCATGAAACATAAGTGCCCGAATCGGATACCGCTGTTAAATCTGCATTGAATTCTGTTTTATCAAAACGCAAGGTGATGCTATCTCCAAAAGGAATATCATGATCCGCAGGTAAATAGAGCAAGCCCTTTCCGTCGCCACCAATGCCATCGGGATGGAAGCAAACTTTAGTAGCCCCCAAACTCAACCATCCGTTTAATTCTGAAAAGCCCAATGAAACCATTGCATTCAGCGTTGCCGTTTCAGGAGTGAAAAGCAATCCAACAATTCCAATGGTAACACGTTGGTCGTCAACTTCCTGGTCTAGTCCGATGGGCAAACCTATTGGGTTGTCGGTGGCAAACTGCGAAACCAATCTACCCGAGGAATTCACAAACGTGTTTAAAGCAACTGACTGCTCCTGATTAAGTGATGTAATTTGAGAAACGCCTTGTGAAATTCCTACTGGAATAATAGAAACATTATCATATTCGCCTTGAACGTCTCCCTGATACACCCGATTGTTGGCGTTTATATTAATTCCCGAAAACTTCACTTTCATGGGAGCGCGCATAAAGGGAACCCGAATTGTTCCTTTTCCGGTGGCGCTCGAACCACTCCAGGTTATCTCGGTTAGCGTCATGCTAAACATTCCAATAGTAACAACATTTCCCACTACCGCCGTCGAAACAGGGACTTTTTCGGAAGCTGGAATATCAGGGCCCAAACAGGTGTTCACACACTCTGCTGGTGTTGGAGGTATCGTGTCTTCGGGTATGCGAATGCTGTCTTTTACTAAGAACTTCCAGGTTGGACCATCTAAATAAGAAGCGCCTGTTAATGCGTTGGGATTACTTAACCAGCGAACGCGCCAATAATACCAACCCGTATCGGTTGGGGTGTAATTGAACGTTACCTCTTTGTAAAGAGAATCGAGTAGGCATTGCTCTTGGCAGGTACCATTCAGGTAATTCAGACCAGCCCCCAATTTTTTAGTGGTTGATGTAACCAGGGAGCTGAATGTTTGGCTTCGGCTCACTTCTAAAATCCAACGCTCGCTTAATCCACCATCAAAAAAATGTGCTCCGGGTTCCGAAGTCGTTTGCATGATAGCCATGGGCGGCACGAGTCGTTGCGGTGGAGCGGATGTAATAAACCTTAGTCCAAGTCCTTCATTTTTTATAACCGAATCACTGTTTGCAGGAAAAATAGGGCGAGGCCTTCCCATTCCACTCACAAAGGTTCCATTTAAACTGCCTGTTAAATTGGGGCCAGCGGTATTTTCAACTTCAATGTCGGCATCCCAGGAATATATATTTCCGTCGGCAAATGAAATAGCGGCGGGACTCACGCCCGATAAGGGTTTGTATAAATTTATATGCTGAGCCTGTTCTTGTGTAATACTAAGAGTGAGTGCCTCTTCCTGAGAATGCTGGGGGTCATAAGGCCAATTAAGGTGGCGTGAATAAGCATCCGCTTGAACGCCATTTTTTCGGATAACAAAATCATCGGTGTATGAAATATAATTTACAGAATAAGGATCGTACCGATGGTAAATGGGCATAAAATCCCAAGGGAGCGTATCGCCATCCATCGGAAAAACAAGCGTGAATGGATTTCCAGAACTACCGGGTTCCAAGTAATTAAAAGTACATGGTTCTGAAAATCCATTATTTTGAAAATTCGCTGAAGGATCTTGAGGAGCTGACACATTCGCATCTAAAATCTGTACCCGCCAAGCGTAAGTTCGGGGTGATAATAGAATTGGTTGCCCCGATCCGTAACTCAATGAAGTAGTAGATAGTTCAGTTTGAAATATGGGATCAACGGGATTGCTTAATGCCGCTAATGGATCAATGCCATCGTTGAGTTGAACAAGGATGAATTTGTAACGAGGGCTTACAGATGGAGGAATCCCTGTTGGAGTTTGCCAACTAAAGATAATGTTTTGCGGTGCTGTTCGACTGATCGAATTCCCGCATGATGGAGCAATAATTTGTGGAGGAGGTGGATAAGAAATGGTAAAAATATTGGAACAACCCATTGGCTCGCCTGGAGATAGCGGTTGGAGAGAATTATAGCCATAAGCCCGCAAACAAATCTGATAATCGCCTTCGGGTAGCAGCCCCGATGAAATGTCTTGCAAAGTAATACCAGTATAATCGGCATTCGGATTTTGAGCAAAGGGCTGCAAACTTGAGCCATTGTAACTATGAGAGCCCGGAGGAACAACCAAAGCCGGAGCTGACCAAGCGCTTTCGCCAGATGTTGAAACTCTTATAGCTCCATTATTTGCCGAAATTTCACCTGCCAAATAAATGTCATAGGTATTCGTAGAATTGTTTACGATCGTTAATACCACCTGACTTGTTCCACTATAATAGTCGGTGTAATTTGCCGTATATGGACCCGAAACTTGAATGTTTAAAGATAACGGGTAAGGTTGCGCAATTAAATTAAAGGAACATTGAAAAGTAACAATGCATATAAGGAAGGCTAATTTAATTTGTTTCATAGCTTTTTATTTTTGTTGAAAGACAAGTATATAGCCTGCCAAAATTCGGATTTCGGTAAACGTTCCAGTATTAATAAACGGTGTGCTATTATGCAGAATGTTGAATGTTAAGTTAAATTGATGGGTCTTTGAAACTTGATAATTGAAGGAAGAATAAAAATTCATCGTAGATCCAGAAGAAATCCCCGCCTGAAATCCTTTGTTGTATGAAAGCGTTCCAGCTGCTTGCAATTTATCTTTGATTAGGGGTTTTGATATGCCAACGGTTGGACCCAACAGTAAATAAGAGCCTGTTAAAAATTGATTTTGGCTGATATTCATTCCACCTTGAATACTCAGATTGTCTTTCATGCGAATGTTGTTTCCATTCAAATTTAAAAACCACACTTTGTTCTCGCCCGACGCATAAGTTCCATAAGGATTTAAGTCTTGTAGTTGTTGGAATGTTGCATTCATCGAAAAGGTGAATGTTCTTCTTTTATTGGTTCTTGAAATCTGTTGACCAAAACCAATACTTTGGTTGTTTTGAGCCACCCTGAACGTGTCGTTTAAAGCCAATAAACCCGCTTGTTGAGCAACTCCATAATTGGAATAGCTTATAGTTAAGTTATAGTCTTTACTGGGACTCCAAGAGAAATTTCCGGATCCAATTGTGCGAACGGATGTGTAGGATTTTCTCTTGTATAAATTGTCTTGTTGACGACCAATACTTCCGCTCAGGCGTATTTTATTTTTCATCAAGCGAAGCGTTGGTTCAAACGTTACTGATTGCATATCGGTTTGCTGGTAATAAGCAGCTAAAGAGCGATAATCAGGGTCAATTCTGCGCACTTGCACTTTCATTCCGATTCGTTTGTGGGAATATTGAATGGAGGCCTGTCCTGCGGTTAACAATTGAAAGCCCCAATGGGGAACAAACAGTTTTTCGATGGGTTTAATTGCCGAAATGGTATCTATTGCAGGCAAGCGAAGGTCTCGGTTTAGCAAACTACCTGCGACATCGAATTGGAGATTTACTCTTCTTCCAAAAGCAATTCTGCCACCTAGCCCCAAAGCAAGATTGTCTTGAGGTTTTACATTGGAAGAATTACTAATTAACGGGATGGACGTTGTATCGTCTGCAACTTTTACGAGTGTTAAATCCACATAACTTCTTCGGTTTCCGACTCCTATTTTAGCGCCATATCCCATGCGTTTGAAAGTAGGAGTTGGCGTAATGGATGAAAGGGTGTCTTGGGCAACTGGCTTTGCAAAGCGTCCATAAAATGCAGCAAATCGAAATCCTCTGGGATTCATTTCAATACCTGTTCCCAGAAACTGCAATCCGGACATCACGAAAGGATTCATCCGAATGCTACGATATCCAAAATGAAGTGTTAGCCATTTGTAATAGGGACTTACCCCAAAACGATTGAAGGGTTGATTAAATGAGCGATTTCTTGAACCGTAACTAAAACTAAAGGGCAATTGCCATCCATAAATACTAATAACTGGCGATCCAGTTGCTTGCCACCAAAAGGGTTCGTTGCGAGGTTCACCATCACCTAAGTATACATAAGGGCCTCCTTGAATATTCATTGAACCACTAATTCGAAGTGGTTTCTCTTTCCCAATTTGAGCCAAATCCTGCGCCTGCAATCCGGAAAAACCAGAAAGCAGGCAAAGATGGATTAGGAGAGAAAGGGTGTTGAGGTTTTTCAAAATATACTATACCTTAAGGTTCTTGGAAATAATTTCCACTTACATTTCCAGAATATGTCACTGAAGTTGGTTCGCTCATACCTGTTGACCAAGATGTAACATAGATGCCGTATGCAGCACTTGAGCTTATTGAGGAATTAGTGATGGAAACAAAGCCTGGAGAAGCAGCTAAACCTACTAATATATTTCCTTTCTGGGCCGTGTTGCCCGATAATGAACTTGCGCCGGCATATTGGATATCGGTGTATTTTATGGAATTTATTGGATTGTTGGAGAAAAACGCGATTCCTTTCCAAGATCCTGCCGATTGAACTTTCCCAGTTAATAGAATACGTTCGCTTGCTGTTCCTTCAATAACCAATCCCGATTGCGCCCCAAAATCGCCGCATACTAAACCTGTTCCGGTAACAAATGCCAGTTGGCAACCTGGTAAAATAGTTAGCGTTGCTGCATTTCCGGAATAGCCAACAAACACGGTATTTTCAATTTGGAATGGAATTCCTGGATTAGCCCAGATTGGCTCTCCATACAAACGACCACCCCGAACATTGATATAGGGATTTGTATTTCCGGTATAACTACTTAATGCTCCATCCAAGACTTCGATACTAGCTGCAATACATGAAATTGGATATCGACCATTATCGTTAACATAATTGGCATCGAATAGAGTCAGCGGGTTTTGAGAATCGGTGTTTAAACCTTCTATATACAAACCATCCTGTGAACTTCGGTTAATCGTGCTGTTACGTATTTTCAATTGGGCCGTTCCTTTCAAACGGATGTTCGCTTTGTAATCGGTATTTCCATCAAAAGAAGCCGAACCTCCATGGGAAATGGTGCAATAATTCAATTCGTTTTCGGGACTATTCGATTTAATGTAAATCCCTTTCCAATAACCGGCTAAAGGAGAATCGCCTTCCAACACAATTGGACTGCTCGCTGTTCCCACAGCAACCAAAGCTCCTGCGCTTTCTATTGTAATGGATGCGTTGTTTTTAAAATGAATAACAACCCCAGGTTCGATGGTCAATTTTGCCGATACGCTGATGTTGCAGTCAACATAATAGTCAACACCATCGCCCACATTTGTCCAAACGGTTGGACTCGTTATAGCTGAACATGAAATGTTCTGATTAATTGGTGATGGTTCAGGAATTTCTTCTTCATCTTTTCTACAGGATGTGAAGAAAACTGCGCCCATAAAAAATAGGATTTTACAAAATGATGTTGCGTTCATACGAGTTCTTTTAAATTAACACGACGAATATCATTCATGAAAAATTAATGAGTTGCAACCCTTTAATGAATGGCTAAAACAGATTAATAACTGGTATTTATTTCAGATAAATGGTAAGGCCATATTTAGTGTCCCAAATAATCTAAAAACTCATCCCGCTTTCTGCGCGAAACCGTCAAACCTTGTCCATTGCTCATCTCTACATAACCTCCATCTTGCCGAATAAATTTTTTAAGATGTTGCACGTTAATGAGGGAGGAGTTGTGTATCCGATAAAACCCTTTGTCGCTGAGTTGTTGCTCATACTCTCCAAGCGACTTGGATGATATTATGGATGTTCCTCCTTCAAGTTGAAATGTTGTATAAGGCCCGTCGGATGTGCAGTAAAGCACTTGTGAAATCTCAATAAATACAATTCCCTTATCGGTTGGAATACTGATTTTCTTAACCTGCTGCTGAGTTTTCATATACTCGAGAAGAGCATCCATAGCCGGATTCTCTTCTCGTTTTATGGATTTCAGTTTATTTACTGCGCTTTTCAATTCATCTGCATCAATGGGCTTAAGCAAATAATCAAGGGCCGATACTCGGAAAGCCTTCAATGCAAATTCATTGTAAGCGGTAGTGAAGATAAACTGGATATTAAGCTTGCTAAGTTTTTCAACCAACTCAAAGCCATTCAATTGAGGCATCTCAACATCCACAAAAAGCACATCGGGATGAAGGTTTGGAATTGCCTCTGCCGCCTCTAATGATGAAGTAAAACTTCGAATCACCTCAACGTCTTTACAATGACGTTTCAATGTGTATTCAAGCACTTCAATTCCACTAGTTTCATCGTCAACAATGACGGCTCGTATTGGGGACAGACTCATCGGATTTCTTGTTCGTTTTTAATTAAAGCTATTTTTAAAAGCATCGTTGTTCCAGTTGGATTTCCAAATTCGTCTTTCTTATCAATAATTTCAACCGCCTTCCCAAGAGAAAAACCTGCGTTAAAGTTTTCAATGCGTTTAATGGTTAATTCCATTCCATGCGATTTATCTTTAAGCAATGTCTTGCTCTTTAATAGCTTTGCAGCGTCTCGACCAACACCATTATCATCAATCGAAATTTCCAGATATCCGCTTTTTTCTTGAAGTGAAATTGTTAGTACTCCCGGTTTTTCTTGATGCAAAAGTCCATGCCAGATAGCATTCTCAACAAAAGGCTGAATAATCATAGGAGGAACCCATGTTGTATGAATATCGATACTCGAATGGATTTGAATATTCCAAGAAAATTTATTGGCGAAGCGCTTATTCTCTATTTCAATATAAAGATTCAAAGCCATCAATTCGCTCTCTAGTGCGATGTGTGTTTCGCGTGAATTGTCAAGAATTAATCGAATTAATCGGGCAAATTTCGAAACATAGGCAGATGCTTCGTCGGGTTTGTTCTTAATGATATAACTATTGATTGAATTTAGACTATTGAAGATAAAATGGGGATTCATCTGACTGCGAAGCGCTTTATTCTCGAGTTCGTTGAGTTGCTTTTGCAATAGGTTTTTTTGAATCGCTTTTTTTCGAATTTGATTTATTCTGAATCTATAAATGAGCACAATGAGTATTCCTGTTATGAGTATCAGACTCAGTAAAAACCAAGTAGATTTCCAAAAAGGAGGCTGAACAATAAGTGTTATAATTTTTTCTCCGGAACACCATTCTCCTGCTCCATTCTTGGCACGTAAACGAAATGTATAAGTGCCGTTTTCTAAGTTGCTGTATACTACATTTCCTTCTTTACCAGTCAAAAACCAGTCTTTGTCAATCCCTTCCAACTTCGAATAATAATAGTAATCGATGGATGAACCGATATCGGGAATAGTAAATTGAAAACGAATATAATTTTGTGTGTGGTCTAACTTAATTGTATCAAGAGAATTATAGGGTTTACTTGTTTTATAAGGTTTTAAAAAAACATCTATATCGGTTATATAGATAGTTCCAGCTTGGTTTTTAATTAATATATCCTCGGGTTTAAAACGATAGGCAATGTCCATCCCTCCAATATAAATATAACCATCATCGTGGTATTGAATAACATTCGATTGAGCAATTTCGAGCCCGTGCTTTTTTGTAAAATTCTGAATCAGAAAATTCTCTGTATTCACAACCGAAACGCCCTTTTCCGATAAAGCCCAAATATTTCCTTGTTTGTCTTTTGTTAAAGAATATATTCTCGAACTGAGAAGCCCTTGGTTAGCCGTAAAATAATTTAACTTCCCGGAAATTGGGTTGTAACAAGCAAGTCCAATGCTCATCATATTGATCCAAATATTGCCCTTGTTGTCCTCTAGAACTTCTTCCACATTGCCTTGAAGAATGTTCTCCGAAGAATTGCCATCATTAAAAAAACGAACCGTTCTGTTAGTAGGATTGTATTGAAACAGACGTTTTTGGTCGTTTACGATCCAAATATTACCCTTGCTATCGCCAAATAATTGTTGAAGTTCGAGTGTTTCGAGTTTGCTCAATTTTTTAAATTCTTCCGATTTATTTATTAGTTGTCCAGAAGACTCTTCCCAACAAAAAAGGGCGTCTTTTAAAGAAAACCAAAGCCGATTCTTGGAGTCGTATGTTATTGTCGGAACAGCAGTTTCAATGGGTGCTGGATTCGGCAATTGAACGCATGTTAATTCATTCGATTTGGATGATGAAAACTGAAGTAATCCTTTTGACGTTGCTAAATAATAGGTTCCTTGTTTCTGGCGCGATTTCAAAGATGAAAATACAACAAGGTTACCTCGCGAGCCGTTATATGGGATTTCATATTTAGCAAAACCTGTTTTTTTGGAAAAGGCATAAACGCCATTTCTATAATACGTTCCTGCATAAAAGAGGCTATCGTTTTTGAATGGCAAAAAGGTGGATATTACATTTATTCCCTTCTCCATTCCAAAATTCAAATTGCTACCATCAAATTCAAAAATGGTTTTGGGGCGTTCCAACATATGAGTAAATCCGTTGTTGGTCCCTAAAAAAACATCTTCGTCTGTTTGATATATTGACAATCCATCTTCTACATTGGGGGTTTTGATTGCCGTTTTATTGTCGATATTCAAATAACTGTATTGCCCAGTCGTAATATCCAATATGCCAAAACCGTGATAATACGTTGTGAAGAGAATTTTTAGGGGTTCTATAAATGCAAAATCGTTGATTTTATTGGCGTAACCTGAGGAAACTTTATCTACTTCAAAATGCTTCCATTCTTTGGTTGTTGGTGTATATGCATAAATTCCATCCACCCAAGTTCCCAAATAAATATCTCCCAAATGACTTATTTGAATGCGTTGAAATAGATTTTTATCCATTTTCTTTAATCCGTTTTTCTCTCGTTGTTCAATTTTTTCATGCTTCAAATTGTTGGGGCTGAATTTTACAAGGCCATCACGGGTAGAAATCCAAAACAATCCATCCTTTCCCATTTTAATGTCTTTTATCTCATTAAAATTGTAACCATCTTTTCGATTATCGAATGAAACTAAAGTAAACTGGTCTTTTTCTCTATCGAAACGAGCGATTCCTTTTCCAAAAAAACCAACCCAAAGCTCTCCGTTTTTATCTTCACAAACTGCCGTAGGATGATTATTCGGAATTCCATTATTGCGATGTGGTTCGAGGATATAACGTTTAAATTGATTGGTTTCTGGATTAAAACTATTCAACCCATTATCAAGCGTTGAAACCCAAATAATTCCTGTTTTATCTTGAAAAATATGAATAATGAGATTGCTACTTAAGCTATTTTGATTGGTTGGGTCACAGATATAATTTTTAAAACGCACCCCATCAAATCGTGAAAGTCCTGAATGTGTTCCAATCCAAAGAAATCCATTTCGGTCTTTGGCAAAACAGCGAACGGTATTATCTGGCAGGCCTTGCTCAACAGAAAAATTAAAATAACGATATGCGTTTTTTTGCGCTCTCCCCATTAAACAATTTAAGAGGAGAAACACTACTAGAAAAACACAAAACGGATATCTGATTTGCACAAAGAGGACAATTACTATGCATCAACAAATCTAAAAGATTGCATGCTTAAATATGCAGATCAATTAATAACTGGTTGAATTCTAAAATAACTGGCTAGAATTTGATACAAAAAAAGCCGCCCCAAACAGGGCGGCTTTGCATTAGATATTCTAATTGATCAAGGGAAAACGCCCAATGAATTATACGACTGAGCAATTTTCTTGATAGCGACAACAAAAGCGGCAGTTCTTAAATCTGGAACACCTTTTCCATTGTGAAGCTCTTCGCGAATTGCATGGTAGGAAGAAATCATTGTGTCTTCAAGACCAGAATAAACAAGTTCTAGCTCATCTGCTCCGCGTTGAATCATTTCTTTTTGAGCTGCAGATGCTGTATTACCAGTCATTTCTTCAACATACGAAATCATGCTGCGACCCATTCCTTCTTCCCAACGTTTTCCAAGTCGTCCAAAACGAACGTGACTCAGATTTTTCAACCATTCGAAATACGAAACAGTAACTCCACCTGCATTCAAGTAAATGTCTGGGATAATATAAATTCCTTTTTTGTTCAGGATTTCTTCTGCTTCTGCAGTTACAGGACCATTGGCAGCTTCTCCAATAATTTTACATTTAATGCGGTCTGCATTTTCGATGTTGATTTGATTTTCCAATGCAGCAGGAATCAATACATCGCACTCTAATTCTAGAGCAGCTAATTTATCTATAGTTGTTGTTCCTGGGAAATTTAAAATGCTTCCTGTTTTGTTGCGGTGAGCTTCAAGCGCCATCGGATCAATTCCATCTTTATTGAAAATGGCTCCATCCCACTCGGCAATTGCAATAATTTTCCCACCACCTTGATGTACAAACTTGCATGAGTGAAAACCTACGTTTCCAAAACCTTGAACCACAAATGTTTTTCCTTGAACTCCTGGAGTAAGCCCCCATTTAGCGCAATCTTCGGCAACATTCAATGCTTCACGAATTCCATAAAAAACACCCAATCCAGTTGCTTCTTTACGACCTCTGATTCCACCTTGTGCTACGGGTTTACCTGTAACACATCCTAATGCATTGATATCATTCGGGAAAAATGTTTGATAAGTATCTACAATCCATGCCATTTCGCGCTCTCCGGATCCATAATCTGGAGCAGGAACATCGATACCAGGGCCAATGAAGTTTTTCTTAATCAACTCCGATGTGTAACGGCGTGTAATACGCTCTACTTCATCAGAAGATAGTTTACGCGGATCAATTTTAATTCCACCTTTTGCTCCACCAAATGGAACATCAACAATAGCGCACTTGTATGTCATCAAAGCCGAAAGTGCCATTACCTCGTCTTGATTTACTCCCATACTATAGCGAATTCCGCCTTTTGTAGGAAGTTTGTGATGACTATGCTCTGAGCGATATGCTTCAATTACTTCATACGAATCACCTATTTTCACAGGAAAACGCATTTTGTATACGCTGTTGCATTGTTTAATTTGTTCTAAAATTCCTTCTGGAACATCAAGAAATTTAGCTGCACGGTCGAAATACTTAAGGACATCATTAAAAAATTCGCCCTCGTTTTTATCCGTAATGTTTGACATAAACGGTTTTTTTATAGGTTGATAATTGGAATTAACTGAGCCAAACGTACACAAATTTTTAAGTTTGGGGGGTTTTAAGAAAAGGAAATATTTCTTTGTAAATCAACGTATTACATTTTAATTGCAAAAACTAGTCTTATTGTAGCATTTACAAAAAGGCAAAAATTCACTTCTGCTTTAGTAAAAACGATTACAATGTTAAGACTCTGGCGAAAAAAGTGCTTTTAATTCGGTTGCTTCGTTGGGCTTCATTTTTCCGGCTAAAATCAAGCTTAATTGGCGTCTGCGGAGCGCTCCATCAAAACGCATTTTTTGCAATTCGGTTTCAGGAATAGTTTCAGGAACGGCAATAGGATTCCCCAATTGATCGACGGCAACAAAGGTGTAAATTGCCTCATTGTGCTTTACCCTCTCTCCAGTAGAATGATTCTCAACCCATACATCGATGAAAACTTCCATCGAGGAGGAAAATGAACGTGAAACAATCGCTTCCAACGTTACAATATCGCCCAACTTTATTGGCCGGCTAAACGAAACATTGTTTACCGAAGCAGTTACTACAACTCGTTTACAATGCCTTTGTGAGGAAATGGCAGCTGTAATATCCATCCAATGAAGCAATCTACCTCCCATTAAATTTCCTAAGGTGTTGGTGTCGTTGGGCAAAACAATCTCAGAAGAAATTGCCATGGATTCTCGAGCAAACTTTTGTGTTTTCATGAGCACAAAGATAGTATCCCTAAACTTATATTGCGGCTATTCGTTCACCGATGTTATATTTGCATCATGTATTTCTTGTACCTAAAGTCTATTCACATCATTTTCATTGTTACTTGGTTCGCAGGCTTGTTTTATATGCCGCGTCTTTTTATTTATGATGTGGAAGCGCGCAATAAAAATGAACCAGAAAAACAAATTTTGGGGAATCAGTTCCGCATAATGCAAAAACGTTTGTGGTTTGGAATTACTTGGCCATCCATGATATTGACGCTTATTTTAGGTCCTTGGATAGTTATTGAAGCGGATCACATTCAATGGTCCGATAGATGGCTAATCGTTAAACTTTGTTTGGTTTTCGGCTTGATACTTTATCACCTGAGTTTGCATGTTGTTTTTAAGCAACTAGGAAAGGATATTGTCCGGTATTCCTCAAATCAACTAAGAATCTGGAACGAATTTGCTACTCTATTTTTAGTAGCAATCGTTTTTCTTGTTGAATTACAAAACGAGCTCGATATGCTCTATGGCTTATTAGGTTTATTAGGATTTATTGGGGTATTGATGCTTGCAATTAAAATATACAAACACAAAAGGCTTCAATTCGAGAAAAACCAAACCGAATCTTAATTCAAAAACTTAACGAATGAGCAACCATGCTTCTTCGTTCAATCCTTTTTTAATTGCACTTAACTCGCTGCTCGCTTCATTTACGCTTGCATAACTACCATAAACAACGCGATGAAGACCTGCAGGTGTTTGATCTAAAACAAAAGAATTAAAGCCTTTTTCATTTAGATAATCGACCATTCCATTCGCATTTTGTTCAGTGGAATAACATCCCGCAACAATAAATATTTTAGCACTTTCAGCACTAAACGACTCTACAGTAATTACTTCAACGGCCTTTCGAACTGCAGGTAAATTACTTGAGTGAACAGCGCCAATGGCATAAGTTGGTGCAGTTGCAGCATTACTAAAAATACTAAAATCGGATTTTGAAATCCCCTTCCCCTCTGGAAGAATTGAATTAACTCCTATAAACGCTGCCAATAAAATAAAAGGAGCTGTTTTTAATGCTTTACGAATAGGAAACTTACGGGGTTGCTTAGCAGAAGAAGCAATCTCGCGATTTACAAAAACTAGTTCCGGACGACGATCAGGAGATGGTACTCGGTTAATTGGGCTTACTTGAATCGTATAAAGACCATAAGATTCGGGCAGGAAATTCTGAGTTGTAAATGCTCTAAATTGAAAGTTTCGCTCAATGTCTGAATGAAATTGTCCAACATGTTCCCAATCCACTCGCTCACCTGCTAAAAGCCTATCATTAAGGATTTCTGCATAATCAACAAGCGTTTTGCGGGATTCTGTGAAAGAACTGTTTTCGATTTTAGCAAACTGATTAACGAGCAATCCATCATCGGTCTTTAAATTCCGATTGAACGCCAATTGCTTGGATGGCATTTGAAAAACATGCGAAACAGGATGGACACGCGCAGATGCATAATTGCCAATCAATCCACCAAATCCAGGCAAAACGATACAGTCGTGCACATACAACAACTCCGCTACAACGCTTGCAACTTTTTTATTGACTAAGGAGAATTTTCCGTGATCCATTAGTGCAAATATAACACGCTTTTTTTCAGATAAAGCGTTCTTGGATTTTTTTTAAATCTTGGGGCGTATCAATACTCCAGCTCTCGTGATTACTCAAAGCGGTCATTATTTTATATCCATTTTCAATCCAACGAAGTTGTTCTAGCTTTTCCGTATTTTCTAAAAAGGAGGTCTCCAATGCTGCTATTTTAAGCAACGTTGAAGCGCGGTATCCATACAAACCGATGTGTTGAAAATGTGCTTCTAAGTTTAGCGGTTTATTGGCTTCTGTATCTCTGTCAAATGGAATGGGCAAACGACTGAAATATATTCCGTACCCATTAATATCGCGGACCACTTTAATCATACTCGGATTAAGAATATCGTCCGTGTTCGAAAATCGTCGAACCAAGGTTCCTAATTCCACTACCTCGTTTTGGAAACAAGAGCAGAGTGTATCAATTTGTGCAGGGTCTATAAAAGGTTCATCGCCTTGGATGTTAATAATTACCGCATTCTCTCGAACAGATGAGCCCATTGCACGAACAACTTCAGCACATCGATCTGTTCCGCTCGGGTGTTCGGCCGATGTCATCCATACTTCCGCACCAAATGAGCGCACCTCTTCTTCAATACGCATATCATCGGTTGCAACAATAACGCGCTGCAACAACGTGCTTTGCATCGCCTGTTCTACAACTCTGCGAATCATTGTCTTTCCATTTATTTCCACAAGTGGCTTTCCCGGAAAACGGCTACTAGCAAATCTTGCGGGAATAATCCCAATAAACTGAGTTTCAATCATGCCTCAAATATACAGGAAGCGATAATATTGTTCACGTGAATTTGAAAGTGGTGTTTTCAGGAAACGACTACAATCTTGAAATTCTTGTCGGATCGAGGATAGAAAATTGTGGCCTGGAGGCAAGTTGGTTAGAGGTATGGTTGATTTTTTCTTGCAGTTGAGATCTTAAAAAACGGATTTCATCTTCCAAACGAAGTATTAATAATTCTTGGGTTTTTCTATGAGCAATGGGTTCTCCAAAAGAAAATAATTCGGAAAGTGTCATCTCTAATGCCTCTACTATTTTTTCCACACGCTGAATGGATAGTGGTGAAACGCCGCGTTCTAATCTGTGATAACTGGAAGTGTCTATTCCTAAGTAAGAAGCTAAATACTCTTGCGATAAATTTTTTTGTGTGCGGATCTCGCGGATTTTGTCAGTGGTTTTCATAGTATTAATAAGTATATAATTTATGTTATAATAAATGCAAAATACAAAAAAAGTATGTTGATTGGATTGCATGAGACGAAAATGTTTTGCGTGTGGCGCAAAAGGATTTTAATTGTAGGCATTTACATTTGTAGAAACCCATTGCAATTATGAGCTAATAAAAAAAGGGTGTCTGATTTTCGGGAGATTGTTTTACACCGGCAGCTGCGTTCGCCTCACCTTTTCAGGAAGCGTTATTTATTATTTATAAATTCTATTATTTAATTTTATGAAAACAATAACTTCTATTTTATTTTTAATGATGATTGCCTTAAGCCAAAATGCAAAAGCAGTTCTTCCGTATTATTCCATTGAAACAAACTACATAGAACCCGCTTCGCCTTGCACAATAACTGTTACGGTTACCGTTTCAGGGAAAATAGGAAAGAAAGATTGCACTGGTTTAGGGATTGGATGTCTTGAAATTGATATTGACATTGATAAATCAAGGACGGCAACTGGTCTATTTAATCAACCTGTAGGACAATGCGGACTTATTCTCGAATACAGCGCTCCATCAAGCTTAACAATATACTATTTAGCCGATAAAGTTAATTCCTCCGATTTTATAGTGGATGCTGATAAGGTTCTTCCTGCATATATCTGTAAAAAACTGGGTGTTCAATCCATGACTATTCTCAAGGGTATTTATAAAAGCTCCGTAGATTCAAAAGGCGTTTGGAAAACCACTTTTAATGTAAAATAAATTGTAAACCATAGGTGTCGGATTATCCGGCACCTTCCTTATACTTCAAATTATGAAAAAGTACACCCTGTTTTTATTTGTATTTACTAGCGTAATGATTTTTTATTCGTGTAACAGCGTGTATATGGCTCTTGCTGGAGTTCGGGAGCCTCGTTTAGAAACCGACGAAAGTATATTCAAGCGTGGCAATGAATTAGGAATTGAGCCTGGTAAAGTCATTGCGTATAAAGATTCTGCCTTTTTAAAAATCAAAAGATACTCATCTAATTCATTATACATCTTCGACAAAGAGGGGTATTACCTAAAAATTAAAGAAGTATCTGAAGACCCCAAATGTGGTGGTTCGATGTTCAAAGCTATGGAAGGATTAGGTCCAATCACCTATTTCCCTCGCGATAGCAATAAAACTATTTCTTCCGAAATGAGCCTTTGGCAGAACCTTCAAACGAAAAGCGCCTATAAAGAATTAAGTTCAAACAAATACGATTATACCGTTGTGTATTATTGGAATCTTTTTGTCAGTCTAAAAAAGAATCGAAAAAATATTGAGGAAATCAAAAGCAATATTTCTAAAAACAAGAGCGTCAACTTTCACCTGATATTAATAAATCAAGATTTAAGAAGCGCTGATCCAACCTTAGCGGGAGTCAAACTTTAATAAATGACTTTGACTCAGGTTATCTCCTGCATTTTTACAATGCTTGCTGGAATTGGTGTGTTTCATTGTCAGCCCGATTTTAAACGATTGCAAATTAAACACACTGCTCTTCGAACAATGTGCGTTGAAAATGGAATTGATTCGACGGCCGTATTGTTTTGCAAGCAAGAATTCTTACTTGCTTCAATTAAGAATCATTATGGCCAAGTAAATCTTTATAATGATTCGGGCTTTCTTATAGAGCCCGAGAGAAAAAGCGGTTTTGATGAATTGGCTCAACTTGAATTTATCTTTGGAAGCCTCAGTCAAATAAATCCAAACCATTGCGATAGTTCCAAATCCATTGAGCTTGAACAAGAGAGTTGGGTTAATGGAAACGGTTTTTCATTACTGAATAGTTATGTAATTGTATGCTACTGGTCGAAACGTAAATTACTTCAGGAGCAATTTTATCGCATGAAAGAGTTGCAAAAATTGAAAACTCGTTTCTCTCATATTTCAATCCGCATAGTTTTTATAAACCAAGATTTTATCCCTTAACAGTTCCGGTTGATTGGCGCTCCGAATTCATATCGCCTAAATCAACGTAAATGAAATTCATCATTCCTATTGTATTGTTCCATTGCACTCTAAATCCCCTTTTATCTCAAGACGATCCGTGCAAATTTTCCATTAAACCAACATACATTGATATTACAACAGTAAAACCGAAAAAAACGAGTATTCAACATAGCTTAATTTCAAACGCAAATCTTTCTGCATTAAAATTTGAAAACGCTTCTTTCAATCAAGCGAGGTCGTTTAAAATTGCTTTATCATCAAACATAAATGCAAAAACAGATATCAAGATTAATCAATGTTTGATAAACATAGAATTGAATGACATATCCGAATTTGAATGGATTCCAGACAGTGTTTTTCTACTAAACAAAGACCTCGTTAACTTCAAATATGCGATACAGTCAAATGAAAAAAAGAAAATCGTATTGAATTTTAATAGCAGTGCTCAATCTCAGAAAGTTCGAACTTTTATATCAACCATCGATTCAATGGGTCGCCCTATAGAAAAACAGAGTGCTGGTTTTTTCTCTCCAGGCACATTACTTATAAATGGAGGGCTATCATATAGTGGAAATAGCCGCAACAAAGTCGAATTCGGATTGGCTTCATTTAAAATCAACTGCATGGCAAACAGGAAACTTTATAGCATACAAAATACCAATGAACTTGCAGGCATTCCAATTGAAAAAGGGTATCTACTTACTGGTGGATTGAATTTACAATCTGCACTTGAAAAGAATTTAGGTAGCCTGCTAACCTGGGAGAATTCAAGCGTTTGGTTTTATCCTATTGGAAAAGATCCTAAGCTTGAAGTACAAATTAAAAATGCGATAATATGGAAACCCGTTTCAAATTTGCAAGCAAGCTTGAGAACAAACTACTCATACGACGAAAAGCGATGGCCTCCCGGATTGTGGTCGGCGGAGTTTACCCTCGGATTTGTATTTAATCAAAGCAATTAGTTTCGAATGGCTGCAACACCAGGAAGTTCAACGCCTTCCATATATTCGAGCAATGCGCCACCACCTGTACTCACATAAGATACCTTCTGAGCAATACCAAACTGATTAACAGCAGCAACCGAATCGCCTCCACCAACTAATGAAAAGCTTCCGTTTTTTGTTGCTTCAACAATGGCCATGGCAACCTGTCGAGTTCCATTTTCAAATGCTGCCATTTCAAAAACGCCCATCGGTCCATTCCATAATATGGTCTTGCATGAATTTATCGTTTTCGAAAACGCTTCGATTGTTTTAGGCCCAATATCTAAACCCATCCATCCGCTTGGAATGGCATCAACTGCATTAACTTGGATAGTTGCATCTGCTGCAAACTTGTCCGCAATAACCGCATCAACTGGCAAATGAATTTCAACACCCATCTCTTTCGCTTTTCTCAAAAGTTCCAATGCCAAAGACAATTGTTCATCTTCAACCAAGGATGAACCAATTTCACCGCCTTGGGCTTTGATAAACGTAAAGGTCATTCCACCTCCAATGATTAAATGATTCACTTTTGGTAAAACATTCTCGATAATGGCAATTTTGCTGCTCACTTTTGCTCCACCCATGATGGCCAAAACGGGGTGATCGGGATGTTGCATCACTCGATCAATTGCATCAATCTCGCCTTGCATCACATATCCAAACAATTTGTTTTCTGGGAAAAATTGCGCAATAACCGCTGTTGATGCATGCGCTCGGTGGGCGGTTCCAAATGCATCGTTCATATACATGTCGCCAAGTGCTGCTAGTTTCTCAGCAAATTCAACATTACCCGCTTCTTCTTCTTTGTAAAAGCGCAAGTTTTCGAGTAATAAAACATCACCGCTTTTCATTTCGCGAACTGCCGATTGGGCAATTTCTCCAATGCAATCGCTGGCAAAAGAAACCGATTTACCCAACAACTCTTCCAATTTGGAACATATATGTTTGAGAGAAAACTTTTCCTCAAATCCGGCTTTTGGTCGACCAAGGTGAGACATTAAAATAACCGCTCCACCGCCTTGAATGATTTTCTTTATCGTTGGAATTGCAGCACGAATTCGGGTGTCATCGGTTACGTGAAAGTTAGCATCCAAAGGCACGTTAAAGTCAACACGGACAAGTACTTTTTTATCGGAAAATGAGGCAGTTTCTATCGAAAGCATAGTGGTAATTTTGATTGGCAAATCTCCTAAAATAATTCAAGTAACATACAATATCAAACACAAAATAATCGGGAAATACGCTTGGGTTTCCTTACTTTCGCTGCATGCAATTTGCCGAAATTCCCGGACTCGAAAACCTAAAGAAACGCCTACTTCAACTGGTAGAGGAGAATCGTATTCCGCATGCTCAGTTGTTTGTTGGCCCCGAGGGATCTGCGGCTTTGCCCATCGTAATTGCGTTTGCTCAATATCTGTCTTGTGAAAACAAAACCAAGAACGACAGTTGTGATAATTGCGCTTCATGTATTAAATTTCGGAAACTCATCCATCCCGACTTGCATTTTTCTATGCCCGTAAATTGGGAGAAACCAACCAGCGATTTGCATTCTCAACCCTTTTTGGAGAAATGGCGAAATGCCATACTTAAAAATCCCTATATCGGAATTGATCAATGGGTGGATACCATTGATATTGGAAACAAGCAACCTTTTATATCGAATTACGAAGCCGCCGAAATAATTAAGCGACTCAACTTCAAAGCATTCGAATCGGAATACACGTTCATGGTTATTTGGCTTCCTGAGAAAATGCGCACCGAAGGAGCAAACCGCATCTTGAAAACTCTGGAAGAGCCACCCGATAAAACACTGATTTTTCTTGTTAGCCAACACCCCGAAGAATTATTGGCAACCATTCTTTCTCGGACACAGTTGTTTAAAGTTCCGGCATTTACTCCCAAAGAAGCTGCTCAAGTTCTTCATACAAATTCAGGATTACCTATTGAACGATGCACCATGGCCGCCGAAGTCGCCGAAGGAAATCTTTCACAAGCATTATGGCTTCTGGAAAACAGCGAGGAGGCAGATCAACAATTGGGGCTTTTCAGAAATTGGATGCTCTTCTGCTATGGCTTTCAGGTGGGCGATTTGCTTAAGCTAACCGACACGTTTGCAAAGGAAGGCCGCGAATGGCAAAAAGGATTTTTCGCTTACGCCTTATACTTGATTCGCCAAACCTTGTTGATGAATCATCAACCCCAGCTTAACCGATTAACATCAGGTGAACGCGCATTCCTTGAAAAATTTAGCCGCTTTTTTCACCCCGGAAATTATGCGGTTATCAGCGGATACATTAGCGAAGCCAGCTTACATATTGAACGCAATGGTCACTCGAAAATCATCTTTCTCGACACCTCGCTTCAAATATCCGATGTGTTCCGAAAAGAAAAGACGCGGGTTTAGGTTTGTACACTTTATTCAGGAGAAGTCTCGTTGACCTCACCCCCAGCCCCTCTCCGCAAAGAGAGGGGAGCTGCATTTCGAAAATTTTGGAAGCTTCCCTTCAACTGAAAATTGAGATTTCAATAGAAAATTCTAGAAAATAGCAGAATCTTCTCCTCTTTCTCCCGGGGAGAAAGGGGCTGGGGGACAGAGGTCAACGGGTGCCGAACAATAAACTTTTTCCAAGACGATTCATCCTGAGGAGAAACTACATGGTGGCAAGTGGGCCGGGGGATAGAGGTCGAGGATGCTTGGTTGTATATTTCTTTTGGAAAAATTACACGTTGACCTAGCCCCTCTCCCCGAGGAGAGGAGAATTGCTTCTCGGGATTTTTGAACATTTAACTTTAAATAAAATGCTACATGTGATTTGTAAATACTCAAATCAGCAAGATTAAACTCCCCTTTCTCCTCGAGGAGAAAGGGGCCGGGGGATAGAGGTCAACGGATGCTGAAATTGTTAAATTTTTCAGGACGAGTCATCGCTTCATCATTACTTTATTCTTCACATCACAAAAATTTCAATTTTTTTCACCAATATTGTGATATCTAATTTTGCTTGGCAATGTGATGAAGAAGGATGCCAAAAGCAAGGATTTGCTCATATATATAGACCTGAGGTTGAATGGGATGTACTAGTTGTTCTTCTGGAAGAAGCGGTTTGCCTTCTGGATGTAAAAATAATGGAGCTTGCGGAGTTGGGGGTTGTGAAAAGCTTCCCGTTTTCGATTGGCTTACTAATATGGAGCTGCCAGATGGCAAAGCGCCATTTGATGTTGTTGAAGTGCGGTTTAAAAATAGCCGCAAAGAATTCTTTCGCGTTGGCGAGAATAAAGGTCTTGCCGTTGGCGATGCCATTGCGGTAGATGCTGCACCTGGTCACGATATTGGTATGGTTTCTATGGCTGGTGAGCTTGTTCGACTTCAACTGAAAAAATTGAATATTCCTGTCGATGGGCCTTTTAAATCGGTATACCGAAAAGCCAGACCTGCCGATCTTGAAAAATGGGAACAGGTAGTTGAACGCGAACAAACAACGATGATGCGTTCTCGTGCTATTGCAGTTGAGCTGAAACTCAACATGAAAATTAGCGATGTTGAATTTCAAGGAGATGGCGCAAAAGCAACTTTCTATTATACCGCCGATGATCGTGTCGATTTTCGAGAATTGATTCGTCACCTTGCAGATGAGTTTAAGGTTCGGGTTGAAATGAAACAGATTGGCTCTCGTCAAGAGAGTTCTCGTTTAGGTGGAATTGGATCGTGTGGGAGAGAACTTTGTTGTTCTACTTGGCTGCGCGATTTCCGTTCGGTGAATACGAGTGCTGCACGTTATCAGCAACTATCTCTTAATCCGCAAAAGCTGGCAGGTCAATGTGGAAAATTGAAATGCTGCTTAAATTATGAATTGGATTCGTACCTCGATGCTTTGCAGGATTTTCCGGAAGGAAACCCTCGTTTGGAAACAAAAAAGGCCGGTGCATTTCATCAAAAAACGGATATCTTCAAACGGGTAATGTATTATTCGTACACCGACGATCCCGCAAATTTTATCGCAGTTCCCGTAAGCAGAGTAAAACAGATTTTGGAAATGAATCTGGCTGGCGAAAAGCCCGATGTTTTGCTTAGCGAAAAAGAACTACCAAAAGTGGTAAAGCAACTCGATTATGAAAATGTGGTTGGGCAAGATAGTTTGACGCGTTTCGATAGTGATAAACGCAAAAAGAAGAAAAAGAAAAAATCGGGAATGCGTCCTGCTGAAGGAGTTCAAGGAAATGCTGTTGCTAGTGCCGATATTCCCGAGGGAGGCAGTTTAGAAACTGTTCAACAGCCTAGACCCAATAACCCACCTCAACAAAATAGACCTCAGCAAAATAGGCCACCTCAACAAGGCGGAGGACAGACGCAACGCCCGAATAACAACTCAAACAAACGCCCAAACAATGGACCTCGCCCGCCTAGGCCTCAGCAGCCTCCTCAATCGTAAGTGGCTATTGATTATTGCTTTGCCTTTGTTCTTGTATGCCTGCGATAAGCGTCGGGTGTTCGAAGAAAACAAACCCATTGCCAATAACATTTGGAAGGTAAATGAGCCGGTTAAATTTGAAGTCGATATTGAAGACTCGCTAAGCGCTTTCAATTTCTTCATGAATATTCGCCATGCGGAAGCTTATGCTTTTAGCAATTTGTTTGTGTTTATTAAAACAAAGTTTCCCAACGGAAAGGCCGCTCGCGATACAGTTGAGTTTATACTTCAAAATCCCGATGGCAAATGGAACGGATCCGGATTGGGCGATATCTGGGATAATCAGATTATGTTTAAACAAAATATTCGTTTCCCAATGAAAGGGATATATTCGTTTTCTGTCGAACAAGCCATGCGAACTCCTGCTCTTCCTATGATTATGGAAATAGGAATGCGTATTGAGAAGTTTGAGAAAGAGTAATTTGGAATTCTCGCAGATAAATTAGACCTCTTTAAAAATCTGCCGAATCGAACATGATTTTGGCATTGCCTTGCACATCAAGCACAATATCAAAATGGTCTTGAGCCATATACACATCGCGTACTTTAAATTCCTTCAAATTGCCTTTGAGAGTAAATAAATTCTTGTGTTTCGTTTTTTTAATGCGAGAGGATAAATCATTCCGAATGCTTGAAATTTCATTATCGAAAGAATAGCGCATGTATTGTTGCAACTGTTTCTGAAGCGCTCCATTTAACATCCAACTGGCTGCTTTAACCAATACACTGCGCGATTGTATGTCGTAATCGAGTTGCTCAATAGTGAGTTCGTTGGTTTGACTATTAAATGTTGGTATTCCGGAAAGAAAAAGCTCTCCTTTTAAACTTCCCGACATGATCAACTTAACATACGCCAAATCGCCTTTCCCATAAATCTGAATATCCTCAATTCGAACAACTTTCTTTTTAAAATGAATTTCTTGCCCAACGAGCTGCTTTTTTGCAATTTCTGTTGCTGCATCGAAACTAAGTTCGGAGCGAATTTGAATTGTGAAATCCTGGGCAGCTCGAGTTGCGGATCGCAAATCAGGTAGCGGCTTCTTTTCGAGCAGGCTTGGTTTATTTCCGGTAAACGTTTCTAAATAAGTTTCCAAACCCAAGATAATAGACAATGCCGATTGATTACTAGTGATTGGAGCCAATAACAATGCTTTCGGCTCCGCTTTAAGCCATGTTTGCGAGCTATCATCCAATAAAATAGGGTCTTGTGCTATACTCCATAAGCTCTCAATGTTTTGGCGCAAATCGATAAGTCCATTCACATTTGAATCAATCTCTTTGGTAATAGATTGCAACTGTTTGTCAATTATGCCTTCAAGCAATCGAGCTATAGGAATGTTGATTGGACCAATGGATATTTTGGGTTGACTTTTCCACTCAAATCCATCGGAAATTGTGCTCATCTGGAATTTGAAATTCTTCATTATTTCCACTTTGGAGCGCAGATAAACCTCCACATCGAAAACGGTTTGTTTCTCAATTTCTGGACAAATTGCGCAAGGTTCGTATCGCCCTTGTGCCCAAATTTTTAGTGGAATAGTAAATTTCAATTCGTTGCCCATAGCAGCAACTCCAATACGGCTGTTTTGATAAACTCGAATCTTTATGTCATCGGCTGTTGGTCGAGTATAGCTATCATCGTCGTAGATTATCCCTTTAAACTGCTCGTTTATTTTGTTTTCGATAACCTTCAAAGGAATCTCAATCGGAATGTTTACATAAGAAACGCTTCGAATAAACTGCTTCTTACTTGTTTCATAATGTGGCTCTTCCGTTTTAATGGTTTTGCATGCCGAGAAAAGCTGCAAGATTAATAATGCAGGGATAAAGAAAACAAATTGGGTATGTCGTTGCATAAAACTGTTCGGGCGCAAAAGTACAATTCTTATCAAGGTTCCTTCGTTTAAAATTTACAAACTCCTGCGTTTCTTGAACGTTGAATTCCCCTTTATTTGTATAAATGGAACATTTAAATACGCTCGATTATCTCATTCTTGCATTTCTCCTTTGGGGATTTATTGCCGGTTTCCGCCGTGGACTTATCATGGAGCTTTGTACCTTGGTCGGTTTGTTTTTGGGTATTTGGCTGGCCATTCATTTCTCGAAAACAGCAGAAGAGTGGATGAGAAATTCGCAAGGTTTGGAGGGCGCTTGGATAAAAATGGCGGCGTTTTTAGCGGTCTTTGTTGGGGCATATATTGCCTTTTACTTTTTAGGGAAAGCTTTATCTAAAGCCGTTAGTTTAATCATGCTCGGTATGATAAATCGAATTGCAGGCGGTATTTTCGGAATGGTGAAAATGATGCTGTTTTCTAGTGTGGTTTTTATGATGATCAAAATGGCTGGAATTCCCTTGTTTTCTGAACAAACTGAAAACGAATCATCCATCTTTAAACCTGTTCATAGTTTCGCCGAATTTATTCATCCGAAAATAAAAGAAGTTTTACCCGAAAAGATATATGATGCCGGTTCAAACAATCCAATTGATTCGGAAATCACCAAGGATAAAGTTGAGTAATGATGGATATTTATTTAGCCATTCGGCCCTATGAGAAATCTGACTTTGCAGCGGTAATAAATCTCTTTCGCTTAAATACCCCAAACTATTTCTCTCAGGAAGAAGAAGAAGACTTGATTTATTTTTTAGAAAATGAACGAGAGCAATATTATGTTGTATCAATAAACAAAGAAATTGTGGGATGTGGAGGTTATAATCTCTCGGAAGATAAATCAACAGGAATCATTTGCTGGGATATTGTTCATCCAAATTTTCAAGGCAAATCAATTGGAAGAAACCTACTTAATTATAGAATTACGCAAATTAAGACCACTAAAAATATTCGCAAAATTTCCGTTCGGACCTCCCAATTGGTTTATCAATTTTATGAAAAACAAGGATTTGAACTTGTGGAAATCGTTCAGGATTATTGGTCGAAGGGCTTCCACTTATATCGAATGGAGTTATTTGCATCAAATGCAGGCGAATTACAATAATAAATGCGTTTATGTTTTGAGGAAATTTGGTTTTTCTATGAATGGATTTTGATAATTTCAGTGCTTATTTTCTAAGCAAAATTTCAATTTCAGTCTTGAGCAAGTTGGTATATCTATTAATAATAACCCATACAATAGAATTGTCTAAACTGTCGTATGCGTGAATCAGTCTATTTCTGAAAGCAACAATTTGCTTGTCATTCTCAATTGAAATATTGGGTTCTAGTTTTCGAAATTGATTTAATGCTTCTCCAATAATTGCCAATTGTCTTTCAACTGCGCTCTGAGTTTTCCTATCAATATCATAGGAATTAAAGTCAAATCCTGAAATAAATTTTTCAATCAATTCGATCGAGATTAAAATATCAGAAAGAAACTTTTCGCTCTTTTCCGTCATAGATTAAAAATTTGGAAGACTCTATGTTTTTTCTTAAAACAGGATTTTTGATTGAAGAGGTCGTGAGAAGGTCCACTTTCCTTTGGAATATTATTTCAAACTTATCCCATAAATCGATCAAATTTTCGCCGCGCTTCATTGGATCTATTGTATTGAGCTCTACAAGCAAATCAATATCACTTGAAACATCGTTAAATTTTTCATTTGTAGATGAACCAAAAGCATACAAGGTCTTTACATCATGACTTTCACATAATGACAAAAACTCCACAGCGTTTTTTTTAATCGCTTCTTTCAAATTCATTGAGCTAAGATAAGATTTTACATTCGATTATAATCCGTTCAATTAATACCTAAATTCGCAAGCACAAATTAAAAGTATGATTACCACTCAACAAGTTCTCGAAGCACTAAGCAATGTGATGGAACCCGATTTAAAGAAAGATCTGGTTACGCTCAACATGATTCAAGATGTTGCGGTTGATGGGAAAAAAGTTTCCTTCACAGTCGTTCTTACAACACCTGCTTGTCCGCTTAAAGAACTCATTCACAATGCTTGTGTTAATGCAATTATTCATCTAGTTGATTCTGAAGCAGAAGTTACCGTAAACATGACTGCAAATGTGACAACGAAGCGAAGCGATGATCGTCCCCTACTTCCAAAAGTGAAAAATATTATTGCCGTTGCTTCGGGAAAAGGTGGTGTTGGAAAATCTACTATCGCAGCAAATTTAGCGGTTTCACTCGCCGACCTCGGTGCGCGTGTTGGTCTGGTTGATGCTGATATTTACGGGCCTTCTATCCCAATCATGTTTGACGTTGTGGATGAAAAACCATTGGTTCGAATGGTGAATGGCGAGCAAATGATGGTTCCTGTTGAAAGCTACGGCATTAAACTTTTGTCGATTGGCTTCTTTGCAGATACTTCTCAAGCGATTGTTTGGCGTGGACCAATGGCATCCAAAGCATTGACCCAGCTTTTTAGAGATGCCGATTGGGGCGAATTAGATTACCTCATCATTGATCTTCCTCCTGGAACCGGCGACATTCATTTAACACTCGTTAGTGGCATTCCGCTTACGGGTGCGGTCATTGTTAGTACACCTCAACGTGTTGCTTTGGCAGATGCAGAAAAGGGCGTAGCAATGTTTCAGTTACCTAACATCAACGTACCTGTTTTAGGGGTTGTTGAAAACATGTCGTACTTCACACCTGCCGAATTGCCGGATAATAAATACTACATTTTCGGAAAAGATGGAGCCAAAAATCTTGCTGAAAAATTGGGAGTTCCCCTTCTTGGACAAATTCCGTTGGTTCAAAGTATTCGCGAAGCCGGCGATAGTGGTCGCCCTGCTGGTTTGCAAGAAAACACGCCTGTTGCAAATGCGTTTCTCGAATTGGCAAAAAATGTGGCGCAACAAGTGGCCATTCAAAATGCTTCTACTCACTAAGATTTCGAATGCAATTAGTGTATATTTGAATTCTATCGTTATATGACCATGCTTGCAGAAGAAAAACAAATCCTCATCAACAAAGTAGAAAGAGCAATCGATTCCATTCGGCCTTACCTCGAAGCCGACGGTGGCAATGTTTCCGTAGAAGATATTACGGATGCAATGGTTGCGATGGTTCGTTTTCATGGAGCATGCAGTTCCTGTTCGATGAGTGCAATGACACTAAAAGCAGGTGTAGCAGAAGCAATTCGATTTGCCGTTCCCGAAATTCAAGATGTTGTTGCTTTGAGTGCCGTTGAATTAACAGTTTAATTATATTTTCATGAATAAATTTTACACAAAGATTGCCCTTTTCTCAATCGTATTTTGCTCATTTGCATCAAAAGTAAATGCGCAATACGATTGTAACAACAACCGCTTTATTGAAGAAGTTTTTCCAGCGGCTACAACTACTTCAGACCTTCAATATGGCTCAGCCCTTACGTATAGTGGAACAACGGAGAACTTAACGCTTGATGTATACGAGCCACAGGGTGACGTTTTTACCGAACGTCCTTTAATTGTTTTCGCTCATGGCGGCTCTTTTATTAGTGGCAATAAATCCAGTTCGGATATTGTAACACTTTGTAATAAATATTCTCGACTCGGATATGTTTGCGCGTCTATCAATTATAGATTGGGATTTGAGGGATTTATTCCCAACGCAACCACAGCAACCGAAACCGTTTATCGTGCAACAACCGATATGCGTGCCGCCATTCGCTACTTCCGAAAAGACCGTGCAACCAGCAATACTTTTCGAATTGATACCGCTAATATTTTTGCGGCAGGCGTTTCTGCTGGGGCATTCATGGCCTTGCATCTCGCCTACCTTGATGAGGTTTCCGAAATTCCTGCTGGCGTTGATCCGATTGCCTTTGGTGGAATTGAAGGTTTAAGCGGAAACGATGGTTATTCATCCAAAGTAAAAGCCGTAGTTAATTTATGTGGGGCAATTAAAGACACATCCTGGATTAAAGCAGGAGATATTCCCTGCATCTCAATGCATGGAACAAACGACGACGTTGTTCCTTACGGCTCTTCTATAATAAGTGTTATTGGTTTCCCCATTTTTGTGGTTGATGGAAGCAGCTCTGTTGCGGCAAGGCAAGAAAATGTTGGTGTTTTAAATGAGTTTTATACTTGGCAAGGTCAAGGACACGTGCCTTTTGTAACTTCGATTGTATATATGGATTCTGTTTTTTTAGCAGTAACTCCATTTTTAGCAAATCAACTTGGATGCGATGTTCAATTAGGAATTTCCGATGTCTCAAATCCTTCATTTATTGTTGCTCCCAATCCGACAAACGGAATTATAAACCTTTCGAGTTCAAGCACATTTGATTTAGTCAAAATTATTGATATACAAGGGAAGGTTGTGTTATCTGAATCTCCAAAATCTAATTCGGCAAATATAAACGCAGACTTCTTGCCAAGCGGAATGTATTTTATTCAGGTATTTTCTGGTAACTCCTGGCAATCGGAGCGAATCATTAAGAACTAAAAACAAAAAACCCCGATTAATCGGGGTTTTTTGTTTTTTACTTTGTCGTCTTTCTTGCGGTTTGGGCTTGATCAGGTTGATATTCAAAAATGCTTTTCGACTTAATTAATTTATTCGGGTCATTCGCTTTCACAACTTGTTGCTCAATTAAATTACCAAAGTCATCGTATTTCCAAGTGGCTGTTTCTTGAATTTCTCCAGAGACATTAAATGTTTTTTCTGTTGTCTTCTCACCAAATTTATTGAAAACTAAAAGTTTGCTTCCCGTTTTATTGATTGTTTTTTCGGGACAAGAACAAATTTTAAACTCGTTGCTCGTAATTGAACTATCGGTATAAGAAAGTTCATTTCTATAAATCTCTAGCTGTTCTTCGTTAAACCCAGTTTGCTTTATAACCTTGTAATCGTTATCGAGCTGGTATTTAAAATACACCCAACTTAACATCTTTCTTTTTTCTTTGTTATTGTAAACAGTGCGCTGAAGAACCAGGCCATCGTTATCGTATTCGGTAATTATCATTTGTGCGTTTTGCGGAATGCGTGCACCCAAGCTATCCATTTTATAATGGCAGGTTTGGATGACTCGTCCCGCCTCGTTGAATTCATCATCGCTTACATCTTTTCCAATTAACTTATCGCCACGGAAATGTTGCTCTTCTTTCAAATGGCCCGTTGCACTGTATACAAAAACTGTCGATCCAATTAAAGAATCTGTTTTGCTCATTTTTTCAATTTTAACGGGTTTTACCGATTCGTTGAACGTGGTAATTTCTTTTAAATTCTTAACCGTATACTTAAGTTCTGATTTAGATAGTTTGCCCGTTGCATCGAATGTGTAGCGCATATCGCCCATTTTACTGCCGTCTTCAGAAAATAAACCACTCGACTTTAGACCTCCTTTTAAATCGAATAAGTCTTGTTGTTTGAGGTATTCTCTTCCACTTAATTCACCAACGCTGAAAAAGTATTTCGTTTTTAAAACCGGCGCAAGGCGATGGTCTTGTTTTTTAAAAAGCTTTCCGGGGTTTTCCAAGACAAATCGATCCTGAGCAGATACAGAAATGGAAATAAATAAAGCTAAAACAAAGACCAGAATACAAAATGTAAGGGTATTTTTCATGCTTTTAATTTTTTGTTGATGGCGCTAAAGTATTGACTATTTTTTAGTTAAACAAGTAATTAACAAAGTTTTCAACAATGGAACGGATAAAAGTAAATGAAGGTTACACATTCAACATAGATGCTTCACTTATCTTTACGGCATATTAAAAAGATGATTAAAGACATTCACACACCCGAAGTAACCGATGTAGGTGTTGCCATTATTCGTGAAGATGGTGAAGATGGTTTCATTTGGAACGTTTATCTTCTAAACTTAAGTGCAGATTTACTCGAAGGTGTGTTGGTGAGCTCTACTGGATATGGACAAATTAACGACGAGCCTATTAAAACCTCGGTTCTTCGGCATTCTCTTGATACGGTTGAGCCATTAGATTTTTCTAAGATTGAAGCCATTATGGAAGATTTGTTTGTGTTAAACAACGAATATTGGGTTAGCTTTTATATCGACAAAATAATGTACGACAAGAAGTTTGTTTTTCTTCCTGGCACAATAAGCGAGGAGTTTTTTACTTCTATCCCTGTTATATTTAAAAAGGGAGTACTCATTATCTAGTTATTCTATTTTTCTGTTATTAATTTTATCCATTATGCTTAGAGATTTTCCTCTAAACGATATCCTATTTATAGATATCGAAACAATACCTGCTTATTCAAATTTGGAATCGGCGCCCGAAATTGAGCAACGTCTCTGGAGAAAGAAATCGGTATCGCTTTTCCGAGAGGAGAGAAACCCCGAGGAAACATACGAAAGGGCTGGTATTTATGCGGAATTCGGTCGCGTAATTTGTATATCAATTGGACGAATTCGATCCAAGCCCGATTCAAATGATGTGCTCTTGGACATTCGCAGTTTCGCTGGTGAAAACGAACACACGATTCTACAAAACTTCTCAAATTTTCTAACCAAGCACAAATCCAAACAGCTCCGCTTGTGTGCGCATAATGGAAAGGAATTCGACTTTCCTTATCTGTCTCGAAGGATGCTCATGAACGATATTCCTCTTCCAAAAATTCTTGATAATGCAGGAAAAAAACCTTGGGAAGTTCAACACTTCGACACCCTAGAACTTTGGAAGTTTGGTGACTATAAGCATTACACCTCGCTCGAACTTTTGGCTTATTGCTTCGGATTGCCTTCTCCTAAAAACAACATGGATGGAAGTATGGTTGCTAAAACATGGTATATCGACAAAAACCTTTCTGCTATTCAGAAATACTGTGAAGCGGATGTTTTCACATTGGTTCAGGTTTTCTTGAAAATGAGTATGCAGAAAGTGGCGGAAGTAACTGTTGAATATCAACGTTAAATCATGTGCATAAAAAGACTATTTATACTAACTTGCTGCTTCCTATCAATTCGTATGTCGGCATTTAGATTCTCTATTTTTGCACTTGCCATTTTCATGAGTTCTTGTAATGGGCGACTTGAAAAACATGGTGAGTTATTTGCTGCGTTTATGAAAAATGACGATGGGGTTTTTCGCGGAGTGAATATTGGCGATAACATGGATCAAGTTGAAAACGCCGAGGGCTCAGCGCCTAGCGATGAATCAAATAACTCGATGCGTTCGTACGAAGGTTCTATTGGAGAGTCCGGATCGTATGTGGTTCGATATGGATTCGAAAGTGGTAAAGTGTTTGAAATTCTTGTTGAATCTTCGTTCGACGAAAATAAAGAGGGTCTTAAAATGATTTCGGGGTTCCGCGATTTTTTTAATGAAAAATATGGTGCCTTTGATAAAGATGCTGGGTTTCTGGTTTGGAAAACAAAATCTACTATTAACTCTCCAAACTGCGTTATTGAGATGGTTGACGAAAGTGAATTCGCCGATTTTGGGCAGTTTTCTCTTTCCATATACCGCGAACGCCTTTCTGCTCAACAAGATTCTCTCGTTCAGTGAATTCGGTCATTTTAGATATTCGAAATCTATGTGTGACATTTAAATCAGAGCATTCCACTTTTGAAGCTCTAAAAAATGTTTCATTTAAAATTCATCAATCCGAATCTTTAGGCGTTCTTGGCGAGTCGGGCTCTGGAAAATCACTAACAGCCCTTCTCCTTTTGGGGCTTTTTCCTCAACAAAAAAACGTATCGATCTCAGGAGAAATCACTTACACAAACCGTGAAGGCAAGTCAATCAACATGCTTGCTATTCCCGAAAAAGAACGGAAAGGCATTCGGGCAAACGACTTCGGAATAATCTTTCAAGAACCTGCCACTTCTCTAAATCCATTGATGAAATGTGGGGAGCAAATCATGGAAAGCATCTCGGCAAGTGGTAAATTTTCTCGGGTTGAATCTATTTCCAAAACACATGAACTGCTTAAGGTTGTTCAGCTTTCTGATACCCAACGGTTTTTTAATGCGTATCCTCATCAGCTTTCGGGAGGACAAAAACAGCGTATTATGATTGCGATGGCTCTATCTGGGAATCCACGCATATTAATTGCCGACGAAGCAACAACTTCTTTGGATGCCTCTGTACAACAAGAAATTATCCAGCTAATCGAATCCATTCAAACGAAACAACAAATGAGCTTGCTATTTATTACCCACAATCCGGGAATTTTGGCAGGCTTAGTTGAGCGAATTCTGGTATTTAAGGACGGTGAAATTGTGAAAGATGATACGAGCGAAAATGTGATTGGTCTTCAGCACGATTCTTCTTCCGCATTCTTTAATGAATCGTTTAAACTTCCTTCCAGTGAAAACGAAACCCATAAAATCGATGGTAAGTCGGTTTTGAGCATTCAAAATATTTCCAAGATTTTCAGGAGTGGGTCTGGAGTTTTCTCTCGGAACAAACGAAAGATTATTGCTTTAGAAAATGTGAGTTTCGATGTTTATTCTTCCGAAACACTAGGAATTGTTGGAGAATCTGGAAGTGGGAAAACAACTCTTGCCCGAATCATACTTCAGCTAATAGAAGCCGATTCGGGGCAGATTTTATTTCATGGTGAAAATTTGTGCGGAATGAAATCGGCTTTATTAAAAAGCACTCGACAAAAAATCCAGATCGTTTTCCAAGATCCTTATGCTTCCTTGAATCCGCTTATGTCCATTGGAGAAGCCCTAATGGAGCCAATGCGAGTTCATTCTATCTGCAATTCACAGGATGAACGAAAGCTGAAAGCGCTAGAATTATTGGAAATTGTTGGATTAGAAACGGGGCATTTTTACAGATATCCGCAGGCTTTTTCGGGCGGACAAAGACAACGGATTGCCATAGCGAGGGCCTTGGCTTCAAATCCAGAGATCATTGTTTTCGATGAAGCGGTTTCGGCGCTCGATAATACCAGTCAAAACACTATATTAAATCTCATTCAAAAATTAAAAACGGATATCGGATTCACATGTGTGTTTATTTCGCACGATCTTCGCGTTTTAAAGAACTTTGCTGATCGGATACTCGTTTTACGTCAAGGTAAAGTGGAAGAAATTGGAAGTTCTGTTTTTGAAAGCCCAACTTCGCCTTACACTCAAAAATTAATTGCAGCTATTCCGCCTTATACCTCTGCAGAAATTGAAATTGCGATTAACATTAGAAAATTGAAGATTAAGAATTTACAACATGGAAATTAGCACGGCAGAATTTGTAATAAGCAATAGCGATGTAGCCAAATGTCCGGCTCCTCGATTACCCGAATATGCGTTTATTGGTCGGTCCAATGTGGGAAAAAGTTCCTTAATCAATATGATTACGCGCCGGGCTAAGCTTGCCAAAACATCCGGAAGGCCGGGAAAAACCTTGTTGATAAATCACTTCCTGATTAATAAAAATTGGTTCTTGGTCGATTTACCTGGCTATGGTTACGCGAGAGCGAGCAAGGAACAAAAGGAAGTTTTAAGTGTCATCATCACCGATTACATTTCCAATCGCAGCAACTTAATGAACTTGTTTGTGCTAATCGATATTCGTCTTGAACCTCAAGAAATCGATTTGAAGTTCTTTCGTTGGTTGGGAAGCAATGGCATTCCCTTCGTTATTACGTTCACCAAAAGCGATAAGCTTTCTAATAATCAGTTGCAATCGAGCCTGGCCAGGTATAAGCGTATATTATTGGAAGAGTGGGAAGAATTTCCTCCATACTATGTAACCTCATCTGAAACATCTTTGGGAAGAGATGATGTGTTGGGATTTATCGAGAAAACCAATAAGCTGTTTGAGGGATATTAATAAAAGACCAAAACCGAAAAGCGCTTTTCGTAGTTTTTCATCATCGATGCAGCATTAAGCACTAAAAAATAAGTACCCGGGTTTACAAGCACGCCCGAACTTGTTCTTCCGTCCCAACTTAATTTTGATGCATTGCTTTCAAATACAGGATTGCCCCAACGATCGTAAACATGTAAGCTGTATTCTTTAATTCCGCTATTCATCAATACCAACTCATCGTTTACACCATCGCCATTGGGGGAAAACGAGTTGGGGAATTCCATGCCTTCAATAACTTCAACAACACATCTTGCTGTATCAATACATCCAAATTCATTGTTCGCGGTTAATAGAACGTTATAAATTCCGGGATTGTCAAATCGAACTGTAATAAGTGAGTCTGTAAATTCTGAGCCATCGGAAATATTCCAAACTTGCCCAATGGAACCCAAACTCGTATTTATCAATGAGAAAGGTTGGTCCTCAAATGGGATTTCAGGCGTTTCTGTAAGGTAAGAAGCAACCGGCAGTGGCCAAAGTGTAACGATGAACTCGGATGTAAACGAAGAGCATCCCGCATTATCGGTTTGAACAGCTGATATAAGTCCAGTCTGTTGGTTTCCCCAATTTACCGTTAACGTAGAATCCGATTGTTGAACCAGTTCTCCGGATGTCCATTGCCAGTTTGTTTGAAGTCCTTGAGATGAACTTATATAAAATTCTGCGTTCTCGCTTTGCTGACAAAAAGCTGTATCGCCTGTAATAATTGGGCGTAGAGGACGGGTGCGCACCAATAAATAAGCTTGGTCGGTACCGGATGATTGTGTGTTAAATTCAATGTTAGCAGACGTTCCATTAAAATTCGGTGTCTGAGAGACGATGTAATTCCACCCTAAGTTTTGATTGATTTCTCTGTTTGCCAAGGACGGAAATTCTGATGCTGTTATGGAATCAACTACGAAACGAAACTGGCTTCCCAATGGAATGTTGCCAGAAATTAGATGGTAATAATCTCCATTACTTCTGCAAATACTCGTGTCGACTTGTGTTCTAAGTAAATCTTCCAAACTTGCATCCACATCCGCCAAGCGGACACCTACATTACTTGAGTTTGCCGCAGGTGTAATCTCAACAGGTTGGTAATTTAAACCCCTTCCGACAGGAAAAAGATAGGTTTGTCCTGCAATGACCGAACGTTCTAATTTTCCGTAGCGTTCAGATTTAACATAGCCACTTGTTCGTTGAATGGCAGATGATTGCGTTGAATTAACTTTCATCCGAAACGAATCGGTTAAAAGCAAGCGATCGAATAGAAAAAGGGACTCCGTTTGAGTATGTTGCTCAAGGATTTTTTCTCCCGTTCCATTTAATTGAAGACGACCAAAGATGGTTTGTGAAATTCCTTTGATGGTTTGATTTGCACCATCCAAAAAAACATCCGAGTTGGGCTGCGCTATAAATTCTGCGTTATTGACCCAATTTCCACCTAAAGAAAATTGTCCCTGGTGATTGAATTGGCCATTATTGAGGAAATCTCTAACGACATGAATATTTCCTTGGTTTTCGAAATTCGAGGCGCTGTCGTTTATAATGGAACCACCAATATAAACATCAAGTCCAGTTGCGGTGTAAACATCTGCTCCATTAATTCTGCAAAGACTCTGCGATTGCGCAGAAAGTCCTGAGATAAAACAAAAGAAGAGCAGAAGTTGGCGCATCAATTTTCGGATGGTGAAATTATTCCTAGTTTTTCGGCATAATATGCACCAAAATCGCGCATGGTTTCGGCCATGGCAATTTCGCCTGTTGAGCGTTGTAATGTGTCGGCCATGAGTAAAATACTTTGATGGATGAATTTCTTCATATCGTCAACTACCATATCCTTGGTCCATAAATCAACCCGAAGTGTGTTGTCTTCTTTGGGATCCCAAACCGAAAGCATCATTGCCGTAGCTTCCTTTCCAACAACGTTGTTATCGGTTGCGTCCCAATGAATTTTTTCGGGAACTTTATTTTCATCTAATGAAACACGAAGAATAATATCGGATGTTTTTATGTTGCTCATACCTTACCTGGTTTATATCCTGAAGAATTGAAAATTTTATGTGCGTCTTGCTCTTGCATTATTTCCGGCAAAGTAACGTCTTTGTATTTAGTCATATAGCTTTTTACAAGTTGAAATCCCAACCACACACCAATTCTTGAAGGTGCTTCGGGAGGAAAGCCCTTGGTAAATGGTCCGTCATTAATGTAAACAAGCTGATTATTAAAGTCTTTAGAGAAGAAAAGTTTCTTATCAATAAAATGGCTCCATATTTTTTCTTCGTTGTTTGAACACCATTCCAACTCGCTCTCGGTGAATGATAACAGATTGGCCTCCGATTTATTGGGCAAAAACTGCTGTGTTGAATAAATCATCTTGCCTTGGTAAATCATGTGTTCCAATAACTCATCGTTCTTTACTTTCATTTCGAAACTACTAATCATCCAAGAACGCAACGCATCCGGAACAATAAACTCGCGCGTCATTTTTGCCACTTTGTATTTCGGAAAAGATAGCAGTTCATAGAATTTACACTGCTTTCCAAGATACATATCCAGCCCAATGGAAAGACTTGAATCTGCAATAACAATGTTATAATTGAAACCCGAAATCATGGTGTAAATATTTGGAATTAAACTATCCGGAAAGGCCTTGTGATATAAATTAAAGGCCGATGTTAGTTCAGATTTAATAGTGTCGGTATTGGCATATTGTTTATCTACTTCTGCTTTCACCGATTTAATATCGGGATCATTAATAAAACCCAATATTCCTTCTCTAAACATGGGCGATTTCTTGTTTCCGACTCGAACTATTTGCGATGTGAATAGATCGAGGAAGCTACCATATTTTTTATAGCAACTTATTGTGTCTTTGCTAAAGTTTTCTTTCGAAAATTTGAAAAGGTCCTTCTCAAATCGTTGAAAACGCAACGGCACATCCTTAATAGAATTTGAGGATTCGCTTACGCGAAGTGGCTCTTTGGTTTTTCCTGCCTGGTCTCCGCAAGCAAAAAACGATGTTGAAAAAATAATCCAAATGCAAATTAGACTTCTGTTCATGTTATTGATTCGGCTTATATTTGATGAACTTCTGCAAATTTAATAAATCATTACACGTTTTAGCGATTTAAGCAATTATCATTCAACCCAAATTAAAATGAAAAGACTTTCTCTTATTTTGATAATAGTATTTTTAGGTGCTAATTTTTCATCTGCACAAAAGGGCTTCCGTTTTGGAATGAAAGCCGCTCCTATGTTTTGCTGGATGAAACAAAAGTTCTCAATTGGTGAAATTAATAACTTTTCTGCTCAAGGTGGCGGAGGTAAAATGGGAATTGCTTGGGGGCCAATGGCTGAATTTCAACTCAATGAAACTTTTTTAATTTCTACAGGTGCCGACATCAATTACACATCCTTTCGATTAGAAGGAACCATGAAAGATGATATTGGTGGAGATAATATTGTCAATTGGGAACAAAAATACAAGACGCGATTCATTGAGATTCCTGTCATGTTAAAGTTCCGCACCAAAGAAATTGGCTATTTAAGCTATTTTGGACTTTTTGGTCTAGGAGGAGGATTTCTATATTCCGCTTCAACCGAATTCTCACGAACTTATTCCAGTCCAACTGCAAATACTATAACCATTTCTAACGATGATTCTAACAAATACGTTAAAGGATTTCGAGGATCTATGTTGATAGGCGCAGGAGTTGAATATTCGTTTTCTGGAAATACCGCATTGGTTGGTAGTTTATGCTTCAATAATGGAATTATTAACATATTACAAAATCAGGAAAACTCTCTTGCAACCGACCAGTTTAACTTCGTTAAAGAGAGGGCCATTACTAATTATATGCAGCTCAATATTGGAATATTATTCTAATCTCTTTTAGATTCTATCTTTGTAGCCGAATCCTTCAAAACGATTCGGCTTTTTTATGAAAATTGCCCTCGCTCAAATCAACACGCACATCGGAAATATTTCTTCGAATGTGTCAACGATTATCCTACATATTGAACGTGCAAAGCGCGACGGCGCTCAACTAATCGTTTTCCCAGAACTTTGCATTTGTGGGTATCCTCCACTCGATTTACTCGAATACGATGCCTTTATAGATTCCTGCGAAAAGGCCGTCATGCAGATTGCCGAAAACTGTGTTGGAATTGCTGCTATCGTTGGAGCTCCATCACGAAACATTTCGCTGGAAGGCAAGAACCTATTCAACTCCGCGTTTTTTTTAGAGGAGGCGAAAATTAAACAAGTCGTTCACAAAACCCTGCTTCCCAATTACGACGTGTTTGACGAGTACCGTTATTTTGAATCGAACAGCGAATTTAATTGCATTGATTTTCACGGAAAAAAAATGGCCCTCACCATTTGCGAAGATTTGTGGGATATAGAAGAAGACAAGTTATATGTTCGCTGGCCAATGGAGGCCTTGCAAAAGCAAAAGCCCGATTTCATCATCAATATTGCCGCATCTCCATTTTCAACCAAACATGCCGAAGCAAGAAAAAAAGTGCTTCATAAAACCTCCTCCAAATATAAAATTCCGGTTTTTTATGTGAATCAAGCGGGTGCTCAAACCGAATTAATTTTCGATGGCGGTTCGATGGTTTTAAATAGAGACGGCAATGTGGTATTTGAACTCAATTACTTTCAAGAAGACTATCGTTGCATTGAACTCGATTATGTAAATACCGCGAAATGTGTTCCTTTTGCAGCCGAAGGTTTTTCCTCTTCTGAAATGGAAACCGAGCGCATTCACAAAGCATTGGTTCTTGGCATTTCCGACTATTTCCGAAAAATGGGCTTCAAGCAAGCTATTCTCGGTTTAAGCGGAGGCATCGATTCTGCGCTTGTTTATACATTAGCCGTTCAAGCGCTTGGAAAAGAAAATGTGTTGGGTGTGTTAATGCCTTCGCCCTACTCTTCCGATCATTCTATAAGCGATTCTCTGAAACTGGCATCAAACCTAGGTGCGCGAACTGAAATTATCCCCATCGAAGATGTGTTTTCTCAGTTTCAATCTTCGCTTTCAAAACAGTTCAACGGATTGCAGGAGAATCTCACGGAAGAAAATCTGCAGGCGCGTATTCGAGGTGTTTTACTTATGGCATTGAGTAATAAATTCGGATATATTTTGCTAAATACCTCCAACAAATCGGAGGTTGCCGTTGGTTACGGAACCTTATATGGTGATATGTGTGGCGGCCTATCCGTTATTGGAGATGTTTACAAAACTCAGGTTTACAAGCTGTGCAAATTCATCAATCATCACGAAGAAATTATCCCGCATAACATTTTAACAAAAGAACCAAGTGCGGAATTGCGGCCCAATCAAAAGGACAGCGATTCTTTGCCCGATTACGATTTACTCGACCAGATTCTTCATGCATATATCGAAGAACGAAAAGGTCCAGAAGAACTTGTTCGTTTGGGATTCGAAAAGTCCTTGGTCGAACGCGTGTTGAAATTGGTCAATACAAACGAATACAAGCGTTTCCAAACTCCACCTATTTTACGAGTTACAGACAAGGCATTTGGCAGCGGACGAAGAATGCCATTGGTTGGAAAGTATTTCTCTTAAAAGGAAACACTCAACTGAATAGCAGTGGTTCGCGGTTGCTCAATACTCATTGGGCGAATCATGTATTCTTTATTCAACAGATTATTTACAATCACAGCCAACTTAACCGTTTCGTTGAGTTTGTAACTAGCACGAACATCCACAATCGTAAATCCTTTGTTGTTACTCTGACGATATGCTTTTAAACCGGGTTTCGGCTGCCCAAGGAATCCAAGGATTTCATCTAGGTCTTCAAAAATCTTATCAATGTTACGCATATAGCTGCTGTATCGAGCGCTTACTCCAATAACCCATTTCCCTTGAGTAATTTCTGCATCTGCCTTGAACAGATGTTGGAATCGGTACTTTAACAAATATCCTGTTGAATCGCTCGAAGAACGGGCATAAGTAACTGGTTTTGATGTTAAGTCGATCACCGAATATTCTTTGTTAGGCTCCAATGAAATCGGTTTGGTATACGTGTATCCAAACAACATAGCAAGGCCTGTTTTCCGAATGCTTCCGTGTCCTGCAAGCGAAAAGTCTAATCCCGAAACCTCTGTCTTACCAACATTAAGAGATGCGAAGCCCAAACCAAAAAGCGGGTCCGACAATGTTCCAAATGCCCCGAAGTTAAATTCAATGTTGTTGTTGAATCGTTGAAGAAAATAAGCAGCATCGGCATACCCCTGAAAATTGCCAATGCGGAATCCTTGCTTAATACCGATCTCTGCATTCCACGAAGTTTCCGATTTCAAACTATCATTCGGATAAATACGAATAGGTCCCACTTGGGTACGAATGAATTTCTCTGCAATAGTTGGGAAACGATACCCTTGACCGAAAGAAACCCTTAAAAATGTTGCCTTATGGATTTTCAAATTTGCCCCTGCCCGAAATACCGGTTTCCCTTCACGAATGGTTTTGGCAGAATCGGCTGCAGAAACGGAGGGGCTCGTAATTGTAAAATGTTCGTAACGGAAGCCCGCGTTGATTGTTAATCGTTGAAAAAATGTGCGATTCAATTGCAAATAAGCGGCGATGTTTCGGTTACCCGAAGATGCTTTTGCAGTAACCGTATCCGACAAACTGCCTTTATATAAATCAGAAGTTCCAATGGTATAAGAATGAACTAGCCCAGAAGTTAAGCTCAACCCTTGAAGTATTCCGTTCTTGAATTGTCGCTGAACCTGGTATTCCGAATACAATACATCACTTTTGTTACTCTGGTTATTGTCGTTGTTATTATTTAAGTGAAACCAACGATTTCGCAATACGTGGCTCCATCCTCCTTTGCCCATATACCGGATAAATGGATCGACATACCACACATTTTGAAGGGTAAGTGTAATAGAACCAGGATACGCTCTGTACATTCCCGAATCGGCATTCATCCAAAGCAAAGCTCCTGTAGAACGCGACAACATTCCATTCCCGTTAACCCCGAAATTCAGCCCTTCAATTTTTTTACTTCGATACCTTAAGCTAAAATTAAGACGGGCGCGATTTTCAAATTCCCCTCGTTGTTCTGCATAGGGATTAAAGGTTGTGTCGGTTACATTAACAGGCGTTGGACCTTTGAATCCATTGTCGTTATAAACATTTCCACCAACAACAAAATCCAAATTCCCGATTTTTCGTGAATGGAAAAAATTGAGACCTGTATACGTTGGATTATTCTTTCCCCAATAAATGGCATTGGTGTTTCGAGGATTATTGTAAAGACCCGAAAACACATTGATCTTGGTTTGAGGGGTGTCGCGCGGGTAGGCCGTTCGTAAATTTATTACACCACTTAAGGCCGCCGAGCCATACATAACCGAGGATGCTCCTTTAATTACCTCAACCTGTTCGATGTTTTCAACGGGCAAAAAACCCCAACTTGGTCGGCCTGCATCACCTGATAAAATCGGCAAATCGTCCATCAAAATCATCACACGACTTCCTGCGCCAAAACTATAACCGCTGCCACTTCGAATCTGAGGTTCGCCATCCACAATAGTAACACCCGGCACTTGCTGAAGAGCGTCATCGATGCTTGTCGTGTTTTTGTTTTCAATAATATTAGGCCGAAGCACCTCCATACTAACGGTCAATTCTTCAATATTCTGCTCGTATTTTCCAGCCGTCGTAACGAAGGTTTTAAGTTCCCGCATTTCTTGGCTCAGATTAATGTTGAGCGTCTTTTTTTCATTGGGCAAGAGCTCAATCGGAATCTCTTGGGCTGTATAACCCACTTGCCGAAAAACAAGAACCAATTTTCCAGCAGGAAGGGAAAGGGAATATTTACCATCGTTGTCGGCAACGGTTCCTTTTGAACTATTCCCTTTTACAACAACATAGGCGGCGATAATTGATTCGCCCGTTTTTGCATCTTTAATAGTTCCCGAAACTAGGCCTTGTTCAATCTGACCCTGTGCACAAATTGTCGACAAAAGAGCAATTATCGATAAAATGTGTTTTCTTATTCTATTTTTCAACATTTGATGTGTGTTGCGGTTTGCTTTGTACTTTGCAATGTATAAAAAACTATCCTGCATGCATCCCGAAGATGAAATTCAAGCGACTATTGCCCTTTCTCTCATTCCAGGAATTGGTGCAATTACTGCAAGAAAAATTTTAAATCAAACAGGTTCGGCGATTCAGTTTTTTTCAGAAATTAAAAAACTAAAATTAACAGCTTCTCGCTTACAAGCATTGCGGAACGCTGATTTTAAATCCGTGTTTTTACGCGCTGAGAGAGAGCTTCGATTTATTGAAAAGCAGGAGATTAATACTTATTTAATACATCAGAATAATTACCCCAAACGTCTGAAATTGTGTGAAGACGCCCCTCCAATTCTTTTTTCGAAAGGAAAAATGGACTTAGATGCGACCAAAATAATAGCGGTTGTTGGAACGCGAAAAGCGACGGAATATGGTCTAAAATGTTGTGAAGATGTTTTGCAAGAGCTTGGAAAAAACGCGTGTACATTAATTAGTGGATTGGCTTATGGAATAGACACACATGCTCATAAAGAAGCGCAAAAACAAGGCATTCAAAACTTAGGAGTAGTGGCACATGGGTTAGATCGAGTTTATCCTTATTCCAACAAGGCGCTTGCAAAGAAAATGGAAGAACACGGTGGTTTGATTTCCGATTTTATATCAGAAACTCCTCCAGATCGAGAAAACTTTCCCAAACGGAATCGATTGGTTGCTGGACTTGCAGATGCAGTAATTGTTGTTGAAGCCTCTAGTTCTGGTGGAGCATTAATTACTGCTGAAATTGCAAACTCCTACAACAGAGATGTTTTTGCTCTTCCCGGCTCTTGGGGAAGAGAGTTTTCGGTTGGGTGTAATAACTTAGTTAAAAAGAATAAAGCCGCAATATTGTCATCGGCGGCCGATTTATCGTGGTACCTCAACTGGGACAAACCCGAAAGTCCGAAAGTCATTCAAACGCAAATTCTATTTGACCTAAGTCCGAACGAGGAGCTCCTTATAAATCTGATAAAAGGAAAAACGGATAGTCTAGATTCCCTTTCTATAGAAGCCGATTTACCCATAAGTAAAGCATCGGCTTTGTTGTTAAATTTAGAATTTCGGGGAATAATTAAAACACTACCTGGCAAACGTTATCAGATTCTGAATTAATCGAGAAATCGTTGTTTCCATTCGGGTTTGGGAAGGGGGCAGGTATCATATTTCCCAAACCATTTATACCGGTTACGAGCAACGATTCTGTAAATTGGTTTTCTGATGAAATTTGGAATAAAACGAAGCATTGCTAATAATTTCCAAATGCCTCCTATTAATTGAAGTGATTTCAGAGCGGCTTCACTTTCTGTATAAATCTTTCCATTGTGAATAAGAACAACGCCATCGGGTAATGGTCGAGAATGATCAACTTGCTCTAATAGCGATTTCGCAGAAGTGCTCTGCAATGCTGCAAAATGCAAAACACACCGATGGTCAATTCTCAGTAAAAAATGAACCGTTCTGTTACACAAGCAACAAAGCCCATCATATAAAAGAACCGCTTGTTGTTGCTGAGCTTTCAACTGTTTTCTTGTTTCGCCAATAGCTCCTCCCATTTTAGCATTTGTTCATCAAGTTCTTTTTTCAATTGCTCATACTTTTTTAAAACCATCGCTGATTCTTGCTGATTTGAATAAAGATCTGGGTCGGCCAACTTTTCTTCTGCGGATTTGATTTCAACTTCCAATTCGGAAACACGAACCTCACAATTCCGAAGTTGTGTTTGTAGTTGCTTTACCTCTTTTTCGCTTAATTGACTTGCTGGTTTTTTATTTATTTGAACCTGTTTTATTTCTTGCTTTTGTTCCGCTTTAATACGGCCAGCATCTTTTTTAACTTCCAGTTGACGAAGGCTTTCCAATTTACGGCTTTGAAGAAACTCGAAAATACCACCCGGAAATTCTCGAATACGGCCTTCGTTAAATTCGAATACCTTGTTACATAATCCATCTAGGAATTCACGATCGTGGGACACCAAAATCATAGTTCCATTATATTGATTCAAAGCTCCTTTTAAAATATCCTTAGAACGCATGTCCAAGTGATTGGTCGGCTCATCGAGAATCAACAAATTAACCGGCTCTAGTAGAAGTCTTGCAAGTGCCAATCTTCCCTTCTCACCACCCGAAAGCACTTTCACTTTCTTTTCAACAGCGTCGCCACTAAATAAGAAAGAACCCAAAATACTTCGCAATTGCTGCGTTGAAATGTTGCGGGCAATGGCTTCTAGTGTTTCTAAAACCGTAGCATTCTGATCTAAAAGCTCCGCCTGATTTTGGGCAAAATATCCAATTTTAACATTGTGCCCAATCTCCACTTTGCCCTCGTGTTCAAGATGTCCCGTTATTATTTTTGATAGCGTTGTTTTACCTTCTCCATTTCGACCTACAAACGCTATTTTCTCTCCCCGCTCAACTAAAAATCCGAGGTCTTTAAGTATTTGTTTTTCACCAAACGATTTCTTGATATGCTCCGCTTCTAAAACAACCTTGCCCGATCTGGGTGCATCTGGAAAACGAAAGTGGATCGCTGAATTATCCTCGTCTTCCACCTCTATTCGTTCTACTTTATCTAGTTGCTTAATGCGCGATTGAACTTGAACAGCCTTTGACGCTTTAGCCCGAAAACGATCGATGAACTTTTCGGTGTCTTCTATCATCTTTCGCTGATTCATATATGCGGCCTTCTGTTGGTCGCGGCGCTCTTGTCTTAAAATGACATAGCGGGAATACGAAGCCTTGTAATCTTCTATTTTACCTAGGGTAATTTCAATCGTTCTGGCAGTAACTGCGTCCAAAAAAGCCCTATCGTGAGAAACCAAAACTACGGCACCGGGATAACTTGAAAGAAATTCCTCCAACCATTGAATCGATTCAATATCAAGGTGATTGGTTGGCTCATCGAGTAAAACCGCATCGGGCATTTGAAGCAAAATTTTTGCGAGCTCAACACGCATTTTCCATCCTCCTGAAAATTCATCCATCGAACGCTGTAAATCCGACTGTTTGAATCCTAATCCCAAAAGAATTTTCTCTGTTTCTCCATCAATACTTCCGCCTCCAAGTAGTGATAATCGCTGGCCCGCATCATTTAATCGTTCAATTATTTGATGGTATTCCTCCGATTCATAATCTGTTCTAGTTTCGAGCTGGTGACTTAAGTCGTTTAATTCTTTTTCCAGCGACAACACCTCATCGAATGCCGTTCGCGCCTCTTCGAAAATGGTTTTGCCGGTTGCATGCTTCATTTCTTGTGGCAAATAACCTATTCGGTATCCCGATGGAATTGAAACCGTTCCCTTTGTGGGTTCTTGTTGTTTACTTATTATTTTAAGAAGTGTTGATTTTCCGGCTCCATTTTTCCCTGTCAAACCCACTTTGTCGCGGGCCTGTATCATAAATGAGATTTCTTCAAATAACGGATTTCCGTTAAATACGACTGATAAATTTCCAACTGTGATCATGCGGGCTCAAAGGTAGGTTTATCCTGACAGTTTTTAAGACAAACTATATAGCGTTCGCCGTTTTTATGTTTAATTTTGCGTTTTCAATTTCAATTATGGATCTTAAGACTTCGAAAGTATACTCTATTGTATCATGCTCTTGTCCAAGATGTCATGAAAGCAAAATGTTCGTTAATAATAACCCGTACAAATTAGAAAATTGGGACAAGATGCTTCCCGATTGCCCCACTTGCGGTTTACACTTTGAACAAGAGCCCGGTTTCTTTCAGGGAGCTATGTATGTTAGCTATGGACTTGGGGTGACACTGAGCTTCGGTGTTTTGTTTGTTGATTTATTATTCGGGTTTGATCCAACCACTTTTTTTATAGCAAATACCTGCGCTTTGGTATTTTTTGCTCCCATTTTATTCAGATGGTCACGTAGTTTGTATTTGAATATTTTTATCAAATACGACAAGTCGAAGTTGGGGAACTCCTAAGAATTAAATTTCAATATCGATAAATGTTCGAATGCGAATTATCTGCTCAAAACGAATAGTATTCAGGGAAGTCTTTGTTTATTGAAAACGTTACGGAAAGCTCATTTTCTTAAATTCTTCCGCGCGTAATACTTATATCCTCTGTTTTTCTGAGCGTCATACTTGTTAATCTTGTAAACAAATTGTGCTGTAATTCCCAATGAGAGTCTTCTATCGGGCGAAATACTTGTTGATGAATGCCCTGATTTTATTAATGAAGAAACACCATACAAAGCTCGGAAAGTTGTTGTTAATGCAAACGTTTCTGTAAAACTGTAATAGAGACCCGCTCCGGCAACAATACCAAATGTAATTGGATTAAATGTGTGCGTATTTACCAGCGGAATAATAGGAGATGTGTTTTTGTATTCTTCGAGAACCGTCTTTGCTTTGTTAAGAAAACTAATTTGAGGGCCCACTTCAAATGTTAACCCTTGATGATGTGTTGGGCACATGGTAAACATGAGCGGAATATCGATATAGGATAACTTAATACGATATCTATAAAACACATCTGGGTCGATGATTCCTTGACCGGGGAAGAATTTGTAAGACTGGTCTACTTGACAATAGTTTGTTTCCAACTTAATGCCGAATACTTTTTTAGAATAATAGCCGCCTTTGTCAAAATAGAGCGCAGCTGTTAATCCGGCACTTTTGCCACCTGTAAAAATATATGTTGAATCGCCACCATCATAGCGCATCGTATTTGAAAGTAGCTGAGAAGCAAAATAAGAAACATTACCACCCAATTGATACATTTGGGCGCTCGAACATAAATTACCCATCAGGAAAATCGAAACGGGATATGTTCTTAATGCTAACATCGTATTGCTAACTTAAGAAAAAAAATAATGGCTTGTATGCTGTTTTTCTCTGTTTGTAAGAAATTAGGAAATGTTTGTAAAAAAATAGCCCCGTGATTTAAATAAAACACGGGGCTATTTTAAATTAATAAATTGTTACATCATTCCACCCATACCGCCCATTCCAGGGTTCATTCCGCCTCCTCCTGAGGGAGACTCTTCTTTGATTTCGGACAAAACACATTCAGTTGTCAAAAGCATTCCTGCAATAGAAGCAGCATTTTCGAGGGCAACACGTGTTACTTTTGTAGGGTCTATAACACCCGCAGCAAAAAGATTTTCATATACATCTGTACGAGCATTAAATCCAAAATCACCAGAACCTTCTTTTACTTTCTGAACTACGATTGAACCTTCGCCTCCTGCATTAGCAACAATCTGACGAAGCGGCTCTTCCAAAGCACGTTTTACAATGTTAAAACCAAAAGTTTCGTCATCGTTAATTCCTTTAGCATTATTAAGCGATTCGATAGCTCTGATATAAGCAATTCCTCCACCGGGAACAACGCCTTCTTCAACAGCTGCACGAGTTGCGTGAAGAGCATCGTCAACACGGTCTTTCTTCTCTTTCATTTCAACTTCTGTAGCCGCTCCTACATATAATACAGCAACGCCACCAGCTAGTTTAGCTAAACGCTCTTGCAACTTTTCGCGATCGTAATCGGATGTTGTATTTTCAATTTGTGCTTTAATCTGGTTAACGCGCGATACGATATCTTCTTTCGCCCCAGCTCCATTTACAATGATTGTATTTTCCTTGTCGATGGTAATCTTTTCGGCACTTCCCAAATAAGTCAAATCAGCATTTTCTAATTTGTACCCGCGTTCTTCTGAAATTAATTGACCTCCAGTTAGAATAGCAATATCTTCAAGCATTGCCTTACGACGATCACCAAAACCAGGCGCCTTAACTGCTGCAATACGAAGAGATCCACGGATTTTATTTACTACCAATGTAGCAAGCGCTTCGCTGTCTACATCTTCTGCAATAATCAATAAAGGACGACCACTTTGAACACTCTTCTCAAGAATTGGAAGAAGGTCTTTCATGGTAGAAATTTTCTTGTCGTAAATCAATATGTATGGATTTTCAAGAATGGTTTGCATTTTCTCGGTATCCGTTACAAAATAAGGAGAAATATATCCGCGATCGAATTGCATCCCTTCTACAACTTCTACGGTTGTTTCAGTTCCTTTAGCCTCTTCAACTGTAATTACACCTTCTTTCTTTACTTTATCCATCGCCTGAGCGATTAATTTACCGATTGCGTAATCGTTATTTGCAGAAATAGTTGCTATCTGCTCAATTTTTTGATTATCATCACCAACAGCTTTACTTTGAAGTTTCAGATTCTCAACAACAATAGCTACCGCTTTGTCAATTCCTCGTTTTAAATCCATTGGATTTGCTCCGGCAGCAACATGTTTTAAACCAGCAGTAATAATTGCTTGCGCCAAAACAGTTGCTGTAGTGGTTCCATCTCCTGCAACATCTGCAGTTTTTGAAGCCACTTCCTTTAGCATCTGAGCTCCCATATTTTCGATAGGGTTGCTTAATTCTATTTCTTTTGCAACTGAAACGCCATCTTTGGTTATCGATGGCGCACCAAATTTCTTGTCAATAATAACATTTCGACCCTTTGGACCAAGTGTTACTTTTACTGCATTAGCTAATGCATCAACGCCCTTTTTTAATTGGTCGCGTGCTTCAATATTGAATGTGATGTCTTTTGCCATTTTTTTCAGTATTTACTATTTGAATTAAAGAATTGCGAAAATGTCTGATTCGCGCATAATCAAGAGGTCTTTGCCACCAACAGAAATTTCTGTTCCGGCATACTTGCCGTATAAAACCTCATCGCCCACTTTTACTGTCATTGGCTCGTCTTTCTTGCCATTGCCAACAGCTACAACGTGGCCTTTTTGTGGTTTTTCTTTTGCTGTATCTGGAATAATAATGCCTCCAGCCGTTTTTTCTTCTGCCGGAGCGGCTTCAACAAGCACTCTGTCCTGTAAAGGACGAATAGAAATATCAGACATAATAATTTTATTTTTATGGTTATGCGGCGCGTTTAGCGAATGATATGCCATTGGGGTTAAATGACAAATTTGTCAGACTACACGCATTATTATAAAAAAAAATGTCAGCCCGGTGACAGACTGACACATTAATAATGTTTTGTGTAATTCGTTTAGTTTCCCGGGGCAGGAACCGGAGTAACGGGAACAGTATTCGTAGGCGCTGGTGTTGGTGCCGGCTTAGCTGCTGGAGCAGTTTCAGTAGCAGATTCCGCTTTTTCCTGACTAACCGATTGCTGTAGCTTCTGTTCTCCAGGTTTATTCATAACTGTTGCGAATAGGCAAAGAACAACAAGGGCAGCAACCAAAGCCCAAGTGGATTTTTCCAAAAAGTCGGTTGTCTTGCGGACGCCCATTACTTGATTACTTGATGCAAATGTGGAAGAAAGTCCACCGCCTTTAGAATTTTGAACTAGCACTACAAGAATCAAAAGAATTGATACAAGAATTATGAGTGCTGAAAGTATACCAATCATAGCAAATCAGGTTTTTCCAGTTTTAGAATAAGGGCGGCAAAGTAAGTGTTTTTATCTGGATATAACAAACTTAATTTCCGAAAGATGTGTATTGCCTTTTCTATATTGCCTTGATCGATGTATATTCTGGCCAATGTTTCCGATACAATCATGTCATTGTCCTCCACACTTTTTTTGGCCATTTGTATTGGAGAAAAGAATTCCGCTTTGCTTGGTTTACTTATTCTTGGGTCTGTTTGAATAAAGCGGTCAACTAAATTATTCACTTCCTCTTTTTCAATTTTGTTACTATTCAGGGTTTGGGGGGCGGGCGATTCGTTTTTCTCTGGGTTCTTGTTTAACTTATTTAGCCAACCCAAAAAACTGTCCTTTTCTTCCGAAAAACTTATCGGCGGCGGAAGGGGATTTGCTTGGCTTGAAACGTTTGGTTCAATTATCGGTTCGTCTTGGCTTACCTCGATAATTTCTTGGTGGTTTTCTATTTGAGCTATTGTTTCAATTCCAATAGAAGCGCTGGTTTCGACTTCCCTTATAAAATCAGGTTCGTTTTTCGTGGTTTGTTCAATGGTTTTCTCTTCAATAGGTAACGCGATTGTTGATTTATCCTCATTATTAACAAGCTCAAAAAGCAATTTTCTGTTTCCAGAATAAAGTGCAGCATTCTTTAAAGCCTCTAAAAATAATATATTGTTTGATTGATTTAATGACCGAGCAAAAAGAATATGTGCGGGCTGAAAATAAGGGAAGTTCTTTATAATTTCTTTCAAATTATCATTCGTCTCCGGAAGAGAGGGTAATGACAAATTCACACATTTTAAAAACTCGGCCTTGTTCATTACCAGTTAATTAATGCTTTATTAAAGATGTCTTGAATTAATTGCTGATTCACTTGACTTACAAGTTCTTGTTCAATGGAAGCTATGTTTTGTGTGCTTGGGAAATCAACAAAGCGAGAAAAACTTGTGTCAAAGTCTTTGGTTGAATCTTTTGTATTTGTGAATTTAACATTGACAGTGATGGTCAATCGATTGGAAGACGCTGCCTGATTACTAACACCAACGGGACTAACTCTATAGTCGGTTATTGCGCCTTCAATATGCAAATCTCCGCCTTTCGAAATAAGTGAAAGTGGGCTTTGTGTTTGAAAAAAATTTCTTAAATCTTCCGTAAATGATTGACTTAATGTTGGCTGAACAAGGGCTGCATTGTTGGGAAAGAAGGCAATCGAAATGCTTTTCGCTTCTCCATAATTACCTCCAGATAAAGACAATTTACAAGAAACCAAAACCAAACTTAGCAATAGAAAAGCTAGATGTTTCATGTTAGAGATTTATGCCGTATTCTTTGATTTTTCTATAAAGCGTTCTTTCAGAGATTCCAAGTTCTTTGGATGCGTTTTTTCTTCTTCCTCTGTATTTTTCAAGGGCTTTTATGATGAGTTCTTTTTCTCTTCCTTCAATAGATAAACTTTCTTCCTCCACCTCAACATGGTCGGTAAGCGGCGGATTAACGGGCGTTATAAAAGAAGAAGCTGTTGATGGGGGCGTTGAAGATGCTGGGGTCGATTGATAAAATTGTGGCTGCTGAATATCGCTGTACAACTTATTTATAAACTGAGCATTTTCTTCTTGGAGATGCTTGTCATCAATGCCATTTTGGAGCATACCCAACATCATTTTCTTCATGTCGACCATGTCCTTTTTCATGTCAAACAGGACCTTATATAATATTTCTCTTTCAGAAAAGTCGCTTCCCGAATCTTGCTTAATTAAAGCAGGCACCATGCTGCCATGTGGACCCGGTAAATACTGAGCTAAAATATCGGCCGTTACATTGCGCTCGTTTTCAATTATGGAGATTTGTTCGGTTACATTTTTAAGTTGCCTTACGTTTCCGGGCCAACGATAATTTATAAGTGCTTGTTGAGCTGAATCATCAAGGCGGATAGGAGGCATCTTATATTTATCTGCAAAATCGGCGGCAAACTTCCGAAATAGAAGTGCAATATCATTTCCACGCTCTCTCAATGCGGGAATTATAATTGGGACGGTATTTAATCGGTAGAATAAATCCTCTCGGAACTTCCCTTTTTCAATTGCATCGGGAATATTCACATTGGTTGCGGCAACAATTCGAACATCTGTTTTTAACACTTTGGATGATCCAACTTTAATAAACTCTCCAGTTTCGAGTACACGTAAAAGGCGCACTTGGGTTTGAAGAGGAAGTTCGGCGACCTCATCCAAAAATATTGTTCCGCCGCTTGCCACCTCAAAGTATCCTTTTCGCGCTTCGTTGGCTCCAGTGAACGATCCTTTTTCATGTCCAAACAGTTCGGAATCTATAGTTCCTTCCGGAATTGCGCCACAATTAACGGCAATGAACGAACCGTGCTTTCTCGTTGAAAAGCTATGAATCACCTTTGAAAAAACTTCTTTTCCTGTTCCGCTTTCTCCTGTAATAAAAACGGTTAGGTCGGTTGCAGCAACACGCCAAGCAGTATCAATTGCGCGGTCGAGAGATGGCGAAGAGCCAATAATTCCAAATCGGTTTTTTATGTCTTGAAGATTCATTTTTATATCCTTAATGCCCCGCTGCTAATGAAATCGCTTTGCCTAATAATGTTGCTTGAGTACAATCGTGAATGAGTACATCTACTAAATCGCCTGGCTTATAGTTTTCCTTGGGAAAAACCACCATTTTGTTTTCCGAACATCTTCCAGACACAAAATCTTCAGAGCGTTTTGAAAATCCTTCTACAAGAACACGAACCGTTTTTCCAATATCCTTCTTGTTGCTTTCTGTCGACAATCTTCCTTGAAGATGAATGATTTCAGTAAGTCGACGGCTTTTCATATCTTCAGATATATCGTCTTTGTACTTTCTTTCGGCTAGCGTTTTAGGTCTTTCCGAATACTTGTACATGTATGAAAAATCGAATTCCGCGAATTCCATCAAACTCAGCGTGTCTTGATGTTGCTCCTCCGTTTCTGAACAAAACCCAGTAATAATATCGGATGATATTCCGCATCCTGGAATTATTCTTCTAATAGCTAAAATGCGTTCCATATACCATTCTCGAGTATATCCACGATTCATTTTTTCTAGCAATTCCGAACTGCCCGATTGAACAGGCAAATGAATATAGTTGCAAATATTCGGGTAACGCGCCATTATTTCAAGAACACTATCCAACATGTCTTTGGGATGGGATGTTGAAAACCGTATACGCATGTTTGGGGATGCAAGCGCAACCATTTCAAGCAATTGAGAAAAGCTAACTGCCGAATTTAATTCTTCTTCCGAATAAATTTCCTTCTTTAAACCGCCTCCCGAATAGAAATACGAATCAACATTTTGCCCGAGCAAAGTAACTTCACGGTAACCGTTTTCATAAAGACCAACAACCTCATTAATAATTGTTTCTGGATCACGGCTTCTTTCTCTCCCTCGTGTAAACGGAACAACACAAAACGAACACATATTGTCGCATCCACGCGTTATAGAAACAAATGCTGTGATTCCATTTCCTCCAAGTCTTACAGGGGAAATGTCGGCATAGGTTTCTTCTTTCGATAAAATAACGTTGATGGCCTTTCTTCCATCTTCTGCAATAGAAATTAGATTGGGCAAATCTCGATATGCATCGGGACCAACAACCATATCAACCAACTTCTCCTCTTCCATAAGCTGAGACTTAAGTCGTTCTGCCATACAACCCAAAACGCCAATGATTAAATCGGGATTTTTCTTTTTTACTTTATTGTATTCTGTTAACCGTTGACGAACGCGCTGTTCGGCGTTATCTCGAATGGCGCAGGTATTTACAAATATCAAATCGGCCTCATCAATGTTTGACGTAGTTGAAAATCCTTCATTTATTAATATGGATGCTACAATTTCACTATCAGCAAAATTCATTGCACATCCATAACTTTCAATAAACATCTTTTTTGTTTGGGCCGAATTGTTTTCTATCGGCAAAACAAGCGACTCGCCTTGTCTTGATTCATCAATGTCTTTTGATAATTGGTCTTTCATGATATTATTTGGAAGGCAAAAGTAGGCAATACCGACGTTGTGACAATATGTCACAGGCGTGTCGCGATATATTTTTTCTGTTTTCTAAAGCCGAGTTGTAAGTATTAAGATAGATTTAATTTGCGTATGCCCGAATTCTTTCTGTTTCTTTGCCGACAATCTTCTTTAATAAAAAATTAAATTATGGCCAAAAACCTTGTTATTGTTGAGTCCCCGGCTAAAGCAAAAACCATTGAGGGATTTCTTGGGTCCGATTATATTGTTAAATCCTGCTTTGGGCATATTCGCGATTTACCTAAATCAGACATTTCCATCGACATAAAAAATAATTATGCCCCACAATATCAAATTTCACCGGACAAGAAGGATATAATAAAAGAACTCACGAAATTATCGAAAGAAGCGGAAACTGTTTGGTTAGCTTCCGATGAGGACCGGGAGGGAGAAGCAATTTCATGGCACCTTTTTGAAGCGTTGAATTTGAATGAGGCCAAAACCAAAAGGATTGTTTTTCATGAAATTACCAAACAAGCAATTATAAAAGCCATCGATTCTCCAAGGAAAATTGATTATAACCTGGTTAATGCTCAACAAGCAAGAAGGATTCTTGACCGTATTGTTGGTTATGAGCTTTCGCCCATTTTATGGAAAAAGATAAAACCCTCTCTTTCTGCAGGTCGGGTTCAATCGGTTACCGTTAGACTATTGGTTGATCGGGAACGCGAAATAAACGGGTTCTTATCGGTATCGGCTTACAGAGTCGTTGCTTTATTATCTTTCAAGCATAAAGAAAAAGCATACGTTCTGAAGGCAACGCTTCCACAAAAAATTGAAAAGGAAACCGATGCGATGACATTCCTTGAAAAATGCAAAGACGCATTGTTCTCCATAGGAAGTGTAGAAAAAAAACCAGCAAAAAGAACTCCTTCTGCACCATTTACAACATCAACGCTTCAACAGGAGGCTTCTCGTAAACTAGGTTATTCTGTTTCCCAGACGATGGTTCTTGCCCAGAAATTATACGAGGCGGGGAAAATTACATACATGAGAACTGATTCTGTTAATCTTTCAGAAACCGCTCTTAATGCAGCTAAAGATCAAATTGTTTCCCAATTTGGCGAACGCTACCACAAGCAAAGACAATTCACGACTAGGAGTAAGGGGGCACAAGAAGCTCACGAGGCAATTCGTCCAACGTATATGGAAAACCCAACATCGGGCGGAGATGCGCAGGAAAAGCGTTTGTATGAAATGATATACAAAAGAACGCTTGCCTCACAAATGGCAGATGCTGAATTGGAAAGAACGGTTGTAAAAGTAAATATTTCAACCCTGAAGGAGCAACTAGAGGCAAACGGAGAAGTTATTGTGTTTGATGGTTTCCTTAAGATGTATATCGAATCGACGGATGAGAACTCAGAAGAAGAAGATGGATCAGGACTTTTACCTCCTGTTGAAAATGGCTTGGCTTTAGCTCTCGATGAGATGACAATCACCGAGAAATATCCCAATAGCCCGCCACGATACACAGAAGCATCACTCGTTAAAAAACTGGAGGAGCTTGGTATAGGAAGACCTTCAACATACGCGCCGACAATTTCTACTATTCAAAAAAGAAACTATGTAATTAAGGAAGATCGCGAAGGAAGCGAGAGAAACTATACGTTACTCACGCTGAAAAACAAAGAAATTAAGTCTGAGAAAAAGACAGAGATTACTGGTGCTGAAAAAAATAAATTGTTCCCAACCGACATTGGAACCGTTGTTAATGATTTCTTGATGACAAATTTCGCTCAAATCATGGATTTCCATTTTACCGCTAAGGTTGAAAAGGAGTTCGATGAAATTGCAGAAGGAATGCAGGAATGGACCAAAATGATTGATGGCTTCTACAACCCTTTTCATGTAGAAGTTGAACGCACATTAGTTGAATCGGAAAGAGCAACAGGAGCTAGACTTTTAGGAGTAGATCCCAAAACAAGTAAAAACATTTACGTTCGCATTGGTCGATATGGCGCCTTAGCTCAAATAGGTGAAAGTGATGATGAAGAAAAGAAATTTTCGAACTTGAAATCGGGGCAACGTTTAGAATCCATTTCACTTGAAGAGGCATTAGATCTTTTTAAATTACCCAGAAACCTTGGCGAGTTTGAAGGAAAAGATGTTACCATTGGAACGGGGCGTTTTGGTCCGTATGTTAGACACAATAGTTCATTTTATTCCCTTCCCAAAACGGACGATCCATTATCTGTTGATCAAGAACGAGCGATTGAAATAATTTTAGCGAAACGAAAAGCCGACTCAGAAAAAGTAATTACTCGATTTTCTGATTCGGAACCCGAAATACAAGTGTTGAATGGTCGTTTCGGGCCTTATATTTCGCAAGGAAAGGAGAATTTTAAAATTCCAAAAGACCGCGATCCTAAAACGCTTTCATTAAACGATTGCCTTGCTATTATTGCCGACGAAGCGAATAAACCTAAGAAAATAAAAAGAGGAAAGAAATAATCTAATATACCGTGAATCTTTTATCGCATTTAGATCTACAGCAAGTTCATGAATTAAAGGGTCGAGATTGGCCTGTTTCGAGCATTGGACGAACGATTGAAGCATATTCAATGGAGCAAATGATTCGTCAAGAAGCTCCATCTATTGTTTTATTATCTGTATGTGAAACAGGCGAAGAATCTTTATTAAAGCTGATAAGAGAATGCTTTTATTCTCTATATATAACTTCAAAAAATTTCATGTGTGCCGATGCCGGCATTTTTATAGGGAATTCTGATGAACTTCAGGAGGCGCTTGGACGAATTCGTGATTATGGATCCATTCCAATTGTTATTTCTCCTGATCAGTCGGTGACATATCAAATGTACGTGTCATATTGTAATAGAGAACAAACCGTAAATCTCCTTTCTATTGATGAACGTCCTGACTTAAATGAAGACATTCCATTTCCCGGAAACTCGAACTGGCTTTCATTTGTTTTGTCACACGCGCCTAATTATCTTTTTAATTATGCGCTTTTGTGCTATCAATCATATTTATCAAATACCGAAATGCTAAAGACATTAACGGATTTGCATTTTGATTTACATCGTTTGGGTCAAATTCGGAAAACCATTTCATCTACCGAGCCACTATTCAGAAATGCCGATTTTGTGAGCTTTGATATTGGAGCTATTCGCGCTTCAGATAGCGATTGTAACATCAACCTCGGCCCCAATGGTTTGTACGCTGAAGAAGCTTGTCAATTAATACGTTATGCTGGAATAAGTAATAAGTTAAGCATGTTGGGGATTTTTGGTTGGATAAATAGTCCAAAATTAAATTCTATTACACCCATGTTAATAGCACAATTAATATGGCATTTTATTGATGGGGTTGTAAGTAGAAGTTCTGATGGGGTTGTAGGGGAGGGAGATGCATACACTACATATAAGTTATCGTCCGAAGATATTCATGAAGAACTCGTGTTTTACAAAAACATTTTTAATGGCCGATGGTGGATGAATGTTCCTATGAATGATCATTCAAAAGGGAAATATAAGAAACATCGAATCGTTCCATGCTCTTATGAAGACTACCAACAAGCCATGAAAGGTGAAATTCCTGATACTTGGTGGCAAACATATCAAAAGTTAATGTAAAGATTTATCGCTGTATTTCAGACACTTAACCCATATTCAATATTATTTATTAACCGTTTATTCACATCACATGTTGCAAGAGACGTTTTTATTTACGTATTTTAGCCACCCTAATAGGATTAAACAGAGAACAAACACGGATAAAATGAAAATACGGATAACACTTGCCTTTCTTTTTTCAATGGTTTTTGTGGCTAATGCCCAGCAAGATCCTCAGTTTAGTCAAAATATGTTTAATAGATTGATGTTTAATCCTGGCTATGCTGGAACATCTGGCTCTATTTGCGTAACTGGTATTAATAGAAGTCAATGGATGGGCTTCGAAGGCGCGCCTAAAACATTTGTACTTGGTTTAGATATGCCAATACAAGCTATCATGGGCGGAGTGGGTCTTACGTTGATTCAAGATAAAATTGGTGTTGAGAATAACGTTTATGCGAAACTTGCCTATTCGTATCATTTAAAATTAAAAGACGGGACATTGGGTTTGGGCTTAGATTTAGGGATGATGAATAAAACCTTGGATGGTTCTTTATTAAAGCCATTAGATAATACAGATAGTTCAATCCCTACCTCTTCGGTTGGTTCAACAGTTTTTGATGCCGGCCTTGGAGCATACTATACAAGTAAAACATTTTACGCTGGATTATCTTCCACGCATTTACCACAATCAACATTTGATTTAGGTAATTCTAAATATCAATCACGCAGACACTATTATATTACAGCAGGATATCATTACCAATTAAATCCTGATATTGAAATTCGCCCTTCCATTTTTATTAAAAATGCAGCCGCTACTCAGTTTGATATTAATTGCAACGTGCATTATAAAAACAAATATTGGGGAGGATTGTCTTATCGTTTACAAGATGCTGTTATTGTAATGTTGGGCGCGGATGTATACAAAGGGTTAAAAGTCGGTATTGCTTATGATGTTAATACGTCTTCTTTAAACAAATACAACAGCAATACCTTGGAGTTAATGCTTAACTATTGCTTTAAAATAAAAATAGAGAAGCCTCGTCAAATTTATCGTAACGTAAGATATTTATAGGTTTTCGTTGTAACCTCAATATCCAATCTTCGTTTACTCCAAAAATTATTAACAGTTTATACACAATTGTTTTTTGACTTTCACGTTTAATTTTCACCAAACAAAAAATATTATGACTAAGCCCCTGAAAAGAGGAGTCATCTTTCCGATTGCGATCTTAACTATTTTCATATTAATCCTAACAGGATGTGGAAATAGCGGCAATGGTTACTTGACTGGTGTTGAAGGAAGAAAAAATTGGTTCCAAGAAGATCCATACGGAATGGTATACATTCCAATGGGGTCCTTTAACATGGGACCCAGTGATCAAGATGTTGGTTTTGGTTTGACTTCTCAAAGTAAAACAGTATCTCTCCCTGCATACTATATGGATCAAACTGAAATTACAAACAACGAATATCGCCAGTTTGTAAATTGGGTTAGAGATTCATTGGCAAGAAGAATAATCGGGGAGGAAAATGAGGATTACTTGGTAACTACAGATGAATTTGGAAACGATTATCCAACTCCCTATTTAAATTGGGAAGAACGCCTTGATTTCCAAGATGAAGATTTCAGAGAAGCACTTGAGCCAATGTATCTTCCAGAAAACGAACGTTTTTATGGACGGAAAGAATTTGACACCCGTAAGTTTCTGTATGAATATTGGTGGATTGATTATCAGGCAGCTGCTCAAAGAGGAAACAGAGCTCAGGGTCTTAAAGATCGTTCCCTTTTCATTAAAAGAGAAACCACTGCGATTTACCCTGATACACTTGCTTGGATTCACGATTTTACTTACTCGTACAACGAGCCTTTAACGAATATGTATTTTTGGCATCCGGGTTATGACGATTATCCTGTAGTAGGTGTAAACTGGAAGCAAGCTCGTGCTTTTTGTATTTGGAGAACGAATATCCGTAACGGATTTTTATATTCAGAGGGCGAATCTTACGAACAAAATTATCGCCTTCCTACGGAATCAGAATGGGAATACGCTGCTCGTGGCGGGCTTGACCTAAGTCCCTATCCTTGGGGTGGTCCCTATATTCGAAACAGCGTAGGGTGCTTCTTAGCTAACTTTAAACCTTTACGTGGTAATTATATCGATGACGGTGGTCTTACAACTTTAAGAGCCGATTCCTATAATCCAAATGGTTATGATTTATATTGTATGGCAGGAAATGTTGCAGAGTGGACGTCAAATGCTTTTGATGAATCGGCTTACAATTTTTCACATGACAACAGTGCAGATTATACATACGAGGCTAAAAACGAAGATCCAATTGCACTCAAAAGAAAAGTAATTCGTGGTGGTTCTTGGAAAGATGTTTCTTATTTTCTTCAAGCAGGAACGCGCACTTATGAATACCAAGACACAGCGAAATGTTATATCGGATTTCGATGTGTTGTGTCTTACATCGGTAGAGATAAAAATGATATTGCAGAATAATAAACAACAAATCAATTCACTTACTTCTAACTTAAAAAACAAAAAAAACAATGGCTAATTTTCTTGCATCAAAAAAAGGGAAACGATTTATGGGAATGGTCTACGGACTTGGAGCAGCAGTCGTTATCGTAGGGGCCCTTTTTAAAATTCTTCACTGGCCTGGAGCGAATGAAATGTTAACTGTTGGTCTACTTACCGAGGCTGTAATTTTTGCGATTTCTGCATTTGAAAAACCACATGAAGATCCTGATTGGTCTTTAGTTTATCCTGAACTAGCAGGAATGCATGATGATGAAGACGGGCATGGCAAAAAAGCTATCGCAGCTAATAAAGACGGCGTATCTCAGCAGTTAGACAAAATGCTTGAAGAAGCGAAAGTTGGACCAGAATTAATTGCAAGTTTAGGCAATAGCTTAAAAACACTAGGTGACAACACATCAAAATTAGCAGACATTACTGATGCTTCTGTTGCTACAAACGAATACGTTTCAAGTATTAAAAAGGCGTCTCAGAGTGTTGATGATTTATCAGATTCTTATAATAAAGCATCTGAGTCTTTAACTGGATTGTCTATGACAAACCAAGATGGTGCTACATACGGAGAGCAACTTCAGCGTGTTTCTAAAAACTTATCTGAATTAAATTCTATTTATGAGCTTCAATTAAGAGGTGCTTCTCAGCATTCTGAAGCAACAGCCAAACTATATACAGGTATTGAGTCATTGATGAGCAACCTTCATGAATCTGTCGCAGATACTAAGAAATATAAGGAGGAAATGTCACAATTGACTTCGAATCTAACTTCACTTAACACCGTTTATGGCAACATGTTAACTGCTATGAACATCAATCGTTAAGACTATAGTTCTATTATTTTATTAATTAAAAACAAAACAAAGAACTAATGAGTGGAGGTAAAGAAACCCCAAGACAAAAAATGATTGGGATGATGTACTTGGTACTTACGGCGCTTCTAGCCCTAAATGTATCCAAGGAAATTCTTGAGGCTTTTGTTGTCATGAATAATGGTCTAGTTAAAACAAATACAAACTTCGAGACTAACAATACAACCTTATATGCCGCATTAAAGGATCAATTATCTCTTGAACCTACGCGTGCTAAAATTCCATATGACAATTCAGTCAAGGTTAAAAAATGGTCTGATGAAGTTCATAAATTAATTCATGATATTCAAGTTGAATTAATTTCAGCAGAAGATCAGGTTGGAAAAGAAGTTGCCGATACATTAGCTACGAAACTTGGTAGTGTTCAAAACAAAGATAAATACGACAATTGTACGCGTATTATGTGTGGAGAAGCGCCAGATGGATCTGGAGGAAAAGCACGTATCTTAAAAGATAAACTAATTGCTTTTAAGAAGAACATGCTTTCTGTTTTACCCCCTGAAATTGCTAAAAAAACTCAGTTGGGCTTAGACACGAATGATCCACCAAAGCATGGAACTGGTGTTGAAACTTGGGAAACTAATAAGTTTTATCACCTTCCATTAGCGGCTCAGGTTTCTGTATTGACTCAAATTCAAACAGAAATTAGAAATGCTGAAGGAACAGTATTGAATGAATTGGTTAAATCGATTGGGGCTAAAACAATTAAGGTTGATAAATTGGCTGCTCAAATGATTCCTTCTTCAAGTGTAGTTACTCTTGGGGATGAATTCACAGCAAAAATATTTGTGGCTGCTTTCAATTCTTCTATGACTCCTGATGTAACTGTTAACGGTCGTCAAATTACTGAGGTTGATGAGAATGGTTCTGTGGTTTACAAAGCCCGCCCATCTTCCGAAGGAGCTCAAAAAATTAAAGCTTCCGTGAAGTTTATCAATGCTGAAGGAAAAGACGAAGTTTCTGATGTTGAGTATGAGTATATGGCCATTAAGCCAGCTGCTGTTGTATCTCCGACGAAGATGAACGTTTTTTATATTGGTGTTGATAATCCTGTTTCAATATCTGTTCCGGGCTCTGACCCAACTAAAATTGAAGCTAGTTTAAATGGCGCAACCGGAACATTAACCAAAGTTAAACCGGGTGATTATATTGTGAAAGTTTCGGGTGGTACTAAATGTACTATTCCAGTGAGTGTAAAAAATGCTGCCGGAAAAGCATCATCCATGGGAGCTCCTGAGTTCCGTGTTAAGCGTATACCCGATCCAACTCCAATGCTTCTTGGTAAGAAAAGCGGAGAGGCTATTTCTTTAGGAGAGATTAAATCGGCTGGTTATTTATCAGCTGTTTTAGAAGGATTTGATTTTCAAGCAAACTTTACTATTCTCTCTTTTGAATTTGGAGCTAATATTGGCGGTCTTTATAAAACGGCTCAGGTTACTGGAAACAGATTTGATTCTGCTGTTACTGCTTTATTGAATCAGGTAAAGCCGGGCGGCAAAATATTCTTCGGCGATATTCGTGCGAAAGGACCAGATGGAACAGTTCGTACTTTAACAGCTCAGTATAAGGTTAAGTAATATTCATTAACTTAAATCAACGCATATGCTTCGTAAAGGAATTTCATTTCTCGTTTTCTTAACACTTGTTACTACAGTGTTAAATGGGCAATCTGTATTGGGTGACGAAAAAGCATATGATGGTGTTTTTAAGCGTGAGCATATTGCGAGCAGAAAACCCATTCCTTATGCTCCTATCAGAGAGGCAGATGTTATGTGGAAAAGACGCATTACGCGCTACATCGATTTAAGAGAAAAAATGAACCTTCCGCTTTATTATCCCATTGGTAATGATGTGAATGGCTTAAGAAGTTTAACTAATGTCCTATATAAAGCCGTAACAGAAGAGGTTTCTCTGCGGGTTTATAGTAGTGCAACTGATGATTTTTCTGTTGAACTTACTCCTGGTGATGTTAAAAAAATTACTGAGAAGAGTTTCGAGAAAACGGTTCCTAGTATGTTAGACCCATCTGTTGATACAACTATTACTGTAAAAGAGAGTTTCTCCCCTAATAAAGTTAAAAAATTGATGATAAAAGAAGAGTGGTTTTTTGATAAACAACGCTCTGTTTTAGATGTACGTATTTTAGGGATTTGTCTTTTATATGAACAGGAAGATAAAGACAAGGGGGATCAGCCGCTTTTTTGGGTGTATTTTCCTGAAGCAAGAACCTTGTTAGCAAAATACGATGTGTTTAATCGTCAAAATCCCTCTGAGCGTAGATCTTTCGACGACATATTTTGGAAGCGGCAGTTTAGCAGCTACATTGTAAAAGAAGAGAACGTGTTTGATCGATCAATAAATGAATACAAAAAAGGTATGGATGCGCTTTTAGAGTCAAATAGAATCAAAGATGACATTATCATTTTTGAGCATGATCTCTGGGAGTTCTAAAGATAATTCTCAATTTGTTTAACCTCCACGCTTACACAAAAAAGGCTTTCCATACTGGAAAGCCTTTTTCGTTTTGTGATTATAGAAAGCTATACAAATTCTTCCCCTTTTTCAACCTTTACGTTGGTTACCATTTGACGAATCTCTTGTTCATCTTCCATTTTACAAATGAGTAAAATGCCATCCGACTCAACTACAATAAATCCTTCAAGACCTTGAATAACAACTAACTTTTCTTTTGGAACGCTGACAACACAGTTTTTAGTGCTATTGACCATTACGTGTTTACCAATTATTGCATTTCCATTAAAGTCTTTGTTTGAATTTTCATACATCGAACCCCATGTTCCTAGGTCGGACCAACCAAATTCAGATGGAATAACAAAAACATTGGACGCTTTTTCCATGATAGCATAATCCACAGAAATATTGGTGCATTGAGCATAGGCTCTTTCAATAAATGCCGATTCGTTTTCGGTAAAATAAACATCGCCTCCATCTTTAAAAATCTGATTCATTTCTGGCAAATGTTGTTCATAGGATGAAATGAGAGAAGATGATGAACAAATGAAAATACCTGCATTCCAAAGAAAATCACCACTCGATAAAAAAGATTTAGCCAATTCAATATTGGGCTTTTCTGTAAATGTTTTTACCTTTTTAACTTCTTCAAAACTTCCCGAGGTATGGTAATCAACAAATTGAATGTAACCATAACCCGTATCCGGCCTACTTGGACGAATACCTAATGTTATGAGCGAATCAAATGCTTGAGTGAATGAAAATGCTTTTTTAATTTGATCTATAAAAACATCTTCTTTAAGAATCAAGTGATCCGATGGCGCTATAACAATTTGAGCCAAAGGATCGGTTTTAGCTATTTTATGCACAGCATAGGCAATACAAGGAGCCGTGTTTCTTCGAGTTGGCTCTAATAAAATTTGGTTGCTAGATATTTCAAGGATCTGTTCTTTAACTAATGCGTCGTAACTTTTATTCGTTACAATGTATATGTTCTCTTTAGGGATTAATTTTTCAAATCGCTCATACGTTTGTTGGAGAAGCGTTTTTCCTGTTCCTAAAATATCTAAAAACTGTTTTGGATAATTTTGTTTACTCATTGGCCAAAATCGACTTCCAATGCCACCGGCCATAATTATGCAAAATAAATGCTTGTTTTCCATCAGTTTACGAGTATGAAAGAGGCTCTAATGTTAACTAGAAATTGAGAAAATCAAATTCCGATTTTATGATCATTTCGTTTAATGCTGCAAGTTACAAATTCTAAAGGCTTTCTTCTGAAATTGGTTCAACTTCGGCTAAAGGATTAATCAAATAATGTTTCCCCGAACCAAATTCTTCACATCGGAAATACTTTCTTCTTTGTTTGCCTTTCTTAAAAACTCGGCCTGTTTTTAACTTAAAAATGGTGTCTTCGGGAAGATCCTCCAGTGTTAAAAAAATCTCTGTATCGAATTGCCGTAGAGTCCGCAATAAATCTTCATCTACACAACTGCTTGCAGCAGGATTGTTCATATAGGCAACAACCTTATTTAGAACTTCAACAGGAAATACATCCTCCCGCAAAAATGGGTTCATTAGTTTTTTAAACGCGTTCTTCCATTCTAATCCGTGAGGTTTTACCGTCTGTTGGTATGTATTCCAAGTATCGAAATGAGCAATTTCATGAACGAGCGTAATTAGAAATGCGTATTTATTTAAATTGTAATTTACTGTTATTCGGTGTCCACGATTTACCCCGGGCGTTGGCCTAAAATCGCCCAATTTGGTTGATCTATCTTTAGTTATTTTCAAATGAACACCATACTCGATAATCCAATTCACAATAAGCGGAACAGATGTTTCGGGAATGTATTTAATGAGAACCTGGGTGTATTGCTCTTTCATTTATGCAAATATGATAAACTGTATCATTAAGTTGTACTTAAAAAATGAAGGATTTTATATAAATCAGATTAGGCTTTATTCGTAACATTGCCAATCAATTAAAAATCATGCGCTACTATATTAACTCGGGACTTTTTTCAATTTTAATTCTTTGTTTCTTTCTTCCTTTTATTGAAATTAAATGCAATGAAAGTACGCTCGCTAAAATGAATGGTTTTGACTTGGCTATTTCTGGTGACATTTCGCTTGATGATTCTGGAATGATGGATTATTTGAAAGATAGCGAAGGGTACAAAGCATTAAAAGACAAGAAGAATAGACATGTAGACCCATTTACAATAGGCGTTTTAATATTTTGTATTGGGGGAATTATAATCAATTTTGTGATGAAACGATTACGAGAGAAAATAACGATTTCACTCGCTGGTTTAATCGCATTGTTGATGTTGGTTTTTAAATTTGTTTTTACCGCGGCTTGGGATAAAAAAATGCCCGAAATGGGAAAAATGATGGCGTTAATTAAACTTGAATTTGGAGTAGGCTTTTGGTTGGTAATTATAGGTTCTTTGGGGATCGTAGGTTTAAACATCTACTATTTAAAAACTGATGTCCGCGATAAATTCATCAGCGAGTATAAGCCCGAAGAAGTCGAGCCGGATTTATCAAAAGAAGTTTGATTATCGGTAACTTCCAAAAGAAATAAAGCTCTTCGAATAATATGCTTCATTTAAGGAATTTACGACCACTCCTTTTTTAGAGCTCGCATGAATAAACTGATTGGGGGTGATAACCATTCCTACATGTGAGACTTTTTTTCCATCTGTTTTAAAGAAAACCAAATCCCCTTCTTTTACTTGGGATTTATTGATTTTTCTGGCGTTCTGATAAATTAATAAAGACGTTCGATCTAATTCGATTTTGTAAAAACTGCTGTAAATACTGGAAACAAATCCAGAGCAATCGGTTCCGTTTATCGAATTACCCCCATATTTATAAGGTGATCCAAGCCATGGAACAATTGATTTAATAAACGCTATATTGCTTGTTTCGGGCAAGGAAATTCCAAGCTGTTCTTCATACTTATGGATTTCCTTTTGTGAGTCGATGGGCTTTGGATTATTTCTATGGGTTCTACATGCAGGCAAACAGGCAATAGAAATAAGCATTATTCCAAAAAACAAACGCTTCATTAAAAAATATAGGGATTGGATTGAAGTAGGTTTTCATAATCGGTTGGTTCAAACTCAGGAAACACCTTTACCCCATCGTAGTTTTTTTCAATTCCTTGCTCGTAATAAATGGTAATAAATGGAAGCCCGTCGGATAAATATTTGGTCCAATTTCCTTGACGTTTCCCATTTTCGTATTTTCCTTCCCATTTTAGGTTTCCATCCTCAAACCAAGCTCGGTGTTTCCCTTCTGGTTGTCCATCTCGAAAAGTTCCTTTGAAGCTTTTGTTTCCATTTTGGAAAAGATGAACCCAATCACCATGCATCTTTCCAGAAATAAAATTGCCAAAGACGGATTGGTCGCCATCTCTAAAAAACCAAGGACCTTCTCTTTCGCCATCTATATATTCTCCGCTGGTTAACGTGTCTCCGTTTTCAAGAAATTCGTATGACATTCCATCTTCTTTCCCTATTAAGAAGGTTTCTTCTCGCAACAATTTTCCGCTTTCGTAATACCATTTCCATTTTCCATTTGGCTTTCCTTTGGAATACGCTCCCTTTTGTTCCAATTTACCTCCCATGAAGTAATAACTCCAATTGCCCACTTTGATATCATTTTCATATTCTCCTTCTGCTCGAAGCTCTCCATTGAAATAAAATTCCTTCCAAGGGCCTTGTTTCATTCTTTGTTCGTCGAGTCTTCCACTAGCGCTTAAAACACCATTCTCGAATAATTCAGCAGACAATGGAATCCCTGTTGAATCGAACGAGATGTGCATTCCCTGAGGTTCGTCTTTATTGTATGAACCCAATTTACTCACTTTTCCATTGGAAAAATACTGCTTACGAACTTCAACGCGACTTATTTCAACGGCATCTTTCTGCAAAATATCATCAATGTACTTTTCTATGTTTCGGAGATTTCCTTTCAAATCGTATTCTTTCAAATATCCATTTTTAAGACCGTTTTCGAATTGTGTTTCCCGTTTTATCGAATAATCTGGATAAAGCTCAATCCAATAACCCGTTTTCTTATTTAACTTATCGAAACGATTAATTCGTTGTTGACGCATTAATGCACCTGTCTTATAATCAAACAAAGAAATTATTTGGCCCTCTTCCGAAAATTCAAGTCCCCTACCCTCTTCTTTTCCATTATTAAAATTCACTTGGTATTTCGTTTTTCCATTTGGGAAATACTGATAAGACCAACCTTGTTTACTATCCAATTCAAATGTTTCTTCGGAAATTAATTTCCCTTTTTCATCAAATTGTTTTTTGAGGCCCCGCTTCTTCCCTCCTTTGAATTGAATGCTGCTTTTGGGGATCGATTTAAGTCCATAGAAAATCCAAATACTATCTAACTCCCCATTGATTCTATTCCCTTCCGATTTTAAACTTCCATCTTCATTGTAATTTTTCCAATAGCCATCTGGCTTCCCTTTTTTAATAAACCCCTCACTTGATAGCGTCCCGTTTGGGAAATAATAGCGAACAGATTCATTTCCTTTAATGGAATCTTTTTGAGCGATTACTTGCCCAGAAAAAATGAGAATAAAAAAAATGAGAATCCAGAATTTCATGTTTAATACCCAAAAATATCTTCCAATGACAAGACTTCCACTTTGCCATATTTCGAAAGTTTTTTCTTCGGAATTCGTTCCGATGATCCTACTATAAACAAATTGAACGGCTTTCCTGAAAGGTGTTTTTGATGAAATGCGTTGACAACCGAAAGATTCATTGTTGGGATTTTCTCATAAACCGATTTACGAATATCGTAATCGATTCCGAGTCGTTTAGAAGCGAGGTAATTGAAAAGAATATCCTCTTTTAAGATTCGTTCCGACTCAATTTGACTTAACAAAGATGCTTTAGACCCACTAAATAAAATTTCTGTTTGAGGCATAGTCGTTAAGAGTTCATCCATGGCATAAATAGCAGAATCTAATTTATCGGCCTGTGTTCCAATGTATGCTCCTGTTGTATTGGGCTTATCGTTACTTGTTGGCTTTGTAAAATAAGCATAACTCGAATATGCCAATGCTTTTGACTCACGTATTGTTTGAAAAACTACAGAGGACATTCCCCCACCAAAATATTCATTAAACATGGAAATTGAAGGTTGTTCTTCGGCGTTGTAAGCACCCGCATTTCTTATCCAGCCGATTTCTGCCTGCACCATATCATAATTTGTAAAAAACACTTTACGTTCCTTATTTTCTTGGTATGTAAATTTATGAGCAGCAGGAACCGAATTTAGAACCGTTGGTGTTTTATGATACTTTGTTATTTCCGTTTGGATTTCTTTCGACTCGAGAGGACCATAATAAAGAACATTGTGCGGATAAGAGGTTAGCTTATGTATGATGTTAGTTAAATCGTCTGCTTTTAAGTTTTTAAGTTTTTTCGTGCTCAAATTCCATGTTGTAGGGTTGTCCTTCCCAAAACGAGTATAATTAGATAAAGCCGAACGAACGCGATTTTTATCTTGTTTGGCATTTTCGCGTTCTTGTATTTCGTTTTCGATCATAGAGTCTAATGCCTTTTGATCGGGAATGGCATTGGCTAATAAATGTTCGAACGTAGAAATTGCCCGTTCAAATTTTTCCTGAGGACCAGATAATTTTATATATAACAATTCATTTCCACCTTCAAAAACTTCAAACGAGCATCCTGTAGAATAAAATTCTTTCGAAATCTGTTCATTATTTAATTTACTTGTTCCTAAAAATTCGAGTAAATGAATGGCTTCAGGAAGGAGTAAATCATTACTTCTTCCAAACTCAAACACATAGTATAAGGTGAATAGTTTGTTGGTCTTGTTATTAAGAGAAAGTAAGTTAATTCCGGGTTGAAGCTCAACTTTGGAAATGTCTTTTGTATAATCAAGGAACTCTGGTTTTATTGATTTCGCTTCATTATCAAGAACATCTTTTGTGAACCGCGACATCGAATTCCGATTTACTTCGATTGGTGTAATTTCCGGCTTTTCAATTTTAACCACATTCGAATCAACACCTTCTTTTTTATAAACTATCGTGTATTCATTGTTAAACCATTTATTTGCAAAGGCCGTAACATCTTTGGCTGTAATTTTTTTCATTTTTTCAGATTCTTCAACAACATCTACCCAATTACGCTCTTGAATAAATGCATTGAGCATAGAAAATGCACGCGAATTATTGCTTTCGGCAGCTTTTATTTCTGAAACTTCTTTGTTTAATACACTCGAAGTGATCGCTTTTGAATCAAATTTTCCTTTTTTAAGTGAGTCAAGTTGTGCAAGTAATAAATTTTTGACCTCCTCTAAAGTTTGCCCATTTTTTGGCTGAGCATCCATGAATAAAACACTGTAATCTTTGAGGTTATAAATACCCGATGATGCTGATAAAACTTGTTGTTTCTTAATCAAATTCAAATCAAAAATCCCAGAAGGAGAATTTAATAGCATATCAGTAACCTGCATTAAAGCAAGTTCATCACTCTTTGCTCCAGGTAAACGAAATCCAATAGTAACAGAAGGACTTTCAGGACCTAAAACTGATATCTCTTCTGGCGTATTCCCCGATTTTTCTTGTGTGAAAGTGAACGCTGGAATTGGTTTTGCAGAAAATTTTCCAAACGATGAATCTATTAATGCAAGTGTTTGTTCAGGATCAAAATTTCCAGCAATCGAAATAATCATATTATTGGGAACATACCAGGAATTATAATAATCACGTATTTTCTGAAGTGATGGATTTTTCAGATGCTCAATTGTACCAATGGTTGTTTGTGTTCCATAAGGATGTCTCTTAAAAAGTGATTCAAATAATACTTCAAAAACCTTATTACCATCCGAATCGAGTGATATATTTTTCTCTTCATAAACAGCTTCCAACTCGGTATGAAATAATCTCAGGATTGGATTACGAAAACGTTCTGCTTCTATACGAACCCAATCGGCAATTCTATTGCTTGGGATATCATTAATATAAACAGTTTCATCGAACGATGTATAGGCATTTGTTCCTTTGGCTCCAATATATTGAAGCATTTTATCATACTCATTTGCAATGGCAAACTTCGATGCTAATCCTGAAATAGAATCTATTGAATGGTATATCTTTTTGCGTTTTTCAGGGTCTTTGGTTTGACCATATTTTGAATATAGAATATCAATTTTATCAAGATAAATTTTCTCTTTATTAAAGTCGAGCGAACCAAATTGATCTGATCCTTTAAACAACATGTGTTCAAGATAATGTGCTAGACCAGTAGCGTCTTTTGGATCGTTTTTACTTCCCGCTTTGGTTCCAATACAGGTATAAATTCTAGGTGCAGTTTTATTCACTGACATCATCACCGTTAAGCCATTTTTCAATACATAGGTTCGGGCATTAATAGGATCATTTTGAACGTACGTGTATTTATAACCCCATGCAGAATCGGTTTTTGTAACAAAGCTCTGCGCCGAAACATGAACGGAAATAAGGAATAAAAGTGCGAGGTAATTTTTCATTATTTAGATTTAACTTATTTAAAATTCAGCGGATTAAATTCCTAATTGTGATGATATTTCGAGCATGCGTAAAATTGATTTTTCAGCAGGTTTTCGAATTGATTCATCTAATAAGATCTCAGGACTTTCATTTTTAAGACATAGATACACTTTTTCAAGCGTATTTAATTTCATGTGAGGACATTCATTGCAGGCACATTTATTATTAGGAGGTGCAGGAATAAACGTTTTATTGGGGGCTAATTTAGCCATCTGATGAAGAATACCACTCTCTGTTGCTACAATAAAAGATTGAGCGCTGCTATTTTGAGCATATTTCAGTAAGGCAGTAGTTGAACCAATAAAATCGGCGAGTTCTAAAACTGAATCTTCGCATTCGGGATGAGCTATCACCAATGAATCAGGATAACGAGTTTGGAGTCGGATAATTTTTTCTCTAGAAAATATCTCATGAACCATACAAGCACCATCCCAGAGAACCATATCCCTTCCGGTTTTAGAAATAACCCAACGACCCAAATTTTTATCTGGAGCGAAAATTATTTTTTGATCTTTTGGTAAACTCTCCACAATTTGAACCGCATTCGATGAAGTACAAACAATATCAGTCATTGCTTTAATTTCGGCGGAACAGTTGATGTATGAAATAACGATATGATCGGGATGTAATAATTTAAAAGCTGCAAAACGATCTGCTGTACAACTATCGGCTAAAGAACATCCTGCCTTTAAATCGGGTAAAACAACCTTTTTATTTGGAGATATAATTTTAGCTGTTTCGGCCATAAAATGCACACCAGCAAAAACAATCATGTCTGCATTTGTTGCAGCTGCTTGCTGAGATAAACCCAAACTATCGCCTATATAATCTGCAATATCTTGAATATCTGCATCTTGGTAATAATGCGCTAATATAATTGCGTTCTTTTCTTTCTTTAAACGACTTATCTCTTCAAATAAATCAATATCCAAACTCACATTTCCTGATTTTAAGCCAATTTCTGATATTTGAGGATTTTGCATATTAATATTATTATTTTCTTTTTATAGATTCTTAAAAAAACTATATCTAGTAGGTAGTCTGTTAGTATTGTTGGAAAAATTATTTCTAATTCTTGGATTACTAATAACTTCCTGTTTACTAACACAAAATTAACAGGTATTTGAATCCAATATCTTATGATTTATAGATTAATACAACATTATTAACAAGTACAATTATTTACTTCCATTCAGTAATTTTTAATTTATTTTTAATTACAATTTGTTCGTTCGATGTTATTAAATTGCTGATTGAAAAAGATAGATTCTTGTTGACTTGTATTGGAAGTTTTATAAGGCAGTATTAAATTGAATAATACAAGACTGATTTTTTACGAGTTACTCCCATTGATTAACATCAATTCACATTTTCAATGTTAATACAATGTTAAATTTAGGTCTGATTATCAGTAAGAAATCTTTTCATCATTTTTTGTTATGTTCATTTCTATTACTTAAGTCGATTAACTTTACAAAAAATTATTTTCATGGATATTGCTCTTGGTGCCGATCACGCTGGTTATGATTCAAAACTCGAAATTCGTACATTATTGTTAAATCTAGGTCATACTGTAGTCGACTTTGGTACTAATTCGTTAGATAGTATGGATTACCCCGATGTTGCTCATCCCTTATCGAATAGTGTTGCCAATAATGAAAATGATTTTGGAATACTAATATGTGGAAGTGCAAATGGAATGGCAATGACTGCAAATAAAAATAAGGACATTCGTGCAGCAATTTGTTGGGATGTTGAAATTGCGGCATTAGCTAGAAAACATAACAATGCAAATATACTCTGTTTGCCAGCTCGGTTTATTTCAAATGAACTAGCTTGTCAAATTGTGGAAACATTTTTAACAACAGCATTCGAATTCGGCCGACATGAACTAAGAGTAAACAAAATCCAATGTTAGTTTTTATACATACTTAAATCTATATTCTATTCGTTAGTCAATATAAATGAGTTCAGCATCCTTTAATATTCTCATTCTTAAATTGGATGAGTTTATTCGAAAGTATTATACAAATCAATTAATCCGTGGGGTAATATATTCCACTGGAGCTTTGATTGTATTCTTTTTATTGACCTCATTTATTGAGTTTATTGGGCATTTAGGTACTACCGGAAGAACTTTTTTATTTTATACCTATATAGGTAGCGCTTTATTTTTATTAATACGCTTTATCCTCATCCCTATCTTTCATCTGATTCGTATTGGGAAGGTAATTTCGTATGAGCAAGCAGCAGAGATTATTGGTAAACACTTTTCGGATGTTCGCGATAAACTTATTAATACCCTCCAATTACAGCGAACATTAGAAATTGATCCTACCGCTTCGGAATTAGTTTCTGCAAGTATTGATCAGCGGATTCAAGAGCTTAAACCAATTCCATTTACCGCAGCAATTGATATTAAGCAAAATAGAAAATATGCTCGAATTGCCATTGTCCCATTATCGCTTTTTATTCTTTTGTGGTTTATCTACCCTGCTTTAATTAAAGACAGTTCAAATCGAATATTGAATTATAACTCAACGTTCGAACCTATAGCACCATTTACCTTCATAATAGAAAACAGTTCATTAGTAACGGCAACCCAGCAAGATTTTGTGCTGAAAGTTAAAACTGGAGGAGATGAAATTCCGAACGAAATATATCTTGTTCAGGGAGATATGAAGTTAAAACTTATAAAGGAAGATAAGATCCATTTTAATTATACCTTCAAAAATGTACAGCGTTCATTGCCATTCCGTTTGTATGCTGATGGATTTTATTCAAATCAATTTGAGCTAAAAGCACAACCAAATCCAACACTAACGAATTTTCAAATCACATTAAATTATCCTGTTTACACTGGGAAAAAGGATGAGGTTATTACTAACACCGGCGATTTAGTTATACCTGCTGGCACCAAAGCAACCTGGAAATTTCAAACCCAAAACACGGAAAAATTTCTATTGGCATTTTCTGATAGTACATTCAATTTGAAAGAACAGGAAAAAGGTAGTTTCTCCCACGCGATAAGGTTTTTAAAAGACAATAAATACAAAGTCAACACGTCCAATCGGTTTATCAAAGGAAAGGATCAAATTGAATACACCGTTTCTGTGAAACCCGACGATTACCCATCAATCATAACCGAAGAAAAGCAAGATTCCATTACTTCTTCACTCGTTTATTTTAAAGGAGATATTGAGGATGATTACGGATTTAGTCGATTAACATTTTCGTATACAACAATTAATGGAGATCGAGTAACGGAAAAACAAAGCAAGGAAGTACCGTTTAATAGAAACTATTTAAAAACCTTGTTTTTTTGGTCTTGGGACTTCTCTCAGCTTTCATTACAGCCAGGCGATGAAATTGAATATTGGTTTGAAGTATGGGATAATGATGGAGTGAATGGAGCAAAATCATCGAAAACACAAAAGAAAATCTTTAAAGTTCCAACACTCGATCAAATTGATGAACAACGCGATCAAAACAATGAATCGGTTAAGAACAATTTAAAGGAAACGCTTAAGGATGCTAAGAAAATCCAAAAAGAATTGGATGAATTGAATAGAAGAATTCTTGAAAAAAAGGAAGTAAGCTGGCAGGATAAAAAGAAGGTTCAGGATTTAATCAATCAACAACAGCAAATTGAACTACAAATTGAAAATCTTAAGAAAGAGAATAAAGAAAACAATAGTAAAAATGAAGAATTCAAAAAGTCGGATGAACGAATTTTAGAAAAACAGAAAGAATTAGAAAAGATTTTTGAGCAGATTATGAGTGAGGAAATGAAGGATAAACTCAAAGAACTCGAGAAAATGATGGAGAACCTTGATAAGAATAAAATCAAGGATATGATTGAACAGATGAAGTTGGACAACAAAGACATTGAAAAAGAACTCGATCGCTCACTTGAATTGTTTAAACAACTTGAATTTGAACAGAAATTGGATGCGGCTATTGATAAATTAGATCGTTTAAAAGACCAACAAGATAAATTAGCTGATAAGACTGAAAAGAAGGAAGATTCTCCAGAAAATTTAAAGAAAGATCAAGATAATCTGAACAAAGAATTTGATGATTTACGGAAAGAATTAGACGATCTTCAGAAGAAAAATGAGCAGTTAGAAGATCCTCAACAACTCGAAAATACGGATCAGTTGGAGCAAGATATTCAACAGGAAATGAAGAACAGCTCCGAACAGATGCAACAAAACAAATCGGGTAAAGCTTCAAAATCTCAGAAGAGCGCGTCTCAAAAGATGAAGGAAATGAGCGATAGCATGAAGAAGATGAAAGAATCGTCCGAACAAGAAAGTTTGGAAGAAGATGTATCGAAACTTCGTGAGATTTTGGAAAATCTATTACAGCTTTCTTTCGACCAAGAGTTGCTCATGAAACAGCTCCAAAGAACGCCCATAGAAAACCCCCTTTATGTTAAAATAACAGCCGATCAAAAGAAAGTGAAAGATAATGCGAAAGCAATTGAAGATTCTTTGTTAGCTTTGAGTAAACGCGTTGTTGAAATTCAATCGTTTATTAACAGAGAAATAAGTTCTATTAATATGAACCTTGATAAAACGATATCTTATTTGGCAGAAAGACAAAGTCAGAATGCTGCCTCAAGACAGCAATTTGTAATGACATCTGTTAATAATTTAGCGTTAATGATTAGTGAAGTTACCGAACAGATGCAGCAGCAAATGGCTCAGCAAATGCAGCAAAAAGAAGGTAATGGAAGTTGTAAGAAGCCTGGTAAGAACAAAAAACCAGGTAGTGGCAAACCTTCAATGAGCACATTAAGACAATTGCAAGAGCAGCTTAATGAACAAATGAAGCAGATGAAGGAAGGTCAAGGTAAGCCCGGCCCTAAACCTGGAGAAAAACCTGGGTCCGGTTCAAAAGGAAGTATGGGTAGCGAACAATTAGCTCGCATGGCAGCTCAACAAGAGATGCTTCGAAATGAATTACAAAAGATGATGAATGAAATGATGAAAAACGGGACATCAGGCTCTTTGGGTGATCTAAAAAACATTTCCAGCAAAATGGAACAAACGGAAACCGACATTGTCAATAAAAATATTACATTAGAGACCATGCGCCGTCAACAAGAAATTATGACTCGCTTATTAGAGGCCGAAAAGGCAGAACGAGAACGAGAGCTTGATAATAAACGCGAATCAAATGAAAATAAAATTGAACAGAAACGTAACATTTCTGTCTTCGATCAGTATACACGTCAAATGCAACAAGAAACGGAACTATTAAAAACACTTTCGCCATCGTTTACTCCGTTTTATAAAAACATGGTAAAAACCTATTTCAATACAATCAATTAATGGATAAAAACATGATTATTACTGAAACACAATCTGTAATTTTTCCTTCATTAAAAACCAATGTTCATTTAGTGGAAAAATATATTGATGATATATGCCAGTTTTATAATATTGGCGAAGAAAACTATGGTAACATTTTAGTTGCTGTAAGTGAGGCTGTAAATAATGCTATTTGTCACGGCAACAGATTAGATCCTGATAAATCAGTCAAGTTTTTTTATGAAACGAAGGACTTCAATCTCTGTTTTGTAATAGAAGACGAAGGAGACGGATTTAATCCAGATACCCTTCCTGACCCAACAGATCCCAATAATTTAAATTCCCCAAATGGTCGCGGAGTTTTCTTAATGAAAAAATTAAGCGATGATATTAAATTTCTTAATGAAGGTAGACGCGTAGAGTTGTATTTTCGCATTTCAAATCAATAATTACCATTCTGATACACTTCATTAATCAAGATATTAAGTTTGTTTTAAAAGACAAGCGTTTATTGAAAAGTTGGATACAAGAGGTGATCCGTTTGAATAACCATCAAACAGGTCACCTTTCTTTCGTTTTCTGCACTGATGACTATCTTTTGGATGTCAATAAAAAGTTTTTAAATCACGATTATTACACCGATATTATAACTTTCGATTATAATGAATCCAATATTGTATCGGGCGATTTCATTATTAGTATAGATCGCGTGAAAGAAAATGCACTTATCCATAAATGCACATTTCACATAGAATTATATCGAGTTATTATTCATGGAGTTTTACATTTGCTTGGATTTTCTGATAAATCTGAAATCCAACAAAAGAAAATGCGTGAATCAGAAGACCTATATTTAAGCCAATTGGCTGATTATCAATTATAAATAACGCAAAATGCCTTATTTGTTTCACGTGGAACACAAAAGCTATGTTTAATTCATACGATGTTATAGTAGTTGGAGGAGGTCATGCTGGTTGTGAAGCCGCTGCTGCTGCCGCTAATTTAGGAAGCAAGGTATTACTTGTAACAATGAACCTTGCTACTATAGGGCAAATGTCTTGTAATCCAGCAATGGGTGGAATTGCTAAGGGCCAAATTGTTCGTGAAATTGATGCTTTAGGTGGATATAGCGGAATTATTTCTGACTTAACAGCGATTCAGTTCAAGATGCTAAATCTTTCAAAGGGACCTGCAATGTGGAGCCCTAGAACTCAGAACGACAGAATGCGTTTTGCAGAGCAATGGAGGTTGATGTTAGAGAGAACTCCGAATGTTGATTTTTTCCAAGACATGGTTTCTTCTTTAATCATTGAGAATGGTGTTGTTGTTGGTGTAAAAACGGGCTTAGGAATAGAAATTAAATCGAAGGCTGTTGTATTAACCAACGGCACCTTTTTAAATGGATTGATTCATATTGGCGAGAAGAATTTTGGAGGAGGTCGTGCTGCTGAAAAACAATCTACTGGACTCACAGAACAGTTATTTGATTTAGGGTTTAGAAGCGGGAGAATGAAAACAGGAACCCCGCCCCGTGTTGACGGCCGCTCTTTAGATTATTCTAAAATGGATATTCAGCCGGGTGACATAAATCCCCAGAAGTTTTCCTACACAAATACACCATTGCTTAAGCATCAGCTCCCTTGCTATATGACATATACCAACGAGGCTGTTCACGACACCCTTAGAACTGGTTTTGATAAGTCTCCTATGTTTAGTGGTAGAATTCAAGGTTTGGGCCCGCGATATTGCCCATCTATTGAAGACAAAATTGATCGATTCGCTGACAAAGATAAACATCAGCTCTTTATTGAACCCGAAGGATGGGAAACAGTAGAAGTTTATGTTAATGGTTTTTCTACATCACTACCGGAATCTATACAATTTGAAGCATTGCGTAAAGTGTCGGGATTTGAACATGTTAAAGTATTTAGACCAGGTTACGCCATTGAATATGATTATTTTCCGCCGGAACAATTGAATTTAACCCTTGAATCAAAGTTGATTCCCAATTTATATTTGGCGGGTCAAATTAATGGGACTACAGGATATGAAGAAGCAGCCGGTCAGGGTATAATGGCAGGAATAAATGCACACTTAAAAATAAATGAAAAAGAGCCTTTTATTTTAACTCGGTCAGAAGCATATATTGGAGTTTTAATTGATGATTTGGTTACTAAAGGAACAGAGGAACCTTACCGTATGTTTACTTCTAGGGCGGAGTATCGTATTTTACTTCGCCAAGACAATGCAGATACTCGCTTAACACCTAAATCGCATGAATTAGGATTGGCCTCAAACGAACGTCTAAAACGAGCACTAACTAAAAGAGATTCTGTATCAGGTTTCATCAAATTTATCAATAACAAAAGTGTTGAACCCGAGATTCTCAATAGTTATTTGGAACAAACAGGTTCTCCAAATGTTAGCCAGAAAATTAAAGTGGGAACTGTTGTTTCTCGTCCTCAAGTTACCTTGAAAGGTTTGATTGAATCTATTCCTGATATTTCATCTTATATAGATGGACATAACATTGATGAAGAAATAATTGAATCGGCCGAAATATTGTTAAAATACGACGGGTATATTAACAAAGAACAAGAAGTTGCTAATAAGCTATTGCGATTAGAGCACATTGAACTTCATTCTAATTTTGATTATAGGTCATTAAAGTCCCTATCATCGGAAGCAAGAGAAAAGCTAAGCAAAATTAAACCATCAAGTATTGGTCAAGCATCAAGAATAAGCGGGATTTCACCTTCCGACATTTCTGTTTTGATGGTTTTCTTGGGTCGATGAGTTTCACGTGGAACATATGGAAAAAATAAATGTTTGTCCTTTGTGTAAAGGCGAAGAATTTGAAAATCGATTTGGATGTATTGATTATACGGTCTCGAAAGAAACCTTTCAAGTAGTTGAATGTAAAGCTTGCGGATTTGTTTTTACGAATCCTCGACCATTTGAAAAAGACCTTGGGAATTATTATAAATCAGACACCTACATCTCTCATTCCGATACATCGAAAGGCCTAGTAAATAAATTATATAAGGCCATTCGGAAAATAACATTAAGCCAAAAACACCGTCTTGTTGCGCCTTTTATAGAATCAGATTCCTTGCTCGATATCGGTTGTGGAACAGGTGCATTCCTTAATTATTGCAAACAACAAGGAGTGTCCGTAAATGGCATTGAGCCCGATACCGACGCTCGAAGTTTTGGAATAAAGAATCATGGCATTGATGTTTATCCTGAGGACAAACTGAATGAGTTCGCAAACAATTCATTTTCTGTTATAACGATGTGGCATGTTTTAGAACATGTTTCCAATTTACATGAACGCGTTTCAGAAATCAATAGACTATTAAAAGATAATGGCCGAGTATTTATCGCCGTTCCAAATCACCTTTCGAATGACGCGCAATATTATTCTGAAAACTGGGCCGCGTATGATGTTCCAAGACATTTAAATCATTTTGATCATAAAAGTATTAAGTCGCTTTTTGAACAACACGGTCTTCAACTAGAGCGAATTTTACCAATGAAATTCGATGCATTTTATGTATCCATTTTAAGTGAAGAAATTAAAACGGGCTCTCGTAACTTTATTCGTGGGATGTTCCGTGGATTTATTTCTAATCTGAATGCAAAAGAAACTACTTGGTCTAGTCAAATTTACGTTTTTAGAAAAGACGTACCATAGAAGCCGCCTATTTGTCCCAAGCCCCCAAATGGATGAATTGTATTCCCTTGTGTGCAAGAGGCCCATACATCGGGCCCGACGAGGTAAAAAATTTGTCTTATTTGTTGATTGCTAATCTGTTTAATTCATAAAGGAATTTAAGTAGAAAAACCATTAGTTTTTTATCTCAAAATCCTGCAGATAATTCAACGACAATCCAACTCAACAACAGTAGCGTTAACCATACAATTACCTTGAGTAACATGTTAGGAAAACAGATTCTTAAAGCATCAAATGTTCGTGGCTCTTATGTTATTGAGAGGGGAAACCTTGCTTCAGGTGTTTACTTTGTTCAAATCACCGATTCAAAAGGACAAACACGTACACAAAAACTTATTTTCCGTTAATTAGAAACGAAGTAAAAACGAAAATCCTGTCTGCCTAGCAGGCGGGATTTTTTATTTTACCCAAGAATGAAACTCAGGACCTAGGTATAAAACAATTGGAACTGAATGAGATAAATAATTGCACCTGCGATATATCCAAGAAATGCAATGAATCCGAATTTCTTTAAATACCAGATAAAATCAATCTTTTCCATGCCCATTGCAGCAACCCCTGCGGCAGAGCCAATAATTAAAATACTTCCTCCTGTACCTGCGCAGTAAGCAATAAATTCCCAAATTTTATGATTAATCGGATAGCTTGTTAAATCGTACATTCCGATACTTGCTGCAACCAAAGGAACATTATCAACTATTGCCGACAATAATCCGATTCCGATTACAATTACGTCTTTGTTACCAATGGTTTGATCCATCCATTGCGCTAAAGAGGATAAGATATGTAATGATTCTAGTCCGCTAACAGCAAGTAAAATTCCTAGGAAAAAGAGCAAGCTTGGCATATCGATACGCATAAGTGCATTGGATGCAGAATAGTGTTTTTGCTCATCATTGCCTTTTTTACGATGTATAACATCCGCAATCACCCAAACCACACCAAGGGCCAACATCATTCCGATATACGGAGGAAGGTGTGTTATTTGTTTAAAAAGGGGTACGAAAACCAATCCACCAATACCGGTAAAGAACACAACCTTATTTTCGGGAGAGAGTTTCTTTTTATCAAGTTTATCGAGTTTGCCGGATAGAGCGCTTTTATTGAATAACGTAACGTAAATGAGCGGAACAAGCGCGCATATTAAACTAGGGATGAAAAGTGATTTGATAATATTTTCGGCACTTACTTGCCCACCAATCCACAACATGGTTGTTGTTACATCACCAATTGGCGACCAAGCACCGCCGGCATTTGCTGCTATTACAGTCATGCCCGCGAAAAATAAACGCTGCTCTGGATTTTTAACAAGTTTTCGTGCTAGCGATATCATCACAATGGTAGCGGTTAGATTATCTAAAATAGCCGAAAGAAAGAAAGTGATAATGGCCATAATCCACAAAAGCCGAATCGGACTTTGGGTATTTATTCGATTGGTAATGAGATTAAAACCATCGTGCGCATCAATTACTTCAACGATCGTCATTGCGCCCATCAGAAAAAAGAGGATTTCGGAAATGGCAGATAGATGATGCGCTAATTCTGCTTCAACATTGTTGTTGTTTGAAAACATCTGGTAAATAGTCCAGATGAGAACACCCATTATAATTGCGGTTCCCGATTTGTTGATTTTAAGTGGATGTTCAAATGCGATTGCTAAGTATCCAAGAACGAAAATGGCAATAATAACTCCAATCATATATAAGGAATTTCGGTTTTTAATTCAATAACAAGTAAATATCTAGTTTTCGAAATTAGCAGAAATTTTAAATGTTGATTCCGCTCCACCAAAAATAGTTTGCATGCCTTTCACCGAATAGCCGCTATCTGGAACATAGCGCCAGACCATTTCCGTATTGATAAGTTCCGAATTCTCTTCGCTCTTGGATTCAATCCAGACAATTTTACCCAAAGAATCGCCGAATGCTAAATACTTAATAGGAAGTTTTATATCGAGACTAGAGTAATGTGTTGTTTTTAAAGCTCCTTCGACATCGGTATCAATTAAATACTTCCCTGAAAAGGATGATTTATTGAGCGTTATTTGCTTAAAAACAGCGAGTTCTTTCTCCCAATCAACATTAGAAATTAGAATTGTTTCTGTCTTTTCTTTGGATTGTACCGTTTTAAGAACCCGAGTTTTCAAATCGCGCAGGCGCAGAGATTCTTGTTCGAAAAACCCCGCGTTGTCGAAATATTCAATCGTTTTAATATTCGGAGTTTCCGAGTTATTACACGACCAAGAAGAGAGTAAAACGAGCAACAATACGCAAAGGCGCATGAACATTAAAAATTAAATTCGATGCCTTGTGCCAAAGGAAGGTCCGTTCCGTAATTGATGGTGTTTGTTTGACGACGCATATACGCTTTCCAAGCATCAGAGCCCGATTCGCGACCACCGCCAGTTTCTTTTTCACCACCAAAAGCACCACCAATTTCAGCTCCCGAAGTTCCAATGTTTACGTTAGCTATTCCACAATCGGATCCTGAAGCAGCAAGAAAAGCTTCCATTTCACGCATGTTGTTGGTGAAGATCGAAGAGGATAATCCTTGTGGAACACCATTTTGAAGTTCAATTGCTTGTTCGATGGTTGAATATTTAATCAAATATAAAACAGGCGCAAATGTTTCCTCCTGAACAATGTGATAATGGTTTTCTGCTTCAATAATGCAAGGCTTCACATAACATCCGCTTTCATATCCAGCACCTTCTAAAACTCCACCCTCAACGAGAATTTTTCCTCCTTCTGCCTTAGCTTTTATAATAGCATTCTTATAATCTTCAACCGCCTTTGTATCGATTAGAGGTCCAACATGATTGGCTTGATCGAGCGGATTACCGATTTTTATTTGCGAGTACGCTCCTTTAAGAACATCACACACTTTATCGTAAATGCTTTCGTGAATAATCAAACGTCGGGTTGAAGTACATCTTTGTCCGGCAGTTCCTACAGCACCAAAAACAGAACCTACAAGGACCATCTTCAAATCAGCGTTTTCAGTTACGATGATGGCATTATTTCCACCAAGCTCCAAGATAGAACGACCAAAACGAGCCGCAACCGTCTGAGAAACGTGTCGTCCAATGCGTGTTGATCCGGTAAAAGAAACGAGAGGAACGCGTTTGTCGTTGTTTAATAAATCGCCAGAAGCGTTACCAATTACAAGGTTAGAAACTCCTTCGGGAACATTGTTTTTACGCAAAACATCGGTGATGATATTTTGGCAAGCAATGGCACAAAGAGGAACTTTAGACGAAGGTTTCCAGATACAAACATCGCCACACACCCAAGCCAACATGGAATTCCAAGACCAAACAGCAACAGGGAAATTGAATGCAGAAATAATCCCAACAATGCCGATTGGATGCCATTGCTCATACATACGGTGAGAAGGGCGCTCGCTGTGCATCGTTAAACCATATAATTGACGAGAAAGACCAACTGCAAAATCACAGATGTCGATCATTTCTTGAACTTCACCCAATCCTTCTTGAAGACTTTTTCCCATTTCATAAGAAACAAGTTGTCCGAGTGCATCTTTCTTCTCTCGCAATGCATCACCCATTTGACGAACAATTTCTCCGCGCTTTGGAGCTGGCATATTGCGCCAAACTTTAAAAGCGTCCTGCGCTTTCTTCGCAACCATTTCGTAATCAAATTCACCTGCGCATTTCACTTTCCCAATTAAAGTTCCGTCTACAGGAGAATAGGATTCGATCCAAGCCCCAGACCCTTCATACCATTGAACACCGGTTGAAACACCAGTATTTTCGGGGTTAATACCTAACTGCTTTAAAATAGGAGAAATGTTAATGGTAGATAAAGTTGTGGTTGACATAGGAATAGATTTGAAGGCGCAAATTAAGGAATAATATACCGGAAAATTATATGTGGACTGAATTTAATAGCATGAGAATAAAACAAAAAAGCCGCTATTTAAAGCGGCTTTTCGAACAGTAAAAAGTAAATTAATTAAGGAATGATTGTGGCGTCCGTAACCGACTCAATTGAACTCTGAATGGTTGATGAAACATTCGAGAAAAAGTCAAAGCCAGTTAACGCTTCAATTTGATCGACAGAAGTACGGTAATAATTCCAAGGTTGAGCATTTACTGTTTGGTTGTTGGGAACATCTACCGCAATTAAACGCGTAGATCCACTAACCCTTGTTGCGTCGTTTGACCCAATCGGAAGGACCAAAACAACTTTCCAGATATTAGAAGGAACGTTTATTTGTCCGTTAGATAGAGAATACGTTATTCCTCCATTGCTTCCTGTTCCTCCAGAACCATAACCTCCAGAGAGAATATAAAGTTCATTTCCTTGATTCAATAAATCGCGGCAATATCCCTCGAAACTATTCCATGTAATTTGGTTATTGTTGGGAGCTTGAGGAATCATATTCGACATTAAAAACGTAGCGGCATTATCGGTTGATGAACCATCGCGATCCTCGGATGGGCTCATATGGCCTCGATCAAATCCAGATCCGCTAAAGCTTGTAGAAGCCGCCCGGAAAAAAGTTGATGGAATTTGTGTATCGGAAGTAAAGCAATCGCAACGAGCAGCAGCCCCTTTCCAAGCATTGCTCATGTGCCAACTAACCCAATTTGCCCCGCCTTTTGAGTTGTTGTAGCTCAACGAATATTGTGCTTTTACTAATAAATAATTGTTCGGATTCGATAAATTGGCTGTTGCGTTGCTCGGATTTCCTAAAGCCATATTATCATCGCGGGTAGGGTTTTCACCTTGTTCGTCGATGATAAAGTTATCGATATTTAAAATACCGGTTCCGCTAAGCTTTACAATTTTAAATCGAGCGGGAGCGCTCAAATTTAACGTGAACGATGATAAACTTAATGTTGTTGAAGTGGTGCTAATAGTAGTTCCTGATTGAGTCCAAGAAGTTCCATTGTTGGTTGAATACCAAAGTTGCCATGTTGAGCTGCCCGTTGTTCCATATTTAGCATGCTGAATGGTAACAAAATTCACTGCGAAATACGTGTTGAAATTCATTTCAATGCTCCCTGTACTTTGAATTCTTGCACTCTTTGCCCCGGTTTTTCTGTCGGAGGTTGTGGTTCCGATCATTGCATTATTGAAATTCCAATAACCACTCCCAAGGCTAACGTTACCTGTTGTATAGCTGGATTTTGTCCCGTTTTCGAATGTTTCAGGAAATGTGGCTGCTGTTCTTAATGCATAGTTTTCTGTTGAAGCAACCGAATTAGAATCTTCGATAATCGCCTCTTTTTGACATGAGAACAAGGAAAATAATAAGAGCGCTGCAAAAATATTCAGTGTTTTTTTCAAGGTAGAAATTTCCTGCAATTAAGGGTTTTCAACAATAAAAAACAATAGTTTGATTTATGTAAGCAATTGAACTTCAGCTTAACAAGACAAGGTCTCTACAAAATAAATTTCCTAAATGTATAATAAAAAAACCCCCTTGAAGAATATTGATCTCCAAGGGGCTTTTTATTAGTTATTATTATTTACAGATAGAAATAAACAGGAACTATATTGACTCTAGGATGGAATTTTCATCAATGCCAAAAATTAACATTTTTCCAGTGTCAATAATTGGACGACGAATCATGCTTGTGTTTTCGAGCATGAGCGAAACAGCAGAATCTTCGTCTTTCAAAGTAGCTTGCTTTTCTGGATCCATTTTTTTCCAGGTTAAACCTTGCTTGTTTACAAATTTAATCCAGGGCTCTTTTTTAAACCAATCCCTCAGGATTTCTTCGGTAATCCCTTGTTTTTTATAATCATGAAAAGCATATTGCGCACCATTGTTATCAAGGATATCAAAAGCCTTTTGCATGGTGTTGCAGTTTTTTATTCCGTAAATGATCATAAGTTATTGGGTTTAACGAACAAAACGAAGTTAGACTTATTTCATGGATATTAATGCATCAATTATTTGAACGCATTTAATCCAGTAATATCCATTCCAGTAATAAGTAAATGAATGTCATGTGTGCCTTCGTAAGTTACCACCGACTCAAGATTCATCATGTGTCGCATAATCGGATATTCGCCAGTAATGCCCATTCCTCCGTGCATTTGGCGAGCTTCTCTTGCAACTTCTAATGCCATGTTCACATTATTACGTTTCGCCATCGAGATTTGAGCTGCTGTTGCTCGGTCTTCATTACGAAGAACACCTAATCTCCAACATAATAATTGAGCTTTTGTAATCTCGGTAATCATTTCAGCCAATTTCTTTTGTTGAAGCTGGAAACCAGCAATTGGTTTCCCGAATTGAATACGCTCTTTCGAATAACGCAAAGCGGAATCGTAACAATCCATTGCAGCGCCAATTACGCCCCATGCAATACCATAACGTGCCGAATTTAAACAGCCAAGTGGACCTTTTAATCCTTCTATGTTTGGAAGTAAATTCTCTTTCGGAACTTTTACGTTATCAAAAACAAGTTCACCCGTAGCTGATGCACGAAGAGACCATTTATCGTGCGTTTCTGGCGTTGTGAAACCTTCCATTCCGCGTTCAACAATAATCCCACGAATTTTACCTTCATCATTCTTCGCCCATACAACTGCGATATCTGCAAAAGGAGAGTTCGAAATCCACATTTTAGCACCATTAAGCAAATAATGATCGCCCATATCTTTGATATTGGTAATCATGCTACTTGGATCCGATCCTGAATCCGGCTCTGTTAATCCAAAACAACCCATCATTTCGCCAGTGGCTAATTTGGGAAGGTATTTCATACGCTGCTCTTCAGAACCGTATTTGTAAATGGGATACATAACCAAAGAACTCTGAACCGATGCAGTTGAACGAATGCCACTATCGCCACGTTCAATTTCCTGCATAATAAGTCCATAGGTAATTTGGTCCATACCACCACCACCATATTCAACGGGAATGTAAGGACCAAAAGCACCAATTTCGCCCAAACCTTTAATCAAATGTTTAGGGAAAGCGGCTCTTTGAGCGTAATCTTCAATGATAGGAGTTACTTCTTTTTTAACCCAAGCGCGAACGGTATCGCGGATTAATAACTGTTCTTCAGTAAGCAGGTCGTCGATCTGATAATAATCGTGTCCTTGAAAACGGTCTTTACTCATGGAATTTTTAAATTTTTTGCGGTGCGAAAATAGTGATAATTCAAATAACTCAATTGGGGCTGTTTTGTTGAGAATATTCTAACTTTTCGAGTTGTTTTCTTTACGTTTATTTATTGTGACACGATGTGAGCATAGATTATTGCATTGATTTCAGGGAGTTTGGATCGGGTTATGAATTAGAATTAGTTTTAACCCTTACTTTTAACGAAACGCAGTTGTTTTGCGTGTTTTCCGCTTTCGTAAATACTTAATAAGTAAACCGATGGAGCCAAATTGCTTATGTCAATTCTATTTGACATGATTGGGTTGGTTATATTTCCAGAAGCAATAATTCTTCCCGTTAAATCGGTAACTTGGTATGTCAAGGATTTTCCAAAAGTCGAGATTTCGTTTTTAATAAAAAGCTGTGAATTTGCAGGATTAGGGAAAATTGTCCAGTTGCTAGAAGTGGCAAAATCATCAATACCCACATCATCTATTTCTTCGAAATAGGCATTAAAGGCAATTGGGTTACTTGATAGCGTATCTAAAAAATATGCGTTTAAGGTATCTGCTATAAGTGGATTATTTCCCCAATGCAAGAAATTATAGCCGGGATTTGCTACCGCCTGAATTTTAATAGGAATTCCATTGAAATAAACACCTTCCCAAGGATATTCATCAGGCGTTACGGTACTAATATTAATTTTTCCTGCTCCTTCAGGAAACACATCTAAAGTTAAATCGACTTGATTTGGCAAATTGAAATGATTTTGAATGTTATCACGAACAATTCCCGAACGCTGTGAAAGCTGATCTTGCAATACTAAGTGGTTGTTATAAAAATCATTCATTTGTTGATTAATGTTGTTGGGGTCGCCCCATCGCGCATATTCATTTGGCATTTCTACTACAAAAGAATTAAAGAAGTCGTTTTCTAAAGCAAGCAATTTTTCAATTCTATAGGCTGTATTCATATTATCTGCAAAACGATTGATGAAATAATCGTGGAAGCGCCTGTTTTGAATGCTTTTTAAGAATACGTTGATAAATGGATTGTTTGGATCTTGATTTAATAGGTATTCAATATGATCAAAAGTGCAGTCTACAAAACCTGTTGGGGCAAGACAACCCTCCAAATCAATTGCACAAAAGCGATATCTATTATTGGTTGAATCGGATTTGTAAATCTTTATATTATTTTGAGGCCAGTCTATATTTCCCATCCAACTTTCGGCAATAACATAATCAGTATAGTAAGTCATATCGAAAAACTCATCTGCCAAGTTCCAGAAATTAGAGTTTTCAGTATCTAGTGCGTTGAATTGTGCTGCGGCATTAAAGAAAGTGTCTACAGAACCTTGAACAGCCCTCAAAACGCTCCCATACCAATAACTTAAAGATAGGATGTCGGTTTCGTTTTTATCGCCACCATCAAGAAGATTAAAATATTCGGAGTCAAATTTTTCTCTTAATTCATACAAACCAAAATAACCGCCATTGATATAAACAGTAACGGGCCTCATGGCGGAGAAGTAATTATTGGTTTCTTCAGCCATTGCCATGGTCGTAAAGGCATCTTTGTATGGCTGCACCAAGTAAGAGTTGCTTCCGTTTCTTAGATAAAAATTACTGTATTGGGTTCGATCGGGCCGGTTCGGAATGACTAAATGATCTATTGGCCCTTCGCCCAAAATACTATTATCTAGCTCTAATCTAAAAGAATGTTGCGGTTGAGAGCGGCTTCCACCGGCGCCGCCATCTATTTGCATTCCTGAATTTTGCGAAAACACTAGACTATTATCTGTGTCAAAATAATCTACATGCGCCGCTTTTTGCCAATCTTGCTGCCAATTATCAAAAATACCAGTTGGGCCATATAAATTTGAATTATCTGTAGTGATAGAAATAATAGGCGTAACATGGTCTATTCCTATTAAATAAGATGCCGTAGTGATCGTGCTAGGAAGTTTATTCGGGGAAAATATTCTAGCCTTTAATGTTGTTGATTGGAAAATGAAAAGGGGAGCGCCTGTAAATAATTCAGAGTCCTGTGTAGGGTCGCTTCCATCTCGTGTAAATCTCACCTCAGATTGCACAGATGGAGGATTAAAATCTCCAATGTTAATGTTTAATGGCGTTTGATAAATTCCAGATAACATGCTAAAAACAGGCGGAATAGTGGCTGAGCCATAGCCTAATGAAGAGTTATTGCTTTCGCCGGGAGTTGGTTGTGTAAAATAAACCCTGTTTGATGACCCATCATTTAACAAACCCACACTCACATCTAACATATCAACATCTACTTCTAAGGTGCTTAACAAAGAACCAGAAGGAGAAAACAAATAAACATTTTCTCCGCTGTTTGATATTTTGAAATTTGTGTGGAAACGATAAGGAGGTTCTACAATATCAAAAACCCCAGAGACCTGTATCTCGTTTGTTAACTTAAAGTTGAAATCGATATACGTGTAAACGGTATTGCACAGCGAATCGGCAACATCAAACGATAAGGAATTTATATTACCCGGAAGAAGACCCGCACTAATTAATTCAGAGGCGGGAATAATCATTTGGTTTTTTGCACCCCACCACCAGTTTCCATAGGGAGCTGGGTATTCCGTATTTCCATTTTGCGAAGTCCCGGTTCCAATAATTGCATCGTTAAGTTTCAGATTTGGTCTTCTATTGGCCGTATAACCTGTGCCGAATGTGCAAGCAACGGCACTACCATCTTGATAGTTAAAAACCGTTGAAGGGTAATCGGTGTCTGTTTGGTTAAATACAGAGTTCGATGTATAGCCTGAGTTAGAATAGGAGCAAATATTTATTAAAATACTTGATGTGCCATCCCAATAAAAAGGATTTGTAAATTGATGTGTATTCCAACCAAATAATGGATTGTAGTCAGCAACAGAAACAACTTGTTCAAAGTCTGGATTATTTATTGGAAATCTATTTTTATCGCTGCAAAAAACAGTAATAAACTCTCCGGCACCTATGGTATATGGCAAAAACTGCCATTTGTCAGTTACGTTTATATCGTCACTTAAAGCATAATTTTCCAAATTTACAGGACCGCTCCCTGCATTGTATAGCTCTATCCAATCGCCGTATTCCAAATCTTCGTCGGCTATGGTTGAATAATTTTTATTAGAGCCTTCGTTTATTATAATTTGAGAATTTAATATGTGACCGAATAAGAAACTAATTATTGCAACAAAGCAAATTATTTTTCCTAGCATTTTTTGGTTTTTTATGTTGAGTAATTTTTTTAAAATCTGCTTTATTATATTAATTGTCAATAGAGAAAGGCGACAAAAATAATCCAATGAAGCTTAATTGGAAATAATTTTACTGTTAAAATTTATGGAAGGACCATTAATTCGAATCCAATAAATCCCACTTAATAAATATTTTAAGAAAATAGTTTGTTTGAGTTCAGAAGACAATTCAAGTTGCTGCTCATAAACGACCTTCCCCATAATATCAACGATTTCCAAAAGGGCATTTTGATGAATATTGCCAGAATAAGTAATATGAATTTCTTCTGAAAAAGGGTTAGGAAAAATGCGAATTTTAAAATCTTCTTTTTCCTGATTCTTTATTGAAAGAGGAAGAGTACTCCCTAAAAATTCTTTTCGAGCAATAACAATCATGCTCGATTTATTCATCTGCACTAAATTTCCAGAGGCATCTAATTGTAAAATGTTTGTGCTGTCGGGGTGTTGTATCGACATAAATAAATATCTTTTATCGGGAGAAAAAGTAATACCTGTGGGCTCGGATCCTTTTGGGGTAGAAGCGAAAATTTCTACCAAAGGATTTTCTTGCGTATGGCCATTTTTAACTACCCAAATAAAGTCTTTAGAGCCATCTTGCAAAACCCAAAGATTTCCTTCTCCATCAAAAGCGAGGTTGTCGTTTCCAATCCCCCAGGGTTCAGTGTAGGAGCTATCTTGTGTTAGAATCTCATAATTTCGCCCGCCTACAAAAGTTTGGAACTGAGATATTGTTGAGTCATTGTCAATAAACCGGTAAACTCTTCCATGTCCTTTTGATGTAAAATAAATAAAACCATCCGGTCCAATTTCAACATCTTCTATTCCATAAAAAGGCGTTGCTCCTAAATCGTATGCATTTTGGTGGGTGTTATTTCTTTCGGATTGAGTCGAATTTCCAATCGGCAGCCAGGAACCATTAGTATTTGTTGGTTCTCCAAATTGCAGAATAGAATCTAATTTTAAAACAAAAAGCGTCCCCTCAGATAAGTTTCCTGCTTGGTCTGCAATAAATTTGTAAACACATCCTAAAGAGTCGTCTTCACCATAATAAACAGTTCTACTATCTTCATAAGAAACGGCAGCATTTTCGTGCAACATACGACCCATTGCCCACAGTTTTTGCTGGACTCCATTCCCATATTCCATTACTTGTCTTGTAAAAGGGTTTACTTCAACAAGCCAACCAACATCTTTATAGCCATCGCTATTAGTATCAACCAAACTCCTTACTTCTTCGCCCATTAATACAGTTCCCCATGGAGTCAATCCTCCCGAGCAGTTCCTTTCTGTTTTTACAACCGATGAAAAATTTACAGGTCCGGCATTTTCAATATTCCAGAGATGTGATAATGTGTCGAATCGAGCATCCATTATAGACATTCCTCCTGCAACATTGTTTTCGTGGTTAACGGTAATGATACCCGATGAACTACTTCCGTTTATAGGAACAAAACAAGTAAAGTCGAAGTTTCCGGGAAATGCGCCACCATTTGGATACCCATCTCCACTTTGAGATAAAACTTGGAAGCAATGACTAGATGGAATGATAAAAGAATCGGTTTGAATGGTTGGTACAATAGAAGTAAAACAAGCAATTTCGACGCATCTTTCTGTACCTGATTTTTTAACAAGAGTATCGACACTGATTTTTTTAGCATTGATGTTGCGCCTTAAAATGTTTGATGGCGATACATTTCCCAAAGCAGAAATAAATAATAAAACTAATAATGCTGCTTTTTGAATTGACATTCGGGCGTTTTTGAAGTGGTGATTTTATTTATCAATGGATTAGTTGAAGTAAGCAGAGATTGACAAGATGGAATAGAAATACTTGTGTCTTCAAGCACTCAAAATATCAATTTCAAATCTTAATTTTCAGATAATTTACACAAGTAACAAAAAGAAATCTACAAGTGGCTGGAAAATCGAAATTAAAATGTACTGAACGGTTTAATTTCTAAAGAATTAGACTTTAACGAAGAACTAAACAACGACACATTTGGGTGTTTTGCAAACCTTGGGTTGTAGGATTGAGCTTTAAAAAATAGATGTCTTCGTTAATTTTTCGGGGTGTATTTTCTTAATCCAAACATCAATATCTTCGCATCCATAAATCATATAAAATGTACGGAACATACCAACAATTTCTTCAAAACGAATTAAAATCCATTGAAGAAGCCGGTCTTTATAAACGCGAACGAATCATCTTAAATCCGCAGGGAGCCGAAATTAAAGTCGGTTCAGGACAAGAAGTTTTGAATTTTTGTGCCAACAATTACCTCGGACTATCATCTCATCCGGCCGTAGTAAAAGCAGCCCATGAAACGCTTGATTCCCATGGGTTTGGAGTGAGTAGCGTGCGTTTTATTTGTGGAACACAAGACATTCACAAAGAACTGGAAAGAAAGCTATCGGAATTTTTAGGCACCGAAGACACGATTTTATATGCTGCGGCTTTCGATGCAAACGGAGGAGTTTTTGAGCCGCTTTTTGGTGCAGAGGATGCAATTATTTCTGATGCATTAAATCATGCTTCCATTATTGATGGTGTTCGTTTATGTAAAGCAGTTCGCTATCGTTACAACAATAACGACATGGTCGATTTGGAGGCGAGACTTATCGAATCTCAAGCACAACGCTTCCGAATCATCGTAACAGATGGTGTTTTTTCAATGGATGGATACATTGCTCAATTGGATAAAATTGTGGACTTGGCAGAGAAATACAATGCACTTATTCTAGTTGATGATTGTCACAGCTCTGGCTTTTTAGGTAAAACGGGAAGAGGAACAGCCGAGCATTGTGGTGTATTTGGGAAAATTGATATTATTACCGGAACACTTGGAAAAGCGCTTGGTGGTGCAATGGGCGGATTTACTTCGGGGAAGAAAGAAATTATCGATCTTCTTCGTCAACGTTCTCGTCCTTATTTGTTTTCAAATTCTCTTGCGCCCTCAATTGTTGGTGCGAGTATAGCCGTTTTGGATCTATTGAGCTCGTCAACACATTTGCGTGATAAGTTAATGGAAAATGCTGCTTATTTCAGATTAAAAATGAAAGAAGCGGGTTTCGATATTAAAGAAGGAGTTCATCCGATTTGCCCTGTTATGTTGTACGATGCCCGATTGAGTCAGGTTTTCGCAGAAAAATTATTGGCTGAAGGGATTTATGTTATTGGGTTTTATTACCCGGTTGTTCCCAAAGATCAAGCACGAATTCGTGTTCAAATATCGGCTGGTCACGAAAAAGAACATTTAGATAAAGCCATTGCTGCTTTTATTAAGGTTGGGAAAGAATTAAATGTTATCAAAAATTAAATCTTTCGAAGCATGAAAGTCAATTACACATTTACTCTCGGTTTCCTTATTCCGCTTTTGTCTATTGGCCAAACTACAGAAAAACCAGCGCCTATTCAAAGGACTTATTTCGCCACAGTTTCAGAAGGAATACTATCTATTGGAAATTTAGGGCCGGTTACAATCTTCAAACCAAATACAGAGGCATCTTCAGCCAATACACCCAATCCAATTCCACGATACTCCACATTTTTTCACATCGGAGAACAGTTTCATGTGAACTTAGGAAATTCGTTTGGACTTTATACTGGAATTGGGGTCCGAAATATTGGAATGATTAATCGATTGAATGACACGATTAAAATTAAACAGCGTGTTTATGCATTGGGAATTCCTGTTGGAATTAAGCTTGGCGATATGCAAAAAAGGGTATATGCAGCTTTGGGAGCCGAACTCGAATTATTCTTTAACTACAAGCAAAAAACGTTTCTAGGAAGTGGGCGAGGGGACAGGGTGGAGAGATTTAATGAATGGTTTTCGGACCGAACACCCTTGCTAAATCCATCTTTGTTTGTTGAATTTAATTTTAAAAAGGGAACGTATCTCAAACTTCGTTATTATCCAATGAACTTTTTGGTTGCCGACAAGCAGAATTTTACTGTCAACAATGTTAAAACGGGTTTTCGTCCCGAAACATCGCAGTTGTTTGCCCTTTCTTTCGGCCGCGTTATTGGTAAAAAAAGGAAATAGAAATCCACAATATGTCATAAAAAAGCCCCGATGAAATTGCTTCATCGGGGCTTTTCTTTTTTCTATTAATGATTAGTGATTTACTACAAGCTTTTTGGTTATAAGTCCTTTTTCGGTTAATACGTTAACCAAATAAATTCCATCAGCTAGATTGGATGTGTTCACCGTAATGTGTTGCTTTTCGGCGCCGTTTACTTGATGGGTATAAACCAACAGGCCTTGCGCATTTAGGATTCTAATTGACGCATCAATTGCTTTGGACATACTTAAATCAATACTAACACTTGAAGAGGATGGATTGGGAACAAGGTCAAAGAAATTCGATTTGTCGAAGTTGATCATACCTGTTGGGTCAAATTGAAAGCAATCGCCACCAATTAAGGTTGCAGTTTGTTCGAAAGCACCACTTACAACATCAACAATTTTATCAATACAGATTTCTGTATCGGTGAGTTCATAATAATGAATACGGCACAATGGAGTCGGTTCATAGTACTTAAGCATCGTTGAGTCTTGGTAACTAATGCTCATTACCTTTTGACCCCCAATTACAAATGCAGGCTGAGCAGAATATTCGGATGGGTTTATCAAACTCTCTACATTCCATATATTAATACCATGCATATCAAATTCATACGAAGTAACGCGTGAATCAGGATTTAGAATCCCGATATCCACAAACTTTTCAGAGAAATCAACATTGAGGATTGATAGCGTGACAGTATCTCCAGAATTATATAATCCACCAGGAAAGTTACAATGGTTGTGAGGAAGATTTCCTGTGTGTGGGTGACTTTGGCCGTAGTTTACACAACTCGAAATTAATGTCGCATCAAATACGGTCACTTTTCCATCTTGGTTAATATCGTTACATGGAGTTGGCTGAATATCATTCCCAAGAATATCGTTCACATACTTTTGGGCATCAGCCATTTCTTGAGTACCCGAAAGGTTTATATCGCCCATTTGTCGAGTTCCTGCGCAATTACCCTCGCAGTCAAGAACAGCATTTCCATAAATTTCTCCAGTACAATCAACAAAAGGGTCGCAATCGTCGAGTAAAGCAATTGTTCTTGCTCCATTTGCATCTCTTCCCAGGCGAATACATACTTGTGCCCAATTGTTTGTATGAGAAAGCTCTAAACGACCAAGTGCGTCAGGAGAGTTATCCCAGTTTACACGAACAATCATAGTATAGCGGCCCGTGTCAATTTCTGTAATATCCATCCATTGGCAATCTAAACCAGAGCTGTAAATATCTCCACACTGACGGGAAATACCCATATTTCCACAGCCATATTGGGCTGTCCCGCCATCTCCACATTCAAGATCTAAAACACAAAATCCATTTTTAAAACCTACGGGAATTGCGGTTCCTGCTTCGTTGTACATAATGTATTCGGCATATCCACTATAATGAGCATGTCCGTGGCAATTTCCTGTAGAAAACTGAGCTGGCTGAGTACTAGCATTACCAATAAAATAATCGGCGGTCCCAATGTTTTTAATGTGTGTAGTAAATCGAATTAAATCGCGTGTGCCGTATCCTGTAAGACAACCTTCAACAACCGAGCATGTTGCCGCTTCAATTGTTGAAAGGTAAATAGATGTTTTTATAGTGTTTTCAACGACAATTAAATCGGGTCGTCCATCGGGGCAATTGGGGTCACCATCTTGATAGCACACACCGGGTACCGTTGCAATTGGATTGTAATTACACGATGTTGGATCCATACAACCAACCACGGGGCCATTGTATGTTAGACTCCAATTAATTTCACCTATACAACTTTGTTGAGCATCTCCAATGCGAATGTAATAGGTTTGACCCGCCTGCATTAAAGCATTAATACGGGCTTGTTGTCCGCAACCTCCAGAGTTGTCGTCGTAATAAATAGTTCCCTCATTTCCAGAGGTTACGAGCAATCCTGCGCAATGATCATACACCCACAATTTAGTATCACAGGTGTTCCCTGCGCACGTAGAAACGAAGTACATTCCTGAAGAGTCGGGAGTAAACGTATACCAGGTATTGCGTTGAGGAGCAACTTGGGAGCCCTCAATAGCAGGAACAGCAGAAATACAATCCCCACCGGGAGGGCAGTTAAACTGAACTGTTTGTCCTGATCCATAATTTCCACCCGTTGCAATGGTGTCGCCATTGAGAGTTAGGTAATAAGATCCAGTTCCGTAACCACAGCAAATTCCATCGCCAGCGGAATCGTTAATTTGAAAAGACAAACACGACTCAGGTGTAACGCAAACCGATGCGCCCGCAGAAGTTCCTGAAGCAATAGTTACCCCTGAATTTGTCAAACTCCAAGTTATTTCTTGGGGATAAGTATCTGGGTTGATAATGATATTAACCGGAATTAATGGAGCCGCACATTGGCCATTTGCTTGATGAATAGAACAGCAAATTGAAAGAAGAAATAAACTGATAAATAAATTTTTTTTCACGCGCTTAAATTTTTGATTGAAACAAATATAGGTGAAAATTAATTATATGCCTTATAGTCAAGACCTTTAAAAACCGGCTTGCAGAGGCTTATTTTTTACAATGTCTTCAATAGATAGAATAACTTCATCCGTTAATAAAGCCAATGTTTCGAATGCCTTGAAATTCGCCGTTAGGTGCGCCGTTGTTGATGCGCCAAGAATGACGGTGCTTACATTCGGATTTTTTAAGCACCAAGCAATTGATAACGAAGGCAGTGTAGTTCCCAAATCATTGGCTAGAGCAGTTAATTTCCTTGCTACAATTAGATTGTCTTCGGTGTGCATTTTATCGCGTAGCCATTCCATTCCTTGCATTCCGAGGCGCGTTCCTTCTGGAAATCCATCATTGTATTTCCCCGATAAAATTCCCGATGCAAGTGGCGACCATATTGTTGAACCATAGCCCATCTCAGAAAAAATACGGCTATATTCCAATTCAAATCTTCCACGATGTAAAAGATTGTATTGTGGCTGTTCCATTGTTGGCGGCACAAGATGGTCGCGTCGGGCAATTAGAATCGCTTCCATAATTTGCTGGGCGCTCCATTCGGATGTCCCCCAATACAAAATTTTCCCTTGTCGAATGAGGTCGTTCATTGCCCAAACGGTTTCTTCCATTGGGGTATTTGGGTCGGCACGGTGACAAAAATAAAGATCCAAATAATCGAGTTGAAAGCGCTTTAATGCAGCGTGACATCCTTCAAAAATATGTTTTCTGGAAAGTCCCGTTTGATTCGGTTTATCTCCACCCCAAAACACTTTACTTGAAACAACATAGGTATCTCTATTCCAACCTTGTTTTTTTAGAATGTTTCCCATGACAATTTCACTTTTCCCGCGCGCATAAATTTCTGCATTATCGAAAAAATTTACGCCGTTTTCATAAGCAGTAACCATAAGGTCTTCGGCTACATCGTCCGTAATTTGTTTTCCAAAAGTGAGCCAAGAACCCAATGATAGTGCAGACACTTGAAGACCAGAGCGGCCTAAACGACGGTATTCCATTTTTAAAAATGATAAATTAGATTAGAGAAGAAAGAAATTGTTTGCCAAAGGTAATGTCAGAGTTCAATCTTTTGACACAATCTAAAAGAAAGGGCAAATCATTTTGTCTACATTTGCGCAACATTTTACAGGCCACCCTGTTTTATTAAGCAATGGAAAACAACTCACTCATCGCAATCGACGCAACGATTTTATTTGCGGGTGATTCTGGCGATGGAATCCAACTTACAGGTGATCAATTCACCACAACTACCGCTCTTTTTGGAAATGACGTTAGTACTTTTCCTAATTTTCCGGCCGAAATTCGCGCGCCACAGGGCACATTGGCGGGAGTGTCTGGCTTTCAAATAAAATTTGGTTCTGAAGAAATTTACACTCCAGGCGATCATTGCGATCTTTTGGTTGTGATGAATGCAGCTGCGTTAAAAGCCAATATTAAACAACTGAAGTCTGGTGGGATGATTATCGCAAATTCCGAAGGTTTCGACACTAAGAACCTGCGACTTGCTAAATATCCCGATGGAGTAAATCCTTTGGAAGATGGTTCCCTCGATAGCTTCAAACTTTTTACGCTTGATGTCACCAAAATGACCAAAGCAACCTTAGAAGGCAGCGGACTTGGAACCAAAGAAATAGATCGAACCAAGAACATGTTTGTGTTGGGTTTTATTTACTGGATTTACAATCGCCCACTCGAGCATACCATCAAGTTCTTAGAACAAAAATTCGCCAAACGTCCCGAAATCGTTGAAGCGAATATTAAAACGTTGAAGGCAGGATACTTTTACGGTGAAACCAGCGAAACCTTTATGCAACGGGTTCAAGTTAAGCCTGCAAGTATTAAACCCGGTGTTTACCGAAATATCAATGGGAATCCGGCTACAGCTATTGGATTAATTGCGGCGGCTCAAAAATCGGGACTTGGATTGTATTTGGGTTCGTATCCAATCACGCCGGCTTCGGATATTTTGCACGAATTATCGAAATATAAAAACTTTGGTGTTCGAACATTTCAGGCGGAAGATGAAATTGCCGCAATAACGTCTGCAATTGGCGCCGCTTTCGGCGGATCTCTTGCAATTACAACTTCTTCAGGTCCTGGAATTGCCCTTAAAACGGAAGCCATCGGTCTCGCAATCATGCTCGAGCTTCCATTGGTCATAATCAACGTTCAACGAGGAGGTCCGTCAACCGGATTACCTACTAAAACGGAGCAGGCTGACTTATTACAAGCGGTTTATGGAAGAAATGGAGAAGCCCCACTTCCAGTAATTGCAGCCCAAACTCCCTCCGATTGTTTTTATGCAGTTTTTGAAGCTTGCCGCATTGCCGTTGAGCATAGCACGCCGGTGTTTTTTCTGAGTGATGGTTATTTAGCAAATGGCGCTGAACCTTGGAGATTTCCTAATGCTTCCGATTTACCTGAAATCAAACCCAATTTTGCCACAGAATCGGATGCAGATGGTAAGTTCCTTCCATACAAACGCGACGAAAAATTAGCAAGAAAGTGGGCTATTCCTGGTGTTAAAGGTTTGGAACATCGAATTGGTGGGTTGGAAAAAGAACACGAAACAGGAAACATTAGCTACGATCCCGACAACCATGAGTTTATGGTAAAACTTCGTGCGGAGAAAGTGGAGAAAATAGCCGATTTTATTCCTTTGCAAACACTAGATAATGGACCCGATAAGGGGAAATTGCTTATTGTTGGATGGGGCTCAACCTACGGCTCAATTAAGACAGCCGTGAAGCGTGCTTTGGAAGATGGTTACAGCGTTGCTCATGCGCATGTTAGATACATCAGCCCGCTGCCTAAAAACTTAGGCGAATTGATGAAAAATTATGACCATATTTTGGTCCCCGAAATAAATAACGGGCAATTGGTTCGGATTCTTCGCGACAAATATTTATTGCCTGCCGAAGGGTTTAATAAAATCAAGGGTATTCCTTTTTCATCAGAAGAGCTTTATAACAAAATTATTAGTCTTGCTTGATATGAGTACGATCGATTCAGATACAGCCCCACAGGCATTCACTTCTAAAGAATTAGTAACCGACCAAGACATTCGTTGGTGTCCAGGTTGCGGGGATTATTCCATTTTAAAACAAGTTCAAACGGTGCTTCCCGAATTGGGATTGAAACGCGAAGAAATTGTTTTCATTTCTGGAATAGGCTGCTCTTCTCGTTTTCCGTATTACATGGAAACGTATGGGATGCATTCCATTCATGGTCGCGCAACGGCTATTGCTTCGGGATTAAAGGCAACTCGACCAGAACTTAGTGTTTGGATAATTACAGGTGATGGCGATGCAATGTCCATTGGAGGAAACCATTTCATCCATTTGTTAAGAAGGAATTTCGATGTGAATATTCTTCTTTTCAATAATGAGATTTATGGCTTAACCAAAGGTCAGTATTCTCCAACTTCTGAATTGGGAAAAGTCACCAAATCAACACCCATGGGTTCGGTCGATCATCCATTTAATCCATTGGCATTGGTAATGGGAGCAGATGGAACTTTTGTGGCTCGTTCGATGGATCGCGATCCGATTCATCTGCGTAACATTTTAAAACGAGCAAACTCTCACAAAGGAACATCCTTGGTGGAGATTTATCAAAACTGCAATGTGTTTAACGACGGCGCATTTGAGGTCTTCACGGAGAAGTCGAGCAAAGCAAATTCAACATTGTCAGTTGAGCAAGGGCAACCGCTTATTTTCGGTGCCGATAAAGACAAAGGAATTCGCCTAGATGGATTTACGCCACGTGTTGTTTCATTGAATGAATTCTCTGCAGATGATTTATGGATTCATGATGAAACGGATCGTACAAAAGCCAATTTATTGGTTCGTTTCTTTGATGATGCTACAATCGAAGGGCAATTTCCTCGTCCTTTTGGGGTGTTTTATTCGGAGCAACGATTTACCTATGAAGCAGCATTTAATCAACAAATAGCTGATGCAATTGCAAGCAAAGGAGCTGGCGATTTAGATAAGTTACTTCGAGGCCCAAGCGTTTGGGAAGTCAAATAAAATAACAGCTTTCCGAAAAACTAAAGAACCATTTCCGGAATATCGCCTTCAACGATAAGTTTGCCTGCGGTAGCTTTAATGATGACCTCAACCGAAACACCAGGAGCGCGCTCAAGTAGTCGAAAACCGCCTTCTGGAAGAACATCTAACACAGCTAGTTCAGTTACAATTTTCTTTACACAACGGATTCCTGTTAACGGAAGATCGCAAGCCGGCAAAAGTTTAGATTCTCCCGCTTTGTTCACATGCTGCATGGCTACAATGATATTCTTTGCAGAAGCAACAAGATCCATTGCCCCACCCATGCCTTTCACCATTTTACCCGGAATCTTCCAATTGGCAATGTCGCCATTTTCGGAAACCTCCATAGCGCCGAGAATGGTAAGGTCAACTTTTCCTGCGCGTATCATTCCAAAAGACAAGGCCGAATCAAAGAATGCAGAACCCGGAACGGTTGTGATGGTTTGTTTTCCGGCGTTTATTAAATCAGCATCTTCTTCCCCATCAATTGGGAAAGGGCCAATACCGAGCAAGCCGTTTTCACTTTGCAACACCACATTCATTCCTTCGGGAATAAAATTAGCCACCAGTGTAGGAATACCAATACCAAGGTTTACATAATAACCATCTTTTATTTCTTGCGCGATACGCTTTGCAATTCCGTTTTTATCTAGCATTTTAAGAAAGTAGAACGTTATCAAAAATTAGTTTTTCGAACGAACCGTTCGTTGTTCAATTCGCTTTTCGTAGTCTACACCCTGAAAAATACGGTGAACATAAATTCCAGGAAGGTGAATATGATCGGGATCAAGTTCGCCAGCAGGAACCAATTCTTCCACTTCTGCAATGGTAATCTTTCCCGCCATCGCAACCAAAGGGTTAAAATTCCGGGAGGTTTTGCGGAATATCAAATTACCATGCGCATCGCCTTTCCAAGCTTTTACAATAGAGAAGTCGATATCGAACGCATATTCCATCAAATATTCTTTGTTACCAAAAATGCGGCTCTCTTTTCCAATCGCGACTTCGGTTCCTACGCCTGCAGGAGTATAAATTACCGGCATTCCATAACCTGCAGCCATCAATCGTGTGGCTAAAGTTCCCTGTGGAACCAAATCTACGTCGAGTTCACCACTAAGCATTTGGCGTTCAAACTCTTCATTTTCGCCCACATACGAAGAAATCATCTTCTTTACTTGCCGTGTTTGAAGCATCAAACCAATTCCAAAATCATCGACACCTGCATTATTCGAAATACAGGTAAGTCCTTTTACACCTTTGCGGATAAGTGCAGCAATGGAGTTTTCGGGGATTCCACATAATCCAAATCCACCAAGACCAATGGTCATATTATCTAAAAGACCCTCAATAGCAGCCTCGGCATTTAAAACTTTTTTGTTCATTTTTTAAAGATTGTCAAAGTCTTCATTTTGATTTTGTTGCGTCGAATTTTGCTTGTATTCAGTACAATTAATTTCGATATCAAGTTTTGCGGGACGTTCAAAATCGCCACGAGAAACGCGTAATTTAGGATCGCGGTATACGCGCTGCATATACAATCCCCAAATTGGAAGTGCCATGTTCGCTCCTTGTCCAAGAGCTGTAGATCGAAAATGCGCAGCACGATCTTCGCAGCCCACCCAAACGCCAGTTACCAATTCGGGTGTAAGTCCCATGAACCAACCATCGGAGTTGTTTTGTGTAGTTCCTGTTTTTCCTGCAATGGGATTGGTTAAACCATATCGTCCTCGCAATCTAGTCGCTGTTCCGCCTTCTACAACACCTTTCATGAGTTCAATAACCAAATAGGCCGTTTGCTCATTCATTGCCTCGTCGGTTTGAGGAACAAAACTTTCGAGCACGTTCCCGTTTTTATCCTCTATACGTGTTATCCATGTGGGCTCAATGTAAACGCCTTTATTTACAAAGGCACTCATGGCACCAACCATTTCATAAACGGAAATGTCGGCAGTTCCTAAGCAAATGGAAGGGACAGCATCAATAGGACTTTTTATTCCCATTCGTCGTACCATTTTAATTACAGGATCAACTCCAAATTGCTTTATAAGATATGCTGAAACGCGGTTGATAGAATAGGCGAGGGCCGATTTTAAAGGAACCATAGCCCCATTAAATTCCTTGCTTGAGTTACTGGGACACCATGGACCAGATGGTGTTTGTATGCAAATGGGGATATTGGGAACTTGTGTGCAAGGCGACCATCCTTCTTGCATGGCAATGGCATAAACAAACGGTTTAAATGTAGAGCCGACTTGGCGCTTACCCGTAAACACGTGATCGTATTGAAAATAACGTTGGCTTATTCCACCTACCCAAGCTCGCACATAACCGGTTTGCGGCTCAACAGACATTAAGCCCGTTTGAAGAAAATATTTGTGATATCTAATTGAATCCCATGGAGACATGGTAACAGTAGAGTCGCCATTCCAAGTAAAAACCTTCATTTTCAACTTAGTTTTAAAGGCCTTTTCTATTTCTTGTTCAGAGGCCCCATCCGCTTTCATTCTCCGGTAGCGATCGCTGCGTGTCATGCCTTGACGAATAATAATTTTGGCCTTCGCTTCGGAAATCCCATAAAACGGGGCGGTTTTCATTCCCTTCCAATGTGCAAAGAATTCCTTTTGGAGTGATTTAAGATGATTTTTTACAGCTTCTTCGGCATGAGTCTGCATGCGAGAATTTATCGTCGTGTAAATTTTAAGGCCGTCTTTATACAGGTTGTAATTCGTTCCGTCTGGCTTTTTATTTTTTTTGCACCACTGACTCATTTGCTCTCTCAAATATTCTCGGAAATACGTTGCTGTTCCTGCATTGTGGCTTTCCGCTTGGAATTTAGAAAGGTCTATTGGGATTACTTTTAACGAGTCAAACGCCTCCTCAGAGAGTTTTCCGTAGCGCACCATCTGTGATAAAACAACATTTCTTCTGTTAAGAGAACGTTCGTAATTTCTTGTTGGATTGTAATAGCTTGGGCCTTTTAAAACACCCACTAATAAAGCCGCATCCTCAATTTTAAGTGAATCGGTATCGCAATCAAAAAAAGTGTGCGCAGCGCTTTTAATCCCAAAGGCCTGATTACCAAAATCGACGGTGTTCAGGTACATGGCAATAATTTCTTCCTTGGTATAGTTGCGTTCGAGTTTCGTTGCAATAATCCATTCTTTTATTTTCCGGAAAGCCACTTGAATTTTGTTGAGGTCTTCGCGCGGAAACATGTTTTTTGCAAGCTGCTGCGTTATGGTTGATCCGCCCCCAGATCCAGAATCTCCTCCAATAACGGTTCTAACCAATACACGAAACAGTGCTCTGAAATCAATCCCGGAATGTTCGTAAAACCGGGAGTCTTCGGTCGAAACAAGCGCATTTACTAATGTTGGAGATAGTTGGGAGTAGCGAACACTACTTCTGTTTTCTACATAAAACTTCCCCAAGATTTCTTGGTCGGATGATATTATTTCGGAAGCAAGATTGGATCTTGGATTAGCTAAATCCTCAATTGTTGGCAATGAGCCAAAAAGACCTATGGAAGTGAGGAATATGATTAAAAAAAGCAAGGCAATTGGCCCAACAACAATCATCCAAATAAACCGAACCAAGCGGGAAGGCCCACCATTTTTTGATTTGGGTTTTGAAGGAGAATGTTTTTTATCTGCCATAGGTAATTAAAGATACAAATAGAATTCAATAATGGATTTCTATTTTATAAAAAGGCGCATCAAGCTGATTGTTTCTACTAAAGTAAATGCAAGGTAATAGAATGCGTAAACTAAAATAAAATGAACCGCGATGTTTGGCATTAAAAAACCAACTACCGTCATGGTCATTAGGTGAATAAACATTTTAAATGCCTGAACTCCCATAAATGCGGTAACGAAACGCTGAGGGCGCCCCTCGGTCGATTTTAAAAGATAAATATGGAGGAATACACTTAATACAACAAAAAATGCAATTGGCAAATAAAGAGCCGTAGTAGTAAGATGGACAATAGAAAAATACGAAGCAAGTCCAGCAAGGGCGCCACAAAAAATACCGAGTGAAAGGGCCAGCCAAATAAACTTAGAAATGCTTTTCGACATTATTTATTGGATGTAGTTTTAAAAAGCCAATACATGGATGAAACGATTCCCAAAAGGGCTCCAATAAGAGTAAACAAAGGAAATTGAAAAGCACATTTCTTATCAGCCCAATTACCCGAGGCGGTTAAAACAAGAATTGCCCCCATCATTTGAAGTCCAAGTCCAGCGAAACGACCTATATCGTTAAGCTGTTTTTTCTTGGAGGGGTCTGTTTTCTTTTTGAGCTCCATGTTTGGCGAAATCTTTTACAATGCCACCCATACTACAAGCTCCACTAAAGTTTGCACCGGGTTCAATTGCCAATTTATTTGTGCTGATATCGCCATTTAATTTAGCTGTTGCCTTTAAAGTAAGTTGCTCGGCAACGGTTACTTTTGCTTTAACTGTTCCCGAGATATCTGCATTCTGACAGTTTAATTCGCCCTCAATACAGCCACTTGGACCAATAACCACCTTGCCTTTTGCAATCAAGTTTCCGTTAAGTGTTCCGTCAATACGAATATTTCCATCGCAAACGATGTCGCCAGTAATTGTTGTGCCCGACAATATTTGATTTGTTCCTGAAACACTCATTGAGTCGGACGATTTACCTTCTTTGCTGTTAAACATGCGGAGATATGATTTTAAATAATTGCCAAATATAACAAGAAAATATAAGTGTGAACAGAATTTGAATTATTGATAAACGCGCTTGAAGAAGTCAAGATAATCGGACACTTTCCCATCTTTCATTAACGCGTTATAATTTCCAGCACTTATTATAAATGCATCAGTTATGTTCATGTCCATATTTAAAAACACTGTATCATCATCGTCAATTAATCGCGTGTAATCGAGTGCTCCTAATCGGTTTGGAAATGACTGAACGGTAATAACTTGATAGTTTGTGCCAAGAATTCGATTGTTAATTTGTAAATTATTTAAAGAGAAATATTCAGTGTTAAAATCGCTCAAATGCGTTTTAAAATCATTTAAGTCGAATGCCACATTTTCTACAATAACAACATAATAATGAAGCGTGTCGGCCTTGTAACTATACAAAGGAGCAATTACACTGTCTTTTGGGGCGATGCCTTGGATTTTATTTAAACTGTTGAGCAATTCGGATGCTTTTGTTTTAACTGAATCGCTTGGAAAATTCTTAATTACCGATTGAAGACTTGTTTTAAACGCATCAATGTCGCTTGTATGTCCAATTGCTAATGCTTTTAATAATGCGAATTTCGGCGAAAGTGCATTTCCTTGATAGCGAGTTTCGGAAGTTCTGCAGCGACTAACAACATCAACATATTGTTTTGCCTGATACAAAAGGTAGGTTTCCTCGTAAAATTTACTTGCTTCAGATTTACTAAGGTTTTCGTTTTTGAAAAATTCTGGATCGGTAATAATTTTGGCGTATTCGGAATTTGGATACTTTGAAAGTATTAGCTTTTTATATTCTTCGGCCTTTGGCGGTTCGGGGATGGCCAGGAATATCCTATAAAGTTGATAAAATAGGGTTGCTTCGTTTGAATTGTTTGGGTATTTCTCAATGAATTCCTCAAACGTTTCTGCAGCCTTTTTCAAGTCAGCCAATCGTTCTTTGTAAATTAATCCGAGGTCGTAGAATGCTTCCATAACCGAATCGGCATAAGCCAAACGCATGGTGTCGTTTGTTGGAATTGCATCTTGTAGTTTCTTTCTTATGACAGCAATGCTATCTTCTCGAGTTGCTTTTTTACCCGTTTTTTGGGCAACGGTAGAAGTTGTGTCTTCGTCAGGATTATCAGCAACAGGAATGATGGCCTGCTTGTTTGATCGCCTCCAATTATCTTCAAATTTCCGATCTCCCCAAATTTTTCGGAACTCGGTAAATCCAAAACTCATGGTTGTGGTATTGTAGAAATACCAACTTCCATTTCCAGTTGTTCCAGGAGCTCCCGCTGTGCTTCCTGATGAAGATTGAGCTGCTTGACGCGCATCTTTTTCTTGTTGCCTAATTCGTGCAATCTGTTCTTTCTCGAAAATTTCAATGGCTTTTTTATCTAAATTTTCAGGACTTAATTTCCCCAATCGAAGCAAGCTATCGTACAGCTCAATTATCTGGTATTTTCGGACAAGCTCGGCAAGGCTGTTCCGCTTTTCTTCTATTTTTTTATAATCTGGAAATTCTTTCGAAAGCGATATTACGGTGCTATCATAATACGCAGCCGAATTTCTGTATGCACGTTGATCGAAATATATTTCCGCAATTGCCAAATAAGACATTCCTTTTTGATTCTGGTTTGTGGTGCTTACCTGAACCGAAGTTGAATATTGCTCGATGGCCTTGCTTTCTTTTCCTTCTTTCTCTTCCAATTCTCCTAATACATAATAAATCTGATCTTTAAAATCGATGTTTTTAGGGTCTTTCAACATTTTTGCAAGCAGCAAACGAATTTTTGTGCTGTTATTGTTTTCGGAATCGAAGCAGCGCGCCATATTGATTCTCGCATAAAACGACATTTCATACGTAGGGCTGCATTTCAATACAGATGCAAATGAACTATTGGCGGATTTAAGTTCTTTCTTCTTAAGAAATAGTTGCCCTTCAATGAAAAGTAAACGAGCCCGGCTTTTTTTCTTTTTAACATACTTTAGGCTTTCACTAACCGATTCTAAGGCCTCTTGATATTTATTTTGTTTGAGGTAAAAGTCGGTTATTGCAGTATACAACTCGCCCTTGATATTATTGGGTGTTGTTTTGTCGTTTATTGATCGATCCAATGCGGCTTGGGCATCATCAAACATTCCCAATTCGCTGTATGCGCGACAAAGCCAAATGTTTGCCCAATGCTGAATCGGATCTTTTTTATAATTTTTAACAGGCTCACGAGCAACATATGCGAACATTTCAAGCGAAGCGTAATAATCGCGTTTGTAAAACATGCTCTTTCCAATCAGTAAGTAGCAGTCGTCGATGTACTTGCAATATTCTTTTCCTCGAATCATCATCGAGTGTCTACTAATAACAACAGATGCTTTTTTTACAGCTTTGTCGGTAAGTGGAATAATTGCTTTTGAGTTTTCAATGGTCCCAAATTCATAAACAGGAAGTACCTTAAAGTAATTGTCGACATGAGACGTTTGCAACATGGCGACACCTTCTTTTAGTGTTTCTTCGCCATTAAAATACCCGTTGTATTTTGAGGTGATATTGTGGAATGTCCGGTTTGCCCATTTGTTTTTTTTGGTGGAGCATCCCAGCATCAACAAAACCGAAGTTATGCTAATTAGGATTATATAGGTTTGTTTTATGGTATTTGTCCGGATCAAAGATTTCGAAGGTAACAGAGCATTAACTAATGGAGTGCAAAATTATTTTAATTTCTGCTATTTTAATTAACATTTGATACAATTTCAAACAATTCGAGTGAATTTTAGAACTTAGCAGCGCAAATGGAACCGATTTCAACAAGTAAGAGGAAGGAAATAATTCGGAAGCTCCGTCATAAATACCGCTTGGTTGTTATGAATGATGAGACTTTTGAAGAGAAGTATTCGCTCAAATTATCGCAACTGAATTTATTTACGGCTCTTGGATTATTGTCTATTGCGTTAATAATTCTAACCACATTTGTTATTGCCTTTACTCCACTGCGTGAATACATACCAGGCTACTCGAGTGATGTTGAAATGCGAAGAAACCTGCTTGTTTTAGCCGAAAAAGTCGATTCGCTTAAAACGTCTTCCGAAGGGAAAGATGCGCTATTGCTAAATATTAAGCAAGTAATGAACGGGAACGTAACGTCTGCCGCAAGCAAGCCCAGAGATAATTCGAAGCCCGATGTTAGTAAAGTATCTCTTACGCCATCGGAGCAAGAGGCAAAATTCAGGGACAAAGTTGAAGAGCAAGATCGTTACAATTTAAATAATGCAATCAGCGATTCATACATGAGCGAGATTAGCAATTATTATTTTTTCACTCCCTTAAAAGGGAAAGTAACAACAAGTTTTAATCCCGCGCTAAAGCACTATGGAATAGACGTGGTTGCTCCGAAAAACGAAGCTGTTAAATCAATCTTAGACGGCACCGTTATTTTTTCGGGCTGGACGATTGAGACTGGCCATGTTATTCAAATTCAACATGCCAATAATTTGGTTTCCTTGTATAAACACAATGCTGTTTTACTTAAGAAAGAAGGCGAAAAAGTGAAAGCCGGCGAGGCTATTGCCATAACAGGAAATTCAGGAGAGTTAAGCACATCGCCGCATTTGCATTTCGAATTGTGGTATGATGGAAAACCCATAGATCCCCAAGAATTTATGGTTTTCTAATTTTTCGGGATTATGAAAAAAGAAACCTTAAAGCATCTTAAAAAAATCACCCGCGAAACTTTGGGCCCCGTTCCTCCGGTTAAAGTTGAGCCCTCAGAAAAAGTTTATAAACGGAAGCTAAAACACGTTAAAAAATCGGGTAAAGAGGATTGATTCACAGCAATTTCCCAACAAGCAACTTTGAAGAGTCAAAACGGCATTGAAGATTTTCAAGAATTCTATTGAGGATGTGTTATTATTTTCATGTTGAATTCTATTTCGGGGTTTTCAACAATTGTTCATTAACAAGTTTACTTCAAACATACTCAAGCGCTATGAGCAAACCATCAAATTTGAAGAATAATCAAGCAATTTAATAAGGGTATAAATTACTCGAAATATTGCTTAAAGATTCTAAAATATTGATGCTTATGAATGGAATCGATCATGCTACATCAGCTCCTAAAACACAAGTTCGGTTTTCAAAATCGAGAGTATTTCTGTTTTTCATCCTGCTATTAAGTTTAAACGGATTCTCTCAAGAAATTTGCGACAACGGAATTGATGATGATGGAGATAACTTAGTTGATGTATTTGACCCTGAATGTCCTTGCGATGACCAAATCCTTCTCTGTCAACCATCTTGTGAGTATGCGGTTCCGGGAGGTCCTTTAAATTTCACTACACAATGGACAAGCGAGGAAATTGTTCCAAATTACCAAACTCCACTTGTTGCAGATATCGACAATGATGATGTACCTGAAGTTGTAATAATGTCGAGCAATGGCTTGGTTACTTCAGACCCCAGAAGATCAAAAGATTTACTTGTCATAAGTGGCGCAACAGGGGCTACTGAACTCACAATCACTACACCATTTATGGCTTGGGTTGGTCCAAACCCCATTGCAATTGCCGATGTTGATGGGGACGGATTTGGTGAAATATTTATAGCTTCTATCGATCACACCGATAACGCTTTGGCAGATCGCCGATACTTGTATTGTTACGAACATACAGGAGCACTGAAGTGGAAATCGAATGTGCAATATGGATATGCCGGAATAGCACGATTTGGAAGTTCAGTGGGACTAGCAGATTTTAATTACGATGGTATTCCCGAAGTCTATGTGTATAACCAAGTTTTCAATGCTTTAACGGGAGTTTTTCTTGTTGAAGGGGGCGCTGCTGGAGGCAAAGCAATTATGACGAACCAACCTTGGGGTGATGTTGCAAACCCAATTGCCGCAAATTTAACAACAAACGCAGGTTTGGAATTGGCTTGTGGGAATACGGTTTACAATGTTATCATTACCAATACCAGCGGAACAACGGGCAATTCCATGAGTCCAATTGTATTACCGCTTTTTGCCGACGGATACACTTCATTGGCCGATATCGATTTGGATGGGAATCTCGATTTAGTTGTTGCTTCAGAAGGATCTGCCGCAACATTATATGTGTGGAATCCGGGCAATGGTTCTCCTTATTTGATTGCATCTACAACACTCGCTAACACCGGTGGAAATTGGATTGGGGTTCCATTTATTGGTGATATGGACAAAGATTGTAGTCCTGAAATTGGTGTCACTCGATCGCGCCGCGTTTATGCTTTAGATTACGATGGAACTGCAACGCTAGCATCAAAATGGACCTTGATTACAACCGATGCATCTGGATTTACAGGCATTACCATGTTCGATTTTAACCAAGATGGTACTCAAGAATTGGTATACCGCGATGAATCCAATTTAAGAATTATCGATGGAAGCGGCAGCACTCCTGTAACCGTTGGAACAAATCCGTGTAGTTCCGGAACAGGATCCGAAATGCCTGTTGTTGCCGATGTTGATGGCGATGGACAAGCCGAAATTTGCGTGAGTTGCGCAACAAGCGGAGTTTCATTGGGGAAAATAAATGTCTTTTCGGCTTCTGGCCAAGCTTGGGCCCCTTGTCGAAGTATCTGGAATCAATACAATTATTTCAATGTTAACATCAACAATAATTTAAGTATTCCGCTTCAGCAGCAGCAACATCAAGTATTATTAAGCACTGTAACGTGTCCCTTTTTTACATGTAGCGAAAATCGACCATTCAACAGCTTTTTAACGCAAGCTACTTTTCTAACGCAAGAAGGCTGCCCTGTTTACCCTGCTTCCGATGTTGAGTTATCAATTCAAAACAATACGTGTAATGGATCTGCTCAATACGATCTATCTTTAATTATCGAAAACGTTGGAGCCGCTCCTTCCGATTCTGGTTATCCCATTCGTTTTTATGCTGGAAATCCGTTTAGTTCAGCAGCTACGCCAATTACGGTTTTAACAGGACCCAATGCATCAGCTCTAACGTTAAATCCAGGAGAAACAGAAACAATTTCTTATTCTCTAGACATTGCCGCTCTTCCCAAACCATTCAATTTATTTGTCATTTTAAATGATGACGGAAGCAATATTGCACCTTTCAACTTTCCACTAAGTACAATACCGGAGTGTAATTTTGCCGACAATGTTGTTTCGGTTTCCAATATCAATTGTTGTCCGTTTGGTGATTTAGCAATTGCCGGATTTACTCCACCATCGGCAACATTCTGCGAAGGCGGATCATCCGATATAACAGTAAATGCTAGCAGCACGGCAGGTTTAAGTTCGGCGGTTTACACATGGACGCTACCTGATAATTCAACGGTAACAAACGATACTGTTTCGGCAAATAGCTCGGGAGTTTATTTTGTTACAGTAAAAGATAATGCCCAATGTTTGGCGACTTCAACCATTACAATTAACGAAGTTCCACAACCAACCCTAGCCAACGCCGGAAGCGATCAAACAATTTGTGAAGACAATACAGCACTTCAAGGAAATATCCCAAGTATTGGATCAGGAACATGGACAAGATTAAGCGGAACTGGAACAATTACCTCTGCGGGATCGGCATCTAGTAATGTAACGGGAATCAATGTTGGAACCAGTGTTTTTAGGTGGGCTATTTTAAACGGAACGGATTGTATTTCGGACGATACGGTTTCCATTACACGAATAAATCCACCATCTATTTCTCAAGCAGGAACAGACCAAACACTGTGCGCCGATATTGCATCTATTAATGCAAATATCCCTGTTATTGGAACGGGGGCTTGGAGTCTAGTTAGCGGTTCGGGAACAATTGCAGAGGCAACGTTAAATGCAACAACAGTTTCTAATTTGGGAGTTGGAACAAATGTTTTTCAATGGACCATTAGCAATTCTGTTTGTACGGCATCAACCGACCAGGTAAGTATTATACGAACGCAAGATCCAAGTTTGGCTGAAGCTGGTTCAAATCAATCAATTTGTGACTCATCAACTACTTTAGCCGCTAGCATTCCAAATGTAGGAAGCGGTGTTTGGACTTTAATTAGCGGTTCGGGCGTTTTTAGCAACATCAATAGCCCAACTTCTCAAGTAAGTGGCTTGTCAATTGGAGCGAACGTTTTTCAATGGGCGATTACAAATGGCGCCTGTTCAGCATCATCCGATCAGGTTCAAATTACCCGCGATCAATCACCAAGTCCAGCAATTGTTGGAAATGACCAAATTATTTGTTCGTCAACAGCAAGCATTAATGCAACAAATCCAACCATTGGAATTGGAACTTGGTCACTTTTAAGTGGAGCAGGATTGATAGCCAACTCGAATGCACCTTCAACCACCATTTCAAATTTAGGATTGGGAGTTTCTGTTTTTCAGTGGACAGTTGCAAATGGTGTTTGTCCAGCCAATACGACAACAATATCCATTACCCAAGATACTCCTCCAAGTAGCGCTCAAGCGGGAATTGATCAACAGATTTGCGCCAATACCACCCAACTTCAAGGCGAAAATCCATCCATCGGAACAGGCGTATGGTCACTCGTAAGTGGAACAGCTACCATTAGCGATCCATTATCATCATCATCAGAAGTAAATGCTTTAGTTCCCGGAACTACCATACTTCAATGGACAATCAGCAACGGTGTTTGTCCTTCAAGTTCCGATCAAGTTTCAATCATTATTGATGAACCGGTTACACCACCTAATGCTGGCTTCGATTTTTCTATATGTGAATCCTCAGGAACTTTAGCAGGCAACACTGCTCTTGTTGGGACAGGAATTTGGACAGTTCAAAGTGGAACCGCTTCCATTACCAATCCAACTTCTCCCACATCCGAAATTACCAATGTTGCTTTGGGAACACTTGTTCTTCGTTGGACAATCACCAATGGCACCTGTACTTCATTTGATGATGTTAACATTACACGAACCAATCTTCCTTCTCAAGCCAATGCTGGCGCAGATCAACAAGTTTGTAGCATTACAGCTTTATTATCGGCAAATCAACCTACTGAAGGAATTGGAACTTGGACTGTTTTAAGCGGAACTGCAACGTTTACTGATTCGAATAATCCGAATGATCAGATTTCCGATTTGTCGGTTGGTACAAATGAACTTGTTTGGACAATTACGAGCGGAGTTTGCCCTGTTTCGAATGATACTGTTGTAATAGTTGTAAATGAAAATCCGATAATTCCTGATGCAGGTATTGATCAGGAATTGTGTGCGGATGCGAGTGCACTAAATGCAATTCCAGCAACTATAGGCGTTGGAACCTGGTCAGTAATTTCAGGTTCGGCAACAATCAGTAGTCCCATCAACCCAACTTCGGCTATCAGTAATCTTTCTTCTGGCGAAAATGTTTTCCGTTGGACTATCGTAAATGGAGCATGTACGGCATTCGATCAAGTGAGTATTTTGCGTAATCTTCCTCCTTCAACGTCAGTTGCCGGAAACGATCAGGAAGTTTGCGAGGGTGAAACAGTGACGCTTGATGCAAACATTCCAACTTCAGGATCAGGAATTTGGACGTTAAATTCGGGACAGGCAATTATCTCCGACACGTCTTCTAATGCGGCAACATTATCGGGATTAACAGCTGGAACAGTTGTGTTAACTTGGACCATTAGTAGTGGAAATTGTCCAACATCCAGCGATCAAATTTCCATTCTCGTTAACTCAAATAACATCAGTGCCAATGCAGGAAACGATCAAACCATTTGCGCAGATTCAACTCAACTAACGGCAACAATTCCAACAACAGGAACAGGAACGTGGACGATTGTTTCGGGATCGGGAATAATTGTAGATAGCAACAATGCATCAACATCGGTAACAAATTTACCTCCGGGAGCGAATGTGTTTAGATGGTCGGTTTCAAACGGAACCTGTACGCCACTTACCGACGATGTTACCATTCAGGTTGATACTCCGCCATCAGAAGCTTTTGCTGGCGACGACCAAGTTTTATGTTCGGGAAATACTGTGTTAAATGCAAACAGTCCAACCAATGGAACTGGCTTTTGGAGTCTTATAACGGGGTCGGGAACGTTTGCAGACGTAAGCAATTCTTCAACTGCAGTTTCTTCTATTGGTATTGGTGTTAATGTATTCCAGTGGACCATTAGCAATGGTATTTGCCCTTCCGTTAATGACCAAGTTGTAATCCAAAGAGATTCGCTTCCCGTTCAAGCAAATGCAGGATCGGATATTAGCATCTGTAACAGCGATTCTGTTTCGTTAGGTGCAACAGAACCGACACCTGGAACAGGCTTATGGACATTAATTTCTGGTAACGGAATTCTGGAAGATCCAACATCTCCCGTTTCCAACATTAGCGGTTTGGGAATAGGAACCAATGTTTTTGAATGGACAGTAACAACCGGAAACTGTCCTCCAACCCGTGACACTGTTAATGTAATTAACCAACTTCCTCCAACCATTGCGAATGCGGGAATTGACACCAGCTTATGCAGCACTATCGGATTCCTTGATGCAGAATTACCAACAAACGGATCGGGAGTTTGGTCATCCAGTTCGGTCATTGTATTCGGAGATATCAGCGATCCAAATTCAACCGTAAGTAACTTAAGTCCAGGTGCGAATACCATCGTGTGGACAGTAAGCAATGGAATTTGCCCAGCCACAATCGACACACTAAATATTTTAGTTGATAAAGATCCGATAACGCCTAATGCCGGACCTGATTTAACAATCTGTTCCGATACCACTACACTTTCGGCGGCTTCCCCGACAGTTGGAACTGGCGAATGGAGTTTGCAAAGCGGAACATTAACGATTGCCGATTCTACTTCTCCATCATCTTTCGTAAGTGCAATTTCTCTTGGAACTTCTGTTCTTCGATGGACCATTACCAATGGAGCCTGTGTGGCGTTTGACGAAATGCAAATAATCCGTTCTGAACCACCTTCCATTGCAAATGCAGGAACGGATATTCAAATTTGTGATTCGATTGCCCAACTTTCTGGGAATATCCCTGTAATTGGAAATGGTATTTGGTCTATCATAAGTGGATTTGCCCAAATTACAGATCCATCAAATCCTACTACTTCATTAACTGAAATTGCACCTGACACCACCGTTCTTCGATGGACAATTTCATCAGGTACTTGTGGAGAAACATTCGATGAGGTAACAATAATTCGCAACACGCAACCAATTATTCCTCAAGCAGGCGACGACCAATCGGTTTGTTCCGATTCAACCCAACTAACCGCAATTGGTCCAGTTAATCTTAGCGGAACTTGGTCGCTTATTAGTGGAAGTGGAAATATTGCCAATGCCGATTCGGTATCTACGTCGGTAAACGGACTTGCCGCTGGAATCAATATTTTCCGTTGGACTTTACCTGCGTCTGGATCGTGTCCAGCTGTTTGGGATGAAGTGTCGATCGTGCGAAATAATCCTACATCATTGGCTTTTGCAGGGAACGACAGCACTGTTTGTTCTTCAACCTATACCATAACCGCAAATAGTCCGAGCAATGGTTCGGGAGTGTGGTTGGTTATTTCAGGGAATTCTACCCTTCAAGATTCCTTGTCTGCATCTACTTTGGTTTCGAATTTAGAAATTGGACAAAACGTTTTCGAATGGCGAATCAGCAATGGTAATTGTCCTGTAGAGACCGACCAAGTAACTATTACGCGTCTCGATACGGCATACGCTGGAGCCGATCAAGCAATTTGTGATACAAGCGCTCAACTTACAGCGATTGGAATTGGAACTTGGACCTTGCTGAGTGGAAGCGGATCCATTGAAAATCCGGATTCTTCGAGCACATTGGTTTCGAACCTAGGCGTTGGAACCAATATATTTCAGTGGACTTTAGCCGGAGCAACTTGTCCAGATGCAAATGACGAAGTGAGTGTTGTGGTCTCTGCTGCTCCATCAGCGGCATCCGCAGGTTTCGATCAATCAACATGCAACGACACATTGTCTCTTTCGGCAACCACGCCAACCAGTGGAAATGGAGTTTGGAGCATCATTCAAGGATCAGCAATAATATCCGATTCAACATCTTCATCCAGTTTATTAAGCAACATAAGTGTCGGGGATAATGTATTGGTTTGGACGGTAAGTAATGGTGCTTGTCCAGCTTTGTCAGACACGGTTATTATTGCTCGAGGAGATACTGCCAATGCGGGAGTTGATCAAACGCTATGTGCCGATTCTACGCTATTAGCTGCCGTCATTCCAACATCAGAAACGGGTCTTTGGTCTGTAATAAGTGGAACTGGAATATTTGCAGATGCAAGCAACGATTCAACAACGGTAAGTGGTTTATCGCAAGGAATAAATATTTTCCAATGGGCTTTAACTAGTGGTTCTTGCCCGAATGCTAATGATGAAGTGAGCATTATAGTTTCCGTTCCTCCTTCAGAAGCTTCTGCAGGTCTCGATCAAACAACATGCAACGATACACTTTCTCTTTCGGCAACAACACCAACGATTGGAAATGGAGTTTGGAGCATCATTCAAGGTTCGGCAATAATCAACGATTCAACATCTTCAACAAGCACAATTAGCAATTTAAGTGTTGGTGAAAACACACTGGCTTGGACGGTAAGCAGTGGAGCCTGTCCTGTTTTGTCCGACACGGTTATTATTACCCGAGGTGATACTGCCTATGCAGGAGTTGATCAAACGCTATGTGCCGATTCTACACTATTGGCAGCGCTCAATCCTTCTTCAGGAACAGGGCTTTGGACTGTTGTAAGTGGAACAGGAATTTTTACAGATGCAAGCAACGATTCAACAAGTGTGAGCGGTTTATCGCAAGGAATTAATATTTTCCAGTGGACAGTAACCGGAGCAGCTTGCCCCGATTCATCCGATCAGGTGGAGATAAAACGCCAATGCAACACACCGCCAATTATTACCAACGATGATTACACAATGCTCGAAGACAGTGTATTGGAAGATAATTTTCTAACGCCTTTTGATACAGATCCCGACAGTACAGCTCTTACAATTGATACAACACAAGTTACAGGTCCGAGCCACGGAACAGTTGTGGTGCATCCCGATGGAAGTTTTACTTATACACCCAACGAAAATTATTACGGACTTGATACCTTCATCGTAGAAATTTGTGATAGCGGAATCCCGCTACCCGAATTATGTGGACAAGATACCATCGTAATAACCATTCAACCGGTTAATGATCCGCCAATAATTGTGAACGATACCGTTTCGGTTAATCCGGGAAGTTCGGTTACGGATAATTTACTCGACAACGACAGCGATATAGAACAAACAACATTGGTTGCTAATCCGACGCCTATTTCGGGACCATCGAATGGTGTTATCGTGGTGAATGAAGATGGCAGTTTCACGTATACACCAAACAACGGATTTATTGGAACAGATACAGTTGTAGTTCAGGTGTGCGACGGAGGAATTCCGCTTCCAGAAGAATGTGCACCTGATACAATTTTCATCAATGTTGGTGAGATAACGTTTACGGTTGATGCTGGCCCCGACCAAATTATTTGCGGAACCTTCACTCAACTCAACGCTACACCAGCCGAAGCCCCAGCAACTGGACTTTGGACCATTGCAACAGGCTCTTGTTTGATCATAGAACAGAATGTTCCCAATACAAACATTGTGAACATTGCAAGCGACACGGTATTACTCGTTTGGACGGTAACATTGGATGGTGTTTCGCTTTCCGACACCATGCAAGTGGTTGCGAATCCTGCAGCTACACCAGCATTTGCAGGCGAAGACCAAGTTGTTTGCGGAAGTACTTCCGAACTACAAGGCAACACGGCAATCAGTGGAGATGGAACCTGGAGTGTGTTTAGTGGCTCCGGACTTTTATCGAACGACACCAATGAAATTTGTGGTGTAACGGGATTATCTGTAGGAACAAACACCTTTGTTTGGACAATCGAAATTGGACCATGTTCGAGCAGCGATACCGTTGCCATTGTATCATACAGCGAAACAAACGTTCAGCTAACTGCCGACACAAGTATTTGTCCTGAAATTACGAGTATACTTCTTAATGTGGATGTTCAAGGTCCTGTGCTTGGTACATGGCAGGTGGTTTCGGGAACAGCAAGTTTCAGTAACGATTCTACCTTACAAACAAGCGTAAGCGGTTTATCTGCGGGTAGCAACGTCATTGTTTATAGCATTTCAAACGGATCGTGCGGTTCGAGTGATAGCATTTCCATTACCGTCTTGAATGCCGACGATGCACTTTGTACGATTGAAGATGTATTTATTCCTGAAGGCTTCTCACCAGATGAAGATGGATCGAACGACGCCTTTGTAATTTATGGTTTGAAAGGGCAACGGGTTACTTTAAAAGTCTTTAATCGTTGGGGTAATCTTGTTTACGAAAGCGACAATTACCAAAACAATTGGGATGGAACCTGCACTACAGGCTTAATTCTAGCAGGCGAACGTTTGCCTGAAAGCACCTACTATTATCTTGTGCAAATAGAAGGCGAGAATGAAACGCGCAAAGGATACTTAACCTTATGGCGATAAAATCAGAAATAATAAAACTGGACATGAAAAAGCACCTATTTCTTCTCTTTTTCCTACTGGCATTCTTTCAAGGAAAAGCACAACAAGACCCGATGTACAGCATGTACATGTTCAACACCATGGCTATAAATCCTGCGTATGCGGGCTCTCTCGACCATGTGCAAGTTACCGGATTGTTTCGGAGACAATGGCTCGACTTTCCTGGTTCGCCTCGAACAGCGAGTGTTAGTTTTCATTCGCCACTAAAGAATGAACAGGTTGGTTTGGGAGTATCGTTTGTGAACGATCAAATGGGCGAAATGGCTACCAACTCTCTGATGGCTTCGTATGCCTATCATCTTAAATTCAAAAAGAGTCGCTTGTCATTAGGTTTGCAAGCAGGTGGTAGAAACTTCAGTGTGGACCTGAGTAAAATCAAACTCAACCCAGATCAAGCGTTCGACGAATCTTTTCAAGGAAACGTAAGTCAGTGGAGTTTGAACTTTGGCGCCGGCGCTTTTTGGTATGGCCCAAATTGGTATGTTGGATTGGGTGTTCCAAACTTGAGAAACAACATCATGAGTGCACAACAATTAAACACAGTTTATTTGGCTCGTTACAGAACGCATATAAATTTAACGGGAGGATATGTGTTTAAGCTCTCCCCAACACTTCATTTAAAACCATCGCTCATGATGAAGGAAGTTGCCGGAGCGCCAATGCAAGTTGATGTAAATGCTAATATTTACTGGCTTGATGTAATTGGTTTCGGGCTTTCATATCGTTCAAAAGATGCTATGGTAGTTTTACTCGAAATCCAACTAAATAAGAACTTCCGCATAGGTTACGCCTATGACCAAACGATTAGTCAGCTTTCGGGTTATGTAGGAGCGACTCACGAAATAATGCTTCGTTCCGATTTAGGATTCAATAAAAACAAGACCGTTACTCCACGATATTTCTAATTATAAAGAACATGGCATATTCTATTCTTAAACACCTTCGGAACGGACTGCTGTTGCTCTTGCTTGGAGCAGCCCCGATTTTGGCACAATCGCCTGTCGAAAGAAAAGCAAATAAGCTGTTTGCGAATTATGCTTATGCGGATGCAATTGAGCTTTATGAGCACATTCTTAAAAAGAATCCCGACAATAAAAACGCTATTCGCAAATTGGCCGACTCCTACCGATTAAGCAACAATCCTACAAAAACAGAAGAGTGGATGAAGCGTGTTATTGAATTGGGAATTGCTTGGAATGAAGATTATTTATACTTGGCTCAGGCACTTGAGGCAGCTGGTAAAAACGAAGAGGCCAAAAAGCAATACGAGAAGTTCAATCAATTGATGGCTTCCGATCAACGTGGGAAACAATTTACCAATGCACTCGATAATTTCGCTGGCTTTTTTGGAGAATCAGAATGCTACAAAGTTGAAAATCTAAGCATCAATTCGGCAAATTCCGATTTCAGCGCTTCGTATTTTCAAAACGGAATCATGCTTGTTTCGAATCGACAAGGCAGCAGTTTCCCGAAGTCTATATTTCCATGGAACAATGACCCTTGGCTCGATTTATATACATCAGAAGGCCTCAACGACTCTACCTTGCAAGACGTTTCGCCCTTCTCTTCAAAACTCAATACTAAGTACCACGAAGGTCCCGCAAGTTTTCATGTTCAAACACAAACACTCGCCTTTACACGAAATAATTTCTTCAAAGGAAAAGTGCGAAGAAGTGCCGACCGTATCAACAAACTCAAATTGTTTTTTAGTACGTACAATGGAAAAGAATGGTCTAAAGTTGGCTCGTTCCCATTCAACAGCGATGAGTATTCCATCGGCCATCCCGCATTTTCGGAAGATGGAAAACGCTTGTATTTTTCGAGCGATATGCCTGGAGGTCAGGGTGGAAGTGATATTTATGTAAGTCGTTTTGAAAACGATACTTGGACAAGTCCCGAAAACTTGGGCCCCGAAGTTAACACTAAAGGAAACGAGCTTTTCCCCTTTGTTTACAAAGACAGTCTACTTTGTTTTGCTTCAAACGGCTGGGGCGGAATGGGTGGTCTCGACAATTTTCGTTCGGTTTTTAAAAACGGAAAACCCCAAAAAATAGAAAACATGGGTTCGCCCATTAATAGTCCAGCCGATGATTTTGGTTTGATCATGAATAATTTCGGAAAAAACGGATTTTTCAGTTCCAATCGAGCAGGAGGGAAAGGAAGTGACGACATTTATAGATTCACTTACAAAATGCGTCCAACAAACATTATTCTTGTCGATCAGGATGAAGTAAAAGCGGTTCCAAACGGGCGAATGAAAATTTATTCAAACGATGAACTTGTTTTTGATTTGCCGGCTGATGGAGAAGGAAAAGCTTCGGCTATGTTGCGTCCTTGTTTGGAATACAAAGTAATCACCACTGGCGATGGCTTTCCGCAGCACGAACAGGTAATTAAATCGAATTGTCCGGTGAGCAAAAAGGACGATATCCGCATTTTAATGAAACGTCCGAAGTTGTATGTGAACGTGTTTGACAAATACTCCAACAAAGACATTTCCAATGCCCAAGTAGAACTTCAGGATTTAACAAGCAAAGCAGCGGCTGTTACTGCCGAAACTGATGCAAAAGGATATGTGAGATTCTATTTAGAACCTTGTCATCAATATCAAGTTAAGGCAAAGAAAGCAGGCCTTCCCGACGCAATGAAAACCCTAACTGCTCCATGCAAGCAAGGCGAAGTGGATGCTGTTGCTCGTTTGGGAACCGGTGTTGCTCCATTGAAAGGCATTCCACTCGAATTTACCATTGTTGATGAGCAATCGAATGCTCCTGTTGCCAATGCGAAAATTCGAATGGTTAATTCACAAACGAAAGAAGTACTTGATTTTCTTGCGGATGAGAAAGGGTTTTTTGAAACGGTCGTTATTGAGAATTCGAGTTGGACGGCTTCGTGTTCGCAGATTGGTTATTTCAGCACATCGAAAAGTAAAACGGATGTAAAAGCGTTGAAAGGGATTAAGAAACTTTCGCGTGAGTTGAAACTGTTGAAGCTTCGCGAAGGTGGTGTTATTGCACTCGAAGGCATCTTCTACGATTTAGCCAAATCGAATATTCGTCCTGACGCTGCAAAGGTCTTGGATTATGTGGTTTTGGTGATGGAAGAAAATCCAACCATGATTATTGAACTAGGTTCTCATACTGATTCGCGTGGCAGCGATGCTGACAATTTGAAACTTTCTGAAGCCCGAGCAAAATCGGCTGCCGAATACATTATTTCAAAAGGCATTGCTGCAAGTAGAATTACGGGGAAAGGCTACGGAGAAACGCAATTAAAAAACAATTGCGGCAATGGGGTAAAATGTAAGGAGGCGCTTCATCAGGAAAACCGTAGAACCGAAATCCGCATTCTTGACTTCGATTAAGAAACCTTAGTTCTTAATTGTATTCATCATTTCGAAATAGGTGCGCCCTTTTTTTGCATTAATGCGAATGGTGTCGCAGCGCATTTTTCCGTAAAATTTCGATTGTGCTTTGAATAGAATTTCATTCTTGCCCGGCTCAAGTGGAATGCGAGCATACGAAATGTTGTTGGGAAGTGTTTGCCAATTGCGCGTATCGGCTTGTTCCGAAATGGCATTTGCCAAACCCAATACAAACCCAGCATCTTTGTTTTCTTTCCTCATAGCCATCTCGGCCGCTTTTTTTACTGCAAAACGAAGTAGAGCAGCTCCCATTTCCCGCGCAAAGCGGTCGTTCAAACTTTTAAAGGCGATGGCATCAATGTTTTCTGCCATTTCGAGCGGATAGGATTTTCCACCAACCCGAACAGTTGCAGATGTATAAGCAGATGGCCGATGCACATAACGAGGAAAGGCAATTCGGTAAAAACTCACCTTCGATAAATTAACTGCATCTTGTTGGCTTACACTATTCACTGGAAATGAAAAGCTAAGAGCTAGTCCTGGGTTCATAAAAACAAACTGATCGCTCACGCGTGTCAAAGTAAAATCGATGCTCCATTCTTCTTTGTATGGACCTAAACTATTGTTCCAAAAAAGGATGAGTTCGGTTTTATTCGACTTGGGTAGGGTGTCGTTGGGCTGATATCCAAAAGTTTTCTTGTAAAGTTCAACTTCGTTTTGAAATCCATTGGCAGCAGCTGTTCGAATGAGATCTTTCTTTAGTTGTTCCGGAACGGTCATCTCAAAGAACTTGCTGTAATCGCCTTTATATACTTCGTATGCATTTCGGTAAGCAATAAATGCATTGTTGAGGTCGCCGCTACCTTCGTATGACAAGCCCATAAGTAAATGCGCAAATGCATCCTCCTTGTATTTTGGTTTGTCTTTCTGTCTTTCCGCCATGGCAATGAGCGAAAGATTCATCCTCCGGCATTCAACCAAAGCATCTTCGAAATTGCGCATCTTCAAGTAGTTCATTGCATTGAAATAATGCAACATCACAATTTCAAAATCTTCGGCTTTATAGGGTTTTACTCCTGGGTTTGTAATGATTGCAAGCGCTTCATAGCCCAAATTTCTTCTGTAATCCTCAATGAGATAATCGGCTTCTTGAAAATAATCGGCGCTCTCCTTGAAATTCCCTAAGCTTAAATCGACATAGCCGCGTTCCAATAAATACAAGAGCCGCATACGTTTCTTCTTGGCTTGCTTGTTGGTGGCTAATTCCGTTTCGGCCTGTTTAAATTGCTCTTGCTCTATATACGACATAAAACGCTTGTGCTTCACATAATAGGGAGCACAAGCGTTAAGTATAAATAGACAGAATACAATGGCAATCAGGCGAAGCTGGCGCATGCGATGTCCAATAAAATTAGATGATTTAAGGACGATTAATTAACGATGTATTTCTTGCCTTTGTAATCGCCAATCCAAACAATTTCGTTGGTTTCGATATTGGTCAATTCCAAATCAATTTGCCAAAAGGTTGTTTTCTCTTTGCCGTAACCATCCACAATCGATTTTACGGTTCCTTGCATCATGAAATCAGCACCCACTTCGCGACCAAATTTTTTCATTGTCTCGGCTGAAGAAAAATCTTGTTGGTCGGCACGTTCTCCGCGCAATTCGGTGCGCTTCTCTCCAGCGGAAACCAAACGAATCATACTGCTTTTAATGAACGCACGTTCCATGTCTTTGGTGAAGATTTCTGTGTCCATGTGTTCGTGGCTGTTGTTGCGAACCATTCCCACAATAACAACTGGCTTTTTTTGTTTTTCGTTGGTGAAGTTACCGAGCCAGTTACCGCCCAGGGCCTGACTTGTAAGTGTTTCGGCTGCAAGGCGGGCATCGGTTTCGTTCCATCGCCCACTTAAATCAATTACTTTGTCGGGAGCTACGCGTGTAACGGTTCGTTTTGCACATGAGCCCAATGTCAACGTGCTAATTACTGCAATGCCTAAAAGGCGAATCATTGATTTTTTCATAGGTGTAAAATAGAGCTTATTTGGAATAGGTTGTTTTTACTTGTTTAGGACCATCGCCTTCATCGACCGTTAAATTAATAATAAATCCACTGCCACTGTATGTGCCACTTCCAGAAATGCTAATTCCTGTAATAGTAGATTGAGAAATACTGAGACTGTTGTTGGCAACCAAGGCGGGAATATTTGCATTTGCGCCCAAATTGTAAATGTTATTGATGATGATTTGGGAAGTATTGTTAGGATTGCTTGTGACAACGGATGTATAATTTCCGGTAACCTGATTTCCAATTTCTTCGCGCACATTCCAAGTGCCGATGAATTTTTCTTTTGGGTCTGTATCTTGAATCAGTAAGGGCTCTTCGTCGGTACAAGAAACCAATACCAAACACAAGAAAAGCCCCGAACACAATAGTTTGAATGAATACATAAATTAAAGGGTTGTTAAATAAATCGTACGATTCATTTGGCTCGGCCGCTTTACAAGTAGCTTGCCAAATTACACAGTTATTTATAATTCCTCAATAAAGGGTGTTAATTCGTCGGCAATTTTACGGTCGTTACTCAAACGAGGCACTTTGTTTTGTCCGCCCAGTTTACCTTGCGACTTCATGTATTGAACAAAACTGCCCTTTTCCACACTTCGTAAAATTAAGGGCTGGAGCACGTTACCAATAATCAAATCTTTGTAATAGATGTTCTTCTTCTGCAAGGCGGCATCAATCTTTAATCGAAAACGATCGGCATCTTTGGGTTTTAAATTAAACTCCACAAACCATTCGTGGTAAGGCAATCCTGTTTCGGGACTTACTTGCGGCGCCACAGTAAACTCAATCACTTCAACAACTTCTCCCAAGCAGGCAGCTTTCAAAGCGTACTCAACTTCTTCGGCAATTACGTGTTCGCCAAATGCCGAAGTAAAATGTTTGATTCGTCCCGTTACAACAACACGATACGGATCGAGACTCACAAACTTTACGGTATCGCCAATGTTATATCCCCAAAGTCCGGCATTGGTGTTTAGAATAAGCACGTAGTTCACATCCATTTTCACGTCTTTCAAGGAAATGCGTGTTGGGTTTTCGGAGAAGAACTCATCGGCAGGAATAAACTCGTAAAAAATACCGGAATTTAAAATCAGCAAGAGGCCTTGTGATGGCTGTTTATCTTGATAGGCAATGAAACCTTCGGAAGCAGGGAAGAGCTCGATTGAATCGATGGGTTTGCCAATCAGCTTTTCGAAACGGCTGCGATAAGGTTCAAAATTTACCCCGCCATAAACAAACAAAGAAAAGTTAGGAAACAGTTCCTGCATGGTTTTTCCGCCCGATTTCTCTTGCAACACTTCAAAATACATTTGCACCCAAGACGGAATTCCGCTGATGAGTGTCATGTTTTCGTTGATGGTTTCTTTAGCAATTTTCTTCACCTTTTTTTCCCAATCCTCAATGCAATTGGTTTTGTATGAAGGCATCTGGTTTCTTCGTAAATACTGCGGAATATGATGATTCACAATGCCACTTAAACGACCCAAAGGAATGCCACCAATTTCGTTTAACACCGGACTTCCCGAAAGAAAAATCAATTTACCATCCACAAATTGGGCATTGCCCGTTTCGTGAATGTATAGCAACAAAGCATTACGCGCCGATTCAATGTGGTTATGAATTGATTCGGCAGTAATTGGAATGTACTTGGTTCCCGAAGTGGTTCCCGAAGTTTTGCAGAAATAGATGGGTTTTCCTTTCCAAAGTACATCAGCTTCTCCCTTGGTAGCGCGGTCGATATAGGTTTTCAGACCCTCGTAATCGCGCACGGGCACATTTGCTTTAAAATCCTCGTAAGAGTGGATAGAAGCAAAGCTATGATCCCTTCCAAAAGCGGTGTTTTGAGCACCGGCAATGAGTTCTTGAAACACCTTGTTCTGGGTTTCGATTGGCGACTTGCTCCATTTACGAACTTGGCGGGCTATATACGAAGAGAGCGGTTTGGCTAAGAATGATTTTATTCCCATGATGTGTTGCAAAAATAGGAAGAATAGAACACCAATAATTTAAAAATTGATAAACCCCATAAGTAGAGTATGCATTTTTAATGAAATTTTTTAAAGGGATAATAGAAAAAAACATTCAAGGTATTTTTTTCTCTAAATGTTAACTATAAAGTTAACTTTGTGGTGTAAAATTCGTTGAGCGAAAAATCATTTTTCATGAAAACCATTTTATGGAATTCTATCTTGAGCAGCAGCCATCTGTTCAAGAGAAAATTGAATTTGTGTTCAGAATAATCAGACAAGTAGAACGTATTCCAATAAAATATTTTGAGCATATAGAAGGCTCAGATGGACTTTTTGAAATTAGAATTGAAGTAGGATCTAATATTTTTAGAGTGTTTTGTTGCTTTGACGAAGGACACATTGTTGTCCTTTTTATTGGATTTCAAAAGAAGACACAAAAAACACCTCGCAACATGATTGAAAAAGCAACCCTGCTGAAGCAATCGTATTTTGAATTAAAAAAACAGAGTAATGGAAAAGGACGCAACAAGAAAAGTTAAATCGTTTGATGAACTTTTAGAGGTAAAGTATGGCAAACTTGGCACGCCCAATCGTGATGAGCATGAAACCAAGGCCAATTATTTTGTTATTTCAGAAATGTTGAAAGAAGCAAGAAAAGAAGCCAACATCACACAAGAACAGTTGGCCGAAAAGATCGGTACTAAGAAGAGTTATATCTCAAGACTTGAAAACGGGAAAGTAGATATACAGCTTTCTACGCTTTTCAAAATTTTCGAAATCGGTTTAGGGAAACACATTCGGTTTACTATTTCCTGAAGCTAAATTCCCTCATGAAACCCAAACTCGACATCATTCAACTCCTTCGGGCGGTGGCGGCTATGCTGGTGTGTTTCTTTCACATGAAAGGCCTGTTGAAGGAAGATAATATTGGGAAAATCTTGTTTGGCAATGGCTCCATTGGTGCGCCGCTCTTCTTTATGATTAGCGGTTTTATCATGCATCATACCACGCGTTTTGTGCAAGCCAATTGGAAAAATGTTACGGTGTTTTTGGGGAAGCGACTCATCCGCATTGTGCCTTTGTACGTTTTCATGACCACGCTTTATATTCTAGTTTCAGGCAACGGGCATTTTTATTTTATAGAACACCCGCGTTTATTGCTTCCTACGTTTTTCTTTTTTCCTACGTATGCAAATCATATCGGTCCTTCCTACGGAATGCCGGCTTTGGCCGTGGGCTGGTCCTTGAATTATGAAGTGTTTTTTTATGTGTTGATTGGCTTGTCGATGTTATTCGGCAAACAGCGATGGCTTGTTTTGACTGGCTGGTTGTTGGCATCAACACTTTTGCTTCCATTAATTATCAATGGTTTTGTGATGATGAATCTATCGGAATGGTATGGCTATACTGCTTCGTATCTAAGTTTGATGACGAATCCGGTTTTACTGTTTTTTCTAGCGGGTATTGGCATTTCCTACATTTGCAATAGCACGATAGAACCCCCATCCTTGTTTTGGGCAAATGCGCATAATGGTTTAGCGGTCTTGATTTTTGTGTTGTCTTATTTTCAAGTGATACAACTCTTACCGGGTTGGTACAATCATATACTCAGTTGTGGATTTCTTTTGTTTACCCTTCTGCAACGCAATAAATTAAAGCCATACACAGTTCCTCGGTTTCTGATGTTTATTGGGAATAGTTCATTTTCGCTCTATTTAGTTCACCCAATTATCTTGAATGTTTCCCCCAAAATCCTATTGGCTTCGGGACTTGGTATTGCATTTAAGGGATGGATAATTTTTGCTGTGCTTATAACGATTATATTAATCATTGCCGGAATTTGCGCCCGTTTCATTGAAAGAGGATTCAGTGTTTACCTTACGAACAGCCTACTTAGCATTGCTCCTATGAAAAATGAATCGAACAATCAATAAAAAGCAATTGCATACAGCTTCGCTTATCTTTGCTTCATGATACTATACAATGTAACTGTAAACATCGATCCGGAAGTGCATGAGGATTGGCTCAACTGGATGAAAAATACACATATTCCAGATGTGTTGAATACCGGATTGTTTATTGAGAACAAATTATTCCGCGTTTTGAATACTGAAGAGGGCGAAGGATTTACGTATTCCATTCAATATTTTATGGAAACAATAGAACACTACGATGATTACAAATTACGTTTTGCTCCTGCTTTGCAAGCCGAATATACTAAACGCTACCAAAATCGTTTTGTGGCATTCCGAACTTTACTAGAAACCGTTTAATGGCTTTATTCCAAAAACAAGTAACTGCCAAGAAAGCACTTGGGCAACATTTTCTCAAAGACCTTTCTATTGCAGGCCAAATTGCCGACAGTCTTCCGGCTACAGAAGTTCCCCGTAAGGTCTTGGAAGTGGGTCCCGGAATGGGTGTTTTAACCAACTTTCTTCTCAAGAAAAACCTCGATTTGCGTGTGGTTGAAATCGATAGAGAATCGGTGGCTTATTTGAAAGCCAACGTTAAAGAGCTGGATGGTCGCATCATCGAAGGCGATTTTTTACGTCTAAACCTGCCCGATTATTTGGATGAACAAGGTGCTGTCATTGGAAATTTTCCCTACAACATTTCTTCGCAAATCCTTTTTCATTGCCTCGATCATAAAGAAGTAGTTGAATCGGTGGTTGGTATGTTCCAAAAAGAAGTAGCCGAACGCCTTGCTGCAAAACACGGCAACAAAACCTACGGAATCATTAGCGTTTTGCTTCAAACCTATTACAACATCGAATATCTTTTCACGGTTCACGAACATGTGTTTTCGCCGCCACCTAAAGTGAAATCCGCCGTTATTCGCATGACACGTAAAACCAATGTAGAACTTCCCGTTCCTTATGCAGTCCTTCGAAATGTGGTGAAAACAGGATTCAATCAACGTCGGAAAACATTGCGAAACGCCCTCAAGCCAATCATTGCTGGACGAGAATTTCAGCATCCATTTCTTGATCTTCGTGCCGAACAACTCAGCATTCAAGACTTTGCCGACCTTTCGGTTTGCCTTCAAAATCTATGATTAACCAAAAAAATATCCGCCTCATTATCGCCATGATGGTTCTTGCCTTATCTGGCTTGATTGCCATTCAGATATATTGGATAAATAATGCCATCGATTTGGAACGCCAGCGTTTCGAAACTACCGTAAATCAAGCATTGCAAAACGTGGTGGAGATGGTCGAAAGGCAAGAAGTTGCCAATAAAGTGCGCACACGATTTGATGCCTCCAAACAAGGGAAAATGTTCTTTTTGGGAATCGATTCCTTGATACGAAAAAGCATCGACCGGAAAGACACCACCACATCGGGTTTGGTGTTTTGGAACGAGGTAAGTCCTGGAGAATTGCAAACGGAATTTCGTCAACTTAATCAAGATGGAAGTATCGAATTTGTTGGGGAAACACGAACCGATTCAGGCGGACAGGTAGAGTACAAGAAAATCAGGAAAGCCAGACAAACCAATGGATCTCCATCGTTTGGTGAAATCAGCTCCGATCTAAACCCACGCGAACGAACGAAAGACCCACGCTTAGATCGCTTGATGAAAAAAAGCGGGTTGGTGACAGACATTTTCCGAGAGCTTTTCAATTTGAATGTGAATAACGGCGTTGAAGACCGGGTAGATCCTCGACTAATCGATTCCTTGTTGCGAGCAGAATTGAAAACGCAGGGATTAAACACGCCATTTGAGTTTGGTCTTTACGACTTCATCAATAATAAAATGTTCGTCGATCATCCCACCGATTATACCGAACAGCTTATGAAAACCCATTTCCGGGTTCGATTATTTCCGCACGATATCTTTTATCATCCCGATTACCTCATGGTGTTTTTCCCAGAACAAAACCGCTATGTGTTTAACAACCTCTGGGTGATGTTTGCCTCTTCCGGTTTCTTCATTCTAATTATTATTGGAGCATTCTTTTTCACCATCAACACCATCATTCGTCAAAAGAAGCTTTCCGACATCAAAAACGATTTCATTAATAACATGACGCATGAGTTGAAAACACCCATTTCGACCATCTCGTTGGCCTGCGAAGCATTGAACGACCCCGATATTCATAAATCGGCAAGCATGACAGCCAATTACACTCGCATGATTCAGGAGGAAAATAAGCGAATGACACTACTCGTCGAAAATGTATTGCAAAGTGCATTGCTCGATAAATCGGATTTCGACCTTCAAAACAACCGAGTCGACATGCATGTGGTGATCCAAAAAGTGATTCAGAATTTCGAAATGCACTTAACGCAGCACAAAGTGAAATTGGATTTAAAATTAAACGCACAAAATCCAATCATCGATGGCGATGTTGTTCATTTAACCAATGTGATTTTCAATTTGTTGGACAATGCAATTAAATACACTCCCCACATTCCCGAAATTCAGATAGAAACCAAAACCCAAGGCGCGAACATCCTGATATCGTTAACCGATAATGGAATTGGAATAACCCGCGAAGAACAAAAGCGTATTTTTGAGAAATTGTACCGTGTACCAACGGGTAATATTCACAATGTAAAGGGCTTTGGTTTGGGATTAAGTTATGTGAACGCAATTGTTTCCAAACACCATGGCAGCATTCGAGTTGAAAGCGATTTAGGCATTGGAAGTACGTTTACATTGGTTTTGCCATTGGCACAAAATCTCAATTAAAAATCAATAATCGATAATTGTCAATCGTTTAGAATCGAGTAAATTCATCACATCAAATCTTCGTTAATAAACGTTTTTAAATTTATACTATGAAAATTCTGTTAGCCGAAGACGATCCTAATTTAGGATCTCTGATACGCGAATATTTAGAAGTAAAAGGATATCATACCGTACTTTGCCCGAATGGGGAAGAGGCGCTCAAAATGTTCTTGAATGAGAAATGGAACATCTGCATTTTTGATGTGATGATGCCACACATGGACGGTTTTACCCTTGCCCGCGAAATTCGGAAACATAATAAGGACGTTCCGATTGTTTTTCTTACCGCCAAGTCGATGAAAGACGATGCGATTGAGGGATTTAAAGTAGGAGCCGACGATTACATCACAAAGCCCTTTAGTATGGAAGAACTGATTCTTCGTATTAAGGCCATTTTAAAACGGACCGAACGTGCGGTTGACGACACACCTGTTCAGGAATACAAACTCGGTAAATACACATTCAACACCACTCATCAACAGCTTATTTTAGGAGATTCCATCCAAAAGTTAACCTCACGAGAGGCGGATTTACTCAAATTGCTTTGTGTGAACATAAACGATACGCTCGAACGGAATTTTGCTTTACGAACCATTTGGTCGGACGATAATTATTTCAATGCCCGAAGCATGGATGTTTACATTGCAAGACTTCGTAAGTATTTATCAGGCGACCCAAGTTTGGAGATTATCAATGTTCATGGAAAAGGATTTAAGTTGGTCGACGAACATTCAGCATCCTAATTCGATTCATCTACTTTAATTGTTTGAAAACTTCGGTAGTTTTTTAAAAAGGGCACAAGCCAAATGGCGACAAACACTGCACATAAAGCAAAGGCGTATACAATTTGACCATCAGTATTAAAAAAAGGAAGCGCAAACAAAGCACTCATTCCAGCTCGAAACAGGATGTTGATGGTTTGAAAAACGCTACTAATTCGTCCAATTGATTGATTGGGAATATGCTGAAACAACCAAGTTGTCCGAAGTACGCGTGTTCCTGCATTGGCAATTCCAATTAAAAAGCAGAGTGCTCCAAATAAGATTACTGAGTTGTTGATTGAAAATAAGATGTAAATAAAAACCGTTGCGCACATCATTGCGGCGATTCCAAATATAAAACCCGCCTTACGGAAAGCCCACACCATAGCAACGCCGGCGAGCATCGCTCCAATGGAATACATAACTTCCGAAAGTGCGTACATTCCTGCACCCGCATGAAGATGCTGATCGATATAAATGGGTAAGATCTGCTGAAAAGTAATAAGCACCACCACAAAAATGACATAGGACGCATTTCCAAACACAAAAACCAGTGGGTGATTTTTTAAAAATGTAACACCCGAACGAATGCGATCCAAAATAGATCCCGTTTCTATATGACGAATAGCAATGGGTTCGTACTTTATCATCAGAATCAAAACAAAACCGATAGCATAGGTAATGGCATCTACCAAAAAAACATCTTGCAAGGTCCATGCTTGAATGCCAAATGGTAGATTGATTGAGAAACCCACAATGGTATGTTGCCCAGAGCTTATCCCTGAAAGTAAAATGGCCGCGGCTCCTCCCGATAAAATACTGGTCGATTGTCCTATGATTTCTGTCCAAGAAGTAAATCTGCCGTAATACTGCTTTTCCGTAATTTCTTGTCCAAAAGCGTACAATGCAGGATAATGAATATTGTAGACGAGAATAGTTCCTGCAAACACAAGCATGGCACACCAAGATGGAACCTCGCCAAGAATAAAACCAAGGCTAGAAGCTGATCCTAACAAGAGCAATCCAAAAATATTGATGGCAAGGAAAACGCCTCTTCGTGAAAATTTATCGATTAATGTTCCTGCATACAATCCCCAAAAAAGCATCACGAATGTAGTTGCAGCATACATGACACCGAATAATTCGGGCTTCCCCAGAATTTTACTGAAATACCAGGGTATTGCGACC
>Ga0304730_1000017_pt1 | contig 226683 bp, 191 predicted proteins | sample M_130628_MF_Meta_FD_190474 | JGI IMG/M metagenome (GOLD analysis project Ga0304730, IMG submission 190474) | Freshwater microbial communities from Lake Montjoie, Canada to study carbon cycling - M_130628_MF_MetaG (v2) (version 2) | ecosystem: Environmental > Aquatic > Freshwater > Lake...
CCCCACCAAATATCCATCTCGGCACTTGGCTCGGTGAACGGGAAGTAGCTGGGGCGAAGCCTTATGGCGGTTTTTTCGCCAAAAAAAGCTTGCGCAAACTCCAAAAGCGTTTGCTTCATGTCGGCAAAAGAAACCTTGCGGTCGAGGTAAAGACCCTCAATTTGGTGGAACATGCAGTGGCTCCGCGACGATATGGCTTCGTTGCGAAATACGCGCCCCGGAGCAATAATGCGAATGGGCGGCTTTTGGGACTCCATGGTGCGAACCTGCACGTTTGAGGTATGCGTGCGCAGGGCCCAGTCTGGGTTTCGAGCCAAAAAGAAGGTGTCTTGCATGTCGCGCGCCGGGTGTTCGGGCGGAAAGTTCAGGGCCGTAAAGTTGTGCCAGTCGTCCTCCATTTCAGGACCTTCGGCCACAGCAAAGCCCATTCGGCGAAAAATATCGACCAATTCGTCGCGCACCTGGCTCACGGGGTGGTGGCTTCCAGGGGCTACGGACCATCCGGGGCGAGAGGTGTCTTCTGCACTTATGACTACCTTGGGCTTGCCCGAGGCGTGCTCTAATACCTTGGCTTCAACGCTGGTTTTAAGCTCATTAAGAAGTTGCCCGATCTCCCTGCGGTCCTTGGCTTCAGCCAACTTGAAGTCCGCAAAAAGGTCGTTGAGAACGCCCTTTCGACCCAAAAACCGAAGACGCAGAAGTTCCGCCTCATCGGCGTTGGCAGGAGTCGCAGAAGCGACCTCAAGGAGGTATTGCTGTATTTTAGCCTGCATAGTCGGGTAAACTGCTATATTTGCTTGCTTTGTTGAACAAAACTATGCTAAAGCGATTGAACTACCGGATCATTTCTGCCCTCGCCCTACTATTGGCCTTGGCAGGCAGCCTCGCGTCCTGCGAGAACGAGGCTACGGGCCCCGCCTACATTGCGGTACGCGTCATTAATTCCGACAGCGTGGCCATTCAAAATGCTTGGATTCACCTGTCGGCGCCCGGCAGCGGAACCCTCTTTGACAACCCCAATACTTCGGGATACTACTACAAAAAATCCAGCTTAAGCGGCTGGACCGACACTCCCTGGAAGTATTCTCGCGAAGCCTACCTCGACGTGGAGTCCACCAAGGGCGCCTACAGAGGTTGCTCCTTTGTGCACGTGGTTCCCGGCGATACCGTCGTTGCCTATGTAATTCTTCGCCCCTACGGCGACCCCAACACTGGATGCCCATGAACACCCTACATTCCTTTGCTGCCGCTGCTGCCCTGATTGCCGCGACACTGACTTCCTGCAGCCCCAAAGACGCCCCGGTATACCGCTTTCAGATTGAGGTAGTTGCCGTCAACGACGACGGAGTGCTGATTCCCATTCAAAACGCAACGGTGCGCGCAACTGCCCCTGTGGTGAATGCCCTGCCCGACTTTACCGGTTTCTCAGGCATTGACGGCATTGTGCGCGACGCCGAAGGCAATGATTTGTTTCAGTACGGACTCCCCGCAGTACTGCAGGTAACGGCCCAAAAAGGGGGGAATCCCCCTGTGGTTTTTGGCTGCAGCTACTTAAAGCTCACTTCAGACAGCACCGCTAAAGTGCAGATTGTCGTTCAGCCCTACGTAGAGGGCGTTAGCGGCTGCTAAAGCATGACGGGCTTAGACCTGCTCATCGTCGGACTCGTTTTGGTTTTAACCCTACGAGGAATTTGGCGAGGCTTCATCAATGATCTTTCTGGCCTTCTGGGCCTACTGCTGGGCTATCTTTTTGCCGGACCCCTCGCCAAGCGCGTTGAGCCCTTTCTGGAGGCCTTCGTCGAAGGACCCAGCCTAAGGGAAGGGGTGGCCTACTACCTGAGCCTTTTTGTGATTTACCTCGCCGTGGTCTTTTTGGGCAAGCTTGCCACGGGCATGTCAAAACTCATCTTGCTCAATTGGCTAAACCGCCTCCTTGGCGCCTTGAGCGGATTCACCAAAGGCATCCTAATCGCATCGCTTGTCGCCCTGCCCCTTCGCTGGATCGGCAATGAATTTCCTTCGGTCGGACCTGGCGAAGAACTCCGCAACGAGTCGCGCTACTTTGGCTACTCCCTGCGGCTCGGAACCTGGCTTACCTCCAACCTATTCAGCATCCAAGACGGCCTGAATGCCGGGGAGGATGTGCCCTTCTAGGTACTCCAGCATGGCTCCGCCGCCGGTGCTCACGTAGCTTACTCGGTCCGATAATTCAAATTGCTCTACGGCAGCCACGCTGTCTCCTCCGCCAACGAGCGAAAAAAGCCTTCCTGATTCGGTTGCCCTAGCAATAGCCTCGCCCAAGTCACGCGTTCCGGCCGCAAAGGCATCCATCTCAAATACGCCCATTGGTCCGTTCCAAAGCAGGGTTTTAGCGCGTCCTACCACGGCGGAGTAGGCGGCAATGGTCTCAGGGCCAATGTCAAGGCCCATCCAGTCCTTAGGGATCGCATTGCTGGCAACCCCAAGCGTCTTGGCGTCGGGAGCAAAGCGATCTGCCGCCACAACGTCCGCTGGCAAGTGAATTTCAACTCCCTTTTCTTTGGCGGAATTCATGATTTGAAGCGCGGTTTGGAGGTGCTCGTCCTCTACCAAACTACTTCCCACTTCGGCGCCTTGAGCCTTTAAAAAGGTGAATGCCATGCCGCCTCCAATAAGCAGGGCGTCAACACGGTCCAAAAGACGCTCTAGAATGACGATTTTGCTTGAAACCTTAGAGCCACCTACCACGGCGACCGCGGGCTTCTCTGACGACGCTAAAACGCGGTCTACGTTCTTGATCTCGTTGGCCATGACCATGCCAAAGGCTGCTCGGCCCTTAAAGCTCGAAGCAATCACGGCCGTCGAGGCGTGCGCGCGGTGTGCGGTGCCAAAAGCATCGTTCACATAGGCGTCTCCCAATTCTGCCAGTTGGGCGGCAAATTCAGGATCTCCTGCCTCTTCGCCGGCAAAAAAGCGGACGTTTTCAAGCAGCAAGACCTCGCCGTCGTGCAAGGCCTTAGTGGCCGCAACCGCCATTGGGCCAACCGTTTGGTCGATAAACTGAACCTCTCTGCCCAGGGCAAGAGAAAGTTCGCGCGCCGCTGGGCGCAGGCTAAATTTAGACTCTTGGCCCGGCTTGGGTCGGCCTAAATGCGAAAGCAAGACCGCCCGACCTCCGCGATCTAAAATGGAACGAAGCGTTGGAAGAGTCGCTATAATACGCTGATTATTAGCCACCCCACCGTCTTCCCGAAGGGGAACATTGTAGTCTACGCGCAGCAAAATCCGTTTGCCTTTAACGTCGAGTTGGTCTATGGTTTTCATAAAATACAGTCTGATTTTTTCGCATACCAAAGGTAGGGCGCTAACTTAGCTCCGCTTTGTCTGCCGGCCTTCAGATTCCCCTTAATAAACTTCCTGAGTGGAGCCTTTGGCTTGACCAAGCGGCGCATCGCGAGCGGATTCCGCACGCCCAAATGCTCGTTTGCGAAGACGGCGGAATTGCCTGGCCCCTTGCCCTTGACTACCTCCACCGGCTGCTGTGCGCAGCACCCACCGCGCTAGGCGCCTGCAAAACCTGCCCCTCCTGCGTCCAGCTTGCCAACCTGGCTCACCCTGACGTTCACTGGATTATCCCGGTCGTTGGTGGCGAGGGGCGAGGAGACGACGAAGACAGCTCTGCCCCATTTTTAGCGGACTTTCGCCGATTCTTGCTCGACAATCCACAGCCCCTTGCTAACGACTGGATCGAGCTTTTGGGCGGCAAGCAAAAGGTGGTACAAATTTCGGTCAAGGAGTCCGCACGAATTCAGCGTCTGCTCAGCCTCAAGTCCCACGGCGGAGGCTTTAAGGTCGTTGTGATTTGGATGCCGGAGCGCCTTAACGATTCGGCCGCCAACAAACTCCTCAAGCTCATTGAAGAGCCGCAGGACCGCACCCTGCTCCTGCTCATTAGCCACGACGAGCAATCGGTCATTGGCACCATTAGGTCTCGCTGTCAGGTGCACTATGTACGGCCCCTTAGCAGCAGCCTCTTAATTGAAGGGCTTGTGGGCCTGGGTATTCCGGCGGACCAAGCTCAATTGCTGGCTGAGCTTTCTGGCGGGCAGCCCGGGCAAGCCGTCATGCTGCATCGCAACCGAGACGCCCTGCGCGAGCCCCTTGAATGGTTTGTGACCTTTATGCGTTTGGTCTATAAAAAAGACCTCCTGGCCCTGCTGGCCTTCGCCGAGTCATTGGCCAAAGAACCGCGGGAGCAGCAAAAGCAGTGGATTCAAGTAAGCGCTCAGCTGCTGTCTCAGTTGCTGCGGATGCGCCACGGGGCCTTAAAAAATTCCTTGTTTTCATGGTTTCCCGACGTCTCGTTTCAACCCGACGGGCTGGCCAGGCTCATCGACGAATCGAAGCACCGCGAAATCCAAGACCTGTTGCAGTCGGCCCTTGCCGACATTCAGCGCAACATCAACAGCCGAATCGTACTAAGCGACCTCGGGCTTCAGTTTATGCGACTTTTCGCAGAACGTAAATAAGGCTCGACGCGTTGCTCTGACCACCCAGAATGTTGCTGCGCAAACCTTGATAAAAAGCTGAAATCCAATTGCTTGAACCCGTTTTGTAGCGCTCACTTAAAAGCCCCACATAAAATGCGTCCATGCGCATTGGGCTCACCGCCTCTACAAACAATCCATTAGTCTTCGCGAGCTCGGTCATCGACTCCTTGGTAAAATGCCAATAATGAATGGGCACGTCCCAGGCCGCCCAAAAGCGTCCGTAGTGACCCGCATCGGGCGAAGCATGATTGGGGAGCGCCACTATAATTGCACCACCCGGATTTAATCGGTCCCTGATCCACTGAAGCGTTTCTGCAGGATCATCCAAATGCTCCAAAACGTGAAAGAGGGTGACCGCATCGTACTTGGTGTCGGGCAGCTCATCGCGGGTCGACACCACCGTTCCCGTCTTAAGTTTTTCTTGAGCCTTAGCGCGAGCTGAGTCCGACAGCTCCACCCCTTGTACCAGCCAACCGCGACGTTCCGCACGAGAGGCAAAAAAGCCTACGCCGCAGCCGTAATCCAAAAGACTGCCCTTGGCTTTCTTCGTAGCAGAAGAAATTAACCGAACCTTAGTCCAAGAAGCAAAAGATCGAGCCATTCCATAAAGCCGCCCCATCATGCCTTGACCCTGATCTAAGTGGGACACGTAGGCTGGGCTGTCGTAGTAGCCGGCTATACTGTCGGGCCGCGGGTTGGTAATTCCCAGATTGCATTGGCCACAAAATTCAACATTAAAGGTTTCGCCACTGACCATGTGGTCGACGACTTCAAAGGCACCGTAGCGTTCGGTACTGAGGCAGGAGGGGCAGCGATCGATATTCATAATGTTCCACGTGGAACTAGCGACCCAAATGTACCATGAGCACTTGAATGTCTGCAGGCGAGACCCCAGAAATTCGGCTTGCTTGGCCCAGGGTTTCTGGCTGCAAGAGTTCCATTTTTTGCCGAGCCTCGATGCTTAGTGCGACGATTCGACGGTAGTTGTAGTCTTTGGGAATTCTTAAAAGCTCCAGCCGTTTCAGCTTATCTACTTGTTCCTGCTCCTTCTCAAGATAGCCGCTGTACTTCGCATCAATTTCAATCTGTTCCCAAACCAGGTTGTCAACCAAGGGCATGCTTGGGTCATTGTGCTGCAGCAAAATCTCGGGCAGGTCAAGCTGTGGGCGACCCAAGAGGGCACTCATTGGTCCTTTCTGCCGCAGCGCGGTGGTGCCCTTGCCTACAAGCCATTCATTCCAGTGATCCGGCTCTGCAGACTGGTCGGCCAACCAGCCTTCTGCCTTGATTCGCTGCTCTTCTTTTAGCCCGAAGGACTTCCATTGCTCGTCTCCCACAAGGCCGAGCTCTCTGCCTTTGGCGCTAAGCCTTCGGTCAGCGTTATCCTGCCTAAGGCTTAGGCGAAACTCCGCCCGGCTAGTAAACATTCGGTAGGGCTCATCCGTCCCTTTAGTAATAAGGTCGTCAATCAGCACGCCGATGTATGCCTCACTTCGATCCAATTCAAAAACAGCCTCGCCCGAAAGCTTCCTTGCCGCATTTATACCCGCCATAAGGCCTTGGCATGCGGCCTCCTCGTAGCCGGTTGTGCCGTTGATTTGGCCCGCTAAGTATAGGCCGTCCACAAGCTTCGTCTCTAGGCTGTGCTTGAGCTGTGTTGGGGGAAAGTAATCGTACTCCACCGCGTAGCCAGGCCTGAAAACTTTGGCCTGCTCAAAGCCAGGAATCTTGTGCATGGCTGCAATTTGCACCTCTTCAGGCAGGCTTGTAGAGAAGCCATTAATGTACATTTCTACGGTATCCCAGCCCTCTGGTTCTACAAAAAGCTGGTGGCTCGTTTTGTCGGCAAAACGGTTAATCTTGTCTTCAATGCTGGGGCAATACCGCGGGCCACTGCCCTGTATGGACCCATTAAAAAGGGGGCTTTGGTCAAAACCTAGTCGTAGCGCGTCGTGTACCTCTTCGCTCGTGTGGGCAATCCAGCAGTGCCTTTGTTTTTTTAGCGGAGTGGAGGCCCAGTAGCTAAACGTTCCGGGGTTTGCGTCGCCCTCTTGCACTTCAAATTTGCTATAATCTAAGCTTCTTCCGTCCACGCGGGGCGGGGTTCCAGTCTTCATTCGACCCGAATCAAATCCAAGCCTCTGAAGGCATGCGGTAATGCCGAGCGCGCTTCCTTCTGCGTTGCGCCCTCCCGCAATCTGCCTGCTCCCAATGTGCATTACGCCGTTGAGAAAGGTCCCGCTAGTCACAACAGCGGCCTTGCACTGTATTGCTTGACCGCCTTGAAGGACAACCCCAGAAATCTGGCCAGACTCAACCAAAAGATTCTCTACCGTGGACTGAATCATGTCAAGATTAGGTATCCGCTCCAAGGTCAGGCGCCACTCCTCAGCAAAGCGCATGCGGTCGTTCTGGGTTCGCGGACTCCACATTGCGGCGCCCTTGCTTCGGTTGAGCATTCGCCACTGTATGGCAGTTTTATCTGAAATAATTCCACTGTAGCCGCCAAGGGCATCTATTTCTCGTACTATTTGGCCCTTAGCAACGCCCCCCATTGCGGGATTGCAGCTCATTTGGCCAATAGTTTGAAGGTTCATTGTAACCAAGAGAACACTCTTGCCCATTCGGGCTGCTGCCGCAGCGGCCTCGTTCCCGGCGTGGCCTGCGCCAACAACTACCACATCATAACTCAGCATAGCATTAAATGCTCCACGTGGAACATTCCGGATGTTTGGTTAGGTATTCTTCTTCCTTAAGCCGAATCTCAGCCGCCTCATGGGGACTTAGGTCGTCATAGCCCAGGCAGTGCAGTAATCCATGCACAAGGACACGATGAAGTTCTCTCAAGAATGGTTCATTAAGCTCTGCACTCTGCGCCTTTACCATAGACCACCCTATGGCGAAATCCGCCTCAATAAGGGATTCGCTCTTAGAGTCCGAAAAAGTAATTATGTCGGTGTCGTAGTCGTGATCTAAAAACTGCTTATTTAAGGCTATCATTTCGTTAGTTTCCAGAGCCTTGTAGTTCATTCTATTTACGGTCGCGCCCTCTGCTCGTGCCACCTCAACAAGCCATTGCGCGCATAATTTCTTGGAGAAGCCCGCGGTTTTTGGAAATTCAAAGGCTACTGCCACAGGGAATTTTTTGTACGCGCACTGCATGGCGTCCGCCCTCGAAATGAGCGTTAATAAAGGCATCAACGCAGGCAAGAGCCGTTTCTGCATCGATGAATCGCGCGGGTAGCGCAAGTACGTTGGCATCGTTATGCTGCCGCGCTAAAGCAGCAAGCTCTGGCAACCAACACAGCGCACTCCTTATGCCTTGGTACTTGTTGACCGTCATGTTAATTCCATTCCCACTGCCGCAAACGACAATCCCCAGGTCGCTGTGATTGCTCTCTACATTCTTAGCCACAGGATGGCCAAAGTCAGCGTAATCCACCGATTCCTCGGTAAAAGGACCACAGTCCTCTATGCCATGACCTAAATTCATTAAGTGCATCTTAATTAACTCTTTATACTGAAAACCCGCGTGGTCGCTACCTAGAGAAAAAATCATGTTGATAAAACGTTAGTATGCTGTTAAAAAGTAATTATAAGTGCGTCATCCATATTTAGAAGGGTTAATTACCACTTATTAGCAACAAAAGTACAGGAGCTTATCAACTAAAGCGTCTATAAGAGTTATAAACTATTTACTGCTAACAGTGCTATTTATTTAGTTCCTCTATTCTCGTTAAAATATTAATAATCAATATTATAGTTAATATACTACAGTGAATAACCTGTTCATTAAATTTAATAAGCCTAAATTCCAATTATTGAAAAAGTAGTTACTAATGATTTCAACAGACCAACATTATTAAACTTACCTCTTCTAAAAAATAATAGTAGTTATTAAATGTTGAATTCTATTCCCTGAGCTAAGGGTAATACACTTCCGTAGTTAAGGGTATTGGTCTGGCGCCGCATGTATGCTTTCCAAGAATCCGATCCGCTTTCTCGGCCGCCGCCTGTTTCTTTTTCACCTCCAAAGGCACCACCGATCTCTGCGCCACTGGTTCCAATATTTACGTTAGCGATTCCGCAATCAGACCCCGTACTGCTTAAGAACTCAAGCGACTCTTGCATGGATTCGGTCATAATTGCAGAGCTTAGCCCTTGAGGAACATCGTTTTGGTATTCAATAGCCTCTTTAAGATCGCGGTACTTCATAACATAAAGTAGGGGAGCAAAGGTCTCATGCTGCACGATAGGGAAGTCGTTTTGAACCTCGGCAATAGAGGGAGATACGTAGCATCCGCTAGTGTACCCAGGCCCTTCTAACTTTTTACCACGCAGGTGGAAGATTCCGCCCGCAGCATCCACATTATTAAGTGCAAGCAGGTACATGGCCACAGCCGCTTCATCGATTAAAGGGCCCATGTGGTTACTGGATTGCAGGGGGTTACCAATACTAAGTTGCTTGTAAGCACCCTTTATGGCATCAATCACTTTATTGAAGATGCTTTCATGAATTATTAGCCGGCGCGTAGAAGTGCAGCGTTGTCCAGCAGTACCAACTGCGCCAAAAACCGCCGCAGTAACGGTCATTTTGAGGTTTGCAGAGGGGGTAACAATAATTGCATTGTTTCCGCCGAGTTCAAGTATGCTTTTACCAAATCGCGCCGCAACCTTAACGCCCACCTCTCGACCCATATTGGTTGATCCAGTGGCAGAAAGAACAGGCAGACGGCGATCTTCAGACATCATAACGCCCAGCGATGCTCCGCCGGTAATAACTCCCGACAATCCAGCCGGAAGGTTGTTGGCTTGAGCCACCTGGTTCCATAGTTTTTGGCAGGCAATAGCACAAAGGACTACTTTTTCAGAACCCTTCCAAACTACGGCGTCCCCACAGACCCATGCAATACAAGCATTCCAGGCCCATACCGCAACAGGAAAGTTAAAGGCAGAAATTACCCCCACAACACCAGCAGGATGCCACTGCTCCATCATAAAGTGGTCAGGGCGCTCTGATTTAAAGGTTGCTCCAGCAAGCTGGCGCGACAAACCCACGGCATAATCGCAGATGTCGATCATTTCTTGTACCTCTCCCATGCCCTCTGAAAGGGATTTACCCATTTCATAGCTTACTAGGGTACCCAGGGCCTCCTTGTTTAGGCGAAGTAGATCGCCAAATTGACGAACCGCATCACCTCTTTTTGGAGCGGGCACGGAGCGCCAAGACAGGTATGCCTCGTGGGCAGCAGCGACAACGTCATGGTATTGTTCAGTAGAAGTGACGGACGCGGTACCGATTACACGACCGTCCACGGGGCTAAGGCTGGTAATAACCGCCGCACCATCAAAGGATTTAGAGCCGATCCATGTGCCGGGATTGTGTGCCTCTATGCCGAGGTCTTTAAGAAAGGAAGTATTGGTAATCATAGTCTGTGCGCTTTGGCGCAAAGGTAATTACCCAATCAGGGCTTTTAGCCAGGGTCTGACACCGAGATAACTTTAAACGACACGCTGTTCACGTATTCCTTAGGCGTTTGGTTGGCTAAACGCTTAAAGGTGTAAATGAAGTTATTGACGTTTTCAAAGCCCAATTCCTGGGCGACGCTGCCCACATTCGATGCCCCTAAATCAAAAAGACGCTTGGCTTGCTTGATTTTCAACCGAGCAATAAGTTCTTTAGGGCCAATTTTAAAGTGCCTTAAGCAGGTTCGCTGCAACGAGCTTCTACTCATGTTTAGGGACTGGGCCAGGGCCTCAACCTTGATCTTTTGCTTAATTCGGCCGTTAATGCTTTGTAAAATCAATTCACGGTCGGTCATTTCATACTGTGGAGCATTCTTGCTTCTTGGGCATATCTCAAGGATCCGCTCCATTTTAGCAACAAACTCCTCGACGCCCAGGTCTTCAGAAATACAGTCGATTGCGCCATTGCGGTAGCTCTCTATGCGTTGCTGCGCGGAGTCCGCCGCCGTAATAGCAATAAACCACAGAGAATTGGACGTTTTAGAAAGCCCAAGCTTTTGAACAACGGAGTGCCCAGCATCTTGGCTGCCGCAAACGTCCAGCAGTAAAATATGGGGAAGCACCGCGTCGCGACTTTCTAGCCACAGCTCAGCGCTGGCTGAAACAGTGGTCTCGAGGTGGTGCTCCTCTAGCGCGGTTTTCAATCGCGCCGAAAGCTCACCCCGTGAGGAAAGTATTAGGATCATTAAGAGAGGGGTTCATTGGTTGGTTTTCCAAAAGTAAGAGGGGCGCCGTAACTCCCTCAATAACAGACCTCAATCACCCTAAAATTGATTAATACTCGACTATAAATGACTAAAAACAAGGACCCACCCCATTGAACCACCGCTCAGAACCACACCCATGAGCTTATTCAGGGCGCGCGGTAGTATTCAAAACCTATTGAAATAAAAAAACCGGCAGCAATGAGCTACCGGTTAATTTTTAGAGGTCTCGAGCGGATTCGAACCGCTGTACAGGCTTTTGCAGAGCCTTGCCTAACCACTCGGCCACGAGACCCATAGGGAGTGCAAAAGTAAAGCATCAGAGGCCACCGCGAGTCCCGGCGCAATTGAGGCCCTAACGGCGGACATCCCAAACGACAGAAACAGCATTTACGTCGCCATCAATGGGGGGATTTAGCTTGGCTATAGAAAGCTTAACTCGTTCTATTTTAGGGTGTTCTTCAAGGGCTCTCAGGGCAACCCGGTCGCAGACGTTCTCGAGAAGTTTTGCGCGCACCGCCATTTCTTGGCTAACAATACTGCGCAACGCAACGTAGTCCACGGTGTCTTGGAGCTCGTCGCTAGCGGCAGAATGACCCACCTTGGCCCAGACACTTAGGTTGATCATGTAATCGCTTCCGATGAGCGCCTCCTCGGGCAAGCAGCCGTGAAAGGCATACTCGCGCTGGTCCACTAAATCGATTCGAATCCGGCGCTTCATACTGGGTTAAGCTGGGCAACGGCTTGCGCAACACGAGCCTCGCACTCAAGGCGTCCGATAAGTTCCATAACCCCGAAAATGCTGGGCCCTTGGGTGGTTCCAGCTATGGCAAGACGAAGAACCGGACCGACTGCACCAAAACCAAGGCCAGTGTCCGCTAAAAACGCTTTAAACGCCGCCTCAAGCGACTCTTCACGGTAGTCCGTGGCACCCCAAAGCGCGATAAGTTGGCCAAGGTGATTGCCAGACTCCGAAGTCCATTTTTTAGCGACCGTCTGTGGCTCATATTCGTCAGGCCGCGCAAACAAATAGGGAGCGGCACCAACAAGGTCGCTTACAAATTCAGCTCGGTCCAAAAACAGGGCAATGGCCTTTGCCGCAAAGTCTTCGCTGACCGAAAGACCGTATTCCCCCTGGACTCCTGCGCGGTATTCCTCAACCAAGATCTCGGGCGATCGCTGGCGCAGGTGCTGTTGATTAAACCACTTAGCCTTTTCAAAATCAAATCGAGCTCCGGCGCGATGCACTTTGTCGATGGAGAAGGCCGCCACCAACTCGTCTAGGGTAAAAATCTCTTGATTCGTTCCCGGATTCCAGCCTAAAAAGGCCAGCATATTAACAAACCCCGAAGGATAAAAACCACGCTCGCGGTAGCCGCTGGCCGTTTCGTGGGTTTCTTCGTTGACCCAATTCAACGGAAAAACGGGGAAGCCCAAACGGTCGCCGTCGCGCTTGGAGAGTTTGCCGTTTCCGTCGGGGCGCAAAAGCAAGGGAAGGTGGGCAAATTCAGGCTGCTCCCAGCCAAAAAAGCGGTACAGTAAAACGTGCAGTGGCGCCGAAGGAAGCCACTCTTCGCCGCGAATTACATGGCTTATGTCCATCAAATGGTCGTCTACCACATTGGCAAGGTGGTAGGTCGGCATACCATCACCCTTTAAAAGCACCTTGTCGTCGAGGTTCAGGGTGTTGACGCTTACCCAGCTCCTAATGCGGTCTTCAAACTTAACCTCCTCGTTGCGAGGCATCTTAACCCTAATAACATAGGGATGCCCCGAGGCCAAGAGCCGACTTACCTCATCTTCAGACAGGGTCAAGCCGTTCTTCATCGAGGTGCGGGTGATGCTGTTGTACTGCCAATTTGGGTTTCCTGCGGACTTTGCCCGTTCGCGAATTGCCTCGAGCTCCTCGGGGGTGTCAAAGGCAAAGTAGGCGTGGCCCGCCGCCAAAAGCTGGTCGGCGTATTGGCGGTAGATTGGTTTGCGGTCTGATTGGCGGTAGGGGGCATGGGGGCCCTGGTCGGCAATCTGGCCACCAACACCAATTCCTTCGTCGGGAGAAATTCCGCACCAAGCCAGGGCATCAACAATGTATTGCTCGGCGCCGGGCACAAAACGAGCCTGGTCGGTGTCTTCGATGCGAAGCAAAAAATCACCACCTAACTTTTTGGCAAACAAATAGTTATAAAGTGCGGTGCGGACTCCGCCCATGTGGAGCGGGCCGGTGGGGCTGGGTGCAAAGCGAACGCGAACGCGGCGGTCAGGCATGATAAAATTCTTGTGGTAAGCAAAGATACGGCGCCCGCAATCGCCCGCCCTTGCGCAGGGCCAAGCCCCTATCTTTGCAGCATGGAGCGCCAACTTAGCGAACAAGAACTATTTAGACGCCAGGCACTGGCCGACTTAAGGGCCATTGGCCTAGACCCCTATCCCGCGGCAGAAGTCCCCGTAACCCATTTAGCCGAAGGCATTTTAAACGGCTACCCCAGCAATCCAGAAGGCTTCACTGAGGTCTGTGTTGCGGGCAGGTTAATGGCCAAACGCATCATGGGCAAGGCCTCTTTTGCGAGCATTCAAGACAGCTCAGGCCGCATTCAGGCCTACGTGAACCGCGACGAAGTCTGCCCCGGCGAAGACAAGTCCCTGTACAATGACGTCTTCAAAAAGCACCTTGACTTGGGTGATTTTGTGGCCATTTATGGTCATGTGTTTACCACGCAAACAGGCGAAATCAGCGTGCATGCCAAACGCATAGAACTGCTTAGCAAGTCTTTGCGCCCCCTGCCGACCGTCAAAAAAGACGCGGACGGAACCCTTCACGACTCCTTCAGCGACCCCGAACTTCGCTACCGACAGCGCTACGTGGACCTTGTGGTGAACGAGGGTGTGCGCGAGGTCTTTGTCAAGCGCAGCAAGATATTCAGCACGATGCGCCGCATTTTCAATGAGGCCGGCTACCTCGAGGTGGAAACTCCGATTCTGCAGCCCATTCCGGGCGGAGCCGCCGCGCGGCCCTTTGCAACGCACCACAACGCCCTAGATATTCCGCTTTATTTGCGCATTGCCAATGAGCTGTACCTCAAAAGATTAATTGTAGGCGGATTCGACGGTGTCTATGAATTTGCCAAGGACTTCCGCAACGAGGGCATGGACCGCACCCACAATCCGGAGTTCACGGTAATGGAGATTTACGTGGCCTACAAGGACTACCGTTGGATGATGGAATTCACCGAGAAGGCCTTGGCCCAGATCGCCCTTGAGCTCAACGGTAGCACCAGCTTGACAGTCGGCGGCAAGACCATTTCACTTCAGGCTCCCTTTGTGCGGCTTCCCATATTGGAGGCGATTAAAACGCATACCGGGCTCGACCTGATTGGCAAGTCCGAGGAAGAGTTGCGCGCCGCCGCCAAGTCCATTGGGGTAGAGGTTTCTGACGAAATGGGATCGGGCAAGATCATTGACGCCATTTTTGGCGACCGATGCGAGCATCATTTGGTGCAGCCGACCTTCATCACGGATTATCCTGTGGCAATGTCGCCCCTGTGCAAGCGCCACCGCGACGACGATCGCCTTACCGAGCGCTTCGAACTGTTTATCAACGGCAAAGAAATCGCAAACGCCTATTCGGAGCTCAACGACCCCATCGAACAGCTTGAGCGTTTTGAAGAGCAACTCCAGCTCAGTGCCAAGGGCGACGACGAGGCAATGTTCATCGACCTGGACTTTGTGCGCGCCCTCGAGTACGGAATGCCACCCACCTCGGGCATGGGCATTGGAATGGATCGCCTGACCATGCTTTTGACTGACCAGTCGAGCATACAGGAGGTGCTGTTTTTCCCGCAGATGCGTCCCGAGAAGACCGAGTAAGCGCTAAAGCCGAAGCACCAATACATGCTGTATCCGCCAGAGGCCGCTGACCTTCTAGACTTTCAGGCCGTTAAAGACATGGCCGCGGAGCATGCAGCAACGCGCAAGGGGCGATTAATGCTTCGCGAGGCCCAGCCTCGTTCAGAGCGGTCCGCCATAGAGCCCGAACTTCTGCAGGTCGACGAGCTGCTGCGCCTTATGGAGCGCGGACACTTCTTCCCGGCCGTTGCGGCGGCAGAGGTAGACGACGCCCTGCCCATGCTTCGCATTGAGGGAGCGGTGCTCACCGCGGAGCAGTGCCTTGCCATTCACGCGCAATTTCAGGCCTACGCCAACGCCTACCGATTTATTTTGGTCCATGCGGAGCATGCGCCGACCCTTGAGGTTTATGTGAGGCCCTTCCCGCCCGAAGAAGAAGTTACCCGCCTCATAGAGGGTGTTTTTGAACGCAACGGCCAAGTGCGGAGCAACGCATCCCCAGAACTTTCGCGCATTCGTTCGAGCCTTTCGCGAGCCAGAGTAGCGGCCGACCGGCTCTTTTATAAGATTTTAAAGCGCTATGAGGCAGAGGGCTGGTTAGGAGACGTGCGCGAGTCCGTGAGCAACGATCGGCGTGTACTGGCCCTGTCGGCGGCGCATAAAAACAAGGCTCGCGGTGCCTTTCACGGCTCGAGCGCCAAGAATTCTTTAGTCTACCTTGAGCCCTCAGAGTGCCTGGAAGTCAATGCAGAAGTGGGCTTGCTCGTGGAGGACGAGCGCAAAGAAGTGCGCCGCATTCTCAAGGCTCTTACCCGTTCCCTGCGCCCCTTTCGCGAAGAAATCGCTCGGGTAGACGAGCGCCTAACCGCTTGGGACAGCCTCGCCGCCCGCTCACGGTTTGCCCGCGACGAAGGGGGAATCCTCCCTCAGTGGAGCGAAGACGTCATCTATGTAGAGCAGGGCGTGAATCCAGCTTTGCGCAAGGCCCAGCGCGAGAAGGGTCGGCCCGTCGTTCCCCTGAACGTGCGCCTCGACCCCGACCACCGGCTATTGCTAATCTCTGGCCCCAACGCGGGAGGCAAGTCGCTCGCTCTTAAAACGGTCGGACTTTTTCAGCTTATGCTGCAGAGCGGATTTTTGGTTCCGGCCCACCCCCGAACCACTATGCGCTGGTTTGAACGAATAATGGCAGACATCGGCGACGCCCAGTCGGTAGAAAACGAACTGTCGACTTACAGCGGCAAGCTGACCAAAATGCGCGAAATACTCGCCTGGTGCGACCCCGCCACCTTGGTTTTGGTGGACGAATTTGGATCCGGTTCTGACCCGGACCTTGGCGCAGCTCTGGCTGGAGTCTTTTTGCAAGAAATCCACCGATCGGGCGCCACGGGTATTTTCACAACCCACTATAATTCCATTAAAGCACTTGCTGAAGATCTTGATGGTGCGCAGAACGCCAACATGGCCTTTGACGTAGAAAGCTTCGAACCGCGCTACCGGCTTGAGATGGGTTCGCCCGGATCCTCTTATACGTTTGAAGTGGCCCAGCGCGTGGGCATTCCCAAACGCTTAATGCAGGAGGCTCGCGCTGCGCTTCAGGATCAGACCCTGCATGTGGACCGTCTGCTGGTAGGTTTGCAAAAGCAACGCAGCTCCCTCGAGCGCGACCGGAGCGACTTGGACCAAAAGCTCCGCGACCTGGAGGCCCTCAAGGCAGACCAATCCAAGCGAATTGGCAAACTGGAAGAGAAGCTTGCCAAGGCAGCCGAGGCCAATGCAACGGGTACCGACCGCCTGATGTGGGGCAAGCGCCTTGAGCAGCTGTCGGCAGCCTGGACCAAAGCCAAGACCAAAAAGTCCAAGGACGAGGTCATTGAGCGCGCCACTATTTTGTTTGCGGAGCGAAGCGGCATCGAGAAGAAATCAAGCCAACGCAAAGAGACCGCCAAACAGAGCGCGTCCCGCGAGCGCCTTGAGGCGGCGCTTCTTATTCCCGTGCGGATTGGCGACAAGGTCAAAATTGTGGGCGGCGGCCGCCAGCAGGGCGAGGTCCTCGAAGTACGTCGCGATAAATACATGGTGCGGCTGGGCGGAGTCCTATCAACCTGGGTTGAGCGAAAGCAGTTTGTTCACTGGGAAGTGGACCTATAGTAAGTTTACCAAATGTTTTATTCATTTAAAGGAATGCGCCCCGTGGTGCACGAGTCTGCCTTCGTTCATCCTCAGGCAAACGTAACCGGAGACGTTTGGATTGGCCGCGACGTCTACATTGGCCCCGGAGCGGTTTTGCGCGGAGACTGGGGCCGCATCACCGTGGGCGACGGAGCCAACGTTCAAGAGAACTGCATTGTGCACGTCTTCCCTGGCCTGGATGTGGTTCTTGAGGAGTCCGCTCACATAGGCCACGGCGCCATTGTGCACGGAGCCCATGTCGGGCGCAATTGCCTGATCGGCATGAATGCAGTATTAATGGACAAGGCCGTCGTCGGCGCGGACTCCATTGTGGGCGCCCTAGCCTTTGTTCCGCAAGGAATGCAAATTCCACCTCGCTCGGTGGTGGTCGGGAACCCAGCCCGCATTATAAAGGAGGTCAGCGACGAGCAACTCTCCTGGAAGACCGAGGGCACCGCCTGGTACCAAGCGCTGCCCAAGGACTGCGAGCAAAGCCTCGAAGAGTGCAACCCTCTTAAAACAGACAACTTCGACCGCCCCAGGGCCTTGGAGGGCTACGGGCCACGGGGTTAATCATGGCTAAGTCCAACGCATGATGGGTAAATAAATTATGGGGTTATTAACATTTTATTGTGTGAATAAAAATTTTCGCCATAGATTTATGGCCAAACATTTAATAAATCTAACATGAATCACCTTACTCAATCGTTGCGCAGATTGGTTGCAGCGGCACTAGTGCTTCTCTCTTTGCCTGTGTTTTCACAGCTTAGCGGCACCTACACGATCGACCCTAGCGGTACAGGAACGACGAACTATGCGTCATTTACTGCAGCTGTTTCGGCATTAACAACTTCTGGCGTCAGTGGCCCAGTTACGTTCAACGTAGCAGCGGGAACATACTCGGAGCAAATTGTCATCGGTGCGATCACCGGGTCAAGTGCTACGAACCGCGTGACCTTCCAAAAGGCCCCTACCGCCACCGGCGCTGCGGTTCTTACGTTTGCGGCCACGTCAACGGCTAACTACACGGTCCAACTTGCCGCTGCTAGCAATTTGACGTTTAAGGATTTAACCTTGGCCAACACTGCGGCAACCGGACAAACGGTTGGTGGCATTGTGGAATACGGTGGATCAACATCCAACATCCAATTCATTAACAACACCTTCAACGGCAACGCCGGAACCAGCACCTCCAGCGTTTTTGGAGCGTTGCGTTACGGCTCTACCCCGTCAACAGGGTACGCAACCGGTGTATGGAAGTTTGTCAACAACACATTTAACGGCACATCCTACTCAATCAACGTTTATGGTTCTTCCACGGTGAATGCCGACTCCTTGATTGCCACTAACAACACCATCAACGGAACCTACTACCACGTCTACGCGTATTACGTCAAGAATGTAGTAATTAATAACAACACGATTTCGACCGCTCCAAATTTGAACGGATACGTTTACGTCTACTACCCCGCAACGTCCGTTGTTATGAACAACAACACCATGAGCGGAATGGCTTACGGTTTGTATAGTGCGGTGACTACCACGAATACAGGATCACTCACCTACTCAGTAAACAACAACGTTATTAATACGAACCCTTCCGCAACAACGGTTTACGGAGTATTAATTTCTGGTTCTACAACTGCTGCCAACAAAATCGCAAAAGTGACCATCACCAATAATAAGATAGTGAGTTATGGTTCTTCAACGAGCTACGGTATTTCCGCCTCATACGTAAATTCCACAACAGCTGACCCTTCTGTGATTAGCAACAACATGATTTCGTGCCTTGCTGGCTCGACAGCTAGTGTTTACGGGTTCTATCCACTGCACGTTGCCAACATGAACTTTGATCACAACACGATCCATGTGACAGGCGGTAGCGCAACTGCAGCGCGCGGACTTTACATCAACCGCAGCGCCTCTACCACCGCCTTTGCAGTAAGTGGTCTTAACATTCGCAACAACATTGTTTCGAACACGGGCTTGGGTTACGCGGTTGAAATTGCTTCTACCGCAAACACGGCGGCAATGATTGGGGCGATGAGCAACAACGCATACCAAGGCAACGCACTTAACCCGTTCCGCGCGGGAACTACAGCCACGAATTATACCACGCTCGCGACGTGGCAAGCCGCAACCACTAAAGATGCGGGGTCAGCTTTTGGCACACTTAATTTCTATAGCGATGCTGATCTGCACGTTCAGAACGCCTTGGCTAACAACATTGGTACGCCACTCGCTTCGATCACGACCGACATTGACGGCCAGACCCGCTCGGCAACTACGCCAGATGCCGGAGCCGACGAGTACACGCCATTGACCTGTATTTCTGCTACGGCCATTACCGTTCCAACCATTGGAGGCAATACCGCCACGGTATCTTGGACAACGGCAAATACTCCGGTGAGCTACAAAGTTCGCCACCGCACCAACGGAACGGGAGCATGGACCGTGGGAACTCAAACCGCTGCCACTAAGAACCTAACGGGACTTCAGTCGTACACGGCTTATGAGGTTCAAGTGAAGGAATTCTGTTCAGCAACGGACTCGTCACTTTGGTCGCCTTCTACGGTATTCACCACCGCGATTATTCCAAACTGGATTGAGAACTTCCAGGTTGCCGTTCCGCCCTTGGGTTGGACTCGCGCCACGGGTCGCCTCTTGAATCCAACAGTATTCAGCGGCACATCTTCTACTTGGCTTCAAGACGACTATGGAAATCAGGTTCCCAACGGAGCCAACGGTAAGTCCGCGCGGGTGAACATATGGAGTACAAGTCATTTCAATTGGTTAATAAGTCCGTCAATTGCTATCCCCAACAACGCCTTGTCCTACCAAATCGAGTACGATCTGGCCTTGACAGCATACTCCGCGACTACTGCCACTACGATGGGAGTGGACGATACTCTTGCCTTAGTTGTTAGCTTAGACAACGGTCTTACTTGGAATCTTTCCAACACGGTTATGGCATACAACGCGGCGAGCACCATTACGCCTGCGGGAAGCCATGTGATTATTCCAATTCCAGCTGCCTGGAAGGGAAACACCATCAAGCTTGGTTGGTACTCTCAGTCCACAGTTTCTAACGCAGACAATGATGTCTTCGTAGATAACTTCGAGATTAAGGATAACGCTACGTGCCCGATTACGGCGGTACCCACCGTTCCTGCAGCAACTACTTGTGGACCGCAGGCGGTTACGCTTAGCGCAACGTGGGCGAACCCAGCAAACCAGCATATTTGGTTGAGCCCAGCCGGCGTGATTAACGGACGTGGCAACACCTACACCACTCCTGTTCTTACCGCTTCTGCTACTCAAAACTCGCGTTTGATTGGACGTGATAATAGCGTAAGTGCTGTTTCGGGCGGTCCACAGATCACGCTAACCAACCCAGCCGGTTCAGGTGGAAACTTCACCAACGGTATGTGGTTTACTGCTACCCAGCCATTCATGCTGGACTCCGCAACGGTTAAAGCCTATGCGACTACCGCCGGTGGAACCATCAGGTTCCAGGTGCGTATTTCAGAGAAGGCGGGTACTCATGCCGCGAGCACTGGAGCACAGCTATACCTGTCAGACACCATTACGGTGACTACCACTTCTACCACTGGAGAGCTTAAGCGTATTCCTATTAACCTCCCTGTTCTGCCGGGGTCTTACTACGTGAACTTGAATTTCGTAGCAGGAACAACAGGAACGCTATTCCGCTCCACAGCGCTTCCTACAGGAACAACGTTCCCCTATGCTCTAGGTGGACTTGGCTCTTTGGATTCGGTTCAGTTTGGCACAACAGGCTCTAATGCCCGCATCTACTACCTATTCAATTGGAAGATGTCGGCTGCTTGCCTAGGACCTATCGTTACTACTAACGTGACCTACGCTTCGGTTCCTTCGGTAACACTGCCTCACGTGTCAGATTTTGCAACCGGCGCACCCTGTAACTGGGTTGCTACGGCCCCATCAGGAGCAACTTGGCAGGGCAAAACGGGCTACACTGGCAATGGCTACACCGCAACTTCACTAAACGGAACTCCATTTGTAATGGTAGACGATGACGCGGCAGGCTCTTCAGCATCTTCGCCGAACTCGGTTCTTACTACACCATCGTTCCCAGCACTGGGTTACGATACCCTAACCATGAAGTTCTTGAGCGTGTTCAAAGGCGGATCATGGGGCGGTAAAGGCTATGTAGAAGTATGGCGTCCGGTTAACGGAGTCTTCGGATGGCAGACCATTGACTCAGTTAGTGCCGACGAAGGCATTGGCGCTGCGGCCACAGGCTGGGCACCGGCAACGAAGTCCTACAACGTTACAGCGTACCAGAGCAACCAGTTTAAGGCGCGCTTCCGCTACGACGACAAGGGCCTCTGGGCCGGATGGTGGGCCATGGATAACTTCCAGCTCTACGGAACGCTTTCGCCGACCGGTAACGTACGGGTTGCTGTTACCACCGACATCTACGGTTCTGAGGTTAGCTGGAAGATTGTCAACACGAGCAACAAGCTTGTGTACGCTTCGGGCGGACCATTCCCTGACGTGACTCCTTACGTTGCAGCTACTGCTACGCACATTGATACGGTTGCTCTGCCAGTAAACGGCACCTACGAGTTCCGCATCACGGATAGCTACGGTGACGGCCTTACCGACGGTACCAACAACGGAACCTACCTCGCACAAGTACTTTGTGCCTACGGTCCTAAGTTGATCGATCAAGGAACAGGCGCATTACCTAACGACCCAGGTGGCGCAACGGCCAACGTAGCCTCATGGGATAGTGCGGTCTTTAACATGGATTGCCGTCAGCCGGCTACCTACCATGTTTCAGTCAACATGAACCAACAGACGGTTAGTACCAACGGGGTTCACATCGCGGGCAACTTCCAGGGTTGGAATCCTAGTGCTACCGCAATGACCGACGCCAACGGTGACGGTGTCTACGAGTACACAATTAGCACCTTCGTGGGTGAGAAGATTGAGTACAAGTTCATCAACGGCAACGCTTGGGGTTCTGATGAGAGCGTACCGGTCGCATGTCGTGTTCCTGGAACACTTAACCGTGGTGACAGTATTGCCAACGTGGCAGACTCTGCAGCTACAGTATGTTATGCCCTTTGCTTCAACTGTGCTGGCGTAACCTTCAATGTGGACATGAACCAAGTCACTCAGACCTTCACGACTCCAGAGGTCAATGGTCTGTGGAACAACTGGTGTGGTAACTGTAATCCTTTGACTGACGCGAACGGCGACGGAATCTGGACCACTACGCTGCCATTACCTATTGGATCAACTCAGGAGTACAAGTTCTCTGCGGATAACTGGACCATACAGGAGCAGAACAACCCAGCGGCACCATGTACCAACGGAAACGCTACCTACACTAACCGTGTACTAGTAATTCCTGCTGGAGACACTACGCTGTCGGTTGTCTGCTGGTCACAGTGTACTGCTTGCGACGTAGACGTAACCTTGAAGGTGAACATGGCATGGGAAGTTGCCAACAACGCGATCAGCGCCAATGGCGTGCACGTTGCGGGAGACTTCCAAGGCTGGAGTCCTTCTACTACGCCTATGACTGATGCCAACAACGATGGTATCTACGAGGTTACTATCAACGTACCAGCTAACTCAAGCATCCAGTACAAGTTCATTAACGGCAACGCATGGGGTGCGGACGAAAGCGTTCCATCGGCTTGTGTGGTTCCAACGACCATGAACCGCGGTGCTTCGTTTACCTACGGCGACAGCACGCTGTCTCCGGTATGTTTCGGCAAGTGTACGGATTGCGCGGCAGGTCTAGGCGAGTCGTTGCAGAACGTGAGCTTGTTCCCGAACCCGACACGCGGCCAGTTCAACTTGGCTCGCATGGACGCCGCTACGGAGGTAGAGGTTAGCGTTCTTGACCTTCAGGGCAAGGTGCTGACTGTTGCCAAGTGGAACGAGGGCGTGGATACGCTTTCAATCGACCTAAGCAGCTTCGCCAACGGAGTATACATGGTACGCATGACTTCAGAAGAAGGCAGCCGCACGATGCGTGTCAGCGTTCAGAAGTAAAAGACTCCCGCAAGGGATGATAAGGCCGCTCCGCAAGGGGCGGCCTTTTTTTTGCCACTATCTTTACCCCATAGCGACATGAAGTCATGAATAAGTTTAAAAACTACGTGCTTGGGCAGTGGACTGCCGGCATTGATGCCGAGTATGCTGCAGTTCACGCCGTCTCAGGCCAGGAGCTGGGCAGCGTGTCAAGTTTGGGCATTGACTTCGCTGAGGTTTTGGACTATGGGCGGCGAAATGGTGGTTCGGCGCTGAGGGCTATGACCTTCCCGCAGCGCGGCCTGATGCTTAAAGCCCTAGCCATGCACCTTCAGGAGCGCAAAGAAGACTACTATGCCGTCAGCTACGCGACCGGTGCAACCCGTGTGGATTCGTGGATCGACATCGAGGGCGGCATTGGCAACCTTTATACCTATGCCTCCTTGCGACGAGAGTTCGCCGACCTTCCCTACCATGTAGAGGGTAGTCTTGTCAAGCTTTCTAAGGGTGGAACCTTCGGTGGACAGCACCTAATGCTCCCTAAGCGGGGTGTAGCGGTTCATATAAACGCTTTTAACTTCCCGGTCTGGGGAATGCTCGAGAAGATCGCAGTAAACCTTCTGGCGGGTGTTCCCGCCGTGGTCAAGCCGTCGGAGTTCACGAGTTTTTTGACGGAGCGCGTTGTGCGCGATATTATTTCTAGCGGAATTCTTCCGGAGGGGGCGCTTCAGCTTTTGGTTGGCAGGGGGCATGGTTTACTGGATGCTGTGGAGCGCCAGGATGTCGTGACGTTCACGGGATCCTACGCAACGGGCTACGGCCTTAAGTCGACGGGCCGCTTCAGCGAGCTTGGCGTTCCATTTAACCTTGAGGCGGACTCTTTGAATGCAACGGTGCTGGGCCCCGAGGCCGTGGTTGGAACCCCTGAGTTTGACCTCTTCGTCAAAGAAGTCGCCAAAGAAATGACCATCAAGGCGGGCCAAAAGTGTACGGCGGTGCGCCGGATAATTGTTCCTGAAGGACAGCTCGAGGCCGTGCAGACGGCTGTTGCGCAGCGCCTCGCCGGCGTGCGCATGGGCGATCCCGCCCAAGAAGGCGTACGCATGGGTCCCTTGGCGACCACCCTGCAGGCTGAGCGGGTGCGCGAGGCGGCTCAGGTACTTGCGGGCGAGAACGAAGTCGTCTACGGCTCGATAAATGGCGGTTCCGACGGTGCCTGGTTCAAGCCAATGCTGTTGCGCTGTACGCGTCCGCTCGATGAGAATTCGGCCCACCGAATCGAGGCCTTTGGCCCCGTGGCAACCCTGATGCCCTACCGCGACATTGCCCAGGCGGCTCAGATTGCCGCGATGGGTGGCGGATCGCTGGTTTCGTCCATCGTGACGGCCGACAAAAACGCGGCCAAAGAATTTGTGCTCGAAGCAGGCTATAGCCACGGGCGCGTGCTGGTGCTGGACGCTGCGTCGGCCAAGGAGAGTACGGGCCACGGTTCTCCCATGCCCCTTTTGACGCACGGCGGACCCGGACGCGCCGGCGACGGCGAAGAGATGGGTGGAATTCGCGGCGTACTGCACTACCTGCAGCGCGTGGCCGTTCAGGGCCACCCCAACGTGCTCAGCCATGTGGCCGAGCGCTACTACCCGGGCGCGGACCGTCCGGAGGCGAATCCGCACCTGTTTCGCCAGCATTTTGAAGAGCTGCGCATCGGAGACACGGTTACGACCGCAACGCACCCCGTCACGCTGCAGGACATCGAAGATTTTGCGGAGCTCAGCGGCGATAAGTTCTACGCCCACATGGACGCCAACAGCCTCGAGGGCACCATTTTCACGGGCCGCGTGGCCCACGGTTACTTTATTTTGAGCCGTGCGGCAGGTTTGTTTGTGGATCCGCCCAAAGGACCGGTGCTGCTGAACTACGGCATCGACACCTGCCGCTTCACCAAACCCGTGTACCCGGGTTCGACGATTCAGGTCAAGCTGACGGTGCAAGAGAAGGTCGACCAAGAGAGGCGCAGCCCCGAGGACATCGCCAAGGGCATCGTGAAGTACTATGTGGAAGTGGTGGACGAAACGGCCGACGTGGTTGCAGTGGCCACGATTTTGACCATGGTAAAAAAACTCAACCAGTCGTGAGCTTCCTCAACCCCAACCTCGACCTGATGCCCGGCAACTACGCCGTGATTTTTTCGTCCGAGCGCTCCGTGAATCCGAGCCCCGAGGGCTACGATGCCATGGACGAAGCGACGATGCGCGCCGTGGAGCAGCTTGACGGCTACCTGGGCTACGAGGTCGTGCGCAACGGTACCGACGCCGTTTTTGTGAGCTACTGGCGCGATGCGGAATCGGTGAACGCTTGGCGCCACGCTACCCTGCACGGCGAGGCCAAGCGCGAAGGGCGCGAACGATGGTACGACGGCTTTCGCAGCCTGGTTTGCCCTATTGAACAGCTTAGTTTTTTCAAACGATGACTCCGAACACCACCGAAGGCCACGTGCGCGTCGAACGCCGCGGAACCATAAGCCACATTGAATTTTTTCACCCCCAGAGCAACTCGCTCCCGAGCGAGCTATTGGCTGCTTTGGCCAAATCCATAAGCGACGAGGGCCATGACCCCGCGGTGCACGTCATCGTGCTGCGAAGCGGCGGCGACCGGGTTTTTTGCGGCGGAGCCAGCTTTACCGAGCTTGCCAGCATTAGCACCGAGGCCCATGGCTTGGCCTTTTTTAGCGGCTTTGCGCACGTCATTAATGCGATCAGGACGGTTCCGAAGTTTGTGATCGGTCGCGTGCAGGGCAAGGCTGTGGGCGGCGGAGTCGGCCTAGCCTCAGCCGTAGATTACTGCATTGCGACACAGCATGCGGCGGTCAAATTGAGCGAGCTCGCGGTGGGCATCGGGCCCTTTGTAGTCGGACCCGCAGTGGAGCGCAAAATGGGCCTCAGCGCCATGAGCCAATTGGCCATTGACGCCACGGAGTTTCGCAGCGCTGCCTGGGCCCAGCAGTACGGACTATACGCCCAGGTGGTCGACGACGCGGCGGCTTTGGACGCCGCGGTGGATGTTCTGGCAGAGCGCCTCGCCGGCCAGTCGGTCGAGGCTACCGCAGCCCTCAAGCAGGCACTTTGGCAGGGAACCGAGCGCTGGGGCGAACTCCTTTTGGAGCGCGCCGCCATCTCAGGCCGCTTGGTGCGCACCGAAGAGGCGCAGCGTCGAATACGTATCATGCTGTCGGGTAGGTAGCATGATGAAGAAAGGGTCCGCGCTGCATGCGTTTGAATTGATGGCGACCGCCAAGGCCATGACAGAGCTTTATGAGGCCAATAAGGAGGTTACAGCGACCTACGTGCATGCCACGGCGCGCGGCCACGAGGCGATTCAGCTGGCGGTAGCGCTGCAGCTAGAGCACACAGACTTCATTTACCCCTACTACCGCGACGACGCCATGCTTTTGGGCATTGGCATGAGCCCCTATGATCTTATGCTGCAGCTTCTGGCCAAGCGCGACGATCCCTTCTCGGGCGGACGCACCTACTACGGTCATCCCTCGCTGCGCGATGCCGACAAGCCTAAGATTCCGCACCAGTCCTCGGCGACGGGTATGCAAGCGATTCCCGCGGCAGGGGCCGCCATGGGAATTCAGTACCGCGAGAAGCAGGGCTTGACTAAAGAATGGAACGGAGCCCGGCCCATTGCCCTTTGCTCGATTGGCGATGCGGCCATGACCGAGGGAGAGGTGAGTGAAGCGCTTCAAATGGCGGCGCTCAAGCAGCTGCCCCTTTTGGTTTTGGTGCAAGACAACGGTTGGGACATATCGGCCAAGGCCGACGAGGTGCGGGCTGGCAACGCGGCGCAGTTTGCGCAGGGCTTTAAGGGAATCGAAGTCGTGCAGGTGGACGGAACCGATTACGCAGCCTGCTATTCTGCCTTAAAAGACGTGCTGCGCACCATGCGCAAGAAGCGCGGACCGGTCTTGGTTCATGCGAAGGTTCCGCTTTTGAATCACCACACTTCGGGCGTGCGCATGGAGTGGTACCGCGACGACCTCGACGAGGCGCGGGCTCAAGACCCCTTCCCCAAGCTGAGGGCGGCCTTGCTGGCCGACGGGCGCAAACCCGCGGAGCTTGATGCCTTGGTTGATGCGGCACGAGTGCGCGTGCAGGCGGATTACGATCGGGCTCTGCTGGCGCCGGACCCCAGCCCCAGCGACTTGCTGACGCACCGATTGGCTCCGACCCCGGTGACCCAGGAGCGCGGTTTGAGGGAGCCCGCTGGCCGAGTGCCCACGGTGATGGTGGATTGTGCGCTCTTTGCGGTGCGCGAAATTCTCGAAGCCCACCCCGAAGCCCTGCTCTACGGCCAAGACGTGGGGCGCCGACTTGGGGGCGTGTTCCGCGAGGCCGCAACCCTTGCCCAGCAGTTTGGCGACGATCGCGTGTTCAATACGCCGATTCAGGAGGCCTTTATTGTCGGGAGCACGGTCGGAATGGCCGCGGTGGGTCTAAAACCCATTGTAGAGGTGCAGTTTGCCGACTACATCTGGCCGGGATTGAACCAGCTTTTCACGGAGCTTTCGCGCGCGCACTACCTCAGCAACGGCAAGTGGACTGCCGACATGGTTTTGCGGGTTCCCATTGGTGCCTACGGCAGTGGCGGACCCTACCATTCATCAAGCGTGGAGTCGGTGCTCACGGCGATTCGGGGGATTAAGGTGCTTTATCCCTCCAACGGGGCGGACCTCAAAGGACTGCTTAAGGCGGCCTTTGCCGACCCCAATCCCGTCGTGGTTTTAGAGCACAAAGGCCTGTACTGGTCCAAAATCAAGGGTACCGAGGGGGCAAAAACAGTGGAACCCGATTCGGACTACGTCGTTCCCATTGGCATGGGGCGGATCGTTCGCGTGCAGGAGCCCAGCGGCGAGCCTTCGGTCTTGGTGGTTACCTACGGCCGCGGAGTTTATTGGGCCTTGGAGGCTTGCGTCGGCATGCCCGTTGAGGTTTTGGACCTCCGCAGCCTTTCGCCCTGGGACGAAACCCTTGTTTTTGAGCGGGCCAGGCTGCACGGACGCATTTTGGTGCTTACCGAAGAGCCTTCGGTTCAGCCCTTTGCGCGCTCGATTGCCGCTAGAATTCAAGAGGAGTGCTTTCAGTCCCTCGACGCCCCGGTGCGGGTGCTCGGCTCTGAAGACACGCCAGCGATTCCGCTTAACAAGGTGCTTGAGGCGACGTATTTGCCCAACGCCGAGAAGGTGCGGGCGGCGCTCGAAGCCCTACTTAGCTACTAGTGGCTAGTTCGCTCTAAAATCACCGCATAGCCTTGGCCAACACCAATGCACATGGTGACTAAGGCATAGCGTCCGCCTGTTTCTTGAAGGGCTCGTGCTGCCGTTAGGGCGAGGCGAGCGCCGGACATTCCGAGTGGGTGGCCCATGGCGATTGCGCCTCCGTTGGGGTTGATTCTCGGATCGAGATCGTCTAAACCTAAGGCCCTGGTTACCGCAAGTGCCTGAGCAGCAAAGGCTTCGTTGAGCTCAATGTGGTCGATGTCTGCCATAGTCAGCCCGGCGCGCTTCAGGGCGAGCTGGGTGGCGGGCACGGGTCCGATGCCCATAATGCGGGGTTCGACGCCCGCTACGCCGCTTGAGACGATGCGAGCAAGGGGCTTAAGTTGGTGCTGGCGAAGGCCAGACTCTGAGGCGATGAGCAGCGCAGCGGCACCGTCGTTGAGGCCTGAGGCGTTGCCGGCGGTGACGGTTCCGTTCGGGCGAAAGGCGGGACGCAGCCCCGCCAGGCCCTCGAGTGTTGTGGCCGGCTTGGCGAATTCGTCCTGGGCGAAGACTAGAGGGTCTCCTTTGCGTTGCGGAATCGAGACAAGGGCGAGTTCGCCGGCGATGAATCCCCGGGCCATAGCAGCGGCGGTGCGCATTTGGCTGCGTAGGGCGAAGGCATCTTGGTCGGCACGGGAAATTTGGTACTGGTCGGCCAGGTTTTCGGCGGTTTCGCCCATGGCCTCCGTGCCATAAAGTCGGTTCATTTCGGGATTGACAAATCGCCAGCCGAAGGTGCTGTCAAACATTTGGCTGTCGCCGCCAAAGGCTTTGGAGGGCTTAGACAGGGCGAAGGGCGCGCGGGTCATGTGTTCCACACCGCCGGCCAGCAGGAGGTCGCCTTCGTTGGCTTGAACAGCACGTGCCGCATGAATCACTGCAGAGAGTCCGCTGGCGCAAAGTCGGTTTACGGTTTCAGCCGGAACGCTCGGCGGAAGCCCCGCGAGCAGGGTGGCCATGCGCGCCACGTTTCGGTTGTCTTCGCCCGCTTGGTTGGCGCAGCCCATAAAGGCATCATCAAGGGCGGACCAGTCGAGCCCGGGATGGCGCTTGATCAATTCGCGAATGGCATGGGCAGCTAAATCGTCGGCGCGGACCGCGCTAAGGCCGCCTCCGAGGCTGCCAATGGGGGTTCGTATGCCGTCTACTAAGAATGCGCTTCGGTTGTCCATGGCTTGTCTTTAAAAAATACGGTTCCTCGAAAGTGGGCTATGTCTGTGCCGTCGCGGCGTACTCGCACGTCGTAGCGACCTAAAGTTTTGCTGCGGTGCTGCTCGATGGCCTCGACCTCCAAAAGGTCGTCGGCAGACGCCGGCTTGAGGTGCGAGATGCTGGTTTCAATAGAGAGGGCATGAACGCCGTGCCCGTTGCTGGCGAAGGCAAGGGCGCTGTCGGCAAGGCTGTATGCGATTCCTCCGTGCGCGATGCCAAAACCATTGGTTGCCTCGGGCCGCACCCTAGCCTGCAGGACGCAGTGCCCCGGCTCCGCGACGAGAACCTCGACACCCAACCAGGTGCTGAAGGCATCGTGGCGCATCATTTGGGCTACAATTTCGGCGGCGGTCATTCCCTGCCGGTGGTTCCGGGTTGTTCGACGGCCTCCTCGAAGCAGCCGATTAAAATATCAATAACGAGCATCAGGTTGTGCTGCTCGGCCGAGCCCTTGGGCAGCCCAGAGCGAAGTTCTTGGTGCAAAAAGTTGCGCACCTCGGCGTGCACAAAGGGAGATCGCGCCACCTTCTCGATAAGCTCAAGGTCTAGGTCCTCCTCCTGCGCTTCAAGCGCTTCAAATGCTTCGACAACTTCGGTGGTTACGTCCGTAATGACTAGGTCAGAAATCGTGTCTATAGCGAGCCCCATGCCGCGGAATCCTTCGCGAAGCACCATGGAGCTGCGCACGAGCTGCTCGTGCACGTCGTCTTCGAATTCTTCGCTAAGGCGCATAAGCCATGAGAAGAGCATGGGCTGCTCGTCTAAAAAGACTCCGAGGTTTTGGCCGTATTCTTCGTCGGTCCAGCCGCGTACTCGTTCGACGGCAGAGAGTAGGTAGTTCATGAGCCAAAAATTTGATCGTGGATCCAGGGACAAACGCGGTAGCGAGGGTCGCCAGTACGCACTCTCAGGGCTTCAATCTGGTCGCGCACCTTGGTCCAGCCCCATTCGCGGCCCCAGGCCAGAAGGCCCTTGGGGTAGTTGACGCCCTTGAGCATGGCGGTTTCGACGTCAGACTCGCTGCCGATTGCGCGGTAGACGGCGTCTGCGGCCTCGTTGATTAGCATGGCCACCACGCGGTCGACAATGGCCCGGCCAAGGACCTCGTCGCGGGTTGGCTCGGGCAGGCTGGCTCCGTTGCGGTAGTCGTAGAATCCGCGGCCTGACTTGCGGCCTAGCCATCCGGCCTCGAGCAGTCTTTTTTGGCTCAAGCTCGGGCGAAAGCGGGGATCGCAGTAAAATTGCTTCCAAATGGTTTCGGTGACGACGTAGTTCACGTCGTGGCCGATGAGGTCCATTAGGGCAAAGGGCCCCATGCGGAATCCGCCCAATTCGGTCATTGCCCAGTCGACCGTGGCCATGTCGGCCATACCCTCCTCAACCAGGTGAAGGGCTTCGCCATAGAATGGGCGAGCAATGCGGTTCACCAAGAAGCCCGGGCTGTCTTGGGCAACCACGCCCACCTTGCCCCATTGCGCGACGGCCTGGGTGCAAGCCAAAACGACCTCGGGGGCCGTTGCGATTCCGGGAACAATCTCGACCAGAGGCATGAGCGGCGCAGGGTTAAAAAAGTGAAGGCCAATGAGGCGCTCAGGGTGCTTGACGCCCGCGGCAATGGACGAAACGCTGAGCGACGAGGTATTGGTTGCTAGAATACAGTCTTCGCGCACCACGTCATCAAGCGTTGTAAACACCGACCGCTTTGCGTCCAGGTTTTCGTAGATGGCCTCTATGACAAGGCTAACTTCGGCGGCTTCGCGCAGCACGTAGGCTGCGCTCAGTTGCTTGTTGTATGCGGAACGCTGCGCGTCATTGATTTTGTCCTTTTCGACGAGCTTGTCCCACACGCCGCGCACGCGGGCAATCCCGTTCTCGAGGGACGCGTCTTGGGTGTCGTACAAAAGGACTTCCCAGCCGGCCTCGACGAGGACTTGGGCGATGCCGCCGCCCATGGCGCCCGCGCCGACGACCATAGCTTTTTGGTTGAATAGCAGGCTTGTCATTGTCCTTTAAAGTTAGGGGGGCGCTTCTCAAGAAATGCTGCGACGCCCTCAGCGAAGTCGGCGGTGGCGCCCGCGCGGTTTTGTAGGGCGCGTTCAAGCTCCAGCTGTTCGGCAAATCCGTGGAACACGGTGGCGTTGAGGGCCTCTTTGGTAAGGGCGAGTGCCTCGGTGGGCATCGCGGCGAGCTTTTGGGATACAGCCATTGCTTCGTCAGCCAACGCGTCGTCAGCCACGAGGCGGTAAATGAGCCCGTGGCGTTCCGCTTCTTCCGCCGAAATACTGTCGGCAAGCATCATCCACGCGCTGGCTTTGGCGAATCCGGCGAGGCGCGGAAGGGTTAAGGTTCCGCCCGTATCGGGAATCAGGCCAATCTTGCTGAAGGCCTGAATGAACTTGGCCGAATGTGCAGCGAGGACGACATCGCCCGCAAGCGCGAGGTTGGCGCCGGCCCCTGCGGCAACTCCATTCACGGCAACCACGATGGGTTTGCGAAGGGAGCGCATTTGAAGCACGAGCGGATTGTAGTGCTCGCTGAGAATGCGGTCAAGTCCCGGTCCCTGAGGATCAATGGCTTCAGATAGGTCCTGCCCGCTGCAAAAGGCCCTGCCCTCGCCCGTGAGGAGCACGGCGCGCACTTTGGGGTCGCGGTCGGCTTCAAAAAGTGCTTGCTGCAGCTCCAGGGCCATCCCGCGGTGAAAGGCATTAAATACTTCGGGTCGGTTCAGCGCAATCCGTAGAACGGATCCGTGAGCTTCAACGGTTAAATACTTATACATACTTTAGAATAGGGGCTAAGTCTTCGCGAAGTTCGGGTTTTAGGCGGTAGCGGCGAATGCGGCGATCTTCTTGGTCGGTGACCCGCTCTACAAACGAAGGTACGCCCAAGAAATGCATGCCTTTTTCTTCGATTTCAGATAAAATGGTGCTGCGAATCTTGCGCTGGTTGTCCCAAGCCTTGTCTTGAATTCCGAGTATTTGATTGAGCTCTTCGGAGGTTATGAGGCTTTCTGCCGGCTGGACCAAAAAGTACTTGAGGGCAATTTTGGCAATCGGACTTAGAGCCTTGGCATAGTCGAGTTCTTGTTTAGGGATTGACTGCCGGTAGCGGAGCACCAGATAGATTAAACCAGCGACCAGCAGGAGCATTGCGGCAATTGCCCTCCAATACAATCGTAGGCTCGACAGCCAAGATTCCTCGTAGAGGGCACCAATTTTCACCGGTTTACAGCTTCCCACAAAGGCGGACCAAGTATCGAAGCGAATCGCGGAGCTCTTGTTGGTTACAGTGCTGGCTGAAGTAATGGAGTAGACCCCCTCGGGACTTAAGAGCATCCCTTGTTCCCCATTGAACGCAATGAATGTTTTACCCTTCATTAAAGTTTGGTGCAGGCTGTTGGTCAATAGGTCCGAGAGGTAAAGCGATTGGTCGTGGTGAATTAGGTTCCATTGGTTGTAGTGTGCAAAGGCGCTAAGATTTCGGATGTCTGGCCCTTGGATATTTTGGGCAAATGCCCCAAGCAGCTCATAGCGACCGTTAATCAGGTCAATTTTATAGGCGTGAAGAGCGAGTTTTGTTTGCTCAAGGTTTTTGCCCAATTGTACCAAGGCAATCAGCTGATTCCCTTCTTTGGCGCTGTATAAGTTGGCACTAAAGAGGCCGCGGCTGAAGCCGCCGACAATGGTGGGGGCCATGGGTATTCGCTCCCATTCGCGCAATTCCGGGTCAAAATAAAGAGCAAGGTCGTGGACTTGCCAAAACCCAGAGCCGCCCAGCTTCCAAAGTCGTTTGCCGTCGAAGAAGCGAATGGCTTGGAAGTTGTAGCCCGAGTAAAAGGTCTGGTCAAGCCGCTGTAGTCGCCCAGCGCGAGTAAAGGCATAGACTAGTCCAGACGCGTTAAAGCTAATTATAGTGGTATCGGGACTTTGGTTGACTACCGGTCCGCGGTGCATGAGGCTGCTCATGGGGTCGGGCAAGGGCTGAAAGCTGTCGATAATGGCCCAACCCGAAGAATTGAGGCGAAAAATTAGGCCAAGTTTGAAGTCTACCTGCAGAACGCTCCCGCGGTGTACCAAGAAGGCAATCCCGTCTACAGGACTTTCATTTTGTATGCTCTGCCCTGACAAGCGGCTGCAAAACAGCAGAATAATGAGTGCCGCGAGGTGCTTATTCATTGCGTGAAAATACGTGAAACAATTTTGTTCTCACGCTTTATCACAAATATTTTGGTCTAGACCTTCGGACAGCCGCACTTTTGCCAGGAAGAAATAACAAGCCTCACTCCAAACCAAAGAAAAACCCCAAGTCCTAGTGGCTTGGGGTTTTTTGTTTTAAATGCATTTAAAGGCTTCGAAGGGTTCTTGGCAGTCCAAGCATCGGTGCAAGGCCTTGCAGGCGGTGGAACCAAAGGCAGCAATGCGTTCCGTCTGGGAACTTTTGCATCGAGGGCAGTTCAGGGGAATACTTAGACCCAGTAGGGATCTCTTGTCGCTGCTTCGTTTGGGCGGAGGGGCTATGCCGTAGGCCTCGAGTTTGCGAAGGCCCTCTTCGCTAATCCAGTCCGAGGTCCATGGAGGATCAAGTACGGTTTGGATGCGCACATTCCCCGGACCAACTAGTTCTTCGAGTGCCTCGCGCACGTCGCGCTCGATGACTTCGGTGGCGGGGCATCCCGTGTAGGTTGGGCTCAGGTCTACTTCGCAGCCATCCGGCATCATACGCAGTCCGCGGACTATGCCCAGATCGAGAACCGACAAGGCTGGAACTTCAGGGTCGGGTACGAGGTTTAGGCGCTTTCTAAGGTCGTCTGCGCTTACCACTGGGCATCCGGGTAGGCCCTCGGTAGGCTCTGCATCTCGGCGAGCAGAAATCCGAGGGATTCACTGTGAATTCCTGATTTGCCGCGCAGGAGCTTTTGGGGCACCTCGGGCAGGCTGAGGTGGGCTTTAGTGAGTACCTCGCGGACCAGTTCAAGCCATGGTTCGCGAAGGGTCCGTACGTCAGGCCCAAGGCCTCGTTCTGCGGCAATACGGTCTACTTCTGCAGGCTGAAAGAGTTCGTCGGTAAAGGGCCAAATACGCTTTAGGGCAGCGCTAATGCGGCTATGGCTTTCCTCGGTTCCGTCGCCCATTCGCACGACCCATTCGGAGCTGTGCTGAGCGCGGTAGGTTGTTTCTTTAAGCGCCTTTCTTGCGATGGCGGCCAGGTCTGCATCGTTGGATTGCTCGATGGCCTCGAGCTGTAGCAGGTGAAAGGCGTCAAATAGGAACTGTCGAGCCATGGTGTCGGCAAAGTCGCCGTTGGGTTGCTCGACCAGCACATGGTTTTTGAAGTCGCGCTCCCCCCGCCAGTAGGCCAGTCGGTCTTCGGTGGTACCCGAGCCAATGCGCTTGGCGGCCAGTTGGTAGTACTGCCTCGCAAGGCCGACCAGGTCGAGGGCTAGGTTGCTCAGGGCAATGTCTTCTTCGAGGATGGGGCCGTGACCGCACCATTCACTTAGTCGATGGCCAAGAACTAATGCGTCGTCGCCCAGGTGAAGCAGATACTGCTCCGAAGGGTCACATGTGTCCCACTTCATCGGGTATCTCGTAGAAGGTGGGGTGGCGGTATACCTTGTCGTCGGAGGGCGCAAAAAGCACCTCTTTGGCGTCGGGCGCAGAGGCCACAATGTTGCTGGAAAGCACTACCCAAATGCTTGTGCCCTCGCTGCGCCGCGTGTAGACGTCGCGAGCGTTTTTGAGCGCCATGTCGGCGTCGGGTGCATGAAGGCTTCCGGAGTGTTTGTGAGATAGTCCGTTCTTAGAACGCACAAAGACTTCCCACAGGGGCCATTGGTCTGGCGCGCTCATGCTGCTTGGGGGTTTGCCTTGCTGTCGGAACTGCGGCGGGCAGCCTGCTTGGCTGCATAGGCCGAGGCAGCCTCGCGCACCCATGCGCCTTCGGCGTGGGCCTTTCGGCGAGCCTCAATGCGCTCGCTGTTGCAAGGGCCGTTGCCGGCCACCACCGCAAAAAACTCATTCCAATCAATCGACCCAAAATCATGCTGGCCCAAAGCCTCATTCCACCTTAAATCGGCGTCGGGAATCGAAAGCCCAAGAAACTTCGCCTGCGGAACCGTCTTATCCACAAACTCTTGGCGCAACTCGTCGTTCGACTTTCGCTTAATCCGCCATGCCATACTCTGAGCAGAATTAGGACTGTTGTCGTCGCTCGGACCAAACATCATCAACGAAGGCCACCACCAGCGATTCAGCGCATCCTGCGCCATGTCTTTCTGCTCCTGAGTCCCCTTGGCCAAATGCAGCATAATCTCATAACCCTGGCGCTGGTGAAAACTCTCCTCCTTGCAAATCCGCACCATAGCCCGGCTGTAGGGTCCATAAGAGGCGCGGCAAAGCATCACCTGATTCTGAATAGCCGCACCGTCCACCAGCCAACCAATAGCACCCATGTCGGCCCAACTCAGTGTCGGGTAGTTAAAAATACTGGAATACTTCGCCTTGCCCGAGTGCAGGTCGGCAATCATTTCGTCCCTAGAGGTTCCGAGGGTTTCTGCGGAAGAATACAGATAAAGACCGTGGCCAGCCTCGTCTTGCACCTTGGCGAGCAGAATCAACTTCGAGCGCAGCGAAGGCGCTCGGGTAATCCAATTCGCCTCGGGAAGCATTCCAACAATCTCAGAGTGAGCATGTTGGCTAATCTGACGAACCAAGGTTTTGCGGTAGCCCTCGGGCATCCAATCCTTGGGTTCGACCTTGTTTTCGGCGGTGACGTAGTCGAGGAAGCGAGCTTCCATGTCAATAGTTGGGGCCATGGTGTTGAATTTTTTGGTAAATTCTTCTGCAAATTACTGCGATTAGAACAAAATGCGGCTGCGCTGGTTCGCATAGCACACCTAGATTTGTACATGACTATGTTTAATTGGTTTAAAAATTCCGCCCCGTCGTCGCCGAACGAAGGACTCTTAGCAACTAAAGCCGACCAAAAAGGCCTTAAGCCAAAGTTTCACTCCCTTACCCTAAAAGAGGTGCGTCACGAGGCCATCGACGCCGTAGTGCTGACCTTCAACCAGCCTGACTCCGACGCCTTTCGCTACATCCCCGGCCAGTACCTCACCCTGCGCGCAACCATAGATGGGGCCGAAGTTCGCCGCTCCTACTCGCTCTGCTCCAGCCCACTGTCTGGCGAGCTGAGCGTGGCCATCAAGCAGGTCGAGGGCGGAGTTTTCTCCACCTGGGCCAACCACCACCTCAAGGCGGGCGACCGGCTCGACGTAATGAATCCCATGGGCAACTTTGTGCTCGAGACCGCCCCCTCCAAGCGCAGGCGCTATGTCGGCTTTGCCGCAGGATCGGGAATTACGCCGGTGCTCTCCATCATTAAAACGGCCCTTCAGCGCGAACCAGAATCGGAATTCCTTCTGTTTTATGGCAACCGCAAAACGGCCAGTATCCTGTTTAAAAACGACCTTGAAGACCTCAAGGACCGCTTCATGGGACGCTTCGAAGTGCACCACGTGCTGAGCCGCGAAGACCAGGGCAGCCACGCTCTTTTTGGCCGACTCGACGCAGACCGCATTCGCTATTTTATGGAGCACATTCCGATGGTGGCCTCAGCGGACTCCTACTTTTTGTGCGGACCAGAGCCCATGATTCACGCCGCGAGCGACGTGCTGAAGGCCGCGGGGGTTCCTCAAGAGCGCATTCATTTTGAACTTTTTACCTCGTCGGCACCGGCAGCAGAGGCTCCAAAGTCCGCCGCAAAAAAAGCTAGTGGCGATGCCAGCGTAACGGTCATACTCGACGGAGAAGAGACGCACTTTACCCAGTCAGCCAAAGAATTTTTGCTCGACGCCGCCCTCGATGCGGGAGCCGACGTGCCCTATGCCTGCAAGGGAGCGGTATGCTGCACCTGCCGCGCTAAGGTGGTCGAAGGCAAGATGGAGATGGCCATGAACTACTCCCTGACCGACGACGAGGTTGCAGAGGGTTATGTGCTCACCTGCCAGGCCATGCCGCGCAGCGAGCGACTAGTAGTCAGTTACGACGCTTAAACCAGCAACTAGTTGCTAGCAACTGGTTTGCGCATTTGAATGTGCGGAATCCCGTCTTCTTCGTAGGGCTCGCCCTCGGGTACGAAGGCAAAGTCCTTATAAAACCCTTCGAGGTAGCATTGTGCGCTAATTACCAATTCTTTACCCGGGTAAAGGCGTTCTGCTTCAAGCAGGGCGCGCTTCATAAGTTCGCGGCCGAGACCGGTTCCCCGCACCGACGACGAAGTAGCCACCCTGCCAATGCTGGGTTCCGCGTAGGATGCTCCGGGGGCAAGCAATCGGGCGACTGCGCTGACCTGTCCCTGAGCGTCTTCGGCCCAAAGGTGATGGCAACCCCGATCTTTGGCGTCGGGATCGACGTAGGCGCAGTTTTGTTCCAAAACAAAGACCTCGGCCCGCAGGCTAAGAATGCGGTGGAGCTGGTCGGCCGACAGCGACAAAAAAGGAGCAAAATGCCAAGAATAAGGTACTGCCATAGCGATCCGAAGGTCGTACTTTTAGAGGAATAATTCCAAGCCCATGATGCTCCAGTTGATCCAAAACTTTCCAAAGCATATTGCTGATTCACTGATTATTGCCGAAGGTGTTGGCAAGGTTTGGTCTCCTCTTAAGCGCCCCGTTCTGCAGGTGGTAGTCACCGGCCTTGGCGGCAGCGGAATCGGCGGGACCATTGCGGCAGACCTCTGCTCGGCCTCGGCTAGGGTTCCTGTGCTGGTGAATAAGGGCTACTCCTTGCCCCACTGGATTGGTCCGGGCACGCTGGTGGTGGCCTGCAGCTACAGCGGCAATACCGAAGAAACCCTTAGTGCCTTAGACCAGGCCATGGCGGCCGGTTGCATGGTGACGGCCATTACCAGCGGCGGAGAACTCAAGCAGCGCGCCGACAAGCTAGGCTGGAACGTGAGCGTGGTACCGGGCGGAAGCCCTCCGCGCTCGATGTTTGGCTATGCCCTCATTCAAATTTTGGCCCATCTTGACCTGGCGGGAGTCGGTACCCCACCCAACTGGAAGGCTCAGGCAGCCCAGGCCGTCCTTAGCCTTGAGGCCCGTCGTGGCGAGCACTTGGCTCAGGCCGAGTTGATTTCAGACGCATTAGAGGGCAAGACAGTGGCGGTTTATGCGGCCTCGGGAATGGCTGGCGTTGCCACACGTTGGCGCCAACAGCTCAACGAGAACAGCAAAATGCCCGCTTGGGATGCGGAGGTCCCCGAGATGAACCACAACGAAATGGTGGGTTGGGCAGGCGGCGGTGCGCAGTTTTGCGCAGTTTTTCTGCACTCGACCGCAGACGCTCCGCGCAACCGCATGAGAATGGAGCTCAATGCCCCCGCCATCCGCGCCCGTGGGAACAGCGCTATTGCGCTTCACGCTCAAGGTGCTTCGGCCCTGGAGCAGGTTTTGGATTTGGTGGCCCTGGGCGACTGGGTGAGCTACGTGCTCGGACTGCGCAACGGCGTAGACATCATGGACATCAAGGTCATCGAAGACCTGAAGGAGGCCCTGTCTAAGGCATGAGCCGCCGCAGCGTTCGCTTTGCCGACCTCGGACTGTGGTCCTACCAGCGGGCCTGGGACTTTCAAGAAGCCCTCTTTACTGAGGTCGTGGAGCAGAAGTCCGCAAACCGAAAATTGCCGGAGCTGGAGCGGATTGCAACGCGCGACACCCTTCTTTTTGTGGAGCACCCGCACGTGTACACCATGGGCAAGAGCGGCGACTTGGGCAATCTTTTGGCCGACGACGAGCGCTTAAAAGCCATCAATGCGGAGTTTTTTCGCACCAATCGAGGGGGTGACATTACCTACCACGGGCCGGGTCAATTGGTCGGCTACCCCATTTTAGACCTGGACGAGTACTTCACCGACATTCATCGCTACCTGCGCACCCTCGAAGAAGTCATCATTGCAACCCTTGCGGATTATGGTCTTAACGGCGACCGAAGTCCGGGCGAGACCGGCGTTTGGCTTGATGTAGGAAGCCCCTTTGCCCGCAAAATCTGTGCGATGGGCGTACGTGCCTCGAGATGGGTAACCATGCACGGCTGGGCCTTCAACCTCAACACGGACCTGCGTTATTTTGAGTACATTATTCCGTGCGGAATCAAGGATAAGGCCGTCACCTCGCTGCAGCGCGAGCTGGGGCGGCCCGTGGATGAGTCTGAGGTAAAGGCACTGGTTGCCGGTCATTTTGCCCGACTTTTTGAGGTGGACCTCGCCGAGACTCCCGTCGACCGTTTGCAAGGCGCCTAGTTACTCCTAACTTGCAGGCTATGAAACGCATTATTTCGCTAAGTCTTGCCCTTGCCCTGCTTGGAATTTTGTTCTATTCTTCGTGGTACAGCTACCTCATCAAGGGGGTTTATGCCACGTATTGGCAGGGTCGAACCACCTCGGATCCCTTTGACGCGGCCTATTTTGAGACCAAGCCTGTTGCGGCCTCGACGAGTCCCCAGCCCTGGCCCATTGCCTTGACCGCGGCAATGGCCCCCAGTGCGGCAACCCAGCAGTTGCTCGACGTTAGCCAGACCGGTGCCCTGCTCGTTTTTGACCGCGACAGCCTTCGCCATGAGGCCTATTATGCGGACTTTAACCGCGAATCGCGCGCCAATTCGTTTTCAATGGCAAAGTCCATGGTGACGATGCTGGTGCAGATCGCCCTGCAAGAAGGCAAGATTCCAAGCTGGGAGGCCAAGGCAAAAGACTACATTCCAGAGCTCCACGGGCCCGGAGCAGAGCGATTGACCCTGCGGGATTTAAGCTCCATGCATGCCGACCTCGATTGGACGGAGAACTACTACGACCCCTTTGGAGAGACGGCCAAGCTCTACTACGGCGACGACCAGTTGGGATTGATTTTGGAGCGAGAGGTCGGGGATTCGGTCGGTCTTAGGTACGAGTACCAGTCGGCTACGACTACACTTTTAAGCGTTTGCCTGGAGCGGGCAGTGGGAGAGCCTCTGCCGGACTATGCTTCTCGCATGCTTTGGGGCCCCTTGGGCGCGGAATCCGACGCAAGCTGGCACGTGGACGAACAAGGAGAGGCCTTAGCTTTTTGCTGCTTTAATGCGACCGCTAGAGACTATGGGCGCCTGGGTCAGCTGCTGGTGCAGCATGGCAGGTGGAACGGTCTGCCTTTGCTCGACAGCGCTTGGATTTCGCTTGCTTCTTCGCCGCGCACGGCCTCGTTTTATGGCCAGAGTTTTTGGCTTGGCTCAGCCCCTGACCCCAGCGGGGCGGGCCCAGACCGCCCCTACCTTTCGATGCGGGGCCACCTTGGTCAATGGATCATAGCCTTCCCCGAGACCCGGCGCGTGGTACTGCGCCTTGGCCGTCAAGAGGGCGAGCGCATCAAGGGCTCTTCGGAGTCCCTGACCTTCAGGGCTCTTGCCCATGAGTACGCCTGGAAATGAACACGTTTAGGGGAGTTAATCTGCGGATTCAAAGCGGAAGCAAAATCCTCCTTCAGGGCCTAAACCTCGACCTGAATGCGGGGGAGTGCCTCGCCCTTGTCGGCGAGTCAGGCTCGGGGAAGTCCCTCACGGCCCTGGCCCTAATGGGCTTGCTGCCCCCCGGCTTAGAGGCCGTCTGGCAAGAATGCAGCGACCGCTTAAGCGCCAAAGCCATGGTTTTTCAGGAGCCAATGTCGGCCCTTAATCCAACGATGCGCGTGGGCCGGCAGGTTGCCGAAGCAGCGGAGTCTGCCTTGGGCCTTAGCAGGTCGGCGGCGCGGGACCGAGCCTTGGCGGAGCTTCGAAGAGTGCAGTTATCGGACCCCGAAGAGGTTATGCGCAAGTACCCGCACCAGCTCTCGGGCGGTCAGCGACAGCGCGTAATGATTGCCATGGCTATTGCCATGGATCCGCAGCTTCTTATTTGCGACGAACCTACCACGGCCCTTGATCACCAAGTGGCTTTTGAGATTTTGGGACTGCTTCGAGTGCTGCAGCGCGAACGCGGAATGGCCATGCTCTTCATTAGCCATGACTGGGATGCCGTGGCAGAGGTAGCCGACCGGGTAGTGGTGCTCCGCCAGGGCGAGGTGGTGGAATCGGGCTCCCTCGAGGCCCTGCTCAACAGCCCCCAACAGCCCTACACGCGCGGACTTTTGGCTTCTCGCCCCCCCGAGGAAGGCAAACCCCTGCGCCTTCCTACGGTGCAGGATTTTTTAGAAGGACGTATGCCGGAGTCAGCCCAGCGCCCTGTTTATGAGGGCGGAGACGTCATTCTCAAGCTGCGATCATTGAGCAAGTCATACCGGGCTAAGGCGGTTTTAAGCGACTTCGAACTTGAGCTTCAAGAAGGCGAAACCCTGGGCTTGGTTGGCGCTTCGGGCTCGGGCAAGTCGACTATTGCCCGCTGCCTTGTGGGCCTTGAGCAGCCCGACGGGGGCGAAATCACCTACCGCGGAACGCGCATTGACCGACTAAGCCCTAAAGAGCGCCGGCAGTATGCGCGCGAAATCCAGTATATTTTTCAGGATCCGTTTTCAAGCCTGCCGCCCCGCATGAGGGTTGGTGAACTGCTCGAGGAACCCCTCATGGTTCACGGACTTTGCAAAAATTCCGCCCAGCGTAAGGCTCGGGTGACGGAGCTGCTGCAGTCAGTGGGCCTAGCCCCCGAGGATGCCTTAAAGTATCCGCACGAGTTTTCTGGAGGCCAGCGGCAGCGAATTGGCATTGCCCGAGCCCTTGCCCTGGAGCCCAAGCTCCTAATTTGCGACGAGTCGGTTTCGGCCCTCGACGTGAGCGTTCAGGCTCAGGTTTTGAACCTGCTCAACGACCTCAAGGACCAGTTTGGCTTCAGCTACCTGTTCATTAGCCACGACGCGCGGGTTGTGCGCTACATGAGCGACCGAACCGTCGAACTAGCAGCTGGCAACCAGCAGCCAGGAACTAGTTAGAGCCGCATTTCGGGAACCTCGCCTTCAATGATGAGGCGGCCCGCAGTCTTGGCAATGATTTCGTCTACGCTCACGCCAGGCGCGCGTTCCAGCAGGATGAATCCGCGCTGCGGATCGATCTTTAACACCGCAAGGTCGGTCACCACTTTTTTGACGCATCCGACCCCAGTGAGGGGCAGGGTGCAGGCGCTCAGAAGCTTGGATTCGCCCTCGCGGTTGCTGTGCTGCATGGCGACAATTATGTTGTCGGCGCTGGCAACCAAATCCATGGCGCCGCCCATGCCCTTGACCATCTTCCCGGGAATCTTCCAGTTGGCAATGTCGCCGCGGTCTGAAACCTCCATGGCCCCCAAAACAGTAAGCTGGACCTTGCGCGCTCGAATCATACCAAACGAAGTAGCGCTGTCAAAAAAGGAGGCACCCGGCAGGCTGGTAATGGTTTGCTTGCCCGCGTTAATAAGGTCCGCATCTTCTTCGCCTTCAATGGGGAAGGGGCCCATGCCCAGAATGCCGTTTTCGGATTGAAACTCAATGGCAAAGCCTTCGGGCACAAAGTTGGCAACCAGGGTGGGAATGCCAATTCCCAAATTCACGTACCATCCCTCCCGAAGCTCTTGAGCGATTCGCCGTGCAATTCCGTTTTTGTCGAGTGCCATGGCTTAGTTTGTGGTTTTTTTAGGACGGACGGTGCGCTGCTCAATGCGCTTCTCGTAGTGGGCCCCTTGAAAAATTCGGTGCACAAAAATCCCAGGAACATGGATTGCGTTGGGATCCAGCATCCCGGCCGGAACCAGTTCTTCGACCTCTGCCACCGTGATGCGCCCCGCCATGGCCATCATGGGGTTGAAGTTGCGCGCGGTGCCCTTAAAAATCAGGTTGCCGGCCTCGTCGCCCTTCCAGGCCTTGACCAGCGCGAAATCGGCTTCAAAGGCATATTCCATCAGGTAGGGCTTGCCATGAAACAGCCGAACCTCCTTGCCTTCGGCGACCTCGGTACCCACTCCAGCGGGGGTAAAAAAGGCCGGAATTCCCGCGCCCGCCGCTCGGCAGCGTTCTGCGAGGGTTCCCTGCGGAATCAGTTCTACCTCGAGCTCGCCCGAGAGCATTTGGCGCTCGAACTCGTCGTTCTCGCCCACATAGGAACTAATCATTTTGCGGACTTGCCGCGACTCCAGGAGAAGTCCGAGGCCAAAACCGTCGACGCCTGCGTTGTTGGCGATGCAGGTAAGGTTGCGGCTCCCGCGCAGCTTGAGGGCGGCAATGAGGTTTTCAGGGATACCGCAGAGGCCAAACCCACCGACCATAAGCGTCATGCCGTCTGTGAGTCCGTCGAGGGCTAGGTCGGCGTTGGCTACTACTTTGCGAATCATAGATTAAAGGTAACGAGCTAGGGGCAACTAGTGGCCAGGAACTAGAAACAGGCGTAGCCTAGTCGAATTCGGAGCTCTCTTCGCGCGCCTCGGCTTGGTCGCTTTGCAGGCTGCCGCAGTCGAGGGCAATGGTCATGGGCATAAGGGGCCTATCGAAGGCATCGCGGCGAATCCCGATTTTAGGATCGGCATAAAGGCGGCGCATGAACAGCGCCCAAATGGGCAGGGCAGTGCTCGCGCCCTGGCCGTAGGCCGTGGAGCCAAAGTGCGCAGAACGATCCTGGCAGCCCGTCCAGACTCCGGTAACCAGGTTGGGGACCATTCCGATAAACCATCCGTCGGAGTTGTTTTGGGTGGTGCCCGTCTTGCCCGCAATAGGCATGTCAAAAGAGTAGGGAAAGCCCGTAGCCACTCCGTCGGGGTAGCCGCCACCATTGTAGCGCAGGCGTGCGCCGGTTCCAAACTGGGTAACGCCCTGAAGCAGGCTGGCCATGGTGTAGGCAACCTCGGGGCTGAAGACCTCTCGCGTGGTAGGCCCAAATTCGTCGAGCACTACGCCGTTGGCGTCTTCGATGCGGAGCATCACAATGGGCTCGGTGTACAGTCCCTGGTTGCCAAAGGCGGTGTAGGCGCCAACAAGCTCAAAGACGCTCATGTCGACGGTACCCAGTGCTATGGACGGAACCACCGGAATGTCAGACTGCACTCCCAGGTTTTGCGCCAGCTGGGCAATTGGGGCCGGACCAACCTGCTTCATGAGGTAGGCGGTAATGGTGTTGACCGAGCCGGCCAAGGCCTGCTTGAGGGTAAGCACTCCGCCGTACTTGTTGTCGGAATTGCTGGGGCACCATGATTCCGCAAGTCCGTATTGTCCCGCTTCGATGCAGGTTTGAATGTTGGGTACCTGCATGCAGGGCGAGTACTTTTTGTCTGCTATGGCCGCGGCATAGACAAAGGGCTTAAACGTGGAACCCACCTGGCGACGCCCCTGGCGAACGGCATCGTACTTAAAGTGCTTAAAATCTACGCCGCCTACCCAGGCCTTGATGAATCCGGTTTGGGGCTCCACGCTGAGGAGTCCGACTTGATAAATGGACTTCATGTACTTGATGGAGTCCCAGGGGCTCATCAGGGTATCGCGGTCGCCGCCCCAGGCAAAAACCTTCATGTCAAGGGGTTTTTTAAATTCTGCAAGGGCGGCCGCTTCACCCATCCCCGCGTCGCGCAGCGACTGCCAGCGGGGAGTTTGCTTCATCGCTTTGGCAATGATTTGGTTGGCACCGGCCACGGAATTCCCTTGGTCAAAATAAAAGGGACCCGCAGCACGGCCCTTGATTTGCCGAAAGAATGCCTTTTGTAGCTGGGTCATGTGCTGCTCTACGGCCTCTTCTGCAGCACGCTGCACTCGGCTGTCTATGGTCGTATAGATTTTGAGTCCGTCGGTGTAGAGGTTGTATTCGCTGCCGTCGGGCTTGCGGTGGGTCGTAACCCACTCCTTCATGTACTGGCGAATGTGCTCGCGCAGGTAGGGGGCGAGCCCCTTGTCGTGCCCCCCTGGGGTAAAGTTGATTTTGACCGGCAGGGCCTTGAGGGAGTCGGCTTCTTCTTCAGTAAGGAAGTTGCTGTTCTCCATTTGGCTCAGAACGGTATTTCGCCGGTTCAGCGCAGACTCCTCCCGTCCTTCGCGGGCAGGGTTGTAGAGCCAGGGGTTTTTGCACATTCCCACGAGCAAGGCAGACTCTTCGGCATGGAGTTCCGCAGGCATCTTGCCGAAGTAGACGTTGGAAGCGTTGTAAATGCCGACTCCCTGGTACAAAAAGTCAAACTGGTTGAAGTACATCGCAATAAGTTCCTCCTTGGAGTAGCGGGACTCGAGCTGCATTGAAATAATCCATTCTTTGGGCTTTTGAAACAAGCGTTTAAAGCCCCGAGCTGGCTCGTGAAACATTTGCTTCGCAAGCTGCTGCGTGATGGTGGAGCCGCCCCCGTCGCGTCCAAGCTTGACCACGGCACGTGCCAGGGCGCGAAAGTCGATTCCGCCATGGTTTAAAAAACGCTCGTCTTCGGTGGCGATAAGTGCCTGAACGAGGTGCTCGGGAAGCTCGCTGTAGTCGGAATGCACTCGGTTTTCGGTAAAAAAAGTACCGAGCTGGCGGCCGTCTGAAGTAATGATTTGGGTGGCGAGGTAGCTTTTGGGGTTGGCGATTTCTTCGGTCGAAGGAAGGCTGCCAAACAAACCTGCCCAGGTGAGAAGCAGCAGCAGAATCAGGCTAAGGGGCGCTGCTACGACTGCGTACCAAAACCAGCGAACCAGGATGCGAAAGTCGGTGTTCTCAGTTTTTGCCATCGCTGCGGTAGAGTTTAAGGGCTACAGAATGAATTCCGCGCAGGGGTTCATCGCGCATCAGATGCTGAACTCGGAATCGATAGGTTTCAGCCTTTGGAAAGCGCAGGCCTTCTCGGCGGTAGGCCAGCGAAAGGGTCTTAAGCCCGGCGATGCCCTCGCCCAGCCAGCGTCCGTCGGGGCTAGCGAGCTGAAATTCGACCGTGTCTTCGTAAACCGTTCCTGCGGCGTTGAGCACGTCGCGGCCTAGGTAGAGGTTGCGGTAGGAGTAGTCGCCAGCATGGCGCAGGTCGATCTCAACCCGGTAGGTGGCGCTGGTGTCCGTGATGGGGACCTCAAAAACCAGCATGGAGTCGCGGTGCCAGGCTTCGCCGTCGATTTCGCGAACAACCATAAATTCCGGGCTTGGTCCGCATGAAGCGACTAAAATGGCAAGGGCGGCAAAGGCGCAGATACGCAGAATTAGATGCATACGTTTAATACTGCGAAGGTATGCATCTTTGTGAGGTGGGACGAGGATTCGTTAGGGCTTGGAGCTCAATAACTGCGGTAGCATGTTCAATGACTATGCTGGGCCAAACCCCCGTGGAATCCTGGCAGTACCACGCTCCGTTTCGCGAGTCGTTGCGGATCGCGGTTCTCGAAGATCGAGTGCTCGCGCTCAGCCCCTATGGCCTGGTGAGCCTTGAGGTGGACGGCCGCGTACTGACCGCACAGAGCACGGTAGAAGGCCTGAGTGGGGTGGGTATGACCTCCTTGGCTGCAAGCCCCGACGGCCAGTATGCTCTGATCGGCTACCAAGACGGGCGCATTGATCGGTGGACGCCTAGCGAAGTGCGCAGCATTGACGATATTCCGCGCAGCGGGCAATTCCAGGGCCGAACCGCCCTGCTCGATTGGGCCTTTGCCGGGCCAGACAAGGCCTTTATCGCCGCGGATTTTGGACTCGTTGAACTGGATTTAGTGCTGAATGCGGTGCGCGGAACCTACCGCATTCGCAGCGACAGCGAGCCCATGAGGGTGAGCGCCGTAGCAGTACTTGGCGACTCTGTTTTTGCGGCCACCGAGCAGGGTTTAAAGTCGGCCTCTCTGCTGGCTCCCCTCTACCTGCCCTCGTCTTGGCAGTCGAGCGGACGCTTTACCGACTCCGTCATCACGTCGCTTGCCGCGGTTCAGGGCAAACTCACCGCGGTTTCGGCGGGCCGGGCCTACCAGCGCGACTCGGGGCTTTGGCAGAACCTCCCTACACCCAGCGACGGCCAAGTGGTCAGGCGGGTTTGTGGTTGCGGACCGCGCACGGCTGTGATTCGAGACTTTGACATTAAAATTTTTGACAGTCAAGGACTTTTAGTAAGTGACCTATCCGGAGGGCTCTCGGGCAACAGCCGCTTCACGCCCCGCGATCTTGCCTGCGGTTTTGTGGGCCAAGACGGCCAAGCCATGCGCTGGGTGGCCAACCCCTCGCGCGGAATCACCCTGGTCGACAACCCTAACTACGCCCAGCACTTCAGCATAAACGGTCCGGCAGGCCCCCAGGCCTTCGACGTGCGCTGGGAGCCGAGTCGTGGAACCACGGTGATAACCGGCGCAACCGAGGGTCCCTGGACCCCGCTCTACCAAAACAATGGACTTTATCGCTTGGCGAGTCCCGGCAGCCTATGGAAGCATGCCGACGGCGCTGCCTTTGCCGGGGCCAAGGACATTCTGGAGGTTTGTACCAATCCCGCGGATTCTGCCCACTGGTTTGCGGCCTCTTGGGGAGGGGGCGTTTTGGAGTTCCGCGACGGGGCACTGTTTCGCCGTTGGACAGTTGGTAGCTCCTCCCTGCGCGCAGCAAACGGAGCAGGGCCCAACGACGTGCGCTGCGGAGGCATGCTTTGGGGGCAAGACGGCGCCCTTTGGGTTACCAACAGCCTGTCGGACCTGCCCCTGCATCGCTACGATCCCGGCAGCGAAACCTGGCAAGGATTCGCCATAGGCTCCCTCAACGGGCAGTCCATAAAGCAGATTCAGCAGGCCGACAACGGAGACTTTTGGATTCAAACCCGAACGGCAGGCTTGGTGGCAGTGCGCATTGCAGGCGGAGTGGCCTCCTCGAGGGTCCTAACTTCGGGAGTGGGCAACGGAAGCCTCCCGAGCTCGAGCATCGGGGCCTTTGACCTGGCCCCCGACGGCAAGCTTTGGGTCGGAACCGCCAGCGGACTCGGCTTGCTCTACAGCCCCAAAAACGCTTTCACCGGCGGCCCCTTTGAGGCCCAGCAGCTGCTCGTGGAGGTCGACGGCCGTGTACAAGCCGTTTTGGCCGGGCAAACCATTACCGCCATCGCAAGCGACGGAGGCAACCGCAAGTGGATTGGAACTGAAAGCGCAGGGCTTTTTCTGCTCTCGCCCGACGGACTCCTGGAGCTGGCGCACTTCCGAAGCGACAACAGCCCCCTGCCCAGCAACCGAATCAATGGCATCGCCCTCGACACCGACTTGGGCTACGCCTACATTGCCACAGACCAAGGACTTTTTGCGCTCCGCAGCGCCTCCACGGCTCCGGCCGACCGCCTGAACGATGCGCTGCTCTTCCCCAATCCCTACCGCCCCGAGTTTCGCGGCCCTTGGACCATAAACGGCCTGGCAGACAACTGCTACGTCAAGGTTACGACCACCGACGGGCGCCGGGTTTCAGAGGGCCTTGCGTCGGGAGGCCAATTTGTTTGGGATACCCTCGACCCCGAAGGCAGCCCGGTTGCGAGCGGACTCTACCAGTTTTGGATCAACGACCCCCTGGGCGCCCAAGTGCGGGTGCTGCAGGGACTGCTGGTTCGGCCCTAATGGAACTTCAGGCTCAGCCCGCCCTGGTCTTGGGTCGCACCCGTCAAGGCGACCGCGCACTGGTGATTCGGCTCTGGCTGCGCGAGACCGGGCCTTGGTCGGCCTACATTCCCAACGCGCGCTCTTCTTCGGGCGGATTCTGGCCAGCCATGGCCCAGCCCCTTACGGCGCTGGAGGCAGTTCCGGCCCGTGGCCGCGGAAGCCTTGGGCGCCTTAAAGAAGCACGACTCAACCCCGTTTGGCGCCGTCTTCACGACGAGCCCCTCACTCAAATGCTGGTAATGTATGCGGCAGAAGTTCTGGGCCGCGTGCTGCATGAGGGAAGCTCGAGTCCTGCATTTTTTGATGAGGTCCTAGCCCAACTCACCGAATGGGACCAGCCGCAAACGTCCCTGAGCCGTGCTGCCCTGGACTGGACCCTGCTCCTGTGCCGCCACCTTGGCTTTGAACTGGAGGCGCCAGAGTATAGGGGCTGGCTGTTTTTTCCGGCAGAAGGAGCCTGGGCACCCCTGGGCAGCCATGCTTCTCGAGCCTTGACCCCTGAGGTTTCGGAGTCACTGGCGGCCGCCCTTCACGGCGAGCCTCTGGGCAGGGAGCGACGAAATGAGGCCCTGGATGCCCTACTGGCCTACCTCGAGGCCCAGCACAGCGGCTGGGGCCAGCTCAAGTCGGTAGAAGTGCTTCGCAGCCTCTAGCCTACTTCGGGGAGGGCGCTCCCCAGCGCAGGGATGCGGCTATTTCATCGAGCTCCATCAAGAGCCGGTATTTTTTGATGCTGGGAGCAAAAAGTAGGGCGTCGGCCGTGACCACCGTGCCAGCAGCATCGTCAAAAATTCGGTGGCTCACAAAGGGTCCGCCCCCGAAGCCTCCCACGGTTTTGAACAAGCCGGCAGTGCGAATGGCGCGCTGGCCGTTGGCAGCCGTGTAAAAAGCTTGCGTCGGCGGAACCAAAAGCTCGGTGGCAAGGTGGCTCTTGGCCGCCGTGCCTTCAAAATAACTTTTGAGCAAAGCGTCGCGGTCTACGATAACGTCTGCCTCGGGCGTGGGAGAGTCGTCGGCCGCTTTTTTCGACACAATGAGGTACTGTTGGCTTTTTTTGGTTTGCATGCGGAGCACGACTAGCCCCGGCTTGCTCAAGGTCACCAAAAACCCCTCGGGCAGAAGCATTTCTGCAACACCGATTTTGGCAAGCTCCTTGGGCAATGGCGACTGCGATCGTTCCTTAAGCTTTTGACGCAGAACCTGCGCGTCGTGCGCGGCAAATCGGTTCCCAAGCTCCGGAAGGACCTTAGCCAGCAGACTCGGCAAGGCCTTTAGCGAGGGAGCAATAACCTGAACTGCAATTTGCGGGCGAGCGTAGGCGTCGCGTACCTCCAGCACCGCGGTCGAATCGGGGATGACCTCAATACTCAAAAGGCTTTTGCCGCGCCGCAAAAGAGTGTTAATCTTCTGCGGTACGGCATGAATGATTCCAAAGCGCGGCTCGGCCTGGGGCAGCCCCTCGACGGGGGCTCCGAGAATTTCAGCCACAGCCATACCGGCGCCTTCATTCCACAGGTCCTCGGGGCAGATTATAGTCAGGTCGTTGTGGGTTCCGTTGCTCGGTGGAAGGCTTCTGCGTTGGGACTTTTGGTTGCCCTTGCCCTCAGCGCCGTCCTTGCCTTCGCTCTCCTCAGCGGCGCAACCCGCGACCAAAGCAAGCATGCTGAGCACAGCGGCCTTGGCTACCAAGGCAGTAAAACAGACAGGTTTTGGGCTCAAAGTCCAGGGGCTCATTTCTTCACGATGAGCCTTTGGCCAATCTGAATCGTAGTGCTGCGGAGGCGGTTCCAGCGCTGAATGTCGCTGACCTTGCTTCCGTATTTTTTGGCAATGCTGCTCAAGGTTTCGCCTGATCGAACTTTATGATAGCGCAGCGTCGTTTCGGCGGCGGGCGCGCTTGCGGTGGGTGCGGCCGTCTCTGCGGAGGCGCTGGCGATTGCACTATTGGGTTGCGACCCGGCATAGGCGGAGTCGGCGCACTCCATAAAGCTCGCTACCGCAGCCCGAGGCAGTACCAAGGGGTACATTTTTCCGTCGCGCGGAGCCGGGATAATTCCCAGCTTGTACATCGGGTTTAGCACCTTTAAAAGGGCAGGATCCACGCTAAAATGCTTCGAGGCCTGGAGTAAATCAAGGGTTGCGGTCACCTGTACAGTATCTACATCAAAAAAAGAAGCCGGGGGCATGTCTGCAAAAATTCCGTGAAGCCCCCCGTAGGTCAAGGCATAGTTAGCCGCAATAAAGTTGGGAACGTAGCTGCGGGTCTCCTTAGGCAGGTAGGGACGAACTTCCCAATAGTTCGTCTTGCCTCCCGAAGCGCGAATTGCTTTGGCAACGTTGCCTGGCCCTGCATTGTAGGCAGCGAGCGCGAGCTCCCAGTTGTCAAACATGTCAAACAGCTTGAGCAGGTAGCGGCACGCCGCGTCGGTAGACTTTACCGGGTCAGAACGTTCGTCGACGTAGTTGCCAATCTCAAGGCCCTGAATCTTGCCGGTGGCATACATGAACTGCCACAGGCCCTTGGCTCCGGCGGGGCTTGTGGCCAGGGGGTTTAGGGCGGACTCTATCATCGGCAGCGCACGCAGTTCCATGGGCAGGTTGTACTGATCGAGGGCAGCCTCAAAAATGGGGAAGTAGTAGCGGCCTCGGCCCATTACGCGCGAAACCAAGTCTTTTTTGCGCACGACATACATGGCGATGGCGTTTTTGACGTCGGTATTATAGCGAAGATCCATGGGAGAGCGTCGGTCAAGGGCGGCCAGGCGTTGTTTGATTACCTCGTCGCTCAATTCTAGCGAAGCGCCGGCCAGGCTGTCTACGGACACCTTGAACTGGCTGGTCCAGTTGCGCTCGTTGCCACTGAGCAACCACTTTGCATACATCGTGTCCACCTTGGTTGCAAGTCCATGGAGGCTGCTGTCTGTGGCTGCCGCGCGCGGAGGAGTGTAGCCCATCATGGAGGGCGCAAAAGAGAGGGCGGTAAGGAGCGCTATAAAACGAATCATGAACTGAGGTATTCTGCGGCGGTAAAGAGGGTAGGCTCGTCAAAGGCCTTGGCGGTAAGGTGCAATCCCATGGGCATTCCGTTGGAATGGAGGCCCATAGGCAAACTCAAGGCCGGAAGTCCGGCAATGGGTGCCTGCACCGTGAAGATGTCCTCAAGATACATAAGGGTTGGGTCACTTGCCTCGCGTCCCAATTCAAATGCGGTGTGGGGGCATGTTGGGCTGATGAGCAGGTCCACCTTGGCGAGGTCCGCATTGGTGGCATTTTGCACGGCGCGACGAGCTTTTTGAGCCTTGCCGTAGTAGGCGTCAAAGTACCCGCTGCGCAAGACGAAGGTGCCCAAAAGAATGCGGCGCTTCACTTCGGTTCCAAAACCTTCAGATCGGCTGCGCTTGTAGAGTTCGTCGAGGGTCTTGACGCTCTCGGCGCGGTAGCCATAGCGCACGCCATCAAATCGAGCAAGGTTGGCACTGGCTTCGGCAGTGGTTAGAATGTAGTAAATCGGAACCAGTACGTCGAGGTAGTCAAAGCGCAGGGCTTCGACCCGGTGGCCCTTGGCGCGGAGTTGGTTCATGCAGGCCATGAAGGCGTCGCGAAGTTCTGAGTTCAGGGCGGGGTTGTCCAGTACTTCTTGGTAGTAGCCAAAGCTCAAGCTCTGGGGGTCGCAGCTTTTGACCGACATGCTTGGCACGGCACGGTCGCTGCAGGTTCCGTCGTACTGGTCAGCGCCCGAGATTACTTCGGTGATGCGCGCCAGGTCGCTCGCGCTTCGGGCAAGGGGCCCAATTTGATCAAAGGAGGAGGCGTAGGCGATCAAACCATAGCGCGAAACACGACCGTAGGTTGGTTTTGCTCCAAAAATTCCGCAAAAGGAGGCGGGCTGGCGAATGGAGCCGCCGGTATCGCTGCCCAGGGAGGCATGGACCCAGCCGGCGGCAACGGCCGCTGCGGATCCGCCCGAAGACCCGCCCGGAGTGCGCTTGAGGTCCAAAGGATTGCGAACAGGGCCATAGACCGAGGTTTCGTTGGAGGAGCCCATGGCAAATTCGTCGCAGCTCGAGCGCCCAATAATGCAGGCCCCGGCGTCGACGACGCGCTGAACCGCGGTGGCGGTGTAGGGGCTTATGAAGCCCGTGAGAATTTTGGAGCTGGCGCCCGCAGCGTGGTCGCGGTAAACCATGTTGTCCTTAATCACCATGGTCACCCCGTCAAGGGCACGGCAGTCGCCTTGGGCACGACGAGCATCTACAGCAACAGCCTGTTCCATGGCGGAACCTTCAAAAAATTCCGCTACCGCATTAATACTAGGGTTTTCGGCCCTTGCCTTGCGCAAGGACTCCTGTACCAGCTGCACACAGGTTGTTTGACCGGAGTCTAAGGCCCGATGCAGGTCTTCGACCCGATGGAAGGTCATGACAGCTTCTTGCTGTCGTCCTTCGTTTTGTCGTCGTCCTCTTCGCGCATGGCCTTCTTGAATTCCTTAACGCCGCCGCCCAATCCGCGCATAAGCTCGGGAATTTTGCGTCCGCCAAAAAGAAGCAAAACGATAGCCACGATTAAGACGATCTGCCATGGGCCAACAATGCCCAGAAATACGCTATGTGCCATAATTTCTATAAATGAAGGTTAAAGGTACAACGCGGCTCGGGCCTACTTTAGTTTTTCGGCGAGTGCGCGCATCGTTTTTTTGGGAGAGGCCGCCTCATAAAGCACTTTGTAGACGGCCGAGGCGATGGGCATTTTGACTTCTCTCTGGCGCTTGACCTCCCGTATAAGCTTGGCGGCATAGTAGCCTTCGGCAATCATCTTCATTTCGGACCTTGCCGCCGACAGGCTGTAGCCCTTGCCAAGCAAAGAGCCCAGTTGACGGTTGCGGCTAAAGGGCGAATACATGGTAACAAACAGGTCTCCCGAGTACTGCGTTTGAATTATCTGGCGTTTGATGGGGTGCAAGGCCCGGATCACTCTTGCCATTTCGCGCAGGGAATTGCTGACCAATACGGCCTGAAAGTTGTCGCCATAGCCCAGGCCGTTGGCCAGGCCGGAGGCAATGGCATAGATGTTCTTCAGCACTGCGGCGTATTCGGTTCCGTAGATGTCGCTCGAGCAGGATGCTTTGACGTAGGGGCCTCGAAGTTTTTGGGCGACCGTCTCGGCAAGCTTTTGGTTTTCGCTAGCGACGGTCAGGTACGACAGGCGTTCGAGGGCAATTTCTTCGGCGTGGCATGGCCCCACTAGGGCCCCGAACTGGCTGTAGTCTAGGCCCATGGTGTCGTGCAGGTACTCGCCAATGATTTGATGGGATTCCGGCTCGATTCCCTTGACCGCCGAGATAATAAACTTCGTCGACAGCAGGTCGCGCAGGGGCTCAATAGCCTCAGCCAAAAAGGCTGAAGGGATTGCCAGTATGAGAATTTCGGCCTGAGAGGCCACGCTCATCAGGTCGTGGTCGACGTAGATGCGGTCCGTCAGAAGGTCTGCGTCAGAGAGGTAGTTGGGGTTGTGGTGGTACTTTCTGATGTGAAGGGCAACCTCTTCGCGGCGCACCCACCAGCCCACGTAGTCCTCGTTTTGCGTGAGCATTTTCACGATGGCAGTGGCCCAGGAACCGCCCCCAATCACGGCTATTTTAGGACTTTTGTCCATTACTGGTCTCGAGATTCCGGGTTAAAGTTGGGCGATAAATTCTCTGCAAGCAGCTGAATGAACCGGTAGGCAACCCCGGTGACGGCAGCCATTCCTTCGATGTCGAGCTTGTCGAGGTCGTCGCCTGGAGCGTGGTAGTCTTCGTGAAGCCCGGTAAAGAAAAAGACCGACGGGATTTCTTTTTCGATAAAGGGAGCGTGGTCGGAGCGGGCAAAAATTTCGTTTCTCAGGTCCCAGTAAAATCCTTCGGCGGGGATGCTCTCGAGCATTTGCGCAAATTCATAGCCCGTGTGCACGCCGTAGACCCTAAGGGAGTCAGAACGGTTCAGTCGGCCTACCATGTCAAGGTTGAGCATGGTGGTGACCTTGCCAAAAGGGGCAGGCATGGTTTCGACAAAGTGCTTGGAGCCGATGAGGCCACTTTCTTCGCCCGTGAAGGCGACAAAAGCCAGGTTGGCATCCCCGAGCGCGGGGACTTTTACCATCATCTTGGCCAGGGTTAGGAGCACGCTGGTTCCGCTTGCATTGTCGTCGGCCCCGTTGTGCACCTGCCCGGCAAGTTCAGGTTTTCGCGAGCCCCATTCGCCGAGGCCCACATGGTCGTAGTGCGCGCCGATTACGATGGTGCGCTGCATGCCGCGGTCAATCCATCCGCCTACGTTGGGGGCGGTGATGTGCTGCACGATGAGTTCCGTCGAGAGGCTGGTTTTTTTGCCTTTTTTGGCTTGCTTGCCCAGGCGCTTTACCCATTTTAGGTTGTGAACCTCGACTACGGGAATCCCTATTGGGCGGATTCTACGCAGCAGGTCGAGCTTGGCTGCGCCCGTTTGAGGCGCGAGTAGAATTACGGCAAGGGCGCCCCGTTTTTTGGCCTCGGCCAGCCTGGCCTGAAGGCTTGAGGCCTTGCCAGCCTTGTCGGCTAGGTTCTTGGGAACGTCGCGCATCAGTACCACCACAGACTGTGGCTTGACCTTTTGCCAGTCGTCTTGTCCGCTCATGGAAAGGCCGTAGTTCGCCCAGACCAGGCTGCCCGATGCCTTGCCATTGCCCGACATCATGCTGGGCCAAAAGTCCTCGCGAAGCGCAGCGCTGTCTTTGCCCAGAACCAGGTAGTTGGTCGTTGCCGAAACTTTAGCGGCATCGGGAATTTTGACATCCTGAGTGAAGCGGTCGTCAAACATGGGGCTCAGCCCAATTCGGCTCATCTCGGCCTGAATGTAGCGAGCCGCATCTGCGCCTCCCTCGGAGCCGGGCAAGCGGCCGCCCAACGCGTCGCTCGACAGGAACCGTTCGTGCAGGTAAAGCTGGTCGGCTGTTTCTTGGTCAATGTGGCGTGCGAGCTGGGCAGTAGCTAGAAGGGGCCCGAGCCCCAGCGCAAAAAGTAAAAAACGCATGAGAGTAAAGTTTAGGCGGGCCACCACTCGGGGCGGCGGCTCGCAAAGTACCAAAAGACAACGCCTAGGCTAACGTAGGCGTCGGCGAGATTAAAAATAGGCCTAAAAAACTGAAAGTAATCCCCTCCCCAGATGGGCAGCCAATTGGGCAGGTATCCCGTCCATAGCGGGAAGTACAGCATATCCACCACATTTCCCAATAAGGGCCCCGTGTATCCCTTGCCCCATTGCGCCACGCCCTCATAGGCCATCCAGAATTCGTATTCCGGAGACCACACAAGTCCGCGGTCAAAGAGCAATCCATAGAACAGGCTGTCGATTACGTTGCCGAAGGCACCGGCAAAAATTAGGGCTATGGTGGTCAGCACAAAAGGATGCGCTCCGCCCTTGGCCAGTCGAATGGCATACCACAGGAGGCCACCAATGGCAAGAATTCTAAAGAGACTTAGAAAGATCTTGCCGGTGGACCCTCCCCAGCTAAGTCCAAAGGCCATTCCTGGGTTTTCGGTAAAGTGCAGATGAAACCAGGGCAGTATCTCAATCGAGTCACCGAGCGCAAACTGGGTTTTGATTGCAATTTTAAGCGCTTGATCGGCCAGAATCAGCGCCAAGGCTAGAATAAATGGTTTGCGCAGGCTCTTCAACGGCGCATGAGCTTGCCCTCCATGCTCGTGGTCGCGTGGGGCACCAGCTTCAATCGCTCCTTGTCGATGAGCTTGCCCGTCACCCGGCAAAGGCCATAGGTTTTGTTGCTGATTCGCACAAGAGCCGCCTTCAGGTCGCGCAGAAATTTCTCCTGGCGCGCGGCAAGCATGGCGTTGGCTTCTTTACTCATGGTCTCGGACCCCTCTTCAAAACTTTTGAACATCGGGGCGGTGTCTTCGGTACCGTTATCCATGTTGTTGGTAAACTGTTCCTTGAGAATGCGGAGGTCCTCCTCGGACTTTTCAATCTTGGCTTGAATAAGGGTGCGAAACTCCTCGAGTTCGGCATCGGTGTAGCGTACAGTAGGTTCCATAAGTGGGCCGAATTTAATCAATATGTGGCCCCCTGCAAGCCACTTAGGATTTTTTTAATGCAAGGGTGACATGAAGGCCCTCGAGATCGCATTCTGCCCTAAAGGCCTCTGCGGGTACCGGGCCCTCTGGCCAGGCCTCTACGAGGGTTTCAGCCGTCACATAGTCGCGGTTGGCGGCAACAGCGGCTAAGGCCTCAGGAGCTCCGCTTAGCCAAAGCGCAATGCGGTCGGATACCTCGAGCCCGCTGTCTTTGCGCAGGTTTTGGATGCGGTTGACTGCTTCGCGTGCAATTCCTTCGGCAATGAGTTCGCTGCTGAGTTCAAGGTCAACGGCCAGAAGCGTACCCTGCTCTGAGGCCACGGCCATTCCTGGAATGTCATCGGTGACCACCATCACGTCGCCTTTCTCAACCCGGAATTCGCCGTCGGTCAGGTCCAGCATCAGGTGACCCTTGCGCTCGAGCTCGCGCAGCTGGGCGTCGCTCAAGGCCGACAAGGCAGCAGAAACCGTCTTCATGCGCGAACCCACCTTGGGGCCAAGGGCCTTAAAGTCGGGCTTGGCTCGCTGCACAAACAAACCCGAATCAGACCCAACTCGGTCCAGCTTCTTCACGTTTACCTCGTGGAGCAGGAGTTCCTCAATAGCATCAAGGTCAGCGTGTTGCGTCGCATTGAGCACCGGAACCACCACGCGGTGCAGGGGTTGGCGCACGCGAATTTTTTCTTTTTTGCGCAGGCTCAGCACCAGGCTGGCCATGCGTTGGGCGAGGGCCATACGGCGCTCTAAATCGCGGTCGATCAGGCCTTCATTCGCTTCGGGGAAGCGGCTACAGTGCACCGAACCGGCAGAACCGTTGAGGTCGCGGTAAAGCTGCTCCGCAAAAAACGGCGCAAGGGGAGCAATGAGTCGTGCCACGGTATCGAGGCATTCGTGCAGGGTTTGAAAGGCTGCCAGCTTGTCGTCGCCCATGGCTCCCTTCCAGAACCGGCGGCGGCTGAGGCGCACGTACCAATTGCTTAGCTCGTCCACCACAAAGTCCGCCGTTGCGCGGAACGCTCGCGTGGGCTCGTAGTCATCCATGGCTTCGTTGGTTTCGGCTACCAGGCTATGAAGGCGGCTCAAAATCCAGCGGTCGAGCTCAGCGCGGTTCTCATGCGGAACCTGCGCGGCATTGGAGTCAAATCCGTCTACGTTGGCATAGAGCGCAAAAAAACCGTAGGTGTGGTGGAGCGTGCCGAAGAACTTGCGCTGCACCTCCGTCACGCCGTCGGGGTCAAACTTGAGGTTGTCCCAGGGTTGGGCGTTGGTAAGCATGTACCAGCGAAGCGCGTCGCTCCCGTACTTCTCCATGGCTTCAAAGGGATCCACGCTGTTGCCCAGCCGCTTTGACATTTTTTGGCCGTTCTTGTCGAGAACCAGGCCGTTGGAGACCACATTTTTGTAGGCTACCGAGTCAAAGACTAAACCCGCGATGGCGTGAAGGGTAAAAAACCAGCCCCGAGTTTGGTCGACGCCCTCGGCGATAAAATCAGCGGGGAAGGCGGTTCCGCCATCAATAGCGTCCTTGTTCTCAAAGGGATAGTGTACCTGGGCATAGGGCATTGCGCCCGAGTCAAACCAAACATCGATGAGGTCGCTCTCGCGATGCATCGCCTGTCCCTCGGGCCCCGTCAATACCCAATCGTCCACAAAAGGACGGTGCAGGTCGACTCCCGCGTAGTTGGCCTCCGACATGTCGCCCGGAACAAAATTTGCCAAGGGATTCGACTTCATGTGGCCCGCCGCCACGCTGCGTTCGAGTTCAGCGCGCAGTTGCTCAAGCGAACTTATGCAGACCTCGTGCTGGCCGTCTTCGCTTCTCCAAATCGGGAGCGGAATTCCCCAGTATCGGCTGCGGCTAAGGTTCCAGTCGTTGAGGTTCTCGAGCCAGTTGCCAAAACGACCGGTTCCCGTGCTGGCAGGCTTCCAATTGATGGTCGAGTTGAGCTCCTGAAGACGCTGCTTGACGGCCGTGCTCCGAATGAACCAACTGTCTAAGGGATAATAAAGTATGGGCTTATCGGTGCGCCAGCAGTGCGGGTAGCTGTGCACGTACTTTTGAACCTTAAAGGCCTTGTTGTCGGTCTTGAGCTGTATCGCAATTTCTTCGTCAACGCTTAGTTTGGGCTCTTCTCCCTCGGCGTAGTAGCTGTTTTTCACGTACTTACCCGCGAGCGGACCGGCCTCTGCGGTAAAACGTCCTTGGAGGTCTACCAGGGGCATGGGAATGCCCTCGGCGTCGAGCACCAATAGGGGCGGAACGCCCGCTGCTGCAGCGACGCGGGCGTCGTCGGCACCGAAGGTTGGCGCGGTGTGTACAATTCCGGTTCCGTCTTCGGTGGTGACAAAGTCCCCTGGAATAACCCTAAATGCTTGGTCCGCATTGAGGTAGGGCAACGCATAGGGCAGGAGCTGCTCATAGCGCAGACCGACTAGGGCCGAACCTTTCAGTGCTGCTAAGCGGGACCAGGCGGAGCCTTCTTCGTCGGGGTTTAGGTACTTGGCAACGAGTGCGGTGGCAAGAATAACCTGAACGTCGACTCCGGTATAGGGGTTGGTCGTGGCAATCAGGCTGTACTCAATATTAGGGCCTACCGTCAGTGCGGTGTTCGACGGGAGGGTCCAGGGCGTGGTGGTCCAGGCAAGCAGGTGCACCGGGAGGTCGCCAAACAGGGCGCGGCTCTGGTCGCTCGGAACCACGGCAAACTGGGCCGTAACCGAAGTGTCGGTGACGTCGCGGTAGCATCCGGGCTGGTTGAGTTCGTGCGAGCTCAGTCCGGTTCCTGCTTTGGGGGAGTAGGGCTGCACGGTGTAGCCCTTGTAGAGCAAGTTTTTGCGGTGCATTTCGCCCAAGAGCCACCAGACCGATTCGATGTACTTCGTCTTGTAGGTCACGTAGGGCGCCTCCTGGTCAACCCAGTAGCCCATTTGCTCGGTGAGGCGGTTCCACACGTCGGTGTAGCGCATAACCGCCTCTCGGCATGCCGCGTTGTAGTCGGCTACGCTGATGGTTTTGCCTATGTCTTCTTTGGTGATTCCCAGCTCTTTCTCGACGCCTAGTTCGACGGGGAGCCCATGGGTATCCCAGCCAGCGCGGCGGTCTACGCGAAAGCCTTTTTGGGTTTTGTAGCGGCAAAAAAGATCTTTGATGGCACGGCCCATGAGGTGGTGAATGCCCGGCATTCCGTTGGCAGAGGGCGGCCCTTCGTAGAACACAAAGGCCGGATCCTCGGGGCGGATGGAACGTTCAAAGACCCGCTCTGCCTTCCAGTACTCCAGTGTTTTGCGCTGTATTTCAGGCAGGTTGAGCGCTCCGTGTTCGGGGAATGCTGCACTCATAAGGCGGCAATGCACTTGAGTTCGATGGCGATGGGCGTAGGCAGGGCCGTGACCTGCACCGTGGTGCGGCAGGGCTTGGGGTCTAGGCCGTCAAAGTACTCAGCATAAATGCGGTTGAATTCCGCAAAATCGCGCTTCATGTCGGTAAGGTAGACGGTGATGTCCACGAGCTGATCCCAGCGCGCGCCGGCTTCTTCAAGGGCGGACTTTACGTTGGCCATGACGCTGTGTACCTGGGCTTCAAAGCTGAATTCCAAATAGTTTCCGTTCGCATCGAGGCGTAATCCAGGCACGGAACTCGCGGCCGCGGCACTCTTGGGCAAGCGCGGACCCATTCCCGAAATAAAAATCAGGTTGCCCACTTGGCGGCTAACGGGGTAGCTGCCTACAGCTTGGGGCGTATTGGATTCAGAAGGCATAGGCACAAAGGTACATGCTAGGCGCAGCTGAGCATTGGCGGTAAGAGCGGCTTGGCCTCGTTAGAAATTCCCAATGGCTCATAGGGCGGGTCCCCATTGGTGGGTCGAAAGGTCGAGGTTGCCGCCGCTGAGAATTATGCCAATTCGCCGCCCCTTAAATACCTCGGCCTGCTTGACCACCGCGGCCAGGGGGGGAGCGCAGTTTGTTTCAACGATGATTTTAAGGCGGTCGGCAATGATTCGCTGGGCGGCCAGAATCTCGGAGTCGTCTAGGGTGTGGATGGCGGCAACAGTAGCCAAAATAATGGGAAAGTTGATATTGCCCAACTCGGTGCGCATTCCGTCGCATACGGTTTGCGGGTCTGCATTGTGCTCGATTTGCCCCGAGGCGAGTCCGCGCGCGGCGTCGTCGGCACCGCTGGGCTCTCCGGCAAAGACGCGAACCGAGGTTCCGCGCTGCTCGTTCCAACGGGCGACGGCAAAGCCGGTTCCGGCCAAAAGTCCGCCACCGCCCACGGGCACGCCCACCCAGTCCAGCTCGATGCCGCGGGCAGCGCAGTCCTCCAAAAGTTCCCAAGCGGCAGACCCTTGGCCCAGGATTACGGGTGCCTGGTTGGAGGGGTGGATTTCGACGGCCCTCGTGCGTCCGACTTCGCGGTTCACAGCCTCGATGCGGGCCGCAAGATTGGGCTCGCATTCAATGATGAGCCCACCGGCCTTGCGCACGGCATCCTTTTTAAACTGCGGAGCGTTGCTGGGCATCACCACCGTGCATGAAATTCCGAGTTCACGGCTTGCCCAAGCCAGGGCCTGGCCGTGGTTGCCCGAGGAATGCGTGCAAACTCCGCCACGGGGGAGTCCGCTCGAAGCAAGCTCGCGCAGCGCGTTGGTGACGCCGCGCATTTTGAATGCGCCCGATTTTTGAAAGTTTTCGCACTTAAAATGAAGTTCGGCCCCAGACCAGGCATTGAGGCTGGAGGACTGCATCAGGGGCGTGCGGTGCAGGGAGCGGGCCAGCTCGGCATAGCGCTGTGCCAAAACCGAAGGGTCCAAATAGGGCGTGAAGTAGGGGTCAAAGGCCGAGTGCATGGCGGCAAAGTTCGCGATTGCACAGGGACGGCGCTGCCTAATGACCAGAATTTTGACCAGAAATGAAAAACGCCGCCTTTAACAGCGACGTTTCACAACCCTTGATGAATCCACCTCAACGAGGCAATTCAATGCAAACATAGTAAAAAAATGAGTTATGGTACAATGAACAATAATAAATTTTAAGGAGGATTTCAGCCATGGCGGCCGAAGGGCCTACCTTTAGCTCAATGTCGGGCGTAAAAAAGCTCTTTGGGGACGCGGCTTTATACGGCCTCAGCAGCATCCTAGCACGGTTGCTCAACTTTTTGATTACTCCCCTGCTCACCGTTGCGCTGACCAAGGGGGAGTACGGCGTCAATAGCCTGCTCTATGTTTCGGTGGCCTTTGCCATGGTCCTTTTGACCTACGGAATGGAGACGGCCTTCTTTAGGCAAAGCCAGCGCGAGGGAGCCGACGCAGAACGCGTGTATTCCACCGCCATGACGCTTTTGCTGGCCACCACCGGACTTTTTCTGGCGCTCCTGGTTATTGGATACCGCGGCAGCGCCGTCTTGCTTGGCCTGGCGGAACACCCGGAGTACCTGCTTTGGACCGGCCTCATCGTAGCCATGGACGTGCTGGCGGCCGTTCCCTTTGCCCGACTTCGTGCCCAGCAGCGCGCCAAGCGCTTTGCGGCGATTAAAACGGCGCAGATTGGCCTGAATTTGGTCTTGAACTACGCTTTTTTTGTGTTCTTCCCGGCCGTCGTAGAGGGCTGGCCCAAGCTGCAGGTCGGCTATGTCTTGCTGGCCAACTTGGCTGCCAGCGCCCTCATGATGCTTCTGCTCAGCCCAGAGTGGCTTGCCATAAGGCCCGCCCGCTTTGACCGCAGTACAGCCCGCGGCCTAATTGCTTATGGATTTCCCCTGCTGCTCGCAGGCCTGCCGGGCGTGGCCAACGAAATGGTCGACCGCTTTTTCTTGGAGGCACTCCTGCCTAGAGGTTCCGCAATAGAGGGAGTTGGCGCCTACTCGGCCGTGTACAAACTCAGCATCTTCTTGATACTCTTCAACCAAGCCTTTCGCTTTGCCGCAGAACCCTACTTCTTTAAAAATGCCCAGGGAGACCTTCGCCAGCTCGCCTTGGCCACGAGGTTGTTCGCGGCCCTCCTAGCCTTTGGCGTAGTCGCGGTACTGGCCGGCCTTCCCTGGCTCAAGTACTTTATTGCGGACAAATACTGGAACGACCTGCTGCTGCTCCCGGTGCTGCTCTTTGCCAACTACCTGCTCTCTCTCTCCACCCAAGTGTCCTTGTGGTACAAACTCAGCGACCGGACCATGATGGGCCTGTGGATAACGCTCTTTGGTTTTGCGCTCACGGTGGCGGGCAACCTGCTCTGGATTCCCATCCTTGGGGTCATGGGCGCCGCCTACGCTACCCTTTTGAGCTACGGCGGAATGCTGCTGCTGTCGCTTTTGCTCGGGCAGTGGTTCAACCCCGTGCCCTACGATTGGGCACGCCTGAGCCTCTATACCCTCGCGGCCTTGGTTTTGGGCGGACTCGCCTTTCACCAGCCCGGTTGGATTGCTGCCGCGGCAACCCTAGTGATGCTGGCGGTTCTGCTCCGCAGCGAGCGCGCCATAATTCGACGACGTATCCCCTAAATTGAGTTCCATGATTGCGGTCATCAACGATTCCCCCTACCCCCTCCCGGAGTATGCCACCTCCCAGTCTGCGGGCCTCGACCTGCGCGCCCACCTCGCTGAGCCTCTGATGCTGAATCCAGGAGAACGCGCCCTGATTCCCACGGGGCTTCGCATGGCCCTGCCTCCGGGTTGGGAAGCGCAGGTGCGGCCCCGTTCTGGATTGGCCCTCAAGCAGGGCGTTACGGTGCTCAATAGTCCGGGCACCATCGACGCAGACTACCGCGGCCCGGTGGGCGTTATTTTAATCAATCACGGCGCGGACTCTTTTAGCGTGCAGCCCGGCGAGCGTATAGCGCAGCTGGTTTTTGCGCGTTTTGAGCAGGCAGTCTGGCAACCCGTGAAGGAATTGGACCAGACCGAGCGGGCCGAAGGCGGATTTGGGCACAGCGGGCGCAGCTAAGGCCTTATTTTTGCCGGACCAAACCAAACCGCTCAACCCAACGATGAACATTATTATTCCCATGGCCGGCCGCGGATCCCGTCTGCGCCCCCATACCCTGACCACGGCAAAGCCCCTTCTCCCGGTAGCGGGCAAGCCCATTGTTCAGCGCCTGGTTGAAGACATTGCCACCATAGTTGGAGACGACCTCAGCCGAATCGCCTATGTGGTGGGCGAGTTTGGCCAAGACGTAGAAGACATGCTATTGGCCGTCGCCGAGGGTCAGGGAGCAAAGGGCAGCATACACTACCAAGACAAGCCCTTGGGCACCGCCCACGCCGTGCTCTGTGCCGCCGAGCACCTCGAAGGCCCGGTGGTAGTGGCCTTTGCCGATACCTTGTTTCGGGCCGACTTTAAGCTGGACCAATCCGCGGACGGCGTGATTTGGGTCAACCGCGTCGACGATCCGCGCGCCTTTGGCGTCGTGCAGCTCAGCGATGACGGCAGCATCACCGATTTTATCGAGAAGCCGCAGGAGTTCGTCAGCGATTTGGCCATAATCGGAATTTATTACTTTAAAGACGGAGCCCGCCTGCGCAAGGAGCTGCAGTACCTCATCGACAACGGCATCAAAGGCGGAGGCGAATACCAGCTAACCAACGCTCTTCAGAGCATGACCGACGACGGACTCCGCTTTGTTCCCGGCAGGGTTGACGCCTGGATGGACTGCGGCAACAAAGACGTCACGGTCGAAACCAACGGACGCATTCTTGAGTTCGTGCAGCACCAGGAGCAGTTGGTTTCCCCCGATGCCTTGGTGGAGAATTCCCAAATTATTCCGCCATGCTTCATCGGCCCGGGGGCCAGAATTATCAACAGCACCGTTGGTCCGCACGTTAGTATTGGAGCGCGTTCTACCCTGACTGATTCGGTTTTGACGGACTGCATTGTAGGCGAAGACTCCAGCCTAACGCGCATTAGGCTTCGAAACTCCATGATTGGCCGCCACGCGGTGCTCGACGGGCAGTTTGTTTCGCTCAGTTTAGGCGACTATTCCCGTCTCGAAGGCTGATGAACCTGCGGGCCCTCCTTGTTTGCACAGCAGCCTTTTTAGGGGGGAGCGCCTGGTCGCAGTCGCTAAGTCCAACCTTCGTTCCGGAGGCCAGGGTTGAGGCAATGCTTCAGAAGGCCGAGCAGTCCAATGCCGCACAAAAAGCCCGTCTTTTGGACCGTGCTCGCCACAGGCTGCTGGCGAGTGCCCAGAAGAATCCGGCCAACGTCCCCACCCTTCAGATGCTGGTCTGGCTGAGCTATGCCAAGCAGATTTCCAAGCTTTTTGCCCAATCTCTTCACCGCCTGCAGGTCTTGGGCCAGGGGCAGGTCTCGGACTATTGGGCGGCAGCCGAATGGTTGTTTGGCTTAGAGGACTACGCCGGCGCACTGGAATTCATTCGCTTTTCGGAGGCTATTGAGGGCCAGACCCTGCGCAGTGCCAGCTCCAAGCAGGCGATTTATTTGAGGCTTTACCAAGGAGATTCCGCGCTGAATAGCGCAGCGGAGTACTGCGTTCAGCAGCCCAATGACGCCCGGGCCGCACTGCTTTATGCCCAGACCTTGGGCGAGCTCGGTGCCAGCGATGAGGCCTACTTGGCCTTTGTGAGCTTGAAGAAGCTCTTCCCTGAAAACACGGAGGTGCGTTGGCAGTTCCTTCTTTGGGCCAAGGCCAACGACCGCCTTGCCGAGTCCCTCGCCGAGGCCGAAGGCATTTGGTCCGATCCTGACATTACGGAGCGGGCCAAGGTGGCCTATGCCTCCCAACTGCTCACACTGAATCCTCGCGACCAACCAAGCGCAGCCCTTGCAGTGCGCTGGACAGAAGGCCTACTGCGCCAAGATTCAGCCAACCCCGCATACTGGGCTTTGCGCGGAGACGTAGCCCGATGGCTCGACGATCTGCCGACCGCCGAGGAATCCTGGCGCCACTGCCTGTCTCTTCCCGGGGGTGCGCAATGGCCGGTCTTTCAACAGATTCTTCAGCTCGACCTCGATAAGGGCGACAGCGAGGCACTGCTTTTTGACGCCAAGGCAGCCCAAGGGGCTCACCCAGAGCATCCCTTCGGGCCCTTGTTTTTGGGCGTGGCCCAGAGCCGCAAGGGCGATCATGCCCTGGCCCATTCCATCTTAACGGAGGGCATTAATCGGTTTGGATCCGACAAGGAGGTGCGCGAGCAGTACCTGCTCTACTTGGGCGAAGTATGCTACCGCCTCGGACTTTTGAACGAATTCCGCGGGCATTTTGACGAGGCAATCTCGATCAGTAGGAGCAATCCAACGGTCTTAAATAACTACGCCTATTTTTTGGCCCTTTTGAAGATAGACCTTAAAAAAGCCGAGGCACTCGCCCTGCGTGCAGTGGCTATTGCAGACCAAGAAGCCAGTTTTTGGGATACCCTCGCCACGGTCTACGCCTCCCAAGGAAAGCATGCCAAGGCGCAGTTGGCCATGGATCGCGCTCATTCTTTGGGGGCGGACCCCACCAAGTCCCTTCAAAGAACCAACGAAGCCTCTGAACTGTGAAAAACCTTGCCCTGGCTCTAGTCCTGCTCGGTGCTGCGGCCTGCCGAAGCCCTAAGCCCTTGCCCCTTAAGGTAGCAGGTGCCCCTGAGGCGGTTAAAATCCCTATGTACGACAAACCCCACGCTGCACTGCAATCCATGCTGCTTGCGCCTCTTGGTGACGACCGCTCGGTCGGAACCCTAAAAGTCGAGTTTGGAGGCAAATCCCTCTCGGCAAAGCTTGACCTTCGCATTCGCAGCCAACCAGAACCCATTCTCTGGATGGACGTAGCCGACCCCCTCATCGGCCTTAAAATTGGCCGAGCCCGAATCTACCAAGACAGCGTTCAGGGCTACATACGCCTGTACCGTCAGTACGTCAACGAACCCTTAACCCGCCTTCGCAGCATGGGCATAGACGTCAAAACCGAAGACGCTCGCCGCCTTGTACTGGGCCTGCCCTTGGCGGTTCCGGTCCAATGGTCCGACGCAAAGTGGTCGGTGGTAGACAGCGCGCTGGTCATGTCCCTGACCGAGCAACGCGGAACGTATGAAGTTCTCGTTGAGGTGGCTTTGGATTTGGGCTCATCCAACCGCCTAGTGTGGCAGAGGCTTACCAGCAAGGGCGAGGAGCTTATGGTCCGCTATTCGGGCAACGGAAGCTGGATCGCCGAGGTGCCAAAACAATCTGCCCGTGCCGAGTTTCGGGTAAACCAACATACTACGGGCGAGGTTTTGTCCTTTCCCTTTGAACTACCTTCGGACTATGCTCGCACTTCGTTTTAAGCGCCTTTTTTGGCTTTTTGCCCTGCTGCTTGCAGGCCTTCAGCTCGACGCTCAAACCTCCGACAAGAAGACGGAGCTCGAGTCAGAGAAGGCAAGGCTTCAAAAAGAAATCAGTGCGGCAAACGAGCTGCTTTCTAAGACCCGTAAGGACCGCGACCTCACACAAGGGGAGCTGCGCGCTTTGGAGAAGAAGCTCAAGGCCCGCGAGGCCCTAATTCGAAACGTGCAGGCACAGGTCCGCGAGTCAGAGTCCGAAATAATGCGCCTCGAGCGGGACATTGCAGACAAGGACCGCGAAATTGACCAAATGATGCAGGAATATGCGGGCATGCTTCGGCAGGCGCAGCAACGCGGAAGCACCGAGCAGGCCCTTCGCTTTATTCTCGGCGCCGAAAACCTCTCCATGGCGATCAAGCGAATGAACTACCTGCGCCAGTATTCCGAGTTTCGCAAAGAGAAGGTAGAAGAAATCAGGCTTTATCAAGAAGCTCAAAATAAGCGTGTTGCTTCAATCGAAGTGGAGCGGAACCTCCAAAAAGAATTGTTGGGTCAGGAGTTGCGCCAAAAGCAGCTGCTCGCCCAGGAGCGTGCCCTGCAGGCCAAGGCCTTGGGCGCACTCAAGAAGAAGGAGGGCCAGATTGCCAGCGGCATTGGCAAAAAGCGCCAAGAACTTGCCAAGCTCGAGCGCCAAATAGCCGCCATAATTAAAGAAGAGTTGCGCAAGCAGCGCGATGCCGCAGCCGGCCAAACCGGCGCCAAGGACGTGGGCGGAGGCTATGCCCTGACCCCAGAGGCCGCCGCCCTTGCCAAGGATTTTGCATCCAACCGCGGCAAGCTACCCTGGCCCGTCGAGCGCGCGGTAGTCCTTCAAACCTTTGGCGAAAATGCCGTGCCCGGAGCGGCCGGGGTTACCATCAAAAATCCCGGAATTGACATCGGAACTCCTGCCAAATCAACTGTACGCGCCGTATTTCAGGGTGAAATCGCCTCGGTCGTAAGCGTTCCCGGCGCAGGCAAGGTGGTTCTGATACGCCACGGAAACTACTTCACCGTCTATTCCAACCTCGCCGAGGTTTTTGTAGCCAAGGGCGCTAAGGTGAGCACCAAAGAAGCCATCGGTCGGGTAATGGAAGATTCCGAGACCGGAGCCTCGGTGATGCACTTTGAGCTTTGGATGAACACTCAAAACCAAGATCCCAAACCCTGGTTGAACTAGCAACTAGCAACTGGTTTCTAGCCGAGTATCTGCCATCCTTGCGCTAGCAGGGGCTCGGCCACCTTGAACTTTACTTGCTTTTGCTCGCCCGTCATTAGGTTGACGATCGTTACTTGGTCGTTGCGTCCGTACTTTTTGCTGCTGACCGCAGGGGCCTGCTTGGGAGCCGCTGTGCGTTGAGCGCCATTGCCCTTTGAAGCCTCTGCCTGGGATTCGTCAGCGCCTGGCCCCGAGGTGGTCAGCTGTTCTACGGGCCGATTTCGTGCAGCAGATGCCTGGCGTATTGGGGCTTGGTTGGGGTCTTCTTGCGGCAGGCCTGCGCGAAACAGGAATCCCAAGATGCTGGAGTTCATTTCGTCGACCATGTCCTTAAACAACTTAAACGACTCGTGCTTGTATACCAGCAGGGGGTCTTTTTGCTCATAGACCGCTCCCTGTACGTTTTGGCGCAAATCGTCCATGTTGCGCAGGTGCTCCTTCCAGTGGTCGTCAATAAGATTGAGCACCATGGCCTTCTCTAGGTCTTGGATTAGCGACTGACCACGGCTGTCTACGCCCTGCTGAAGGTTGGTGGGAATTTGAATGGACCGCACTCCGTCGGTGAAGGGCACCATGATGTTTTGAAACTGTGCGCCTTGATCGCGGAGCACATTGCTCAAAACCGGGAATGCTTGCTCGGCAATTCGGTCGCATTTGCTCCGGTAGGCAGCTTGCGCAGCGGAGTAGGTTTTTTGCGACAGTTCGCTGGCGCTAAGGCGTTCAAAGCCTGCGGCGTCGACGGCGGCCGGCATGGCAAAGGATTCAAAGCAGCCCAATTCGTAGGCAGCAAAGTCGCGGCTTGGCTTGGTTCCGGCTACCAAAGATTCTGCCGAGTCATAAATGCTGTTGGCCAGGTCCAGCGCAAGACGCTCTCCCGATAAGGCGTTTCGGCGGCGGCGGTAGATTCCGCTTCGCTGCGCATTCATCACGTCGTCGTACTCGAGAAGGCGTTTGCGGCTCCCGAAGTTGTTTTCTTCGACCTTCTTCTGGGCGCGCTCAATGCTCTTGGTCACCATGGAGTGCTCGATCATGTCGCCCTCTTTATGCCCCATGCGGTCCATCAGGCCTGCAATGCGCTCCGAGCCAAATAGGCGCATCAGGTTGTCTTCAAGCGAGACAAAAAACTGCGACGATCCCGGGTCTCCTTGCCGCCCAGAACGTCCGCGCAGCTGACGGTCCACGCGTCGTGAGTCGTGGCGCTCCGTACCAATAATTGCCAAGCCACCCGCTTCTTTGGCCTCTGAAGTCAATTTTATGTCCGTACCGCGACCGGCCATGTTGGTGGCGATGGTAACGGTCTTGGGCCTTCCGGCCTCGGCCACAATATCGGCCTCCTTTTGGTGCAGCTTGGCGTTGAGTACCTGGTGCGGAACCTTGCGAATGTTCAGGGTTCTGCTCAGCAATTCCGAGATTTCAACCGACGTGGTGCCCACGAGAACAGGCCGGCCGGCGTCACGCAGCTTCTCAATTTCGTCAATCACGGCGTTGTACTTCTCTCGCTTGGTTTTAAATACCAAATCGTTGCGGTCTTTGCGCTGGGAATCCTTGTTTTGCGGAATCACCGTCACCTCGAGCTTGTAGATTTCCCAGAATTCGCCCGCCTCGGTTTCTGCAGTACCCGTCATGCCCGACAGCTTGTGGTACATTCTAAAGTAGTTCTGCAGCGTAATTGTGGCATAGGTCTGGGTCGCGGCCTCGATGGTCACGCCCTCCTTGGCTTCAATGGCTTGGTGCAGGCCGTCAGAATAGCGTCGCCCGTCCATAATTCGGCCGGTTTGTTCGTCAACAATCTTGACTTTCTGATCCATCACCACGTATTCCACGTCCTTTTCAAAGAGCGTGTAGGCCTTTAGGAGCTGGTTCATGCTGTGAATTCGCTCGCTCTTAGCACGGTACTCGCGCAGGAGCTGCTCTTTTTTGGCGGCACGGTCGGCCACGTTGCTGTTCGCCTTTTCGATAAGATCCAGCTCAACCGAAATCACGGGAAGCACAAAAAAGTCTGTGGCGGTCTGGTCTGCAAGAAAGCCAAGACCAAGATTGGTTAGGTTTACCTGATTGTGCTTTTCTTCGATCGTGAAGTACAGGGCCTCATCGATTTTCTTCATCTCCTTGCCTTGGTCCTGCAGGTAAAGGCCTTCGGTTTTTTGCAAAAGTGCCTTAATGCCGTCTTCAGAGAGAAACTTGATGAGCGCTTTGTTTTTGGGCAGTGCTCGGTGCGAACGCAGCAGCTGAAAACCTCCTTGGGTCTTGTCGCCGCTGGCCAGCAGTTCCTTGGCCTGCGCCAGGGCATCTTGGGCTACGGATTTTTGCTGGGCAATGATGGAGACTACAAAATTTTTGAGGGAATCAAACTCCTGTTTGTCGCCGTTGGGCGTTGGTCCGCTAATAATTAAGGGCGTCCGTGCGTCGTCAATCAGCACGGAGTCGACCTCGTCGACAATGGCATAGTGGTGCCCGCGTTGCACCAATTCGGCCGCTTCTCGGGCCATGTTGTCGCGCAGGTAGTCAAAACCAAACTCGTTGTTGGTTCCAAAGGTGATGTCGGCGAGGTAGGCCTTGCGGCGCGCTTCAGTATTGGGGCGGTGCTTGTCGATGCAGTCCACGCTCAGTCCGTGAAACTGGTAGAGGGGCCCCATCCACTCGGAGTCCCGCTTAGACAGGTAGTCGTTTACCGTCACCAAGTGCACGCCTCGTCCGCTCAAAGCATTGAGGTAAACGGGCAGGGTGGCGACCAAGGTTTTGCCCTCGCCCGTGGCCATTTCGGCGATGCGCCCCTTGTGAAGCACCACGCCGCCAAAGAGCTGCACGTCGTAGTGCACCATGTTCCATGCAATGGCGTTGCCCGCGGCCAGCCATTGATTCTTCCAAACGGCGGTATCGCCATCGAGTTCCACGGCGTCGATTTTAGCGGCCATTTCGCGGTCCCAGTCGGTGGCAGGCAGCCGCAGAGGCCCGTTATTGAGTCGGCGTGCAGTCTCGCGCAAAACAGCAAAGGCCCGCGGGAGCAGTTCAATTAAAATGCGCTCTTCTTGGGCTAAAACCTCTAGATCTATAGCGTCAATCTGGCGGTAGAGGGCGTCTTTAGCGTCAACGTCAGCCTCAGAATCGGCCTGAATTTTGAGCAAATCACGTTCTGCAATCTGGACTTCTGACTCTGCGCGGAGCCTTTGGCGAAAGCCTTCTGTTTCGGCTCGAAGCGCCTGGTCTGAAATATTTTGAAGCTCGCTCTCGGCGGCTTTAACCGAATCAATAATCGGATTGATCTCGCTCAGCGTGCGCTTTGAAGTATCACCCAAAAAAAGCTTTAAAATTTTGTCAAGCATAGGGCGCCAAAGGTACAACTACGATGCCACCTAAGCATTTGCAGACTGCTGGTCCTGCCCCAAGAAAAATCAGTATTCTTCCTCGTTCCAGAGAAAGTCTTCATCCGAAGGGTAGTCGGGCCAAATATCTTCGATGGATTCATAGATCTCGGCATCCTCTTCCTCAACGGCTTGAAGGTTTTCCACGACCTCGAGCGGTGCTCCAGTGCGGATGGCGTAGTCAATAAGTTCGTCCTTGGTCGCGGGCCAGGGGGCGTCGCTTAGGTACGAGGCAAGTTCAAGGGTCCAATACATGCCGCAAAAGTAATTTTTTTCTCCAGCTTTCCAAGCAAAATATTAAGGCTTGGCAATCCAGGGTATTTCTGGAGCATCAATGCGCTTGCCAATCCATCGTGACAGTACAAATGCGTAGTCGCTAAGCCGGTTCAAATAAGCCATCGTCGGCAAGGGAAGCTGCAGGGAATCCTCGGACTGATGGTCGTGGAGCTGCACCACCCATCGCTCCGCGCGGCGCGCAACGGTGCGGACCACGTGGCACTGACTGACCAGCACATGACCCCCGGGAAGCAAAAAGTTACGCATCGGCTCCAGTTCAAGCTCCATGCGGTCAATAGCGAGCTCGAGGCGCTCAATCCAGCTAAAATCAACATGCGGCAGGCGCTCCACCATCTCCGGCAAGTCATTGGCCATGTGCGAACCCAAGGCAAAGAGGTCGCTCTGCACTTGAAGCAGCTCCGCCCGTACTTCTTCCCAGTCCGCCGGAATCTGGTCGCGGAGCAGTCCGAGGTGGCTGTTGAGCTCGTCGAGGGTTCCGTAGGCATGCAGCCTCAGGTCGTACTTGGTAATTCGCGTTCCGCTAAAGAGTCCGGTTTGGCCGGCGTCTCCGGTTTTGGTGTAGATTTTCATGATGGCATCTTACCGGGTAAGGGTGATGGAACTTCGGTACATTATTCCTTGAACGTTAATTACACTGTAGTAAACACCCGAGGAGATACTTCGTTCAGGTTCCCAACAATCTTTAGGTTGATCCGTTTTGAATATGGAGGTTCCCCAACGGTTAAATATTTGCCAACGAAAGCAAGGATCAGAACTTGTTCTGACTGCTTCAGGTAAACAAAGTTTATCATTTACCTCATCAGCATTGGGGGTGACGACGTTTCCAAGCCCAATTATGGGATCTGAGCCCATTGAGAACGATAGTTGACGCAGTGTCGAATCGGCGCACTTTGCTAAAAGCGTTCGATGCTTTATCGAGAGCGTAGTGTCTAGGTAGGTCAAGCGAATTCGAATGCTCGATTGATAGCTTTGCTGACCATTAACCTCCCAAAACCACGACGATGCGGCACTTGCCGTGGACGTAAGTCGAAGCTCGATGTAGTCGCACTCCCATGTTGTGTCGATGATGAAGTCAGCAATGGCCGCATCAATGACATTCACATAAAAGGTGGTTTCAAGCGTGTCGCAAAAGTGGCTGTGCTGAAGGCCAACAGCATATACCCCCGTTTGTGCGTAGGCATGGCTAAGAAGGCGGTTAACTCCGTTAGTGGTAACCATGGTGTCTAACCCATCGCCAAAGGTGGCGGACCATTGATTGCCCCACTGATTCCCTGTTTGAATTTGAAGTTCGGAACTCAGGCAGAGGTCAATTGTATCATAAGGGTTTACCAGAAGTTGTTGGCCTTGGTAGAGTATACTGAAGGTTAAGTCTGATTTTTGGCTCTGAATGGATTCAGGAAGTGGAAAGCATTGATTGAAGTTTCCGACTTCTTTGGAGTGAACAAAGTTAAAATTTAACGTGTCAGCTGGCACATAAGCTGCTTGACGGTAGTTGTAGTACATCCCATAAAAGCCCTGGTCGGAACTCATCACGTGTACACCGGTGTCGAGCGTGATTTTATAGAATCCCCAACTGGCGTCACTGGGGTAGGTTGAGAATAATGCGCTTGTTTTTAGCCCATTATGGCGAAATGATGTGGTGTCTGAAGTTGGAATGTTAACGAGGGCAAAGTGCCGCATTGTGGTATCCCAGTTGCGAAGGGTCGGAAACTGCGACCGGTTAACCGTAAACCGATCACCCTGAGCAATGGCAGACCATCCGCCCAAATGGGTGTTGGTGGTAGCTGAATCGTACATCACTCGAACTCCGCCAAGCAGTCCAAAGTCAGATGTAACTACCGAGGGCGATGACAGGGGAAAGCGAAATATCTCGTTGCTGTCTAGTATGCGGGTTAAAGTGCCGTTTACAAAAATTCGGTTGTTGTGGCGCAATGAGGTAAAGTCGTACTTTTCCTCGTGACACCCAGCCTGGTACCTGGGAAGATGAAAAACCGTGTCTGTAGATTCCCTAGATAGTTGCGGCGTGAAGAATCTACGGGTTAAAATATTGTTAAACGTTGGGTGAAGAAGCAACGTATTAACGCAACTATAGTGAAACCCCTTAAATTGACTAATAACTATATCAAATGATAAATTATTTGCCGAATAAAAAATACTGCCATTAGGCCGGGGTCGTGTTGAGTCAAGGGTCGTCCTCGCATTGTCAAGAATCATTTGAAAACACTCGTCCTTATTTATTATAGTGTCATAGGTACCATTTGATGGCCAAAAGGGGATCAAAAGAATCGTATCTACAATTATGTCAGAATTTGGCTTAACGACAATGTGGTTGTTGTCAAAATGCGATTTTAAAGTAACGATCCAGGGCGCGTTACCAGAAACGCTGTCGGAACTAGGAGGGGGTGCTATAAGAAGGTTGGTGAAAAGCCCACTTGGAACATGGCTCATCCCACCCGAATCGCTAAACATCCTAAACGGGAAAATATTGCAGCTATCCGTAGATACTTGTTCACTTACGGAACTAAAGACATTAACATTCCCTGTGGAATAAATCGAGAATCCTCGGTCTGCTTGTGGGTAATTTAATGTGGGAAGTGATAAATATAAATTAATTTTTTTTACTTCCCCAGGAAGTAGAATGAAGGATTGCTCGGAATTTGCGTCAAATGACTTAAATAAAACACAGGAACTGTCTACACCAACAATGGTAACAGTTTGATCTACAACATTCGGAGCACTTTGTATCGCTCCAAATTTATAAGATATAGGAAGAGTTGATCCAAAAAATGTTCCGGAAGTAAATGGGTTTTGTGCTTGCAATGTTAAATTGACTGCAATGACTAATAAAAATGCTCGAATCACAATACAATTAACTTCTTCGTGAGAATGGTGCCAAGAGAATCTCTAAAAATCGCGATGTATAACCCTGAAGTTGGGTCATTTATTGTGAATACTCCGTCCCCGACAATAGCATGGATTACCTCGCCCGATAATTTGGTAATTTCTAACAAGACGATTTCTTTTGAATCAAAGTAAAATGTTCCATTGCTGGGAATTGGGTGAATGTGGGAACTGTCTGACTCTTTAAACTTAAAGGATGCGCTTACCCCAAAATCTTCTATTGTACTTAGGACGACATTGCGATTTCCAAAGGGCCACACACTACCTGTATCTAATAATTCTTTATTGTCCAACTTTATTTTCCAGGGAACTGTTAAAGGAAAAAAATTGGAAGAAAAGAATAGCTTGTTTGAGTGATTAAAGGAATTGAGTCGATGTTTTAGATTATGTGTGGTTGATTGTAATTGTGTACTGTATTTTATCCAAACAGACACATAATTAGAGTTCAATTTTTCAATAAAAATTCTATTTAAATAGACCCACGTCCCGTTTTGAGAAAAGGTTCCATCATTTATTGTTCCAATTACATATAAATTGGTATTTTTATAAGCCAGGCTGCTCGGGGAAATGTTTAGGTTAGAATTATTTGTATATGATTTAATCTGAGTAATCGAGCTGAGTGGACTCAGCTTTGATATTGTGTACGTGTTTACATTATCTTTTGTTAGCGTGAATAGCTGATTGTCAAATAGTTTAAAATCTACAATTGTCGAATTGAGATTGGCGAACTGCGTTACATTAGAATTAGACAACTTATAGATGGAAGATCCGGATTGAATGTATGTGAAATTGTTGTAACAGATAATGATTTCAACAATATTTGGAAAAGTATTGGATATGTTAGATTGGGTATTCGTTTGAAATGATGGTATGCCATTATTGAAAGTTCCGCTTAGTATATGATGTCCATTAGGAATTGAAAATGCGTTAAAAATGAAACCCATTGAAGAGGTTGAAAGACTAATGGAGAACTTGTTGTTATTTTTATCAATATCGAAGGCGACATTGCCAATTGAAAAAGGAAGATTGGATCCGAGCGCATGCGAGATAAGCCCCTGTTCATCGATAAGGCAGATTACCGTTTCAATTTCTGAATTATTAGATGGCAAACTGATACTTGAATATTGACTGGCTAAACTCAAGGTCGAAGAGGAGTAGTTTGGGTCGTATATGATTTGACTGACGAAATGCGCTAAGTTATCCTTGTCAATTTTTAAATCGAGAATTTGAATATCTGGATAAAGTTTATTCCATAGGAGATTGCCGTTACCATCATATTTGGCTATGAAGGAACCAGTAAATGAATTCGATGAATTAATTACTGAACCAGAATTATGAAAATAGGTTTTAATTGGGCCGTTTATTTGGGTGCCAAAAACGTAGATATTGTCATTGTCGTCAATCGTGTGGTTTTGATAGGTTAGGTCAGTATAATTTGGACTGTATATGTACGTAGGGAAATTTGGTTCATTAAGTGTTTTGATACTGACATCGTCTAACAAGACATAGGTTTCTCGGGTTGGTTCTCCTAGTAAACTTGAATTGTTGACAATTTTAACATGGGTTAAGTTGGTACTTATATTTGAGGGAATCGTAAATGTGCGTCGGTAAAACCCCCAATCATTTGTTGTGGAGTCTGTGTGGATATTTGATATATTTATTTGGTTTACGACATGGTGCCAATTTGAGCCGTCTCCCACATAAAGACCTACACCTGCAGGTGAATTTAGGATTTGGCTCGCTGTAATAATAGGTTTAGTAATTCCCCAAAATGAAAACAAATATGTGGATCCCGGTTGTAAATTTTGATGTAGCTCATTGATTAACTCTTCATTACTACTACTAATTGGTATTAATGGACCGTGACAATAGAGTCCCACGAATGCTTGACTTGTTGGGTGATGGGTTTCCAGAACCGGTTGTGAAAGCGTATAACTGCCATTTAAATTGATAAATCCAATTTTATAGAGTGGAAATATTGTAGATTTTTCCGATTTTAAGTAAAAGTCTGGAGTATTACTTTGGATACAATTAACGGACCAATTAGGTACATCACTTTCACATATATTATTGCCTTTAGGATTCAAGAATGGCAAGTATCTATTGGTTGGCGCAAATGGAAAATTGGCGAGGTCTGGGCAAAATTGTTCAAAATCTCCATTCGAGACATGCTCGTCCGGATCAATTGGTGGTAATGCTATTAACGGTTGGTTACAATGCGCCCCACCGGGTTCACTAATGCTTTGCGCAAAAATTTGTCCGACAAATAGAATAGTGATTAACAGAAAAATCGTTTGGCGCATAATCAAATATACCGGAATTGATTAAACGTATTTGATGTGTTAGTAAAAAACCAACACACTAGTACGCCCGACCCGTCTTGCCTTCCATGTAGTTCACGAAGGCGCGGTTGGCTACGCGCACTCCGCCTGGGGTTGGGTAGTTGCCGGTAAAGTACCAGTCGCCCGGAGAATTAGGGCAGGCCTCGTGCAGGTCGGCTACCGTTTGGTAGACCACCCTGACTTCGGCGTGGGTTCCGGCGGGGGTAAGCAGCTCGGCGATGCGGTCGCTGAGTTCCTGGTCGCTAAAGGGGGCATAAACGGACTGCACGGCGTTGCGCTGCTTGGCCATGGGCTTGGCAAGCTCGGCCTTGGCGTCGGCGTAGGCTTGGTCCAAAACGGAATCCATTCCGCGCTCTCGCAAGAGGGAAACGGCGGCCTGAAAGGCGATGAAGTCGCCCAACTTGGCCATGTCGATGCCGTAGCAGTCGGGGTATCGAATCTGCGGCGCCGAACTCACGACCACAATGCGCTTGGGCTTAAGGCGGTCCAGCATACTCAAAATGCTCTGCTTCAGGGTGGTTCCGCGCACAATGCTGTCGTCGAGGGCCACAATGCTGTCTTCGGGCCCCACAATGCCGTAGGTGGAATCGTAGACGTGCGCCACCATGTCGTCGCGGCCGCTGTCTTGCGCGATGAAGGTGCGCAGCTTGACGTCCTTCCAAGCGATTTTTTCTACGCGCGGACGGGCTGCCATGGCCAGCTCAATGTCCTCGGGAGTGATGGCGCTGCCTTTGCCAATAAGCAGGGCGGACTTCTCTCGCTTAAGCAAGTCTTCAGCCCCCTTAACCAGGCCATAAAAGGCGATTTCAGCCGTGTTGGGAATGAAGCTAAAAATGGTTCGGTCAAAGTCGTTGCCCGCAGCCTTCATGACTCGGTCGGTCAGACGGCGGCCGAGCTCCAAGCGCTCGCGGTAGATTTCGCCGTCGTTAGCACGCGAGAAGTAAATCCGCTCAAAGCTGCAGGATGCGTTGGGGGCGGGTTGGCATACGCGCACCACCGAGACGTCACCGTTGCGGCGAATCCAAACGGCATGGCCAGGCGGAACTTCCTTTACGTCAGATTCCGAAACCCCAAAGGCGGTCTGAATCACCGGGCGCTCGGAGGCCACAACGGCTACCTCGTCGTCAACGTAGTAGAATGCAGGCCTAATTCCGTGCGGGTCGCGAAGCAAAAAGGCGTCGCCCTGTCCAATGATTCCGCCCATGGCGTAGCCTCCATCCCAGTCGCGGCTGGCTTTTTCGAGAACGCGCGGCAGGTCCAAATGGTCGGCCTGGTATTGGCTGCGCTCTACTTTGTTGAGGCCCAATTCATCCTTTGCGATGTGGTGCAGACGGCGGTTTTCTTTGTCGAGAAAGTGCCCAATTTTTTCCATCACCGTGACGGTGTCGGCCTTCTCTTTGGGATGCTGTCCCAGGCTAACAAGCTCTTCAAAGAGCTCATCGACATTGGTCATGTTGAAGTTCCCCGCGACCAAAAGGTTGCGGCTCATGTAGTTAGACTGGCGCAAAAAGGGGTGGCAGGCCTCGATGCTGTTGCCTCCATAGGTTCCGTAGCGCAGGTGCCCAATAAACACGTCGCAGGCAAAGGCCAGGTTCTGCTTCACCCATGCTGCGTCTTTGAGGCGCTCGGGCTTGCCCGCAAGGCGCTCCTCAATTCGGTTTTGGATGCGGGTAAAAATGTCTTGAATGGGCTTGGAATCGACCGACCGCGACCGGCTGATGTAGCGCTGACCCGCAGGCATGTTGAGTTTTATTCCGGCAAGTCCACCACCGTCCTGACCACGGTTGTGCTGCTTCTCCATCATGAGCACCATCTTGTGGAGGCCATAAAGGGCCGTCCCGTGCTTGTCGAGGTAGTGGTCTAGGGGTTTGCGCAGTCGCAGGATGGCAATGCCGCACATATCGGCGGTAAAGTTAGGGCGCTGCCTATCTTCGCAGGACACCCTCTACGCAATCCGTTCGAATGAATTCGCTGCCCGCATCCATCGACATCCATACGCACCTCATTCCCGAGCACATTCCGCCCTTTGCTCAGCGCTTTGGCTATGGCGGATTTATTCGCATGGAACACCACTGCCCCGGCTGTGCGCGCATGATGAAGGACGACGTCTTGTTTCGCGAAATCGAGGCCAACAGCTGGGACGCGTCTGCGCGCCTAAGCGACTGCGACCGACACGGGGTGGGCATTCAGGTTCTTTCTACCGTGCCGATTATGTTTAGCTACTGGACTCCGCCTCGAGACGGAGCGGCCGTTGCCGCCTTTCTCAACGACCACCTCGCTGAGTTTGTAGCCGGTAATCCCAGCCGGTTTCAGGGTCTCGGAACCCTGCCCATGCAAGATACCGAGCTGTCCCTTCGAGAACTCGATCGCTTCGAGGCCCTAGGCTTGCGCGGGGTGCAAATAGGGTCCAACATCAACCAGCGCAACCTCGACGATCCCGCGTTTTTCCCCATTTTTGAAGAAATGGCTCGGCGCGGACTCGCCCTCTTTGTGCACCCCTGGGACATGATGGGCAGCGACGACATGAAGCGCTATTGGCTTCCGTGGTTGGTCGGAATGCCCGCCGAATCCAGCCGTGCCCTATGCTCCCTGATTTTTGGCGGCGTACTGGAGCGGCTCCCTTCACTTCGAGTGGCCATTGCCCACGGCGGCGGATCCTTCCCGGCAACCCTTGGCCGCATCCAGCACGGATTTAACGTCCGGCCGGACTTGGTGGCATTAGACAACGCAATCCCTCCCCGGGATTACTTAGGTCGATTCTGGGTGGATAGCCTGGTGCACGATCCGCACGATTTGGCAAACCTCCTTCGATTGGTAGGCGACGACAAGATTGTGATGGGCTCCGACTACCCCTATCCTTTGGGTGAGGCCGTTCCTGGCGAATTAGTTCGGAGTATGCCCTGGAGCGACGAACTCAAGGCTAAGGTGCTTCGGCACAACGCCGAGGCCTGGCTCTACGGTAGCTAGTTCCTAGGTGAAGCGCGGATCCGTTTCCATTACGTGCCCACAGCTGGTGCAGGTACGCTTGGTTTCGCTGCCGTAGAACTCCTTGAAGTGCGGCAAAAAGTCCGTTTCAATATTGTGCAGCTCAAAGTATGCGGCGTGCAGGGGCTTGTTGCAGGACTCGCAAAACCAAAGTAGGCCGTCCGTGAATCCTTTTCCCGCGCGCTTGCGCTCGATGACCAGGCCGATGCTGCCCGCTTCGCGCATGGGTGAATGGGGAGTTTTCGCTGGGCAGACAAACATGTCGCCGGCCTCGAGTACGTGGTCCACATGCTTGCCGTCGGTATGGGTGCGCACGGTGATGCGGCCTTCGAGTTGGTAAAAAACCTCTTCGGTCTCATTGTAGTGGTAGTCCTTGCGGGCATTAGGGCCTGCAACGACCATCACAATGTAGTCCTCAGAATCGGGAGTGAGGTTCTTATTGCCGACGGGCGGCTTGAGCTCGTGGCGGTGCTCTTCGAGCCAGCGGTGGAAGTTGAAAACCATAGCCCGAATATACTCCGCTAAGGCTTAACGACCTTCACACTCGGGTAGCCCTCGGCTTGAATGAGGTAGATTCCGCTAGGCCAGAATTGAGTATCAAAGAGCTGATTGGATTGTTCGGTAATGCGGTCTTCTACAAGCTGCCCGACAGCGGAAGTGATTTGAATTCGGATTCCAGGCTGAAGGCCATCGACCCTAAGCACATCCTGAATGGGGTTCGGCAGGGCGCTCAGCTTTAAGGCGGACGCTTCGCTTTCACCCACGAGGTTCACTTTCAGCACGCGGTACAGTTGCGTGGTGCACGTGGAATCATAGACGGCGAAGTTTAATAGTCCGCGGGTGATGTCGTCGTAGCCGTCGTAAATTTTAGCATCAATCGCGGAGGAATCAGAAAGGCAGAAGCAGTTTTTCTCGAGTTCGAGGTTAAAGTCGCTTCCGTTGAGCACGTTGTACAGGGTATTGCTGCACAGCCGGTTGTCTTCAACGACAGGCACCCCTCCGCCCGTACCCCAGGCGGCAGTTCTCGCCACAGTAAGACCGTTGTCGTTGTCTTCAACTATGTTGTCGGTGAAGTAGGTTTCATTGTACACGTCGGCAGCCCACACGTTGCCGGTGAACGAGCAGTTTTCGATGATGCAGGAATTGGCCTGATAAATTCCCTGACCGTTGTCGGTAAAACTGCAGCCGCGAATCCAAGCTCCCCCGGGGGAGTCCAATGCGCGGTAGTTGGTGCTGAAACTACAGTTATCAAAGCCCATATAACTCAAGACAAACGGATTAGATGAAAAATGGCCGTAGTTGTTGCTGTCAAATTCGCAGGCCAAGAATTCAGTTGCCGAGTAGTATCCGCTAGACCCCACGTTGTTTTGGGTAAATCGGCAGTTCGTGATAAAATTCGTGTCGACTTGGCTGTTAGCGTTGATGAACAGACCATAAAAGTTGTTGTGAAAGACCGAAGAGTCGACGTCCATAGTGCTGGGGTACATGAGCCCAAAGTAATTGTGCTCGAAGCGCATGTGCTTCCAACTGTGGTGGGTATTGTCTACTTGATCGTTGTCGAGCGCGTGGTAGGCGTTTTTTAAATGAATTGCATTGAGGTCAATAGTGCCTCCCTGGGTGCCCTTGATCAAAATTCCCGACCAGGCATACTGGTTAGTGTCGTTTGGAACCGCGCTCTTAAAAACGATGGGAAGGTTTTTGGTGCCTTTAGCCACTAATGAGCCTCGAATTTCAAGGTAGTAGAGATTTCCGGGGCCGGGATTTTGCACGTTCACAACCACTCCGGGCTGAATGGTCAGTGTTTTGCCCGGAAACACTACAATGGAGCCCGTCATGGTGTAGGGCGAATTGGCAAGCGTCCACGTGGTATTGGCATAAATGCCGCCTTGAACATTGGTCTGGGCCGCTGCAGTAAATGCAAACAGCATCACTAATGAGGTTAGGAGGGTGCGCATATCAATCAGCTAAAATGGTTGGGCAGCAATAGTTAGATCTTAAGTCAGTTAAGGAGAAACAAAAATAAGTAATTGGGCAACAACAGAATGGGGGCTTGGTTCATTAGAACCAGTATGGTTGCGAGGTTTACATTCTTTTGGCATGTTTTTAGTACTATGTCAAACAAAGTACCAAGCTTTAGTTATATCTTTGCATTAATGAATACTGAAAACGCACGAGCGCAAATGCGCAAAGGGGTCCTCGAGCTCTGCGCGCTTCGGGTTTTAGGGCGCGGAGAGGCCTATGCCTCTGGCATTTCTGAAGCACTGAAGCAGGCGGACTTACTCGTGGTTGAGGGTACGCTGTATCCGCTCCTCACCCGAATGAAGAACGCAGGATGGCTGGATTACCGCTGGGAAGAATCCAAGTCGGGCCCACCTCGCAAGTACTACCAACTCACTGAAAAAGGACGCATTCTGCTCGAAGCGCTGAATTCGGAATGGACCGCTTTTGTCGACGCTGTAAACTCCCTCAAGAACTCATGAAAAAGACCATTGACATCAATTTGGGCGGAATGCTCTTTCATATGGACGAGGACGCCTACGCCGTTCTGTCGTCCTACCTCGAAGCCCTTCGCCGCCACTTGGCCGCTACCGAAGGCCGCGAGGAGGTGCTCTCCGACATCGAGGCGCGCATCGCCGAACTGTTCAGCCAGTATGCGGCAGGCAGTTCCAAGGTCGTCACTGTCGCCAACGTGCAGGCGGCGATGAGCACTTTGGGCCAACCCCAAGACTTTGGACCCGAGGCAGAGCCAGCTTCTGAATCGTCGGCAGAATCGTCATCAGAATCCAAGGACCGCCGCCGCCGTCTTTATCGCGACGCAGACGACAAGGTCATTGGTGGTGTCTGTGCAGGATTTGCCAACTACTTCAGCATCGATGTAGTTGTGGTGCGTGTAGTATTTCTCGTCCTCGGTTTTTTTACGGGCTTCGGTTTTATTCTCTACCTGATTTTGTGGGCGGCGACCCCCAAGGCCGTTACCCCCGCAGAGCGACTTGCCATGAAGGGCAAGCCAGCAACCTTTGAGAACATTCGCCAAACCGTCGAAGAAGAATTCAGAAACGTCGAAAGCAAAATAAACAATGCCGAGAGTCGGCGCAAAGTGCGCAATGCAACCAAAAGTGTGGGGGACGTAATCGCTTCCGTTGTTCAGGGTCTGGCGCGCTTTTTTGGAATGCTGTTTCTTGTTTTTGCCCTGCTGCTGGGTGCTGGCATTCTGATCGCAGTATTTGGCAACGGCATCCTTCAAGAAGACGCACAGGCCTCCATGACCGAGCTCCTTGGAATTTTCTTGCCGGCCGGCGGGTTTGGTAAGGCCTACTTCTGGACGGCCACGGTACTCGTACTGATTGGTCCCTTGGTCGCCCTACTGCTCTTGGCATTGCGCCTGCTTTTTCGCCATCAGGGCCTTGTTCAGCGCGGACTATTGGGAGCCGCGCTGATTCTTTCGGTGGGCGGAGTCGTCATGATGGTCCTCCTTGGGGCTCGAATTGGCTCGGAGTTTCGCGAAGAAGCCTCGGTGGTGCATTCCGTGCTGCTGCCTGAGCAGGTCCAAACCTGGAATCTTACCATGGAATCAACTGCCGTCAAGGGCGGAGTCGAGTTTAATTTCAACGACGACGATCTCGACGAGTCTCTATGGATTCTCACCGACAATCGAGTCTACTATGAGGGCATAGAAATCGACCTACAACCCACAGTACGCGACAAGCCAAGCTTGGAATGGACCGCTGAAGCTCAAGGAGGGTCTCGCCGCGCCGCCCGCGAACGCGCCGGCGGAATTGACGTTCAGGTACGCACGGACAGTACGGGCCAAATCTTCGTGGGCGACCTCTTGAATTATGCCAAGGCAGACCGATTCAGAGGCCAAAGAGTCCAGCTCACCCTCTACCTGCCCATAGGCCAGCGTGTCTACCTCGACCCGACGACCGTGCCCTACCTGGACGACGTCGCCAACATCGAAAACATTTGGGACGGACACATGGGCGGCAAGACCTGGCTCATGACCGACCAGGGCTTGGCCGAGTTCAAGTAGCCTTTGGGCGCTTGCAGGCGCGGACTCAAGCTAAGGAAGCCGGTAGGCAACCGCGTTCTGTCCGCAGCGAACTAAGGCAAGTCCGTCGCTGTGCAGGGCGAGCGGAGACAGCTCGTCTTCGGTTAAAATCACGGCACTAGGTTTGTCAAAGTTCCATAAATACAGTGATTTACGGTAATTAAATACCCATGGGAAGGAGGGCCATCGGTCCAGCCAAAGGGGATCGATTTGCCCCTGAGCTTCTTCTCTCCCCGTGGCCGGGTCAATCCGAATCCACCATCCTCGGCTGCTGAGCAAGTCCCAACTTTGGTGGTCGGGACGCAGACCGTGGACCCCAAAGTCGAATCCTCCCGGCAGAGGACGGGCCCAAATGCGTTTGCCGCGGTTGAGGTCAAAGGCCAATGCGCTGTCTTGGCTGGCAAAGACAAGGGTTGTGCCCTGAACTGCCGGGGGGTGCCCCGTGCCGTCGCCACCCACAAGCCTGGCTTGATGCAACTGACCCCGATCGGTCCACCAAAGCTGGCAGTGATCGCCCGTTCTCAGCACGGCATACCATCCACGCTTCCACCAGTGGGGCGCATCAAAAAGTCCCTGGGCGCTGGCTGCGGTTGCCGCCGCGGTCCACTGGTTTTGCTTCCATTCGAGCACCTGGTTCTTTGCCGCGCCGGCAGCATTGGAATCGCTTCGCCAGCTCAGCATCAGCACCCCGTCGTCGCTGAGGCATCCGGACCTAAAACTGGCTCCCCCACTCGGGTAGGGCAGCAGGTCCATACTCCCGTCGGCCTTGAGCACTGCGGCGGAATGCGCGCCAAAAAGCGCAAGACCGTAGTCGCTCCCCGCGACGCTCTCCTGGCCCCAAGACAGGCTCTCAAAACCCTCAGGCCAAGCCCAGGTCGCGAGGGTACTGCCGTCCTTGGAATTAAGCCAAATCAAGGAATCTCCGTGGCCAAAGACCGCCCCCTTAAGCCCGTTTGCAGCGCGATTCAATTCATAGGGCCCAAACTCAGAGGGCCCAATACCTCGAGACCACTGCACCCTAGGCTTTGGGGGGCTTAAAGGGCCGTCGTCGGGCTTGCCGCAGCCCACCGTGATCGCTGCGGCAAGGCAGGTCCAGACCAAACCTCGAGAAAACCAAGCCCCGCGCCTTGGCAGCGCCCCAACCAACCAATCAAACCGGCTCATCGCGTTGGGGTGGCAAAAAAGGCTCCTCCCGGAACTTGGCCGTTCATCAGGCGGTTGAGCACCAAGCGCGTAGTCGACGAATTCCGCATCTGCTGGTGGTTGGTCCCCGGCATCATAATCGAAGCTACGGCACCCTGAAGCTGGCTTGCAGACTCCGCCAAAACTACCCCGTCGCTGGGCTTCTCCACGAGCAAGTACTCGTACCGCGGGATGGTAATGCACTCGTCGTCGCCCCAGCAGTCCGAGGCATTGGCAACGGGGAACCAACTTGGATTATTTTGGTCGTCTCGGCAGCGGCACCAGAACCCGCTTGGACTCAAGGTCATGCGCCGTGCTCCAATAAGCTGCTTGTAGCTGTTGTTGGCGTCGAGGTACCATCGGGCAGCTTTATCTGCCGCGGCAGCCTCCCGCTCCGCCTGAATGGCCTGCCATTCCGCAATAAGGGCGCCCACCAAGGTTGGCGACAAAATCCAAGCCCAGGTACGCAGGTTTTGGGCCCGCTGAAGCGCGTCGGATGCCTGGCTGTCGTGGCGGTCGTACTGCTGCGCGGCAAAGGTCACGAGCTCTTGGTCTGCGTCCATGGCAAAGGGATTGCTCGCAAGGGCAAGGCCTACGGAATCGGTTGCAAGCATTGAGGTGGCGGTTCGCCAAAAAACGGGCTCGTCCTCAACCCCATAGGCCAGGACCACCGGCACCGAAGGCGTTCGCTTGCCAAGCCGCTTCGCCAAGGGAGCATTGGGAAAAAGCTCCACCATGCCGGGGCTGTTGAACTTTTTGAGGGCAAAGGGCACAAAGCTGCTTCCGAGTCCGCAGGTTTGGTCCACCGCATTGCGCAGCAAGGGGTCCAGCCCTGGAATCCAGCGCATCGCGGGGAACTGAGGCGCCCACAAGCGAGGATTGCTCAGGGTAAGGCAGGCATCCTCGACAAATGCCACCGCAAGGTTATCGCCCGACGGATGCAGTGCCTTGGCCATATGGGCTCCGTTCACGGCCGATCCAAAGGCAATGATTCCTCCAAACTGGCGGTCGAAGACGTAGCGGTGCTGGTACAAACTGTCCAGCAGCAGTGAGAGCACGCCCCCATAAGAATGCCCCACGAGAATGTTGTCTTCGACAAAAATATTCTGGGCCGCTGAAGCCGCCGCTCCGACCGAACTGAGGTAGGCATCGATGTCCATGGCCGAGGCCAGCGCGTTGCCGTTCTGCCAATACTGGTGCGGATTCAGGTAAACCACCTGCCGCGCGGGGTAGCCGGCACTTCCTTGAAAGGCAGTGCGGGCGGCAAGCAGGTTCCAGCTGTCGGAACTTCCACCCAGCCCGTGCAGAAAGTGCAGGATGCGGTAGCCCGACGTCGCGGTTTTGCCGGCCCAGGAGAGGTTGGGCGCAGGGAGAATAGGGGACTCCCATGCGATAGGCCCCGAAGGCGGGCTTGGGAGTGTAGCCGGGTCGCTGCAGGGCTGGGCTGCGGCCGACCAGGAGAGCATGAGGCTCAGGGCGGCAATGAGCCCAACGACCAGGGCAATGGGTTTAGAAGATTGGGTGCGCGGGCTAGAAGTGGGCATGGTACAAATAAATTTAAAATTGAATAAAACTACTGACATAGGTTTGATTACCTAACTGAATTTGAATGGTATACCTGCCTGAATTAAGTCCCTTAGGATTCCAGACAAGCGGCAGGGTTCCCTGCGGGGGCTGCTCTGCCGTCAGGCGGCCAAAGGAATCCACGCATCGTATGGCCGAGGGCCAAATACCCGCGGAACCTTCTAAAGAAACCTGCAGTTCCTGTAGTCCTCTTGGGTTGGGTTGCAGGCTTAAACTGGGTTGAGATTCCGCGCCAGAGGGCCCGTAGCCAACCAGGCTGCTGCGCTGGGTGAGGGACCAATCCTGCATGCAAAGTCCGTTCAGGGTGCTGCGGCTAAAAATCCGCTCCTCGGCCCAGATGGACCAGCGGTTTCCCGAGGGCCTCCAGCTGAAGGCAATGCTGCTGTCGCCCTTGGCATAAACCTGCTGGGGCGTCGTGCTGCGCCAGGTGAGGGTCCAGCCCGATCCCAGCTCCATGGCTTCGTCAAGTCGAATTCCTTCGGGGGGAATGCTGCTTCGCATGGGCGGCGATCCAAGCTGCTCCGAGGGAGCCGGGGGACTGCCCATCCAGTCTTCTCGGGGGCTCAGCAGCACCTGGCTTGAGGTGAGTTCGCGTCCTTCGGGGTCGGTCCACCATTGGCGGGCGGTTCGGGTTTCGCGCATTTTGAGGGCCTCGAGATCCCAGGGAAGGAGGTAGGCAGTATCGGCCAAATCGCTTAAGCGACTGCCGCGAAGGGTGGTCTCGGTCGCCGTCCAAAAGCTGGATTGGGCGCTTGCCGAGTGCGAGAAGGTCATGGCCACCAGGGACCAAGCGGGGAATAGTAGTGCGTGCTTCATGGGCCAAAGCTGCTCCATCCCTGGGGCCCCTAATCGAGTTTAAACGAAAGCCAACGGCCCCCTCTGAAATACCCTTAAACGCTGCTAAGCCAGGGCGCAAATTGGCAATTATGCCCGACCTTTGCAGCATGTACAATGTAGAGTCCATTCGAGCGGAGTTCCCCATCCTGCAGCAGACGGTGCACGGTCGGCCCTTGGTCTACCTGGACAATGCCGCGACCACTCAGAAGCCGCGTTCGGTGATTCAGGCCATCGTCAACCACTACGAGAACAACAACAGCAACGTGCACCGGGGCAACCACACCCTGAGTCAGCGCGCCACCGATGCTTTTGAGGCCACCAGGGGCAAGCTGCAGCGCCACCTCAATGCGGCCTTTGAGTACGAAATAATCTATACCACCGGCACCACAGGGGCCATCAATCTTGTTGCGCACGGATTTCGCTCGCTTTTAGGCCCCGGCGACGAGGTTCTGGTCAGCCAGCTGGAGCACCACAGCAACCTGGTACCCTGGCAGATGCTGGCTCAATATAGCGGAGCCACCTTGCGCTACATTCCGATCTTGCCCGACGGCAGCCTTGACCTCGACGAGGCCCAGCGCCTAATCAACCCAAAGACGAAGTTGCTGGCATTTAATCATATATCCAATGCCCTCGGAACGGTGAACCCCGTCAAGCAGCTCGTCGATTGGGCTCACGCGGTAGGGGCCTGCGTGCTGGTTGACGGAGCCCAGGGCATGGCCCATCGCCGGGTAGATGTGCAGGCTCTTGGGGTGGACTTTTACACGGCATCCGCGCACAAAATGTATGCCCCTACTGGAATCGGCCTGCTTTATGGCAAAACAGAATGGCTAGAGAAGCTGCCTCCCTACCAAGGCGGCGGCGAAATGATTTCCACAGTTACCATGGCGCAAAGCACCTACGCGGCCCTGCCTTTTAAGTTTGAGGCTGGAACCCCCAGTATTGAAGCAGTCGTGGGCTGGGGTGCCGCAATGGACTGGGTCACAGCCCTTGGAATGGATGCCTTGATGGCGCACGAGTCCGAGCTAATGGCCTATGGCACCGAGCAACTCACCGCCATTGAAGGCTTGGTGCTGTTTGGAAACACTGCCGACAAGGCGGCCGTACTGAGTTTTGGGTTTGCCAATGTTCACCCCTATGATTTGGGAACCCTGCTCGACCAGCAAGGCGTGGCGGTTCGCTCGGGGCAGCACTGCGCCCAGCCCATCATGGACTACTACAGCATTCCCGGAACCGTGCGCGCCAGCTTTGCTGCCTACAGCAACCACGACGACGTAGACCGACTGGTGGCCGCAATCAACCGCGCCATGCGCATGCTCAATTAACCCGCGATCATGGCCAACCTAAGCATCCTCGAGGCTCGCGAAGCCGAAGTCGTCGAAGAATTCGAATTTCTGGACCAGTGGATGGACCGCTACGAGCATATTATTGCTCAAGGCAAGGAGCTCCCGGCGGCACAGGACGCCATTAAAACCGACGACAACCTCATTCGCGGCTGCCAGTCCAAGGTTTGGATTACCGCAGAAAAGCGCGAAGGCCTTGTATATTTTATCGCAGATTCCGACGCAATTATTACGCGCGGACTCGTTGCGCTCCTGCTGCGGGTATGCAACGGCCTCCCTCCCGAGGTACTGGCCCAAGCGAGCTTCGGCTTTCTTGCGGACATTGGCCTGACCGAGCACCTAAGCCCGACCCGCGCCAACGGCTTGCAGAGCATGATGAAGCAAATTCGCCTTTATGGCCTCGCCTTTCAAGCACAAAATTGATACTATGCTTACCGAACTAGAAATGCAATCCATTGGCGAACAGGCCGTGGACGTGCTCAAAACCATCTACGATCCAGAAATTCCCGTTGATATTTATCAACTCGGACTCATCTACGACGTCCAAGTGAGCGACGAGGGCGACATTCACGTGCTTATGACCCTGACCTCGCCCAACTGCCCTGTGGCGGAGTCTCTGCCCGAAGAGGTGAAGGAGAAGGTGGGCACCCTGCCTGCCGCCGGCAAGGTCGAGGTGGAGATAACCTTTGATCCGCCCTGGACCCGCGACATGATGAGCGACGAGGCCAAGCTGGAACTGGGAATGCTCTAGCCCCAGCACACCCAACGAACATGAGCCAGGATTCCATCACCAACAAAGTAGCGCAGAGCGCCCTAGTCACCTTTGACCTAGAGGACTTTTGGCCTTCGGGTGGTCTGCGGACCCTCCATCTTAGCGAGATAGCCCCCGATGGCCTGATTCGCGAGGCCGACGTTCGATCGTACGTGCGAAATATAAAAAAGCATACGTATCAAAATGCGGTACTGGCCATTGAGGGGTCCGAAGACTTCATTGTGCCCCAGTGGTTGGGCCCCATGCTTGCGTCGTCGCTTGCCGATTCGGTTCATTTTGTGGGGTTTGGCCTGCCTTCTCAGGTGCTGTCGGCCTACTACGCGCAGGCCCTTGCTCAGTATAACTGGACTGCGCTCAAGGGGTCCAAGGTCCTGCTCAAAGGCTGCGGGCGGCACCCCGTGCCCGACACCGCCTACGCGGCGGCAGCGCTGCACCTCAGCCGCGTGGTCCTAAAGCTCATGTATGGCGAGGCCTGCAGCAACGTTCCCCTCTTTAAAAGTGAGGCAGAGGGCATCAAGCCTTAAACCAAAGCCGTCTGCCCGCGTTACCTAAACGAGTACTCAAAAAATCAGGTCTTATGCCAAAAGCCGTAGTTGAATTTCGAATTGTTTCCCTGAACCGCCGCATTGAGCCCTTGCGGACTGCAATCTTGGGCCATGAGCTATACCCCCTGATGCAAAGCATGACCGAGGTGCGGGTTTTTATGGAGCACCACATTTTTGCGGTCTGGGACTTCATGCGCCTTCTTAAGTCGCTGCAGCGGGACCTGACCTGCGTAGACGATGCCTGGGTTCCCACCAAAGACCGCGAAACCCGTCGGCTGATTAACGAGATCGTGGTTGCTGAAGAGTCCGACGTAGACATCAACGGCCAACCGGCCAGCCACTACGAGCTCTACCTCGATGCAATGCGCCAGGCCGGGGCCAATACCCAGACCATCGTGAGCTTTGTCAATAAGCTGCAAAACGGATACAAGGCCAAGGACATGCTTCGCTTCAACCTGGCCGAGATTGACGAGGCCATGATGGACTTCTTAAAAGCGACAGACCGAATTCTCAAGAGGGGCAAGCTGCACCAAACGGCGGCGGCCTTCACCTTCGGGCGCGAAGACCTGATTCCAGACATGTTCACCGCCCTCATTAAAAAGCTCTACGCCGAGCACCCCAGTGAGCTCAGTGCCTTTGTCTACTACCTTGACCGCCACATTGAGCTCGACGGAGACCAGCATGGCCCCATGGCCATTCAAATGATAAAAAACCTTTGCAAAGAAGACGACCAGCTTTGGCTCGAAGCCGAGGATGCCTGTGTGGAGGCTCTTGAGGCCCGTCTTAAGTTTTGGGATGCTATAGCCGCGAAGATTCGCCGCAGCGAACTAGTGAACTAAGGTTAGCCTTAAGCGCGACTAGGCCTTTCGGAGGTCAGAAAGAACGTCTTTTTTAACCCTGCTGAGGTAGACTAGCCTCTTCTCGTGGCTTACGAAGGGAACGCTCCAAAACTGCCGCGTCTTGGTTTTGAACCAGCCAAAAACAAAGGAGTATACACCCATCACCAAGCGAAGCTTTACGGAGTTTAAATAAAGGGTCATAATAGGCAAGGCTGGCGCTCCATGAGTCATATAGGTCCGCACTTTCTTATCACCTAAAAGGGGCTTGGGATAGGCGTACATCTTGGTGATCGGAATGAAGTTATAGGCATAACCCGGCGTAAAAACCTCGTCAAAAAAGGTCTCAAGCCGAGGGGTTAGTCGAAACCACCAAACGGGCGAAATAAAGTAAATCCGCTCCGACCAGGTAACCAGTTCCTTATAGCGCTTGGTCAGCTCCGTCCTAGGGCGCAGGAAGCTGTCGCGGTAGACGTCGATGATTTGAACTTCTTCGTTATTGGCCAGAAGCGTCTCTTGGATAGTCAGCATGATACCGTTATAACAAAAAGACTCTACATTGGGGTGGCCTATAACAATTAGGTTTTTCAATTGGGATTCTTCTTTGTTTTTTTCTTAGCAACCTTTTCTTTGGGGAACCGTCCGTAGTTGCCGATGCCGTCCACGTCAACTTCGTCTGTTTTGCCGACAACAAGGCTTTGGTTCTTCTCTTCTTCGATCTGAAGTTGATTCTGGCGATGCACCATCATCAAATAACCGGAGATGTAAGCCACAAAGATGATGCTTCCGATTACGAACATTAGGGTATTGTCCATCAGTTCTTTTTCTTGCTCTCGAGGTGGTCTTTGCGGCGTTGGCGAAGCGCTACAGAGGCGGACAGTATGGATGGGACCCAAATCCCGACAAAAATTCCCTCTAGCTTGTTGCCAGTGAACCAGAGGCTCACGGAATAAACAAAAGAAAGAAAGGCCAAAACAATGGGGTAATAGACCCCCCAGAATTCAAAAAATTTATTATTCATAAGGTGAGCTTTAGTTTTAATCGCTACCTAGCCAAGGTACGAAGTCCGCACCAACGGAAACCGGTCTTTAAGGGCATTATGGCGACAATTTTGAGCGTATTCCGGCCGGAGATGATTAGTTAATAGAGCCCAGTTTATTAACTTTACCCTATAAACAAAAACCTAACCTTAAGGTAATGAAAGCACTTATTAAAATCGCTCTTGCGCTGGTTCTTGCGCTTCCCCAGAATCTTCACGCTGGCGAAGGCATGTGGGTTCCCTTGCTGATTCAGAAGCTCAACTACGCTCAAATGAAGAAGGAAGGCCTGAAGCTTTCGGCTAAAGACCTGTATGACATTAACCACGGTTCCCTCAAGGATGCAATCGTGTCTTTTGGCGGATTTTGCACGGGCGAAATCATATCGTCACAGGGCCTGCTGCTCACCAACCACCACTGCGGCTACGACGCCATCCAAAGCCATTCTACCGTGGAGCACAACTACCTCGAAGACGGGTTTTGGGCCATGGACCAAAGCCAGGAGCTGCCCACGCCTGGTTTGTTTGCTAACTTTTTAGTTCGAATTGAGGACGTATCTGCGGCCGTAAATGCCGGCCTTAACGCAGAAATGACCGAGGCGGAGCGCACGAAGGCCATTCAGCAAAAAGGCTCGGAGCTTGCCAAGGCAGCCACGGCCGGAACTAACTACGAGGCCTCGGTTGAGGCATTCTACCATGGCAACGAGTTTTATTTGTTCGTCTATGAGAAGTTCAACGACGTCCGATTGGTTGGAACCCCCCCAAGCAGCGTTGGCAAGTACGGCGGCGATACCGACAACTGGATGTGGCCGCGCCACACGGGCGATTTCTCGGTATTTCGCGTGTATTCCTCCAAAGACGGCAAGGCTTCTAAATACAGCCCAGACAACGTGCCTCTTCGGCCCAAGCACCACCTGCCCGTGAGCACCAAGGGGGTGAACGACGGCGACTTCACCATGATTTTTGGCTACCCTGGCCGCACCGACCGCTACCTCAGCAGCTGGGGCGTTCAGCAGGCCATTGACCTGTACAATCCAACCGTGGTAAAAATCCGCGACCAAAAGCTGGCCATCATGCGCAACTACATGGAGTCTGACCCGGCCCTTAAAATTCTGATGGCCTCGAACTACGCCTCGACCGCCAACTACTGGAAGTACTACATCGGCCAGACCGAGCAGCTTAAAAACAATAAGGTTTACGACAAAAAGCGCGACCTCGAGAGCCAGTTTGAGGCCTGGGTAGCGGCTTCGCCCGAGCGCAAAAGCAAGTACGGCGAAACGCTTAAAATGATGTCGGACTTCTACCAAGCGACGAATTCCAACGTCAAGAACAACGTCTATTTAATGGAGGCGGTGCTGCGCGGACCCACTTCTGTTTTGTTTGCCTACCGCAATGTGGCCGCCTTGGAGCGCGCCTACAAAGACAAGGATGCATTTGCCAAAATGCGCCCAGCGCTTGAGGAGGCAGCCAAGGCAAATTTTGCCGAGTTTCATGCGAGTTCCGACCGAGACATGATGGCATTGCTCTGGAAGATGTACCTCAGCGACGTGCCTGCATCGCAGCTTCCCAAGTTCCTTCAAGAACTTAATGGCGATGCCGGAGCCCTAACCGCTTTTGCCCAAAAGGCGTTCGCAACGAGCATTTTTATGGATGCAGACCGTTATGCCGCCTATTTAAACAATCCGGACTCGGCTACACTGGCCAATGACCCCTTGACCAAGGTGGCCAAAGACTTCCGCACGACCTACTTCGGCGGTCAGGATGCTTCTCTGGCGGCCAAGAAGACTAAGGCCTACCGCCTTTGGACTGCGGGCGTTCGCGAGATGCTGCCTTCAAGGGTATGGTCTCCGGATGCAAACTCTACGATGCGCATGACCTACGGCCGTGTGGGAAGCTACGAGCCCCGCGACGGCGTGAAATACAACCACGTTACCTACCTCGACGGCGTAATGCAAAAGGAAGATGCCAGCAACCCAGAGTTTGAGGTTCCTGCGCGCCTTAAGGAATTATACAAGACCAAGGATTTTGGCCCCTATGCCGACCAAACGGGCCGCGTACCGGTCGGAATTATCTCGGGCAACGACATCACAGGAGGCAATTCCGGTTCGCCCTTGATCAATGCAAAAGGGGAGCTCATTGGCGTCGCCTTTGACGGCAACTGGGAGGCCATGTCGGGCGATATTTCTTATGAAACGGAGCTTCAGCGCACTATTTCTGTCGACATCCGCTACGTACTTTTCATTATCGACAAGTACGCCGGAGCAGGCCATTTGGTCCGCGAGATGTCGCTGCGCTAAGCGGGGGCGGACTTGCTTTTAGAATCCGAGCTTCTTGAGGGCCTTCTGAAGGTCTTCTTCGCTGCGGAATTTTAGGGTGACGGTTCCCGAACCTTGGGCCGTCTTGACCACCTTGGCCGAAAGGCCAAGAATGTTTTTAAATGCTTGGGCGCTGGCCAGGTCGTTGATGCCCCGAACTCCTGCAGGGCGGGCAGGCAAGGCCTCCTCAGAGCCTGGAATCCCGTCGGGATGCTGCACCAGGCGCACGGCTTCTTCGAGCTGCCTCACGGACCATCGCTGGCTCACGCAGTCGAGGTAGAGTTCGTCCTGAAGAGTGGGGTCGTCGAGGCCCACGAGGGCTTTAGCGTGTCCGGCACTGATGGCGCGATCGCGTAGTCCTGCCTGAACCAGCAGGGTCAGCTTGAGCAAGCCAAGAAAATTGGCCACCGTCGATCGCTGCTTGCCCACGCGTTGCGAAACCTGAAGCTGCGTTAGGCTGCACTCTTCCATGAGGCGTTGAAAGGAGAAGGCCACCTCCATGGGATCCAAGTCCCTTCGCTGAATGTTCTCCACCAGGGCCATTTCAAGCATTTGCTGGTCGTCGGCAAGGCGCACAAAAACGGGAATTCGGTCGAGGCCGGCGCGCTGAGCAGCGCGGAATCGCCGTTCGCCAGAAATAATTTCGAAGCGGTCGGTGGCAGTTCGGCGCACCGTGATGGGCTGAATAATGCCGAGTTGCCGAATTGACTCGGCGAGTTCCTCGAGCGGACCCTCTTCAAATTGGCTGCGGGGCTGCTTGGGATTGGCCTGTATTTGGCTAATAGAGACCTCAAAAATGCCCGAAACCAGGCCTCGCGCACCAGGGTCCGCAGCCGATACGGCGTTGTAGTCGTTCAGAAGCGCAGAAAGTCCGCGGCCCAGAGCTGGTCGATTGGATTTGGCCATGCGCAAATATCGGAAGTTCTGTTGAACAAGTGGCGGCAGCGGCAAGTTACCTTTACAGACTTCATGAAGGACATTAGGAACTTTTGCATTATTGCACACATCGACCACGGCAAGAGCACCTTGGCCGACCGCTTACTCGACGAAACCAAGAGCGTAACGTCGCGCGAGAAGATGGAGCAGCTGCTCGACAACATGGATTTGGAGCGGGAGCGCGGCATTACCATAAAGAGCCATGCCATTCAAATGGACTACCTGCTCGGCGGTCAGAAGTATCGCCTAAACCTCATTGACACTCCGGGCCACGTTGACTTTAGCTACGAGGTTAGCCGCAGCATCGCCGCCTGCGAGGGAGCCCTTTTGGTGGTAGATGCCGCTCAAGGAATTCAAGCCCAGACCATTAGCAACCTTTACCTGGCCATCGAGCACGACCTCGAAATCATTCCGGTACTCAATAAAGTGGACTTGCCCAGCGCCAACCCCGAAGAGGTAGAAGACCAGATCATTGACCTTCTTGGCTGCAAGCGCGAAGATATTTTGCGTGTTTCGGCAAAAACAGGCCTCGGCATTGCCGAGCTACTTCAGGCCATCGTAGACAAGATACCTGCCCCTAAAGGCGACCCCGAAGCCCCCCTTCAGGCCATTATTTTTGATAGCGTCTACAATTCCTTCCGCGGAATCGAGGCCATATTCCGCATTAAAAATGGCACGATTCGCAAGGGCGAGGCCGTGAAATTTATGGCTACGGGCAAGACCTACTTTGCCGACGAAATAGGCGTTTTGCGTCTTAATAAAGAGCCGCGCGACCTCATGGCCGCTGGCGACGTGGGCTACATCATTAGCGGAATCAAGGAAGCGAAAGAGGTCAAGGTCGGTGATACCATCACCACTGTGGCCAACCCTGCCACCGAGGGAATTACCGGTTTTGAAGACGTGAAGCCCATGGTTTTTGCAGGAATTTATCCGGTGGTGAATGAGGAGTTCGAAGAACTCCGCGGTGCTCTCGAAAAACTGCGCCTCAACGATGCGTCTTTGACCTTTGAGGCTGAAACCTCAGCGGCGCTGGGCTTTGGATTTCGATGCGGATTCCTCGGAATGCTGCACATGGAGATTGTACAGGAACGCCTTGAGCGCGAATTCAATATGACGGTGATCACCACCGTTCCCAACGTTTCGTACTTCGCCTACCACAAGGCCGACGTGAACAAAGCGATTTTGGTTACCAATCCGTCGGACTACCCTGATCCCTCAGGCCTTGACCGCATCGAGGAGCCCTTTATTAAGGCGCAAATCATTACCAAGTCGGACTATGTTGGCGGAGTAATGACCCTGTGCATCGACAAGCGGGGAGTGATTTCCGGCCAAAGCTACCTGACGGCAGACCGTGTGGAGCTGAACTTTGAAATGCCCCTCGCTGAGATTGTCTTTGACTTTTATGACCGTCTTAAGACGATTTCTCGCGGATACGCTTCGTTTGACTACCACCCCACGGGCTACAGAGCTTCGCTCTTGGTCAAGGTTGATATTATGCTCAACGGCGACCCCATCGACGCCCTGTCGGCCTTGATTCACAAAGACAAGTCCTATGACATTGGCCGTCGGCTTTGCGAGAAACTAAAGGAGCTGATTCCGCGCCAGCAGTTTGTGATTGCAATTCAAGCGGCCATTGGCGCCAAAATTATTGCGCGCGAAACCCTCTCTGCACTGCGGAAGGACGTGACCGCCAAGTGCTACGGCGGTGACATTAGCCGCAAGCGCAAGCTGCTCGAGAAGCAGAAGGAAGGCAAGAAGCGCATGCGCCAGCTCGGCAATGTGGAGATTCCGCAGACCGCGTTTTTGGCGGTGCTCAAGCTGAACGACTGACGGCGCTGCGCGCAAGCTACTAGCAACTGGTTCGGCGCTTCGCGCCGGTCGTTACCTTCGCGGTATGGCTAAATCTTCCAAAGCATTTGAAACGCTTGCAGCAAAGCGCGCCGAGGCGAAGCTCGGTGGCGGACAGGCGCGTATTGACGCCCAGCACCAAAAGAAAAAGCTGACTGCCAGAGAGCGCCTTGAGCTCCTCTTTGACGACGGGTCCTTTGAAGAGCTCGGGGCCCTGGTTACCCACCGAAGCAGCCTTTTTGGTCTCGACAAGCAGCAGTTTCTCGGCGACGGAGTGATTACCGGCTACGGCAAGGTCAACGGCCGACTCACCTACGCCTACGCCCAAGACTTTACCGTCCTCGGAGGCTCCTTGGCCGAAGCGCACGCAGAGAAGATTTGCCGTCTTATGGACCTGGCCCTCGACAACGGAGCGCCCATCGTGGGCCTCAACGACTCGGGCGGAGCCCGCATTCAAGAGGGTGTCGTCAGTCTGGGCGGCTACGCCGACTTGTTCTACCGCAACACTCTGGCCTCGGGGGTGATTCCGCAACTGAGCCTCATCATGGGCCCCTGCGCGGGCGGAGCCGTGTATTCGCCTGCCTTGACCGACTTTATTGGCATGGTCGAAGGCAATTCCTACATGTTTGTCACGGGCCCCAACGTCGTCAAAACCGTAACCCACCAAGACGTAACCTCTGAAGAGCTGGGCGGAGCCTCCGCACACGCCAGCAAGAGCGGCGTAACGCATTTTACCTACCCCAACGGACCCTCGGCCATCGAAGGCTTCAGAACGCTGCTTCGCTACCTGCCACAAAACAACCAAGACGGAGTTTCTCTGCTGCCCTATACCAATACTGGCTCCGAGCTGCGCCCCAACCTCGACAAGGCAGTGCCCGAAAGTGCTCTTCAGCCCTACGACATGCGCGAGGTCATCGCGGAGGTCGCCGATTCCGAGAGTTTTTTGGAGGTGCACCAGCACTTTGCCGAGAACATGATTGTGGGATTTGCCCGCCTAGGGGGCCGCTGCATTGGCATTGTGGCCAACCAGCCGGCTCATTTGGCTGGAGTTCTAGACATTCCTGCCTCGACCAAGGGCGCGCGTTTTGTGCGTTTTTGCGACGCCTTCAGTATTCCGCTTTTGGTGCTTGTAGACGTTCCCGGATTTTTGCCCGGGACGGACCAGGAATGGAACGGCATCATCGTGCACGGCGCTAAGTTGCTTTATGCCTTCAGCGAGGCCACGGTGCCGCGCATTACCGTCATCACGCGCAAGGCCTATGGCGGAGCCTACGACGTAATGAATTCGAAGCACCTCGGCGCCGACCTCAACTACGCATGGCCTTCGGCTGAAATCGCCGTGATGGGCGCTAAGGGCGCTGCCGAGATCATTTTTAAGGGAGAAATCAGTGCCTCGTCAGATCCCGCAGCACTTTTGGCCCAAAAAGAGGCCGAGTATGCCGAGGCTTTTGCCAACCCCTACCAGGCCGCAGCCCGCGGCTACGTTGACGAGGTGATTTTTCCGCACGAAACGCGGGCCAAGCTCCTGCGCGCCTTTGGCATGCTTGAGAACAAGTCGGTTTCGCGGCCCAAGCGCAAGCACGGGAATATTCCGCTCTAAACGGCGGAAGGGCAATCGATGCGGGCATTTGGGCAAGTGCCCATCTCGCGCTACATTTGCCGTCCCTTTAACGATGCCCCATCGTCTAATTGGCAGGACAGCGGTTTTTGGTACCGTATGTCTAGGTTCGAGTCCTAGTGGGGCAACTAAATAAATCCCCTAAACCCTTGTAAATAAGGAGTTTGGGGGATTTTTGGTTTAGAGTCGGTTTAGAGAATTTAGCTGGATGGCTGGTTTTCCGAGGAGCTCTAGACATCTTCTGACGCCATCAATAAAATTCACAGGACTTGCAAACGCCTAAAAAACAGCACAATGTATTTCTATCAAAAGATTATTTTGAACGAGTACTTGGTGTTCAATTATCGGACGACCAATACCTTAAGGTTGCAAAAGCCACCCATGAGCTGGCCTTACTGATTATTGAAACCGCTTAAAAGGTTTTTCACCTTCTGAACAGTCCTCGTTGATGACGAGGTAGCCTTAGCAATCTCTCTTATTGGCCGATTGAGATTAAGAAGTTCTGTAATGTGCTTACTCTTTGGCTTGGCCAGCATTTCTCGTTTGCTTTCGTTGGTGCCCAGGTGATTATGTGCAAAAGATGTTGGAGGCTATAAATGGTCCTTCAAGAATTTTTCCATGCTTCGGCGCATGTGGAGGGTGGTATTTTGCCCTTGATTTATTCCATGATCCCTCATGGGGTAGCTCATCATGGTAAAAAGTTTGTTGTTTTTGACCAGCGCGTTTATAAGCAGTTCAAAATTTTGATAGTGCACGTTGTCGTCACCAGTTCCGTGAATAATCATGAGGTTACCCTTCAATTTATCGGCATGCGTCAAGGGAGAGCCTTCGTGGTAGCCCGTGAAATTATCGTCGGGTAAGCCCATATAGCGTTCCTGGTAAATGTTGTCATACAAGGTTTGATGCGACACAAACGCTACGGCGATTCCAGTTTTATAAATGTCCGAATGGCGGAACATGCAATGCAAAGTCATTTGTCCGCCCCCGCTCCAACCCCAAATACCAATGCGCTTTGGGTCTAAAAACGGGAATTCCTCGATAATTCTTTTTGCTGCTTTGGCTTGATCATCTGCAGCCATTATGCCAATTTGTCGGTAAACACTCTTTCTAAAATCACGACCACGGGGCACTTTGGTACCACGGTTATCAATGCTTACCACCACATAATCCAACTGGTTACTGAGGTATTGGTGCCAAAGGTTGTCTCCGGTACTCCAGTTGTCTTGAACGGTAGAACCGGCCGGTTCTCCATACACATGAACCAATAGGGGGTATTTTTTTTGCGGATCAAAATTTTTGGGCTTAATCATCCAAGCATCTAAAACGACATCACCGATGTCAACCTTAAAAAACTCTTTGCTGCGCAAAGCCAGTTTATTCATTTTGGTTTTTAGGGCGGAATTGTCTTCGAGAAGTTTGATTTCGCGGTGTGTCGTTAAATTGATTAACGAGATTCTTGGAGGAGTTGTAGCATTCTCAAAACGATGTATCGCATACTTTGCGTCGTTGGATATTTGGTAGCTGTGTTGGCCGGCTAAATCAGAGGGAGAAATCCTCTCAGATTGTCCGCTTCCATCCAATTTGCTGCGGTATAGATAACGCTGCGTATAATTATTGGGCGAAGCGATGTAGTAGACAAAACCACCTATTGGGTCGATGCAGTTTATCTCGATAATATCAAAATCCCCATTGGTTATGAGCTTCATTGTTGTTCCATCACGGGATACTTCATAAAGATGCATCCATCCATCTTTTTCGCTGGTCCAGGTAAATGATTGCGCCTGATCAAGCCATAAAATATTGTCGTGCACATCAAGAAAGGCCTCGTCTTTATCGGTGAGGATGTTTCTAAGCGCCATGGTCTCTGTATTACCCACCCAAACCGTGTTGGTATTTTGCAAGCGGTTCAATTGCTGGATCATTACTTCATTGGATTCGGGAATAAAGTCCATCCGTGCCAAGTAGTTATTTCGGGAATCTCCAGGAATCTGGAACCATTTGGTCTCACCCCCCGCGGCAGACACTACCCCCACCTTAACGGCAGAATTTGCGGTACCCACTTTGGGGTAGGGTAAGGGAATTGGTTTTGAGTAATTAGAATCAACATTATTGATCATATAAAAGGTGCCTACGCCCCTTGTATCGGATTGCCAGTAGGCAATGTCCTTCCCGTCGGGACTCCAGCGAAATCCGTCTTGGCACCCGAGCTCTTCTTCATAGACCCAATCAAATGTGCCGTTTATGATGTTATCTCCCCCGTCTAATGTCAATCGGGTAATGGTGCCGGTTGCAAGCTCTTCGGAGTAAATGTTATTGATGCTCACATAGGCGACTCTGGATCCGTCCGGAGAAAATTTAGCAAACATGAGTGTGGCCTCTTCAAGACCCTTGCCCAGTTGCGATAATTTTCCGCTTTTAAGATCAAGTACCCAGTAATCACCGCGAGTATTTTGCCGCCACACTTTGCGGGTATTGGTAAAAACCAAGAGTTTGCGGTTGTCCTCGCTCCAAGTATAATTGGCAACGTCCAAGGGGCTGCCTGCGCCGGACGGAATCAATTGCTCGGCGCGGACTAAAACCGTTCTTAAACCACTTTTGGCGTCATAAACGACAATATCCTCTCCCCCAATTGCTTGGTTGCTTTCAAGCTTTGAGTACCGCTTGTTATCCTTCATCCACCTAATTTGCCCAACCCCCTTGCTTTGGTAGGTATTGCGAGCATAGATATCCTCAAGAGTTAGTTTCTCGCTTTGAGCGTAGGCGCTGGTGCTTAAAATCAGAGAGGTTAAGCCTAATAAACGGATAAACTTTTTCATCGCGGGAGGTTTAAAGATTCAATTCGTGCAGTTTTTGCGGCAGGCATTGTTCTTGGTTTTAAAGGTTAAACACCACCCAAGAGAAATTAAATTAAAAATCAGCCTGGTAAAGCATTAGCAATAGTAGGCCAAGGTTGTTACTTAGCAATACATCGCAATAATTGGAAGCATGAACCAAAACTGTTTAACGCAAGGAACCACAGGGCTGACGCAGAGGTCGCTATGGGAAGGGCCGACTAAAGACCGCATTAAATTGCCTCGGGCAGGGAACAATATCAGTGCTTCTAAAGTTTAATCAAGGTGAATAGACTGGCCAGCGACAGAGGATTCTTCTTTAAGGAGTTTGAGGCAAAGAGCATTTCGCCCTTTGACCGGCTCTTTGGAATCTTCAAGGAGCTCATAGTGCACGTGTCGGGCGACTTCGACGAGGCCATAAAGTGGCTTAGGGAGCTGGACAAAGAGTACGAGCTCACCGACGATAACTACAGCATAGACGACTTTATCAACGACCTCAGAGAGAAGGGCTACATCCGCCCAGAGGTTGATGGCGACGGAGTTTCTGGAATGGGAATTACGGCCAAAACCGAACGAGCGATAAGGCAGACCGCCTTGGACCAAATTTTTGGCAACCTCAACAAAAGCGGTGCTGGCAACCACAAGACCAAAAGTTCGGGGGAGGGTGACGAGCTCACGGGAGATACCAGGCCCTACCGCTTTGGTGACGGCCTAGAGAAAATCTCGCTAACCGAAAGCATTAAAAACGCACAAATCAACCACGGAGTTGGGGAGTTTGAGCTCAGCGAAGAAGACCTTGTGGTCGAAGACAGCCAGTTCAATTCCCAAATGAGTACGGTGCTGATGATTGACATTAGCCACTCGATGATACTCTACGGCGAAGACCGAATTACGCCGGCCAAAAAGGTGGCCATGGCCCTGGCAGAACTCATTACCACCCGCTACCCCAAGGACAGCATTGACATTATTGTCTTTGGGAACGATGCTTGGAGAATCTCTATTAAAGAAATTCCCTACCTCAAGGTTGGGCCTTTTCACACCAATACGGTTGCTGGGCTGCAGCTTGCCATGGACATTCTGCGCAGAAAGCGAAACACCAACAAGCAGATATTCATGATTACCGACGGCAAGCCCAGCTGCATCAGGGAACGCGACGGGACCTACTACATGAACAGCAACGGCTTGGACCCCTACGTGACCGAGAAATGCTATACTCAGGCAGCGCAGGCCCGCAAGCTGCACATTCCCATCACCACGTTTATGATTGCTCGCGACCCCTATCTGCAGCAGTTTATCGACAAGTTTACCGAGGCCAACCAAGGCAAGGCCTTTTTCACGGGACTCAAGGGCCTGGGAGAAATGATTTTCAAAGACTATGAAACCAACAGAAAGAAAAGACTCAAATAGTATGATTACGAATTTAGGCGAGCTCAAATCCTCAGGCTACCAAAGCACCTCCATAAAAGACGAACTGCGCCAAAACCTGCTCAAGCACCTCGAGGCCGGAACCACCGTGTTTGGTGAAGTGCATGGTTTTGAAGATACCGTGCTGCCCGAGCTGGAGCGCGCCATTCTGTCGCGGCACAGCATCAACCTATTGGGCCTTAGGGGGCAGGCCAAAACACGCCTTGCGCGCCTCATGGTGGAATTGTTGGACGAGTACATTCCTTATGTATCGGGGTCCGAAATCAACGACGACCCCCTTGCCCCGATTTCGCGCTTTGCCATTGACCTCATCGCCGAGAAGGGAGACCAAACCCCCGTTTCGTGGTTGCATCGCTCCCAGCGCTATTTTGAGAAGTTAGCCACACCCGACGTTACGGTTGCCGACTTGATTGGCGACATTGACCCCATTAAGGCGGCAAACCTCAAACTGTCTTATGCCGACGATCGGGTGATTCACTTTGGCATGATTCCCAGGGCCAACCGTTGCATTTTTGTTTTAAACGAAATTCCCGACCTGCAGGCCCGCAACCAGGTGGCCTTGTTCAACATTTTGCAAGAAGGCGACATTCAAATTCGCGGATTCAAAATTCGGCTGCCCCTTGACCTTCAGTTTGTGTTCACGGCCAACCCTGAGGACTACACCAACAGAGGCAGCATCGTCACGCCGCTAAAAGACCGCATCGGGTCGCAAATTTTAACGCACTACCCCGCCAACATTGCCGTGGCCCGCAAGATTTCTGCCCAAGAAGCCAGAATCAATGAGGCGCAAGCGAGCCGAGTGTATGTTCCCGACTTGGCCTACAACCTGCTCGAGCAAATCATTTTTGAGGCCCGAGACAGCGAGTACATCGACCAAAAAAGCGGAGTTAGCGCGAGGATGAGTATTTCTATGCTCGAGAGCCTTGTCAGCACGGCCGAACGCCGCGCTCTGATCAACAAAGAGAAGACCACCACCGTGCGCTTGTCTGATTTTATGGGCATCATTCCGGCCATCACCGGCAAGGTGGAGCTCGTGTTTGAAGGAGAGCAAGAAGGGGCCGCATTCGTGGCGGAGCAGCTCATTGGTGCCGCCATCAAGACGTTTTGGCCCAACCTATTCCCTAAAATCGGGAAGCTTAATAAAAAGGCGGACCTCAGCCCCTTTGCAGGCACTATAGAGGCCATTTATTCTCAAGGCGGAGTCATTTTGTACGATGAATGCGACCAAAAAGAATACGCTTCTTGCCTAAATAAGTTAAAGCCCCTAGAGGATTTGATGCAGCAGTACCAGCCCAAATTTGAGCCTAAGGACCAGCTTTTTTTGAAGGAGTTTATGCTTTGGGCCCTTGCCGAGCAGGAGCAGTTGGGCAAGGAACGCCTCAAAAACGGATTCCAGTTTAACGAGTTTATTTGACCCGTTTAAAAGTCGTTTTTGAGCCAGTAGTTCAGGGAGCAGAGCTTCCAGACCAACTTGGCTTGGCTCAGGTCGCCGCCGTGGTAGTTGCGCATTAGCCTGGCCATTTTTTTGGAGTCCAGCCAGTCCAGCTGGTCAAAAGAGGTGTGGAGGAGGTCCTTGAGGGGCCCTTTGAGCCAGGCAATTTCACCGGGGGTTACAAAGCCCTTTTTATCGTAGCGCTGCATTATTTCGTCGGGAATGATGCCTTGCATGGACTGCCGCAGAATGCTTTTGGTTTCGCCTTGGAGCGAGATCTTGGATTCGTTGGGGGTGGTAAAGGCAAACTCAACGAGCCTGTGGTCCAAAAAAGGTACTCGGCTCTCGATGCCAAAGGCCATGGAATTGCGGTCGTTGTGGTGCAAAATGGTCGGCAGCGACGTGGTGGCCATCAGATTGTATAGGAAGGTATCGAGGTAGTTGCTGCTGTAGGGGGCCAGGCTTAGGGAGATCGAATCCGATCGGTCGGGCAAGACATGACCAAGCACCTGACGGCCCTTGACCTGGTGAATTTTTTGGGTTCCGCCCAAAACCAAGGCAGACTTTGCGGCCACCATGAGGCTCTCGGTTAGTCCAAAACCCTGCTTGCTGCGGTGTCCGTTAAAGGTTTTAAGCAGCGCCCCCCATTGGCCGCCGCGCAGCTGGTCCACAAAGTGAGGGTAAAAGCTGTGAAGGTATCCACCCAAGTATTCGTCTGCGCCTTGGCCGTCGATAAGCACGCGAAGCCCGGTTTTTTTGACCAAATCCATCAGAGCGTAGTGCGAAACAAAGGATGAACCGTTTACCGGCGAGTCTGCGGCAGCACTGGCTCCGGCAAAGTAATCGCTTAAGTCGTTTGCGTCGGGACTGTAGTAGTGGGCCTCGGTATTGGGATATTTATGGAGCACGCACTGCGCAAAGGGGCGCTCGTCGACGTAGTCGGAATAGTAGATGTGAAAAACCTTGAGAATGCGGTCGGGATGGTCGCTGCAAATGCTTGAAACGATGGCGGAGCTGTCGATGCCGCCGCTCAGGCAGGCGCCCACTTCAACTTGGCTGCGAAGATGGATTTCAAGAGACTGGTTAAACAGATCAGCGAACTCGCGCTGAAGCTCCAAGGGGCTTTGCTGGCGCTTGGAGTGGGGATCAAGAGTCCAGTAGGGAACAATTCGCAGGCCGCCGCGGTCCAAAACAAGGTTATGGGCGGGCGAGAGGGACTCGATGCCGTGGTAGTAGGTGTCGGTTCCGCAGCCGACCCAGCCCAAGCCCAGGCCCAGGTTGGCCTGGTCCACATTCAGTTTTTTGGCAAAGCCCGGACTATTTTTGAGTGCCTTGATCTCCGACGCAAAAGAGAACGTTCCGTCGGGCTGTTTTTGGTAGACAAAGGGCTTGATTCCAAAGCGATCCCTGGAGCAAAAGAGTTGGTTTTTGCGGTCGTCCCAAATTGCTAAGGCCCACATTCCCACAAAGCGCGCTACGCTTGCCTCGCCCCAGCAGTGGTAGCTCTTGAGGATTACTTCGGTGTCGCTGCTGGTTTCAAAAGAGTAGCCCAGCTGCTGCAGTTCGCGTCGAAGTTCAAGGTAGTTATAGACCTCGCCGTTGAAGACCATAGACAGATGCTCAAAGAGGTAGGGCTGGTTGGAGTCTTCGCTCAAGTCCATAATCTTCAGGTGATTATGGCCTAGTGTTACGGCCCCCACAGAGGCCCAATGCGAACCGTCAGGCCCGCGGTGGGTTTGGGCCGCGTTCATGGCCGAAACCGCGGCTTCGCGCGCTTGCGCAGTCATGCTGAGGCTGTAAACGCCGGTTATTCCACACATAGTTTGGGAGCGTGAATCTAGGTCAGAATTCGCGCTTTAGGGGCGGAATTGCTAAAAATTAGAGCACTTTGCAGGGCTCCAAGCTTAGGCCTACTCTTCGAATCGCGATTTGAATCCGCCGCTGCGGTTGCCGCCCTCGCCTTGTGACTGATTGCCGCCGCCTCCCGAGGGGCGCTTGCGGTTGCGGTTGCGGTTGCGCTGCGGAGCGCTTTTGCGGGCAAAATCTTCGCGGCCCCTGGCCTTGAGCAGGCGGTAGCGAAAGATGATGGCTTGGCCAAAAAAGCTAAGCCCTGCGCTGAATGCGGCAAGCCCGGCACTGCCCAAAAGGAAGAAGGATTCGTTCTTCATTTTTGAAATAATGGCCTCGCCCAAGAGCGAGAGGCCGAATCCGGTCAAAAGAAGACCTACAATGGCGAATGCCAGCCATTTGCGATAGAGAGCGGTAGTTTGTTTCACGGCAGTAAACCTACAAAAAAATGCTCAGACTAAGGCAGCATGAGCGGGCTTGGGTCGCCCGAAACCGCGTACATGATAAGTCCTGACACCCATCCTCCGTAGGTTCCGAGGGCATATCCCAAGACCGCGAGCAACACCCCGACCGGAGCCAGGGACGGGTGAAAGGCCGCGGCCGCCACGGGGGCCGATGCGGCTCCGCCTATGTTCGCCTTAGACCCCACGGCCAAAAAGAAGAACGGAGCCCTTATCAGGCGGGCTACCACTACCAAAATGAGCACGTGAATGGTCATCCAAAGGGCTCCCACGGCGATGAGGCCGGGCTGTCTAATGGCCTCCATGAGGTCCATCTTCATGCCGATGCTCCCCACTAAAATGTAGATGAATACCGATCCCCAGCGGCTTGCGCCCACGCCCTCGAGGTTGCGCGCGGAGGTGAACGACAGGAGCAGGCCCAAAGTGGTAGCGATGATTACGATCCAAAAGAAGTCGCTGGTAAAGCTAAAGTTTGCGGTGTAGGGCGCATTTTGGGCAAACCATGGTGCCAAAAAGTCGCCAGCGGCATGGCTGAGGGCCACCGCCCCAAAGGCCAGCCCAAGAATCTTCATTGCGTCGGCCAGGGTGGGAATCTTGGCGCTTTGCTTTAAAAGCTCTTCCATACTGGCCTGAAGTTTCTTTACTGAGCTGTTGTCGGCCTTGAGCCAGGCGTCGACGCGGTCGGATTTGCTCGCGCCCAGCAGAATGATGGCCATCCAAATTTCGGCGACCACCACATCTACGGTAATCATTGCGGAGTAAAGGGCTTCACTGGGCTTAAATACTTCATAAAGTGCGGCTTGGTTGGCCCCGCCACCGATCCAGGATCCTGCGATGGTAGCGAGTCCGCGCCAAACGGCTTCGGGTCCGACGCCTCCGACGGTTTCAGGTGAAATCCAAGACACCGTCAAAAGGGCCAAGGGTCCGCCAATAATTACACTGAATGTGGCGGTAAAAAACATGATTAATGCCTTAGGCCCTAGGCCAAATACGGCCTTGAGGTCGATGCTCAGGGTCAGCAAAACCAGCGAAGCGGGCAGCAGGTAGCGCGATGCGATGAAGTAAATGCCAGTGTCGCGCGGAACAAGCCCCGTATTGGTCAGCAGTGAGGGCAAGAAGTAGCAAAGCAGCAGCGCCGGAACGATGCTAAAGAATTTTTTAAATCGAGCTTCGCTTGCGGCCCAAAAAATGAGGCCTAGCAGGGCCATGAGGAGTCCGAAGACCACGGCTTCGTTGGTAATGAGTGCAGTTTCTTCCATGATTTCGGGTCAAATCTAGGGCCAAGTGCTGCATCTGCGAAGGTTGTGCTACCTTGAACTCATGAAGCACACACTATTTTTTAGCCTTGCGCTGGCCTCGGCACTGGCAACTGCCCAAGAGGTGATGACTCCGGAATTGCTATGGAAGTTGGGGCGTGTTGGCCTCGACGACGCCCACGAAAGCGGATGGGTGGCCTACGGCGTAGTTCGCTATGATATGGACGCCAATAAGGGCAACCGCGACCTGTTTTTGGTTCACAGCAAAACAGGCGAAACGCGCAGCTTGGCCGCTGAACCGGGCTCAGAAGTGGGCGCCACCTTTGTTAAGGGCGGAACCCGTGTGGCCTATGTTCATCAGGGCAAACTCAAGTCTCGGGCACTCGACGGCAGCGACCTCAGGGTGCATTTGGATGTGCCAGGCGGAGTCGGCGACCTAAAGCTCAGGGAATTGCCCAATGGTCAGTGGCTCGTATCCTTCATCACCCGCGAGCAACTCGACCAGACTCCGCTGGAGCGCCGCCCCGAGCAGCCGAAGGCCAATTATGCGGTTTTTGACGACCTTATGTACCGCCACTGGGACAGCTGGACCGACTATAAATACAACCACGTGGCCTATGCTATGGTTTTTCCGGACGCGCCCAACCCGGCAACGGAATTTACCGACATTTTAAAGGGTGTTCGGGGCCATGCGCCCCTGCCTCCCTTTGACGGAGCCGAGGCTTTTGACCTAAGCCCCGACGGAAGCTTTTTGGTCTACACGGCCAAGCTTATGACGGGCAAAGACTTTGCTTTGAGCACCAATTCCAAGCTTTACCGCTACGATTTGGCCACCGCGAAGACTAGCGAACTCCCGGGCTTAAACGGCTACGACGGATCTCCGCGAATTTCGCCCGACGGCCGCACTTTGGCTTTTTGGGCTATGCCCACCGATGGCTACGAGTCTGACGTTAAGCAGCTTCACCTGCTCGACTTGACTGTGGCTGGAGCCCAACCCCAGCGCATTGACGCAGCCGGCGAGTACGTCAATGATCTAAAATGGTTAAGCCCAACAAGCCTTGTCGTGAATTCGATACAGGAGGCCTCTAACCAATTGGTTCGCATCGACTTAAAAGGAGCAAAGGCCAGTGCCGTCAACCTGACTTCGGGCGACTATGACTACGGCGCCTTTGATTTCGCAGGCAAAACACTAGTGGCTGAGCGCATGGATCAGAATCAGGCCAATGAGCTGTATGCGCTGGGCAGCAAGGGAGCGACTGCCCTGACCAAGGTGAACGATGCCGACTACGCAAAAATTTCGCGCGGACGGGTGGAGAAGCGCTGGATTCCGACCAGCGACGGCAAAAAAATGCTGACGTGGCTGTTTTATCCGCCCAATTTTGATCCGGCTAAAAAATACCCAGCACTGCTTTACTGCCAGGGCGGTCCGCAGGGAACCGTTAGCGCATTCTACAGCTTTCGATGGAACTTTCAGCTGATGGCGGCCCAAGGCTATGTGGTGGTTGCGCCAAACCGACGCGGCGTTCCGGGCTTTGGCCGCGAATGGAACGAGCAAATCTCGGGCGATTGGGGCGGGCAGGCCATGAAGGACTACCTCTCGGCCATTGATGCGGTGGCCGCAGAGCCATTTGTTGATAAAAATCGCCTTGGAGCAGTGGGCGCGAGCTACGGTGGCTACAGCGTGTTCCAGCTCGCGGGCATTCACGAGGGCCGGTTTAAGGCATTGATTTCGCATTGCGGACTTTTTAACATGGAGAGCTGGTACGGCTCCACCGAGGAGCTATTTTTTGCCAACTACGACTTGGGCGGACCCTACTGGGCCAAGCCCCAGCCCAAATCCTACGGCGAATTCAATCCCAAAAACTACGTGGATAAATGGACTGCGCCCTTACTGGTGATTCACGGCGGCAACGACTTCCGCGTGCCCTTGAACCAGGGCATGGAGGCCTACCAAGCGGCTCAGTTGCGCGGAATCCCGTCGCGCTTTTTGTACTTTCCTGAGGAGGGCCATTGGGTGGGCAGCCCTCAAAACGCACTGGTCTGGCAGCACGAATTTTTTGACTGGCTTAATAAATGGCTCAAACCATGAACAAAACACGACTCACTTTCTGGATTGCCACCGGCATCATATTTTTATTCGAAGGCCTAATGCCGGCACTCACCGGCCATACCGAAATGGCTAAGGCAGGGATCATGCATCTTGGCTACCCGGACTACTTCAGAGTGTTTCTCAACGTGATGAAGGTGCTTGGTGCGATTGCCCTTGTGGTACCGTTTGTGCCCAAACCGCTCAAAGAGTGGGCTTATGCCGGCTTTACTTTTTCACTCACCGCAGCAATGGTCAGTCACTACAGCGTAGACGGACTTGGGCCCGAGACGTTTTTCCCATTGATTATCCTAGGAATTTTAATGACGTCGTACTGGGCCTTCCGCAAAGGTGGACCCCAGGCGAGCTGAGTGCCGCTGCGTCAGTGCGACGCGGCGTACAAAAACTTGAGGATTAACTCCTGGCCGGACTCGTCAATCACGACGGTTTCGGCATTTTTGTTTGCCATAGTGACCATTTTCGGAACCCATTTCGCCCACTGTTCTTCGGTGTGCGAGTTGGGGGTATAGGCGGGGTGGCAGCGGCCGCAGTTTGCAGTGTATAGGTTCTGCCCGGCCGTGAAGGCGGACATGCCGTAGCCTGGGTATTTGGCTTGGGCTGCGCTCAAATTGATTTCGGATGGGGTTTTGGCAGATCCGCATGAAGCGAGGAATCCGATTCCCATCGAAAAGATCAGGAGAGTGGCTATCTTTAAGTTTGTCATGAGTAGTATAAGTAACGAATGTAGTCCAAGTCTAATAAAAAGGCATGTTGCTTGTCTTGCCGTTTGGGCCGTAGTTGGTGCTAACGCCGCTGCTCAACCATTGGGCTACTGGGGAGTCTACTTTTTTAACGTTAAAGTCCGCCCGAATTATGGACTATTTGTAGACGTTCAATTGCGGAATTCTTCGAGCATGGAGTTGCAGCAGGCTATGTTCCGGTTGGGAGTCCAGCGCGACGTAGCCCCCGGCGCCAGCGTCATGATGGGGTATGCTCAGGTTCCGACGTTCGATGCGGCGGCGACGACGTGGGTCGCGGAATCTCGAATTTTTCAGCAGGCGATCGTGAAACATCGCTTAAACCGGTTGCACCTAACGCACCGATTTCGGCTAGAGGAGCGCTGGATCTCTGACCAGACCCTACGCTTGCGCTTGCGGTATTTTGCCTTGGTTAACGTGCCGTTGCGGGGCACGGAACTCCGCCCTGGAATTCCTTATGTGACCGCGTACAACGAGTTTTTTGTCGTGCCCAACGGAGCGATGTTTGACCGGAACAGGCTTTATGTCGGATTCGGGTACTGCCTGAGCCCGACCCTTCGCGCTGACTTGGGCCTGATGGCGCAGACTAAGTTAACGTCGACTCAAACCCAGTGGAATCTGATTCTGCACCATAGCATTCCCTACCGAGAAAAGTGATGGACGTCGTGCATGCCCTTTCGGGCCCCCGAAACGTTTCAACGGCGTTAATGTACAGTTTTGCTCAGCGGCCCGGCTGGTCCGTGGTCGACGAGCCCTTTTACGCAGCTTACTTGGCGCGGACGGGAGCTGACCACCCCGGACGGGCGGACGTTTTGGCCAGCCAGCCGACCGACCCTGCCGAGGTTTGGGCGCAGCTCGAGGCGCTCGAGCGCCCTACCTACATCAAGAACATGGCCCACCACATGGACTGCATTGACCTTTCGCCGGCCACCAAGTGGAAGCACATTCTGTGGATCCGCAGCCCCCGCAAAGTCATCGCTTCGTTTGCTAAGGTGGTCGCAGACGTGCAATTGCGCGACGTGGCGCTGCGCGAACAACTCGAGGCCCTGGCCCAGCTGCAATCCTTGGGCTCTCATTACGTGGTAGTGGATTCCGACGGCTTATTAGCCAATCCAGAGCGGGGCTTTCGCGCCCTGTGTACTGCCTTGGACCTTGAATTTCGATCGGAACAACTTACGTGGCCGTCGGGACCCAAAGCCTACGACGGAGTCTGGGCTCCACACTGGTACGCCCAGGTACATCAATCCAGCGGATTTGCCCTACCCGCCGCAGAACCGCCCCGCATGGACGACCGACTCGAGGCTTTGGCCGAAGAGGTGGCCCCTCTTTACGCGCTCTTGGCCAAGCAGGCGCATCCCATCGACTAAATTCGCTTTAAATGCTACAAACGTTTAACCCCCAAAATGCCAACCTGCAGGTCTGGGTCGGCGACCGACTCTGGCCTCGCGACGCGGCCAAGGTCAGTGTATTTGATTCCTCCGTTCAAGGCGGTGACGCGGTTTGGGAGGGTCTTCGGGTCTATTCCAACGGAATCTTTGCCCTCGATTTTCACCTTGACCGACTCTTTGCCTCGGCCCACGCGATGGCGTTTGCAAACGTTCCGACAAGGGACGAAGTCCGTTCCGCCATTTTTCAAACGCTCGAAGCGAATAGCATGCGCGGCGACAGCCACATCCGCCTCACCCTTAGCCGCGGCGAGAAGATTACCTCAGGCATGGATCCGCGCCTCAATCAGAAGGGCTGCACCCTCATCGTGCTGGCGGAATGGAAGAAGCCGGTCTACGAAAACGCCGCCGGAGTGCGCATTGTGACGTCTGCAATTCGCCGCAATAGTCCGCAGTTTGTCGACTCTAAAATTCACCACAACAACCTCATCAACAACATCTTGGCAAAAATACAGGCTAACGTAGCTGGTGTAGACGATGCCCTGATGCTCGACGAGCGCGGATTGGTCGCTGAGATGAACGGAACCAACATCTTCATGATCCGTGGCGGCCATCTGCTTACGCCGCACGCAACCAACTGCCTGCCGGGCATTACGCGCGGAATCGTCCTCGAGCTGGGCAAAGAATTAGGAATTCCGACCCAGGAACGCGACCTGTCGCTGACCGAACTCTACACGGCTGACGAAGCCTTCGGCACCGGAACCATGGGCGAACTCACCCCTGTGGTCGAGGTCGACGGACGCCGCATTGGCAGCGGGCAGGGCGGGCCCCTTACGGCGGGCCTTGCCGAGGCCTTCCACGCCCGCGTTGCGAGCGGACGATGGACGGTTCCCTTCCCGTAGTGTTTCGAAAATCCTTACTTTTCAGGGACCTAAACGCCCCTTTATGAAGTTAGTTGCCCGCATCCTTGGCTTGCTGAGCCTAGTGCTCGTCGTACCAATCTATGCGCAAACCGCCCGCATTACCGGAACCGTAACCGACGCCAAAACACGGGAGGCGGTGCCTTCGGCGGTCGTTACTCTGGGCTCGTCGAAGGCGGTGACGGACTCCGACGGCAAGTTTGTCGTCCAGGGCCTGCGCCTCCCCGCTGTCATTTCGGTGGAGGCCTTTGGTTTTGACCCCTACCGAGGCGAGGTGCGGAACTCGGATCCGCTCAGCATCAAACTCAACGCTTCGTCGGTGGAACTCGCCGAAGCGCAAATTGTGGCTTCAAAAATTTCAGAAAAGCAAAAGCAGGCTCCGCTGACGGTCGAAGCGCTGGATCTGGCCAGCATGAAGGAGGCGCCCGCGCCCAACTTTTATGAGGCCCTGGGGAGCATGAAGGGCGTGGACCTCACCTCGGCCAGCATTGGTTTTAAAATCATCAATACCCGCGGATTCAACAGCACCAGCCCGGTACGGAGCCTGCAGGTCATCGACGGAGTTGACAATCAGGCACCCGGCTTGAACTTTTCCTTGGGCAATTTTTTGGGTGCCTCAGAGCTCGACGTGCAGCAGGTTGACGTGATTTCGGGAGCGGTGGGCGCTCTCTACGGCCCCTCGGCATTCAATGGAGTAATCGCCATGACCACCAAAGACCCCTACCGATTTCAGGGCACTTCGGTGCAGTTCAAAGGGGGCGAGCGACGCCTTGCAGAATTTGGATTCCGCCATGCTCAGGCCTACAAGCGGGCAGACGGCAGCGCGAGTTGGGCATACAAAATCAACCTCTTTGCCCTCCGGGCTGACGATTGGGAGGCGACCAATATGAATCCGACCGATGATTCAAAGTCCGCCATAGACAACCCCGGCGGCTACGATGCCGTGAACCGATACGGAGACGAATTGACCTACGACCACGGTGGCGACGTCAAAACCTATGCGGGCATTGGCAACTACCACCGCCGCGGCATTGAAGAATCGGAGTTGGTGGACTACAATACCGAGAACCTAAAAATGAGCACCTCGGCGCACTACCGCAGCAAGGCCGGAGTCGAAGGGATTTATGCCCTGAACTACGGAACGGGTACTACGGTGTATCAGGGCGATAACCGGTTCAGCCTTCGAGGCATACAGTTTCTTCAAAACCGCCTGGAGCTGCGCAAAGACGAAGACTGGTTTGTGCGCGCCTACACGACCCATGAAGATGCGGGCCAAACCTACGACGCCTACTTCACGGCCCTTCGCATGCAGGATTCGGTGCTCAACGACGGATTTTGGGCCAACCAGTACCGTTCCTTTTGGTCCTTTTTGCAAAAGCCTGTGGTAAAGGGCCTGCCCGGATACCCAAGCGAGTCCCTGCCGAGTGCCGATTTTAATGCAGCCATGGCGGCATTGTGGGCGGCCAATCCGGGGGTTTTTGACTCGCTTCACCGAAGCAACCGCAACATTATGGACATGGCCTACGACCCCGACAGCATGCTAATTCCTGGTTCTGCGGCCTTTGAGGCCCTCAAGCAGTCTATTATTTCTAGGCCCTTCACCGAGGGGGGCTCGCAGTTTTGGGACCGTTCCTCCCTGGCGCACCTGCACGGCCAGCGTTCCGTTGATTTTGCGGGCGGACGCCTTACCGGGGGAGCCAGCCTCAGGCAGTACCGACCCAATTCGCGCGGAACGCTTTTTAGCGATACCAACGGCCGCGTGCTTCGGGTGGCCGAGGTGGGTTTGTATGGGGGATTCAGCCGGGAGTTTGGCGATAAGCTGACGGTCAATGCCACCGCCCGCGCAGACAAGAACCAAAATTTCAACTGGCTTTTTTCGCCCGCGGCTTCGCTCGTCTATCGCCCCAACGAGCGCACGGTCTGGCGTCTAGGCTTCTCCTCGGCGGTTCGCAACCCGACCCTGCAAGACCAGTACCTCTACTACAACGTTGGCCGAGCACTGCTTCTGGGCAACCTCAACGGCTACGATTCCTTGGTAACTATAGACGATGTGAGCAACTTCCTCAAGGCAGGGCCCCAGGACCGGGCAAACTGGGTTTGGCAGTATTACTCTCGAGACGCGGTCCGCCCTGAACAGGTGCGCAATATTGAGCTCGGCTACCGTAGCACCTGGTGGGAGCGCCTTTACATGGACGCCACCTACTACTACAGCTGGTATTCTGACTTTATTGGCTACCACCTCGGACTCCGCATCGAGGACGATCCAGGGGGCAGCGCGGCCGACCGGCTCCGCGGGGTGCAGGCCTACCGCATTGCGTCCAATGCAACGCAGCAGGTTACTACTCAAGGATTCAGCATTGGCTCAAACTACTATTTCTCGCGCTACACCCTTGCGGCCAACTATACGTGGAACGTCCTGAATTCTGGCGAAGACGACCCCATTATTCCGGCCTACAATACCCCGGAACACAAGTACAACGTTTCGTTTGCGGGCCGAGACCTCAACTGGAGGTTGGGCAAGGGCAGAAACGGATTCATGGCTTCGTACAAGTGGGTTGAGGGCTTTTTGTTTGAAGGTTCGCCGCAGTTCACAGGGCGTATTCCGAGCTACAGTTTGGTTGATGCCCAGGTCTCTTGGGCTTCTCCCGACCAGCATTGGCTGCTGAAGCTGGGCTCCAGCAACCTGCTAAACAGGCCGGTGGTTCAGGTTTATGGCGGACCTGCCGTGGGCAGGCTGTCCTACCTCTCGCTGGTCTGGGATATGCCCAATACCTGAAAAATTGTTGTAATTTCCAAGTCTAATAAATAAAAAATTTATGATTAAAACCTACTCAAAAGGTCTGTTTGCCACTATGGCACTGGCTTTTATGGCTTTCACGGCGTCAGCGCAGCAGCGTTACCTCGATGAAGTCTTTACCAATTCTCAAATTACCGTGGTGCCTAACGTACCCTACGGATACAATTTTAGCCAGTATGTGCCGGCAACAATGGGCGGTCCGATGGTGATTCCCATGTATTCTGACGTGTACATGCCCGATACTGCGATTGACCAAGCGGCCTCACGCCCGGTTGTCATCATTTTTCACACCGGATCCTTTTTGCCTAAGGGCTTAGCTTCACCCCTAGGAGACCGCAAGGATTCTGCCGTGGTGGATCTTGCCAAGCGTTTTGCTCGCCGCGGTTACGTCGCGGTTTCGGCAAGCTACCGTCTGGGATGGTTGGCCAACTCGACCAACCTCGACCTTCGCCGCGGAACCAATCTTTTGGCGGTGTACAGTGCAGTGCAGGATGCCAAAGTATGCGTTCGCGCTGTGCGTGCCTCAAAGCTCGTTCAGGGCGATCCCTACCGAATTGACCCCAGTGCGATTTCGCTCGTTGGTGCTGGTTCAGGAGGCTACATTACCCTTGCCTACGCAACCCTAAGCAGCTACCCAGAGGTGGCTGCCCCCAATAAGTTCAAGTACCAGGATCCCGGTACCGGAATTTTTGGCACTGCGGTTACTGCAGGAACTCCCTACATTGACACTGCCCGCGTCGGTGACTGGAACGGATACGGCGGCAAGGCCGTGATTATTGGAGCGCATCCGGTAACGGGTCTTCCTTTGGTGGACCAAACCCAGCCTGGACGCAATATCGAGCTGTACAAAGGGGTGCCCCACAACGTCAACATGGTGGTCAACCTTGGCGGAGCCCTTGGGGATTCCGCTTGGATGGCTCAAGGCGACGCTCCAGTGGTAAGCTTCCACAGCCGCTACGACTTTTATGCCCCCTACTACCGTGGGATGGTGAACGTCCCAGTTGCTGGTGCATTCTTCCCAGTAGTAGAGGTTGCAGGCAGCCACACCGCCGTGAAGATGGCCAATACTTTTGGCAACAACACGGTGCTTGCTGGTTCCACAATGAACGATGCCTACTCGGTAATCGCGCGCACGAATGCCTACAACATTGGCAACCAAGAGAACCTGTTCACGTTCAACATGGTTCCCCCCGTTGCGACCCTACCCTTCCGCGTCAACTCCAATCCTTGGGATTGGTGGGATCCAACCGACCCCTTGTCGGCCAACGAGACCAACCCTAACGTAAAGGCGCAGTCCTTGCTTTACATCGACACCGTCATGGCGTTCACACTTCCCCGGATGGCCAAGGCTTTGAATGCAGTGGGCTACACGATTTCGGTTCCCGAAGCCGAGGGTCTAAAGTTTCAGGTTCTTCCCAACCCAACTACAGCCAACGCCCAGCTCTTGGTCTACGGCGCCCAAATTCAAGCTGTAGAAGTGCATGACTTGCTTGGCCGTGCCGTTTTTGCCAGTGAGGGCCTCAACGCAAGCGAGCTTGAGCTTCCTAGCGCAGCATGGGCTCCAGGAGCCTACTTCGTGCGGATTCAAACCGACCGAGGCATGCGCACTGCGAAGTTGATTCGCAACTAAAAAGTACCCTGGTACAAACCACGAGCCCGCCGGAAACGGCGGGCTTTTTTATTTAGTAGCGGGCGGACCGTCCTTCAAGCGCAGCTTGGTAGTCGGGTGCCTCTAAAAGTTCGGCAGGGGGAAAGTCCCAGGTGCGCCAAACGTGCAGGTATGCCTCACGCGTCATGCTGTCGTGGTGAAGGTATCCGGCGCTGTACAGCTGGGTTTGGGCGAGGTTGAGCAGTACGAGGACCAGGACTGCAGCCAAACTCAGCCTGCGCAACCAGGGCTTCGAATGCTCCAGAATCCGCTGAAAAAAAACGGCAAGGGGCAGGGCAAGGAGGGCATAGGCGTCAATCATCGGCCGAGAACCCAAACTCCCGCCGTACCACCAGGCCCACCAGCAAAATACCACGTAGGCATGCAGCATAAGATAAAGTCCGATTAAGACTGCCCACGACGGCTTTTTGCGCGCCAGGCCCCAGAAACCAAGAATCATGAATGCGGCAATGGGGCTGTAAACGAGCCAACCCTTGCGCCAGCTAAACAGGCCTTGTCCCCAGGCGGGCTGCGTCCAAAAGAAACCCTCCTCGCCGTAGGTCCAAACCAAGAAATGGCCGGTGCTAAGCTTCCAGTACAGCAGCTGAGGGATGCTGACCGACAGGGAAAGCACAATAGCCCAGAGAAGTCGTTTTGCGTTCAAGAGTCCCTTCGGGAGGCGGCCGTCAAGGGTGAATAGCCCCGCAACAGTCAGGGGAATGAGGAGGTTGGCCGGGCGAATGAGCACAAGGAGTCCAGCTAAAAGCCCCAGAAGGAGCAGGCGCCAGGGCTGTTCGCGCCGGCGCCACAAATCGCCGTGGTAGAGCATCATGGCAGAGAGCATAAAGGTTGCCCCGTGGCTCATGGCGCCGCGGTAGGTGCTGTAGTAAAAGAGGTTACTGCCTAAAAAAACCGCAATTAGGGTCCATGAAATCGCGGCGTCGGGCACGTAATGGCGCAGCGTCCGCCTCAAAAATACCAAGCCAAGCAGGGCATAAACCACTCCAGAGAGGCCAATGGCAATTCGGTAGGGCATCGAAAAACCGTGCGCTTCAGAAGGATTGGTAAGAAGGGTATAGGCGTGCGCCCCTGCAAAGAAGGGCGCATAGAGGTAGGCCATGCCCATGGTGAATTTCAGGTGCCTTCCGCCGGATTCCGGGTGCTCGTGCACCCCGACAAGCTCGATCATGGGGTACTTCCAGGGCTTGGCAAGGTGCAGGTCTTGCTCGATAAAGACCATGGGGAGGTAGGCATAGTAGCCTGCAACGTCATAAGAAATCACCTGGTTTCTGGGGTGTCCGCGGGCCACAAAGGGCTGCTGCCAAGCAAAGTAACCTAGTGCAATCCCGCAAAGGAGCCCAAGGAGAAGTTTGGAGCGAATCATGGCTAAAAGTACCAAAAAAGCCCGCATTGCTGCGGGCTTATAGGGGAACCTTAACACCTAACATTAACACCGTGCAGAAAGCAAAGCGAGAAGCGGCTCCAAACTTCTGGGGCCAAAGCACGCGCTGCAATCTTGGGTGTAGGTAAAGAGCAGGTTAACCTTACCACTAAAAAGGCAAGGAATACTACTCTTCTTCGTCTTCGCTGGTCTCGTCGAAGTCGAGCTCAAAGCCGATTTCTTCGAGGAAGTCTTCGTCGATTAGCACGCCGAACTTGTTGTCTTCTTCCATTTCGACGGTACGCGCACGGCCCTCGTCAAAGGCCTCGTTGATGATGCCGCTGAAAACCATCTTCATAACCTCTTCGGCCGCTTGAACTTCGGCTGGAATATCAGATTCCGCATCGAGTGACGACAAAACTTGGTCCAACGTGGTGCCGTAGGCATCGCAAAGGGTGTCTATAATCTGCTGGGCAGTGGGTTGGCTCATGGCTTGTCGGGGTTTATAGTAAATTGATGAACAGGCTGTCCACCGGACCACAAGATAGCCACGGCAGCATCTCGATGAACGTCCAAAGCCATAATCAAAGTGTAAAGCAAGCTTTAAGGAACGGTAATCCGCGCCGCCCGGCCATTCTGCCACAGAAGGTATACCCCGCTTGTGCAGTCTTCAGGCACAAAAACCTGCATGGCTCCGGCTTCGCTGCGCTGCAACCACGTCAGCATTTGGCCCGACAAGGTGGCAACTTGAATCGGACTATCGCATGGACTGGTTATCCATTGCCCTGCGCTGGCGGGGTTTGGGAACCATACGCCGCTTAGTTCCGGCTCATCGAGTCCGACCGTGGTCAGGGACTTGGTTAGCGTGTCTTTGCCGCCGCAGATGTTCGAAGCCACGAGCGTTACTTGGTAAAACAGCCCTGGAACCCCGTAGACTTTGGTCGGATTTGCCCCGCTGCCCGTCGTTCCGTCACCAAAGAACCATTGAAAGTTTATGGCGTCAGCGCTGGACCAAGGAGTGGCTTGAAACTCAACCCTCATGCCCGCGCCACCCGACGAAATAATTTGCGCAGTCCATTCCGCACTGGGCTTGCTGCAGGTTACCACTATTTGGCTTGATGAAATGGTATCTCCGCATGAATTATACGACCTCATAACCACCGTGTAGGGTCCCGATACCGCGTAGCTGTGCGTCGGGCTTGCCCCTGACCCACTATTGCCGTCGCCAAAGTCCCAGATCTGCCCCGAAGAGTTCAGTGCCAAGCTCACAAAAGATACGGTGGTGCCGTTCACGGAGTAGCTAAAGCCGCTTCCCAGAGGAGCACAGATCACTACGGTCACTTGAGTAGTGTCGGTACTTCCGCAGAAGTTTGCCGCCGCCAAGGTGAGGGTGAAGGTGCCGCTGCCCGAAATCGGAATGGTCGACGATGCTCCAGTGCGCGTGGCGACGGTGATTCCGCTCGAATTCACAAGAGTCCACGAATAGTTGGTTGTAGGTGAACTATTCTGCGCGTTCATAATCAAGTTGCCTCCTACCAAAGAATAGGTAAATGCGGCAGATACCGCCGGGCAGGGCTGAGTAGTAATTGCAAGAGGTCCGACCCAAGAACTTGCTACACCAGCGCTTACGCAGGTGTCCTTGAGGTAAACGTGGTAGGCGGTGCCCGCAGTCAGGCCCGAGAGCGTGTAGGGGTTTGCGATCCCTGTACCCACAACCTGAGTATTGGTCGGGGTAAAGCCCACTGGTCCAAGGGCGATTCGGGTGCTACCGCCGCCGGCCGTAAATCCGATTTGAGCGCTCGTCACCGTTATGGCCGAGGCAGTTAAGGCGGAGGGCGAAGAACAGGATGGGATTGGAGCCTCTACCACAGCAAACTCGTCTAAGCCAATTTCAGCGTAGGTAAAGCTAAAAGCTAGCTTTTGTCCTCTGAATTGGAAGCGCACCGTTTGGTCTGCGTAGGCGGGTAGCGGAACCTCGTGCAGAGACCAGGCTGAGCCTGCAGAGGTTTGATTGCCAGGAAGCACCGTTAAAATACTGTTCCAGCCGGTGCCGCTGTCTGCAAACACCTCCAAACGATCGATGGCAGGACCAAATAGGTGGCTTCTAAACCGCAGCATGGGTACGTTTAGAGGGGTGGTGTTAATCAAGGGGGATGTCACATCCGCTTGATTGGTTCCATTATTGCCAAATCCTTGGGTGTAGAGGTATTTACCCCCGTTCACACCTTGATTTGGCCCCGTAAAGGCTGCCTGCATTGGCCCTAGCCCGACGGACCAAAAGAACTCGGCGGCGGTAGAACCTGCCGACCGACTCCAGCATGGCGAAATGCTGCCTTCAAGATTGGGCCAGGTGCCCACAATCCATGTGCTTGACTGAAAGCTCTCGGTCGTCGGAGCATTGACTGCGGTGCAGGTCGTTGAAACTGCAAGCACAGAGCTCCATGCGCTAACGCTAGAGGCACTGCAGCTGTCTTTAACATAAAAATTATAGGTGGTATTTGGGGTCAACCCGCCTACCAAAAAGGGATTGGATGTCGCGGTAACTCGGGTTCCGCTAGTAGCAGGGTTAAAGCCGGCCGGGCCGTACTTAACTACCCAGGGGCTGCTACCCACGGTCCAACTTAAAGTCACACTGCTGCTGCTGATCGCTGAAGCCGCAACGTTTAGGGGCTTGGGGCAACTTGGGGCCTGGTGTATGTCAATATCATCAATTGCGGACTGGGCGTTTGTGGCATTGTTCACAGTAGCCGAGCCCAGCCACCGCAGCCGCACTTTTTTGTTGGCAAAGGCAGCAAGGCTCACCGTTACTTCGGTCCAGGGGTCGAATTTGGCAGTCTGAATTTGCCCTGTGGCGGACCAAACCTGGGTCACAGCACCCGCCGTGTCTTCGACCTGCAAGAGGGTGGACGCTATATGGATTCCGTAGGCGTGGTACCAAAAAGTGAGCTCGGGAATAGCTACAGGGGTTAGATCGATCCATGGAGTACGGAATGAACCAGGGCCAGGGAAACCACCACCGTTAAATCCAATGGACTCAAGGAACACGTACTTGCCGTTGGCACCGGGTCCATGATCTTCACTTGGCCCCGTGGTAGGCCATGGGAATTGGGGCGGACCCACCGCATAGGTCAGGCCACCGAACGTAGGGCGGTCCCAGCAGTTTGGCCATGTTCCGGCCTGATTGAAGGCGGGGACTGCCCAGGTTGCTGCGTTGAAGCTCTCGGACCAGGGAGCAGAAGTAGAGAGGCATGAGGTCGTAAACTGTACCGGACCAACCCAGGCACTAAAGGAGGTTGGGCCGCAGGAATCCCGAACCCATGCTTCATAAGTTGTATTGGGGCTAAGGCCCAAAAGAGCAGTACTGGTTCCACTAAACCGTTTGATAGTACCGCCTCCTGCGCCGACGCCTGGGGTGCCATAAGAAAGCTGGTGGTTCTGGGAGGCCCCAATAACCAGATTGGCGTTGGCGGAGCTTGCCTGCACGCCACTAAAACTTAGGCTGGTAGGCGAAATGCATCCGTTAGCCTGACCAACCCTGATGTCGTCAATGGCTACGCGGGCCACAAAGGGTAAGGTTGCGGAAGATTTCGCGGTAAACCGAACCGTCACGGTCTGGTTCATGAACATCGTTAGGGGGTAAACCTGCTGCTGCCAAGGGCTCGTCTGCTGCGAGAAGAGGGCGGCATTGTAGGGAATAGAGCCAAGGCGAACCCAAACATTACTCCCCACGGCGCTCGCCTCAACCAGGAGCGAATCAATTTGGAGTCCAAACATGTGGTACCAAAACTCGACAACGGGCACGGTGGCACCCGTCAGGTTGATCTGAGGGCTGCGAATGACTGCGTTGGAATTGGGACTCGTGATAGAACCAAACCGATCGGCAAAAAGGTACTTACCGCGCCCGGAGTGGTCCGACGACGGCCCTGTTTGGTTGTTTCCTTGAAAGGGCGGCGCTGATACCCAAGCATAGCCCACAGTTGGGCTTGCGATCCAGCCGCACATGTAGCCGCCTGGGCCAGTTGCCGAAGACCTCGGTGTAAAAAAAATTTGATCAAAATTCTCCACCCATGGAATTGATGCGGGCGCAGGATTCCCGTTGGGTAAGGAGCAGGTGGTGGCATAGCCAAAGTAAGAGCTCCAAGGGCTTTTGCTGCCGTTGCTGCAGCTGTCGCGCACATAAAAGTCGTAGCCCGTTGAACCAGAAAGGCCGCTTGCCGTAAAGGAACTTCCGGCAAACCATGGGCTAAGGGTGCCGTTCCCCGGAACAAATCCCAATGGGCCGTACTCTATCTGGTGAAACGCTGAATTAGAAGGAGTTACAACGCCAATACTGCTCGCAGTGCGCGACACCGAACTAAGCCCAGGAGCATTGGCACACTGCGCAGCGGCCCCGAAGCCCTGAAGCACCGCAAGCAGGAGTAGGATTTTTTTAATCATTGAATGAGGCAAAGTTCCGCATAAAATGCACCTAATGCCAAGCAGAACGTGCAAAGTCCGTCGCGATTGAACCAACGGCAGCGAATCTTCCTTAACCGCAAGGCGGTATCTTTATACTGCGTGCGCAAGCTCTTTCTATTCACTTTTGCTCTGATGTGGCTCGGCCGATTGGCGGACCCTTTGGTGCACAGCCTGGCCCACGACCACCATGAACACTGCCATGAGCAGGGAGTCCACCTCCACGAGGCTGAGGATCCCTGCCAATGGCCTGATCCTGCGACCCTTGAGTCATACCTCCCAGAGTACGGCAGCGCCGTAGTTCAAGCATTTCAATCAAGCACTCGGCTCACATGCCACCTATCGATCGGTCGCTGCGGCTTTGAATGGGGACAAGCCCCGGTTCGGGGACCCCCAGTAGCTTAATTACCAGCGCCTTGGGCGCAATTCTTTTGGTTTTTAACGCTAACTGCATGTTTATATGTATAAATTTATTTTTGGGCTTTGCGCAGTCCTGCCCCTCGTGCTTTGGGGCCAAAGCGACACTTCCATGGTCATTGAGTTGGGTGAGGCTTCAGTCGAAGTTCAACGCGACAATCCTGCCGCACTCTCCACTCAAGTATGGGCCATTCCCGTGCGGACTCTTGCCGACCAGGGCCCCTCGTTCATGCTTCAACTGAGCCGACAGGCGCCGGCCCTACAGCTCGCAAGCGTCGGCGGGCATACCGTAAAACCCATCTTGCGCGGCCTCGGAGGCTACCGAGTGGTCACGGCCTACCAGGGCTGGCGCTACGACAACATGCAGGGCGGAGCCGAACACGGCCTTGACTTTCCCTTGCTCGGAGTGGACCATGTCGAGGTCATGCTTGGCCCAAATTCTCTCGCGCTGGGAACCGACGCAATGGCCGGTGTACTCTACTTTTCTGACGTTCGTCCCCGCACCTCAGGCCGCGAACAGGCCTTGGTGCTGAACGGCGGAACCAATGGCATGCCCCTAAGCGGGCAGTACAGCCTGCACCGCAGTGGTCCTGGCCTGTACTATCTCGGAGCCTACGGCGTATTCAACCCAGAATACCTCGACGGCAACGGCGATACCGTGCACGGAACCAATTCTCAGACCCTTGCAATTCGCGCCCTTGGCTCGTGGCAAAAGGGCCAAACCCAGCATCGCATCAAACTGACTGGGGTGCAGCGTCGGTTCGGACTCCCGGAGCGGGAGCCCTTGCCCGGGGAGGAACCCGAGGAGCATGGAGATCAGTTGGTACAAGCAGGCCATTTCGCCTGGGAGGCGGAGCGCAGCCTTGGACCGTGGAAGGTCCGCGCCGTGACAGGCCTTCAGTCTTCGTTGCGGGCGGAGTACGACATGGCTCATGATGGCGAAAAACCAGAACCTCACATTGCATTCAACCTGCACACGGCCTCTCAGACGACGACCTTGGACCGACTGTTTGGCGCCGGACACTTGACTTTTGGCGCGCACCAGCAGCTCCGTGTTTTGCGCAACGACGACCAGGCCCTTGAGTTGATCTACCCCAATGCAGAACAATTTCAGTCGGCCCTTTTTGTGCATTATGCCTACGAAAAAGGCCGCCATACCCGGTCTGCCGGGCTTCGAGCGGAGGTTGGAGCCTTTGCAGGATACGCCGCCCTGCTCCGCTACGCCTATGCCATAAGCCGCCCGCTAAGCCTTCAGGTGCGGATTTCTCGAGGTACTCGTGGCCCCCAACTTGAGGAACGATTTGCCTTTGGAACCCACATCGGCGCAGGACGATTTGAAGTAGGGGATGCAAACCTTCGCACAGAGCGAATGTGGAATGGTGACCTAGCCTTAAATTTTGATGTCGGCCATTTTGACGCTCAAGTTTCGGCTTTTTACCAAGCCTATACAGACTTCATTTACCAGAGTCCAAACGACAGCAGCGGATCCTGGCGGTTTTACTACGTTCAAGGCGATGCCCGAGTATACGGAGCAGAGGCAAGGGCACACTGGCACCCGAGCGAGCGATTCCACGTGCACACCCAGGCGGCCCTAAGCATTGGAGAAGACGCCATGGGCAATGCGCTGCCATTCATGGCTCCAGGCCGATGGGGAGCCCACCTTGCCTACGATTTGCTGCCCAAGCAGCGCTTGCATGCCGAGCTCCACTACGATCGTTATCTTGCCCAGAACAGGCTGTCGCCCACCGAACTTCTCTTTTTGGATGGAGCCACCCCAGCATACGGCCTATGGTCGGCAAGCCTAACGGGTCGTATCCGCGAAGGGGCTTCATGGAACGTAGAAGTTTTGAATGCCACCAACACTGCTTTTGCCCACCACCTTTCGCTCGCTCGCGCCTACGGATTGTTCGAAGCAGGCCGTCAGTTGAGGGCAAGCCTGAGGTTTGCGTGGTAAAAAAACATTGTGTATCTTTGCCGAGCTTATAAATCCAAACTACCGAGGGGACCTAAAAGTCCCCTCGCTTGTTTTTAATAAGGTCCGTACTGATGAATCAAAGTGAACTTCAAAAGCTTGTAGACTCCACCCTTGAGGGCATGGAGGGCTTTGCTGTTGAGGTCAGTTTAAGTGCGTCAAACGACATCAAGGTTCTTGCCGACTTGTTTGAAGGACACATAAGCATAGCTCAGATTAAAACCATTAGCCGCGCCATCTCCTCTGCTTTGGGCGAACAGAGCGAAGACTACGCCATTGAAGTTTCTTCTCCCGGAATGTTTAGCCCCTTTACTGTAGAGGCCCAGTTTCGCAAAAATATTGGTCGCGAGGTAGTGATAAAGCTTAAGGATGGTCTAAAAGCCAATGGCAAAATGACGGCCTACGACAGCCAAGTACTTACCCTGGAACGGACCGAGCGAGTTGCAAAACTTGTCGGGAAAGGCAAAGTGGACCAAACCGTTCAAACCCAAATCCCGCTGGAGGAATTATCCAGCATTACCCTTGACTTCAAATTTTAAGTTTCTCATCTTAAAACGACCATGGAAAATTTAGCCATCATCGAATCATTCGGCGAGTTCAAAGACGAAAAGAGCATTGACCGCGTAACCCTCATGACCTTCATCGAGGAGGCCTTTCGCGTTCAAATTCGCAAAAAGTACCTAACCGACGACAACTTTGACGTCATCGTTAACCCCGACAAGGGCGACCTTGAGATTTGGCGCAACCGCACCATCGTGGCCGACGGGGCCGTAGAAGACGAGAACCTCGAGATTGCGCTGTCCGAAGCCATCAAGATCGAACCTGACTTTGAAGTCGGCGAAGAAGTTTCTGAAGAAATCAAAATCATAGACCTGGGCCGTCGCTTCATTTTGGCCTTTCGCCAAACCCTGGTGCAGAAGGTTCAGGAGCATGATTCAGGCGAGCTCTTCAAGCGCTACAAGACCATGGAAGGCGAGATTATCACCGGAGAAGTGCACCACGTGCGCCACCGGGAGATGATTATTTATGACGACCAGCAAAACGAACTCATTCTTCGCCGCGAAGACATGATTCCTGAGAAGGATTTTTACCGCAAAGGCGACACCGTTCGCGCGATAGTGAAGCTTGTGGAAGTGCGTGGAGTCAAGCCTTTTATTTTGCTTAGCCGCACCTCGGAGGCCTTTTTGGCCAAGCTTTTTGAGGCCGAAATTCCTGAGGTTTTTGACGGAATCATCACCGTGAAAAATGTCGTTCGGATTCCGGGCGAGAAGGCCAAGGTGGCCGTGGAATCCTACGACGACCGCATCGACCCCGTGGGTGCCTGCGTGGGCATGAAGGGATCGCGCATTCACAGCATTGTGCGGGAACTGCGCGGCGAGAACATCGACGTAATAAACTACACCAGCAACCTGCAGCTCATGATTCAGCGTGCGCTTTCTCCCGCAAAAATTACCAATATGGTACTTGACGAGGAGCGTCGCCACGCCAACGTCTACCTGCCTGCTGACCAGGTTTCTTTGGCCATTGGTCGGGGCGGAACCAACATTCGACTGGCTAGCAAACTAAACGACTACGAGATTGATGTCTTCCGCGAAGACGTGGCTCAAGAAGAAGACGTGGAACTTTTGGAATTCCGCGACGAAATCGAGCCATGGGTCATCGACCAGCTTCGCAACGGAGGCTACGACACGGCCAAGTCGGTGCTGCGTGCGGATGTTGAAGACATTGCCCGCCGTGCTGACCTTGAATTGGAAACGGTTCAAGAAGTCCGCGATATTCTCAAAAAAGAATTCGAAACCGAATAAGGCCTGTATTGCAGCCCGAACCTAGATTTCTAAATTAGCCCCGACCTTTCATAGCCTATGAGCACCATCCGCATCAGTAAAGTACTTAGTGAGCTAAATATTGGCTTGGACACCGCCATTGATTTTTTGGCGAGCCAAAAGCAAGAGGTTGAGCACAACCGCAACGCCAAGATTGATCAGGCTCAGTACCAGATGCTGACGCAGCAATTTGCCACCGACAAGTCGTCAAAAGACAAGGCAGAGACGCTGATTCAGCAAAAGCGCGAAGAGAAAGAGGCTATTCAGGCAGAACGAGAGCTGACCAAGCCCGAGATTATTCGCGCAACGGCTACCATTAGCGGACTCAAATTTGCCGGAAAGATTGACTTGGCGACCAACAAGCGCGGCGATCAAGTGCCTGCCCCGGCCAAGGCGGCAGCACCCAAGGCTGCGCCCGAAGAACTTAAGGCAGCAGCAGTTGCAGCCCCTGAAGTCATTATCCCTGCCAAAGAGGCAGCCAAGCCTGAAAAGGCAGAAGCAGCTAGCAAGAGTTTACCAGAAGGTCCAAGTGAATCAGCTACACCTGCTGCCCCTTCTTCGGCGGCCGAATCCGCGTCAATCGCGCCTGATTCCGCAGCTCCTGAAGGCACCGAGGCTGCTAAGACAGACGAATTAGCGCACCACGAAACGCAGTACCAAAAGCTGGACGGTCCAAAAATGACCGGACAAGTCATTGATTTGGCTCAGTTTGCCAAAAAGCCGTCTCTTGGACAGCGAAAGCGAATCAAAACAGAAGGTCTTCAAAAGCCTGCTTCAGGCGGAGGGCGCACCACAACCGGCGCAGCCAGTGTCGGCGGTCCAGGACAGGGCGGATTTGGTCAGCGTGGTCCAGGCGGCCCTGGCGGTCAACGCGGTCCGGGCGGCCCCGGCGGTCAGCGCGGCCCAGGCGGCCCCGGCGGTCAGCGCGGTCCAGGCCAGCGTGGCCCCGGCGCCCCACAGGCAGGCGGCCCCCAGCGTCCAGTTAGTCAAGAAGACATTCAGCGCAAAATCAAAGAAACGCTCGAGAAGCTCGGCGGAGGCCGCAAGTCCAAAGGATCCAAGATTCGCCGCGACAAGCGCGCAGAACGCGCAGAAGCCCGTGATTTGGCAGAAATCGAGCGTCAAGAGGGAGAAAAAGTTCTAAAGCTCACCGAGTACGTTACTCTTCTTGAGGTATCAAACATGATGAAGGTTACCCCAACGGAGGTAATTTCTACGTGCATGTCCTTGGGAATCATGGCCTCGCTCAACCAACGACTCGACAAGGAGATTCTGACCATCGTCGCCGACGAATTTGGGTTTGACGTAATTTTTGTCGACGAAGAGATGGAGGACGAGCTCGCAATCGAGCAAGAAGAGGAAATCAACCTCGTTTCACGGTCGCCCATTGTAACGGTAATGGGCCACGTTGACCACGGAAAGACGTCGCTTCTGGACTACATCCGAAAGGCCAACGTCATTGCAGGAGAAGCGGGTGGAATCACCCAGCACATCGGTGCCTACAGCGTGAAACTCAACGACAACCAAAATATTACCTTCTTAGATACCCCCGGTCACGAGGCCTTTACGGCTATGCGAGCCCGTGGTGCTCAAGTTACCGACATTGCCATTATTGTGGTTTCTGCCGACGATTCGGTGATGCCCCAAACCAAGGAGGCCATTAGCCACGCTCAGGCGGCCAACGTACCCATCGTTTTTGCCATCAACAAGATCGATCGTCCCGACGCCAACCCCGAGCGCATCAAGGAGCAGCTTGCCGGCATGAACCTGCTTGTGGAAGATTGGGGTGGCAAAATCCAGTCTCAAGACATCTCGGCCAAGCAGGGACTCAACGTAGACAAGCTTCTTGAAAAAGTGCTGCTCGAGGCCGAAATTCTCGACCTTAAGGCCAACCCCAACCGATTCGCCAAGGGTACGGTGATCGAGGCGACCCTAGATAAGGGGCGCGGATACGTGACTACAATCCTTGTGCAGGCTGGTTCGCTTCGCGTAGGCGACTTCATTCTGGTCGGCCAGCACAGCGGCAAGGTTCGCGCAATGATGGACGAGCGCGGTCAAAAAATAGAACTTGCGGGACCGTCCGTGCCGGTTTCCATCCTCGGACTCGACGGAGCCCCTACGGCCGGAGATACCTTTACCGTCTTTGAAGACGAGCGTGAGGCAAAGCAAATTGCTACCCGCCGCCAGCAGCTCGCCCGCGAACAAAGCGTGCGTTCACAGAAAAACCTCACCCTCGAAGAAATCGGTCGACGCCTTGCAGTAGGAGACTTTAAGGAGCTCAACATCGTCCTAAAGGGCGACGTAGACGGTTCCATCGAAGCCCTCGCAGACTCCCTACAGCGCTTGAGTACCGAAGAAATTCAGGTCAATATCATTCACAAAGCCGTGGGCGGAATCACCGATTCCGACGTGCTTTTGGCCTCTGCATCGGGTGCGATTATCGTGGGATTCCAGGTGCGTCCTGCGGCTTCTGCGCGCAAACTCGCCGAGAAGGAAGACACAGAAATCCGCCTGTACAGCATTATCTACGACGCCATCAACGACATCCGAGACGCCATGTCTGGACTTCTGTCGCCCGACGTCAAAGAAGAGATTACCTGCACCATCGAGGTTCGCGAGACCTTCAAAATCAGCAAGGTGGGTACCATCGCCGGCTGTATGGTCATGGACGGAATCATCACTCGAAGCACCCGCGTACGCGTGGTTCGCGACGGAGTGGTTCAGTACACCGGAGAGCTTGGTTCGCTCAAGCGCTTTAAAGACGACGTACGCGAAGTCAAGAAGGGCCTCGATTGCGGACTAAACATCAACAACTACAACGACATTAAGGTCGGCGACATCGTCGAAGGCTTTAAGGAGGTTGAAGTACAGCGCGAGCTCTAGAACCAGTCTTGGTTCAGGGCTAATGGCTCACGAGCCAAGCCACAGCCTTCTTAGCCCAGTCCTTGTAGGGAGGGGCGAGCAGCATGGTCGGTGAAAACCTTCCGCGGCGGTACACTCCGCGGGCATTGCTGAATTCGCGAAATCCCCAAATTCCATGAGACTTGCCGATGCCGGAGTTGTTGACTCCGCCAAAGGGAAGGTCGGGATGCATGTAGTGCAAGAAAAACTCGTTGACCACGGTTCCGCCTGCGCGTGTTTCGCGCAAAATGCGGTCGGTCCATGATTTAGCATGGCTCATAACGGTCAAAACCAGAGGCTTTGGGCCGGCATTTACTCGGGCCAAAGCGTCTTCAATGCTCGCGTAGGCGAATACCGGCAGAATAGGCCCAAAAATCTCGCTGCAGCTCACCTGAATGTGTTCTGGGGCATCCCAGATTAAGGTGGGAGGGAAGTAAAGCCGATCGCGATTGGGCGCGTCGGGCTGCCAAACTTGGGCCCCCGATTCTACGGCTTCATCCAGCCATTCCTTGAGGCGATCCCAGTGCCGGGCGCTAATGATGCGTACCCAATCGGGATTCGTCGAGGGCTGCGATCCGTAGTGGCGTTCTACGCCTGCCTTGAAGCCCTTTAAAAAGTCGTCTCGAAGCGCGCTCGGAACCAGGACATAGTCGGGGGCAATGCAGACCTGACCCGCATTGAGGCCTTTAGCCCAGGCCACCCGTGCACCGGCAGCCTCGGCTCCGTAGCTTTCGTGCACGAACACGGGAGACTTTCCGCCCAACTCTAGGGTAACCGAGGCGAGGTACCGGGAGGCAGCCGCCATAACCTTGCTGCCGACGGCCGGTGAACCGGTAAAGAAGATGTGGTTCCAGGGTTGCTCGAGCAGTGCAATAGCGACGTTGGCATCGCCCTGCACCACGCAGACTTCGTCTGGCGGAAAAACTGCAGCTATCAACGAGGCAATAAAGGCGGCGGAGGCTGGCGCCAGTTCGCTTGGTTTAAGGCATACCGTGTTTCCTGCGGCAATGGCATAGACCAAGGGTACCAGGCACAAATTCACCGGGAAGTTCCAAGGAGAAACAATGAGTGCGACGCCCTTGGGCTCGTGATGCACTTCGGCCCGGCCCGGAATCAGCGTGAGTGGCAGCGGCAAACGGTCGGTCTGGGTCCAGGTTCGCAGGTTGGCCAGTACATGGTCAATGCTCACCTTAACCGGCAATAGCTCGTTGAGGTCGCAGTCTACCTCGGGGCGGTTAAGGTCCGCACGCAGAGCGGTGTGGAGTTCTGGGCGACGCTTTATCAGCTCGGCTCGCAGGGACTTTAATCGCGCACGTCGCTGGCTCAGCGGCAGCAAGGCAATGCGGGGAGCGGCTCCCTGAAGGGCCTGAAACTCCGCCTCAAAAGTTGGGTTGGTCATGCTGTTAAAGGGACTTAATGGCTTCCTGAGTCGGCAATAATTCCGTCGCGCAGGCGAATCACCCTCTTGGCGTGCCGCGCAACTTCTTCTTCATGGGTCACCACTACCAGGGTGTTTCCGGCCGCGTGGATCTCGTCAAACAGCTTCAAAATTTCGTCAGAAGTTGTCGAGTCGAGGTTTCCGGTGGGCTCGTCGGCCAGAATGAGCGAGGGCTTGTTTACCAGGGCCCGGGCGATCGCTACGCGTTGGCGTTGTCCGCCCGAGAGTTGGTTGGGTTGGTGGTGCATCCGGTCGCCTAGGCCCACAGAGCGAAGCACTTCGGCCGCCCGTTCGAGCCGTTCTTCTTTGCCGATGCCCGCATAAACCAGGGGCAGAGCAACGTTGTCAAGGGCGGTCTGGCGCGGAATCAAATTAAACGTTTGAAAGACAAATCCTATTTCTTGGTTTCGCACCTCGGCGAGCTCTTGCTCGCCCATGCGGCTTACGTCGCGGTCTGCAAGCACATAGGTGCCTGAGGTGGGCGTATCGAGGCAGCCAAGCAAATTCATTAGCGTAGACTTGCCTGACCCCGAGGGCCCCATGAGTGCCACGTATTCGCCGCGTTTTATGTCGAGGTCGATGCCCTTGAGTACGTGGACCGTCTGGCCTCCCAGTTTAAAATCGCGCGTAATCGCACGCAGCAGTATTACCGAATCATTCATCGCTGCCAATTAGAGCAAGGTTGATGCCAAGGTAGAACATGCGGCCAAAAATGGGACCCCAGACTCGAGTTGCATCAAATGATGCTTGAAAAGCATATTCGTCGGCACCAATAAAGCGATGGTTGTCAAGGTGGTCCACCACGCCGAGCACCGGAATCATTTGGCGCACGTTGAGTGCATTTTCTACCCCTAAATAGGCATCTCCCCACTTTGTTACCCTTCGAATCTGCCCGTGGAGCAAGGCAAAGGCAGGACTAGTTTCGCGCAAAACCTCTGCGGGTCCCGGGGGCAGGGGCATGCCCGCATAGTGCTGCCAGGTCGCGTTGGCAAACCACTTATTGCGAAACTGGTACTCTGCGTGCAGCATAATTCGTCGCGGAGCCACATAAGGAACGTGGTCCCAAACTCCGAGGTAGCGTCCGCGCACGTCCTGCAGGCGGTAGGCGGCTCGGCCCTTCCAATTCTTAGAAAACTGGTGCTCCCATTGCAGGCTTGCACTCCGGGACTGCATGGCACTGGAATACAGCATAACCTCATCACCAGACTGATAGAAATCAAGCAGCAGGGCCTTGCTTAAATTGCTTGCCTGCACGTCGACCACGACACTTCCTGGGTAGTAGTTCGCTACATAATTCCACACAGCCGAGGCGCTGTAGGTCCAGCCCATCTCCACGTTCTGGGCATCGCCCCAAGGAGCTACCGCGTGGTTGACAGACCGTACGCTGGCAAAACGACCCAGAGACTCCACGGCGGGCATGGCCATGCGGAATCCGCGCCCAAGTCCTCCCCTGAAGGTCAATTTGCTGCTCGGCGCATAGCGCAAATGAGCGCGCGGGCTAAGCTGCAATCCCGCCACAGAATGCCAATCCAGCCGGCTGCCCAGCACCAAGGTCACCTTGGTTGAGGGTTCGAGAGTCCATTCGCTAAATGCACCCGGAGCGGACTCCGTCCAGGCATCGTCGTGGGCCATCCCAGGGTGATGCCAGTCCATGGCGTAGCGGTCCAGGGACCAGCTCAATCCGGAAGTTTGGTACCAGCCCATACCGCCATCACGCACCAGAACTTGCACTAGCCCTCCGCGTTGGCTTCCTTCCAAATTCTGGCTGCTTGCCAGTGCCAAAGGCCCGAGCTGCGCATTGAGCGACTGCTGGTAGCCGTGCACAATAATGCCCACGCTCATTTCGGGATCGTCGGGATTGACCCAACCGGTTTTGGAGGTAAAGGCACTTCGCTTTTGAACCACTGACGAGGTCCAGGGGAGCGCAGGACGGTCCTCGCCGAGTTGCCCTCCGTCTCGCTGGTCCTGCAGGCCGTGCAGTGTAAAAATTCCCTCCCAACCGTTTTGACCCCAGTATCGCGCCCTGATCATTCCGTTGAGCTGCCCGCCCAGCGGATTGTCAGCAAAGCCGTCGTGGTTCATGTCGCGGAACCATCGGGTTTGGTTGGCGTGCAGGAGGGTTCCGATCGTCCACTTGTCGCTGAGGCGCTGGGCAAACTCGCCGTTTACCTCCATTCTTCCGGCGTTGGATAGGTAGGCATTGGCCTTTGCTATTCTTGGCTGTTCCGGCGAAATTCCCTCGTCGGTCTTGATCAACTCCACGTTGACCTGGCCGGTAATGCTCTCAAAACCGTTGGTCACTGCGCCGATTCCCTTAGTGAGTTGAATGCCCTCCACCCAACTTCCGGGCACAAACTGTAGCCCGCTGTTGGCCAAAAGTCCGCGCACTAGGGGAGTCATTTCGATTTGAATCTGAGCGTACTTGCCGTCGAGTCCGAGCAGCTGAATTTGACGGGTTCCCGTAATCGCATCGGTAAAGACCGCGTCGATAGAGGGGTTGGTTTCAAAACTCTCCGACAGGTTGCAGCATGCCGCTTTTTTGAGTTCTCCGCGCCCGATAGAGGTGGTAAGAGTGGCGGAACGCGCCTGAACCAAGGCATCGGGTGTTTTAGCCCGCACCTCTACCTGTCCGATTCGCGTTATCGTATCGCGTACTTGAGCCTGTGCCACCCAAGGCGCAAGGGCCAAAAGCCAAAAGCTTCTAACCATCAATGCTTTTCCAGGGTCCGGTACTTGCAGCAGCCGGGTACTTTGGCGTAGTCCTCGTCTTTAGCGCGGACTTTTTGGGTATCGTGGCCCGCTCCAGCAAGGATTTCGTGAAGTTTTTGCTCCGTGATTTTTTTGGAATTGTAGGCCACCTTCACCTGGAGGGTTTCGAGATCCCAGTCAGCAAATTTTACCCCGGAGCTGTTGATCAAGGCGGACTCAATTCGCTTCTCGCACATTCCGCAGACCCCATCCACCCAAAAAGTAACCTCGGATGTCTGTGCCAAAGCAGAACCAGAAACCAGCAACAAGAGACCAATAAAAAGCTTTTTCATTTTAGTTGAATGGATTTTGAAATAGGGTGTCGTTTTCAATGGAAGGGTCGGTCAAGGCATTCAAGAAGGCAAGTAAAGCCATGCGATCCTGAAGGTTTAAGCCCAAACCCCCAGGCCGTATAATGTCACCCATCGACGGGTCGATGTTGGGTGAATTGGCATGGGTTCCGTTGTTGTAAAAATTGATCACCTGCATGAGGGTCTGAAAGCGACCGTCGTGCATGTAGGGCGCGGTGTAGGCAATGTTTCGGAGCGTGGGTACCTTGAACTTACCCATGTCGTTTGGGTCTCCCGTCACGGCACCCAGGCCTGGGTCAGTAGTAACGGAGTCAAGCCCGTTGTTGGTGAACTTGTTGTTGGTAAATAAGGCCCCACCGTGGCAGTGAAAGCAGTCGGCCCCTCGAGTGGGAGCATTGGGGTTTGCTTCGCCATTAAAAAGGCGCAGCCCCTCGAGTTCTTGGGGGTTGAGGCTCTCAATTCCGCGCAGATGGCGGTCAAATTTGCTGTTCCCGCTCATGATGGTCAGCATAAATTGCTCTGCGGCGAGGCCCAATTCTTCGGCGCTAATGGTTTTAACCCCAAAGGCCTTCCAAAAAAGATCTCGGTAGGTTGGGCTGGCATTGAGCGAGGTCAAAACCGCCTGAATAGTATTGTCCATTTCGCGCGGATCCTGAATCGGAACCATCGTTAGCTCGCGCAATGTGGGGCTGCGTCCGTCCCAAAAAAAGGCCGAATGGTAGGCTAAATTGTGCAGCGGCATGCTGTTTCTGTCGCCCACTGCATTGGTGATTCCGACAGAGAAACGCTGCCCGTTGTCGGTCATTGAAAAGCCCGTATTGTGGCAGCTGCCGCAACTTTGGGTGGAATCCCGCGACAAAATGGGGTCATAAAAAAGGCGGCGGCCCAAGAGCACGCCCTCTACAGTGAGCGGATTGTCTTCTGGCAAGGGCGGGGGAGAGAATCCCTGTGGAACTACCAGCGCAAAGGGAGTTGTGCTTGGAACCTCCTCTGCGCAGGATACTGCAGCGAATGCTAACGCGACAACGACAAAAAGCCTCATTTTTTGTTTTCTAGTGCAACCCATTCAAACGAAAGGCGGGCATTTTGAGAAATTTTATTGGCAACGCCTCCGTCAAAGGTGCTGTGCGAGAACGAACCGTCTTCTTCAGGGCGAATTTCGTGCACGCCATAAAAGAGTCGGTCGGCGTTCCAGTTCAGGATTAGCTTGCGAGAGCCGTCCAGGTGGAGGTCTCCTTCAATGACAACCGGCATGCGGTTTTCAAGTGTGGCAATGTGGTACAAAAAGGGCTTTTGCTCGCCCAATTCCTTGTAAAAGCCTTCGAGTGCCATGAACACATAGCCCCCTTGCCAGCCCCAGTGAAGGTTGTTCACCGTTGGGTTGAGCGGATGCCCCACCTTCCAAAACGAAGGATCCCCAAAATTAATGGCAGAGTCCAGGCCAACTTTAAAGCTGATTCCATTGTAGTGACCCTTTGGAATGTTGTCTGGCGCGTCAATAGTCCAGGGCTTGCCCTTGGTAAAAAAAGCATAAAGAGGCTCTCCATCCTGCGTGACCAAGGGCAGAAGGCTGCCGTCTTCCTTAATCAGCGCAATATCAGAGAGCAGCATGTCGCTGCGGTCAAAACGAAAGGTGTCGCCCGTCTGAGGGTGAACCAGGGCAAGGTTTTGGTAGGTCAGTTCTTGCCCGTTCCATTTTGGCTGAACGGATACTTCGAGCATCACCTCGTTGCCTTCTGGAGAGCAGGCCGCTGCTAAAAGGAGAATTCCTGCAATCGAGATATTTTTTACCATGGCTTAAAGTTAAGGTTCACGAACTTTGCAGCAATGATTGAGCCAAAAAAGCACCTTGGGCTTACCAGGCCAGAGCTAGCCAAAGTACTTATTTTGCTGAGCATTTTTGCCCTAGGCGTAGCCGTGGCATTTCGAATTATGAGCCCAGAACGGCAGCTCCCAATACTCAATCCCTCCGACCTCAATCCTGCCATTGTGGCCGACAGCATGGAGTCCGTGGGAATGGATCACGTCGTGGCGGACTTTGAACTATTGGACCAAGGCGGAACTCGCCGCAGCGCTGCCGACGTCGAGGGAAAAGTCCGCGTAGTGAGCTACTTTTTCACCACCTGTCCGAGTATTTGTGTGGACATGGCTGCCTCCTTGCGCCGCGTTCAGGACGCCTTTGCGGCAGACGGGCGGCTTCGAATTTTGTCGCATACTGCCATGCCTGACTACGACAGCGTTCCCATTTTGGCGGATTATGCCTCGCGAAACGGCTGCGACCCCCAGCAATGGTGGCTGCTGACCGGTGATGCGGCCGAGCTGAATCGCTTGGCGCGCACCAGTTATTTTGCGGTTCTTGAGGCGGGTCAGGGCTGGGACGAGCATTCCTTCATTCACACCGAGAACCTAGTCTTGGTTGACGCCAAGGGCCGGCTGCGGGGCTACTACGACGGCACCGATCCCAAGGCCGTGGATCAGCTGATCAAAGACATTCCCCTACTTTTGCGCGATGCCAAGTAGTGCCAAACCCCTGAGAATCGCCCTGCTGCAGTACGGCATTGCCTGGTGCGACCCTCAAGCCAATTTTGCCCTAATTCGGTCCCTTTTGCCCAAGCGCGGCGAAGTGGACGTGCTGCTTTTGCCGGAGGCATTCGCTACGGGATTTGCCACGCAAAACGCCCGAGAAGTTGCGGCCAAGAGCGCTGAGGCGGTGGAGTTTTTGGCGGCTCTTGCCGCGGAACTTGACTGCGCCGTGGGGGCTTCGGTCTTTGCTCCGCACCAGTCGGGCAAAGTGGCCAACCGCTTTTTTTGGGTAGAGCCCGACGGACGCACCAGCACCGCAGACAAGCGCCACCTTTTTGCGGTGGCAGGCGAGCACCAAGACTTTAGCCGTGGCGAAGACGCCGTAGTGGTAACCTGGCGCGGATGGCGCTTGCGCCTGGCCGTTTGCTTTGACTTGCGCTTCCCGGTTTGGTTGCGCAACACGCTGGATACCGACGGGAGTCCGGTCTACGACGGCCTGCTGGTTTTGGCCAATTGGCCCGAAGCCCGTGAAAACGCTTGGACTACGCTGCTCGCCGCTCGCGCCATGGAAAACCAGTGCTACGTCGCCGGCGTCAACCGAATCGGCATAGATGGATTTGGAGTGGACCATAGCGGCGCAAGCCGAATTATCGGACCATGGGGCGACCTTTTGGCCGACGCGGCACTGCACGAACCCGCCCTAATTACTGCAGTGTGGGACTCGATTCACCTTGCCGCGGTGCGGAAGCGCTTCCCTTTTCTTGAAGATCAGGATCCGTTCCAACTGACGGGGATGCCCCAGGACGCCAGAGTCGTTCCACCGTCCAGCCAACGGTAACCTCGATGGATTCCGGGTCGGCCAGGGGTATTTCTGCCTCTGTGCGGGTCCACCAGTTAGCCGCGTCAAGCCGATCGTTCCGGTTCCCGTCCAAGAAACTCTGAAGCTGGTATTTACCGGGCCTTAGCCCTTCGAGCATCCATGAATTAGCACCGGACCCTTGCCATACCACGATCCCGTCCCGCCGCAGTTGGTGCACCCAGGGTCCGTCGGTGGCTGGGGCTACGGTCAGCTTGAAGACCCCGGACGAGTCCGCGGGAAGCTGCCGAAATAGAGCAACGCTGTCGGGTTTTGCAGCAGGGTCCGCAAGCCAAAGTACAAGGCTGTCTCCGGCTGCCGCGGGCATAGGGTACCAAGCTACCGGCGATTTCTCGCCGGTTCCGAGCTGAAGATTGCCGTCAGGGTCACTGAACGCGAAGACTTGGTAGCGGCCGTCGGCCAGGTAGGGCAGGGTGAAGCCACCGTCCTTGCCACTGCGCGAGCCGTACACGGGGGGCGTAAAAACTGCCGAATCAGGACCGCCTGCCGCATGCAGTACCACGGCCTGGTTGTCCCAGGGCTTGCCAGTTAAGGGGTTGAGCACCACTCCTCGGATTTGGCCGGAATCAATTTTCGCACCCGTAGCAAAGACCCAGTAGGGCTCGCCCATCGGGTTGTTCTCGTGCAGGTCGCGCACTCCGTTTCCGAACTGAATCAGGTAGGTACGGTCGGGCAGAAGGGCGCCTTCCCATTTAATTTTAAGCGTTTTGCCCTGAAGGCTGTAGCTCGGCTGGCCCGGCAGCGGGGGGGAGCAGCGTATGCTGGCACTCGGATTGTTCAGCACCACGTACTCGTCAAAGGTCCAAGACAAGAACTCGGGGTTCGAAGAGGTCGCGCCTAAGGCCAGGTTGGATTCCACCACCTTAGGCCCGTCGGTATCGCGGGGCCCTCCGTCGGGTGGCGCGGGCAAAGCACAGCTCGCAGCAATTGCCAATGCGGAAAGGTTAAGGATAAATGAGTTAACGAAAGTTCGCATTGTGTTATTAAAGAGCGACATTTGCTGTACTAATTTTCCTTAAGCCCTCGTACTCATGCACAAAACTACACTTTTAAAATCCCTTTTTGGTATTCTATTGCTGAGCACATCCCTCAGCGCAGGAGCACAAAGCTACTGTATGACCGGCGGGCCCACTCTTTTGGCCGACACCGAGATCCGCAATGTTTTTTTGCAAGGAGACAACTACGGAATTAGCAATCCCACCATTTGCCCTGCCGTTGCGGGAGTTCAAGATTTTACGCTCATTGATTCTGCCGACGTAAGCCGTGGCACGTCCTACACGCTAGAGGCCCTGATGGGCACCTGCGGGGGTAACTATTCCTCTTTTGGCCGCGTGTGGATGGACTACAATGCAGACGGCGATTTTGTCGACGCCGGCGAAGAACTCGGTACCTGGGGTTCTTCGTTAACCGCTCCCCAGTCTGCAACCGCATTCAATGCTGCTTTTGCCTTCACGGTTCCCTTGAATTCACCTTTGGGGCGGACTCGCTTACGCGTGATGCTTTATGAGGGCGGCGCTTCAGCGACCGCAACGCCCTGCGCCTCCTACCTATGGGGTTCTGTTCACGACTACACGGTTCGGGTAACCAATACTCCGCCAGCCTGCCCGATTCCCGGGACCCTAAGTATGACCGGTATTTCTGCAACCCAGGCTACCATTAATTACCTCTCTGCCGGAACGGCTTTTGACATTCAGTATGGAGCGCCGGGATTCACCATCGGCTCCGGAACCACCGTAACGAGCACCTCGCTGAGCAAGCAGATTACCGGTTTAACCGCTAATACTTGCTATGACGTTTATGTTCGTCGAAACTGTGCATCAACAGCCAGTGGCACCTCAGGCTGGGCCGGGCCAATTGCCTTTTGTACTTCGTGCGCAACCCTAACGCTGCCAACTACGGAGACCTTCGGGACCTTCCCGCCGAACTGCTGGTCCCATAACACCGGCACGGCTCCTTGGCAGGGCTACAGCACGGGCGGGGTATCCTACGCTAGGGCAGACTTTTTCTCCAACAACGACGATTCCTATATTCTTCAGTCTGCGCCTATTGCACTGACTGTTCCAGCCCGTGCAGTAGTGGACTGGTCGCACCAGTCATTAAGTTTTTACCCAGACGATAGTTTGACGCTCCGAGTTCGCGACGTGAACGGTACCACTTGGACCAACATTTTCACGCTCAAAGGAAGCAACTTTAATACCACTGGTGCCTCAATTTTCTCGCCAGCTTCGGTGTTTTCTCATACTGTAGCTTATTTCCCCGCCTCCATGGTGGGAAGTACCGTAGTAGTGCAGCTCTTTGGTTGGTCGGACTGGGGTCCAGACCTCTTTGTCGACTTTATAACTGTTGAAGCGCAACCGGCCTGCCCGGAGCCTCTTCAGTTGGGCACACCCTCGGTTACCGACGTTTCGGCCAACTTAAATTGGCAGAGTGGCGCGAGCAGTTTTGCGGTAGAATGGGGTCCCGCCGGCTTTAATATTGGCACGGGCAGCAGCGATACGGTTTCAACGAACTCGATTGTGGCCCTGGGCTTAACGCCTCAAACGGACTACGACTTTTATGTAATGGCGCTCTGCGGAACCGCAGGAAACTCCATCTGGTCTGGGCCCTACACGTTTTCAACCCTTTGCGCTGGCTTCACGCTGACCAGCGGGTACAGCCAAAACTTTGATAATCTGGTAGTCAACGACCTGCCAGACTGCTGGTTTGTCAACAACGGCGCCACCTTTGAGGTGTCGACAGGAACCAATGCGGCCTATTCTACGCCCAATTATGGGGAGTTTAATACTGGATCCACCGTTGGCGCAGGAATTATTTCGCCCATGTTTAGCGATTTGGCCAATGGGACTGGTCAGATTCGGTTCCGCGCCAAAAAGGCCTTTACCTGGTCCACAACGAGCCTAGTGGTCGGGGTGCTTTCTACCCCTTCCAACCCCAGTTCTTTTGTGCCTGTGGCTACTATTGTGCTCACTGACAACTGGGACGAGTACACGGTTCCATTCCCGGTGGTTCCTGCTGGATTTAAGCATGCATCGGTTCGCACAACGACTGCTTTTAACACAGCCTACCTTGACAATGTTATTTATGAGACCCAGCCGGCATGCTTGCCAGCGACCTCGGGCAGCGCTTCTGCGGCAGCAACGTCTGCGTTGATTTCTTGGACTCATGGCGGAGTCAATACTCCTGGGGCCACCATCGCCTGGGGTCCTTCAGGATTTAACCCCGGTACCGGAGCAGTGGCCAACGTAGCCAATACTCTTGGAACGACCTACACTTTAACGGGCTTGACTCCGAATACCGTTTATACTGCATGGATCGCTGACTCATGCGGCGCTACGACCCGTGCGTCATGGCATGGTCCGATTAACTTCACTACCAGCTGCCTTGGCGTCACCATGCCCTACAGCGACAACTTTGATTTGAGTCCGCTGCAGTGCTGGACCAGCGCAGGTACCAAAACGATGATGCAGTACGCGATGCCCACCGGCCAAGCCATGCGCGGAAACTTCTGGTCGTGGACTGACGGCAACTACGCGACCATTTCTTCTCGTCCCGTAACGATTTCGGCTGCGGCGCAAGCAACCTTCGAGTGGTCGCACCAGTACATGTCTTTTTACCCCAACGACCGCCTGTACCTGCTCGGAAAATCCCTCACAGCCACATCGTGGGATACCCTAGTTAAGCTATCAGGTCCGTCATTTAATTCGACGGGCGCGGGTACGACCACTCCAGGAACCTTTGTAGATACTACGGTGTACCTGCCTACTTCTTGGATTGGTTCGCAAGCAATCTTCCGCTTTGTAGCCAATTCTGGCTTTGGTCCCGACGTCTTCTTTGACAACTTGGTTGTGGAGGCGATTCCTACCTGCCCTGAGCCTATAGGAGCCGTTGCTCCCGGAACACTTTCTACCACGTCGGTTGGAATGGCTTGGTCTGCAGTTTCGGGTACCCCAGCGGGGTCCAATGTAAAGTGGGGCCCTGCAGGATTCTGGACGGGCACCGGTACTGGAGCAAACGGCACCACGGCATGGAACGTGAGCAGTCCCTACACTATTTCAGGTTTGACCGCGGGTTCGACCTACGACATGTATATCAGGGACAGCTGCTCGGCTACGGACAAGTCGTCGTGGGCGGGACCCTACACGGTTACCACCGCACTTTGTCCTCCGGCCAACCAGTGTACGTCAACGATGTACATGAAGGACTCGTGGGGCGACGGCTGGAACGGCGGAGTGATCACGGCCCAGCAAAAGATTTCTGGGTCTTGGGTAAGCATTAAAGACTTCACCTTTGCGACCGGTTTTGCCTCCACCCAGACCGTGCAGTTCTGTGCCGGCGACTCCGTCCGGATGATGATTACTAGTGCAGGATCGTATCCTGGTGAGATGGGCTTTGATTTGGTGGGACCCTTTGGCGACACCCTCTCGACCATGCCCTTTAACTCGACTTTGATTTCTGGAAGCTCTTGGAACAGCTTTGTAGCGCAATGCTCACCCTGCGCCGTTCCGGTTGGGGTCAATGCAGCGGGCACCACCACCTGTACTAGCACCACGGTAACGTGGACTCCAGCGAGTTCCGCGGTCAGCAGCAACGTGGAGTACGGCCTTGCCGGTTTCACCCCAGGCTCGGGTACCCTGGTCTCGGCCATTGCGGGTGGATCCACTGTTTTGACGGGACTGTTACCAAACACAGCCTACCATGTTTACTTGCAGTCGGTCTGCAGCAGCGGAACCAGTCCATGGTCTTCGCCCGCGTCGGTAACGACTGCCAACGCCCCCTTGCCTACGGTAAGTGCGAGCTACTCCGTGCTTTCATTGAACCCGGTAACGATTCAGTTCAATGCAACGGTAGCCAATGCCACTTCAGTGAGCTGGGTCTTCAGCAACGGCGGTATCGCCACCGGAGCAACTACCGTTCAAACGTTTGGAACCAGCGGTCCCGCATCGGCAGTGGCTACTGCGACCAATGACTGTGGGTCGGCAAATGCAACGCTCAACTTTAGCGTTGGGCTTGGTGACAACCTCTTGAGCAGCATGCGCATCTTCCCTAATCCTACAAGCGGATTGGTTCGAGTCGAGTTCCCAATGCCCACGGCAGGAACTGCAGAGGTACGGGTGCTTTCACTAACCGGAGCGCAGCTGTCTTGGACCAAGGGTCAATTCAATGCCGGTACTTCGACCCTTGATCTTGACCTGCGCGGACTCGCCTCGGGCATCTACCTGCTTGAGGTACAAACCGAGGATTCCATTGGAGTGCAGCGCGTGATGATCGAGCGCTAGATAACGCGCAAGGCGCTAGATAAAGCGAAGGGCACTAGGTTGCCCGGAGCGAAGCATAGGCCAGGGTTAGCGGTATAATTGCCGCTACTCTGGCTTTTTTAATGCAGACCTCGGCCGCAGCATTTAGGGTGCTGCCGGTAGTCAGGGTGTCGTCGACAAGGGCAATGCGGAGCCCTCTCCATCGGTCGGGCTCGGGAATGTCGTAAGCGCCATAGATGCGGCTGCGCTTTGCTCTGCTCAGCGATGATTGCTTGGGCACCAGCAGCGTATTCCACTTTGACGGTCGCGACAAAAGATCTTCTGCCACGGGCAAGTCCCAGACCCGGCCAAGTCCTTGGGCGATCCGCTCCGCCTGGTTGTAGCCTCGGGAGTAGCGGCGCTGCATGGTCAAGGGAATGGGGGCGATCAGGTCAACCTCGGGACGCTCGAGGTTTTGAGCCATTGCGGCCCCCAACAACAGGCCAAGGTCCGCCCGGCCCCTGAACTTTAGGGCAGCCATACTCTGCCGGACTACGCTTAGTTCAAAAGGAAGCCAAGACCAGCCCCATTGGCTGAACGACAGGCTTACCGGTTTGGGGTGGCCGCCGAGGTAGATGCCCGCCCAGCATGCCGCGCACAGGGGAGCGCTGCTTTGCAGAACCAGCATGCCGCATGCCGCGCAGGGGAGCGGTAGTGAGGCACTTAGTGCGCTTCTTAGAATGTGGTACATTTGTGCAAATTCTAACTAACATGAGCAACGAATCGTCCTCTAAACGACAAAAAACAGTTATCGGCCTTCTAATCGCAGTGATTTTGGCTATTGGGTTCTTTGCCCTGAACCGCAACACGGCAGTGCAAGACCTAGAAGAAGAAAAATCCATTCTGGTAAGCGAGCTTGAGGAGTACAAGCGCGATTTGATTGGTCAGGTTGCGGCAAACGACAGCATGAACAGCTACATCATCGCAGAGACGGCTCGCCTCAACTCCACGATTGAAGAAATTACCAGCCTCAAGAATGCTTCGCAATCGGAGTTGGCCAAGTACCGCAGCCAGGTGAACGACCTGCGCAAGTCGGTGGCCCGCCTTACCAGCCAAGTGGACTCCGTCAATAAGGCCTATGCCGTCTTGGGTGAAGCAAAGCGCCTTGTAGACAATGAGTTGGGCAGCGAGCAAGTCAAGAATGCCGAGTTGAATACTCAGAATACCAACTTGACTGGCAAGATTACCACCGCCCTCAAGCTTCAATTGTCGGCGCTCGAGGCCAATGCCGTGTCGCTTAATGCTAAGGGGGTAGAGAAGCCCACAGCATCAGCCGGAAAAGCAAATCGCATTAAGGCTTGCTTCACGGTGGCCCAGAATGCCATTGCAGAAACCTCAAAGCGCACGGTGTACATGCGCATTAACACTCCGGACGGTCGGGTTTTGCCTAGCCAAAGCGAGGAGCGCTCCATGAAGGTAGGTTCCGAGACCATCTACTTCTCAGCCAAGACCGACATCACCTACGAAGGAAAGCAGGTTCAAAGCTGCGCCGCCTTTGATTTGACTTCGACGCTCAAGCCGGGCACCTACACGGTCGAGGTATTCAGCGACAACGCCAAGATTGGCACTTCAACCTTGGTGCTGAACTAGGAAGTGCAGGCGATAAGCCTCAATGCCAATGGGCTTCGGGCCTCATTGCGCAAGGGTCTGGGTGCTTGGCTTGAAGCCGAGAATCCGGACCTTGTTTTTTTGCAGGAACTCCAATGGAACGACCTGGCGGCCATAAAATCATCCCTTGAAGGTTGGGCAGTAAAGGCCTCTTTGGCCGACCGACCTGGCTACAGCGGGGTGGCTATTTTAAGCCGTTCTGAATGGCCCGAGGCCGAGGTGCCCAGCCTGCCCGAGGGCCTAATTGGCGAAGGGCGCTACGTCGCCGTCAACGTGCACGACCAAATTTGGCTCAATGCATACCTCCCCTCAGGCAGTTCCAAGCCAGCACGTCAAGAACTTAAACTTCAGGCATTAACCCATCTCGGGCTATGGCTTGATCGCCAGACGGGCACCGTGGTGCTCGGCGGAGACTTGAATTTAGCGCCGGAGGCCATCGACGTGCACGACCCCCTGCGCCTGGACGGCAAGCCCGGGTTTAGCCCCGAGGAGCGCGCATGGTTTGATGGCATTGCTTCAAAGGGTTGGCACGACGCCTTTCGCCTGGGCCATCGGGGCGAGCGGGAGGTCTACAGCTGGTGGAGTCCGCGCTCTGGGTCACGGGACCGCAACAAGGGCTGGCGCATTGACCACTGGATAACTAATGCCCCTGAACGGGTTTTGGATGCCTCCTACGACGGTTTGGCTCGATTTTCGGATCATGCAGCCATGCGACTCCGTTGGAGTTAACTACCTTCGTATTATGCGTATTCACACTGCCGCGGCCCTAGCCGCAATCGCGCTCCTCAGCGCCTGCGTTTCTCCCAAAAAGTACAGCGAACTGCAGTCATCCTATGACACCTCAGTCCAACGCGCAGAGGCGCTTAAGGTCGAGGCCGAGCGGGCGCGGATTTCTGCCAGCGAGAGCGATGCCCAAAAAGCCAAGGCCCTAGCGGCCCTGGATATGGCCATTAAGGACACCACAGCGCTCGGAGTGGAGTCGCGCAAATTGCAGCGAGCTTACCGGGACTTGAATTCCAACTACGAGTATGCCCTTCAGAACAACAGCCGCTTGGTGCAGCAGAATTTGACCGAGAACAAGACGATGCTGGAGCGCATGGAGGGCCTAGCCGTCCGCCTGGCAGCCAAAGAAGACTCGCTCAAGCGCGAGCAAGACCGCCTGACGGGCCTTGAGGAGGCCCTCAAGCTTCGGGAGCAGCGCGTGGCAGAGCTCCAAAGCCTAATTAGCCGCAAAGACAGCGCAGCTGCCTACCTGCGCCAGCGACTTGCCGACGCCCTTTTGGGCTTCAAAGACAGGGGCCTCACCGTATCGATGCGCAACGGCCAGGTTTATGTCTCGCTAGACAACCGCCTCATGTTTGCAAGCGGCTCATGGGAGGTGCAGCCCGACGGCTCCAGTGCATTGTCGGAGCTTGCCAAGGTGCTCAACGAAAATAAGGACCTTAAAATAGCAGTAGAGGGCCACACGGACTCCGACGAATTCAATGGCAAGACTGCCGTCAAAGACAACTGGGACCTCTCGGTTATGCGCGCCACAAGCGTAGTTAAAATTTTGGTGAAGCAGGGCGTAAAGCCCCAGCGCGTGCAGGCTGCAGGGCGCGGGGAGCACCTGCCGGTGGCGCCCAATGACTACCCCGACGGCAAGGCTAAAAACCGCCGGACCGAGATTATCATAACACCCAATTTGGGAGAGCTGGCTGATTTGATTCAGGGCTAATCAAGAACACTTCTCGCTCTTTTGGGCTAAAGCAAAGCAGGCCAGGTCTTTAGGGACCTGGCTTTTTGCATTAAAAAAGGTTGTCGATGACTTGGCTGATTCGATCCAGGGCCACGTAATTAAGCCCGTGAATTTTTTTGGGAAGTCCCGGAGTTTTGGCACCCCAGACATAGTCAAAACCAAGCTGGCCTGCCTCAAGAATTCGGGCTTCCATGCGGGCCACCGGGCGCAGTTCTCCGCCTAGGCCCACCTCGCCAGCGAAGGCCACGCCATGCGGAATCGGGCGGTCTTCTTGACTCGACAGAATTGCGGCGCAGACTGCGAGGTCTAGGGCCGGGTCGTCCACCCGCAAACCTCCGGTAACATTGAGAAAAACGTCTTTGCTGGCCAGATGAAATCCACAGCGTTTTTCAAGAACGGCGAGCAGCATGTTCAGGCGGCGTGTGTCAAAGCCCGTGCAGCTGCGCTGGGGCGTGCCGTAGACGGCGGTCGAAACAAGGGCCTGAACCTCGACCAATAGCGGCCTAAGACCCTCTGCAGTAATCCCAATTGCCGACCCGCTGAGGCCTTCGCCGCGCTGGCCCAGCAGCCACGCAGAGGGGTTGGCAACCGACTGAAGTCCGCGCTCGGCCATCTCATATAAGCCAAGTTCTTGGGTGGATCCGAAGCGATTTTTGAGTGCGCGCAGGGTGCGAACTAAGTGGTGCTTGTCGCCCTCAAACTGAAGCACCACGTCGACCATGTGCTCGAGCACCTTGGGTCCCGCGAGGCTGCCTTCTTTAGTAATATGACCAATAAGGGCAACGGGCACATGCCTTGCCTTGGCATAGCGAAGAAACTCCGCTGCAGACTCGCGTATCTGACCCACGCTTCCGGCGGCGGAATCCAATTGGGGGTTGTAGGCCGTTTGGATGGAATCAATAACCAGGAGCGAGGGCTTGAGCTGCTCGGCAGCCTGCAGAATCTTTGAAGTAGAAACCTCGGCGAGAACGTGGCATCCGGGCCCGTCAAAGCCGATGCGCTCGGCCCGCATCCGAATTTGCTCAGCACTCTCTTCTCCGCTGGCGTAGAGGGCCTTAGCGCCTGCATTCAGGGCGACCTGAAGCATTAAGGTAGACTTGCCGATGCCGGGCTCACCCCCCAGAAGACTGAGTGATCCGGGTACCCATCCGCCCCCAAGGACGCGGTCGAGCTCGCTGTCTCCGGTAGAAATTCGGCGCTCGGCGCTGCGGTCCACTTGGTCGAGCGTGAGCATGCGGCTTTGACCGGGGGCCATCCAGACCTGCTCTGAGGGAGCACGCTCCACCACTTCTTCTACAATGCTGTTCCACTGCTCGCAGGCGCGGCACTGACCGCTCCACTGAGGGTAATTCGCCCCGCAGGACTGGCAAACAAAAGCTTTTTTTATCTTGGCCATGGCAGCGACCAAGGTACGCAACCCGATTGGCTCAGTCGTTTTTAAAACGGCTTAGACCGATAAATCCGATGACGCCCGTAGACATCAGCATAATGGTCTGCGACGCGTGCACCAGGGTGGCAAAGGCGAGGCCTTCGGGGTAGGGGACCGCCAAAACCTCCAAGGCCTTAGCTACCAAGTAGTGGTAGGCACCCACTCCGCCTGGGACAGGAACCACAATGCCCATGCTTGCCGCCATCATCACAAAAAGGCTTTGATCGACTTGGATGTTTTCGGTGGCAGGCATGGCAAAAAAGCAGACGTAAATCATCACAAAATACGAAGCCCAAATAAAGGCGGTATGGCCCAGGTAGGCCCAGGGCCTATCAAGGCGGACAATGCTCGTAAACCCTTGAGCGAGTCCGCGCAAAAACGACTTAACCCTTTGGCCGGGCGCTGTTTCAAAAAAGCGATCGCGAAGTAGCCAGGTCGCAAGCAGAATCAGGAAGAGTGTAATCCAGAGCCAGGGAATTCCGCCCTCATTCGCTGCCGACTCAGTGCCTTGGGTGCTGGCTAAGAGCTTTTGAAGCTCAGGATAGGTCAAAATCAAGGTAAGCCCCGTCAGAATAGATACTATTATGAGGTCGATGAGGCGCTCCACAATAATGGTTCCGAGCAAAACATCTACCGGGATTTTGTCGCTTCGCCTAAGGGCCGTGGCCCGAGCAACTTCGCCTGCCCGCGGGAAGACCATGTTGATTAGGTAGCCGATTCCAATGGCATAAGAGGTTCGCCACGAGGTACTTCGGTAGCCCATGGAATCCAGCACGAGCTTCCACCGCATTCCGCGCGAGACCACTGCGCCTAAGCCTACGAGCATGCTCAGGCCAATCCACTCGAGCTTGGCGCTGCCCATTTCTTTGCCTACGGCCTTGAGGTCTACGCCCTTGAAGGCGAAGTAGAGCAGCGAAACACCTATGGAGGCAAAAAGCAGGGTTTTAAGCCAGCTGGGAATTTTAAGGCTCTTCACTATCAGGACCCTAGGAGGTTGGTTTGCTCGTCAGGAAAGAGCAATGTAGGCTTAAAGCCGCGCGCCTCCTCAAGGCTCATGGAGGCGTAGGCGATGATAATTATCATGTCGCCCTTGAGCACGCGTCGGGCTGCCGGTCCGTTCAGGGTGACCTCGCCGCTGCCCTTGCTTCCGCGAATCACGTAGGTATCAAAGCGTTCGCCGTTGTTGATGTTAACAATTGTAACCTTTTGTCCTTCAATTAGGCTGGCGGAGTCAATGAGGTCGCTGTCAAGGGTGATGCTGCCGATGTAGTGGAGCTCCGCACCGGTGACTCGCACCCGGTGGATTTTGCTGTAAAGTACCTCAATGGTCATGCCCTGTAAAGGTACAACGGGCTGTTGTCGATAAGGCGGACTTCGCCCGCATACACCGACACCAAAACCTGCACGTCGCGGCCGTATCGGTCGACGGGTTGCTCGAGGTCCTTCAATGGCTCTAGGGTATCGGCAAAAACGAATTCAATGGACTCGACCTTGAGGCCTGGCCATCGTTCGATTTCGGAACGCAGTTCGCGCTTGAGTCCTCGAGCGGGTACCGGGAACTCGGCAACCTCTTGGGCCGCCCACTTAAGTGCTCGGTAAATGAAGGGTGCTGAGGCTCGCATTGCAGGAGTCAAGAGTCGGTTGCGCGAGCTAAGGGCCAGTCCGTCAACGTCGCGTTGTGTGGGGCAGGCCACAATCTCGGGAATTCCGCCCCGAAGGGCCGCTACTTTTTTGACGACGGCAACCTGCTGAAAGTCCTTGAGGCCAAAGTATGCGCGGTCGGCGCGACTCCAATCAAAAAGTCGGTCGACCACGGTGGCTACGCCCTGAAAATGTCCGGGTCGAAGCGCTCCCTCGAGACGCAGGTCGAGGCCATCGAGGTCAAATTCTTGGCTGAGTATTCCTTTGGGGTAGAGGTCTTCGCTCTGGGGGAACCACACCGCGTCGGCGGCAGAGGTCCGCAGCAGGGCAAGGTCTCCCTCTTGGTCCTGAGGGTAGGCCGACAGGTCTTCGGGCCGATTGAACTGCGTAGGATTCACGTAGATAGTCACTAAAACGCTGCACTGGTCAGACTTTGCACGATCGACCAAGGCAAGGTGCCCAGCGTGCAAAGCGCCCATGGTAGGGACCAGGGCAAGGCGATTTTGGTCCGCGCGCCAGGATTGGAGCTCGGCGGTGGTTTTTAGAACCTTAATTGATTGCGTCACGATAGTCCAAAACTAAAGTGCCTGAATAGAATTCCGTACCTTTGTAGGCCATTTTAGGGGCAGTAGGAGATTAGATTATGACAAAGAGGCGGATATTATATGTTTCTCACGAGATAAAGCCCTATTTCCCAGAGGGAGAGATGGCTTCGATGGCCTTGGCCTTCCCTAAAAAAATGAACGAGCTTGGCCACGAAATCAGGGCCTTTATGCCCCGTTTCGGCCTAATTAACGAGCGGCGCCACCAGCTTCACGAGGTAATTCGCCTCAGTGGAATCAATGTTGTCATCAACGACTACGACCAACCCTTGGTTATTAAGGTGGCTTCGGTGCCAGGAGCCCGCATTCAGGTTTACTTTATTGATAACGAAGAGTACTTCAAGCGCAAGGGCAGCTGGGAGGACGACAAAGGCGTTTTTTATGCCGACAATGGAGCTCGCTCGCTGTTTTTTAGCAAGTCGATTATTGAGACCATCAAGAAACTCGGTTGGCAGCCTGACGTGATTCACATCATGGGATGGATGTCGGCGCCTCTGCCCGTTTACCTGCGTCAGTTTCACGCTGAGGATCCTCATTTTGCCGGCACTAAGTTGGTTTACAGTCTTTTTGATAACGGATTCAAGGGCAGCCTCGACGACGGACTCGAGCAAGGCATGGCCTTCGACGGGGTTAGCAATCCTGAATTATTCAACCAGGCTACTGCGGATTCGCTTTATTGCCAGGCCCTGCGCAGCGTAGATGCCGTTCTTGAAATGTCTGATTTGGCCCCTGCTGCAGCCATTGCTGCCGCCAAAGAGGCCGGCGTGCCGGTGCACGACGGGAGGCCGTTTATGGAGCAGCCCGCCCTGCTCGACGCTTTTTATGAGTCGCTTTTTGCCTAAGTCCTTCTTTTGGGGTTTTGCTCTCGCTGCTGCCTTGGTCGGCCTGACTTCTTGCGAGAAGTCCAGCGGAACCATCGGAATTGATTTTGCCGACGATTCCCAGCTTTCTTTTGGTAGCCTCAAGGAGCTTTCTATAGCCTCTTGGACCGAGGACTTTGACTCCCTTATCACCCTAATGCCCAATGCTCTAATGGTGGGCAGCTACGACGACCCCATCTTTGGTAGGCCAAGCGTATCCTTTGGCGCTCAGGTTATTTTGCGCTCGGTTGCCCCAAAGTTTGGTCAAAATGCCACCCTGGATTCGGCCATCATGATTTTGCCCTACTCGGGCTGGTACGGAGACACCAGCGCTGCTTTCACGGTGCGGGTAAACCGGAGTGCTGCTCCCTTGACCGACTCTATTTACTACGGATTCAGCCCTCTGAGCCCTGGTTTTCTTTTGTGCGACACTACGTTTAGCCCCGATGCCGTGCTCAAAACACTGAAGTCGGGTGCGCGCGTTGGCAAGGCAGCCCTTGCACTTCGCCTTGACCCGGCACGCCTGGAACAGTGGATAATTGATGAGGCGCAGGCTAGGCCCATAAATTTCTCAACCAACCAATTATTTATCGAATACTTCCGCGGACTCGTGGTTTCGGGCGGCCCCGGCAACCAGGCCGTGTACCAGTTTAATCCGGGCGATCCGTCGGCTAAAATCCGCCTATTCTATACCAACGACAGCATTCGGAGCGATACCTCAGCCGCAGGCAAGGATTTTGGTCTCTATGAGCTCGCCTTCTCTTCGGGAGTTCAGAGTTTTAACCATATTGAATTCGATCGAACTTCCGCCGAGTTTAACCTTGCCGACCAGGATTCAATCCTCGGAGAGACGACGACCTACGTTCAGGGCCTAGGCGGTGCCGTGACCATGCTTCGCCTGGACGGACTGAAGGCTATTGCAGACAGCGGCTATGTGGTGAACTATGCCGAGCTGGTCGTTCCCGTGAGGGAGGGAACTAATCTGCGCTATGCCGCCCCGGCCTCCCTGAATATTTTACAGGTCGACGGCTACTCCAGAACCCTGATTCGCGATTATGCCCTTGGCAATATTGGAGGGAACTTCACGGCGACGGGGGTGCTGCGCAAGGGGGCCTATCGCTTTGTGGTAACAAGGCATGTTCAGGATTTGCTGCGAAACGGAGATACCGCGAGTTTTAAGATGATGCTGGTCCCGGAGCGCATGGCTTCGTCGGCCGCTCGAGCTGTCCTGCACGGAAGTGCCGATGCAGTAGAGCCAATGTCCTTAAATTTGTGGTACACCAAACCAAACTAGTTAGCTTATGTGCGGCATTGTCGGCTACATCGGGCCCCGTGAGGCCTACCCAATCCTAATTCAAGGTCTTAAACGTTTAGAGTACCGCGGATACGATTCCGCCGGAGTGGCTCTGTCCAACGGACGCCTTGATATCTATAAAAAAATGGGCAAGGTTTCGGCCCTAGAGTCTGTGGCTGACGCGGAGCGCCCTCAGGCGACCCTCGGAATCGGTCATACCCGCTGGGCGACCCATGGCGAGCCAAGCGACCGGAACGCACACCCGCATTCGTCGAATTCGGGCCGACTGGTTATTGTGCACAACGGAATCATCGAGAACTACGCGCAGCTTAAGGAGCTGCTCGTAGGTAAAGGCTATACCTTCTTGAGCGATACCGACACCGAGGTTCTTGTGAACTTCATCGAGTACATTCAAGACCAAGAGAAGGTCAACCTTCAGCAGGCCGTACGACTCGCCCTCAACGAGGTCGTGGGTGCCTATGCCATTGTGGTAATGAGCACTGACGAGCCCGACCAGATGGTGGTGGGTCGCCTGGGTTCTCCTCTGCTGCTCGGTCTTGGAGACAACGAGTTTTTTGTGGGCAGCGACGCCACTCCGTTTATCGATTCTACCAAAAAGGTCATCTACCTCGAAGACGGTGAAATGGCGGTGATCCAGCGCAGTGGAGTCGTCGTGCGCAAAATTGCGAGTGACCTGCCGGTTGACAACGTCATCCACCAGCTTCAGCTCGACCTAGCGGCCATTGAGAAGGGCGGATTTGATCACTTCATGATCAAAGAAATCTTCGAACAGCCCAAGTCCATTCTTGACACGGTGCGCGGACGCTTGAATTTCAAGACGGGCGAGGTCAAAATGGCCGGTCTCGACGCCATCAGCGACAAGCTCCTCGGCGCACAGCGCATTCTTATTATTGGCTGCGGAACCTCTTGGCATGCAGGCCTGGTGGGAGAGTACCTCATTGAGGACTTGGCCCGAATTCCGGTAGAGGTGGAGTACGCCAGTGAGTTTCGCTACCGCAATCCCGTAGTCGGACCCCTCGACGTGGTTATTTCGGTTTCTCAGTCGGGCGAAACCGCCGATACGCTTGCGGCCATCAAGATGGCTAAGGCTAGGGGTGCCACGGTTTTTGGAATCTGCAATGTGGTTGGTTCTTCTATTGCGCGCGAAACCCACGCGGGCGCCTACACCCATGCGGGTCCTGAGATCGGGGTAGCCTCGACCAAGGCCTTTACCGCCCAGGTTGCGGTGCTAACCATGATTGCAATGTGGCTCGGTCAGCAAAAGGGACAACTGAGCGCAGCGCGTTCTGCGGAATTGGCGCATGAACTGGAACTGATTCCAGCTAAGATTCACAGCATGCTCCAGCTAGACAACCAAATTCGAGAAATTGCCAAGACCATGGTTGGCTGCAGCAATGCCCTGTTTTTGGGGCGTGGATATAATTTTCCGGTTGCCCTTGAGGGCGCACTAAAGCTTAAAGAAATCAGCTACATCCATGCGGAGGGTTATCCGGCTGCTGAAATGAAGCACGGCCCCATCGCCCTGATTGACGAGCAGATGCCCGTCATCGTCATCGCTCCCTTTGGAGAGCTTTATGACAAGCTTGTTAGCAATGTGCAGGAGGTAAAGGCCCGCAAAGGCCGCATCTACGCCATCACCGGCGAAGGCAGTGACGCCATTGCCGCGGTGAGCGACGAGCTCATTGCGATTCCCTCTACCGACGAGGCCTTGACGCCCTTGCTCACCACCGTTCCCCTGCAGTTGCTGAGCTACCACGTGGCGGTGCTGCGCGGCTGCAATGTGGATCAGCCGAGGAACCTCGCGAAGAGCGTGACGGTGGAATAATCCGCCTGATTCGCTTAGAGCCTATAAACTCCGCTAAGCCCTACCGACTGCCCGTTAAGGCTTATTTGCGTAGTTGGCGGGTTCCAAGTTCCATTGGACTTGCTGTACCAAATCAAGCCAGACGGGGCAACTTCTAGGGCTAGGGTCCATCGGGGCTTTACACGATAGCGTATGCCATAAAGGATGGAAACGGCAGGACCTGCACTGAAATTGCCGCTTTGAGGGGGAGTGCCGGAATAGCTGTTAATTACGCCGCCCACTTCTGCGCCCCAGTAGGATGATAGGTTTCGTTTAGGGCGACTAATGCGCTCAAAGCCAAACATGCTCGATGACATGAACCAAAAACTGCTGCTTGGCTCAGACCCATAGTAGCTGATTGAATTGGGTCCGGTGCGAAGCCTAAAAGCGTAGCGGCCCGACCCCTTCTCGCCAAGGGCCTTGCGCGGACTTGCCTTCACGAGCACCTGATAGTTTAAGAAGGCCCCACCCCACATTCCACCTTGAGGAGGCGGAGTTCGCAGTCCCACTTCGTAGTCCCAGCGGTATTGAGCATTGGATTTTAAAGTGAGGAGTGCTAGCGCTAGGATCAGCAGATGCTTCATAACATTCGGGTTTAGCTGCAAAGATGGTCTAATTAAGTCGCCGCCGCAAGGAGCAAACTACCTTTGCGGCCATGAACGCAGAGGTCCTACCGAACTTGGTCGTCGCGGGTGCGCCTAAGTGCGGCACCAGCAGCCTCTTTTTTTGGCTCGCCGCACACCCTGAGGCAGCCTCTAGCCGAGAAAAAGAAACTTTTTTCTGGGCCCCCGAGGTCAACAGGTTCAACGCAAAATGCAATGTTCAAGAGCACGGCCCAAAGGCCTATTCCCGGCTTTTTGCTCATACGGCGGGCTACAAGCTTCGCTTTGAAGCGACAGCGCCCTACCTCTACTACCGGGAGGCATGGGAAGGACTTGCCGCCCTCGACCCCAAGCCCCTTGTGCTGTTTATTTTGCGCGAACCCGCTGCACGAACCCAAAGCCAGTTTTTGTTTGAAACCCACCGTACCGGCCGCGTGAAGGGCACCTTTCAGGAATATATTCAGGAACCCCATATTTTGGATCACGGGCACTATGTGCGCTACCTCGAGCACTGGAAGTCGGCCCTGGGAGCCGAGAATATGATGGTGTGGCAGTTTGAGTGGGTTATGAACAATCCGCGCCAAGCGATGCAAGAATTGGCCGAGCGCATGGGAATTGACCCCACATTTTATGATCATTTTGATTTCGCCGTCCGCAACGAGACCCTATCGATTCGCAGCAAAAAACTACACAAGCTTGGCCTAAGAATCCAGTCCATGATTCCCCTTGCGGTTCAGGATGCGCTTTTGCCCCTCTACCTAAAAATTAATGGCGCCGGACGGCCCAAGGCAGATGCTGCTTTGAAGGCAGAAACGGCTGCACTAAAACCCTATTTTGCGGAATCCAATAAGGCTTTGGCCGCGATGCTTCCGACTGCAATTAATCTTGATTTATGGAGGTAGCGGCCGGTTCTGGAGGGTCTTCGGCGAAGCCTGCCTCGCGTAGCGACCAGTTAATGCAGCAGCTCCCGGGCTACGCGGGCATGATAAGGCTCAACGGCCAAACGCTTCCGCACGCCTACGTTTCGTTGAATCGGCCCACGGGCAAGTACGTGCACCGCGCCCTTCTTAAGATTGCGTCGGTCCTGCTCGACCGCGGCGGAGTCCGTACGGTAGGTCATCCGGGCGCTCCAGGAATGACCCTTCCCTTGCTTGATGCGGACCGTGGATTCGCACAAATTCCTATTTGGCCCAAGGGATATTCAGCGGTTGCGGTGAATGTGCTTGGCCATCCCTCGATTCGCGAAGCGGTAACGGTTCCCGCCGAGCCTTTTATGATGCTTGACTTGGACCCGGCATGGCATAGTTTCGAAGATTATCTCGCAGCGATGAAGACCAAGTACCGCACTAGGGCGAGGCGGGTGCAAACCCTTTCTGCCCACTGTAGCCTCTCGGAATGCACTGACTGGCCCGACGCGGACTGGCTGGATTGGGCAGGCGAGCTCTTGGGTAAAACATTAGCGGACAAGGCGGTTGCCTTGCCCGACGATCTTCGGGGACTCTTGGCGACGTTCAAGCGAGTCTATGGGGCAGACTTTCATGTGCTGGGGTACCAAAGCAAGGGTCAATGGGTTGGATTCATCACGGCGCTTCACGAGGGCGACAGCCTATTTGCCATGCATATGGGCTTTGAGCCAGAGCTTGCTCGCGAAGCTCATTTCTACCAGCGCAGCATGATGGATGTTGTCGATCTTGGCATACGGCTTCGCGCGACAGGGGTAAACATGGGGCGTACCGCAACCGAAATCAAGAGCAGCCTAGGCGCAAAACCCCTGGCGAACAGCTACGTTTTTATTGCCAATTGTTTCTGGATGCGCTGGCTGGTCTCGGCCTACCTGCGATGGTTTCACCGGTTGCCGGCCTACGAAGTTCGCTCGCCCTTTCGGGAGGCTTAGAATTCGAGAATAAACCCGATCGTGGGCAGAGTCCGCCCGGTGTCGCTGCGCAGCAACTGCATCAGGTAGCGCGAGCTGTCGTTGGGGTCCACTATGGCTTGCTTGCTTGCCGCATCGCGAACTACGGTGAGGTAGGGCATAAGGGGGTAGCTGCTGGACCCTAGGTTTTGAAGGTCGAGGTACCATGTTATGCTGTGGTTTTTGCGCGAAACCACCTTATCAATGCGAAAGTCGATTTGACCAAACCCCGCTAGGCGGCTGCTGTTCACGTTGGTGTAGTCGAAGATTCCGCGCTGGAGCGCATCCCAATTGCTTCTTAGTGAAGAACTTGACTCGTCAAAGGGAGTGAAGGGGGTGCCGGTGGAGTACCGCGCCTTGATTCCCGCCTGCCAGCCCTTTCCCCAGACCCGACCTGCCGTCACGGAACCGCTGTGGCGGCTGTCCCAAATCGAGGGGGCCCATTGGTTGGTGGCGGTTTGAAACTCTGCCTTGCCGAGGTGGTAGGAGGCCATCCACCAGTACTTGCCCTTTAGTTTTTGCTGCAAAAAAACCTCGAGGCCGTAGCTGCGCCCCAAGCCGACGGGACTTGATGCCTGGTCTCCCACGGCCACGTAGGCTCCGATGGCGTTGGCATAGCTAATTTGGTCTTCAAGCAAAAAGGGGTATCGGCGGTAGCCCTTGTAGTAGCCCTCAATGCTGACGCGGTAGGTTTGCCCGTTTTGGTATTCCACACCGGCCGCTGCTTGGCGCACTAAGGAGCTGGCAAGGTCCTGCCTTCGGCCTTGGGAGGTGTTGGCCGCCTGAATAATGGCCGGCGGCAGCTGGCTGTACTGGCCTAAATTGGCGTTCGCGGTCCAGTGGCTGCTTAACTGGTAGCGCAGGGCCAGTCGGGGCGATAAATTTTGAAGCGGATTAGCCGTAGAGGCCGACAAACCGGCTGCATCTGCGCGTAATCCGGCTGTGGCTACCAACCGTCGCCCCAAGGATTGCTCCCAGGCGGCAAAGACTGCCCCAGCCGCAAAGGCAGCGGTATCGGCAAGCTGGACCGTGTCAATGGCCTGCCCTTGCCAGCGTTTACTCCACATGTCGAGGCGGTAGGCGCGTCGCTCTAGGCTCGCTCCGTAGCTCAAGGTGCCGCCCGGCACTTGGCTGTTTTGACGGCGTTCTGCGCGGAGTCGCGTGTTGGTTTCGCCCGCGTCGTAGCGAAGCTGCCGGTCTTCTTCAAGCGAGCTGTTCCCTGCAAATTTTGCGGCGCGGTTGGTAATTTGATCCTGACTGGCCACCACCGTCCACTGCCCCCGGTCGTCAAAGCTTCGAAACCTTATGCCGCCAACCAGGGTGCGTTGGTCGCCCTCGGGAATGTAGCCCACATTGTAAAGTAGGGCGTCGGAGGCATTGGAGTCGGCCGGATAAAGAGAATACCGGTCCCAGCCGCCAATGGCAATAAAGGTCAAGTCGCGCTTGCGATCAATTTGGTGCACTACGCGCACTTGGGCATCCTGATAGGCGGGCAGCACGGGAATCTTAAAGAGCCTAAAGTAGTACTGGCTAAAAGAGTTGCGGGCGCTTGCGGTAAAGCGGGTCTTTTTGCCGAGCGGACCCTCCACCGTAGCTCCGTAGTCGGTCTGGCCAAGCGAGATTCGCATGCCCAGTCGGTCCGACCGACCGTTGCGGCCTTCGAGGCTCAACGTTCCGCTCAGCACATTGCCAAAGTTGCTTGAAAAGGCTCCAGTCTGAAGCGCAGCACTTTGAACATGGTCTAGGTTAATTAAGCTCACGGCGCCCCCGCTAGCCCCCTGAATGGAGAAGTGGTTAATGGTAGGAATATCGATTCCATCAAATCGGTAGCCGTTTTCAGCAGGCGATCCTCCGCGAAGCGATATGGCGTAGCCAAAACTCGGTTTGGGCAGAATCCCCGGGAAGGACTGAATCACCTTAGACAGGTCGAGCACTGCGCCAGGCATGCGCTGCATTTCAGCCCATCCTATGGACTTAATGCTCAGCGGCGACTCGTTGCTGCTTCGGAACGCGTCGGCAACTACCACGGCCTCGCCTAGCGTTTGGCTCTGCTCCACTTCGATGCGGATTTCATTCGGCTTCACCGCGTTAATCCAAAGCTCGTGAATTGTTTTAACGTACTGACCGCCTTCATCGGAAACCCTAAGATTGGCCAAACCCGACGGTAGATTCTCCAAGACAAAGCGACCATTGGCATCGGTCTTGGTGCGGAATTCTTGTATGGTCGGGCTCGTGGTAAGCAGTACCTGCCAACCCGCTGCTACGCTTGCTCCGCCAGCGAACACGACCTGTCCTTTAAAAACGGCCTGCCCAGGGAGCAATAAACTGGTACTAAAAAGCAAAAATGCCCAAATCCAAAATTTCATACTGCGAATTTAAGTGCCTATTGGCCTTCATAATACCCGCAAGCGTTGTGTTTTGCCCCTATTGGTTGGGCTGCTTTGAGTACCGTGTTGACCCTACTGGTTGTACTGCGTCATGGCAAAGGCCGGACCAGCTAAAACATAGGATTCCAGCTGTGCTATGGCCCGGTCCATTCCCGGCTTGAGAAATTCCATCTCCTCGGGGGTCCAGCGGCCGAGTACAAAATCAACCTGCTGTCCTTTGGGAAAGTGCTGGCCTATTCCGATGCGTTGGCGTGCGTAATCCGCGCTACCAAGCACCTCTTGTATATCTTTTAGGCCGTTGTGCCCACCGTCAGAGCCCTTGAGCTTGAGCCTTACATGGCCCACTGGCAGGGCAAGTTCGTCCACAACCACTACCAATTTCTCTAAAGGAACTTTTTCTTCTTCGAGCCAATACCTCACGGCCTTACCGCTCAAGTTCATGAAGGTGCTGGGCTTAATGGCTACAATAGTCCGCCCTTTGATACTGAACTGGGCACGCTCACCGTAGCGAGCTACTGCAAAGGCTGCAGAATGACCTGCCGCCCATGCGTCTAGAAGATCAAACCCAATGTTGTGGCGAGTACGGGCGTATTCACTGCCCGGATTCCCCAGCCCCACCACCAGGAACTTTTTCATTTATTCCGCACTTGCCTCTGCGGCAGGAGCTTCTTCAACCGCAGTTTCGTCGTCGTCGGTGTCGGCTACTGACGTGCGCGACGAGGAGATAGAAACAACCACTGCATTGTCGGAATTCAAAATCTCATAGATTTTGCCGGCTTTAATGTCAGAAACACGAATGGCCTGACCAATTCGAAGCTCGGTAATGTCGTGCTCGATCGACGAAGGCAGAGCGTCAATAAGACCCTTAACCTTGAGGTTGCGAAGGGCAGATTTGAGCTTACCGCCGCTGCGTACTCCCCGTGAATTACCCGTCAATACAATGGGAACTACGATGGTAACAGGCTTACCGTCAAGAACTTCAATGAAGTCTACGTGGGTCAACGCGTCGGTTAGCACGTGAAACTGCATGTCTTGAATTACAGCGTTGTAGGTCTTGCCGTCCAACTCAATAGAGGCCATGCGGGCCTCCGCAGTGTACACAAGGCCGCGAAACGCGAGCATTGGAGCGTAGAAGTGAATGGGTGCTTTACCGCCGTAGATGACGCAGGGAACGTGGCCCTGGTCGCGGAGTTGCTTGGCATACTTGGTGCCTAATTCGGTGCGGACGGTGCCTTGTAGGGTTACGGATTGCATAACTAGATAGATCGAGGATTAGAACAGAAAGTGGCCGCTGATGGACTCATTGGATTGAACCTTGCGCATCACCGCGGCAAAAAGAGGTGCTACACTGAGGACGCGGATTTTGTCGCTGGTCCGCTTCAGGGGTATGGTGTCAGTAATGACAAGTTCTTGCAGTGCCGAAGCCTCAATACGCGCAATGGCGTCGCCCGAAAGCACTCCGTGGGTGCAGTATGCACTCACGGACTTGGCGCCTTCTTGCATGAGCATGTCGGCGGCCTTAGTTAGCGTACCAGCCGTGTCAATCATGTCGTCAACGAGAATAACGTTGCGGTCTTTGACGTCGCCAATTACCGTCATCTTATCGACAATGTTCGCTTTTTTGCGCTGCTTGTAGCAAATGACTACCTCGGCATCCAGCTGGTTGCCGTAGGCAGAGGCTCGCTTGGATCCGCCCACGTCGGGTGTGGCTATAGTCAGGTTGTCCAGGTTTTTGGCCTGAATATCAGGAATAAAAACGCTGCTGCTAAAAAGGTGGTCTACCGGAACTTCAAAAAAGCCTTGAATTTGGTCGGCATGAAGATCCATGGTCATTACCCGCGTTGCGCCGGCCGCCTCGAGAAGCTTGGCCACGAGCTTGCTCGTAATGGGAACGCGCGGCTTGTCTTTGCGGTCTTGACGTGCGTAGCCAAAATAGGGAATCACCGCAGTTATGTGGCGGGCAGAAGCTCTTTTGGCCGCGTCAATCATCTGAAGAAGTTCAAAGAGATTTTCGGCCGAAGGCATCGTGCTTTGAATCAAAAAAACCCGACTTCCCCGCACGCTTTCTTCAAACCAAAGAACGTACTCGCCGTCGCTAAAAGGCTGCATGCCTACCTTACCCATGGGCGAACCGTACTCCTTCGCAATCGCACTAGCGAGCGAGGCGGTGGCCGTTCCGGCGAAGAGTTTAGCGACAGGTTGCATCATAGTTTTCTTCAGGGGGTGCAAATGTACAAATTTAATGCGTAATTTGGCCGTCCCTTGCCCAGATGGCGGAATTGGTAGACGCGCACGACTCAAACTCGTGTTCCTCTGGAGTGCGGGTTCGATTCCCGCTCTGGGCACAAGGATTTTTAAACAAATGGCTGATTTAAAAACCGAGAAATACGACGCAGCCTATCTGCGTATGGCGGCCGAGTGGTCTAAGCTCTCTCATTGCAAGCGCCGCCAGGTTGGAGCCTTAATCGTCAAGGGAAGAAGCATCATCTCCGACGGGTACAACGGGACGCCAAGCGGCTTCGAAAACTTTTGCGAAGACGAGCAAGGATACACCAAGTGGTATGTGCTGCACGCAGAAGCGAACGCAATTCTCAAAGTGGCCTCTACCACCCAATCCTGCGAAGGGGCAACCCTCTACCTCACCATGTCTCCCTGCCGGGAATGCAGCAAGCTGATTCACCAATCGGGAATACGCCGTGTGGTCTATGCCTCGGAGTACAAGGACCCATCAGGGCTTGAATTTCTGCGCAAGGCGGGAGTGGCGGTCGTCTTGGCGCCTTTGCCGGGCTAGTAAAGCGGACCCAGCAGTTTTAATGCATTGGGAGGCATCGCCCTAGGAAGGCCCATTCCCCCAAAGTGGAGTCCAAAAAAAAAGCCGTCCTATCGGACAGCTTCTCTTTTAGAGCTCTAAAAGAAAATTACTCAGCAGTCGCCTCCGCGCCTTCAGCAGCAACCTCTTCGGTAGCAGCAGCAGCAGTGGTGTCTTCAGTAACAGGCTCTTCAACCATTGTTGTATCCATCGTCTCTTCAACTACTGCTTCTTCAGCGGCGTTGCTACAGGCGGCGAAGGCAACGAGGGCCAGGGCGCTCAGAAAAAAGGTCACTTTTTTCATTTTGGGTCTTTGTTTTTTAATTGTTTAGGACTTCGAAATCCGATACAAAGGTAAGGCAATTTTTTACTCGCGCAAATTGATTCCATTAAATCGATTTTTTTATTAGCGCAGTCATAGAAACCGAGGCATGGAGCCGATTTGCGAGTTCGCCAATGGCGCAACGAACCTGCTTCATGCTGTCTCTATCGCGCAAAGTAACCGTTTTATCGACTAAAGTTTGATGGTCAATCGTTACACAATAGGGGGTGCCCACCGCATCCTGACGGCGGTAGCGCTTGCCTATGGCATCCTTCTCGTCAAGGGTTGCTTGAAAGTCCCAACGGAGCTCTTGGTAAACCTGCTGAGCGCATTCAGGCAGACCGTCTTTTTTAATCAGGGGCAAAATAGCTACTTGGGTCGGCGCCACCTCATAGGGCAGCCGCAGTACCGTGCGGACCGTACCGTCTTCTAGCGTCTCTTCGTCGAGCGAGGTAGCCAGCACAGCCAAAAAGAGTCGATCCAATCCCAAGGAGGTTTCGACCACATAGGGAGTGTAGGACTCGTTGGTCTCCGGGTCAAAGTACTGAACCTTGCGGCCCGAAAATTCTTCGTGGCGGCTCAAATCAAAGTCCGTGCGAGAGTGAATACCCTCGAGTTCTTTGAATCCGAAAGGAAAGTCAAACTCGATGTCAGAAGCCGCGTTCGCATAGTGAGCCAGCTTGTCGTGGTCGTGAAAGCGGTAGCGTTCCGAGCCGAGGCCAAGCGCGTGGTGCCAGCGCATTCGCGCGGACTTCCAATGCTCGTACCACTGCATCTCGCTGCCGGGCCGCACGAAGTACTGCATTTCCATTTGCTCGAATTCACGCATTCTAAAAATAAACTGCCGGGCCACAATCTCGTTCCTAAAGGCTTTACCCGTTTGGGCAATGCCAAAGGGAAGCTTCATCCGGCCAGTTTTTTGAATATTCAAGAAGTTGACAAAAATTCCCTGAGCGGTCTCCGGACGCAGGTACAGCTCGCTGGCGTCTTCTGCAACGGAGCCTACTTTGGTCGAAAACATAAGATTGAACTGCCGCAGTTCGGTCCAGTTGGCGCTTCCGCTGACGGGGCAGGTTATTTTCTCGTCGACGATTACTTGCCGTGCCTCCGCCAGGTCGCCGGCCTCCAGGGCGCGATTGAATCGGGACAGGGTTTCATTGGCCTTGGCCAGGTACTCCACTACGCGCGGATTCGTGCTTCGGTAAAGCGCCTCATCAAAGGTGGCTCCAAACCGCTCCCGGGCCTTCACTACCTCTTTCTCGGCTTTTTGGCGAATTTTCTCCGAATATTCCTCGACCAAAACGTCAGCGCGGTAGCGTTTTTTGCTGTCTTTGTTGTCGATCAATGGGTCGTTGAAGGCATCAATGTGTCCGCTGGCGCGCCACACCGTTGGGTGCATAAAAATTGCGGAATCCAGTCCGACAACGTTGTCTTGAACCTGCACCATGGACTTCCACCAGTAGGTACGAAGGTTGTTTTTGAGCATTACGCCGTTTTGACCGTAGTCATAGACCGCGCTGAGTCCGCCATAGAGTTCGCTCGACTGAAAAATAAAACCGTACTCTTTGGCGTGGGCAATTACTCGTTTGAATGCTTCTTCGGGGCTCAGGATCGGCATGGCGATTTAGGATAAAAGGGTGGGCAAATTGCTGGTAAACAACTTCACAGAAATGGCTAAAAGAATAATACCAAAGACCTTCCGAAGCACATTGATGCCGTTTTTACCGAGTATTTGCTCCAGCCTCCGGGTATTTTTAAGCACCACAAAGACAAGGACTGAATTGATGAGTATTCCGATAATAATGTTTGCGATTGCGTATTCAGACCGGATGGAAATGAGGGTCGTGAGCGTCCCGGCGCCGGCAATCAAAGGGAATGCTATGGGTACGATGCTCGCGGATTCCGCTTCGGCGTCTTTGTAGATGCGCACACCAAGGATCATCTCTAGGGCTAAAAAAAAGAGCACCAAAGAACCGGCTACCGCAAACGATGCCACATCTACCCCAAAAAGCTTGAGAATTCCCTCGCCCACAAAAAGAAACAAGATCATGATTACCGTCGCAGCGAGGGTGGCCTTCTCGCTTTGAATGTGGCCAACGCGGTTGCGCAGTGAAATGATGACCGGAATGCTCCCGATGATGTCAATCACGGCAAACAAGACCATTGTTACGCTCAGTATTTCAGAAAAATTAACCACAATGCAAAGGTAGTGTGTTGCCGGCGGAGCGGCTACTTTTGCGCTTGTGATCGCGATTGGTAGCACCCTTTGTTCTGAAGAAGTTTTTACGCATGCCTTCGTATGCGACCTGGGCAAGTGCAAAGGCGCATGCTGCGTCGAGGGAGATGCGGGCGCCCCCTTGCGCGAAGAAGAGCTCTTGGTGCTCGATCGGATTCGGCCTGCCCTGGAGCCTTTTTTGCGGCCCGAAGGTTTGGCTGCGCTTGCGGAGCAGGGCAATTACGTGCGCGACAGCGACGGCGAGTGGGTTACTCCCTTGGTGGCTGGCAAGGAATGCGCCTATGTCGTTTTTAAAGACGGAACCTCGTTCTGCGGAATCGAGACGGCCCATCGCGCCGGAGTGGTGGACTGGCCCAAGCCATTGTCTTGCCATTTGTACCCCATTAGGGTGACCTCCTACAAGGCATACGACGCCTTGAATGTGGACCATTGGAAGGTCTGCGAACCCTCGTGCAGCCTCGGAAGGGAGTTCAATGTTCCTGTTTTTCGGTTTTTGAAGAATTCACTCATAAGAGCCTATGGCACAGAGTGGTACGAAGAGGCAGAGCAGGTGCATGAGGCCCTAGAGCAGGAGCGAGGCAGGGCCTAGTGCTTTGTTGAAAACTAAGGTGTAATGTTCAAATCTATGTCTTGCCCACGAGGGGAGAGTTTGCAACTTTTGTAATCTCTTAAAAAGCTCGCGACCCTTGGTTCTGACGTAGTAATAGGCCAATATGTTGAAAGACAGTAAGATACAAAATTATAATAAAGACAATGAGCAATACTACCAACGCTAACGAGCCGATTCTCAAGGAGAACCCAAACCGGTTCGTTCTCTTCCCCATTGAGCACAACGACATTTGGGATATCTACAAAAAAGCAGAGGCCAGCTTTTGGACTGCAGAAGAAATTGACCTGCATCAGGATGCCAGCGATTGGGAAAACAAGCTGACCGAAGAAGAGCGCTACTTCATCAAGCACATTCTTGCATTTTTTGCTGCTTCTGACGGCATCGTGAACGAGAATTTGGCCGAAAACTTCGTCAATGAGGTTCAGTATACTGAGGCAAAATTCTTCTACGGATTCCAAATTATGATGGAGAACATTCACAGCGAGACCTACTCCCTGTTGATTGATACCTATGTGAAGGATCCGGCTGAGCGCAACCAGCTTTTCAATGCGATTGACAATTTTGAGGCCATTAAAAAGAAGGCCGACTGGGCCCTGCGTTGGATTAAGTCACCCTCTTTTGCGGAGCGTCTCGTAGCTTTTGCAGCCGTGGAAGGCATCTTCTTTAGTGGCTCGTTTTGCTCTATTTTTTGGATGAAGAAGCGCGGTTTGATGCCGGGATTGACCTTCTCCAACGAGTTGATTAGCCGCGACGAGGGCATGCACTGCGACTTTGCGGTTCACCTTCACAACCAGCACCTGGTGAACAAGGTCCCCAAGGAGCGCATCACGCAAATCCTCTTGGAGGCCCTAGACATTGAGCGCGAATTCATTACCGAATCATTGCCCGTGGACTTGATTGGCATGAACAGCCGCTTGATGGTTCAGTACCTTGAGTATGTGACGGATCGTCTTCTGGGCGAGCTGAATTGTGACCGTGTGTTCAACAGGGAGAATCCCTTTGACTTTATGGACATGATTTCCCTTGAGGGCAAGACAAACTTCTTTGAGAAGCGCGTTTCTGACTACCGCAAGGCGGGTGTTGGCGCAGAGGCTGAAACCAATGCCAACACTTTTTCTTTTGAATCCGATTTCTAATACCCCTCCACTAGCATGATGCATGTTTTAAAGCGTGACGGTCGCAGGGAAGCCGTAAAGTTTGACAAAATCACGGCCCGCATTCAGAAGCTTTGCTACGGCCTCAGCCCTTTAGTTGACCCGGTGGCAGTAGCCCTCCGCGTAATCGAGGGTCTTTATGACGGAGTCACCACCAGTGAGCTCGACAGCCTTGCCGCCGAGATTTCGGCGTCAATGACGGTGCGCCACCCCGACTTCGCCCAGCTCGCAGCGCGGATTGCAGTGAGTAACCTGCACAAGAACACCAACAAGTCCTTCTCGGAGACGATGCGGGCCATGCACCAGTTTGTAAACCCCAAGACGGGTCAGGCGGCTCCGCTCATCGCCGACGACGTAATGGAAATCGTTGAAAAAAACGCGGAATTGCTCGACTCTTTGGTGATTTATGACCGAGACTTTAGCTACGATTATTTTGGCTTTAAGACCCTTGAGCGCTCCTATCTGCTTCGCATGAACGGCCGCATTGCGGAACGCCCTCAGCAGATGCTCCTTCGCGTGTCGCTGGGCATTCACAAAGAAGACATTCAGGCTGCAATGGAGACCTACGACGGCATGTCGCGCGGACTCTACACGCACGCCACTCCGACCCTGTTTAACGCAGGCACGCCAAAGCCCCAGATGTCGAGCTGCTTCTTGCTGCAAATGGCAGACGACAGCATTGACGGCATTTATGATACCCTTAAGCAGACTGCCAAAATCTCTCAAAGCGCTGGCGGAATTGGACTGAGCATCCACAATGTGCGTGCGACAGGATCCTACATACGTGGAACCAACGGCACTTCAAACGGACTCATTCCGCTGCTTCGGGTGTTCAACGACACCGCCCGCTACGTAGACCAAGGCGGAGGCAAGCGCAAAGGCTCTTTTGCGGTCTACCTGGAGCCCTGGCACGCCGACATTTTTGACTTTTTGGACCTCAAGAAAAACACGGGCAAAGAGGAGCTTCGCGCTCGCGATTTGTTCTATGCCATGTGGATTCCCGACCTGTTTATGGAGCGGGTAGAGGCAGACAGCGATTGGACCCTAATGTGCCCCAACGAGTGCCCAGGGCTTTACGATTCCTACGGAGACGATTTTAACGCCAAGTACCTAGCCTTTGAACAGGCCGGCAAGGGCCGTCGGGTCATAAAGGCCCGTGAATTGTGGACCAAGATCCTCGAGAGCCAAATTGAGACGGGAACCCCCTACATGCTTTACAAGGACGCGGCCAATGCCAAGTCCAACCAAAAGAACCTAGGCGTAATTCGTTCTTCAAACCTTTGTACCGAGATCATGGAGTACACTGCTCCAGACGAAATTGCGGTGTGCAACCTGGCCTCAATCGCCCTGCCGAAGTATGTGGATAACGGAGCCTTTGACCACCAAATGCTCTATGATGTGGTGTACAAGGTGACGCACAACCTCAACGACGTAATTGATCAAAACTACTACCCGGTTCCCGAGGCACGCAATTCTAATTTGCGCCATCGCCCAGTGGGCTTGGGAGTGCAGGGTTTGGCGGATGCCTTCATCAAGCTGCGCTTGCCCTTTACTTCGCCTGAGGCGCGCCAGCTCAACAAAGACATTTTTGAGACTATTTACTTTGCCGCGGTAACGGCCTCCTGCGATATGGCCAAAAAGAATGGCCACTACGAGACGTTTAAGGGTTCGCCAATGAGCGAAGGCCTCTTTCAGTTCAATTTGTGGGGCGTGACCGAAGACCAACTGAGCGGTCGCTGGGATTGGAAGTCCTTGCAGAAGGAGGTAGTAAAGCACGGAGTACGAAATTCCCTGCTTGTGGCGCCCATGCCTACGGCATCAACCTCGCAGATTCTAGGAAACAACGAGTGCTTCGAACCCTACACGAGCAACCTGTACACCCGTCGGGTGCTTTCGGGCGAGTTCATCGTGGTAAACAAGCATCTTCTGATCGACTTGGTCAAGCTTGGTTTGTGGAACGATGACCTAAAGAACGCCATCATGGCCAACAATGGCTCGGTTCAGGATATTGACGGGATTCCCGACAACATCAAAGAGCTCTACAAGACGGTTTGGGAGCTCTCGATGCGCGACATCATTGACATGGCAGCAGACCGAGGAATCTTTATTGACCAGTCGCAGTCGCTCAACTTGTTTGTGGAGTCACCCAACATGGGTAAGCTCACTTCAATGCATTTCTATGCCTGGAAGCGCGGCCTCAAGACCGGCATGTACTACTTGCGCACCAAGGCGGCCTCTGCAGCGATTAAGTTCACGGTGAAGAAGCGCAGCCAATCTGCCCCCGAGGTAGAGGCATTCAGCGAGGTCGAGTCCGTTAAGGCAGCGCAAGAGGCACTGGCCGCAATGGAGTTGCCTGAGGTCAAGGCCTACAGTTCCGAAGAGGTCATTGCCTGTTCTCTGGATGATCCGGAGAACTGCGAGGCCTGCGGATCTTAGTAAGTCGGTTATTGGCCGACATTGTCGGGTTGATTATGACCCTAGTTTTTTGTCTTAGGTATTGTTTATGAGGAATTTGTGTATCTTAGAACAACCTAAATTGAGAAACTTATGCCTAGTGACCCAAACAAGCTTGACAAGGATAGCATTCGCGAGAAGCATCGATTAGAGGAGGAGAAGCACAATAAGGCTGCAGAAATCACCTCTATGGTGGTGCTTGTGGTGATTCTCGCAATTGTTGGAACCCTAGCCTATTTCTTGAGCAACTGAGTGCCACGGCGTACCTTCGCTTAGCATGAAGCGTTGGACCACGTGGCTTGGAGGCGGCTTAGGATGGGCGCTCGGTGGGCCCGTTGGGGCCCTACTTGGGGCAGCCCTTGGCAATGCCCTTACTGATTTTTGGTCAAAAGACCCCCGCGGCGCGGCCGTACCCTCTGCCGAGAGAGACTTTCACGCTTCTCTTCTCGTGCTAGCCTCTTTAGTAATCAAGGCAGACGGCAAAGTTGACCAGCGCGAACTCAGTTTTGTACGTGAGCAGTTTCGTCAGTGGTTTGGTACCGACCGAGCCAATGAGGCCTTCAATTTTTTTAAGCAAGTGGTGCGGGAGCAGCCCGCCCTCACGACCGTCTGTGCGGAGGTGCGGCGCCACATGAGCCTTCAAGGTCGGATTCAAATTGTGGGCTTCCTGTTTGGTTTGGCCCAGGCTGACGGGGTAATTCAGCCCTCTGAGCGCCAAGTAATCGCCCGCATCGCGCAGTATTTAGGAATCGGACAGGCAGACTTTCAAAGGCAGGAGCTCCTGCACGGTTCGGCCGAAAAACGCCTTGACCCCTACGAGGTGCTGGGACTTAGCCCGAGCGCTAGCGATTCCGACGTAAAATCGGCTTATCGAAGGCTGGTAAAAAAGTACCATCCTGATGCGCTTCAAGGCATGGGAGAGGACGTTGTCAAAGAGGCCGAAGCTAGTTTTAGGCAAATTCAGGCTGCCTATGAAGAACTTTGCAGGGCCCGCGGCATTAAGTAGGTATGGACTTTAAAGAACCCATACGGGCCGAACTGGCTCAATTTAATCGTGAATTTCCCGAGGCCTTTCGTTCTAATGTGGCGCTTTTGGACCTAATCCTGCGCTACGTGGTGCGGCAAAAGGGCAAGCAATTGCGGCCTTCCCTGGTTTTTTTAATGGCTAAGGCCCACGGCGAGGTTGGTGCGCGAAGCTACCGCGGGGCTACTTTGGTGGAGCTAATGCACACGGCGACCTTGGTGCACGACGATGTGGTTGATGAGTCGGCCGTTCGCCGCTCGATGTTTTCAATCAACGCCCTTTGGAAGAATAAGATTGCAGTCTTGGTTGGCGACTACATGCTCTCGCGGGTGCTCCTGCGGGCGGTAGAATCGGGGGACTACGACCTACTTCGCATGGTGAGTACTGCGGTTCGGGCTATGAGCGAGGGCGAACTTCTTCAAATAGAGAAGGCTAGGCGCCTCGATATCGACGAGTCGGTCTACTACGACATTATACAAAAGAAGACGGCCTCTCTGATGGCCTCCTGCTGCGGCGTTGGCGCGGCATCGGTGGGTGCAAACGACGCCTTAATTCAGAGGGCCGAGGCCTTTGGCAACGCGCTGGGCATGGGATTTCAGATTCAAGACGACTTGCTGGATTATCAGGCTTACGGATCAAGCGGCAAGCCAGCGGGAATTGACGTTCGCGAGCAGAAAATGACGCTCCCCCTAATTTTTGCCCTTCAGCAGGCAGAGCCCAAGACCAAGCGCGAGCTCATGCGCATCGTGCGGCGCAAGTCCAATGATCCTGAGAGCATCAGAACTCTTATGACCGAAGTCGATCGCCTGGGTGGCCTGGCTTACGCTTGCGAACGCCGAAACGCCTTTCTCGTCCAAGCTAGGGCCATTCTGTCGGAGTTTGCCCAGAGTGATGCCCGTGACGCACTCGATTCCTTGATCGATTTTGTGGGCCAGCGGGCCAAATAATTCCTACCTTCATCCGTCCTATGGGATTGATTTCGCCTGCCACTATTGACCGCATTCTTGACGCCGCGCGCATCGAGGAGGTTGTTGGGGAATTCGCAACACTTAAGCGCAGCGGCAGCAGCTTCAGGGGCCTTAGTCCCTTTACTCAAGAGAAGACGCCGTCGTTTTATGTGGTTCCGTCCAAGGGCATTTTTAAGTGTTTTTCCTCTGGTAAGGGCGGCTCGGTAGTTACTTTTTTGATGGAGCACGAGAAGCTGACCTACCCCGACGCGCTGCGCTGGTTGGCCAAGAAGTACAGCATAGAAATCGAAGAAGAAGAGACGAGTCCTGAGCAGGAAGCCGTTCGCGACCGCCGCGAGAGCATGTTCGCAGTCAATGCCTTTGCGCTCAAGCAGTTCAGTGAATGGATGTGGAACGACGACCAGGGTCGCGCCGTGGGACTTGCCTACTTCAAAGAGCGCGGCTTTAGCGAAGAAACCATCCGAAAATTTGAACTCGGATTTCACCTTGACGGGCGCAATAGCTTTGCCAAATGTGCCGAGAAAGAGCGCTTTCTTCCGGAGTTTGTCGAGGCCACCGGGCTTTGCATTAAGCGTGAATCAGGCGACTTGATCGACCGGTTTTGGGGTCGTGCGATGTTCCCGATTCACTCGCTTAGTGGCCGGGTCGTGGGCTTTGGCGGGCGGGTTCTTCGCAACGATGCCAAAACCGCAAAGTATTTAAACAGCCCAGAGTCAGAGATTTACCATAAGTCTCAGGTACTTTATGGGCTCTTTCAGGCCAAGCAAGCCATCAGTAAGGCCAATAAGGTATACCTCGTTGAAGGATACACCGACGTAATCAGCATGCACCAAGCGGGAGTGCATAATGTGGTCTCTTCGAGCGGAACCTCCCTGACCCTCGAGCAAATCCGACTGGTGAAGCGCCTTACCGAGCACGTGACCCTGCTCTACGATGGCGACAAGGCGGGCATCAAGGCGTCGTTTCGCGGAATCGATTTACTCCTTGAAGAAGGCATGTACGTGCGCGCGGTACCCTTGCCCGCTGGCGAAGACCCGGACTCCCTTGCTCGCTCGATGGACGCAGAGTCCCTAAATACCTTTTTGGCGGCAAACGAAGTAGATTTTATGCGCTTTAAGGTGGAGGCTTTGACCGAAGACGGTGCAGACCAAGACCCTATTCGGCGCTCAGAAATTGTGCGCGACGTGCTGCAGTCCGTGGCTAAAATTCCCAATGCCATCCTGCGCGAAGTCTATCTGCGCGACAGCGCCCAAAGACTGGGAATGGAGGAGCGCAGCCTATACGCCGAGATGGAGCGCATTCGAGGGACAGAATTGCGCAGCAACACTCCAAGGCGCGGGGACCAGGATTCCGCCAGCGATTCACCCAACATGGTATTGCAGCCGCCGCAGGCTCCCCGACCCTTGGCGGTAGAAGAGGCTTTGGTCAGGGTACTGCTTCAGTTTGGCAGCGCGCGCGTGAAGTGGAATGGCCCCGACGGACTGGAACAGGAAGACGCTTCAGCGGCCCTTATTTTGGATGATTTAAGTGCAGACGAGCTTGAATTTAGCCATCTGCCCTACCAGGCGCTCTACGCTGAAATGCTTGCCGTTTGGCAGTCCGAAGAGCGGATTCTGGGCCCGGAGCACTTTGTGCGCCACGCGGATCCGAGCATGGCCTTAACCGCCGCGGAATGCCTAACCGAACGGCATCAGCTGGCCAATTGGTCCCGCAAAAACATCTACATCGGGGAATTAGAGGACCAACTTTCCCTACACGTGTACGAATGCCTATTGCGCTTTAAAGAGTATCGCCTCGAGGACCGCATTAAGAACGCTCTGGTGGAGCTCTCGACCCTTACCGAAGCGGACGCACGCGACGCCAAACTGGTTGAGTTTATGCGAATTCAAACGCTTCGCAACAGCCTTCGAGCCGAACTTCAGCGAGTCGTATGAACATTCCGCCACGCCCTACTCCTTCCTGGGGTGTTCGCTTGATTGCCCGCACGCTTGCTGCCTTCGGTACCGCCTATATGCTACCCAGTGTTGACCTTGATGAGTTTACCACGGCGATTTGGCTCGCGGTCTTGCTTGCGCTTTTCAACAGCACCCTCAGGCCGCTGTTGATTCTACTGACAATTCCGCTAACGGTTTTTTCGTTCGGACTTTTTTTGCTCGTCATCAATGCAGTGCTGGTCATGCTCGCCAGCGATTGGGTTGAAGGCTTCAGCGTAGAGGGATTCTGGTCGGCTATGGCATTCAGCCTGCTCTACTCGACTATTTCGAGCCTGCTGGAGGGCCAGTGGATGCTGCGCGTACTGCGCCCCCGACGCCGGCCCTAATTGTTTGCTTCGGGAGCCTCGGAGCCAGACTGTCCCACTACTCCGCCCGCGATAATGTACTTCATTATATCGCCTGTTTTGCCGCTCAGGGGCTCCACATAGCTCGACGGAACAACGAACATTTCGCCCATTATCGTCAGGGCAAGAGGCACATAAACCATGACAAATCCTTCGGGGGCATTGCCCAGTTCCTTGAGGGTGTCGTCGGTCACAAAACCAACTTTCCGCACTTCGTTGTTGGGCGACATGCGCACCAAAACGGCAAATTCAAATCCCTTTTTTTTACCGGTGAGGCTCTTCATCACGTCTTTGGTCGAGCTGTAGACGAGCTTGACAAGGGGTAGCTTTTCGAGCAGTCCGTCCAAGAGCGTGACCAGGGGATTTTTCACCACAAAATTGCCCAAAAATCCGATTAACGTAATACTCACTAACAGGGTTAGCAGCCCAAGCCCAGGAAAATCAAAGGGTAAAATGGAGTCCAAGGTGCTCAATGCCCAAAAAAGTACGTAGCCGGTCAGCGCCAAAGGCGTGGTAAACAAAAGGCCCTGAATAAAGTAGTTAAAAAGTTTATTTTTCATAGGGTGGGGTAGTTAGTGCGGATTTTTTTAGGTAGGCCAGCCACGACCAAATTGTAGGATTGGCGAATCCAGGCGGTAAGGGTGCGCGTTGGGGCGCTTCCGTCAAGGCGCACGGCGCTCCAGTGAACCGGGCTCATGTGGGATGCACGTTCCAGGCAAGGGTATTCGGCCCGCAGGTCGTCGAGTTCTTCGGGCGGAAACTTAAGGGCCATCCCCACCGGTTCTGGCTCGTCCAGCGGAATGATGGCAAACATCTTCCCGGCTACTTTGAGCACAAGGTGGTCGGGTCCGAAGGGAGTGGTGACTTCGGCCTGGGGCAGTTCGGCTGCGTAGGATAGGGCTTCGTCTCGGTTCACGGCACTAAAGTTCGTCCATGGGATCCCAAAAGTGCTGCCTAAAGTTTTGAATCTGATCGTCTTCGACAGGAATACCCTCGGCCTCAAGCTGCTGCTGCATGGCGGTGAATCCGCCAAAATGATGCTTGGCCGTGAGGAGCCCGACTCGATTGACGACGCGGTGCGCGGGCACCTCGGGCAGGCTGTGCGCGGCGTTCATGGCATAGCCCACGGTGCGGGCACTTTGTGCACTGCCCAAGTAGCGGGCAATGGCTCCGTAGCTGGTGACGCGGCCGGGAGGAATCTGGCGGACCACCGCGTAGACGCGCTGAAAGAAGTCGAGTTCGGGCGCGGCCGGGCTCATTTAAAGCGAAACTTTAGGTAGGTAATTAGTTTGCCTTTTTTTAAAAATATGCGCTCGTAGTAGGTTTGGCAGGCAAAGGCTGCGTGCTGGGGCTCGGACTGCAGCTGAAGGTAGACGTCGTGGCAGCTTTCGAGCACCTCATGACCCTGTACGGACAGAATTCCCAAAAGGTATCCGTGCAAAAATTCGCTGTCGGTCTTAAGGTGAAGCAGTCCGCCTGGCCTGAGAAGGCGCTGGTATTGCTCAAGAAACGTAGGGTTTACCATGCGGTGCTTGGTGCGCTGGTACTTGATTTGTGGGTCGGGGAAGGTGATCCAGAGCTCGTCTATTTCGCCCGGAGCGAAGGCATGCTCAATCCATTCGATGCGGGTGCGTAGAAATCCAACCTGCGTTAGGCCAGAATTTTGGGCTTCTTCAGCGCCTTTGCACATTCGCGCTCCTTTGATGTCGATGCCGAGGTAGTTCTTGTCGGGCTCGAGCCGCGCCAGAGCGATGGTGTACTCGCCGTGTCCGCAGCCCAATTCTACCACCAAGGGGCGGTCTGATTTAAAGAAGTCCCTATTCCATGCTCCGCGCAGGGGCAGGCCGTTTAAAATTTCGTCTTTGCTCGGCTGTACCACATGAGGCATTGCGTCCAGCTTTGCAAACTTGGCGAGCTTGCCCTTACCCATGGCTCAAAGGTAGGATTGCTCTGAGCTTGGTTGCAGGTCGAGCAGGCGAGCCTGCAGGGTGCGTTCGCCGCGGAATTCGTTCCAGGTGAGCTGAAAGGCTACGTCAACCAATCCCTCGGGTATGGGGTCGTCGCCCCATTGAAAGTGAATTCCGCGCAAACTGCGTTGCCGAAAGGGGTCCATGAGGTCAACCTGAAGGTGTTCACCCTGTGCCCCAACCATTTTAGTGTGCGCTAATTCAATGCCTTTTATGCCCCAGACAGGAGCCGGGTTGCCGACCCCAAAGGGCTCGAGCCGGTCCTGCATCTGCAGAAGGCGTGGGCTGACTTCGTCGATGCGCAGCACGACGTCAATTTCGATTTGTGGGTGCCGCATGGCTTCGGGCCATCGGGCCTCCACGGCGAGGTTCATGGCCTTGCGAAAGGCAACCAGGTTCTCGGGTTTGCAGGTCATGCCTGCCGCGGCTTTATGGCCCCCAAACTGGATGAGGTGCACGCTTGCTTCTTCGAGGGCGGCATAGAGGTCCAGGCCAGGAGCACTGCGCGCACTGCCCGACAGAACACCCTCGTGCTGGGTGAAGGCCACCACGGGACGGTAAAAGCGTTCTGCTACCCGCTGCGCAATCAGGCCCACAATGCCCTTGTGCCAGTCGGGGTGGTAGAGCACCAAGGCAAGATCGTCGGCGAAATCCAGGGTCATTTCTTCGGCCATTTCAAGGGCTTGGTCAACCATGTGCCGTTCTGTGCTTCGCCGGGTCGTGTTGAGGTCCTGCAAATCCTGGCTGTACTGATCAATGGGCACGCGGTCGGTGGCGATTAATAGGTTTACCGCCCTGAGCCCGTGGTCCATGCGCCCTGCGGCATTGATTTTTGGGGCAATATTGAAGATAAGGTCTCGGGTGCTGACGGGCCCTCGGCGCTCGCCAAGCAGGGCCTGCAGGGCGGGGCGGGGCTTGCTATTGAGGAGCTCCAAGCCCCCAATCAGCCAGCGGCGGTTGAGGCCCACCATCGGAACCATGTCGGCCGCTACGCTCAAGGCAAGCAAATCAAGATGGACGTCGAGGTCCGAGGGATCTAGTCCTGCCGATTGGTAGGCACTGCGCCAGAGCAAGAAGCCCACGCCGCAGCCGGATAGGTAGTGATGACCAAAAGTGCAGTCGGCTCGGAGCGGGTCGAGTACGGCAAGCGCGTTGGGCAAGCGGTCTTCGGGCTGGTGGTGGTCGGCCACAATGACGTCGATTCCGAGCGAGACGGCGTAGTCAACCTCGTCAAAGGCTTTGACGCCGCAGTCTAGGGCAACCAAAACTCGAGCGCCAAGTTCTGCCGCTCGGTCAATTCCAGCCTTCGAGAGGCCGTAGCCTTCTCGGTAGCGGTCGGGTATGTAGGGCTCAATAAGCCAGCCTCCGGAGCGCAGGGCCATGGTGCCGAGCGAAACGGCGGTGGTTCCGTCGACGTCGTAGTCGCCAAAGAGAAGCACGAGTTCGCCTTGAGCGCGGGCCAGTGCCAAACGTGCGGCCGCTTCGGGCATGCTCGCCATCTCGAGCGGATTCACCTCGTGGGTGTCGGTTCCTTGGGTCCAGGCACGGACCTCCTCAATGGTCTTGAATCCCCGAATGGCAAGAAGTTCGGCCATGGGGCGGTCCATGTGCGCCTCTAGGGCAACTACTGCCGATGCTTCGGGCTTTGGCGGCAGGGACCAGCGCTTGCGTCGGCCTAGGTTCATGGCTCCTCGCGGCGTTGCGCCTGATAGATGGCGGCCTGATGCTGTACCGAGTACCGGTGTACGAGTTCAAAAAAGGCCCTCACGTACTTGGGGTCAATTCCCACATCCTTGGCCTGAGCCTCGCGCTGCTCGAGCATATTGATCCATCGATCCATCTGAAACACACTGGCTCCGAGCTCCAGTTTGCGTTGCGCCAGACGCTCCACGATTTGCTGCCGGTTTTGCAGCAGCTCTACGAGTTGGGCGTCAATAAAATCCAGGCCCTCGCGGTCGGAACTCAGGCTGGTCAGGATTGCTTCAGGATCAGCTCGCTCTAGGTAGTTCGCGAGCCGGTCGAGCAGGGCAGTCAGTCGCGCTGGGGTAATCTGCTGCGCGGCGTCGCTTAGGGCATCGTCGGGGTTTGGATGAATTTCTATCATTAGCCCGTCGAGGGCCAAGTCCATGGCAATCTGTGCAACGGACTCTACAAGGTCGCGTTGGCCCGCAATATGGCTGGGATCGCAAAAAATGGGAAGGTCTGGAGCGTGCCGCCGCAGTTCAAAGGTTAGCTCCCAGCGCGGGTCGTTTCGGTAGGGTTCCGGATTGGCGGCAAAGAAGCCTCGGTGCACGGCAGCCAAGTCGCTTGAGCCGAGCTTGTCGAGCCGTTCAAGTGCGCCAATCCAAAGGCCCAGGTCGGCATGAATAGGGTTTTTAACGAGCACCGGAATCTTGGCGCCTTGGAGGGCCTCGGCGATTTCTTGCACATAAAACGGACTCACGGTGGTACGGGCGCCCAACCAAACGGCGTCGGCCTTCGCTGCCAGTGCGCGCTCCACGTGCTGGGGGTTTCCGACCTCGACCACAAAGGGTAGGCCAACCTCAGCGCGCATAATTTGCAGCCACTCTAGGGCATTGTAGCCTGCGCCTTCGAAGGTTCCAGGGCGGGTTCGCGGCTTCCAAACTCCGGCCCTAAAAAGCAGCGTGCGCCCGTCTGCCTTGAGCGCACGGGCTGTTTCAAGTACTTGTTCCAAGGATTCGGCCGAGCAGGGCCCCGCAATAACCCAAGGCTCGCCAATTTGCGGACTCCAAGGGCCAAAGGGGCGTTGGCGGCGGGCAGCGGCACTCATTCGTTTTCTGTCTTTAAGGGCACTTTGGCGCCCTCTATGATAACCACGAGTTCACCGCGCGGTTCAGTGAGGCTAAAGTAGGCCAGCAACTCTGCGGCGCTTCCGCGGTGGTAGGTCTCGTGAATCTTGCTCAGCTCGCGCACCACGCAAATGCCGCGGTCTGGTCCGAGCCATTCCACCACTTCACCCAAGAGCTTGCGCAAGCGATGCGGAGATTCATAGGCCACGATGGTCCGCGCCTCATCGCGCCAACTTTGTATGCGCGTTTGCCGGCCTTTTTTTTGCGGAACAAAGCCTTCAAAAACAAAACGGTCGCAGGGGAATCCGCTGGCAACCAGGGCAGGAATAAGTGCGGTGGGGCCGGGCAAAGCCTCTACAACCAAACCCGCTTGGATGCAGGCGCGAACCAGCAAAAAACCAGGATCGCTGATTCCTGGGGTGCCCGCATCACTGGCCAGGGCGACGTGCTTGGAGCTGGCTTCGACCAGCTTGACCAAGCCTGCAGTATGGGCGTGCTCGTTGTGCATGTGGTAGGCACGGAGCTTGGCCTCTAAGCCCAGCAGTTTTAAGAGCTTGCCCGTCGTGCGGGTGTCTTCGGCAAGAACCAAGTCGGCCTCAACGAGAGCCACTTTGGCACGCTCGGTAATATCCCCGAGGTTGCCCAAGGGGGTCGGGACCAGTACTAGTTTGCCCATTTAGTCAAACCGGGCGTAGACCAGTTTCAAGAAGCGTTCTGCCACGTCGGGGCAGGCGCTCCAGTCGTACTCGGGCTGCAGGGCTTCGACAATGAACGTTTCGCACTCCGATTTGGACTCGAGGGTCGAGAGGTAGGCCACAACACGCTGGTAGTCGTGGTCGTCTCCGCCAAAAAGGCTTTTCACAAAGGCCAATCGGTCATTGAGCCCCGCATTCAGAGAGGCGTAGCTGGAGTTCACCGACCGCTGCGGACCTCTAGGCTGCTCGCTTGCTGCGGGTGCAGAGGGGGTCTGTGGTTCGGGCTGCGCCTGCATTGGTATTGTTGCGGACTCTTGCTCGAGCTCGTAGGGAGGCTCCTGTACGGAATCGGCAACGGGCTCCACGACAGGCTCGAGTTTGACAGGCTCTTGCATGGCAGGCGCTTGGCTCGCGGACTCTTGGCTCGCGGACTCATGCCTGGCGGACTCATGCCTGGCGGGCTCTTGGGCGATAGCCTCGACGCGCAGGGCCACCGCAGCGGCCAGGGCAGCTTCGCCATCGGCCTGGGCCTGGGCAAATTCTGCTTTGGCTGTGGCTTGAGCCTCCTCCTGAGCCTTGGCTAGGGCCGCATTGGCCGCCGCAAACTGCTCTTCAGCCTCGGACTGAATCGATTGTAGGGCAGCCCGAAGTTTGGCTTGGTGGGCAAGCAGCAGAAGGGATTCGAGTTCGCGCAACTGCGCATCACTGGCTACCTCGGATTGAAGCGAAAGGGAAAGGCCAGAAAGGGCCGAATTTAGGTCGATGCTCATGGTTGAAAGCCGTAGTTTAGCAGAAGTGGAAAAGTACGAAATGTTCCAAGAGCACGCGCCCCGATTTGGGCACATTGAGGTAATCGCTGGCTCCATGTTTTCAGGCAAGACCGAGGAGCTCATTCGCCGGCTAAAACGCGCCCAGATTGCGCAACTAAAGGTCCTGATTGTTAAACCGATAACCGACAACCGCTACGCCGACAACGAGGTGGTAACCCATGACCAGGCGCGCATGGATGCGCTTCCGGTAGCATCCGCACGAGAAATTATAGCCCTTGCGAGCGATTCGGATGTAGTTGGAATTGATGAAGCCCAGTTTTTTGACATGGACATCGTGGCCGTAGCCAACGAGCTGGCCAATGCCGGCAAGCGCGTCGTTTTGGCGGGTCTTGACATGGACTACCACGGCGAGCCCTTTGGCCCAATGCCCAACCTGATGGCCGTGGCCGAGTTCGTTACTAAGGTGCATGCCGTTTGCGTGCGAAGCGGAGAGCTGGCCAATTACTCACACCGGCTCACTGCCGACCCCAACCGGGTTATGCTGGGAGACCGACGAACCTACGAGCCCCTTTCTAGGGCGGAATTTGTTCGCGAACGACGCAGCACCAAGTAGGAGCATGACCCCGGCGCAATGGTCCCTAGCCCAACTGGCCTCCCTGATTGGGGCCAAGCTGCATTCTACCCAGCCCGACCGGATCGTTCGCAGAATGGCCAGCGATTCGAGGACGATGCAGACCGAGCCTGCACTGTTTTGGGCCCTAACTACCGCCTCGGGCGACGGGCACCGGCACCTTGAAGAAGCTTTGGAGCGCGGCTGCCTCGCCGCGGTAGTATCGGTGCAAGGCTGGGCAGACCACCCGGTCGCCGGCCTCGATGTCTTGGTGGTCGACGACGTTTGGTCGGCACTCTACCTTCTCGCGGCAGCTCATCGAGCCGCATTCACCGGAACCGTCGTCGCTATAACCGGCTCCAACGGCAAGACCAGCGTCAAGGAACAGCTTGCCCACCTGATGGCTGACCCCACCGTAGTGCGCAGCCCGCGCAGCTATAATTCCAGGCTCGGCGTACCCTTGTCGGTACTTCAGTTCCCCCTAGACGCATCAATGTGGCTCGTCGAGGTGGGTATTTCAGAGGCTGGCGGCATGGCGCGCTTCACCCCTTGGCTCAAGCCCACGCACGGAATTTTCACTGGAATCGGCGACGCCCACGACGAGGGTTTTGCCAGCCGAGACCAGAAGCTTCGCGAGAAACGATCCCTTTTTGAGGGTGTTACTGCTTTGGTGGTGCCCGAAGACAGGGTCCATGAAGGCATGCAAAGCCCTCTGCGCTCCGAAGGGGGTTTTTGGATCGGCCCCGACGGCCAGCGCTTCGCCCAAGCCCAGGATTCCCAAGCCGAACGCTCCAATGCCTTTCTGGCCCTGACGGCCTGCTACATGCTGGGGAGGGTTCCGCGCAATTTTGAAACCCGCCCTTGCGGCCCCCTTAGGCTAGAACGCAGGCCTGCCCGCTGGGGAGGCAGCCTTTTAATCGATCGCTATGCCCTCGACGAGGCCTCGGTAGAAGAGGCCCTCGGGATCTTGGCTCAAGAAGACAGTCAACCTAGAACGGCAGTGATTTTTGATGCGGACTTTGGCCGATGGCAGTCTGCTATGGAAGGCTGGGCCAAGCGCTACCCCATGATTCAGGTTAACTTGGCCCATCCGCAGGATTCCGCGCTAGGAATCGCCCAGTCGGGAGCGGTTCTGCTCAAGGGCCATGGCGTAGAAGCTGCTCTTGAGTCGCGTTTGGCCCGCCAGCACGACAGCCTGGTGGAGATTGATCTTGAGGCCCTCGAAGCAAATCTGCGCCATTATCGCTCTCTGCTCCCTCCCCAAACCCGAGTTATGGCCATGATCAAGGCCAATGCCTACGGTCTTGGCGCCGTGGTTCTTGCGCGGGCATTGGAACGCCATCGAGTACATTATTTAGGTGTTGCCTACCCCGAAGAGGGGCGCGAACTGCGTGAAGCGGGAATTCGCAGCCCCATAATGGTTTTGAATCCCGGAGACCCCTCTTTTGAATTGATGCTTCGCTACCGCCTGGAGCCTGAACTTTTTAGCTGGGAACGCCTGGCGGCTTTTGCCGAAGCCTACGGCCGATACCCCGAGGCACTGGGCGACGTTTTGGTGCACATCAAGGTGGACAGCGGCATGCACCGCCTCGGCTTTGAACCCCACGAAGGCCAGGCCGTCGCTCAGGCCCTGGCAAAGCTCCCTGGTGTACGGGTGGCTTCGGTCCTCAGCCATTTTGCGGCAGCAGAAGATCCGAAGCAGGATGACTTTAGCCGCGCGCAGTGGGATGCATTCAGCCGCTTTGCCGACGACCTTGAGGCCGAACTTCAGATCAAAGTCTGGCGCCACATGGCCAACACTCCAGCGGTAGCTCGCCATCCTTGGGCAGCCGGAGACATGGTCCGCCTCGGAATCGGCTTAATGGGTGCCTCCCTCGTCGCGAGCGACGCAAAACAGCTTCAGCCGGTGGTGCAGGTGACTACAACTTTGAGTCAGCTTCGCAAAGTCCCAGCAGGCGAGGGTGTAAGCTACGGCAGCACGGACTCCGCCCCCCACGAACGCCTTATTGCCACCCTCCCGATTGGCTACGCGGACGGAATTCCTAGGGCCTTGAGCAACGGCCGAGGCCAGGCCTACGCGAAGGGTCATTTTATGCCCATTGTGGGCAGGGTATGCATGGATATGCTCATGGTCGACGCCACGAATACGGGCCTAAGAGTAGGCGATAGGGTGGAACTACTGGGTCGTCACATTCTGCTCGAGGACTTCGCTAAATCATGCGGAACCATTAGTTATGAGGTACTTACCGGTCTTTCGCCCCGATTGCCCCGCTTGGCCGCAAACGGTCTTTAGGCTACCTTGGCTCTTGTGGAACGCCTAATTACTGCCTACTTGGTGCGCGCTGCAGTGATTCTCATGCCATGGTGGGACCTCGGCAGCGGAATCGCCTTTTCGGCTGCAGCCCTGCTCTCGCTGGCCTCCGCACGAGGAAGATGGCGACCCATACCCGTAGATCTGGCCTTGTGGTCCGGATTTGCCGCCATTGCAGCCAGTGCACTCTGGACTTCGGCTCCCTCCTTTGAAACCTTGCTGCGCTGGTCTCCCCTGATTTATATTCCCTTGGCCATGCGCCGGCAGCATCGTGCATGGAGCGGTGGCCTCATTGTGGGCGGAATTCTTTTAGCCCTCGGTCTTTTGGGCAACGGAATAGTTCAGTCCATCAAGGCAGAAAGCCTTAGACCCTTTCTTTACCGTGATTTTGCGGAATTTGCCCACCAGCACAGCTACCTCACCCTCTACCTGGGTCTTGCCGCAGTAGCGCTCTCTGCCGACTCTTGGTTTCCGCCAGCCCTGCGCAGGCTTACGCTGCTCCTTTTTGCCCTTGTGGTGCTGCTTGCCGGCAGCCGAATGGGCATAGCCGCAGTGTCCGTGGGAGCCCTATGGTGGTATTTGGGGCGGACCACGCTGCGCGCAGTGCTTCCTAAAGTACTGGCGGCATGCGCCCTAATTGCAGTGTTTTTAGTGATCCTTCCCTCGGAACGCGGCATGGGTAAATTCTTGAATGCGGACCCTTACTGGGCCACCGGGTCGGTGGAGAGCCGCGTGGTGCAGGCCAAGGCTGCCTGGAGGCTCATTGAGCAGCAACCCCTGTTTGGCTATGGGATCGACCGGGTGCAGCCCGAGCTCGACCGGGTCTACCGCGAGTGGAACTACCGTTTTGGAATCAAGCGGCAGCTCAACGTGCACAACCAGTTTCTTCAGCTTTGGGCTGGCATTGGCCTTTTGGGCATGGGCATTTGGCTAATCGGCCTTGCCTACTGCGCGATTAAATTGAATTGGAACCGGGGGACCCAGGCTCTTGCCATCACGGTCCTTTTGCTTTTGCTCACCGAGTCCATGCTCGAGAGGGCTATGGGCATAGTCCTAGTCGCGTCGGCCATCTACCATAGCTTGCCTCGTGGCCTGGGCAAAGTTTCGGGCCGGCGAGCCTAAGAGGCCTTCACCACTTGGCCTTATCCAAAAGCCCGCGAAGGCTGGCACGCATTCCCACTAGGGTCGGATTGGCGGCGCCGGTGTATATCAAGCCAATGATTTTGGGCGTACCGGCTTCTAGCCACTGCATGGGAAGGTCGCCCCGTTCCAGCCTCCAGGATTCGCGCAGCAAGCGCTTGACCCGGTTGCGGACGGTTGCCTGCTTGAATTGTTTTTTGGGAGCAGCCACGAGCACCTGAACTCCACGAACCAAGGGTTCGGGCGATGCGGTCCAGACGAGCCTCAAGCCTTCATGGGCTAAGCCTTTGGAGGTTCGGCTAAATAGGAGTGCAATGGACGATCGCGACTTAAGGCGCTCCTCGCGGGGGAAGCGCAAGTCCGCCATTACTTGCCCTTGTTGGCTTCGTCGACGTAGGCCTCTAGAGCCTGAGCCATCGATGCAAATTTGGGCGAGGGCACGGTTAAGTCTAGGATGAGGTTGTGCTCTTGGGCCGCCTGATGGGTCGTACTGCCAAAGGCCGCGATGCGGGTTCCCTCTTGCACGAATCCGGGAAAATTTTTAAAGAGCGACTTGATTCCCTCGGGGCTAAAGAAGACCAGCATGTCGTAGGTCACCTCCTTGAGGTCGCTGAGGTCGGCCGCCACGGTTTGGAACATTACGGCACGTGTCCATTTGATGTTGGCGGCCTCGAGGGCAGCGGGTACCTCGGGATTGAGCACGTCAGAGGTAGGCATTAAGAAATGCTCGCCGCGCTGTTTTTTAAGCATGGGCACCAGGTCGTTAATGTTCGACTTGGCCGGGTAAATCTTGCGCTTGCGGTAGGGAATGAACTTTTGAAGGTAGAAGGCCACCGCCTCTGAGGTGCAGAAGAACTTCCAGTTCGGATTTATCGTCACGCGCATCTCCTCGCACATGCGAAAGAAGTTTTCGATTGCGTTGCGGCTTGTGAAGATGAACGACTTGAAATCGATAATGGCGATCTTGTCTTTGCGAAAGTCCGCAGCGGAAACACCCTTAACTTCAATGAAGGGGCGAAAGTCGAGTTTTATCTTGTGCTTTTCAGCCAGCTGTAGGTAGGGAACATTGCCAATCTGGGCCTCCGGCTGGGAGACTAAGATGCTTTTTACTTTGCGTTTGCGCTCAACCAATGATAGATCCATAGCCATGGAATCGCTTCCAGGGCGCAAAGGTAGGCAATTCTGAAGTATAAAGGCCCGGGTCCCAATGTTATATAAATATAAGCGGCTCTAGCTAAAGAGGTTAAATACAGGACTGCAAACGAAATGCCCAAGATGGCAAGGCTTAAATTTCGGTCCGGATCCTGACCGGCGACCCTCCACCAGGCAAAAGGCACTGCCAAGAGCAGTAAAACAGGCACAAGCACCATGCGAAATTGGTGGTAGGCCTGGTGGCTCCGTAGCGCGCTCCAAACGATGCCCGCCACGCTGTGCACGATCCAGGGGAGTACCAAGACCAGCCCAGAACGCAGCGGGTCCATTTGAAAACTCCAATAAAGCAAGCCGACTGCCAGGCCCATAGAGGCCAGCGTGATTGCGCTTCCCCAGGCCAAGGGCCAGCCCTCAACCCAAAGCTGAACGCCCCAGCGAAGGGCCCGACGCCTGCCCTGCTGGTTGGGAACCCAAAGCAGGGCTATTGCCCACAGCCCCGAAACGGCAAGGGCGTACCACCACCAAGAAATGGGATTAAGGGGCTCTCCGAACATTGGGCTAAGTTAGCAGTGGCGTCAATCAAAAACGCCCGGCGTGGGCCAGGCGATTCCTTTAAAAATTTGGTGAAGCTAAAGGGCAAGTACCGTGACAATATTGCCCGATACCTCAACTACTCCGCCCGCGATGGACACCAATTCACTCCCCGACGCGCCGTCAATTTTAACCTGGCCTGCAGTTAGCGAGGCCATGATTGGGGCGTGGTCCGTCAGTATTTGAAACAGCCCCTCGGTACCCGGGAGCTGCACGGCATTCGCCGTACCCGAGTAGAGCTGTCGTTCTGGAGAGATGATGTCAATGCGCAGTGCCATAGCTTCCTTAATTAGGCCTCAGCAAGCATTTTCTCTCCCGCGGCAATGGCCTCTTCAATGGAACCTTTTAGGTTAAAGGCCGCCTCAGGGTACTGGTCGAGTTCGCCGTCCATAATCATGGTGAAGCCCTTAATGGTCTCCTTGAGCTCCACAAAGACTCCTGGGATGCCCGTGAACTGCTCGGCAACGTGGAAGGGTTGCGACAAAAAGCGCTGAACCCGTCGAGCACGGTGCACCACTAGCTTATCGTCTTCAGAGAGCTCCTCCATTCCAAGGATGGCGATGATGTCCTGCAATTCTTTGTAGCGCTGCAGCAATTCCTTCACCCGTTGGGCGCAGTTGTAGTGCTCGTCGCCAACCACTTCGGCCGTCAAAATGCGCGAAGTCGAGTCAAGCGGATCCACGGCAGGGTAAATTCCCAATTCCGCAATCTTGCGCGACAAAACCGTGGTGGCATCAAGGTGGGCAAAGGTGGTCGCCGGCGCAGGGTCGGTTAAATCGTCGGCAGGAACGTAGACGGCCTGTACCGAGGTGATGGATCCTGACTTGGTCGAGGTGATGCGCTCCTGCATCGAGCCCATTTCGGTAGCCAGGGTTGGTTGGTAGCCTACGGCCGAAGGCATCCGGCCCAAGAGGGCAGAAACCTCAGAACCAGCCTGCGTGAAGCGGAAGATATTGTCGACAAAAAACAGGATGTCCTTACCCTGCCCAGTGCCTTCGCCGTCGCGGTAGTATTCTGCCAGCGTCAGCCCCGAGAGAGCAACCCTAGCACGGGCGCCCGGAGGCTCATTCATTTGACCAAAGACGAAGGTGGCCTTCGACTCCTTGAGCTCCTCCATGTTGACCTTGCTCAGATCCCATGATCCACCCTCCATGGAGTGAATGAAGTCGTCACCGTAGCGAATGATACCCGCCTCGATCATTTCGCGGAGCAGGTCGTTGCCCTCGCGGGTACGCTCGCCTACGCCAGCAAAAACAGAAAGTCCGCCGTGGCCTTTGGCAATGTTGTTAATGAGTTCTTGAATCAGTACGGTCTTGCCAACTCCGGCACCGCCAAACAAACCAATTTTACCACCCTTAGCGTAGGGCTCAATGAGGTCAATTACCTTAATTCCGGTGAGAAGAACCTCGGTCGCGGTCGACAGGTCTTCAAACTTGGGGGCGCTGCGGTGAATCGGAATTCCGCCGTTACTCATATCCATTTTGCCCAAACCGTCGATGTCGGCTCCGACCACGTTGAACACGCGACCGCGGATTTGATCGCCCGTTGGCATTGCAATCGGAAGGCCAGTTGCAACCACCTCTTGACCGCGGGTAAAGCCGTCGGTAGAGTCCATAGAAACCGTGCGGACGGTGTCTTCGCCAATGTGCTGCTGCGTTTCAAGCACGACCTTCTGGCCGTTGGGGCGAGTTACAACAAGCGCATCATAGATTTTAGGAAGAGCCTTTGCATCCGCAAAGTAGACGTCTACAACCGGGCCAATGACCTGGGCAATTTTACCATTAGAGTTCGCCATGGAATGTGAAAATAATTTGATTCGGAATTTGGCTGCAAAGGTAGGGATTAGCCTGCTCGCTTGATTAATTCTCTAAAGCAAAAAAAGTGAAAAAGAGCAGTAATTGGCCACAGAATAATACTGAGCCCAAATAGGGCGGCGCTCATTACCGATAAAACCGACCATAAAAGAGCAGCAGGCAGCAAAAAGGCAAAGTGACTTCGGCCTACAGCCAGCGACCATTTAAGCGCAGCGAACACCCCTAAATTGCGGTAAACCAAAGCCATGGGGGCCATCCAAAGTAGGGTGGTCAATGCTAGTCCAAGGAGTCCGAGGGCGGCAAGACCAAAGGCAGACTGGGTCCAATCTATAGAAATGAGGGCTCGAGCAAATTCCTCGGGCCTGTCTTGGTACTTGGTAGCCAAAGGGAGCAGCTCGTCGCCATAAAGCGCAGACAATGAGATCCCCAGCACCACAGAAGCGAGAAGCAGCAACAAAAGAATCATTGCGCCGAGGGAAGCCATGCGGGGCCAAGCCGACAAGGCAAGGCGAAGGGCCTGAGAAAAGTGAAGGCCGGGCTCAGCCTCGGCCAGGGTTCCAAGGCCCACGTAGAGCATGGGCAGCAAAAAAATGCTGGCAACCATAGCCAGAACAGGGTGTATTAGGCCTAAAGCATTTAAGGACAACGCAATAAAGCCAGTCGCTGCAAAAGGATAAGGATGCCGGCGAAAGGCCTCAGCAGCTTGGCTTAGTGCGGTGAGCGTCATACCGCGAAGTTCGTAAATATCTTTGCCCTGACCCTAACGCCGTGCATATTTACCAACATCTTAAGGACATTAGCATAAGCAGTCCTACCGTGGTTACTCTAGGCACCTTTGACGGGGTGCACTTGGGCCATCAAACCTTGGTGGCCCGCGCCATGGCCAAAGCACGTGAACTCGGCGGAACGTCCGTCCTTTTGACCTTGGAGCCGCATCCGCGCAGGCTGATTGATCCTGGTTTTGTGCTGGCGCGCCTCACACTGCCCGCGGAACGGGCTGAGCTCTTGGCCGCATTAGGGCTCGACGTGCTGGTGGAGCAGGCCTTCACTGCGGACTTTGCCCAAACCTCGTCGCTCGATTTTGTGCGCCGCGACCTGGTCGGCCACCTGGGCATGAAGCACCTGATTGTGGGCTACGACCATCGATTTGGGCGCAACCGCGAGGGTGACTTTGCCCAGCTTCAGGAATTTGCGGGCGTATTTGATTTTGGGCTTGATCGCGTCGATGCGGTGATGGGCGACCGCGATGCCCTGTCGTCAACCAAAATTCGGGCAGCTCTAGCCGAGGGTCGCGTGCGCGACGCCGCGCGTGCATTGGGCAGGCCGCATTTCTTGCGAGGCGAAGTCGTTGCCGGGCGCGGAATCGGCCGAAATCTGGGGTACCGTACCGCCAATGTGGGCGGAATCCACCCCGACAAGGCCATGCCTGCCCATGGTGTTTATGCGGTCCGAATGGATTTTTGCGACCAAGCCGGTCCGCGCAACCTGGCTGGGGTGGCAAACTATGGGCTGCGCCCAACTTTTGGCGCACATGCCGAGGCTGTTTTAGAAGTTCACCTCTTGGATTTTGAGGCTCAAGGCTACGGCCGTCCCGTCGAAGTGCGGTTTATCGACTTTATCCGCGCGGAGCAGACGTTTGAAACGCCTGAAGCACTTAAAGCGCAGATTGCGCTGGACGTGGAGAAGGCGAGGGCGACGCTCGCGTCGCGTTACTAGAGCTCTAGTTACTGGTTTACCGCCGCTTCTTCTTGGCCGCCGCGGAGTTGGGTCCTTTGCGGTGACCAGAACTAGATCCCTTGGCAGCTCCTGGTCCGTTGGGCTTTCGGTCTGACCCAAAACCAGGTCGTCCGCCTCCTGACCCCGTTGGGCGGGGACTCGAGAAGCGGCTTCCGGCCTCCGTGGGTCGGGTTTCGTCGTACTTGCCCTGCGATGGAGTACTGCTTCGCCCCGAGGGACGAGAGGACTCACGCCAGGGCTCCGACCGCGAGGAAGATCCGCGCTCATTAGCCACCGAAAAGTCAATGGTTTTGCGCACTACGTCGACCTCCTTCACGGTGATGCGCAGCGGGTCGCCAAGGCGGTATTCTCGCCCGGTTCGTTCGCCTACAAGGCAGTGCCGCTCGGAATCAACGCTGTAGTAGTCGTCTCGAAACTCGCGCAATCGCACCAGCCCTTCACAGGCCGTTTCGGGAACTTCGACAAAGACGCCCCAGTCGGTGACACCCGAAATAATTCCGTCAAAGGATTCGCCCACAAACTGCTCCATGTAGACGGCCTGCATGTACTTTATCGACGAGCGTTCTGCGTCGGCTGCATTTTGCTCCCTAAGCGAACTGTGCTGGCAGAGCTCCTCAAGGGCCTCGGCCTTGGGCGCCGGTTTACCGTCGAGGCAGTCCTGAAGAAGGCGGTGCACCAGCATGTCGGGGTATCGGCGAATCGGAGAAGTAAAATGGGTATAGTCGTCAAAGGCGAGGCCGTAGTGACCCACGTTGGCCGTTCCATAAACCGCCTTGGCCATGGTCCGCACGGTAAGTGTTTCGAGCATGTTGGCCTCGGGCGTACCCTTGACCTGACGAAGGAGTTCATTGATGGATTTGCGTACGTTTCCAGGGCTGTCGACCTGCATCTGGTAGCCGAGCGGACGCACAAATTGGCTGAGCGCAATCAACTTCATCGGGTCGGGATGGTCGTGAATGCGGTAAACCATAGTGCGCGGGACCTGCTTGGTTTTTGCCCCGGGCTTTTTGCCGCCGGCAAAGACGGCTACCTCGCGGTTGGCAAGCAGCATAAACTCTTCAATGAGCTTGTTGGAATCCTTGGCCTCTTTGACGTAGGCCCCGATGGGCTGGTTGTTGGCGTCGAGTCGAAACTTTACCTCAGCACGGTCAAAACCAATGGCACCGTCGTCCATTCGCGCAGCGCGGAGGGCCTTGGCCATGCGGTTCATGAGCAAAAGATAATCGGCCAGAGGGTCGCTGTCTCCCTCTAAAATAGACTGGGCTTCCTCGTAGGCAAACCGGCGGTCGGAATGGACTACCGTGCGGCCAAACCAGCGCTCGTGCACGGCTCCAGACTCGTCCATGGCAAAAATGGCCGAGAAGGTGTATTTATCCTCGTGCGGACGCAGCGAGCAAACTTGGTTTGACAGGATCTCGGGCAGCATGGGAACCACGCGGTCCACCAAATAGACCGAGGTGGCTCGCTCGATGGCCTCGGCCTCTAGCTTGCTGCCGGGCCGCACGTAGTGGGTAACGTCGGCAATATGCACGCCCACTTCCCATAGTCCGTCTTGAAGCGGACGGATGCTCAAGGCATCGTCAAAGTCTTTGGCATCGACCGGGTCAATCGTGAAGGTCAGGGTGCCCCTAAGGTCCCTGCGTCGGGCAATTTCAAGCGGATCCAGGGCCAGTGGAATTTGTGCCGCCTCGGCCTCAACCTCGGCCGGAAAGACCCAGGGAAGTCCAAATTCTTCCATTATGGCGTGAATTTCGGTTTCGTGTTCGCCCCGATCGCCCAAGATTTCGACCACCTTGCCGCGCGGAGCCCGCTCGGCATCAACCCACTCCATGAGTTCAAGCACCACGAGTTGACCCTCTATTGCGCCGCCTAGTTCTTTGCTGGAGACAAAAAAGTCTCGGCCTACCTTGCGGGCGTCGGTCAGCACAAAGGCCCCTTGGTTGTGCGACTGCAGCATGCCTACGTAGCGAGTCCGCGATCGGCTGACCACTTCGACGACTTCGCCCTCGAGCTTCTTGCCCGCTTTTTGAGGGTAAACCAAAACCTTTACGCGGTCTCCGCCAAAAGAAAGGCCGGTGCTTCCCTGCCGAATGTAAAGGTCGTCCAGGCCTGGTCCGCGCACTACATAGGCGGCTCCGCTCGAAGTGAGTTCAATGATCCCCGTTGCGTAGGCCATGTCCATTTTAAGTCGAAACCCGTTGCCCTCGGCGGTTATCTGCTCGGACCGGTTTAGGAGTTCAAGGGCACTGGCGACCATGATTTGGCTTTTTTCTTCGGTCAAGCCCGTTTCAAATCCCAAGTCGGCCGCAGTGAATACATGACCCGGTCTTTTTTGAAAAAAGCGCAGCAAGCGGCTGGCCAACGAAACCGCATCTACAGAGCGGTTGATTTTGTTTATTTTGGGTCCTCTTTTGGGCATCCAGGCGGAATTCTTTACTATAATATCTATCGGAGTACCAAAGGTCGTTCAATTTTAAGTGGGTCGTGCAACCTTTGTGTTAACGGTGGCATCTTTAGTACGGATTCCGCCCCCAACTAGTGGAAGCATGGTACGTACACATTGATGGCGCGCTTAAGGGCCGTCTTTACGCGCAGCGCGCACTCTATGAGGCGCTTGCGCCACGTGTACTCTATACTTGCAGACGCTATTTTACCCAGGAGGCAGAAGCCGAAGACGCAATGATTCGCACGATGACCACCATGTTCCAGCAACTCCCCACGATTCGTGAGGCCAAGGCCCTGCCGGCTTGGCTGCGCCGCACGGCCGTGAACGAGTGCCTCATGGAGCTTCGCCGCCGCAAGGTGGAGTGGGTTGGCGCGGACGACTTGCCCGATTCGGGTTCTTCGGCCACCGATTCGCTGCACGACCGCGAGGCGCTCATGGAGCTCTTGCGCCAGTTGCCCGACGGATTCCGCACCGTGTTCAATTTGTACGCCCTCGAGGGCTACAGCCATGCCGAGATTGCCGAGCAGCTCGGAATCTCCGAGGCCACCAGCAAGTCCCAGTTGAGCCGCGCCCGCCAGTGGCTGCAGCGCCGACTCGGTAATTTTGATCTGCAATGAGTTCACAGGACGTCGATAAGTTGTTTCGCGATGCCCTCGACCAGGGTCAAGCTACCCCCCGCCTCGAGGCATGGGCCCGCGTTGCCGAAGGCTTGCCCAAGGCTCCCGTTCAGCCCAAGCGCCGCTCGCTATGGTGGCCCTATGCCGCAGCCGCCTCCGTTGCGATTGCCGCGGTGAGCACTTGGTGGATTCAGGCTCCGCGACCGGAGGCTGCAAGCAGCCAGTTGCTAGTTACCAGGAACCAGGAACCAGGAACCAGGAACCAGCAGCCAGCAGCTAGCAGCCAGCAACCAGCAGCTAGCAGCCAGCGAGTAGCAGCTGGCGGACAGCAACTAGTAACCAGCAACCAGAAGCGGATAGATCGTTTTGACTTAGCGTTTTTGCCCCATATGGAGGCAGAGACCTTCGAAGAGCTCGTTCCTCTGCTGGACCGACAGGTCGTTGTTGCCGTTCAGGCTCCATCACCGGAGGTTCCGCGCCCCCGATACCTGCAGTTGGCGGCCAACGTCCAAACCCTGTGGAGCGCCGTACGACAATACCGCGAGGCCGAAGTGCCCGCAAACGTTTCCGTTGAAGTACACTTGCCAGCGCCCGTGCTTCAGCGAATCAACCAAACCAAAATGCTGGCTTCAAACCTCAATCAATCCCTCAATCAATCATGGTCAACACTATATTCAAGGCGTTCACGCTAACCGCCGTACTCGCCCTTTCGGGCACAGAACTTTGGGCCCAGGATGCGCCGCCGGCGATTCCGCCAGCTCCGATTGAAGCCGCCGCTGCCGACACTGTAGCTGCCGACACTATTGTGACGCGTGCTGCGCGCATGAGCGCCGAAATCGCTGCAGCAATAACCGAGTACAGTAAAGAGATGGCTGCGCTCCAAAAGCAGATCGAGGACAAGGATATCTCAAAAGAAGATGCCGAACGCCGTCGCAAGGAGCTGTCCAAGCGCCTTGAGGACCGCCTCGAAGCCATCGAAGAGATGGCTGAGGCCTGGGCCGACATCCTCGAGGAGTCGATGGAGAACCTTGAACTCAACTTGGGCGACAACCTGAAGTTGAATATTGAACCCTCGAAGCCCAAAAAGAAGCGCCTCAAGAAGGAGCATAACGGCCTCGTGCTTATGATCGGCAGCAATACCCTTCGGGGCAACAATCCGGCCAATGGCTTGACTAGCCCCGAGCCTTATGAAGGAGCCTGGGCGCCCGGCGACGGAACCTCCTCCACCTTCGGATTGACCTTTAGCAGGGAGCGCCGACTGGGTCGCAGCCCGATTTGGGCACGCAGTGGCCTAGGTTTCACCGCATACACCTACGATTTTGGACAGTCCCAATTGAATACTAATTCGCCAACAGGCCCGAGTTTTGATTTGGTGCCGTCTAGCCTTGCGCTTCGCCGCTCCAGCCTCACCATGACTTATGTTGAGGTGCCCTTGGCCTTGGTCATCAATCCTTCGCGCCGTGGTAAGGGCCTGAACCTAGCCATGGGCGGCTTTGTTGGAATTGGCTTAGGTGGGCAGAGCCAAATGGTATACCGCAGCCAGGGCATGGGCAGGGTTACCCAAAGCACCAGCGGTAATTTTTATGGCAGTCTTTTTTCGTACGGACTTCAAGCGGAGTTGGGCATCCGTCGCTTCACGGTGGGAATTCGCCAAAATTTCAATCAAGCCTTTAATTTGGCTGACTTGCCCGCCAACCTTCCGATTGAAAACCAACCTAATTTTTACAACGCCTCGCTTTTTGCTTCGGTGCGCCTCTTTTAGGTTCTAGGTTAAGGCAGGCCTAAAAAAGGAAACCCCGGGCGCGAGCCCGGGGTTTTTTATTCGCAGTGAAGCAAAGCCTACATCACACCCTGGTCGAGCATGGCGTCTGCCACCTTCACGAATCCGGCGAGGTTGGCTCCCTTGACGTAGTCAATCGTACCGTCTTCGCGGGCACCGTACTTCACGCAGGAAGCATGGATGCTCTTCATGATTCCGTGCAGGCGCTGGTCTACCTCTTCGCGGCTCCAAGAGAGGCGCAGTGAGTTTTGGCTCATCTCTAGGCCAGAGGTAGAAACACCGCCAGCATTCGCCGCCTTGCCGGGGCTAAACAAGATGCGCTTTGCCGAGAAGGCCTCAACGGCTTCGGGGGTACAGGGCATGTTGGCACCCTCGGCCACTGCCTTCACGCCGTTGGCGATGAGGGCCTTGGCGTCGTCACCATGGAGTTCATTTTGCGTTGCGCAAGGCATGGCGATGTCGCAGGCAACTGTCCATGGAGTCTTGCCGGCCACAAAAGATGCCGAAGGATACTTCTTGAGGTAGTCGCTGATGCGGCCGCGCTCCACGTTTTTGATGTGCATCACGTGGGCCAACTTCTCGGCGTTGATTCCGTCGTTGTCGAGGATGTAGCCCGAAGAGTCGGACAGGGTCAGCACCGTAGCACCGAGCTCCGTCGCCTTCTCGGCGGCGTACTGGGCCACGTTACCTGAACCGGAGATCACGACTTTTTTGCCCTTGAAGCCGTCGCTTTTGGTGGCGAGCATCTCTTGAGCGAAGTAAACGGTTCCGTAACCAGTCGCCTCAGGGCGAATCAGCGAACCGCCCCAGTTTAGGCCCTTGCCGGTCAACACACCGGTAAACTCATTGCGGATGCGCTTGTACTGGCCAAACATGTAGCCAATCTCGCGACCGCCCACGCCGATGTCACCAGCAGGAACGTCCGTGTCGGCTCCAATGTGGCGCGAAAGCTCCGTCATGAAGGCCTGGCAGAAGCGCATCACCTCGTTGTCGGACTTACCCTTGGGGTCGAAGTCGGAACCGCCCTTACCGCCGCCCATGGGCAGGGTCGTGAGCGAGTTTTTGAAAATTTGCTCGAAGCCGAGGAACTTCAAAACCGACAGGTTTACCGTTGGGTGAAAGCGGAGTCCGCCCTTATAGGGCCCAATGGCGCTGTTGAATTCTACCCGGTAGCCGCGGTTTACGTGCACGTTGCCGGCGTCGTCGGTCCACGAAACGCGGAACATAATGGTGCGCTCCGGCTCGGTGATGCGCTCTAGAATTCTTGCCTTTTTATACTTTGGGTTCTCCTCGATGAAGGGAATAACGGATTCGGCTACCTCGTGAACGGCTTGAATAAACTCAGGCTCAGCACCGTTACGGGCTTTTGCCCAATCCATAAATTCTGAAATTGCTGCTTGATACTTAGGATTCATAAAAGGGGTTGTTAATTCGGCAAAGGTATAGCCGAAATTTGGGTCATGATTGAAGATCCGAATCCACAGCGCACTCCCTTATCTGACTTAGGAGAATTTGGCTTAATTGAGCGATTAACCGCCGATATTGTGCACGTTCAGCCCTCGACCCTCGTGGGGGTGGGCGACGACGCGGCAGTTCTGATGCCTGAGAAAGGTCAAGACCTGCTTCTGAGTACCGACATGCTCATCGAAGGGGTACATTTTGACCTTTCTTATGTGCCCATGAAGCACCTGGGATACAAGGCCGCGGTGGTGAACTTCAGCGACATCTATGCCATGGGCGGACGACCTACCCAGCTCACCGTTTCTATGGCAGTGAGCAACCGCTTCCCGGTCGAGGCCCTCGATGAGATCTTTGGCGGCTTGCGCCAAGCCTGCCTGGCCTACGGGGTGGACCTTGTGGGCGGAGACACCACGTCGAATCCAAGCGGACTCGCGCTGTCGCTCACGGTTTTGGGCCAAGTCAATAAGGGTGAGGCCATTATGCGCGGCGGTGCCAAAGCCACTGACCTCATCGTAGTCTCGGGAGATTTGGGCGGGGCCTACATGGGCCTTCAGGTGCTCGAGCGCGAGAAGGCGACCTACTTGGCCAATCCCAACCTGCAGCCCGACCTAAGCGACTACCAATACCCCATTGAGCGGCAGCTCAAGCCCGAGGCACGCAAGGACATCATTGCCCTTCTGGGCGAACTAGGAGTCAAGCCGACCAGCATGATGGACATCAGCGACGGCCTATCGAGCGAACTTCGCCACCTAACCAAGGCCAGCGGCCTGGGCTGCGTAGTTTTTGAAGACAAACTCCCCATCGATCCGGTGGTGTTGCGCACCTGCGAAGAATTTGGAATCCATCCGGTCACGGCAATGATGAACGGCGGTGAGGACTATGAACTCGTCTTTACCGTGGCCCTAGAGGACTACGATAAAATCAAAGGAAATCCGAGCATTACCCCCATAGGGCACATGACGGCCTCCCGAGGGGCTTACTTGGTCAACAAGAGCGGCGCCCACGTGGAGCTCTCTGCTCAGGGCTGGAAGGCGTTCGGCGCTTAAACTTGGCGTAGGCTACAAAAAAAAGCCCGAGGCGAGAGCTCCGGGCTTTTTAATTGGAATATCACGTTTACTTAATGAACGTCACCTCTTGCGTGAAGGTCTGTGAACCAAGGTCTGGATCGACAATGGTCTGGACGCTCCTTAGACGCAGGCTGGTTTCGAGGAAGCTCAGAATTTCGTAACCGTTCTTTTCACCGTCATCGGTGATGTAGAGGGAGTCGGGAGTTATGCCACCGCCGTCCACTGCGTACCAAGTTCCGTTAATGGTGTCCTGAATTTCGGTTCCGAAGGATCCGAGGCCTGCAGCCGTGATCAGACCGCGCACGTCCATGTTCCAGTAGATGGTTTGGGTCTCGTCTTCGTTGATGGCCAAGTCCATAAAGTTGTTCGGACGAATCAGCGAATCGGTAATGGTGATCGGTAGCGCGCCAACCGGCGTGATCACGGTGCCCGACAGGCTGAGGTCGCTGAGGTTCCAGGTTCCGGCCAACTGCTCGTCTAGGGTCGGATCTTTTTTACACGATGCCAGAGCAGCAACGGCAGCTAGGGCGAGAAAAATGTTCTTAGTCATAATGGATTGAGTTAGTACCACGGCAGGACGCAAAGCCCATGCCACATACCCTTTGGTTTAAGCGGTAATTGAAGCTTTAAGGTACTCGCGGTTCATGCGGGCAATGTTTTCGATAGAAATACCCTTGGGGCACTCCACCTCACAGGCTCCGGTATTGGTGCAGTTTCCGAAGCCCTCAAGGTCCATTTGGTTAACCATGTTGCGCACGCGGTCTGCCGCCTCAACTTGCCCTTGGGGCAGTAGTGCGAATTGGCTCACCTTCGCGCTCACAAAGAGCATGGCAGAAGCATTTTTGCAGGTAGCGACACAGGCTCCGCAACCGATGCAGGTGGCGGCATCAAAGGCAGCGTCGGCGTCGTGCTTTTCGATGGGTGTAGCGTTGGCGTCGGGCAGGTTGCCCATGGTATTCACCGAAATGAATCCGCCGGCTTGAATAACTCGGTCAAAGGCACTGCGGTCCACCATCAGGTCGCGCACCACCGGGAAGGCCTTGGCCCTCCATGGCTCAACCGTAATGGTGTCGCCGTCTTTGAACTTGCGCATATGAAGCTGGCAGGTGGTCACCCCGCGGTCTGGACCGTGGGCCTCGCCGTTGATGAACATGGAGCACATTCCGCAAATTCCCTCGCGGCAGTCGTGGTCAAAAACTACGGACTCGGTGCCCTGCGAAATGAGTTGCTCGTTGAGCACGTCCATCATTTCTAAAAAGGACATGTCGGGCGAAATATCGCGGACTTGGTAGGTGGCAAAGGAGCCAGTTTCTTTGGCGTTTTTTTGGCGCCAAACTTTGAGCGTGAGGTTCATTACTTGTAGGAGCGGGTTACGAGTTTAATGTTATCAAAGACCAGGTCTTCTTTGTGAAGGGTCGCTTTGCCGGGATCACCGTCGGTGAATTCCCAGGCAGAGACAAAGGCGAATTCCTCGTCCCTGCGCAGGGCTTCGCCCTCTTCAGTCTGGTGTTCTTCGCGAAAGTGGCCGCCGCAGGACTCCTCGCGGGCGAGGGCGTCAAGGGCCATGAGTTCACCAAGTTCCAAGAAGTCGGCCACGCGGTTTGCCTTATCGAGCTCGGGGTTCATCTCATGCATTCCGCCCAAAACCTTAACATCGCGATAGAATTCTTCGCGCAGTGCACGAATTTCTGCAATGGCTTTCTTGAGGCCCTTCTCAGAGCGAGCCATTCCGATGTTGTCCCAGACGATGCGCCCAAGGCGTCGGTGGAATACTTCAACCGGAACAGTGCCCTTGGAATTCAAGAAGCCTTCCAGGCGGGCGCGCGAGGCTGCTTCTGCTTCGGCAAACTCGGGCAGGTCGGTCGGTATAGGCCCGGTGCTAATGTCGTCGGCCAAGAAGGTTCCGACCGTGTAGGGGAGCACAAAGTAGCCGTCGGCTAATCCCTGCATGAGTGCTGACGCGCCGAGGCGGTTGGCTCCATGGTCAGAGAAGTTGGCTTCGCCCGCGACAAACAGCCCAGGAACGGTCGACATTAGGTTGTAGTCCACCCAAAGTCCGCCCATGGTGTAGTGCACCGCAGGGTAAATTTTCATCGGGGTCGAGTAGGGATTCTCGTCGGTGATCTTCTCGTACATCTGAAAGAGGTTGCCGTACTTAGACTCCACTACTTTAGTGCCTAAGGCAACAATTTCAGACTCCGTAGCATGGTGCATGCCCTTGAGGTTGGCCTGCTCCTGCCCGTAGCGGACGATTGCTGCCGCGAAGTCAAGGTAGACGGCTTCTCCGGTTTTGTTGACTCCGTAGCCGGCATCGCAGCGCTCCTTTGCAGCCCGTGATGCCACGTCGCGAGGCACCAAATTGCCAAAGGCAGGGTAGCGGCGCTCCAGGTAGTAGTCTCGCTGTTCTTCGCTTAAATCAATAGGCTTTAATCGGCCTTCTCGAATTGCTTTGGCGTCTTCGAGGCTGGCTGGAACCCAGATGCGGCCGTCGTTTCGAAGCGACTCCGACATTAGCGTGAGCTTAGACTGCGTTTCGCCGCTCACGGGAATGCAGGTGGGGTGAATTTGCGTGAAGCAGGGGTTGGCAAAGAAGGCGCCCTTCTTGTGAGCCTTCCAGGCAGCCGTTACGTTGGATCCCATGGCGTTAGTGCTCAAGTAGAACACGTTGCCATAGCCTCCCGAGGCGACGATTACGGCGTGGGCGCTGTGGCGCTCGAGTTCTCCCGTCACGAGGTTGCGGGCAATGATTCCGCGTGCCTTGCCGTCGACCACCACGAGGTCCACCATTTCGTGGCGGGTGTGCATCTTGACGCGGCCCTTGGCAACCTGGCGTTCGAGGGCAGAATAGGCTCCAAGCAGCAGCTGCTGGCCGGTCTGGCCTTTGGCGTAAAAAGTGCGACTTACCTGCACCCCACCAAAGGAGCGGTTGTCAAGCAATCCGCCGTAGTCTCGGGCGAAGGGAACCCCTTGGGCCACGCACTGGTCAATAATGCTGGTTGAAACTTCGGCCAGTCGGTGCACGTTGGCTTCACGGCTGCGGTAGTCTCCGCCCTTAATGGTATCGTAGAACAATCGAAACACGGAGTCACCGTCGTTCTGGTAGTTTTTGGCCGCGTTGATTCCTCCCTGCGCGGCAATGGAGTGCGCGCGTCGCGGGGAATCCTGAAAGCAAAATGCCTTAACGTTGTAGCCCAATTCGGCGAGCGATGCAGCCGCAGACGATCCGGCTAGGCCTGTGCCTACCACAATCACGTCGATACGGCGCTTATTAGCAGGGCTTACAAGGGGAATCGTGCCCTTGTGCTTGGTCCATTTCTCGGCAACGGGCCCCTCGGGAATCCGCGAATTAAGTTTGCTTGACATGCTCTTAGGGTACTTAAATATTGGGCGAAATCAAAACATACAGGGGGATCATGGCGAAGGCCCCACAGAGGACCACCGCCAAGGTGCGTCCTACAATTTGCACCACAGGAGTATAGGTTGGGTGCGTCCATCCCATGGTCTGAAACGCGGACTCTACTCCGTGCCAAAGGTGAAAGCCCAAAGAAACCATGGCGACCACATAAAAAGCGCTGTACCAAACTTGGTCAAATGCCGCTACCGTAATGCCAAACAAATCCTTGTTGCCCATGGCGTCTAGGGGGAGGCTGCCAAAGTGCATTTCAAACCAAAAGCTTTTCATGTGAACCAAAAGGAAGAGCAGGGTGAAGATTCCCAGCAAGGCCATATTGCGCGAAGCCCATCCTGCATTGGCCGACCCATTGTATTTTTCATAACCCACCGGCCGCGCTGCCATATTTTGACGCGCCAGGACGATGCCGTCAACCGCATGCAAAAGAATGGAGGCGTAGAGAAGGTAGCTGACTATTTTAATGGGCGGGAAGCTCGTCATGAATGCAGCATAGGCGTTGAAGTCTTCTGCGGTACCCAGAACGATGGGGAGGTTGCCGAGCAGATGAACCACAAGAAATGTAATTAAAAAGAGGCCAGTCAAGGCCATCCAGTACTTGCGGGCCAATGAAGACCCAAATAGTCCGCGTTTAGAGGTCATAAGAAAGCTTTATTAATAGCGTAAAGGTAGGAGTCAAACGCCTTCAAGCCTATGATTAACACGTCAAGACGTACCTTCGTTCGCATGCGCTATCAACCACTTAAAGCAGATCTCTTTGCTCGTCATCGGACCCGCTTCACGGCCAGTCTAAAGCCGAATTCCGTCGCGTTTTTTAACTCCAGCGACATTTACCCCACTTCGGCTGACGGCAGCTTCCCATTCAAGCAGGCCACCGACATCCTCTGGCTGAGCGGGGTGGATCAAGAGGAATCCATTCTCGTACTCTTTCCGGATGCGCCCAAACCCGAGCAGCGCGAGATGCTTTTTTTGGTTGAAACCAACGACCTCATCGCCCGCTGGGAGGGTGCCAAGCTCTCCAAAGACGAGGCGCGTTCCTTGAGCGGAATTCAAAGCATTCACTGGCTGAGCGACTTTGATCGCATCCTGCGCGAGGTTATGGCTCATGCCCAGCATGCCTACCTACTTAGCCACGAACACATTCGCCGCAACAACCCCGTAGAAACCCGCGAGGACCGCTTTGGAGCCGACCTGCGCCGCCGATTCCCCAACCAAGAGTACGAGCGGTCTGCGCCCGCACTCATGGCCCTGCGCGCCATCAAGGACCCCGAAGAAGTCGAGGCCATGCAGACCGCTGCCGACATCACCGCCGCCGGCTACGACCGCGTGCTTCGCTTCCTCAAGCCCCGGGTTTGGGAATACGAACTTGAGGCTGAGTTTCTCCACGAATTTGTGCGCCTCCGCTCGCACGGCTTTGCCTACACGCCCATCATCGGGTCGGGCGCCAACGCCTGCGTGCTGCACTACATCACCAATGACGCTCAGGTTCAAGACGGCGACGTGGTGCTGTTTGACGTCGGAGCCGTCTACGGCAACTACGCCTGCGACGTGACGCGCTGCTTCCCAGCCAACGGACGCTTCAGCCCCCGCCAGCGCCACGTCTACGAGGCGGTGCTCCGCGTAGAGAAGGCCGCGATCAACCTTTTGAAGCCCGGAGTGCGCCTGCCCGACTACCACGTTCAAGTGGGCGAGCTGATGACCGAAGAGCTCATCGGCCTCGGACTCATCACCCGCGAAGACGTCACCCAGCAGGACCCTTCTTGGCCCGCCTACAAAAAATACTTCATGCACGGAACCTCCCACTACCTAGGGCTCGACGTGCACGACTACGGACTCTGGGACGGTTCTGAAATCAAAGAGGGCATGGTCTTTACCGTGGAACCTGGAATCTACATTCCCGAAGAGGGGCTCGGAATCCGCATCGAAGACGACATCGTCGTCACTAAGGGCGAACCGATAAACCTGACCAAGGCCATCCCCAAGGAGGTCGAAGACATAGAGCGGATGATGCGATGAGCAAAGGAAATTCTAGTTCTGGAATGGTCATTGGGGCGGCGATGGGTATACTCTTTGGCATGCTGTACGGATTTAAGTCCATGGACTACCTCCGCGGAATCGGTCTTGGTCTCGCGATTGGCACTACCATAGGGGCAGTGGGGGACTGGCTGTATTTGCGCACCAAGCGATAGGAGTTTGCCTGGGTGAAAAAAGTTCTTCGATCGGCCTTCTACCGCCTCGGACCCCAAAGCCGTCGCTGGGTTCGGCGCGCCCTTATGCTTCCGTTAGACCTTCTGGTTCTCCTTCGGCACGGTGGCAGGCCACGCTATGCGGGTATTGCCCTTCCGCTCCCTGGCGAAGTATTCACCGGCGGAGGAGATTTTTTGGCCAACGGATTGCTTTTTAAAGCGCATTTTTTGGACCTCGCCGGCCTGCGTCCTGACGAGCGCGTGCTCGATATTGGCAGCGGGCTTGGCCGCATGGCGATTCCGCTCACCGACTACCTCACTCGACCTGATGCCTACGAGGGTTTTGACGTGGTGCAGGAGGCGGTGAACCGCTGCAAAGAGTTAATTTCTAGGCCTTATCCAAACTTTAGTTTCAGTTGGGCCCCGCTGCACAACGACCTGTACACGGCAGACGGAGCTCGCGCAGAGGACTTTCGCTTTCCCTATGCCGACGCCGACTTCGATTTTGCCTGGGCCACCTCGGTGTTCACGCACATGGACCGCAATGAAGTGGCCCGCTACCTCTTGGAAACTCGCCGTGTGATGCGTCCTGGCGGCCGCTTTTTGGCGACCTTTTTTTTAATGGATTCCCAGGCAGAGGTTTCTTCTCAGGGCGGACCCTACGCCTTTAAGGTTCAGCGCGACGGAGTCTGGTTCATGGACGCCGAGGTGATTTCTGCCAATGTCGCCTTTAGTCCCGAGGACGTGGAGGCCATGGCAAAAGCGGCAGGCTGGAGCAGCGTTGAGGTTCACTTTGGCCGCTGGAGCGGTAGGAGCGGACTCACCCTTGACTTTCAGGACTTGGTTCTGCTTCGAGCTTGATTCTGGGCGCCGTTGGCGCCGTTTCTTGCTGGGCGCCGTTGGCGCCGTTTCTGGCTGGGCGCCGTTGGCGCCGTTTCTTGCTTGGGCGCCGTTGGCGCCGTTTCTGGCTTGGGCCTTGCGGCCCTCAGCGATGCGGCAACTTCATTTGCTGATTCACTCGTGTTACCTTTAGCCTCATGCAGCACAACCTCGCAGGGAAACGCGCCATCGTAGGCGGCGGATCACAAGGAATTGGCCGGGCGGTAGCCGAGGCCTTAGCGGCCCAGGGCGCCGAAGTTTTGATTTTAGCGCGCGGTAGGGAGGCACTTGCCTCGGCGGCCGCAGCCTTGCCGACTCCCTTGGGCCAGAAGCATCGCTGGATTAGTGTCGACAATGCTCAACCCGAGGAACTGTCGGCCTCGGTTGCGGCCGAGCTCCTTGCATGGGGCGACGCTCACATTTTGGTCAACAACACGGGTGGCCCCAAGGCCGGACCTCTTTTGGAGGCCAGTCCCGAGGCATTTCTTAGTGCCTTTACCAATCATTTAATCGTGAACCAGCGGCTTGCGCAGCTGGTCGTTCCGGGAATGCTGCGTGCGGGCTACGGACGCATTGTCAATGTGGTTTCGACCAGCGTGAAGGCTCCCCTGCATGGCTTGGGGGTGAGCAATACGGTGCGAGCCGCGGTGGGCAACTGGTCGAAGACCTTGGCCACCGAACTGGCGCCCGTCGGGATTACGGTAAACAATGTGCTGCCGGGGGCCACTTCGACGGAGCGGCTTCGGGCCATTATTGATGGCCGCGCGGCGCATACCAAGCGGTCCGCCCAAGAAATTGAAGACGAAATGAAGGCTGAAGTCCCCATGGGCCGCTTTGCCGACCCCAGCGAGATTGCTGCAGCGGTGGTCTTCTTGGCTTCGCCAGAAGCCAGCTACATTACCGGAATCAATATTCCAGTCGACGGCGGTCGAACTCCCAACCTATGATGCAGCTCAAAAACTACATCGATGGCGCATTTGTCGCACCTTCCAACGGTCGCTACCTCGACAACTACGAACCGGCAACGGGCAAGGTCTACAGCCTGATTCCTGATTCCGACGCAACCGACGTGGAGCTTGCCGTCGCTGCGGCCAAAAGGGCCTTCCCGGAATGGTCGGGCTTGACGGCTGCAGAGCGCAGCAAGCACCTGATGCGCATCGCAAACCGCATCGAAGAGCGCCTTGAAGAGCTCGCCGCCGCAGAATCCCGCGACAACGGCAAGCCTTTTAAGTTGGCCAGCACGGTAGACATTCCGCGAGCCCGAGACAACTTCGCCTTTTATGCAGGCGCAATTTTGCACGACGCCAGCGAAGCCCATGACATGGGCGCCCAGGGCTTTAACTACACTCTTCGTCGCCCAATTGGCGTTGCGGCATGCATAAGTCCATGGAACCTACCGCTTTACCTATTTAGTTGGAAGATTGCTCCGGCCCTTGCCGCCGGCAACACGGTAGTCGCTAAGCCTTCGGAGGTTACGCCCTACACGGCCTACCTGCTGAGCGAAATCCTCGACGAGGTCGGCTTCCCAGCTGGCGTGCTGAACATCGTGCACGGAACGGGACCTGGCGTAGGCGAACCCTTGGTTACGCACCCCGACGTTCCCCTAATCTCGTTCACGGGCGGAACCGCCACCGGTGCGCGCATTAATACCCTGGCGGCGCCAAGCTTTAAAAAGCTTAGTCTTGAACTGGGCGGTAAAAATCCCAACGTGATTTTTGCAGACTGCGACTTCGAAGCAATGATCCGCAGCACCCTGCTCTCGTCGTTCTCGAACCAAGGTCAAATTTGCCTTTGCGGCTCGCGCATCCTCGTGGAGCGTCCCATCTACGATCGCTTCGTAGCGGAATTTTCGAAGCGCGTTGCCGCGCTTCGGGTGGGCCTGCCCCAGGATCCCGAAACCCAAATTGGCGCAGTGGTCTCTGCCTCGCATCGCGACAAAATCATGAGCTTCATCGAACTTGCTCAGCAAGAGGGCGGTCGCATTGAGTGCGGAGGCCATAGGGTGACCCTTGCCAGCGCCCCCGACGGGTACTACATCGCGCCGACGGTCATCACCGGCCTTACTATGGACTGCCGGACTAATCAAGAAGAGATTTTTGGCCCCGTCGTAACGGTCATGGCCTTTGACACCGAGTCCGAAGCCCTTGAATTGGCCAATGCCACCCGCTACGGACTCGCCGCTACGGTTTGGACCAGCGACCTAAAGCGCGCGCACCGCGTGGCGCATGAGATCGATGCCGGCATTGTTTGGATCAACAGCTGGCTTGTTCGCGACCTGCGCACGCCCTTTGGTGGAGTCAAGCAGTCGGGGATTGGCCGAGAAGGAGGCTTTGAGGCCCTTCGATTTTTCACAGAGCCCAAAAATATCTTCGTCAAACTTTAGGGTCAAACTTTAGGGTCAACCTCTAGGCTATTTGCTCCGGTAAGGCACAAAAAAAACCCCGACCACTGGTCGGGGCTTGGTAGGAGTGCTAAACTACCCAACGAACGCAAGAACGTTGAACACAAAAATCACCTAAACGCAAAGCACTCGCTGTTATAGGAATTCCCAAAAGTGTGCCAAAGTCCGGATCAAAGAATAATTTACCTAGTTTCGGTGAACAACCTGAATTTGCTGTCGAAAAAAGCCTCCGTCTGCGTGGCGCAGGTCAAGGATGTAGGTTCCTGAAGGCCAGTCGCTGGTAGTAATACGCATGCCGTCAAAGCCAGGAGCCTGAAAAACTTCAGCTCCGGTCAAAGAGAAGGCACGAACCACGCATAGGCCTTCGGGCATTTCTAGGGTAATGCTGCCCTCGGCGGGGTTGGGGTAGGCGCGAACCTCAAGCTGCTCCTCGCCAAAGCCCAGGCTGCTGCGCGACAAAATCAGGCTCTGGGTTGCTACGGCGTCGCCAGAATAGTTTCCGTTTCCGTTGGCAAAAAGGCCGGCGGCATAAATGATCGTGGAGTCGGGAGCGCTTCCGCTGTTCCAGGTGAAGGTCCAGCTTGCTTGGCCATTTGAAACGGCATTGCTGCTTGAAGTATGGGTCACGTAACTGCTGTTAACCACCTTGGAACCGCTGCCGGCGGTTAAAACACCCTGGTGTCCGGCGTTCTCCACCGAGGCCTGAAATCCGCTTTTAAGGTGGCTCGCTCCGCCCGTTGCGTTGGTAACGGTGATGAGGTAGTTGGTGTTGGGCTCAAAACCCGTGGCGGGAATATCGCTGGTAATGCTAATGTTCTGCGTAGTAATAACAGGCCCATTGTGGCATAATGCGCAGGTTTGGCCGCCGCTCGTTGGCGATCCAGATTTACCGCCCGCGGGTCCACTGGAGTTCGTCAGGGCGGGCAGGCTGGCAATGGCCAGCAGGGCTAGGGCGTAGCGTAGTTTCATAATGGTATCAATTAATGGTCCTTGGGTAAACGTTTTAGGCAGGTTGGAGTACGTGAACGGTAATCTCAGGCCACATGCCAACGCGCCCCGGGAAGGCAAGATAGCCAAATCCTCGGTTTACATAAAGGGTCTTGCGGCCTACCGGGTAGGCGCCGTTCCAGCGCGGATACTTCCATTTGACGGGGCTCCACTTGAACCATCCTGGAATCTCGATTCCAAACTGCATTCCGTGGGTGTGGCCGCTGAGGGTAAGCGCAATGTTGGCGGAATTCGGAAGCACCTCGGCATCAAAGTGCGAGGGGTCATGGCTCAGCAAAATTTTAGGCGCCGCGGGGTCAGGGCAGAGGGCCAGCGTCTCGTCGAGGCGACCGTACTGCGGAAAAGGCGGAAGACCCCAGTTCTCGATTCCCAAAAGTTCCAACTCGGCCCCGTCCTTGCGAAGCAGCCTGCGTTCGTTGCGAAGAAGGTCCCAGCCTAGTTTGGCGTGCTGGCCTGCCAGCTGCTCCAAGTTTGCCGCTTTTTCTTCGGGGCTCGGCCAGGGAATGTAGTCTCCGTAGTCATGGTTTCCCAGAATGCTGTATACCCCAAAAGGAGCCTGAATCTGCGCAAACCGGGCCAACCAAGGATCCATTTCATCGGCCTTGTTGTTGACCAGGTCGCCGGTGAACACGACCGCGTCACCATTGGCCTCAATCACGGCGTCAATACCCTTTTGAACCTCATCAGGGTCGGTGAAGCTGCCGCTGTGAATGTCAGAAATCTGCACAATGCGGAATCCGCGAAAGGCCTCAGGAAGCCCTGGAATAAGCGCAGTATGCTGCTTGATGCGGTAGCGCGATCGGCCAAACTGCCATCCGTCCAAAATTCCGAGAAAGGGAATAGTGCCCAAGCCGACGGCAATCCAAGACAGGGCCTTGCGGCGTTCGGGCCATCCGTTGCTGCCCAAAAGGGCGTAGCCTCCGCGAACGAAGTCTTCGGCGAGCCAGATGGCAATCATGGGGAGTTTGGGAACGTACAGTAGGACGAACCAAACCATAAACGTTTGCATTCCGCGCCGAACCTCATCGGACGGGGCCGACGGGTCGTACTTAAAGAACGCGAACAGAACATAGGCGTAGCCCAAACCATGTACTACCATGAAGACGCGCTTGACCCAAGTTGCGGGGTCGAGGGTCCGCAGGCCGCGGTATACGTAGAGGTCCATGGCAAAGTAGAGGACCAGGACAAAGAGAAAGGCTACTGGAGATCGCATAATATATTGAGTACAAAGGTCGCGCTACCTTCGCTTCTGATGCGCAATCCAATAGAAATCCTGTCGGTTTATCAACTCCGCCAACGATGGAAGGCTGGGCTGTTATTGATTGCCCTTGTTATTGCTGCGGCAACGCTTTGGTATACAGAGTCTTTAGCGGCAAATTTGCGCCTTCGAGAGGCCAGAGAAGTGGCGCGTTGGGCAATGGCCGTCGAGCACATTATGCATGCCTCGCAGGAGGTGGACCTGTCCCTTGCCACCAAAATAATGGAGGAGAACGAATCCATTCCCCTGCTCCTGGTCGACGACGCGGGTCGGGTTATTTCTTCTCGCAACGTGCTTTGGGACGAGACCACCGCTGCCGATACCGCCCATTGGAAGACCTTGATGGCCGCCTATGCCGCCCCAATCGAGCTTCAACCACAGCCGGGGACGTTCCAATACATCTATCAGTACGAGTCCACTACGCTGGCTAAGTTGCGCGCCTACCCCAGGGTTCTGTTAGGGGTTATGGGCCTGTTTCTTCTGCTATCGTACTACGGATTTCACCGCGCTCGCCGCGCCGAAGAAGACCAAGTTTGGACTGGAATGGCCCGCGAAACCGCGCACCAGCTGGGAACTCCGCTTTCTGCCCTCTACGGTTGGGTAACAGTGCTCGAGGATGAGGCCTCGACTCAGCCCAACCTACTCCCCCTGATTGCCGAGGTGCGCAAGGACCTCGAGCGCCTGCAGACGGTGGCAGACCGTTTTTCTAAAATTGGGTCCGACCAAGCCGGCGAGGTGGCAGACCTCGCTCCCTTGATTGTCCACAGCGTGGCCTACCTGCAAAAGCGGCTGCCCAAAGGAATCCAATTGAGCCATAGCATCGCGCCTTCTCTGCCTATGGTATGCTACCAACCGGTTCTTTTGGGATGGGTGCTCGAGAACCTAATCCGCAACGCTGTTGATGCCTTGCCCGACCAAAAAGGCCGCATTGAGGTGCGGGCGCTGCGCCATGGCGACCAGGTAGTTATCGATGTCGAAGACAACGGCAAGGGCATGACTGCGGCGCTGCAGCGTTCGGTGTTCCGCCCTGGATTCACCACCAAAAAGCGCGGATGGGGACTCGGCCTGAGTCTCGCCCGTCGAATTGCGGTGCAGGGCCACAAGGGGCATCTCGACGTTTTTCAGAGCACGCCAGGTAAGGGGACGACCTTTCGACTGTCCCTGCCGATGCCGTGATGGCCGATGCTTCTGCGCCTGTGCTGGGGGTTTATGTGCACGTTCCCTTTTGCCGGCATGCCTGCCGCTACTGCGATTTTCACTTTTCGACGCTGCTGAAGCAGATTCCCGAGGTGGTGGAGGCCATGGTTCGTGAGGTCGAGCTGCGGCTGCCTCACGATACTCAGGCCAGCACTTTGTACTGGGGCGGCGGCACCCCAAGTTTGCTTCCCGATGCGGACTTTACCCGGCTCCAGGATGCCCTGCGCAGCAGGCTGCATTTGGATTCTGGTGCCGAATGCACCTTGGAGGTCAATCCAGAAGACGTGACTAATTCGAGCTTGGCTCTTTGGCGCCGAGCGGGCTTCAATCGCTTGAGCGTTGGGGTTCAGAGTTTTAGGGACGATCGCTTGGATTGGATGGGTCGTGCCCACCGAGGTGTTGATGCCGAAGCGGCCGTACGTCGCGCCCAAGATGCGGGGTTTAGCAGCATGAGTCTGGATTTAATTTATGGCTTGCCGGGCAGCAGCCTTGGCGAGTGGCAGGAGCAGGTTGGTCGAGCAATGGAGCTCGGTACGCCCCACCTGTCGGCTTATGCTTTGACGGTCGAGCCCCGGACTGCCTTGGCTCATGACGTTGCTAAGGGGCGGAGCGAGGCCCCGCGGGACGAGCGGGCCGCCGAGGATTTCTTGTGGCTTCGTTCCGAAGTAGAACGCCTCGGCTGGGAAGGCTACGAGGTCAGCAACTATTCCCGCCCTGGATGCAGGGCGAAGCACAATTCATCCTACTGGCAGGGAAGCCCCTACGTCGGCATTGGGCCCGGGGCGCACTCCTTCGACGGCCACCGCCTGCGAAGGTCCAACGTCCGCAACAACAGCCTTTACCAAGGCGCCGTATTGGCCAATAAGGAATCGGGCTGGTTTGACTTAGAGCAGCTCAGCGACCAAGAGCACTTTCACGAGCAGGTTTTGACCCAACTCCGGCGCGTGGAAGGCCTGCCGCGTTCTGCTGCGGGAGGGCGCAACCTCAGTGAGGCATGGTCCAAGTGGATTGGTATGGGCTACATGGTCAGCGACGAGCTGGGCTGGCGCCTTCAGGGCGAGGGCTGGCTCTGGGTTGACGCGGTTGCGAGCGATGCATTTGGTCTTGAATCCTGATTCCCCTAGCTTCGCAGCCATGCATGACCTCAGCCTAACCTTTGAATTCGGACGCCCTCGAGCATGGTACATTGAGGGTCCGCGCAGAGAGGCCGTCTCCCTGGGCGACTGGGTGGGGTCAGTAGAGCAGGGCGGCAGCGTCAACTTTTTCAACGTGCAGTTTAACCCGCACGCCCACGGAACGCACACGGAATCGGTAGGTCATTTAACCCGCGAAACGGTGCATGCTATTGACCTCGGGATACCGTCGGTGATGCGTGCCAGGGTGCTGAGAATTCCCACTGAGGCCCTGCTAACCCTTGAGGTATTGCAGCAAAGTTCTGCTGCCCTTCTGGACTATCAGGCTTTAGTTCTCTCAACGCAGGTTGGCGATGTAAGCATCCGCGACTGGCGGCAAACCAATCCTCCGGCCATTGAACCCGAGGCTCTGGGTTGGCTGGCGGCCAAAGGAGTACGGCATTTGCTCGTTGACCTTCCAAGCGTCGATCCCGAAGAAGACGGGGGCGCTCTTGCCGCCCACCGCGCCTTTTGGGGATTGCCTGCCCAGTCCACGAATTGTTCGGAGGCACGCTACCCTAAAGCAAGTATTACGGAGTTAATCCAGGTGCCGCAAAACTGCGAAGAGGGTTGCTATGAGCTCCGTCTGACCCTGGCGCCGATGCAGGGTGATGCCGTGCCTAGTCGTCCAATTCTCTTCCCCTTAGAGGGCCTTTGATCCCTTACCTTTGTTAACTATGTGGGAGAAAATCGGTACGTTTCTTATCAGAAATCGTCGGGCTGTGCTCGCCTTTTGGGCCCTGTATGTGGTTCTGATGGGCTACCTCGGCCGCAACGTAGAGGTATCCTACCACTTTGCCCGAATGCTGCCCCAAAACGACAGCGTGTTCACCGAGTTTATGGCACTCAACGAGCATTTTGAGCAAGGCAGCGGAGGCGTACTATTTATGGCTGCGCACGACCGCGCCATGTTCACGCCCTATATTTTGAACTCCTGGATCGAGATGGCTAAAAGCATTGAAGCCACTCCGGAGGTCCTGAATGTGCTCTCATGGCACAACGCGGTGACCCTGAGTTTGGGTCCGGACTCAACCGACCGCTTTGAGTCCCTACCAATCTGTGACGGCCGCATTGACAACCGAGCTGAGGCCGAAGCACTTCGAGACCACCTTAAGGATTTGCCTGTCTACCACGGGCTTATGAACAGCCACGACGGCAACACGCAGCTCATGGCGGTGCGAATCAGCGACACGAGCAATTATAGTGCGCTTTTCTTCCCCATGATCGACCGCATTACGGCTGAGGCCAAGAAGTTTGAGCGCCGCACCGGCATTGACATTCAGTTCTCAGGCGTGCCCTACCTGCGCATGGTAAACGCGCGGAGCATAAAGTCAGAGATTAACCTCTTCTTGGGCCTGACCGCCGGGGTTACCCTGATTATTATGCTCCTTATGATGCGCAGCAGCCGCGCCGCACTTATTGCTCTTGCTGTGGTGGGGGTGGGAGTAGTGGGTTCCTTTGGAGTGCTCGGGGTACTTGGCTATAAACTGACGCTGTTCTCGGCCCTTTTGCCTCCTCTGCTTATTGTAATCGCGGTGCCGAACTGTATTTTTTTTATTAATAAATACCATCAGGAGTATGCGACCTTAAAAGATGTCGATGCCGCTATAATTAACACCGTTAAAAAAATTGCCTTTGTTTCGCTGCTGACTAATCTGACTACGGCCCTAGGTTTTTCTACCTTCATTTTGACTTCTAGTGACGCCCTAGTGCATTTTGGTATTGCGGCCACCATTAACATTGTCATGGTCTTTTTGCTCTCTATGACCATTTTGCCAGTCCTCTACAGTTGGCTTCCGCCACCCAGTCCTAAGCACTACAAACACCTAGAGCAAAAGTGGCTTTCTGACGGAGTTCAATGGCTGATGAAGATTGCTCAATACCATCGACGTTGGGTTTACCTAGGGGCCTTGGCCCTCACGGTACTCGGTACGTTAGGAATGATGCGCATGGAGACCACAGGGAACATCACCACGGATATCAACCCGAACGACCCCTTGGTTACGCAGATGCGGTTTTTTGAGCAGGAATTGGGTGGGGTTATTCCGCTAGAAATCGTTCTGGACACTCGCGAGCCCGGCGGGGTGAACTCGTCTTCAGTTCTTCGCCAGGTCGAGGAGTTTCAGCGTTCGCTCGACACCCTTCCGAACATGTCGCGAAGCCTAAGTATAGTGGACTTCATGAAGTTTGGTCGCCAGGCCTTTTATGGCGGACTCCCAGAGTTCTATGAACTTCCCTCGGCTTCAGAACGGCGCCAGATAGCTGCTTTGCTGCCCTCAGGCGCAGCCGATGCCAACGCTGCCTTGACCTCGGGTTTAATAAGTCCAGACGGTCGCCGCATGCGCATAACCGTTCAGGTGCGGGACCTTCCGCGCCCGGAGATGGTCAAGGTGGTTAAGGCCGTGCAGGCCAACGCCGACGCAATTTTTGACCGAGAGCAGCTTGACGTTACTTTTTCGGGCGCGGGCCTCATCTTTTTGAGATCGACGGAGTACCTCATTGATAACCTCATTATGAGTTTGATTTTTGCCGTTATCGTGATTTCTCTTTTAATGGGAGGGCTGTTTAAATCCTGGCGTATGATGGTCGTGGCCATCGTCCCAAACCTTCTGCCTCTAATTATGACTGCCGGCATCATGGGCTGGTTTGGCATTCCCGTCAAGCCTTCTACCGTGCTGATTTTCTCGATTTCTTTTGGAATCTCGGTAGACGACACCCTTCACCTTCTCTCTCGCTATCGCATGGAGCTTCTACAAAATGGGGGAAATATTGGCCGGTCGGCCCTCACCGCTATTAAAGAGACAGGAGTAAGTATGTTTTATACCTCGGTGGTGCTTTTTGCAGGCTTCATGATCTTTGTGGCCTCCAATTTTGGCGGAACCCAAGCCTTGGGTCTGCTCATTTCGATCACCCTGGGCTTTGCCATGTTCTCCAACCTTTTGCTGCTCCCGACCTTGCTCATGTCGCTTGACAAGTTCATGTCGGCCAAAGACCAGGAGAAAATGCTAGCGGAACTGCCTAAAGTCAAATAGCTATGAAAGGCATCATCCTCGCCGGGGGTTCCGGAACCCGACTGCACCCCCTGACGCACAGCATCAGCAAGCAGTTAATGCCGGTCTACGACAAGCCAATGATTTACTACCCCCTGTCGACGCTTTTAGAGGCAGGAATCCGTGAAATACTCCTTATTACCACCCCCCACGACGCCCCCTTGTTTCAAAAGCTCTTGGGCGACGGATCCCAGCTTGGCTGCCGCTTTGAGTACTCCGTACAGCACGAGCCCAATGGCCTTGCTCAGGCCTTTGTTTTGGGCCGAAACTTTATTGGTGACAGCCCAGTGGCCCTGGTCCTAGGAGATAACATTTTCTACGGAACCCAAATGCCGAGCATTTTAAAGGCTTCCTCCAATCCCAAAGGAGGCATTGTGTTCGCGTATTCGGTAAGCGACCCCGAGCGTTACGGCGTGGTGGAATTTGATTCCCAAGGCAAGGCGCTCTCTATCGAAGAAAAGCCCACCCACCCCAAGAGCAACTTCGCGGTTCCGGGGCTTTATTTTTATGACAATCAGGTGGTTGAAATTGCTGCCAACCTCAGGCCCTCGGCTCGAGGCGAGTACGAGATTACCGACGTCAACCGCGAGTACCTGCGCCGTGGGGAACTCAGCGTGCAGATCATGGATCGCGGCACTGCATGGCTCGATACGGGCACCTTCGAAAGCCTAATGGAAGCCGCACAGTTCGTGCAAATCATCGAGCGTCGCCAGGGCCTCAAGGTCGGCTGCATCGAAGAAGCGGCATTTCGCCAAGGCTTCATCGACTCGGCCCAACTGGAGCGCCTGGCGGCCCCGCTGCTCAAAAGCGGTTACGGCGCATACCTCCGATCCCTGATTCACTGATTCCATTTATGCAAGCGGACTTGCCATCAATTCCCTATAAATGAAGTCTTTAGAGCGATTACAGCGCCTTTTTCTGCAGGCACTCGAGGCATCCATGGGAGAACCCGAATGGAATCGCCAGCCCGACCGACTCTATGCCCCGCAACGCTACATTTTAGCGATGGGCGGCAAGAGGCTCAGGCCTATCCTAGCCCTAATGGGGGCGGAATCCGTCGGGGCCGAGGCCGAACTCGCGCTGCCCGCGGCTCATGCAGTGGAACGCTTTCACAATTTTTCGCTCATCCACGACGACATTATGGATGCAGCTCCCCTGCGGCGCGGGCAGGCCACCGTGCACGAGCGCTGGGGATTGAACACCGCAATTTTAAGTGGCGATGCACTTTTTGTGCTGGCCTACAAGGCCCTCGAGTCCGCACCGAAGTCCACGCAGCCTGAACTCTACCGGGCCTTTACGCGCACGGCCCTTGAGGTTTGCGAGGGGCAGCAATGGGACATGGATTTTGAGCATGAAGACCAGGTCGAAGAGGGTGCCTACCTGCGCATGATCCGCTACAAAACCAGCGTTTTACTGGGTTGCGCCCTAGAGATGGGTGTTTTGAGTGGCGGAGGTTCGACCGAATTGGCCAAGGCGCTTTACTCGTTTGGTCTGGAACTTGGCACCTCCTTTCAGATTCACGACGACTTGCTCGACGCCTTTGGAGATCCGCAAAAAACGGGCAAGCAGGCAGGTGGAGATTTGATTCAGGGCAAAAAGACCCTGCTTTGGATTGAATTGGGCCGACGAAGCCCAGATAATCTTCAGCAAGCGCTTGCCTTGAACGGAACAAAGCGAGTGGCATTCCTTCTTGAATCCCTTGAAAGCGCAGGCGTGCGTGCTTATGGAGAGCAGCGCCGAAGGGCACATTATGATCTTGCCTTAGAGGCCCTAGGCCAGGCCGGCCAACTTGGAGCATCCATTGGCGACCTAAGGGAGCTGTCTGAATGGCTTTTTTCGCGAGATAGCTAGGCCATTTGGCCGTAATTTTGAAAAGATTTTAGCCCAATATGGATCGCTTTTCTTTTCTTGGCAGCGCCCACGTGGCTTACTTAGACGAACTCTACCAGCAGTACGTCCAAAATCCTGATTCGGTCGAGCCGTCTTGGCGAGCCTTCTTTCAGGGCTACGACTTTGCACGAAGCCCCTACGGAGACGACCTCCAAGACCTTGTTGCACCGGTCGGACCCGAAGTACCCGAGGCCTTGCGCAAAGAGTTCATGGTGCTCAATTTGGTCAACGGCTACCGCACAAGGGGCCATCTGTTTACCCAAACCAACCCGGTACGCGAGCGCCGTACCTACCGTCCGACCCTTGATCTTGAGAATTTCGGACTCAGCAACAGCGATTTAGACAGTGTGTTTCAGGCCGCGGTCGAAGTGGACCTGCCCGGACCCGCTCCGCTGCGAGATATTATAGCCCACCTTCACGCTATCTACTGCCGGTCTATTGGAGTGGAGTACATGTACATCCGCGATCCCCAGGTGGTCAAGTGGATTCAAAAGTTCATTCATCCCAACGACAACTACCCGGTGCTTCAGCCTATAGAGAAGAAGCACATCCTGCGCAAGCTCAACGAGGCCGTGGCCTTTGAGAGCTTCTTAAATACCAAGTTTGTCGGGCAAAAGCGCTTCTCCATTGAAGGGGCGGAATCCCTAATTCCGGGTCTGGAATTCATGCTGCAGCGCGCCGCGGAACTCGGAGTGGCAGAAGTAGTTTTGGGAATGGCCCACCGGGGTCGCCTGAACGTGCTAACTCACATTTTTGGTAAGCCCGCCCGCCAGATTTTTAGCGAATTCGAGGGTAAAGAGTTTGACGACGAAGAAGGATTTGACGGCGACGTCAAGTACCACCTTGGCTATACCGCAACGCGAGAGCTCCTCAACGGCAAGACCCTAAAACTCAATATTTCGCCCAACCCATCCCACCTTGAAGCGGTGGACGCGGTCGTGGAGGGGATTGCTCGTGCCAAGGGCAACACCGACTACGGAATGGATCGGTCTAAGGTTTTACCGATTCAGATTCACGGCGACGCAGCCATTGCGGGCCAGGGAATTCTCTATGAAGTAATTCAAATGGAGCGCCTTGACGGCTATGCCACGGGCGGAACCATTCACGTGGTCATTAACAACCAGGTCGGATTCACTACCAACTACCTCGACGCCCGCTCCTCTATTTACTGCACCGACGTCGCAAAGGTGGTGCTCGCTCCCGTGCTTCATGTCAACGGAGACGACGTGGAGGCGGTTGTGCATGCCATGCGCTTTGCTATGGAGTACCGGCAGTTTTTCAGCCGCGACGTATTCATCGACCTGCTCTGCTACCGCAAGTACGGCCACAACGAGGGCGACGAACCGCGCTTCACCCAGCCCCTCTTGTACAAGGCCATCGCAGCCCACCCCAACCCCCGCGAAATCTACTACGCCAAATTGCTTGCCGAGGGCTCGGCTCACACCGGCATGGTTAAAGAGATGGAGTCCGAGTTTAAAGAAATGCTCGAAGGCCAATTTGACCAAGCCAAGCAGATCGCCAAAAACGTGATTGTGCCCTTTATGGAAGACGAGTGGATGCCCTACCCGCCCGCCAAGGGATCGAGCATGCACCTGCCCATCAATACCGGCGCGGACCGCGGACTGATTGAGGATGCCGCCAGGGCACTCACCACCCTCCCGGAGGGTAAGAAGTTCTTAAATAAGGTGGTTCGCCTGCTTGCTGACCGCCATGCCATGGTATTTGACCGCAACGCTCTGGACTGGGGCATGGCCGAGAACCTCGCCTACGCTACCCTGCTTCAGGACGGCTACAGCGTACGCATCTCGGGCGAAGACGTCGAGCGCGGAACCTTCAGCCACCGCCACGCAGTGCTCAAGCTCGAGGACAGCGAAGAGGAATACATCCCGATGAATGCCGTGCCCGGCAAGAAGGGCCGCTTCGCCATCTACAATTCCCATTTGTCGGAGTATGCGGTGCTCGGATTTGACTACGGCTATGCCATGGCCAGCCCTGAAACGCTCGTGATTTGGGAGGCGCAATTTGGCGACTTTGCCAACGGAGCGCAAATCATTATTGACCAGTTCATCAGCGCCGCTGAAGACAAGTGGAAGACCCAAAACGGCTTAGTGATGCTCCTTCCGCACGGATACGAAGGCCAGGGGGCCGAGCACTCGTCGGCCCGCCTTGAACGTTTTTTGCAGCTTTGCGCTCAAGACAACATGGCCGTGTGCAACCCCACCACGCCGGCTAACCACTTTCACCTGCTGCGCCGAAGCATGTACTGGACCTTCCGCAAACCCTTGGTGGTGATGAGCCCGAAGAGCCTGCTGCGCCATCCCAAGGCGGTTTCTACCGTCGAGGAACTGACTCAGGGAGGCTTTCAACCCCTTATTGGCGACAGCCTAGCGAAGCCCTCGGGCGTGGTCAAGGTGGTATTTTGCTCGGGCAAACTCTACTACGAGCTCGAGGAAGAACGCACTAAGCGCGGCTGCAGTGATACGGCCATAGTCCGCCTCGAACAGCTTTACCCCTTGCCGATTGATTTAATGAAGGCCGAACTCGCAAAGTACCCTGCTGAGGCCAAACTCGTTTGGGCTCAAGAGGAGCCTGCCAACATGGGTGCCTGGACCTTTATGCTGGCCAATTGCGAGCTCAAACTGCACCGGGTATCGTCGCCTGCCTCTGCGGCCACCGCCAGCGGATCCCATCAAGCCGCCCACCACATACAGCACCGACTGATTGCTGAAACCTTTGATTGCTAAATACCTACCCACCCATGATTCTCGATATGAAGGTGCCCTCTCCGGGCGAATCCATTAGCGAAGTAGAAATCGCCACCTGGCTCGTCAGCACGGGGGACTACGTCCAAAAAGACCAGGCCATTGCCGAAGTTGACTCCGACAAGGCCACGCTGGAACTCCCCGCGGAGGCTTCTGGGCGCATCGAAATTTTGGTGGAACCCGGAACGACCGTTTCCGTAGGACAGGTGGTTTGCCGCATTGACACGGCCGCCGCCGCTCCGGAGGCTGGGGTCAGTACGGTCGCTTCAAGCCCTGCGCCCGCCCCGCTTGAGGCCCCGAGTGCAGCGCCTGCATCGCAGACCTACGCAAGCGGAACCGCTTCGCCGGCCGCCAAAAAAATTCTTGCCGAGAAGGGAATAGGCTCAAGCCAAGTCGCCGGAAGCGGCAAAGACGGCCGCATTACTAAAGACGATGCCGTGAACGCCAAGGCTTCAATGGGCACTGCACCCGAGTCTGGTCGCGGCGAGACCCGCACCCGCATGAGTGCGCTGCGCCGCAAGCTCGCCACCCGCTTGGTAAGCGTCAAAAACGAAACGGCCATGCTGACGACCTTCAACGAGGTCGACATGAAGGCCATTATGGACCTTCGCAAACTCCACAAGGACGCCTTTGCTGCCAAGCACGGTGTGGGTCTAGGGTTCATGAGCTTTTTTACCCTGGCAACGGTGCGCGCACTTAAAATGTACCCTTCTGTGGCGAGCATGATAGATGGCGACGACATGGTTACCCTCGACACGACTGACATCTCGGTGGCGGTTAGCGGACCCAAGGGCTTGATGGTTCCGGTTCTTAGGAATGCCGACCAATTGAGTTTTGCGCAGGTCGAGCAGGGGATTAAAGACTTGGCCACCAAGGTGCGCGACGGCAAAATCAGCCTTGATGAGATGACCGGCGGCTGCTTCACCATTACCAACGGAGGCGTATTTGGCTCCATGCTCTCGACGCCCATCATTAATCCCCCGCAGAGTGCCATTCTCGGTATGCACAACATCGTCGAGCGGCCCATGGTGGTGCAGGGCGAGATTGTGGTCCGCCCGATAATGTATGTTGCCCTGAGCTACGACCACCGCATCATCGACGGGCGTGAGTCGGTCGGAACCTTAGTTGCCATCAAAGAAGCCCTAGAGAATCCGGTTGAACTGCTCATGGGCGGCGACGCGAAGGCTGGTCTAGGGCTTTAGCCTCCTTGGCTGCCTGCGACCAGACCTGACCCCGGCTAGAACAGAATTAGTTCGCACCTATGCGCTTTATTGACACCCATAGCCACCTCGACAACCCCCAACTGGAAGCAGATCGCGCCCAGGTTTTTGCACGCATGCTCGAGGCGGGCGTAGCAATGGCGCTTATACCCAACGTAGACGACGAGAGTTGGCCGCGCATGCAGGCCCTTCAGGCCGAGTTCCCTGATGCCCTGCGCTTGATGCTGGGGCTGCACCCCTGCCACGTGGGCGAGGATTGGACTGACGTCTTGGACCGCTACGAGGCGCTCTGGATGGCAAGCCCCGAGGCCTTTGTGGCCGTGGGCGAGATCGGACTCGACCTGTATTGGGATAAAACGACCTTAGACCGCCAGGTGTCGGCCCTCGAACGCCAGCTCGAGTGGTGCCTGCGCTTTGACAAGCCCTTCAGCATGCACGTGCGCGAAGCCTGGGACCCCACCATGGACCTACTTCGGACTTGGAAGGGCCGTGGCCTGCGCGGGGTGCTGCACTGCTTCTCGGGCTCGCGTGAAATCGCCGAGGAACTCATCGGCATGGGCCTTTACCTCGGAATCGGCGGCGTGGCGACCTTCCCCAAGGCGGGTGTGGTTGACGTACTGCGCGCCACGGGCCTCGAGGGGGTAGTGCTTGAAACGGATTCGCCTTATCTGGCGCCGGTTCCCTTCAGGGGAAAGCGAAACGAGAGCGCCTACTTGCGCCGGGTGGCCGAGCATTTGGCGTCCGAACTGGGAATTCCGCTCGCCGAAGTGGCCGACGTTACGAGCCGCAATGCGAAGCATATCTTCGGACTGTGAAACTTCTCATTCTTTATACGGGCGGAACCATTGGCATGGTCACCCAGCGCGACGGCAGCTTGGTTCCCTTTCATGCGGAGGCGCTCCGCGCCAACGTTCCGGACCTCTCGCGGCTTCAGGCCGAGGTAGATTGCCGAAGCCTGGGGCAGCCTAAGGACTCCTCGGATCTGGGTCCGCAGGACTGGTCGGCCATGGCCGCTGCGCTTTGGGATTCACGCGACCATTACGATGGCTTTGTGCTGCTCCACGGAACCGACACCATGGCCTACAGTGCGAGTGCCCTTAGCTTCATGCTGGGAGGTTCCTTTGGCAAACCGGTAGTGCTCACCGGCAGCCAGGTTCCGCTTGGAGTACTGCGCAGCGACGGCCGCGACAACCTGCTCACGGCTCTTGAGATTGCAATGCTCCGCGACGAAGACGGCGCTCCGCTCCTGCGCGAGGTGACGGTATTCTTTGAGAACCGACTCTTTCGCGGCAACCGCGTGTACAAGAATTCCGCTCGACAATTTGATGCCTTTCTAAGCCCCAACTACCCGGAGCTCGGACGCAGTGGGGTAGAACTCGTGCTGCATCGGGAGCGTCTTTGGCAGCCCGACCTGGGCGAAGGCCGGCGCACCGCGCTGAACCCCAACGTCGCCGTGGCAACGCTAACGCCCGGAATGACCGAGTCGGCCCTGCGCGCCACGCTGCTTAGAAGCTCCGCCGAAGGGGTTATTTTGCAAACCTTGGGCAGCGGCAACGCGCCTGCATGGCCCTGGCTGGCTGCAGTCCTTGACGAGGCCTCCGCCGCGGGAGTCCGTCTGGCGCACGTGTCGCAGTGCCGTGTGGCCTCGCAGTCCCCATCGAACTACGCATCGGGCAAGGTAATCCAAGACGCAGGCGTATGGGAGTCTGGGGGTATGACCCTCGAAGCAGCGGTAGTCAAGATGATGCTCGTCTTAGCACTCCGCGCGGAAGCGCAGTCCGGCGCGTGGTCCACCAGCTGGGCTGGTGAGCGGGACTAGTCAGTATCAATAAAAAAAAGCCGCCCCTCGCGGGGCGGCTTCTTCAACTCCCGAGGGAGGTCAATTAGTTCAAGATTGTAACTCGACCTACTGCGCTGCTGCCGTCTTCAAAGATGGCGGTCACGAAGTATAGTCCGTTTGCAAACTGCGAGGCGTCAAGCTGCGTACCGCGGGTGCGAGCAACTACTTCACCTACACTATTGGTCAGTACCACCACTGCGATGTCTTCGCGAGTTGAAGCAACATTGATCACCGTGTTGGTTGGGTTAGGGAACACGCGGATGCTGTTGATTGCAGATTCTCCAAGTCCTACACAGGCGTCTACAACGATTGAAGTAGTCGCAGTGTTGGAACAGCCGTTTGCATCGGTGTAGGCGTAGGTTACTACGTGAGTTCCTACTCCAGCAACGGCCGGGTCAAAGCTTGCACCATTTACGCCTGATCCGCTGAAGGTTCCGCCAGCAGGAGCACCAGCCAGGGTTGCAGGAGCGTAGTTCACGCAAGTCGTGTCGACGAACGAAAGAACGGTTACCGCAGGGAGGTTGTTAACTACGATGGACTTGCTTGACGGAGCGCTAACGCAACCGTTTACACTAATCGTTACCGTGTACAGACCGGCATTTGCAGCTGTTACGTTCGCAACGGTAATCGTTGCACTGCTTGAAGTAAAGTTCGGTCCGGTCCAGCTGTACGTTGCACCAGTAGCCAAGGTCGAAGCCGTGAGCTGGAGTGTTTCGCCGACACAAAGGACGGAATCAATCCCCGTTGTCGTTACCGTAGGAATGGCGTTCACCGTAATGTTCTTAGAAGCTGCGTTTGACACACAACCATTTGAGGTAACAGTGACGGAGTACAAGCCCGAATTGGCTACCGTGGCGTTGGCAATGCTTATTAGAGCTGACGTTGCGGTAAAGCCGTTGGGTCCGCTCCACGTGAACGTGGCGCCTGAAGCTGCAGAAGCTACGGTTAACTGAATCGTTTCGCCAACACAAAGTACCGAGTCTACTGCCGTCACGCTCGGTGCCGAAGGCGCTGAGAAATTGGCAACAGAGTACGGGCCAAACGCTGCCGTACAACCGGCTGCATTGGTTACGGTCACGTTGTATACACCGGCAGGTACATTGGTCAAGTCGGCGCTAGTGCCCACGGTCGTGTTGCTGCTGTTTTTCCAAACGTAGGTCAGCCCGGTTCCGCTAAATACCGCGCCGGAAACAGATCCGTTGGACTGGCCACAACCGGCGTTGGTTACCGAAGGGTTCGTTGTAAGGGTTGGAGGCGTGGAAGGGTTGGTGATCGTGTACGGACCAAACGTTGCAGCACAACTGTTTGAGTTCGTTACGCTCAGCGTGTAGACGCCAGCGGGTAAGTTGCTTAGGTTGGCGGTCGTTCCAATTGCTTGGCTCGCAGCGTTTGTCCAGTTGTAGGTCAAACCAGTTCCTGTTACCGCAACACCCGAAATCGAACCATTCGATAAACCACAGCTTGCGTTGGCTACGGTAGGCGTACCTGAAAGCGCAGGAAGGGCAACCACCGAAACCGCGAAGGTTGCGGTATCGGTACATCCGGAAGCGTTAGCTCCGATTACCGTGTAGGTCGTTGTAGCGGTAGGGCTCACCGTCAAGGTCGCCGTGGTGGCGCCGCTACCCCAAGTGTAGGTGGCTCCTCCATTGGCAGTCAGCGTAACGCTTTGACCGGCGCAAATCGAAGCTGTTCCCGTGATGCCTACCGTAGGACGGTTGGTAATCACTACACTCGCAGTCGAACTGTTAGAGCATCCTAATCCATCGGTAATGGTCACCGTGTAGGAACCGGCAGCCGTAACGTTGATGGTTTGGGTGGTAGCTCCGTTGCTCCACAGGTAGGTGAACCCAGCGGGTGCACTCAAAGTGCTTGACGAACCTTGGCAAACGCTTAGTGATCCACTAATGCTTGGTGCAGCGAGTCCACAAGCCACATTGCCAGCGAAGGGAGCGGCCGTGAAGGCGGCACCGGTGAGGGCAACTGAACCTACGGCAGGACGGTAGTCGGGTGCCGTGTAGTTGTAGGGAGTCGTCAAAATGTTGGCTGAGCTCGTTAAGGAGTCGTTTGCATTGGTTGCAAAGAAGTTCTTAATGTTGAACGTAGAACCTGATGCGACAAAGAACCCATTGGCAGGACGGTAGCCGGCCAAAATATTATTCTTGAAAAGGAGGTTACCGCTGGTAGCCTGAGCCTCTGTGGTCGTACCATCAATGAATAGACCTTTTTTGAAGTCCATGAAGATGGAGTTGTGAATCTTCATTTCGCTGTTGCGGCGAAGGCGCAAAGCGCGCTCGTGCTTGGGGTCAATGGTAGCGTTCACGTTTCCGCGGAGGGGTCCGATTGCCGTAACGTTAGAGAATGTGGCCGCTGTTTTAGGAGAATTCGTAGAACCCGAACCGTCGTTGTCGCACTCGAATCCTTCAGAGGTTGAGCCTGATGATTGGTCGGCAATAGCTGGGTCACGCACCACAAGAACATACTGAATTTGACCACGGTATCCGAAGTCGCAGTCCAAGTCATCGTCCAAGCCGCGGTAGGCAACAAGGTGCTTAGCATTCACGGTACCGCCGAACCACTCATAAGAGTCGTCGTTGGTGTAGGATGTCTGCACATAATCAATAACAGTGCTGCGTCCAACAGAACCCATGGTTAAGCCATTGATTTCTTTATCAATTTGGTAGGCGTAGCCACCAAACTCGATGCGGACGTACTTAAGAATACCGCTGTTGTCGTTGTCGTTGGGGGTTGCGCCACCACCGTACTCAGAATCGGCTGAGACAGGCAAACCTTCGATGTTTCCGATTCCGGCTGCAGTTCCTGCTGTTGCGTTAGCGGGCAGGTTGTTTGCGGCTTTTCCTAGGATTACGATTCCGCCCCAGTCGCCAATGGCGCGGTTACCCACTCCACCGCTTGAAGTGAATACAATCGGGGCATTTTTGGTGCCGTTGGCAATAAGCTTCGCACCCTTGGTGATAACAAGCGCCGAACCGGCGATAGCCTTGTTTCCGCGAATTACGGTACCTGGTTCAATCGTCAAGGTTGCATTGTTGTTCACGTAGATGGGTCCGCTAAGCAAATAGGTATTGTTGGCGGTCCAGCGCGTATCCACGGTAATGTTTGCCGAAACCGTTACTGTTGTTGCGGGGTAAATGGTATTGGCAGGGTCAAAATTGGTCCAAGTATCGGTCCACATAGGGACAGGTGCAGGAGCAAAGGCTCCACGGAACGAAGTTGCCGTGAACTGTGGGAACCCTGGGTCGTTAAAGTCAGCATTCGTCAAAGCAATAGATCCAGCAGCAGGACGGTAGTCCGGTGCTGTGTAGCTGTATGGAGTAACCAAAATTCCCGCGGAACTGATTAGGGTGTCGTTCATGTTGTCGCCTACGAACTTCTTGTGATTGAAAGTGGTCGATGTGGTAACAATCTTATTGCTTGGCTGACAGCCTGCTATAATGTTATTGCGGAATCGAAGAGCATCTTCTCTAGCACGATCCTCCGCAGCGGTACCGTCAATGTGAAGACCGCGCTTCCAATCCATAAAGATGGAGTTTACAATCTTCATCTCGCTGTTACGACGCAGGCGAAGGGCGCGCTCGAATTTACTGTTAATGGTCGCAGTCAGGTCGCCACGAAGCGGACCAATTGCGGTAAAGTTGGAGAACATTGCAGCCGTCTTTGGGGTATTGGTTGAACCAGCACCGTCGTTGTCGCACTCAAAACCTTCAGATGTCGAGCCCGAGGATTGGTCAGCAATGTTCGGGTCGCGTACAATCAATCCAAACTGAACCTTGCCGCGGTATCCGAAGTCACAGTCCATGTCGTCATCCAAGCAGCGGTATGCTATCAAATACTTCGCATTCATGGTTCCACCAAACCACTCAAAGGCGTCATCGTTAACGAATGAGGTTTGCAGGTATTCTACTACTGTAGCAGCGCCAACAGAACCAAAGGTGAATCCGTTAATCTCCTTGTCGATTTGGTAGGCGTATCCTCCAAATTCGAGGCGGATGTACCTAAGCTTTCCGCTGTAGTCGTCGTCGTCAGGGGTTGCACCGCCGCCGTACTCTGAGTTGGCCGAGACAGGTAAACCTTCAATGTTGCCAATGCCTGCAGGCGTTCCTGTGGTAGCATTCGCGGGTAGGTTGTTGGAGGCTTTGCCCAAAACGACGATACCGCCCCAATCGCCAATGGCACGGCTGCCAGCAGCAGCACTTGAAGTGAATACAATGGGTTGAGCAAGAGTTCCCTCTGCAAGAATTTTAGCGCCCTTGGTTATAATCAAAGCGGAACCGGCAACTGCGACGTTTCCGCGAATTACGGTACCAGGTTGAATCGTTAGCGTTGCGTTGTTGGTAACGTAGATAGGTCCAGACAAGAGATAAACGCTTGAAGAGGACCACGTGGTATTGGCGGTAATGTTTGCCGAGACCGTTACTGTTGGAGTAGGATAAACGGTGGTTTGAGGATCAAAATTGGCCCATCCATTGGTCCACATGGGGGTAGGAGCAGGAGCAAAGGCACCACGGTAGTCGGTGGGCTCAAACTTCCAGTTTACTTGGGCAAACGAAGCGCTTGCGGAAAGTAAACCTATAAAAAGTAGGAATTTTTTCATCGGTTGTTAATTTATTTGCGGCAAAGAACGCCGCCCAATTCAACCTGTGCCTTACCGATTTATTATCCTTAAGTTAAGAAATATGATGCCTTATGTTAAGCGACTACAGACGGTAGGACAGACCCAAGGTAAGGGTCGGGCCAAAATTGCTACGCCACATTTGGTCGTCGCCCTCAGACCACTTTTTGTTATTGTCGATGTCGTTGAAGAAAATCAGGTCTGGCGCTAAAAGGTCGCGTGCAGTGACCTTGATGCTTAGTTTTTCGTTGACGTCTTTACTGAACGACAGATCCAAAACGGCCCGGCCCTTCTCCCAAATGCTAGGCTCTTGAAGCGAGCCTACAATAAAGATGCGGTCACCAACTTGGTTAAAGGCAGCACTGAAGCTGGTACCGGTTTCGTCGTTTTGATACTGTACTCCGGCATTGATCAGGTAGGGTGACTGTCCTTGAAGCGGACGAGCGGAGTCGCCACCATTTGCAGAATTCAAAGTCACTGCAGAACGGATCGCAGCATAGTTGGCAAACAGGGTAATTTTGTTCAGGACTTCATTGTCAGGCTTGCCTACAAGCGTGCTGAGCAGCAAGCGCCCTTCGAACTCCAGTCCATAGTCTATTGCCTTGGGTACATTGACATATGTGTATTCGGTAACTACGTCTTCACGGGTTGCCTGCTCAATAGGGTTTATGAAGGACTTGTAGAATCCCGATACCGAGAAGACTTG